>ERZ1673747.4-NODE-4-length-526041-cov-31.879052_pt1 | contig 526041 bp, 464 predicted proteins | sample MGYA00580220_ERZ1673747 | MGnify/ENA primary metagenome ERZ1673747 (study PRJEB41218, sample SAMN15661769) | gut metagenome | host: Homo sapiens | place: Canada: London | collected 2015-08-20/2019-03-30 | study: EMG produced TPA metagenomics assembly of...
GCGCCTCCAGCTTGGGAGTGTCATGGTCACAGATGGCGGCAGCCGTTTCCGGGAGAGTCTCCCAACGGCCAATATATGCAATTTGGTACATAAGGCACCTACTTTCTCGATTTGTTCTCATTCATCCCCAAATCGCTCGGCGGCATCCTGGTAAACAGTGATGCTTTTGGCCACCTTCTTTTTCTGGCTGCGAATGTGGAAGTAGTCCCGTAGAATGTGCTTCAGTTCAGGATCTTCCACCTTGCGGGGCAGCAAACTGATGAACATTTCGTCATAGCTCCCATATAGCGAACCGCCCCGGTTGTAGGTCTGCCATGTCACCGTAGGCTTGCGCCCCTCCGAGTCCTTGGCCAGATCAAAGAGCCACCGCTCATCCAGATCCACATAGCGTTCAATCATAAACCTTGTGTCATAGGTTCCATAGCTATAATAACCCCAGAAAATCAGAGCGATCATTCCATCCGGGCCCAGACGTTCAAAGGTCCAGCCTTCCGGATAACAGCGGTAATGGAGCATTCCCAGTGCATTAAACAAATAGCCTTTTTGCGGCGTATCCAGAAGGGGCGAATAGGTCTCATACACCTGCTCCTTTGGCTGGGTGATGATCGCCTTCATAAAGACCGGGATCATCCAGCTACCGCCATAGCGTTCATTCAGTTCATCAGCCAATGCCTGCAGCCGCTCATCCGGGTTACGGATCAGGGAGGCGGTCAGCACCACAGCGGGAATTTTCTCTTTTTCCTTGGGTGTGGCGTCCCAAATGCGAAGCCCGTCCGTGATCCACCAGGAGGTGCAATCATCATCAGAATAAACAGGCGCGCGTTTCAGCTGGGCGATCCGCTGGGTGTTTTCCGCCAGAAAGCGGTAGACCTCCAGCATTTTGGGCGAGGCTTTCCCCAACATCAGATGGAAACAGAAATTCAGTTGTTCTATTTCCAGGGGCTTTGTGTCCCCTTCGTCCAGCAGTTGGGAGAGAGTCTTCAGAATAACTGGGGCAATTTGCTCCGACACACAGTCGGAGCAGGCATCCGACATGATATTGCTACCCATCCATTTACCCTTGACCAGCTTGGCCCACAGTGGGGCAGCAGGGTCATACTCCAACTGCGCCAAAGCCTTCTGAGCCGCCGTTTTGCACTTGCCCTTTTCTGTATTCACAAGCTGGAGAAGCAGTTCGCCGTTGGCTTCATCCTTGCCCAGCTCAAAAATGGCCTGTTCTCGCTTTACGCCCTTGGGGGGCAGTTGTTCCAAAGTCATCATCTATGTCTGCGCTCCTTCCTCAGTAATCCATCCCTGCCGCGCCAGCCAGTCATGCAAGGTGGAGAGCAGCAGTTCCAAATCTTTATCCGTCATGGGGATCTTCTTTTTATATTTGGGCAAGGTCTTTTGCAGAAAAGGCCAGAACTCTGCGCCCAGCAACCGCTTTTGGGCGGCCTTATCGTTCTTGATAGGAATAACATCTTCTGTATAGACCACAATATCCATACCCAGAGAGCGTGATGCTTGCGCTACATGGTTAAGGGTATACCAGCTGTGAGAATCATCGTTTTTACTGAGCCTTGCCTTGGACACCCAGCCAGAATCCCGGTCGAGGCACCGGAAACAAAAGCAGAAATCGAAATCCAGATGGGAGAACCGTTCCAGCAGGATCGGTTCCAGTGCTGCTTTCGTTTTTTCGGCCGCCAATTCCGGATGACGGATAGCCTCTCGGGTGCTGGCAGGGAGCATCTCATGGAAAATCTCACTGATATAGGCCCAGCCTGGTGTATCGCCTACAACACTTAGCACCTTCATGCCGCATTCCTCCTATCCCACAATTGTGGTTTCCTTGACGGCCAGATTGTCGTAATCCATAGCGATTAGCTTCTCAGCAGTCTCCGAGGTACACATAAACCAGGTGCTCACGCCCCAAGCATCTATCCTTGTAACGGTGAAGAAGTCAGTTTCAGCGGGAGTAGGATTCTTCGCGTCAAGATAGTGGTCGGCGTAGAGGTACACCAGATCCACCTCCCGCTCCGGCAGCCACTTGGCACGGCGCACGCGGGGCTTGCCGTTTTTCAGCGTCTTTTCCCTGGGGTTCTCAAACCACGCCAGCTCTTTGATCTTCAGGCCGGTGAAGGTATCCATGAGCCGCTGGGCAATCTCTCGATGGGTGAATACCCCACAGTTGCACGACCCCATTAACCATGTCTGTATAAAGTCGCCCACCTTGCTGCCGGGAGCAGGCGGCCCGTAGACGCTCTCATCCGCCCACATGACCTCTAGCTTTTCGCACTGATCTGGCCGGGGACAGGGCTGCTTGTTACCATGGCGGTACATGATATTCACATAGCCATAGTCTTCGCCGGTTCGGTCGTGACCGATGGCTTCAACCTTATAGGCAGTTATAGACATTGCAGTTCCACCTCCTGAGCCAGTACAAAATCAACGGGATTCCTCCTCGTCCATGAGCTGTTCCTGAACCTCTTTTGGCAGGTCGTTCCATAAAATGTCGTATGTAAACTCCCGAATCTCCGGGTAACACTCCCGTGCGGTCTTTTCCGCAATATCTTTATCCAGATAGTGCATCTCCTGGTGGAAAAACCAGTTGAGCTTTTCCATGAGCCGATAGAGGCGAATCTGTTCTTCTTGGGTCATAGGATTTCTCCTTCTATTTCAATTTCAGCACAAATCCCCAGATACTCACCATGATCAGGAGGACGCCCAGCAGGAAGAACACCACCCGCCGGTATCCTCTGCTGTGGCGGTGGGCATCCCGCGTACCGGTGGGGTCGCAGAGCCAATTCCAGTTGCGGATCGCTCCAATCAAAATCACGACCCCGATGAGCACCGAGGCAATATACCAATGCTTCTGCAAAAATGCTGTGATCTGCTCACTGTTCATTTACAAATAACCCCCTTTGCATCATCGGGAGTCTCCCGCCGGATGATTTCCGCCCGCTCTTTCAAATCCAGCTTCAGAGCTCTTTCCTCCTCCAGATACTCCTCGCAGTCCCGAACCAGCTTTTGAGCGTCCGGGGCCTCCGGAGCCAGGGCCAGCCAGCATTTTGCGTATTCATAGGCGGTGGCGGCAGAGCGGTATGCCATCAGGCAGGAATAGCCCATCCGGGAGTTCCAGTAAGGGTCGTTCTCTCCCTGGGTGCGGACGGACTCCAGCAGATCAATGGCGTGCCGGATGAGATCCCCGTCCACTTCACCGTCGGTCCCATGCTCGCTATGATCCCCCAGCACCGCCAGATTGCTGTAAGCCCGGCTCAGCTTGACGGTCAGCAAATAACCCCGCTCGTGCTCCGGGATGGCTTCGATGGCCTGGATGCACTGGGAATACTCGTCCTTGTTATTCCACTGCTCAATCTGCTCCAGCAGTTTTGTTTTTTCTGCCTGATTCATTGTTTCACCGCCTTTTCTGTGTCATCCTTTGCCTTTTTTGAAGTGTCCGCTGCCCCGCCAGGTGTTGACCACACAGGTGAATACCTGGCCGCAGTGCTTGCACCGGATCATGTGAGCCATAATTTCGTCTGCCCATCCATCCTCCGTTTTTACCTTCTCCAGCGGACAGGTGGATTCCTCTGCCATCAGTTCAAATTGACCTTGTCCCACCAACTGCTGAATATAAGCAATACAGGCCAGGTAGTCCTTGGGTGCATCAAATTTTCTCCATGTTTGAATGTTTCGGCAGTGTTCGCACATAATGGACGCCTCCTCCCGTAAACGGATGTGTCAGCCCTGTATATCAGCGTCAACAGGGCCTTTTTTCAGTGTCCCATCTACAGTGACCATATGGCCCCAGAACATATCGTCGTCCTCATACCAGGCGGTAAACCGGCCGCCGGGAGATACTGTAAACTCGGTGAGCAGGATGCGCCGGGCGAACTCATCCCCGGTGATGGGGTCTTTCTCCGGATCTCGGTCGGTCTGGTCATTGTCCGCCAGCCATTCGTTGGCCTGAGTAGTGAGCTTCTGGGCAGCCATCGCCCGCAGGGACTTGTCCCAAACCTCTTGCTCTGCCACCAGTTTTTTCATCACATTGGTGACGCGGGTCCAGGACGCTTTCTTTTCGATCTCCACATCCAGCGAGATCTGGACATCTTTTCCCATCCACTTGCAGGTCCCGTTGAACATACTCATTTCACGATCCAGCGTGAGGGTTCCCAGCACTTCGTCCTCCAGAAGAACAGGTTTTGTGTACTCCGCCCAGATCTCCTCCAGTGCCGGACAGGGTACACCTTCCTCCAGTACCTCCGTGACATACCACTGAGGTTCGCTGAGGGCATCACCTTTCCAGCCGCGGGCTTTGATTCGGTAGACCTGGCCCTTGGCAAACCGCTTGGAATAGTCGCCGGAATCCCGTTCCTTGTCCGTCAGCGGCCAGCTCAGGTAGCATCGGTCGGAGATCACCTGTCCAGTCTGGACATCCGCCATGGCGAGGGCATGGGTATGCGCCGCCCAGAAGGTGTCCAGAAAGGTTTTGTCCGCGCTGGTGCCGCTCTGGATCAGTACCAGCTTTTCCTCATCTTCCGGGGCGTACAGGGCAATAAAGTCTTTGATTTTTCTTTTTTTCATGTCGTTCTCCCGTAAGCCAAGTTCAGACGATTTTCAGGTCTGCTGGTGCTGCATGGATACGATATGACAGTCCGGGCAGAACTCCACATAGAGCGTACCCTCCGCACACTCAAATACCGTATCCCACTGAATCTGGGCCAGATACTTCATGGGCTTTCCGCAGTGGGGGCAGGTGGTATATTCCGCATCCTGCACCCAGTTGGCAAAGCCGCCCACCGTGTTCACATCCTCGCAGGCCGCGCCGTAAAACAGGGGCACAGGCGCTCTGCCCAGCACAAAGGGATTTTCGGTGAGGGTTTTGTAGTCCTCCGGCCGGACATAGCAGTCCATCTTTCCCGCCCCGTCAAAGAGCTCTGATGGGAATACCTCCGTGCCACCGTCCAGAGTAAAACTGTTGAAGGCAGGACCTTTCAAAAATCCCACACAGTTGGGGCAGCAGGTGGCCGTCAGAATACCGTCCAACCCCAGGAACTTCAGCCGCTCATCCCGGCCATCCAGTACCAACATATCCACCATGCGTCCGCCACAGTGGGGGCAGGTGTCCTCCCGTGATCGGGCAATACGGACGGGGGAAGTTTCTCCAGGAGCTCCCTTGATCATGGGATAGCAGGTGTCGAAGTTGAGTTGGATTCTCTGACCCTGCTTGTTAAAGGTCCAGCCGCCAATCTGCGCATAGCTGGACGGGTTCACATAGAGGCCCTTGCGCCAGGGTCGGGGATTTTGTTCCAGTTCCAGCAGAGTCTCCATTGCCTTGTCATCTCCCTGCATAGCAAGGCAACTCATCAGGTTGGACGCTTCGCTGGAATTCTCCGTAGACAACAGCGCATGGATCAGGCCATCCCGCACATCGGCGGGAGCGTGATCATAGATCTCGCAGGGCCAGAACACCTCTGCGGCCAGTGCCGCCCGCTGAATCTCCGGGGTGATGGCGTCCCGATAGCCCAACAGCTGCCAGAAGTCGGTGAGTTCCGGGTCCTCCATCTCTTCCAGCCGCTGGATGTTCTGTATCAGGTTTCTTTGTTTTTCGACAATTTGTTCCGGCGTCCAGGCCAGCGCAGCTTGTCTCTCTTGTTCGCACTTGCATTTCCAGCACCATCCGTCATAGCCCAAGGGCGTCCCACAGCCGGGGCAGGTGTATTTCAGACTCATGTTCTCTGACTCCTTTTAGAAGATAACAAAAACGCCCTGAATCCTCCTGTCAAACAGACAGGAGGACGCAAGGCGTGTAACAGCACAGAGACAAGGAACCGCATTCTACCATACGATCCCTAAAGCAAGCAAATATATATCTACAAACAACCGCTATATCTATTCTTTTATTTATCATGGGCGTTGCTAACTCTAAAACATTATCACAGAGTTTCCTTTCTCACTTTTTCGAATATCTTTGTTGCACAATTCGCGTAAAGAAAAACGACTTTATTTTAAAAATTTATTATACCATAAAGAACTGTGCCCTTCAATCTGTTGATACTTCAATTTGAGAAAAATTTAAAAATTGATATCATGGCATCCGTACAAGCTCACTACGGCAATTTATGGTTTCAATCAACAAATAGACATTTTTATTATATCGTGTATTGTGGATGAATGTCAACAATACACGCTTATTTTTATCGTCTGTTGTGGATATAATTTAACAAGAGAGAAAAGAGGTGGGATGATGTCAGAAGAAGAACTGTTTTTACAACAAATCGGGCAAAGGATTATGGAACGCCGCAAGAATCTGGGGCTGACACAGGAGGCTCTGGCAGAGAAAGGCGATGTGACAACGCAGTTTGTTTCCTATGCAGAGGCTGGGAAGCGGGCTATGCGGCCTGAAAACCTGTTGAAAATCGCTTCAGCCCTTGGTGTTAGCACCGATTATATCTTAACAGGCGATGTCATCGATAAAGATCATTTGCTGCTGTCTGAAAAGATGCGGAAACTGGCACCATCCCAACTGCGGATTATAGAGAACATTATTGATGAATGCAACTCATTGTTTAACAATGAAAAATAATTATTTGAGCACTTGTCTTTTTTCTTTCTGCTGTAATTTCTCTTAAAGTGGGTACTTCAAGGCGGTCCACACTGAACCGCCCCTCGGTTCAGTTCGAAGGCAGACCCATCCCTTGGCGGACAGGATATATTTTTAAATCAAATAATACCGGTTTGAAGTCGCACTGCCGTTTTCACGGAAGTGCGACTCTTTTCGTATCAGCCCGGCTTTCTCCAAATCTTTCACCGCCCGCTTAACTGTGCTGCGGGAGAGAGACAAATCCTTGGCAATGGTACCCAGTCCCGGCCACGCTTTCTTTTCGTTGTCCATCCGGTCGTGAAGATAAATATAAACGAGCTTAGCACGATGTGGCAAATCGGCCTGATACAGCTTGGTGAAGTATGGCACAGCAGACACCTCCTAATCAGTGCGGATTTGTATGGGGGCTTTTGGTTGATATTCCGTCATCCCTGCCCCGTTGCTGTTGTGCTCCGGTTTTGGTTTCTTTGCCTGCGGGAACTGACCGGTGATAGCCTGCATGATTTTTGACCGGCTGACATAGTGTACCCTTCTGGCACCATGCTCCGCAACTGCATAGGGTGTATCCGAAAAAGAAATTCCCCACTTGAAAAATAGCTTTAACTGAGACACAAACGGATGCGCTCCTGTCCTCATTACGATAAAGGAACCCTTTCTCATGTTTTTGAGTTCATCTGCGCTCATCAGCGGGCGCTCGGTCATCTGTAGGGACTGGGATGGATCGTTTTTGCTGCGGCTGACCGAGCCGGTCATTACCGTCCGGTTACCCAGCGTCTTGGAAACAATATCTGCCGTTTCCGAGGTTGGGGCAAACCCTCCGGCAATGGTGACCTGGCAGTTGTCTTGTATAATGGCAGCGCCTTCCCGACCGTAATTCTTTTCCAACTGCTGATAGCTCTGGATGATGCTGACGATGGAAAGCCGTCTGCTTCGAGAAGCGCTGTACATCATCTCGGCAGACTGTATCGGCGGCATGGTTCCAAACTCATCACAGTAAAACATAACGCGATTGGGGAGTTTCCCGCCATTTTCATCCGCCACAGAAAGGATTTCACGATATAGCTGCTGAATGAGCAAGCTAATCATAAAGTATGCGTTGGGATTTTCTTCTGGCATAACGACAAAGATGGCGGATTTCTCCTGACAAAACTTTTCCGCATCCACTGCCGTATCAAAGCACAACACCTGTTCCATCTCCGTATCCAAAAAAGAATTGAGCCGGGACAGCGCCGTACTCATAACGCTTGCCATGGCCTGCTCCCCGGCAGACAGCGCCGCACCTGCAAACCATCGCGCCTTATGATCCATCGGCAGACGATCCAGTAGAAGCTGAAAATGATTCTTTCCTTTCACATTGCTGGGTGCCATCAATTCCTGAATCAATTTGAACACCGATACGATGTGCCGTTCCTTTGGTTCAGCGAACTCCGCAATGAGCAGAATGACGGAAGTCATTAACCCCTCGGCGGAATCATAAAAGAAAGCATTCTGTCCGTAAGCGGAGGCATCACCGTCACCATAGATGAGTGTTTTGGCAATGATTTTCGCATATTTTTCTGCCCTGGCTTTCAAAGAAATATCATCGGGATTCTCTTTATATGCGTCCATATATTTGTTGACGAGGTGCAGCAGGTTGTTCCCGTCTGATTGGGTGGGATTGCGCAGATCAATAACTGCCACATTGTAGTGGTAGTCTTCTTTGGCGATCCTTCCATAATTTCGATACAGGTCACCTTTGGTATCGGTCGCCAGGAAAGACATCCCGGACACACAGGCATACTCGAGATTCGGGTACAACCAGAATGCGGTCTTGCCGCAGCCGGCCGCCCCCACCATCATGCAGTGGACATCCGCGTCATCCACAAGGGCAATAGTTTCTCCACCCTTGTTTCTACAGCCGACGATGATACCCTGCGGCAGCTCCGGCGGCTGATTTTTCTTTGCCTGTGCTCTCCATGTGGCGGGCGTAAACGGCACCTGCCGGTAAGTCCGTCGGATTTCGGATTTGGTGGCGAACCGAGCGGTACCATGCTGGCCGTCACCCACTGTTTTGCTTTTGATGCCATTGAGGTTATATAGATGAGAGACGAGTGTAATTCCACCAATAACGGCGAACATAACCGCCGCTATCACGATCAGGAGAGTTGGATTCCCCAATTTGGCTGTTCCTCCTGTTCTTCAGGGACAGGTTGTTTCCCGGCTGCCAGCAGATCCTCATTCCAGTCCTTATGATACGGTATGAGGATTTCAGATGAGACTCCCTGGACAAAGAGTTTGTCAGCAATGCGTTTCGCTGCCGTTTGTCCGGGTTCATCGCTGTCAAGGCAGAGAAACACCTGCCTGATATTTGGATTGTTCTTGAGCGTTTGAAAAAGCACCCTGTCCGAAACCGAACAGGATGCCGCATAGCTGTGCTTTCTCCAGCGGTAAGCTGCCGCCGCCAATTCGCGCTCAAAAATCCCTGCATTTTTCAACTCATTCTCACGCGCCCACACTTTCTGCAAATCTTTGGCTTTCTGCATGGAAATGAACGAAAGCATATCAATCGGCGCTTCAAAAAGAAACAGGCAGCCGCTGGAACGCGGGCGGTTGTGCTTTGAAATTTCTCCGCCTTCATTGCGCGAATTGTGTGTAGGCTCAGCCTGCCCACTCCAGTGGAAACTGTATTCCGGCTGGCTGCCGGACACATTGCCTTTGTAGCTGCTCTCGGAACCAGTCCCGCGCTTGTGGGCGTGCTTGGGTTTGCCGTTGGGATCAAATCCTACGAACACCGCGTTATGGTAGTCTGCCGATTCATAAATCATGCCTTTATGAACAAAGGCATACAGCACCTCCCGGTCGATGCCCCGGCGGTTCAGGAGATAGGCGAATACCCGCCGCATATTGTCGTTCTTGGGCGGGAGGACAAAGTTTTTTTCTTCCTTTTGCACAGGCGGTGAAACAGTAAGCGTCCCGCCTGTTTCACCCAGCAGATACTCCATTGCTTCTGGGTAGAGCTTGTTATAAAATCGGCGGACAAAATCAATTGCATCCCCGCCGACTTGATCGTACTGGTGATACCATAGGTTTCCCCGAATAGTTACCTTCTGGCCGCCGTCCAGCCATTCGTACTCTGAACCGGAGCGCTTGAGGGTTTCTCCCTGACTGCGGAGCAGTTCCGCAATATCGGTTTGTCTGGCCTGTGTCTTTTGTTGTTCCGTAAAATGAATATATTGAGACAAAAATAATACCTCCTATCCCTGCCGCAGACCGTGCGCCTGCTTTTTCTCGTCAATCTTTCGTTTGAGCTTCCGCTCGGTCATACCGGCTGTTCCTTTCCGTTCATCCTCCAGGCGGTTTTGGATCATGCGAGAAAGATGCTGTAACAGTCGGAGCGCTCCCAATGCTGCCGACCAGTTCTGACCGGATTTGATGCTGTGGAGAAGCCGGGCGGCATATGAATTTCCGTGTTCGGCAGACAAAGCCAGCCACCGGATCGCTTCCCGTTCATCCCGTGCCACATCCTTGCCCCGCAGATACAATAAGCCGAGCTGAAACTCGGCAAAGCTGTTTTGCTGGGCGGCGGCGATCTGAAACAGTCGGACAGCTTTCGGGACATCCTTGAAGCCTTCTTCTGTCAGCCGGATTTTTCCTGCAAGGTAAGCGGCATAGGCATTTTCTTTTTCTGACGCCTGTTCCAAATACAGAAGAGCCCTGCCGATATCCCGCATCACGATTTCTCCGCGGTATAAGAGTTTCCCAAGCAGATATTGTGCCGGAGTGAAGCCGCCGTCTGCTGATTCGGTGAGCAAACGGATGGATTCGGGAATGTTTTGCGGTAGCAGAACTCCTTCGAGATAGGCCTTGCCGAGGGTGTATTGAGCGCAGCAGTTTTTCTGCCCGGCCGATGCGGTCAGCAGCTGGACACCGCGTTCCATATCCTGCTCAGTATCCACACCCATGAGCAATGTTTTTCCAAGCAGGTATTCGGCATACTGATTTTCTTTTACCACTGCTTCTTCTAACCACTGCAGTGCGCAGCCCACATTTTTCGGTACTTCATCGCCCTTGAGGAACAGCTTGCCAAGAGCATACGCTGAAAACTCGTGACCTTTCTGCGCTGCTTGAAGCAGGCAGTCCACTGCTTTATTAGGCTCGTAATATTCCGAGTCTTTCCGCAGGAACAGTTTGCCGAGGCCATATAGGGCGTCGGGGTTGTCCAGTTTCGCCGCTTTTTCAAAATACCGCTTTGCTTTCGGCAGATTCACCGCCGTCCCGATCCCGCCCATGTTCATCTGCCCCAGGCGGTAGTACAGCTTGTCGTCCGCCATATTCTGCTCGATCATGAGGAACCCCTGATATGCCCGCCGGCACCATGCTTCGGATGCTGCCTTGTCCGAAGCCGTTCCGATCCCGTCCCTGCACATCCGTCCAAGTTCATAGGCGGCATATGCATTTGGCTTTTCTGTATGCTCCGCTGCCACACAATACAATTCATAGGCTTTTTCGTCGTTTTGCTCCACACCCTGACCGCGGCGGTACAGACTGCCGAGCGCATAAACTGCGAAGGGATTGTCTTCCGACACTGCTTTTTCATACCATTCGGCGGCCTTTCCATAGTCCTGCTCCACGCCGTACCCAAAGGAGAACAGCTTACCGATCCGGTATTGGAAATAATCCTTTTTCTTTACTTTGGCTTCTTGTGCAGTAAACGCATGATATGCTTTGGAAAACCACGCCTGCGCCTGTTCTTCATCCTTTTCACAGCCGAGGCCAGAAAGGTACATCTTTGCAAGGTCGTGCATAGCAAAGCCGTTTCCTTTTTTGGCTTCAATCTGCATCAGGGAAAAGGCGGAATCAAAATCGGGCGGCGTCTCTTTTGTACCATAGAAAAACTGACGAGCCTTTTTATACTCGTCAGTCCACCATGATTTCTTATTCTTGTTGCCACTGCTGCCATAGAATCGATCCCACTCTGTCGGTTCTATTTCGTCCCAGTCGGCATCCCTGCTGCTCTCCGACTCATCTGCATCGGAGAGCGAGCTTTCCGGCACTTCTTCAAAAGTAACACGGTCATGCAGAATGTTCATCGCTTCCTGTATCACCGCATTTTTGATTGCTTTGAATTCCTTGTTCTGCGACAGAGGAATGCGCTGCTCCGGCGTGTCCTGATAGATGCCGGTGACAGCATCCCGCTGCTCGTACCATAGGTCATACAGGGCTGCAATATTTTGATCCTTTGCCAGCTCATCCACAATGGCGTTCACGATGTTCCGCCCGGCCTGTGGCAGATACCCGTATACCTTTTTCCCTTTGTAATGCTTCAGTTGTTCGGTCAGTTTCAAAAGCAGATCGGTGATAACAGGATTATCATAGCTGCCGGAGTTGATGCGGGAGACAATATCCGACAGCACATCCCGGTTTTTTTGTGTGAGTTCATTCCGCTGGTTGGTCTGTTCCACATACACTTGTAAAAGATCATGCTTGAAAATCTGACGGGCAAGGCTTGATTTGATCGCTGCAATGCCGTCTTTAGAGAGGTACGGCTCCTTACCTACGGAATAGACCACCATGTGAACATGGGGATGATAGCTCTCGTCATGGTAAGCGGCATACCACCGCAGATCGGACAGCGGGATTTTCATGTTCTTTGCAAAGGTCATCGCCTGTGAGCGCAGAAGGTTCCGCCATACGTAGACGTTGTCATAGCCAAGCCGGGCGGCGTCCTCCCGGCGCAGGGATATAATATTCGTCCAGACATTGCCAGTATGCTCCGCGACTTCTTTTGCCACCTGCGACAGATCGATCGGAACGTCTGCGTCTGTGAACAGACCGTGCGAGCCATGCCTCTCTGCACGGGGACGCCTGGCGATATACCCGACATAATTTTCACGCTTCCCTATAATACCGATGTTGTCTTCGATTGCGCGGCTGATGAATTCCGACGCAGAGCCTTTTGACGGCTTGGAAAGATAGTCTTCATATTCAAAGCTGTCTTTGGCGTCGGGAAAGCCGCGGATGATTTCACCGATCAGTTTTTTCTGCTCTGCCGTAACAGCCTGTGCCTTCCATGTGTCATCAATTTTCTGCACGCCGTCGCGATTGGCAATATACCTGACTAAATTTTCAGAGTGTTTCGTGCTGCCTGGTTTCAGGTACGGACACTTCAATATGATTTTGGCTATCGCGCTTCATCTCCGTTCTGATATTTCACAGCGTCCTCCATGCGTACCGAACCGCGCAGGCGCTTTACCTCCGCAACGCACATCCCGCGCAGACGGGAAAGCGTTTCCTCATCGATCTCATTGGTTGCCGCCGTGACATGGAGAAGCATCGACAGCTCCACCGCCATTTTGAAAAGCAGTCCGGCGATGCGATCCTCAAAGGCGTCCATCGTCCCCTGCATGGTAGATACCACGATATGGGGTAGATAATCGGATTTGTCCGCGCTGCAGATATACCCGACATAAAAATGGACGGCTTTTTCGATGAATTCGGATTTGCTGCGGCAGTTGTCCTGCCGATATTGTTTTTCTACGGCCTCCAGCGTATCCGGGTATGCCCATAACGCAAATTTCTGTTTGTTTTCTTCCATTTGTTTTCCTTTCTGCCGGTTTGTCGGATTTTAGGGCTGCAGCGCCGACAAGCGGGCGGCCAATCCGCGCTTTTCACGCTCTGCAACCCCGAAACTGGAAACCGGGCGGATTTACAACCCCGAACCATTCTGATGTCGCAGCGGTCGAAAAACTCCTGTGCAGTCCGCATTGCGGGCTGCTGTGAACCGGGCGAGGGTGCTTTGCAACCCCGTCCCTTTATCCTGCAACCAAATCGTAGGCGAATGCCAGCCGATTTGGGGCTGTTTCCCCCATGGTAGATTCCTCCTCAAAACCGCCCAAATTCCGCCCGAAGCCTGCTTGGTCGGTACACGCTCCACCACGCCGCTAAAGTCGGCACACGGGGCGACAGGTTGGCTCACAGGGCTGGTTTCTCTTTCTTCATCGATTTGCCGTCCAGCCGGTCGAAGCAGCTCTCGGTATAGGACAGGCCATGCTCCGCCGCTGTGCGGTCGAGGACGCGGAGCATATCCGTTTCCTTTAAGCTGACCGGTTCAGAGAGGCTGTTGTAAAAAATCCATTCCGGGGAGGCAGGATCATCCTTAACGAACACATCATAACCCAGCAGCAGTTCTTTGCAGGAACGGTACAGCACAGCGCTCAGCCGCAGGCAGCCTGCCGTGAGCACGGCGGCAGCCGTTTCGGAAAAGTCCGAGGGGATATGCGTTTTCAGCCGCTGGATTTCCCGGTCGCTGAGCAGACGCTCATAGGAATATCGGTTTCCAAGGCTGCGCTGTAATTCTTTTTTGCGGCTCATAGATGCATCCCCTCCGAGAAATAGAAGGGATCGGATTCATCCATCTCCGGCTCATCTTCAGTCGGTTCATCCTCATAGTCCTCCGGCTCATAGGAGAAATCTTCATCCTCGTCCATATCAAACAGCGTCTGCTGCGGTTCCGGTTGCCGGTGGGCGGCATAGAACTGTGCCGAGCTTTCCGTGACAGCCTTGTCAAGCACATCGGTATCCAGTCCGCAGTCGTTGTAGCCCTCATAGACGGTTTGGTAATAATACGGAGACGGAAGCCCGAAGCCCATCCTGAGATTCATGATATATACCATTGCATTGACTTCTTCGCCGTCGAGCTGCACGGGAACATTCTGCTTGAAATAGTGGGAGGGATAGCCCTCGTAACGGTCGAGCGCCTGCTCATTTTTCTCAGAGATTTCCCACACTGCCACCGGAACAGAGGCGCCTTCCTTTGGCGCAATGGTGGCAAAGGCGCCATGAGGCTGCCCTTTAAACTGCAGTGCATAATCTTCGATGACACCCCTGCCGTACAGCTTCGCGCCGGGACAGCGGTATTTCATCTGACGGATATTGAGATTGCTGCCGTAGGCAACATACAATCGTTTGCTCATAACTTTTCCTTTCACTCCTTACATCTGCATAGAAAAAGCAGGAGCGTCCTGCTCCTGCTCATCGGGTTCGGTAGTCGGTTCTTCTGCTGTTTGCTGTTCTTCCATTTCCAATTCTGCCTGCCGCTTGGCGGCAAGCCTTGCTTTCTGCGCTTCGGCCTGCGCCGGATCGCGCCACGCAATATTACCCTCCAAGTTTTTCAGCAGATGCTGACGGGCGGTTTTGAATTCATCACCGATAAGACCGAGCCGCAACAGCCAAGTGCGGAAGGTATATTTTTCATTCTCCGGCTGGGTTTTGATCCGGGAGGCACCCCGCTGCACCAGCGCCTGATGGCTGATGGCGAGGCACAGTTGGATATATGATTTTACCTCTCCGGCATGGAGCGTAGAGTTGAACATACGAAATTCAATCGTGCCTTTGGAGAACACGCTGTGCAAATTCAGCCCATGATAGCGGCTGTCATCGTAGTGGATATACCGTCCGCCGTACCCGTTGTACCACATTTGCTCCACTTCATTCATTGTCTTTGGGCGCTTGTGGTTGAGTTCTTCTAAAAATCGGGTATCCGCTTTCTGACAGTAATGCTCCCGGCTGACCTGTACCTGCAGCGTTTTATAGATTAAATCCTCTTTGGAAGCCATGATATTCACAATGTTGCGGAGCGTCTGCGGCGTATGAGAAGAGGCGTCCACATGAACATGGATACCGCAGGAGCTGTTGACTCTTGCGCCTCCGGCACGGAGCTTGCGCACAAGCTCCTGTATGGTTTCGATATCCTCATACTGACAAATCGGTGAAACAAATTCCACCGAATAATCTCGGCTTGCCGAACGGTTATTCCCGTTGCGGCACCGGATGGAGGCGTCGCTGACCAGCTTCCATTGGCGGTTCTGATTATCCCTCACGGTATAGGTATCGTACCCACCGCCCACATGGGTGGCCTGCGTACCGAAATGCCCGGCGATGATCCGTGCCGCCGCTGCTCTTGTCAGCCCGGTCATCTCAATCTCAATACCGAAGTTCTGGCTTCTCAATCGGGATCACCGTCCGAAAGAGAAGCGGCGCCCACAGCAGAAGAAGGACGGGGCGGCTTCTTTTTCACCGGTGCTTTCGGCTGTCCGGCGCGCAGGTCAATAAACTCCCGCACATTTGCAGGCACATATTTACCATAGAGAGCTTCCGCCGCCCGGATCATTTCTTCCTCAAAGGACAGGTCTTTCTGCTCCATATACAGCCGTGCGGCTGCCAGTTTTTCCTCGTCAAAAGGAACGTTCACCATTGCTTTTTTCATGATGCTCACCTCACAGTTTCATCGTATAGTCGAATTCCTGATTCTGCTGCTCGCCTCTGGCGACGGCGATCAGGTCTGCAACATCTTCGGGCATACCGTCAAGGCTGACATGGATATCCCTTTCCACATCGGCAGTATACCAGTAATCGTAGGGGACGAAGCTGTCGCGGATATATTGCTGTAAATCCGCGTTCATATTGGGATCGCCCTGCGACACGACGCCGTATGGCGTCAGGAAATCCGTCCCCCAATGTTCGCCAGAGGATTCTAAATCAAGCGTGACAATGCCCAGACACAGCTTTCCGGTATTCCGAGAACGGATAACAGCAGGAATATTGACAAATTCAAATTCTCCTTCTTCCAGATAATCCGTGCCGTAGGTTTTGACAAAGGCACCGTGCATCTCTTTCAGAACCTCTCCGGCATAGCTTTTGTTCGGACTCATACAGGAGCATTCCAAACGCACAAAATGCACATTATTCAAAACGGCGTTCATATTCTTCGCGAACTTCTCCTGCAGTCTTTCCTGCGCCAGTAGCCCTTCCGCCGATTCACGGGTAAGATATCCTATTTGAAAATCGCTGACCATTCTGTCCGCCTCCGTCATAGTTTTTTCGGCGCCGTACCAGTGGCTTTCCATTTCGGCGAGCGTTGCCTCAACGGTTTTCTGAACATGATCGGAGTACATCTTGGCTGCCGCAAGGAATGCATCGCGTCCGAGTGCCTTATACACGCCGTGCAGGCTTTTTACTTTTCCACTCATTTCGATTCTCCCTTCACATAGAAAGAACAGGACCGGAGGGGTTGCTCCAATCCTGTTCGTCTGTAGAATAATTGCGAAAATCCGCCTGTTCAAACACGATGTCGGGAACCGTTGCACCATCAATACAGGCATTTTGCATACGGGCGTTTTTCACGGCAGTTCCCGTCAAATCTGCACCGGAAAAGTTACAGTGTTCCATAAATGCACCGCTGAAATCACAATTGCGGATGACCGCGTTTTTAAACACCGCTTCATCAGCAGCGATGTTTTTGGCATTACAGTTTTCAATCTCAGCATCAGAGAAGTCAGCAAAACACAAGTACGATTCTTGAAATGATGTGCCATAGAGAAAAGCTCCGTTAAACAGGGCATTGTTCAGATCGCGGTGACTGAGATCGAGATTTGAAAGTTCACAGCCGGAAAAATCGGCTTGCACGCCACCTTCATCGTGGAGCCAGAGTGTATGCTTGGCGCACATGATATCTACCTGTTCCTGACTGATCCGGCGGTATTCTTTTTCTTCTGCCGGTAGATATTCCGGCTTGAGCTGCAGGACAATCTCATTATGAAAATCCTCTGTCGCCGCAAGCTCCGGTCTGTTCCGCAGCATTTCATAAAGGAATTCCATGCTGCCCGGCAGATTTCCGAGGTTCAGATTTACATTGTCGGTGAGAACACGGTACATTCCGTCCTGATGATGTTGCAGAGCGTCCTTGACAATCCCGTCCGCAGCGCTCTGCATTTTTTCACAGAACTCGGTCAGTATCGGATCGTATGCCATCTGCCGCTGCCAGAGCTGGCGGGCGTTGGGGACAAACGCAGAGTAACGGGCATAGGCGCTTCCCTCAGAGTTCACGATTATACCGTCATCCCGTCCTTCGCCCAGCACAAGCAAGCAATGGGATACGCCGTCCCCGTCCTGATACATACAGTCGATATTGGTAAGGAGGAAATCATAATCGCTCAAAAGATTCTTCGAAAAATAGTCAAACTGTGCGGCGGACAATTCCACAGTTTTCTCTGCAACACAGGGTGTCGTTAGAATTTCTGTATCTTTTCTTCGCAATATAGCATTGATTTTCATAAGTCACACCCCGTCACATACTCATTTCCGGGTGCTGATCTTCACTATGATAGACATCCTCGTCCATCACATCCGCGCCCAGCATTCCGAGCATATTGTCAAACTGCTCTGCTCCCGAACAGCAGTCGGGAGCGTTTGCAAGATAGGCGGTGGTCTGCACAGCGTCTTCCGACAGCAAAATTTCATTGGTTTCCTTTTCCTGCTGTTCCTGTATCTGTCGCTGTTTGTCAGCGAGGATCAACCCTTTCAGGTACTGGCCTTTGTCGGGCTGTGCATCAAACCACTCCAACGCCTCTGTATCTTTCAAAGAAAACTGAAAAGTAAAACGCCGGACGCGGTGCCGGTAATTTTCCTGCGCGGATCTTCTGTTTTCGTGTCTTTGTTCATCTGACAGAATTTTTTTCTTAGCCACTTGGGTTTTCCTCCGTTTCTTCGAGATAGTGGATATACGGAATTTTGAGCCAATGCGTCCATGCGGTATCTGTCATGGAATTGCGGATGACTCCTGCTTCGGTGTTCGCCGCCTGCACCACTTCGCCGTTTCCGATATATACGCCGATATGACCTTCGTGCCACACAGCCAGACCGGGAATTTCGGGGATGGTATCAATCGTCCCTTTTTCATTGGCATTGTTATACATCGTATCGGCGCCGATGTCGGGCATATCGTTTGCGCCGATCTCCGTCTGACCGGTTTCGGCATTGTACCAGCCGTACCCTTTGATGAGCCCGACGCAGTCCGCTGTCCGTCTGCCCAGCCAGTTCTGCCGGATGAATGTCTCATGGCCGCCGACCTCATCGGGGTACTGCCCGATTTTGCTGGTGAGCAGCCCCTCGTCCAGTACCGTTCCATAAGTGCCGTACACATAGCCCCATCCGGCTTTCTCCGCTTCGACCGCCCACTGCGCCAGGTCCAGATTGTTCTTGGTCTCAGGATCGGTATAGCCGGAGATATCAATCTGCGCCGCACGGGTGCTTGCCATGATGTTGGAGAAATCCGCAGCATTTATCTGTGTCCCGAAGGCCGCATTGACAGCGTCTATCAATTCATCATCGGTCTGATTTTCTTCAAAACATCCCACCAGCTTATCTGTAAAATCTGCGGCTTCAGAATACTCGTATAAGACATAGACAAAAAGCGTCTTCGCCTCCTGTATGCGGGCGGCGTTGTAGCCCGCGCTTTTCATGGCGTTCTCCACCTCCGCCCACCGTTCCGCCGATACGGTCTGCTGTTCGGCAATCATCTCATGGAGCCTGCCGGTATCGATTTCTACGCCGCCGCTGAATATGCCGAGGATGGCGACAATCGGCATGACGATGATAAGGATGACTCCAAGTACAATGCCGAGAACCGTTTTCATTACCTTTTTGTTAGTGAGCAGCCAGACGGCAATCTTTTTGAGCGCGGCAGCAACAGTTGCGCTCATAACCGCATCTCCATGCCTTGCTGTAAGCTGTTTTCATAATCTTCCAAGCAGGAGCGGAGGGAAACGGTAAAGGCACAGCTAAAAGCATCCTGTATATCCATCTCCGAACAATCCTTAATCTTTTTACAGCCGCATTCCAAGAGCGTTTTTTGAGAAGGCATATCCTGCATGATGAGCCGGGGATATCCGTTCAGGGATACGGTGTCGCCGATTTTCAGCGTTGTTCCCGTACAGTCATGCATACCGGAGTCATCGCCTACAAAGCCTTTCACTTCCCGGAACCATTCACCGTCATCGAGATAAAGATAGGCTGCATCTTCATGAAGACCGGTCAATGCATTCTTTTCGCTTAACAGTTCGCCGATTTTTTCGAGTTTATCAAAAGCATCTGCGTTTGTCATCCGCGCACTATTCTCTGTCAAATGCTTTTTAAGCCGGACGATTTCTTCCGTCAGTTCACAGACTCTGTTTTCTTCTGCCGGAGTCATCATCGTCCACCCGCCTTTCCGAACAATGCGGATTTGTAATCAGGCGCAATGACTTGGAGCAGATACCTTTCGTTGCCGCAACGATACAGGCATGTACCGCGTTCCGGATACTTGATCAGTTCAAACTCACTCGGCTCAACTTGCAGTGCGTCCATATATTCCTTCGGGTTGATCTGCCCGGCGTTGAACAGGAACTGGTGCGTCGGGATGGAGAACAGTGGTTTTGTAAATTCCCGGATGGACGGAATTAAAAAATCCTCGATGTTCTGGCTGGCCAGAATGATCGAGGAGTCTTTCTTGCGCACACGCTTCATAGCGTTGCGGATATATTCGATTGCCGTCATGTTGGTGAGAAAGAGGTACAGCTCATCTATTGATGCCGCCGTGTTTCCCTTGCCAAGAAGCTGATTGCTCATATATGAGAGAACATTAAACAGCATGGCGTCCTTGAGCCGTTTGTTGGTGTCCAGAAGTCCTTTTACTCCGAACACAAGGAAAGCGTTGTCGATAATGTTGGTGTGACCGTTGAAGTATTTGCTTTCCGCGCCTACGCACATGGAATGGATACCGAGACAAACTTCCTGCAGGATCTCTTCGGTATACAGGTATTTTCTCTTGCTGTCATAGGTCATGAATTCTTCCTCGCACAGCTTATAGAAATCGCTCATAATGGGATAGTCGGTTGGCTTCAGCTTGCTGTAATCGGTGCTGTCGGTGATTCCGAACCGGGCGTACAGCTTGGACAGCAGGATTTCAATGGTGTCGATCTGCGTGTCTGTAAAATCCTTGTAACTTCTAAAAAAGTCTTTTAGGAATGCAATGTGCTGACTTAGCCTTGTCACTTTCTTGAATGCTGCGGGTGCGTCAGGATCGACATCATCTGTACTGTCATTCCAAGCCTTTGGCTCTAACGGATTGATGGTGTACTCGCCGGACAGAAAATCGATATAGCATCCTCCGAGCGACGCACAGAGTTCCTCATATTCCGATTCGGGATCGAGGCACAGCAGGCTCTTGCCAGACTCCCGGATGTTGGTCAGAATCAACTTGAGAAGATAACTCTTGCCCTGACCGCTGTTTCCGAGGATGAGGATATTGCTTGTGGTTTTGTCTTCTGCGCGGCGGTCGAAATCCACAAGGATGTTCGTCCCGAACTTATCCCTTCCGATATACAGCCCCTGCGGATCGGTCTTGCCGCTGAAATTAAAGGGATACAGGTTTGCCACCGAGCTGGCGGGCAGGACGCGCTCATACTGGCTGCCGAACTGGTTTGCGCCCACAGGCAGAACAGACAAAAATCCTTCTTTCTGCCGTAAGGTCAGCCTGTCCACCGAAATCTTGGAACGCGTCAGCTCCATAGCGATGTCCGACTGCAGTTCCTTGAGTCCATCCATGTTTCGGGCTTTCAACTCGATGAACACCGAACAGTGGAGTAAAGGCTCACGGTTTTTGCGGAGATTCGCCAGCAGCTCCACCACGTCCTGCAGGTTTCCCTCGGCCTCGATGGTTTCGTTCACATCATTGCCGCCGCTTTTGAGTTTGTTGCGGCGGGTGGCGTTCTGGATGATTTTTCGCTGCTCCATGCTCTCCACCAGGCGGTGGTAGATACGCAGGGTTACGCCGCTGCGGTCGGCAAGCTGGGAGAGGATGGCCTGTTCCTCGGTGGACGGCGGGTATTCCCGGATGACCCACGCGCAGCGGTAGCTGTCGCCTACGATATAGTGGTCGGAGAGAAATTTGATTGTGCCGGGCAGGATACAGTCAAAAAAGTCCTTTGTACGAATTTCTTCCATCTGCTCCGGCGTCAGAACTTTTGGTTTGCGTTTCAGCATTTTTCCTCCTTGCCGCCGTTTCGCAGACAAAAGGAGGATGCCTATCCATAGAAAAATCAGCCGTCCTGCATTGTCTGCAAAACGACTGATTGATTTGTTTTATTTGGTTTTATAGCTCCATTTTCGGGGTGTAATCTTCGGCAATATCTTTCTCCACATCATCTTCTGTGGAGAAAGCCTGCACCGGTGTTTGTGTCATGGAAAGCTGCAGCAGGTTCTGAATGCGCCGGTTGACGGTTTCTGCAATGGCCCGAATCCGGCTATCGTCCATATATTCTTCCGCGCCGTCTATGGTCAGAACGCTTGTAATCAATTCCTTGACAGCTGTCAGCCTGTCAAAATTGATCCAGCTAAAATCAGATACCAGCTTTAACTGCTCCGCATGGTGGTTTTTAAACGGCTTGCAGACCACCTCTTTTCCGGAGCGTATCTGTCCGGGCGTCTTGTCATAGCCGAGAGAGGAGCCGCTGTCATAGATGGGGGCAAAGCCGAGCCACTCCAATGTTTCGGCGTTTCGGATCACACCGAAGTTGTTGAGATGCCGGTCTTCGTTGGCGATGATATAGTCCAGCACAATCATCCGGTCGAGGAAAGGCACGGCGCCTTTGATTCCCAGCGATTCGCAGCAATTCACAAAGTGCTGATACACCGAAGTGCTGTTATCCTTTTTCTGTGTTTTTAGGATACGCCACGCCGGGATCAGTTCGGTGTTTTCCGTGACAAAATCCTCGCACACGCTGTACGGCGCACCCTTGTTCCAGGTGACCATGTACGGCACATGGGGAATACCGAGGCGCTCCATGATCCTGGTGGCGATCACTTCATTGAACGGCTGCTGACGGAATGGGTTGCTGCCGCCTTTTACAAGGCATCGCCTACCGTTTATGATTTTCCAACGCTTTTTCAGGTTTCCGTCCGAGGTGTTGTCCGGGGAGGAGAAATTTAATCCCTCCGCTTTTTTATCCGCGCCGAACAGGACGTCGCCGATATCGTCTGAAAAATCGTTCTCAAAAAAGTTGATACTGTCCCAGGCCAGGTCGGAGCCTTCGGGACAAATCCAATACTGATCCGACAGGCTCAATCCCCAGCAGCGCACCAGCAGCATTTTGGTGCTGGTGATTTCCAGCGCTTGAAGCGCTTCTCGCACACCGGATCGGCTGGCCGGGATGGAACGGTCTGTCCACCACTCGTTGAGCGCCGCCCGGTCGGTGATCCCTTTTCGTACCGGAACGCCCACCGGCAGATGCTCCGGCGCATACACCGTCCCGATTTTTTGTATAAAACCGGTGGCGTCATCCAGTTCCAGTTCCGCCACCTGGATTCGTTTATGCATCAGGGTACATTTCAAGCTGTTCACCTCATTTCTCTTTTTATGCGGTGCAGACGTCTTTGCTTTCAGGCTGCGCAGCTTCGCCTGCAATGCTTTCCGTTTCTCAATCTGCCCGGCAAGCGGTTCGATTTCCTCATCGTGCAGATACCGGCTCTGTTTCACGCCCTTCTCCGACCATTGATGATAGTAGTAGGTCTTGCCGCTGATGGTTTTCTTGGAGAGATACCCTTTCGGAAGTTCGCTGATCTGTGCGGTCAGCTCCGTAATTAAATTCAGATGTTCTTGTTTTTCCATACACAGCGCCTCCGTTTCATAAGGGTATTCAAACACGAGCTACAAGCAAGTGTTTCAATGTTCTTGGGCGCCCGTTCAAAATCTTTGATTTTGGTAACGGGTAAGGTTATTATACCCCGTTTTAACCCCTTTTGTCAACAACAAGACGAATTGAGTCGATAAAAAGTTACAATTGCGCCGCTGCCACAATCAGTCTGCCGTCTTTTCCCGAACCGTAACAGGTGGATAGGGTGAGAAGCTGCTGGCCATACACAGGCGTGACGCCGGTATCATACAGGGATTTGCTCCGGAGCAATGCGACCTGTTTAGCAAATTCCGCACCATCGGCTGCACGGATAAAGCTGTACCATGCGTCGGTTTTCTGCACAGGTACAACAGCAAACACGGTATATTTTTCAAGACCGTCCGCGGTCTGAAACGTAATGACAGAATGGGCGGCGGCGTATGCGGGATCGGTATAGTGTATGAGCGTCCCGAACATGGTTCTGTTTTTCATATTATGCCCATAGATCATGCGGTTGGTGCAGCCCGTATCGCACCGGTAGTCCAGAAACGGGATGCCGCTTTGACTGTACCCGCCGTCAAAATTCCGGCGTAGGTATTTCTGCGGGCTTTCCGGCGTGTACATCACAGGGTAGTTTAGCTGCGTATCGGGAATGCTCAGCCAGCCGATGCAGTCGCTGTTCTGCGCAAAAAGCGGCGCAAGGCTGCGCACAGGTTCCGGCTTGTCATCTGACGGCGATTGTTTTTCATCGAACTGCTGCGGTTTGGGAGACGTAATCTGCACCAGCTTCGCCAGCGCTGCAAAATCCTCTTTTTCTTTCTGCTGTAACGACAGTTCCCTGTAAACCGTAAAGCCGGACACGACAGTGACTGCCGACAGCAGAACAGAAAGAATGAGCAGGCTAATCCTCCGCGTCTTCGTCATCGTCCGCCTCACAAAACTGTTCGCCGTCAATATCCGGCATGACCTCTCCGTTCATGCTGGCCTCGAAATACAGGGCAAGGAAGCGCTTGATATCCGATTTTCGCATCCGCCGGACTTCAAAACCCTGTTCCGAAATGGTCTTTTCGATGCGGTTTGCGCTTTCAAACGTCTGTTTTTCCTTTGCATTTTTCAGCCTTGCGATAAAGAGGAACTGCCTTGCCGTTGACATCTCCATCTGGATATGGTCCAGGAAATCAATGTCCTTTTTGATGATTTTCCGCACCTTTTGGTTCGGTTCATCCTCCAGCCGGCCTTGCAGGTAGGTTTTGTTGTCATCGAAACACTCGGACGAGTCGGTGCAGGTGATCTCGATATCGGGGATAGCGGACAGCACCATCATCAGATGCCGTATCTTGATTTCAATATTGGTATGGGACAGCACCGAAATATTGGTCGGAGAAACAAGGTAAAACAGGAGTTCATATTTTCCGACCGCAAGGCCGTATTGGGTGAAGCTCCTGATTCCCAAAAGCTCCTGCACCGATCGGCCTTTTTTCTTTTTCTGCCGTTTATCTTTTTTCAAGGTTTATATTGCACCTCCGTCTGTTTTTCGTAATTTGGCTGCAAACTCAGTTTGCCCATTCAAAGTATTGCTGTGTGCTGATAAAGTACCGCACAGCGTATCGCATAAAGTCCAGCACCGTGGTATCGTCCATGCGGATGGTTAAAAATCCGTAGCACAGCGTTGCCGCTGCCGGGATAAAAAAGCGGAGCTGTACCAGGACTACGATAGACAGCAGCGCCGCGACACCGAGAATGCAAAAATCTCGCAGTCCCCAAAGCCACAGATTGGCTGTGGCTTTGAGGTTTTGGGGATACAGATATTGCGTCATGTGAGTCCTCCCATCGTCATGCTCTGTTCTTCATTTTCTTTGTTTTCGGCTGAAAAGACCTGACCGCAGTCCGTAATTTCCACCTTAAAGCCATGCGCGCAGAGAATTCCAACCGTTCTATTCACTTCGTCAGGCGTCCTGCCGATGTCCTTTAGGCTCTCTACCAGGATTTTGGAGATCCCGCGGCCTTTACAATACTCGATCATACTTTGGAATTCAGCGCCGCACCGATATATAGGCGCCGATATACTGACGCCGCCTTCCTTTTGGTATCCGTTTTCCGCACAGTAGGCCGAAAGCCCGTTATGCTTTTCCATGAGTTTCTCTGCGGTAAGGGAAGAGATATTGTTATACACATATACGCTTTCCCCGGTATTGTTTAGCGCATCGCAGAATTCCTGCGGTGTCTGACGATATTCCTCCCGGATTTTCTCTGCGATCATGTCTTTGATGAGACGGGATTCACTGGCTGTCGGTTCATAATCGAAGTATTCGCTTCCGTTGTCTCGGCTGATCTCGCATTCGATACGAAGCGTGTCGACAAAAGGATTATATTTGCCGTACATATTCAGCCATGTGCCGTCCTCATCCGCTATATTCGTACCAAATTTCTGATCCACATCAAACCATGTTTCGATATATACGGCGATTTCCTGCCCGATATCGCAGTCTACCTCCATGTCCCGGTCAATGGCGAGGTTGTGTCTTTCAAATTCATTGTTTTCTGTCATAAACCATGCAACTCCATTCCAAAGCCCTGAGAGTCTTCATCCAGCGCCGCATATTCCGCATCCTGCCAGTTATTTCTGCACGCGGCAAAGTTTTCGGCAAGCTGCTGTGCGGTCAGAGACACATTTGCCGGCTGTTCTGTGTACTCAAACCCTTCCTTGCTCAGTTCAAACCAGCAGTGATCTGCTTCTGTATCATACTCGTCAAATTTTCTTTCGGGCATCCCCACCTGCCGGGGGATAAAGTATTCGCCCATATCGCAGCAATCAAGGATTTTCCGGATTTGCTTCTCTGATATTTCTCCTTGAACAACACATTCGTTATGAACTTTGTAATTATCCGCATCCCGGTAAAGATAACTGATTTTTGTGTTCAGATGAATAACCTCCTTCCTTTATATCCCACTCTATCGCTGTGTTCTTCCTTCTCCGGTATAGCAAAGCCACCGTATTTTTATGGTGGCCTAAGCTGATACTCGGTTGACATTTTGGTTATCTTCCTGCGGCCCTTGCCACGCTGCGGGTCAGGTTTACGGCTGTTGTCGTAGCGTGAACAACGCTCATCATATTCACTCGCACCGAGCTATCCAGACCAAACTGCTGGGCTATCCTGGGAACTTCGTTTGCCGCCAGCATAACGCCAAGCCCCAGCAGCATATTGCCGGGGAAGGTCAGCAGACCGAGGAACAGTAAACTGGTCTGCATAAACGCAGTTAAACAAATAGCCGCCACCTGTTTGCACCATTGATTGAAACCGTCCGAGTAGCCGCGGGGAACTGAAAACATATACAGCGCGCCCACCGCCATCTGCACAAGCAGGATGCCGCCGCGCTTGATGTTTTGGAAAAATATCTTGACCACGCAGTAAGCAAAGGCGATCAGCGCAAGAATGTTGAACAGGTTGAAGTTCACCTGTGTGGCCACCGCAAAACTGCCCTGCAGTACGCTGGTGCTTTGTCCCGCCAGATCGATGGACTGTCCGCCTGCAAACAGCGCCGATAAATCGTGGGAAAAGGTGTTTTGCAGGCTGATGCAGAATTTATACAGTTCCACCGGCACCACGCCGATGAGAGAACAGGCAAAGAAGCCTTTTAAGATATTGACGCTTGTGGTCTTGATATCGGCTCTGCCATGCTGGTACTCTATCGCCACATCAAAAATGGCAACCACCACACCGGCAATAAAGAGCGCCCAGCCGAACAGGGTAAAGAGCTTGATGGTCGCCTGTATCCAGTCGAGAGCAAAGATATCCGCGCCCATGCTGCCCATTTTTTCGAAGAAATCGGCAACGGCATTGTAAATGGTTTCGTACATCCATTTCAGCATGGTGTTCCAGATGGCGTTGGATATCTGCGTCCCCAAAAACTGAAATGCTTCGGTTATAGCCTCACCGATCCCGTCGATGAGATCGCCTATCCAATCGAAAATAAGTCATCACCTCCTGAAACCCGGTCATATTCCCGTAAGGCTGCCGAAGTCAACTTCCATTTCTTCCTCCGGCTCATCTTCGGTTGGTTCACAGATTTCCAAAAACTCGTCCTCAGAGGGCAGCGCCGACAAATCAAAGGCTTTGATCATCCTGACAGGATACAATCCGTTGTCATCTTCTTTCTGTCCTGCGGTATAGAACCGTTCAGACTCATCAAGCGGCGTTTCATTAAAGCCCCGATATACCTCAAAGGTGTTTTTATCAAAGTCTATGACATATGCCCACTCACAGAACAGGCTGTCCTGTGAAAAGTCCAGGCTGTTTTGCAGTTTCATTTCACCGGTCGCACCGGCTGCGATTTTCAATATCTTGGCGCCGGTATCGCGGCTGAGCTGTGGATATTTCTCAGAAAAACTTTGATACACATCGCAGTCAATATAGGGCTGAGTAGCATCAGCACCGAACTCTTTCCACAGCTTGTTGTACTCGTCATTGGTAATCCAGGAGCATCGTTCTAAATTGTTCTTGAGCTGCTTCGCCATCGGGCTTTTCAAAAATTCAAGAATAGCCGCACCCTGGCCTTCCGGATACCCATCCCATTGACCATATTGCGCGATACGATATTGGTTATCGCTTACGACACAAATCAAATGCCTTGTTCCCATTTACCATCCCTCCTTCTTACAGGATCGACCAGATATACAGCGGCGCCGTCAGAGTGAAAATCAAGCACGCAAACAAGATGCAGGGCGCGGCAAATTCAAACTGCCCGTGCTTTCTGTACTCGAAATAGCTCGTTCCGACCTTTACAAAAAACAGAATGGCCAGTATCATATCCACCACCGGAAACACCACATTGTTGACCACCGTCTGTATCTGCGATTTCGCCGTATTCCATGTCTGCTCGATAGCTCCCGCCACATCACCCGCGGCAAAGGCGGGTACAGCGGTGACGGTAACCATAAGCATCATGGCTGCCGCGCATAAAAGAATACGAAGCGTTTTCCTTTTCATAAGCCGTTTCCTCCAATCACTTTTTGAATGTCACAGTCCCGGATTTTTCGGACTGGTATATTGAGGTTTCTACAGAACTGTATTTCGCTTTTCATGCCTTCGGAGATTTCATCCCCGAACACCCACAGTTCGTCACAAAACCATAATAGGGAAAGCCCCGCCGCCATCCCGATCTCCCGTTCTTTGGGGATGCTGTCATTGAGACACTGCGCATAGAAATGCGGCACGACCGGAGCCGTGCCGCACATCAGCGCGTATTTGGTGTATTTCTGAACCTGTGCCAGATTCTCTTTGACATTCCCGCCAAGCGGAGAACAGATATACACCTTCTTCATCATTCGTCATCGTCGTCCTTTTTGTGTTTGAAATAGATAATTCCGCAGGCGACCAGGCCGCCGAGTGCAACAGCGCCCAGCCCAATCCAGAAGCCGAGGCTGCTGTTATCGCCGGTCTGAGGAATTTCCGGTACCGGCGGCCCCGGAGGCGTGATTGTCACCGTCTGCCCGTCATCGTCAATATCCGCATGAACGGCGATTTCAACATCTTCGCGGTACAGGCTTTCAAACACAACGATTTCTGCTGCCTTTTTCAAGCCGCCCGCGTCAAAGGTAAAGGTTACGGTCACTTCACCATCCGATGTTTCGGGCTTGAAGGTATAGGATGCACGGATTTCTTCTCCGTCGATCACCAGCGGTTTACCCGTTGCTTTGTTCATCAGAATCCCCTTGACCGTGTACTCTTTGCCGGGCGTCAGATTTTTGTAGGACACAATATCCTCAATGGTGATTTCGCTATCGGAAGTGATTTCTTTTTTGCCGTCCACGCTGGCCTGCGTCCCGATTTCAGGAATTTTCACTTTAACGGTCTGTCCTTCATCCTCGATGTCTGCATGAACAGCCAGTTCCTTGCCGTCACGGTAGAGGCTTTCAAACACGACAATGTTGGTTTCCTCTTTGATAAATTTGGAGTCAAAAGTAAAGGGTACGATAACCTCGCCGGAGGGTTCTTCGGGGATGAAGGCGATCTCGCTGCGGATTTCTTCGCCGTCAATGAGGAGCGGTTCTCCGGTGGATTTATCCATCAGAACGCCCTTGATCACATACTCTTTGCCGGGAATAAGGTGCTTGTAGGATACGGTATCTTCCAGAGTAAAGATCTCGGTGGCGGAAACCTCTTTTTCGCCCTCTGCGCTTGCCTGTGTGCTGATTTCGGGGATGCGGTCGTTTACTACCTCGATTTCGATTACCTCGGCGTTTTCGCCCACCACGGCGGGATATATCTCGTCATTCGGCAGGAAGCCATCCGCGGGTTTCAGTTCCTTTACAAGCCATTTTCCATAGGGTACATTCTCGAAAGTGAACACACCGTCCTCTTTGGATTCTGCGGTGAGGAGTGCTTTTTCTTTTGTAAACTCGGTTTCGTCTGCTTTGAACAAACCAAACAGGGCACCCTCGATGGTTTCTTGTGTTTCACGGTCGATTTTTAAGCCCTTGATACTGCCGTAGATGATTTCGTTTTCGATAGGCTCGCCGTCATTTACCTTGATCTCCACCAAAGCGGTATCCTGACCGGCGTAGTTAAATACTATCGGGTACTTTTCATCCGATAGGATATAGTGATTATCGGCGGCGATTTCTTTCACATATAGCTTTGCTCCTACGGGAATGTCGGTTTTGAATACTGCTTTGCCGTTTTCATCGCAGTTGGCGATTTCGAGCAAACCGTCTTTGGGGATCACCGAGCCGTCTGCCGCTGTCAGTTCCTCATCTGCAAACAGACCGAACTGCACCGAGAGGATTTCGCCGTTATTGCCGATGCCGAAGAGTTCGTTTTGTTCTATGATTTTCGAGAGGCTGATTTCTGCTTTTTGGCGCTCATTGTAGAAGGAGACTTCAGCGGAAGTCATCTCAATATTTTCACCCGCATAGGTCAGTTCCACTGTTTTAATTTCATTGCTGATCACCATGCCGTGCGCTGCTTTTTCCTCACTGATTTTGAAGGTTCCAAGATACAGCGGTTCTGTAGTTGCAGTGCCATCTTGACCTGTCTGTAAACGGGCTACAACCTGTTCATCCTGATAGCGGAGAGTCCCATCCGGTGTATAGATATTTCCGACCGCTGTAATGACATAGTGAGTGTCCGGCATATTGCCTGCTGTATAAACCGGCTGATAGATCCCGCCCGACTCAGCAACCGAGGAGAAAATCTCGCCGGTCTTGCCGACCGTGATGGTGCCTTTCTGCGCAATGTTATGCTTTTCGACCGTTACCTTAGTCTGTGTACCATCCACCTTGAATGGCACAGGTGTGGAATCAAGGACATATCCATATGCGGTACACTGCTCAATCAGTTCGTAATTCCCATACGGAAGCGGCTCCGGCATCATCAGTTTCCCTGTGGTATCGGTGTAATAGGTGTCGATATCAATAGGCGTCGGATAGTTGATATGCTGCACGATATATTCGCCGGTATCGGTGTTTCTCACCTTGAAGCCGATGCCTGCGGCGGGGATTACCTTTCCGGTTTCAAGGTCTTTTTTGACAATCTCAATCAAGGATTCAAAAGTGGCGTTATTGATGAGGTAGCGGTATACCTCGCCATCTTCATTTACAAACACATCAAAGGCGGGCATCAGTTCCTTGCCGTCCCAGCCCTTGGTCTGCTTTACCGTATAGACGCCATAAGGGAGGGGCTTCGATTCGGCAAAGCCATATTCGTCACAAATGAGGACATCTCGCTCTGTTTCCTCTGCGTCGGCATAACTGCCGGATGCTTTGAGGAACACCTCAAATTCAGCGCCTTGTTCCGGCGTTTCAATTTGGGTGGAGCCGTCATCGCAGTGCTTGATCACAGCAATTTTTCCTTTTTTGACGGTTTCATAGGAATCGAGAGGCGCGGCGAGGTTAAATTCCGCGGTGTAGAGCTTTGCTTCCGCGCCAATGTGCAGGGATTCGGTATTCAGCAGATAACCCTCGCTCGGCTCAATTTCACGCAGGCTCCAATCATCGCCGCAGACATAGGTTTTTGTCGTAAACTGACCATTTTGATCGGTCGTGTAAGCGTCCATAAGCTGCTCGCCGTTGAACACGCCGTATTTAGCACCTGCGAGTGTAGCGTCACCCTGCGGCAGCCCTTTTTCACTGTCGGATTTCGTGACGGTCAGACTCCATTTTTTGAGAATATTGTGAAATCCCTTATTGGTGACCTTATTCCACTCAATGGCTGCCGTCTGCTTTGGAGGCACCACATATTTGATGTCGGTATCCACTTCTTCGAGGGTGTAAGGCGTATCGCCTGAAATGAGGACATCCTTAAAAGTAGCAACACCAGCGGAGTCGGTCACGGCAAATTCATCCACCACAAGCCCCGCAAGCGATGTTCCATGAAGGCGAAACTTTACGCCCTCATTCATATTGTCCTCGGAGGTCTTGACCACCTTGAGATCGCCTCTTTTGAGGACATTATTAAAGGTCACCGTCGAGGTCTGACCGCTGACTACGGTGACCCGTCTTGTTTCCTGCGGTTCATATTTGTTTTCAACCAATTCGGTCACAGTGTAAATGCCAGGGCGGAGATTGTTTTCCAAAATAACGCCGCCGTTGGCCGTTTTCACGGTTTTATCCACACCGGTTCCCTGAATGCGGAAGGGGATGCCGTCCACCTTGCCGTCCTCAGAGGTCTTGACGATTTTGGCAGAGCCATACGAAACCTGAATGTTAAGATAGCCTTTTACGGGGTCGCTGACTGATTGTGCATAGGTGACAGTATCCTGCAGTTCACCGTTCGGACCGTAAACGCCGTCCGTCCAGGTGATAACGCCCTGTCTTTGAGAGTTTTTCTTTTCGGCGGTAATCGTGACGGTACTGCTTGGCGCTTCGTCGGCGGCAACTGTCAGTTTGTTTCCGCTTACGGAAAAATGGATTCCCGGAGCGTCTGCAGAAAAAGAGTACCCCTCAAGCACATTATTATGGTCGGTTAACGTGGCAGTGTACTTTTCGCCGTCCCATTCCAGTTCAATGTTCTGTGCCTTGCCTGCGGATTTCGCAAAAAAGCTCGGTACTTTGGAATGATTCTGTACGCTGGCGGTGATAGAGTTGTAGTAACTCATGATCTTGCTGCGCAAGGGATGGTTTACGCTGATCTGATCGAGAATCGCATCTTTGCCGCCGGTATCGACCTTGTTAAAATCGGCGTCACGCTCGCCAACCACGGTTTCCCAAATTAAAAGCTGCGTAGCGACAGCGTGAGCCAGTTTATCGCCGCCCTCATTTTGCGAACGCCAAGAGGTTGAAATAGTTCCCGTGTAGCCATATTGCATGATTCTTCCAATGAACAGCTTTATATCATCGGGGGAAATGGTTTTGTTATAGGACGAGGGATAATTATCCCAAAAGTTTTCTCCTTTTTTGGTGAAACGGTCGCCCGTTTTCAGCGGGACGCCGATCTCGATACAGTAGCAAATGTTACCGTTATATGAGCCCATTGCGTAAACAGAGGTATAGCGGGATGTGTCGGTTGACCAGCCATTCATAAATTCATGACTGCCGTGTCCCCATTCGCCGCCGTAGTTGTCATCTCCGTCACGGGGGAAGGAAATAAGATACACCTCATCGGTTTCTTCTGCGGCGTAAGCGGTCGTACCAAAGCCCGCAAAGATGGTAACGCACATCAAGACAGCAAGAAACAGCGATACTATTTTTTTGACTTTTTTCGTTCTCACTTGAAAACCTCCTGTTGAAATGAAAAAACGCACCGTGTTTTTACACAGTGCGCTTATCGTAAAATATTCAGTTTTGATTTTGATTTAGGTGTAGCCGATATACAGATCGTAACTTCCGTCGGAGCGTTCCTCCGCCCATATCCAGACATTGGTAATATCCTCGTCGCGGCTGTACCGGTTTAAGCGGCTTTCAATATCCCGTTCCAAATACAGGCTGTGCGCACTGGCTGTGATGGGATTGTCCCAGCAGTCGACCGCCGAACTTTCCAGCCGCAGACCGACGCTCACAGCGTAGGTTTTGGCATGGTCTATCCATGTTTGAATATTGAAATCAGGAACCGTGGGTTCTTCAGGCGGTGTACTTTCCTGCGGTGGCTCGCTCTGCTGCGGTTCTTCTGCCGGAGGGGGCGAAGAAGATTCGGCTTTCGGCGGTTTTGCAGGCTTCTGCGTTTGCGCCGAAGTAGACTTCGACGGGGCGGAGCTTTCCTGCACAGGTGCGGTAGGCTTCTCCGGGTTTGATGTTTCCGGCAAGACCGGTTCTTCTGTTTTTTCTTTCTGCTGTTCAGTCGGCGCCGGTTCCGGCAGCTTTGTTTCGGCTGATGATGAGACCGTTCCGGCAGGGCTTCTGTCGATGACCTTGCTGGCCGATGCCGTTTCCGCCGTGCTGCTGACCGCAGAAGGATACTCCGTTTCCGTTTTATCCGGCTCCTGACCGGCACATCCTGCAAGACCGGCAAGCAGTAAGAGCGTTATGATGAAAATGCTGTGTTTTTTCATAAGCGTTCACCTCTATCTACAGCATACCGATAAAACGGAAAAAGTCCAGCGAGTATGCGGAAATTTATCAGAAAATCCATATTGCACGGCAGGATACTACCAGAAATAAAAGGTCAGTCCCGTATGCATCTGTACTTCCTCCGGGGAAATATCCTCAATCTCTCCGAAACGCTGCATATATTTCTGCATTTCCGCGTCGGTGAGAAAACGGAAGTTTTCACCGTCTGCGCCCACGACAAAAAACGGACCGGCAATGACATCGCCGTGCAAGCGGCGGTTGCCGTCCATGCCGTTCAGCTTTGCTTCGTCATTGCAGATAAGGAGCGTACCGTCCCCATTTCCGATGACTTCAATCAGACCGCCTACGGTTTCCTGCAAATCGTCAAGCTGGTCGGTGATGAGTAGTTCGTGCGGCGCCTCATGCGGTTCCACCATCAGGACGCGAAGCGTTTTAGGCATCCCGCACACCGCCCTGCTGTTCCGCCCAGCGTACCGACAGATGAATAAGCGCAGCTCTCTGTTCGTCGGAGGAGAGGCTGTCCAGAAACTGCATCAGCGTGATGCCGTCCTGTTTTGTTTTGACCGTTTTTGTCGGCTCCGCACAGCAGTTATCGCAGATTTTTTCTCTTTTGACGACGACGGTGCGGTCATCCTGCTCGGTGAAAGACAGCACATCGTTGTATATAAAGCCTACGCGCCGCCTGATTTCATAGGGGATCGTAATTCTCCCTCGCTTACCGAGAACGCGGTACAGCTTAGTCATCCACTTCACCTCCGTCAATCTGTTCTTTCAGGCATTCGCCGCAGCAGGGGCAGCAGTAAGGACAGCCTTCACAGTCTTCATTGTAGGTTTCGCAAACCGCGTCGCCCTGCGCTTTCTGAATAATGAGGCGGCTGCCGTCTACAAAGGCTTCCGCCATTGCACCGGCAACAAGCCCCACAGCCTCCAGCGCTTCGACGGGGACAGGGATCAGTTTGAAATCATATTGTTCCATTGTAAAGTATCCTTTCATTCAAGATTCTTTTGGGATCAAATTCTGTGCCGTCACCGTCAAACAGGGTGAGCTGTACGCAGGATCGGGCAAATTCGGTTGTATCGTAGTTGGCGATCAGCAGTTCGGGGTACATTTTTCCGTTGTCATACCGCTGCGCAATATTGGAAAGCCTTGCCGTCCCCTCGATCACGATGCCGGGGCGGGCATACAGCTCCCGGATTTCCGGACAGTCGTTGTAGGACAGCAGAAATTTCCCCTTGATGCTAAGCAGCGTTTCGGCAAGCCTCTTGTGGTCAAAACCGTCTGCTGAAACGGCTTCGTAGTATTGGTCTGCGTTGTAATAGGGCGGATCACAGTAGAAAAAGCTCTCCGGCCGGTCATACTGTGAAATGAGCCGGATACAATCCTTGTTCTCAACGACCACCTTCTGCAGCCTGCCCGCCGCCGCGTCAATCAGCGGGAAGTTGTTCCACATGGCGTGGGGCTGGCTCCCGAAGGTAGAGGTTCCGGCGGCGTAGCTGTAGCGGATGAGGGCATAGTAATAGGCGGCTCTGCGCACATCGGGCAGCGCCGCCTGCGAATGAAGGATTTTCTTCATATATTCAAAATCGAGACGGGAATTGAGCAGATACCGCAGTTCTTCCTTGAGCTGTTCCGGCTGCTCCCGCACACAGCGGTACAGGTTGACAAGATTGCTGTTAAAGTCGTTGAATACCTCAAAATCGCTGCCGGGCGATTTATGGAACAGCACCCAGCCCGCACCGCCGAACACTTCGATATATCGCTTGTAGTTCAGCGGAAACCGGGCAAGGATTTCGTCCCGCAAGGCCTTTTTTCCGCCAACCCATGCCATAAAGCTGTTAATGAAATCACCCCCTTTACGGAGGCGTCTGCGTGTATGAAAACCGCAGGAAACAGAAAAAGAGGTCGTTTTCCATGTACGGTGTTCCATACACGCAAAACGACCTCTTTTGTTAATCTCTGTTATTCAGTTTTTCTCTGAGCCTGTGGATTTCCTGCTCGCAGCGACAGATACGATTGATCTGTATGCAGCACAGGATTACCGCGGCAATGCAGCCGCCGAGCAGCAGACCGATGAGAAAGTTCAGCACAGCTTCATCACCTCGCTTTCCTCCTGCGGCGCATCCGAACGGAGGAATTCCCCGAGCGTTTGTTCACCGCCGATGAAGTTCGGTTCGGTATCATCGGTAAAGGGGATATATCCCTCCGCGCCGAAATCCAGCGGTTCTTTCGTGATAACGCTGCCGCCGTGATTAACGCCGACCTTTGGTTCGACAGAACAGAAGCAACCGCCGTCATCGCTGTGGCGCAGGTGATAGCAATACAGCCCCTGCGGGATATCCGCGTCGGTCAGCCTGCCGTTGGTAAACAAGGCGAATTTGCCGAGCAACTCAATCTGCTGGTATTCCTCATTTTCCGCATTGATATATTCTGTGCCGCTGGCATTCAGGTACAAATCCCAATCGGAGGGATCATGCTCCCACGTTGAGCAGGCGAACTCAATCGCTTCCTTTTCACCTTCCGGGAAGTATTCCTCAATTCGCTCCCCGGCTTTGTAGCTGTATCTGCCGCAGTTTTGGCCGATATCCTCGTCCGCCCATTCGTGTTCCAGCTCAATATCGGGAAACATTTCCGTCAGCTTTTCAAGAACAGGGTGCGGCGCAGACCATGCGGTCTGGAAGCGCAGGCTGTCACCGTCGTGGTAATCTACACCGCCCTCGTCGTATCCGTAGGCGTTCCACTTGGTTCCCCAATTCCGGACGCACCACTCGTACCATGTGGGCGTGCCGAACTGCCGGATATTATTCCAGGCGGTTTTGCCCAGCTCCCATTCTTCGCGGCGGATATCTGTCCGCTGGCGGAGGAAAACTTTTTCGCTCTCCGCAGGGATGTTTTCAAGCGCTTTAAGGGTGTCATCGGCTGACCGTCCGAAGGTATATACCTCGATAAAATCCCGGTAGGCTTTCAGTCCTCTGTCTGTTCGGCTACCTGCTTCGATATTGAGGCTTTTAGGCATGGGAATGATTTTGTTGAAATCCACCGAGCCGACGCCAAGCTCATCGGATTGGATTGCTTCCAGCATTGATCGGATTTTCTCAGGATCACCCTGCAGCGATATATGGTTCGCAACATGATTTGGCATATTTTTCACTCCTTACTGCAATTTCAAATCAAAATCCTGTGATTCGTCCATTTGCTGTTCTTCGGTGAGTTCTTCCGCTGTCAGTGTGCGGAAAGAGTCCTCGCCAGGGACAAGTCCAAGCTGTCTGCCGTTGTCAAAATGACAGTGCAACGTTCCTATATCATCCACGACCCCGACCGTGCCTCTTGTGTTCGATTCAATCGGGCGGGGATCATCTCCCATCTGCAAAAGCACGATTCTTGTGCCGGGCGGGTAGTTGTTCTTCATTCTCTCCGCAAATCTGCGTTCTGCTTCAAATCGGTTCATCCTGTATTCTCCCTTCGTTATAGCTGCATAGTTCCGATGCCTTATCCATAGCGCGCCTCCGATCCATTTAAGACCGCCGCGCCATAACGGGAAATAGCGGCAGCCTGTGCAATGAGACGGAACGCTCTGTCGGAGATGGCTTCCCGATCCGATAGTTCGCACAGGGAAATCTGTTTTTCGCCGGTCTGCAATTCCTTTGCGGCTTTCCAGAGAGCATAGCCGTCTGTGGCAATATCGCCGAGGCGGACATTTTCCAGCTTTATCTTGCCGCTGTCTGTGATATGCAGTTTCGTTTTCATCCACAGGGGATGGTCTGCCGTCAGCAGGTACAGGACGGCCAGCGTCCGATTATCCGGCTTGCGCAGACTGATTTGCTGTGTCTCAAAAATTTGCCTGTGCCGGTCGTTTTGAAAGAGCATGGGGACATCATCCTTTCGGTCGTATATTTGTGAAAGCCGCCTTTGAAACGGAATATGCTTCACATCTGCAAAGGCGGCTTTTACAGCTTCTCTAAAAGAGGCGGCTTTGCAGGAAAGCCGAATATCCAGCACCGGACAAACTTTCATAACGCAGCCGTTCCTTTTTCTGTAGTAGAGGCAGAGCCTGCAATCGCAGTCTTTTTTTCTATATCGGTATGGGCTGCGGTTCCGACCGCCGCCCCGCTGCCTGCTGCCCGGCGGTCGTTTCATCATGGCTTCTATGCTATTGAGAGAAGGGGTATTGGTAAAATACATTTTTAATTGCTCCTTTATCGTGAAATAAGAACCTGACCCGCCAACGCAATCACAGATTGCGGGCGGGTACCCCGGAACCTTGTTGCTTACGCAATGAAAAAAGCCCGAAGTCTTATGCAAAACTTCGGGCGGCAGGGGAACAAAAAACGGCGGACAAGTTTTTATTACCTGTTCGCCGTCTGTACGGGTATTCAGTTGTACGGGAGTTCAAAACCGCACACAAAGGGGAAAATGCGTTTTTTCATCTTCAAATATGCGTCTTGAAATCCCGGCTTTAGATAGCAAAAACCCCCGATTGTATCGGGGGTTTTGCGGAACATATCTATTTTATGTTCCTGTTATGGCGGAGAAGGAGGGACTCGAACCCTCGCGCCGGTTACCCGACCTACGCCCTTAGCAGGGGCGCCTCGTCACCAACTTGAGTACTTCTCCATATAAGGAAACCGCATGCGGTGAGCAGACGGTCAGCCTTTCTTCAATTGATGCCGCAGACACCCCTGTTTTGAAAGAAAGGTGGCGGAGAGGAAGGGATTCGAACCCTTGGCTCTTGCGAGTCACTGGTTTTCAAGACCAGCTCCATAAACCGCTCGGACACCTCTCCGTACGCGTCTGCAACGCCCATTATGATACCATCTTTCCCGGGGTCTGTCAACAGTCTTGCGGCACTTTTTTGGGAATTTATCCGCAGGTATATTCCGACCGGAACGGCGGGCGGCATAATTGCCGCCCGCCGCCTTACTGACACCAAAAGCAGGTCGTTTTCGGATCCCGCACACAGGCGGAATACGGAAACCAGAATTCGCGTATACCGGAAGAATAAGGCGCGATCGCATACTGCGGATAAAAAATGACCAGGCCGCCCGGTGTACTATAAAAATTCTCTTCGTCAAAGTTATCACGCACAAGCGCTGCATAATCGTCAAAATACAGCGAGGGGTTCTGCCGGATCTGCCGTTCGATTTCCCGAAAAATGATTTCGGTATCGTAGGTATCCCCCGGCCCGCAATGCAGCAGTTCCCGGAGCTTGAGCAGCCGGAAGCCCTGCAGATTCCACACCTGAGCGCTGCGCTGTGTATTGCCGTGCGCGCCGCCGGTGAACTCATACTGGTCAAAAACCAGACTGAGGATACAGCAGCGGTTGTCGCTGACACGGAAAGTGGTGAGTGCCTGATAAACCATCACCGGGTATCCGTTCTCCACGGAATAGCGGTACTGCTCCTCCGCCTTCGGCAGCAGCTCTTTTTCCACATAATCCTGATAGTCCTCTGCTTTTTCACGATAAAACCGGTTGATGCCGGGCAGCGCCATCTGATAACGGGAGCCGGACAAAACCGGATAGGCAATAGAATAGGTAAGTATTTTTTGGCCGTCTATAAACAGGTCCCTTTCCAGGACTTCGGTTTTCACCATAGTTGTATATTCCTGCATAATCAAGCGTCTCCTTTACTGCATATCGGAGGCTTAGCCCCCTGTCCCAGTATATGCAGGATAGCCGCCGCCTGTCTTTCCCCTTGACAGAGACACCGCTGTGCATTAAACTGTTAAGTGTATTATTCACCATGGTACACATCACAGTGAAAACGGATGAATTTTGACGAAAGGAGGCGAAGCCGGATGTTCAGCATCGATCCGATGTCGCGGATTCCGATTTATGAACAGATCATCCGGCAGACCGAGCAGCGGATTTTATCCGGCCTGCTGCCGCCGGGCAGTCAGCTGCCGTCGGTGCGCAGCCTGTCTCTGGAGCTGTCGGTAAACCCCAATACGATTCAGAAGGCCTATTCGGATATGGATACACGCGGCCTGCTGTGTTCGATTCCGGGGCGGGGCTGCTTTGTCTCGGAGAACGCCCCCACGTTGCTCAACCAGTATAAACGGCAGCAGCTGGGCGACCTGCAGGAAACGATACGGGAGCTGGCGTTGGCGGGCATCAGCCGGGAAGAGCTGATTGCCTGCATCGACGCGGCCTGTCAGGATGTGCAGGCGCTGTAAGAAAACGGATGCCGGACCGGTTATCCAAAACAGCGAGCCATTTGCGCCGGCCGAACCGGTGCAACACAAAGAACGGGGGAAACCGTATGATCAACGTTGAAAAGGTCACCAAGCACTTTGATGACTTTACCGCGCTAAAGGAAATATCCTGTACCATCCGGGAAGGCTGCATATACGGGATGGTCGGCTCAAACGGCGCAGGCAAATCCACCCTGCTTCGCCTGATTTCGGGCGTGTACCGGCCCGACGGCGGCCGTATCACGATTGAAGGGCAGCCAGTGTGGGAGAATCCGGAAATCAAGCAGCGGATGGTGTATGTCCCGGATGACCTGTATTTTCTGCCCGGTGCCTCCATCAGCCGCATGGAAGCGCTGTATGCCCGGGCGTACCCGCAGTTTGACCACGAGCGCTGCCGCCAGCTGGTGCAGGCCTTCCGGCTGGATCCGCATAAGCCGGTGGCGGCCTTTTCCAAGGGCATGCGGCGGCAGGCCGCATGCATTCTCGCGATTTCCTGCCGGCCGCAGTATCTGTTTTTCGATGAGACCTTTGACGGGCTGGACCCGGTCATGCGGCGGCTGGTCAAAAACCTGATCTGCCGGGACGTACTGGAGCGGCAGGCCACCGCGATCATCACCTCACATTCGCTGCGGGAACTGGAGGATACCTGCGACCAGCTCGCACTGCTGCATAAGGGCGGCATGGTGTTTGAAAGCGATATCCAAAACCTGAAAACCTCCCTGTTCAAGATCCAGATTGCCTTTGCCGGAGAATATGACCAGTCGCTGTTCGACGGTCTGGATCTGCTCCACTTTTCCAAGCGCGGGTCGGTCGCCAATATGATCGTGCGGGGCGACCGCGAGCAAACGGTCGGGCAGCTCAAATCCCTGTCGCCGATCCTTCTCGACGTGCTGCCGCTTACGCTGGAAGAGGTATTCACCTACGAGATGGAAGCGCTCGGCTACAGCTTCGACGACATTCTGGAATGAGGAGGATACACGGGTGAAAAAACGTTTTTTTGATATCGGGCTGTACGCCGATGCGCTGCGGCAGCTGCGGCTGATCGGCGTCGCCGCCTTTATCATTCTGGAGCTGGAAGCCATTCTTCTCCCGCTGGCAAGCTGGTTTTCGCAGCAGCAGATGATCGCCAACGGCTATATCGCCCCAAACGCTCCTTATATTGCGAACTTGCTCGAATGGCATCCGCTGGTTGTCCTGTGCCCTTTTTTGATTGCACCGCTGATGATGCTGGTGCTGTTCCATTTTCTGAACAAGCGCAGCGCCAGTGATTTTTATCACGCCCTGCCCAATACCCGTGTTTCGCTGTTCGTGAGCTTTATCGCCGCGATCATGACCTGGGTGACCGCGATTATGCTGCTGACCACCGCCACCGATCTGGTGATGTTCCGGCTGTTCCCCTCGGGAGGGACGATCAATTTCCCGTCCGCCCTGACGATGCTGTTCAACCTGTGGACAGCGGCGCTGTATCTTTGCATGAGCCTGGGCATCGGCATGAGCGTAACCGGCACCCTGTTCACCAATCTCGCGGTAACCGTCCTGCTGGTGTTTTCGCCGCGCCTGCTGCTGTTTGCGATGCACGAAAGCCTGACCAACGTACTGCCGATCCTGCCGCCGGGCAGTCAGCCTTTTCTGCTGGACGGATCGGCAAACGTCGTCACCGGTCTGCTTTTCAGCGGCTCGGTGGGCGGCGTGCCGAAATCTCTGGCGAATCCGGCGAGCGGACTTTACACGCTGGTGCTTGCGCTCGTCTACGGCATATTTGCGCTCTGGCTATTCTGCCGCCGGCCAAGCGAAACGGCCGGCAAATCCGCCCCCAACCGCATCGTGCAGGCGGCCTTCCGTCTGGTGCCGGCCGCGCTGTTCTGCCTTATCCCCTGCTCAATGATCACCAGCCGGTGGTTCAGCGGGGATCCCGTGTACGACACGGAGCTGTTTGAATATCTGGTTCTGTATATCGTAGCTGTCGGCATTTATTTTCTGTATGAACTGGTCACCACACGGAAATGGCGCAACTTGTGGCGCGCCGTGCCGGGACTTGGCATCCTGGCTGCGCTGAATCTGCTGCTCATCGGCGGCACGGCCGGGGTATATTCCTCTGCCCTGAGCTATCACCCCAAAACCGAAGAAATCGAAAGTGTACGGATCGTGCAGAATACGGGCGACAATTATTTTGCCCTGCGTTCTTCCGCCATCGAACTCACCGATGAAGCCATCCGCGAGGTTGTCGCCGAACAGCTGGAATTTGCGGTAACCGATATCCGGCAGGCACAGCGGCTCTGGTTCGGGCAGGATCAGTCTTCCTCCCTTTCCGGCGAGACGTATATCTGGCAGACCGTGGCGATCAAAACCGCAATGGGTACCACCTACCGCCGGATTCCCATGACGATGGGCGACCTTGCCGTTATTACAGAACATCTCGAGGCAAATGCGGACTACCGCCGGATCTATATGGAGCTGCCTGGTCTGGATGAAGATAACCTGCAGGTATCGGTTTCCGGCCTGACCGAGGAAAAGGCCCGTGAGCTGTACGCCATTGCCCGCGAAGAAATCGCCGATCTGGATTTTGCGATGTGGTACGCCTGCCTGACCGGCAGAAACCCCGTTGGGGACATAGAGATCGGCGACCAGGCACAGACCGCCTTTGCAGCCTCCCTGCCGGCATCCATCTCGGTGAGCGGTTACCGTGGGGCGCAGAGTTATTCTTTAGATTTCCCGCTGTATACTTTCCTGCCGGAAAGCTGCAGACAGTATCTGGCGTGGTATAACGAAGGCCAGGCGGCACAGGATTTCTTCCGCCGGCTTTCCGAGGTCAGCGGTGAAAACTATATGGTCTCCATCACCTGGTACGACACCGCATTTTCCGGAGAGAACTACAACAATTTCCGCGGAAAGGCCTGGCCTGCCTTTATGGAGGCACACGGACAGGCGCTGCGGGAAAGCCTGGAATCCACAGCGGCGCCCCGTATGGACGGCACCTTGCTGCGCATCTATGTCGAGGAAGCTGACAAAAACGGCTATTATGTCTCCACGGATGTTTACTGCAACGCCTCGCCGGCCTTTCAGGCCGCCCTGCGGGCCTATCAGCAAGACGGCGAACTGCAGGCGGTATTCACCGTACAATAACACGCATACGCCTCTTTCCTGCCGCATACACTGTGGCGGGAAGGAGGCATTTTTATGTACAGCAATGAATTGCGTGAGCGGCTGGCAGAATACCGGGAGCTGAAAGCGCAGCTGGCCCGTACGCAGGCCGCCCTGGAAGAAACCGAGCAAGCGATCAAGGCGCATATGGGGGAACGGGAAGAACTGCTGTTTGAAGGCGTGCGCATACGCTGGGCTTATTACGACAGCAGCCGGTTCGATACCGCCGCGTTCCGGCAGGCTCACGAAGACCTGTATCAGCAGTTCTGCAAAACCACCCGCAGCCGCCGATTCACGGTTACATAAAAAGGAGGGGCGAAGCCCCTCCTTTCCTTTTACCAAAACTGTTATCGGCAATCCATTCTGCCGCAGGGATTGCGCGGCGGGATAAAGGCTCTCGGAAAAAGATAAAGGAAGCGGCGCGCACCGGCAAAGTTACTGCGCCGCTTCCCCAGCACAGCTGCCGCAAGGACATACGGCATAGAATAGTATGCACTATGCCGTCCGTTTTGGCAAGGTGCAAATATTTTCGTCTTCCTTTTTCCGTGTTTCCCGCTCTGTCCTCCCAGAATCAATCAATAAAAATGGCGCTTGACTTTTGTCGGTAAAAACTATACAATACTTTTGTCGGTAGAAAGGAGGGGCCGCTTGCCGGCAAAAAAAATGGGGCGACCAACCGATGACCCGAAACCGATTCGTCTGGATATTCGTATCAGTGAAACGGATGCACGCATCTTGGACGACTATTGCAGACGCACGGGAAAAAGACGCCCGGAAGCCATTCGGGACGGGATAAAATCGCTCAAAGACAAATGAAAGGAAGCGGCGCTCGTCGGTCAGAATTCACGCCGCTTCCCCCACACAGCTGCCGCACAGAACGGTCAGCATAGAATAGTATACACTATGCCGTCCGTTCTGGCAAGGCGCTGTGCTGCTTTACAGCGAAGTTTTTCGTTCCGGCCGCCGATTCCGTCGCACACCGGACACTTCGGTGCTGCCGGGAAAGACTTCCGTTTTTGATCGGAAAGGAGGAAGATCCAAATGAAAAAAAGCCTTGTGGAGGCGCTCTATTTTGGCGACATCTCCCCTTTTTCACGCCGCCGGCCGCCCCGCCCGGAACAGGAAGCCGTGTTCAAAAAAATCGAAACGGAACGGGAATACCTGAAAAGCCGGCTGTCCGCCGACGATGTGCAGCGCTTGGAAAACTGGGAGACTCTGCTGGCCGACGCCAGCGCGCAGGAAGGCGTCGAATGCTTTGCCTGTGGCCTGAAGTTTGGGATACAGCTTCTTTGTGAAACGGCGGCCACGCCTATGTAGCCGCCGACAGCTCCTCCCGGCAAAAAACCAGGCCCCGGCCATTGGCCGGGGCCTGATTTTTCATACAGCTTACAACAGCGAGGTGTACAGCGCAGCGATATCCTCCACGCTCGTCTCACGCGGATTGCCCGGACGGCAGGCGTCGTCGTAGGCGGACTGAGCCAGAAACGGGATATCCTCTTTTTTGACAATATCCCTGAGATCCTTCGGGATGCCGACGTCGGCGGCCAGCTGGCGCACCGCCTCCACAGCAGCCCTGCGGTATTCCTCCTGGGTCATACTCTCGGTGCCCTTAACCCCCATCGCCGCGGCGATGTCCCGATATTTCTCCCCGGTTGCCGGCGCGTTGTATTCCATCACGGTCGGCAGGATGATGGCGTTCGCCACACCATGCGGGGTATCGTACAGCGCGCCGAGCGGGTGCGCCATCGAATGCACGATGCCGAGCCCGACATTGGAAAAGCCCATACCGGCCACATACTGGCCGAGCGCCATGCCCTCGCGTCCCTCCGGCGTGTTGGCCACCGCACCGCGTAAAGAGCGTGCGATGATCTCGATCGCCTTGAGGTGGAACATATCCGACAGCTCCCATGCCCCCGCGGTAATGTAGCCCTCAATCGCATGGGTCAGCGCATCCATGCCGGTCGCTGCAGTCAGCCCCTTGGGCATACTGGCCATCATTTCGGGATCGACCACCGCCACCACCGGGATATCGTGCGGATCCACACACACAAACTTACGGTTTTTCTCCACATCGGTAATCACATAATTGATGGTCACCTCGGCAGCGGTTCCCGCCGTCGTGGGCACCGCAATAATCGGCACACTCGGGTTTGCGGTCACCACCGCCCCCTCCAGACTGCGCACATCCGCATGCTCCGGATTGGCGATAATAATGCCGACCGCCTTGGCGGTATCCATCGAGGAGCCGCCGCCGATGGCGATAATATAATCCGCGCCGGAATCCCGGAAGGCTTTTACGCCATTCTGCACATTCTCGATCGTCGGATTGGGCTTGATATCGGAGTACATCTCATAAGCCAGTCCCGCCTCCTCCAAAACAGCGGTCACCTTCTGGGTCACCTGAAAACGGAGCAGATCCGGGTCGGAGCAGACAAACGCCTTCGTCAGCTTCCGCATCCTGACCTCGTCCGCAATGCTGCGGATCGCGCCGGCGCCGTGATAGGACGTCTCATTGAGAATAAAACGGTTTGCCATCGATCATCACTCCTGTTTTTTCTTTCGTAAAACGCCATTTTGCGTTTCCACAATAAGTGTACCACATCTGTGGATAAAAACAAGTTACGCATCTATGAATTTTCCCCCAGCACGCAAACTGGCGCCATTCCGGAAAAAGTGCTGTAAGTTTTGTTCACCGTGTGGTAATATATACTCACAAACCATCCTCCATCAAATACGAAACGAAGCGCTCTGTCAGGCCGAGCTGATGCCCTGTTTTTCGGTGTTCTGCGCAGAATGTACTTGCGTTTTTACAGTATACCTGCCGGCTTTTCTGTACTTTTATTCCTGTTTAGGGGATTAAACCCCACCTATAATTCGATTTTTATTGACATTTTTCATGATCTATTTACTTTCTGGGATTTATAGCTATACTGTTATTGGCATACATTCCAGAATTAGCCATAAGTTGACAAGCCGGGAAACGGCTGGATTTGAGGAGGCTGTTATAATGAAGATCCTGGTAGTTGACGATGAGCATTCCATCAACGATCTGGTTGTCATGAACCTGAAGCTGGCGGGTTATGAATGCCTGCAGGCCTTCGACGGCGCACAGGCGGTGCGCATGGCCAGGGCGGAAAATCCGGATCTGATTGTGCTGGACGTCATGCTGCCGGTCTATGACGGCTTTACCCTGATGGAAAAGCGGATGTTCGGTGACATCCCGGTCATATATCTCAGTGCCAAAGATCAGATAACCGACAAAGTGCGCGGCCTGACCGTCGGGGCGGACGATTATCTGGTCAAGCCGTTTGAGGCGGCCGAGCTGCTGGCCCGGGTGGACTCGGTGCTACGCCGCGCCGCCAAGCATCACCGCATTTATATGTTCAGCGGCACGTGCATTGATCTGGATGAGCGCACCACAACGGTAGATGGCAAACCGGTTAAGCTGACCTGCCGGGAGTTTGAGCTGCTCGCGGCGCTCATCCGCCACCAGAACCTGGCTCTGAGCCGGGAACAGCTGCTGAATCTCGCTTGGGGAGAGGATTATCTCGGCGAGACGCGGACCGTTGATGTACATATTACCAAGCTGCGCAAGAAGCTGCATCTCGAGGACTATATTAAAACCGTGTATAAGCTCGGTTATCGTTTGGAGGCGCCGCGGTGAAATACTGGCAGAAAATTTTTCTGAGTACGGTTATCATTTGTCTGATCGTCCTGGATATCAGTATCCTGATTGTGGTCTCGTATTCCTATTCTTTCAGCAAAAAGACCGAACGGGACAGCGCTCTGCGCGAGCAGAGCCTCATCCTTTCCTCCATCAACGGCAGCATTGCCAACGCAGAAAAATTGTATACCGGCGCTTCGGAGGATCCGGAACATCTCCATGATGCCGTTGAACCCCTTGCGAAGTATTACTCATCGCAAGGGGTTTCCTTATCGCTGTATAATGGCGATCGGCTGGTCTATTCCAATGCCCCTGCCATCCAGCCGGAACTTCTCCGCCTAGAGGATATCAACGAGCAGAAAATTTCTGAGCTGTCTGAAGATAACAACCGCTATCTCTGCGTCTCCTCTCTGGTGCCGGATTATCCTCATCTGTCTTTCGTCTACACCCGTGATATTTCCCACATACGGGAATTCCAGACTCACGTTATCCACATTTTTATCATCATCAACTTTGCGGTATGCCTTGTGCTGGGGATTTCCATCTACATACTGCTCAAACACATGACCCTGCCCATCCGGCAGCTCAACACGATTACCAGCGAAATCGCCGGCGGTGCCTACAATAAGCGGGTACATTTCCGGCGGAAGGACGAACTGGGCGAGCTGGGATGTACGTTTGACAAAATGGCCGATTCGGTGGAGGAAAAAATTCAGCAGATGACGCGTGAGGTAGAAAACAAGCAGCAATTTATTGAAAACTGGGCACACGAAATGAAAACGCCGCTGACCGCGATTCTGGGTTATACTGCTTTTCTGCGAGACGCCAAGTGCAGCGAACAGGAACGTCTTATTGCCACTGGCCATTTGTATGACGCGGCACGCCGTCTTCAGGAGCTTTCCGGAAAGCTGATGGATATCACCCTGCTCGAGCACGACAGCCTCATTTTGGCTCCGGTGAACCTTTCGCCCCTGATGCAATCCCTGCATACCCTCATGGATGAAAAACTCAAGCAGCGCGGACTTACTTTGGAAACCGACCTGCGGATCGAAACCATTAACGCAGACGAAGCCCTCCTGCTTTCCCTGCTGATCAACCTTGTGGAAAACGCGGCACGGGCTTCCCAGCCAGGCGGTATTATTACTATCCGCGCTTACAGCAACCCCGATGTTACCCTCGTCGTGGAGGATCAGGGCTGCGGTATGGCACAGGAGGATATCGCTAAGATCACCGAACCGTTTTACCGCGTGGATAAGTCCCGTTCCCGCGCCAATGGCGGCGCGGGCCTTGGCATGTACATCGTCTCGCGAATCATTCAGCTGCACGGTGCATCCCTCGAAATCCGTTCACAGCTTCATCGAGGAACGTCGGTTTATGTCGTTTTTACAACTTCATAACAACTTGGTAGCAACTTCACAATATCCGGAACGTATAGTGTTATCCACCGGTCAGCCGGTCAGAGAGCACCTGTGTGGACTCCGTCTGTCGTTCAGTACCCGCCATATACCGGGTACACAGCGGCCGACGATTGCGAAAGGATAAAACGACATGTTAAAAAACTGCAGACTCAATAATTTCTTGACTGCCCTGATTTTTGCTGCCGTATTCATTCTGAACGCCATCCTTTTCCCCAGATTGCTGAACCTCGCCCCGCTCACCGTTACCGAATCTGTACACGCCGCTCCCTTCATGAACGGCATCGCAGCATCATCCGGACCGAACTCCAACATGCTGCAGGCGGAAAGTGCACTGGAACGGGTCATACCGCAATTTTCCCTGCCTAAGGACAGCGTTTGGAATGGTTATGCCAACTTTGTCGATTCACAGATTTTTCCCGAACAGGCTATATGGCAGATACGCCTCTGGCAGAACGAAGCCTTCCACTACTATGCAATTGTCAGCGCTAACGACGGCGAAATTCTCCTCAGCTGTATTATTGAATATACCGACAACGGCACCATACTGCTGCAGTCTCTGGATGGGCAGCCCATTCACGGCAACTACAACCCCATTACCGATTACCGCCCGGATTATACCGTCCGGATCGACGACAGCGGTGCGGCTCACATTGTCAAACAGGCTCTGCCAAAATGAATGCGGAAGGGAAGCGAATAGAATGCGGTATCTGCTTTGGCTGCTGCTTCCCCTATTCGCTGTTCTTATCACCATTATTGTCAACCACCATTTTTTACTTGCCGACAAAATTCTCCATCTTTTCATCGGCAGTAACCCTTTCCACGAAGTGCTGCCTACTAGCTCAAGCCAAAAACCGTGCTGCAGCAGAAAGGCGCAGGTGCCGAGTCGGAAAAAGTGCGCCTGCTATGTGAAATATATTCACATAGCCAAACAACAAAATCCAAAATTTCTCTCTGCTGCAGAAGCGGATGTCCAAGAGCAAAAGGATGCACCTGATTCCTATTCCTACGTATATATTGCACTTTTCTCTGCCGCGGGATGTACCGGCTGTATTGCCGCAGACGGTGATCTCCTTTTGCGCATCGGTCGCTTTCCGCTGCTGCGCGGAAAGGCCGCCGCAGTCGGACGCCCGATTGCGGCATCCGATCACGATCCGGTGTGGCGTTTTCTTCTTCCGGACCGCTATCTGACCAAATCCAGAAAATGGTACCTTTATACCGTGCCGTTGGGAAAAAAGGCGAATATAAAAAACCTTATGTCTGCGCGGATCGCTAAAATCCATCTGAATTCGTTTTTGGAGGAAACCTGATGAAACGTATGATGAAAATTGAACTGCGCCGTGCCTTCACCAGTACCGGCTTTGTCCTTGCCCTTATCATTGGATGTCTCATTGCAGTGGTCCATTGGGCGTTGTTTGTACTGCCGGTTTCGGTCACGCTGGAAGAGTATGTCGCGATGAACAAGCCCATGATGTATCCCGGTTGGCTGTATACCTCCTGGATCGGCAGCGATACGACCGCCATCCCCGCGTATCTGCTGTTTCTGATCCTGCCGATTATCGCCGTACTGCCGCATGCAGACACCTTTTTTACCGACGCCGGCAGCGGTTTTATCCAGAATATCTGTATCCGTACCAATCGCAGGCATTATTATATCGCCAAGTATACCGCAACCTTCCTCTCCGGCGGAACGGTGACGACAATTCCCTTCCTGCTTAACTTTCTGCTCAGCTGCCTCGTTCTGCCGGCAATGCATCCGGAGGCATCCGCCTTCACCAGTTCCATCGGGGAAGCGAGTACCTTTCCGCATCTCTTTTTTAATCTGCCTTTGCTGTATGTTGGCGTGTATTTTCTGATCATCTTTGTGTTCTGTGGACTGCTGGCCACCATCTCTTTAATTTCCAGCTATTTTGCCGGTTACCGCTTTCTGGTGGTTCTCACTCCGTTTCTGCTGTATCTTACCGCCTGTGCCATCTTTCAGTTGATCGGCCTGGCCGATTGGCAGCCGATCAATCTGCTCGATCCTTCCTATCCTGGCAACACGCTGGTCGCCATTTTTGTCGAGTGCATCCTGCTGATTCTGTTTACACAATACGGCTTCATTGTCAAGGGGGCCCGCGAGGATATTTTCTGAGTCCGGCTGTTTTCCCCTTTCTCCATGCGGCCTAATCCGCGTAATCCAAGGGGCTGCTGCAGAATGCTGGTTTGTGGCGGCTCCTTATTTGCGCGAAGAAATGCCCCCTACAAAGGTCTTTTTATTCCACTTTTTGCCCCGCTTACTGCCGCCGGTACATTTTCCGAATTGCCGGCATAACCAAGAGAGGAGTACCCATGCGTTTTACAAAAGGTCTGCACCGCTGCCTGCGCTGCGATCTCACCCACGGCCTTCGCCGGCAGGCACTGTTCTGGCTTGGCGGCATCGGCATCGTGCTGATCGCCTGTCTGCAGCTGACCATGCGGCATCACAGCCTTAGCACAGCCGAATATCTGCAGCTTGAGCCTCACCTGACCTATGGTGACTATGTATTTTACCTGCTTCATGGCATGCCGGAGTTTGTCCCCGGCGACCAAAATTTTGTTCCCAACCTCGTTTGGCTTCTGCTGCATCTCTATCTCGCCTGCCTGATCGGCAGCTACCCGCAGCGGGATCTTCTGGAAATCGGTGTCCAGCTATGGCCGCGATGCGGCAGTCGCTGCGCCTGGTGGATCAGCAAATGCATCTGGACCGCGGTCAGCTGCTTGCTTTTTTATCTGCTCATTCTGGGGGTTCCCTGGCTTTTCCTTTTTTTCGGCATGACGCCCGATCTCCTGCCTCAGCGGGAAATCCAGCAGTATTTCTCCTCCGCTGCCGTTGCCGGCATCCCATTCGGAAGGATGCTTGTGCATACGCTATTGCTTCCGCTTCTCGCCTCCATCAGCCTTTCATTGTTCCAGATTACCCTGGCAGTGCTGACCCGGCCGCTGTTTGGCCTGCTCGCCGTCACAGCCGTGACGGTATCCGCCATATTCAAAACCGTATGGTGGCTTCCCGGCAACTATCTTATGCCCGCACGCAGCCTGCGGGGAAATCTGGGCGGGGACGGAATTTTTCTTTTTTTCCTGCTCACCCTGTGTTTCTCCCTTTGCGCCGGCTGCAGAAAAATCGTCCGGCTTGACCTTTATTCACACCATGATTAGCAGGAGGTCCCACGAATGTATCTAGAAATTCAAAACCTATCCAAAACCATTGCCAGAACGGCAATTCTGCAGAACCTCTCACTGGAAATGGAGCGAGGAAAGATTTACGGACTGTGGGGAAAAAACGGATCCGGAAAAACGATGCTGATCCGGGCAATATGCGGCCTCATCCATCCTTCAGAGGGGGAAATCCTCATCGATGGAGAGCGTCTTGGAAAAGATATCGCCTTCCCACGGAGCATCGGGGCACTGATCGAGTCTCCCGGCTTCATTGCCGGTTACAGCGGAATCAAAAATCTTCGCTTTCTCGCCGGTATCCAGCAGAAAATCGGTGACGACCAAATCCGTTCCGTCATGACGGCGCTTTCCCTGGATCCGGATGACCGCAAAAAATTCAAAAAGTACTCGCTCGGAATGAAGCAGAAACTCGGCATCGCGGCCGCCATCATGGAAAAGCCGGAGGTTATCCTGCTGGATGAGCCGTTCAATGCACTGGACGAAAAAAGTGCCGCTGCCGTCGGCAATATTCTGCGTAAAGAGAAAAAGCGCGGCGCCCTGATCCTCCTCTCCTGTCACGACAAAGCCGAACTGGACGCTCTTGCCGACGAGGTATTTTGTCTGGAAAGCGGCCGGCTGACAGACCGCTATTTTCCCGCAGCAGATGTCAAACAGGAGGATGCGAAATGAACAAAATCGCCAAGGCGGCAATCGCCGCAGCAGCCTGTATCCTGCTTGTATTGGCAGGTGTGCGCATTGTCCGGCTCAATCAGCGTTATCCGGCGGCCGAAACGGTCATCTACACGCCCGGACAGGAGGCTCCATACGGCAATTTTTCCCTAACCGTAACCGGCAGCCGCTTTTTAGAAGAGAACGAAATCGCCAGCCTGTTTGCGCAGGAGCTTCAGGAGGGTTTGGATATCAAATGCCTTGTGCTGGATTTTCAGGTAAAAAACAACGGCAGCCAGACCGAACAAATCGACATTTACAATTTTATTCTGGAATCCCAGGCATGGAAAAACGGCATCAACCTGGCGGCATTTATGGCCCTGAACCAGGAGAACACAAAGGCCAGTTTGTCTCCCTTACTCGAGCCCGGGGAATCGATGACGATGAAGCTCCCCTTTCACATGCTGTCCGGTCAGTATCGCCCGTCTCAGTGGACGCAAGTAGAACAACGGGACTATCTGCTCACCTACTCGCTTTACCCGGTCAAGCAATCCATTGCGTGCGGCGACTGATCCATACCTGTTTATTCAAATCGGTGCTGTCCAGTTTTACCTAATCATCACATAAGAGGAGGATTTTCAACCAATGCTTAAATCTCACAAAATGCCCGCGTGGGCGAAAATTCCCGGCGCTCTGGTGTTTATCTTCACCCTGCTGTCCGCTTTGATGATCACCACCGGGGCTGCTGTGACCACCCGCACCGGCAACATCAGCGACACACTGTTCGAATTCGAGGCCGACGGTATGAGTATTATCGCCGTGGACACCGAATACCGGGCAAAGCTGGACTATACTTCGTGCTATGCCTATAACATGAAGTCCGACACCGACATTGCGAAAGTGTATATCAAGGGAACCGATAGTCTTCCCTATGTCACTGAGAAGGCCTGCACCTACGGTACTCCCAAGAATCTGCCGCTCGGCGCAGCATATTATTTCCCGAACACCGTCAAGGAACAGGGCCTGAACTATGCCCGGCTGCAGTTCCATCCCGTAAACGGTGATGATTGCTACCTGTACATCTGGTGGAGCCCGGACTGCGTGTGATGACAGTCCGCTGAGCACCTAAATCAACAGCACCGATTTGCAATAAAAAACCCGGATGAATGCCTACTCCACTCATCCGGGTTCCTTTTTTGTCCGGATGATTGTCCAAGCGCTGTTCTTGTGGTATGATAACGATAAACACAAAAAAAGAGATGAGGCTTTATGAACAGCAACGCTGAACGCTTTACCGGATTTGCCGATATTTACGATCAGGCACGGCCGCATCTTCCGGCCTTTCCACGGGAGGTGATCCGGCGGTATCTCGGACATGCTCCCGATACCGTTGTGGATCTCGGCTGCGGCACCGGTCTTTCCACTGCGGCGTGGATCGGGGAATGCCGACAGGTAATCGGCATCGAGCCGAGTGCAGATATGCTCGGCATCGCACAGAAAAAGGCTGGGGAGGGCATTCGCTTCCGTCAGGCGTTTGCGCACGACACCGGCCTGGCGGATGGGATTGCCGACGCCATCATCTGCTCACAGTCGTTCCACTGGATGGAGCCTGTTTCTACGCTCAGGGAAGTCCATCGCCTGCTGGCTCCGGGCGGCGTTTTCGCCACGGTGGACTGCGACTGGCCGCCGATGTGCGGCTATGAGGCGGAAAAAGCCTATCAGGCGCTTTTTGCTCAGGTAAGGGATATTGAAACCGGACACCCCGATATCCGCAGCACCTTCACCCGCTGGGAAAAGGAAAAGCATCTGCAAAACATCCGCGAATGCGGCTGTTTTGCATTTGTTCGGGAACTGGTGTTTGCGAATCCCGAAGCCTGCGATGCGCAGCGCTTTATCCAGCTTGCCCTGAGTCAGGGCAGCCTTCAGGCCATCCTGAAGCGGCATCCGGAATTGATCGAAAATGCCCTGGAGCATTTCAAACAGATGATTCTGGCGCATTTCGGCGACGGGAAACGCACCATTTATTTTGGCTATCGCATGCGTGTCGGCGTAAAGGGAAACGAATAGAAAACCGGGGCAGCAACAGCTGCCCCGGTTTTTAAAGTCCTTCGTCCAGCGGATAATCCTCACCAGATTCCGTACCGATATATTCCCCGGTACGAAAACGTATACGCGCCCGCTCTTTCTCCACCTGTTCGTCAAGCGCCTCCTTGAATTCCCGGACGCCGCGGATGTTTTTGATCACCAGCTCAGGCCGGCTCTGATCCGACGACGCCACCAGAATGCTGCCCAGCCGAAACAGCTTCTGCCAGAAGGTGCGGCGCAGCGACGTATCCCGCACGCGATACAGCAGGATGTCGTCCTCAACCGTAGTCAGCAGTCCGGTTTTGAGCACCAGCTTCCGCTCGGTCAGCGTATAGGTCGTAAAAGTAAAGGGCAAACCGAAAAACAGCCAGCGTCTGCGTTCGGTCAGGGTAAACGGTTCTGAATCTTCCAGAACATCGGGAATGCCATTGCGGTTGTCGTCTTGCATTTTTCCTTCCTCCTCAGCGTTCGTCATACAATTGCAGGCCGTCCGCCGTTTCCTTCAGCGGAATCCGATACGGCCGTTCCATCGGGTCATTATTGGGGCGGTGCAGAATCAGATTGAGCTGTCCGGCGTTTCGCAGCAGTATACATCGAAGCCCGGCGGGTATTGGGAACTGATCATCCCTTTTGAACCATACAGATAATATATCCCTTCATGCACGAGCACAAAAGGATCACGCATATGAATGGCTTCCTTTTTCATCCTTACCCCGCATCGCTTTTCGCGAAATTTTCATTTTTCTTATTATATCGCCTCAATCGCAGAGCTGTCAACCGCTATTCAGGAAAATGCCCGGCATCACCTTGGTGATGCCGGGCATTTTTATGCATTCAAACGATCAGCAGCCACAGCCACAACCGCTATTCGCCACGCCGCAGCCATTGTCGCAATCACGGTTATCCGCCAGCAGGATCAGCACGATGATGAACAGCAGCCAGGTGCAGTCACCGCCGCAAAACAGGTTCCGCAGACACATATGGTTTCACCTCCCCCATCCGATATGTTGGGAACGCGCCCTCCGAAGAACGGGACTCGGCTCAGCAACCGCAGCCGCAATCGTTGTCCCGAGCACAACCGCAGTCATCATTATCGCACAGGAGAAGGAGAATGATGACAAACATGAACCAGCTGCAGCAGTTCGCGCCGCCAAAGAGGTTTCTCAGACACATCTCGTGGTCGCCTCCTTTCTTTGCTTACACCCCATACTATGTGATCGGCCCGTATTGTGCTACACGGTTTTTCTGTTTCCTTCTGTATGCCGGACAAACCGGCGGCGTATACTATTAAGGTAAAGGTACAGCGTCGGGATTTTTCCGATTCCAAAGGAGGCGGCTTTATGGTACATCGTCATTTTGCTCCGCAGTTCTCAGGGAACAGCGAATTTTCCCGCGAACTGCTGCCATCGGCGCTATTCGGCGAAGAACATACCCGACCGCACGGCGATCGAAAAAACGTTTTGAAAAACGGCGTATCCGCGAGATATTCCGCAAAAACAAAAGACAAACGGCAGCCAAAAGCATAAAGAAAGCGCATTAGTCTTTCTTTGACTTTGACTTTCATTGACCTATACGGTATAGTAAGGTCAATGAAGGTCAAAATCGTATTTCCCCGATTGCAGGCATACGACAGGCCAATCCTGTCCGCCGCCGAAGAGAAAGGGGGCAATCCATATGGGAATGAGCGATGCCATCAGCGCCTATATTCAGCACATGCTGGATCAGGCTGACAACGGTTCCGCCGAGCTGCAGCGCAATGAACTGGCCGAAAAACTGGGATGCGTGCCCAGTCAGATCAGCTATGTGCTGTCTTCCCGCTTCACACCGGAACAGGGATATCTTGTGGAAAGCCGGCGCGGCGGCGGCGGATACATCCGGGTACGGCGTATCCGTTTTCAATCGGCCGCTTCGGTGCTCATGCACACCGTTAACGCCATCGGCGACCGGCTGGTGCCGGCAGCAGCCGCCGCGATTCTGGATAACCTCACAGCGCTCGGCGCACTGACCGACACCACAGCGCGGGTTATGCATGCGGCGGTATCCGATAGTGCTTACCGCGATGTACCAGCACCCCTGCGCGACCGGCTGCGGGCTGCCCTGCTCAAGCAGATGCTCACCGCGGTCATGATGCAGAACACATAGCCCCAAAACACGGAAAATTTACAGAGAAAGGACGGATCGTTTATGACCTGTCAGGGATGCGGAAAAAAGCCCGCTACCACCTTTTTGAAAAAGACCATCAACGGAAAAACCACCGAACTCCATCTATGCGCGGACTGCGCAGCCAAGCAGGGACTCGGCGGTGTACTCGGCGGGTTCGATCTCGGCGACTTCTGGGGAAGCCTTTTTGCTGAACCGTCACTGCGCCAGCAGGCGGACACCGTACACTGTAAGGGCTGCGGGCGCACCTTCAGCGAAATCGCTCAGTCCGGCCGCGCGGGCTGCCCGGAGTGCTACACCACCTTTTACGACCGGCTCCTGCCTTCGATCCAGCGAATCCACGGCAAGACGCGCCATACCGGAAAAATACCGGCGGAGGGCAGTGAAAACGGCCGGCGGGAACGTGAAATCGAGCAGCTGCGTAAACAGCTGAGCGACTGCATCATGCGGCAGGAGTACGAACAATGCGCCGCACTGCGTGATCGTATCCATGAGTTGGAAAGCCAGTGCACAAAGGAGGCGGACAGCGATGACGACAAATAAGCAATGGTATCGCAAAAGCGGTCCGGAGGGCGACGTGGTCATCAGCACCCGGATTCGTCTGGCCCGCAATCTGCGCGGCTATCCCTTCCCCGCCAGCATGGACGATGAACAGAAAGCACGGCTGGTGGACACCATCACCGCTGCAGCCAAAACCGCAGCCGGCACAGTCGACGGTATCGGCACACTGACGGCCATGCCAATGGAAAATCTGCCGCCGCTGCGGGCGATGAGTTTAGTGGAGCGTCACCTGATCAGCCCGGAATTTGCCCGCAGCGGCAAGGGCAGCGCCCTGCTGCTGTCGGAGGACGAAGCGGTGAGCCTGATGCTCAACGAAGAGGACCATCTGCGGCTGCAGGTGATGTTCCCCGGCATGGCGCCTGATGAGGCGTACCGTCTGGCCGATGAGCTGGACACCCGGCTGGATGAAGAGCTGCATTTTGCCTTTGACGACCGGCTCGGCTATCTGACCCAGTGCCCGACTAACCTCGGCACCGGCATGCGGGCTTCCCTGATGCTGCATCTGCCCGCCTTACAGGAGCGCGGTGCGCTGCAGCAGCTGGCCAACACGGTGGCCAAGCTTGGCCTTACCATCCGCGGGCTTTACGGCGAAGGGAGCCGGTCGGAAGGGGCTATCTATCAGCTATCGAATCAGGTCAGCCTCGGCATCTCCGAGCAGGCTGCCATCGAGAATCTCAAGGGCATCGCGGCACAAATCATCCGCGAGGAACGCGCGGCGCGTGAGCAATTGAAAAAAGACAGCCGGTTTGAGGACCGCGTCTGGCGGTCGCTGGGCATCCTGTGCACAGCCCGGCTGCTCACCGGCGATGAGTTTATGGCACTGATATCCAACCTGCGGGTGGGGGTATCGCTCGGTTGTCTGGAAGGTGTGAATCTCGACGTGATCGGCGGACTGATCAACGACGTCCAGCCCGCCACCCTGATGGCGGATGCCGGCGAAGAGCTGGAACCTGCACAGCGGGACGCCCTGCGCGCGCGCATTGTGCGCGCGCGGCTGACACCGGCGCTCACCGGTCAGGCATGACTTTCCCCCAGGAAAAGGAGGAGCATTTATGTATCGTTTCAAAGGATTTACCGAAAAAGCCAACACAGCGCTTAATCTTGCGGTTGAGGCTGCCCAGGAGCTTGGACATACCTATATCGGCACCGAGCATATTGTGCTCGGCCTGCTGCGCGAGGGCACCGGCGTTGCCGCCTCGGTGCTCGGTGCCCGCGGCGTGACAGCGGCGCAGTATCTCGACAAAATCATTGAAGCGGAATCGAGCGGGAACTTCAGCCGCCTGACCCCGGAGGATTTCACGCCGCGCGCCAAAAAGGCGATGGAAATGGCGCTCGCCGAGGCCAGTGCCATGCAGCACGGCTATGTCGGCACCGAACACGTTCTGGCGGCGGTGCTGCACGACGAAAACAGCGTGGCGGTACGGCTGCTGGAGGCGCTCGGCGCCCGGCCGGAGGAATTGTACGCCGACATTGCCAAGGCCATCGGCAGCGGTACACTGCAGCCTTCGGCGGCGGACGGCGTCCGCGGCGGTAAAACGGCTGCGCGCGGCAGCAGCAAGACCCCTACCCTCGACCAGTTCGGCCGCGATCTGACGGCGATGGCCAAGGAAGGCAAGCTGGATCCCGTCATCGGCCGCGGACCGGAAATTGAGCGCGTGATCCAGATCCTTTCCCGTCGGACCAAAAACAATCCCTGTCTGATCGGCGAGCCGGGTGTAGGTAAAACGGCGGTCGCCGAAGGTCTGGCGCAGAAAATCGCCGCCGACGAGGTGCCGGAGCTGCTGCGCGGCAAACGGGTGGTTACCCTTGATCTGACCGGCATGGTCGCCGGCACCAAATACCGCGGCGATTTCGAAGAACGGATCAAAAACGCCATCGACGAAGTGATCAAGGCCGGTGATGTGATCCTGTTCATTGATGAAATCCACACTCTGATCGGTGCGGGAGCGGCTGAAGGCGCAGTGGACGCCGCCAACATCCTTAAACCGTCTCTGGCGCGGGGCGAGCTGCAGATCATCGGTGCGACGACACTTGACGAATACCGCAAGCACATCGAAAAGGACGCGGCGCTCGAACGCCGGTTTCAGCCAGTGACGGTCGGCGAGCCAACGGCCGAGGAATCGGTGCAGATCCTTAAAGGACTACGCGACCGGTATGAGGCGCACCACAAGGTCAAGATCACCGATGAGGCCATCGAAGCGGCGGTGCAGCTGTCTATCCGATACATCGCCGACCGGTATCTGCCGGACAAAGCGATCGACCTGATCGACGAAGCGGCTTCCCGCGTGCGTCTGCGCGCCTTTACGGCGCCCCCGGACATGAAGGCGCTGGAAGACGAGGCCAAGCGGCTGGCCGAAGAGAAAAAAGCCGCTGTCAACGAACAGGATTTCGAACGTGCGGCGCGGCTGCGGGACGAAGAAAAGGAAACCGCCGCCAGGCTCGCCGAACTCAAGGAACAGTGGCAGGAGAAAAACGCCGGCATCACCGGCGCGGTATCCGAAAAGGAAATTGCGGAAATTGTCTCCAGCTGGACCGGCGTGCCGGTCGTGCAGCTCACCGAAGCAGAGGGACAGCGGCTGCTGAAAATGGAAGACATCCTGCACGAACGGATCGTTGGCCAGAACGAAGCGGTCAGCGCGGTTGCACGCGCTATCCGGCGCGGACGCGTAGGGCTGAAGGATCCCAAACGGCCGATCGGCTCATTCATTTTCCTCGGCCCCACCGGCGTCGGCAAGACCGAATTGTGCAAGGCACTGGCGGAAGCGATGTTCGGCGACGAAAACGCCATTATCCGTCTGGACATGTCCGAGTATATGGAGAAGCACACCGTCTCCCGCATGGTCGGCTCGCCTCCGGGCTATGTCGGCTACGACGAAGGCGGTCAGCTGACCGAAAAAATCCGGCGCAAGCCTTATTCGGTGGTACTGTTCGACGAGATCGAAAAAGCTCATCCGGATGTCTTCAACCTGCTTTTGCAGATTCTGGAGGACGGTATTCTCACCGATGCACAGGGACGGCGGGTGGACTTCCGCAACACGGTCATCATCATGACCTCCAACGTCGGTGCCCGGCTGATCACCGAAAAGCATTCGATGGGTTTTGCCAGCGTTTCGGACGGCGAAGCGGATCAGTCCCGTATCCGTGACAACGTTATGGGTGAGCTCAAGCGCGCTTTCCGTCCCGAATTCCTCAACCGGGTGGACGATATCATTGTCTTCCGTCAGCTCACCGAACCGGATATTCAGGAAATTGCCCGGCGCATGATGCGGCAGCTTGACAAACGGCTGGCCGATATGGACATGAAGCTCGAGGTACGTCCGGCCGCCGTGGAGGAAATCGCCAAGGAAGGCTTCGATCCGGTTTACGGCGCACGGCCGCTCCGGCGTGCCATCCAGACCAAAATTGAAGACGCTCTGGCTGAGCAGCTGCTCGAAGGGCGCTTCCAGGCCGGCGATACCGTCGCTGTCGACTGTGAAAACGGTGTCTTCACCTTTACCGCCGGAGCGGCAGAACAAGCCCCGGCAAAAGCCTAAAAAAAACTCCCCTGCGGTGTGAACCACAGGGGAGTTTTAACATTCGTTATTTATGATATTTGCCGCCGGATGAAATCTGCATCGCACGGTAGACCTGTTCGAGCAGCATGACCCGCGCCAGCTGGTGCGGAAAGGTCATCGGCGAAAATGACAGCTTCACCTTTGCCGCGGTTTTCACTTCATCCGACAGCCCCCAGGAGCCGCCGATCACCAGCGCCACATGGCTGATCCCACGGAGGGCATATTCCTCCAGCAAGGCGGAAAACGCCGGCGAGGTCATGGGTTTGCCTTCAATACACAGCGCCACTACCGCTGCACCGGGCGGCACCCTGTCCAACAGACGCTTTCCCTCCGCGGCAAGGCACGCATCAATCTGCGCCTGCGACGGGCGCTCCGGCAGGCGCTCTTCCTCAACCTCCGTCACCGAAAGCCGACAGAAAGCCGACAGGCGCTTGACGTACTCTGCACAAGCCTCACGCCAGTAGGCTTCCTTGCATTTTCCCACACAAAGCACCGTTATGTTCAGCATAAAATCCGGTTGATCCTTTCCTCTGCGTGATGTCAAAACAGCGTGACCGGCGCCTCGGCACCGCGCGGCGCCACCTGCAGCAGAAAATCGATATTTTCCTGCATCCCCGCGCCGCAAAGTGCCGCCTGAGCGGTCATATAGGCGATCTCCGGCAGATTGTTCTCCCGGCTCAGATGCGCCAGCACAAAACGGGTTGTCCCGTTTTGTGCAAGAGCGGTCAGCTCCGCCGCGCATGCATCGTTCGAAAGATGGCCCGTATCCGCCAGAATCCGGCGCTTGAGATAATACGGATACGGTCCGTTTTCCAGCATCCGCACATCGTGGTTCGATTCGATATGTACCAGATCGCAGCCGGACAGCGCCGCGCGCACCGTATCGGTCATTACACCGGTGTCGGTCGCCACCGCCACCCGGCGCCCATCCGGAAGGGTGATGCGGAATCCAAGGCTCTCCCGGCTGTCGTGGGACGTGGCAAACGGCCGGATTTCCATTCCCGCCGCACACACACCCGTTTCTCCAATGACTTCGCAGACCGTCTGCGGCTCAAGCGGCCGCGTATCCGCAATGGCCTCAAGGGTGCCGCACGACGCGTAAACCCGCCAGCCATAGCGCTTAGTCAGCAGCCGCAGACCGCTGATATGATCGATGTGCTCATGGGTAACAAAAACCGCCTCAATGGAATGCGGTTCAATATCCCGTTCTCGCAGCGCGGTTTCAATCCGCTTCGCACTCACGCCGGCATCCACCAGTATACCGCCCTCTGCCGTACCGATATAGGTACAGTTTCCGCTGCTGCCGCTGAACAGCGGACAATATCGCGCCATAACTACCTCCCGGCGGCACACGCCGCCTGACCAAAAACGGCGGGGCAAGTCTGCCCCGCCCGCTCAAGTCGTTTATACCGTGTCATGAATCAGCGTGCCTGACGCAGCAAGCCGTCCGGCTCATCCACACAGCGAATATCTGCACCGAGTGCCGTAAGCTTTTCAACAATGTTTTCATAACCGCGCTCGATGTGATAGACATCCTCAATCTCAGTTGTTCCGCGCGCCGACAGCGCTGCGATCACCATCGCCGCACCCGCGCGCAAATCCACCGCTTTGACCGGTGCGGCCGTGAGTTCCGTTACCCCCTGCACAACCGCCACCTTACCGTCAACCTGGATCTGCGCGCCCATCCGGCGAAGTTCATCCACATAACGGAACCGGTTATCCCAGATACCTTCGGTCACGATGCTTGTCCCCTCCGCCATCGACAGCAGCACCGCCGCCTGCGGCTGCATATCGGTGGGAAAACCCGGGTGCGGCATGGTCTTGACGTTGCAGTGCATCAGCCGCCCCGAACTGCATACCCGGACATAATCGTCGTATTCCTCCACCTCGACACCCATTTCCAGCAGCTTTGCCGTGATGGATTCCAGATGCTTCGGGATTACGCTGCGCACCATAACGTCGCCGCCGGTCGCCGCAGCCGCCATCATATAGGTTCCCGCTTCGATCTGATCCGGAATGATCGAATAGGTGGTGCCATACAGCCGGGATACGCCCCGGATCTTGATCACATCCGTACCGGCGCCGCGGATATCGGCCCCCATCGAGTTGAGGAAATTAGCCAGATCCACAATATGCGGTTCCTTGGCTGCATTCTCAATAATGGTGGTGCCGCGCGCTTTGACTGCTGCGAGTATAATGTTTACCGTCGCCCCGACCGAAACCACATCGAGATAAATGGAACTGCCGGTAAGCCTCGGCGCCACCACCTCTATCATACCGTGCTCCATCGGGGATACATTGGCACCAAGCGCCGTAAACCCCTTGAGATGCTGATCAATCGGCCGGACGCCGAAATTACAACCTCCGGGCATCGACACCCGCGCTGTTCCAAAGCGCCCCAGCAGTGCACCGATAAAATAATACGATGCCCGCATATGCCGGGCCAGATCGTGCGGCACAACATGAGTAACCAGACTGCGCGGATCAATATCGACCGTATTGCGGTCAATCGGATGAATCTTTGCACCAAGGCTGGCCAGAATATCCAGCGTGGTCGCCACGTCGGCGATATTGGGGATATTTTCTATGCGGCAGATGCCGTCTGCCAGAATAACCGCAGGCAGGATTGCAACCGCTGCGTTTTTGGCTCCACTGATTTCCACGTCACCAGTGAGGCGATTGCCGCCCCGGATGATATATTTTTCCAAAATGTTGTTCCACTCCCTAAGCTTAATGCCCCCGCTTCACGGAGATGGTCCCCGGCGTACAAGCCCGCCGGCAGCACAAAAAGCGCAGAAAGACACCTGCTTTGTTCACAAGACGTCCCCCTGACACTGAATAAAGCTATATAACATTCTTATTATATCACCTTATTTCAAAAAATCAATTATAAATTATTGTCGCCGCATGGTATTTTTCCCTAAGCGCACGCAAATTTATTTTAACATTTGATATTGTTATCAATCAGTATAGAAAATTCGTTTTTCAAATCATCCGGAATTCTGTTTTCACACTGACTGTCTACATTTTTCCCGTCCGGCGCCACTCTGGCATAATGGCCGTCCGGCTGCATTTCCCAGCGGTTAACCGTATCGGAAAGCATTCTGTTTATATAGCGTTCCAGACGCATGACCGCATGTTTCTCCTCCACCGGCGTCAGAACCTCCACCCTTCGATCCAGATTGCGGGACATCCAGTCGGCGCTGCCGATATAATAACGCGCGCGTTCAGGACCACCGAACCGAAAAATCCGGCTGTGCTCCAGCAGGCGGCCGATTAAGCTGTACACCCGTATGGTACTGCTCAATCCCGGCACACCGGCGCGCAGGCAGCAGGCGCCCCGCACCACGAGGGTAATCGGCACGCCTGCCGCTGAGGCGGCATAGAGCCGGGCAATCAGCGGACGGTCCGTGAGGGCGTTGACCTTCGCAAAAATTCCGCAGGCGCATCCCTGCTGTGCATACGCGATTTCGTCGGCTATACGCTGATACAAAAATTCTCGAAGGCCCATCGGTGCAGCGACCAGCGAGCGCAACGACGGCAGGTGGCTGCTGCCGGTCAAATGTGCAAAAACCGCCGCCATATCGGCGGTATAGCCTTCCCGCGCAGTAAACAGGCCGATATCGGTATACTGCTGCGCAGTTACTTCATTATAGTTTCCGGTGCCGATATGCGCATATCGACGCAGGATTTCCCCCTCCCGCCGAACCACCAGCAGAAGTTTGGCGTGCGTCTTACGCCCAGCCGTTCCATATACCACCTGGCAACCGGAATGGAGCAGCCGTTTGACCACCTGCAGATTGTGCGCCTCATCAAACCGCGCCTGCAATTCCACCAGAACCACTACCGTCTTGCCGCTTTTCGCAGCACAGCAAAGCGCATCGACCACCGATGACGGCTCACTGACACGGTAAAGCGTCTGTTCAATCAGCCGAACCGCGGGATCGGCTGCAGCCTGCTGCAGAAAACGAAGGACGCAGTCAAAATCTTCAAACGGATGAAAGGCCAAGCGATCACGCCGCCGTATGGCAGCGAACGGGTCCGCTTCTCCCCAGAAATCCTCTGCCGGTGCACAGCGCCATGCCGGCCAGCGAAGGGCTGGCAGCGGCAGGCGGTCAGCAAGCTGACGGCAGAAACGCAGATCCAGCCGGGGACAAGCGGCGGTTCCATTTGACGGATCTGTTTTTGCATAACCGAGCAAAAGCGTATGCAGCAGTCCTTTGTCTGCGGTTGTCTCCAGCCGTATGACCGAACCGCTGCGCCGGCGTGAAAGCAGTTCCCGGGTCGCACGGCAGAGATCGTCCGCACCCGGCAGCAGCGTTTCGGCCGCGCTTCGCAGCAGACGGAATACGGTCATCTGCCTTCCGGGTTCTTCCGGAAACCGTGCGGACAGAAAACGCTGTACCACATCTTCCAGCAAAACAAACGCCCTGCCGTTATCACAGGGCAGCGAAAACAGCCGCGGAAGCGATACCGGCAGCGGCAAAACGACCATTTCCGGTTTATGCGGCTGTAACAGGGCAATGGCAAGCTGTCCGCTGGCCAGATACGGAAACGGATGGGCAGCATCCACCGTAAATGGCGTCAGCAGAGGCATTATCCGGGTTTGAAAAATCTCTGCTGTCGCCTGACGCTGTCGGATATCCCACTGCTTTTCGCTGAGCAGACGGATTCCGACAGCGGCCAGCTGCTCTTTGAGCTGTTCCCAGCATGCCTGCTGACGCCATACAAAAGTCTCAACCGACCGCTGCAGCACCAGATCAATACGCCGTTTTTCGGCTGTATCCGGCTTGCTCCGCCGCTTTGCCAGACGCACCGCGATAAATTCATCCAGATTTTCAGCCGTTATCCCCAGAAACCGGCAGCGCTCCAATAGAGGGCGATCGGCACGCATGGCCTGAGCCAACACCCGCTCATTAAACTGAAGCCAGCTGACATCCCGCTGTGTCCATGGCATCGCCGCCATTCCCTGTTCCCCCCTGCTTATCCCGCCTATGTTCTCTTCTAGTTTGGACAGGAGGTTAGACAAATATCATAAAAAAAGCCAACAAAATATCGTACCGGGGATATTGTTTCAATGGTTGCCGCATGCTATACTCACAATAGATAAAGATGGTTTTGAAAAGAGGAGGAAAGAACAATGGCGATTTGTGTTCAGGCGCACCGCGGCGCTTCCGGCTATGCGCCGGAAAACACGCTACCGGCCTTCCAGAAAGCGATTGAGCTGGGTGCGGACGGCATCGAAACCGACATCCATTATACTCGTGACGGGCGTTTTGCCGTCTGCCATGACAATACGCTCGAGCGCACCTCTGATGGGCAGGGTTCCGTTTCCGAAAAAACCATTGAGCAGCTGAAGGCCTACGATTTCGGCTGCCGTTTTGAGCCGCGTCCCGCCGAACCTGTCCGCTTGCCGGTTCTGGAAGAACTGCTGGACCTGGTCAGGGAGATGGATGTCATCAACATTGAGGTCAAAGAACTGCCGCCGGAACCCAGTCTGCGTCGTGAAGCGGTACACACCCTGCTGCATATTCTCCGTGATTTCGCCTGCGGCAGCCGGGTGATTCTCTCGAGCTTTCAGCACGAATGGCTGCGGGAGATCAAGGACAGAGCGCCTGAGCTGCGCACCGGACTGCTTTACGGCGCGCAGAGCAAATATTCGCTCGACTATACGCTGGCGATGGCCAAGGAATTCCGGGCGGATTACGTTCATCCCTATCTTTACATGATGGATGCCGAGCTGGTGGCCGGCTGCCGTCGTCAGGGGATTGGCTGCAACGTGTGGACGGTGGATACGCCGGAGGCGATTGATTTTGCGATCGCCCTGGAACCCGACGGCATTATTTCCAATTATCCGGACCGTGTGCTCCGGGCAATCGGGCGGTAAACTGCCTGACCTGTTCTTGCCCGGACAAATGCTGTCCTTCCCTCATCACAGAAAAAGAGACCCGATGTCAACATCGGGTCTCTTTTTATACAATCATCCGCTTAGCGGTGCGCTGTCCTATTTCTGCTTTTTCCCATCAGGAAAAGGCAGGCAATTCCCGCCAGCAGTACAGCAAATGCCGTCAGCGGAAGCTCTGCTCCGGTCTGCGGCACATCCTCCACCGCACGGAAGGCCACCTCGATGGTGTGGTCGGCATCAACAGCAGTGAACGTATAGCTGTCGGTGGCATCCACCGTCTTGCCATCCACTTTGATTTCCGCAATTTCATAGCCGTCTTCCGCCTTGAAAGCGAAACTCTGGCTATCGCCCTCGGTCACCTTCACCTCGCCGGACGGCGTAATCACACCGCCCTTGCCGGCAGAAGCCGTGATCGTATACTCCGCGAGAACCTTGACCGTCACGGTCGCCGATTTGCCGTTTACAGTGGTCACGGTGATCTCCGCCTGACCGGGCTTGACCGCAGTCACCTTGCCTGCCGCATCCACCGTGACAACCGCCGGATCCGACGATTCCCACACAAGCGCGGTGTCATCGGTGGTATCCGCCGGATGGATGACGGCGGTCAGCGTCTTTTCTTCACCGGGCTTAAGGGTCACTTCACCGTCCACCTCAACCGATTCGATCGGAATCGGATTAACTACCGTTATGGTCGCCGTGGCCGTATATTTTACCGTACTGAAAGACTTGCACTCAACGGTAATCACAGCGGTTCCCGGCGTATTGCCGGCGGTCAGCACACCGTTTTCATCTACCGATGCAACCGATTCATTATCCGAAGACCACACAAAGGTATAATAACTTGGCAGTTCCGCGCCTTCCGGGTTCACCTTAACGGTCAGCCGGGTTTCCGATCCGGTGACCACGCGCTGGTCCTCCAGCGAAATCCCCTCCGGATCATTTCCCACCTTGACCTCAACTGCACAGGTCACGGTCTTTTTGCTGAGCGGATCCACAGCCGACAGCGTAATGGTTGCCGTTCCGATCTTCTTCCCCACCGCGTACATCACGCCGTCACGTTCTTCCAGCGCAACAATCGCATCATCCGAAGTCTGCCACTGGTATTCCACAGTCTCGCTCTTATCCTGATTTCCCAGCACCGTCAGAGAGGGGCTGAGCTTTCTTTCCGCTGTACCGTTGAGCATCAGAGCCGAGCAGCTGAAGCTCAGCTTGGCAATATAGCTGGACACCGGCGTTTCCATAGCTTCGTCGGTATAATAGGGTGTCAGCTTGGCATACCCCTGTCCGCTGATCACCTGAGAAAAGTTTTCCGTTCCCCAATAGTTGTTGGAAAGATCATATTTCGCCGTACCGGAATAGGCCAGCCGTGCTGCATAACCGGTACGTCCGGGAAGCGTTTCGTCCCGGACAATGCTGTTCTCGTGGATTTCCACCACATTCAGTTCTTTTTTCGGCAGATAAATGTCGTCGCCGTTACTGCCGCCTGCGCCGGCACCGCCGTCTCCATCACGATTCCAGTTGGTCAGCGTGTTGCCTTCAATGTATATTTCATCGATCAGCGCACTGGCCAGCTGAACACAGGTATGGTTGACATTGTTGACAACGTTATCCGTAACATCCAGACGGTCAGAGCTGATCACCACGTAGATTCCGTTTGCGGCATTGCCCTGCTCCCCGATATCAGAAATGTAATTCTGCGCAATCGTAATCTGCCGGATATACTCCTTGGCATCGCAGTTCATATGAATAGCCGAAACCGTACCATCCTTGATATCGGTAATCCGGTTATTCTGGATCACAACCGTCCCCTGCGTATTGTAGGGATTCCCCCAGCCCAACAGATTGATGCCCTTTCCCTGCACGGAAAAACCATCGATGGTCAGAGAATCGTTGTTCTGAAGATTTCCCACTTCAATCCCACCGGTAAGCACCGTTTCTTCGGCGTCGGCCGGACGGCTCACCGCATTGTTTCCGACCTGTGCACCGCGCAGGGTGATATTGCGGTCGATGTGCTTGGCCCCATTGCCATTATTGATAGTGACCTTTTCTGCGTAGGTTCCAGCCGGCACAGTGATCACCGCCGTTCTGTACCGAATCGACCGCGGACTGGATCGTATCAAAATACGTCTTGGTTCCGTCAACCTCCACTTCAATCTGCGCGTTGGCAGCTGAAACCAAAAATACCTGCTGGATAAAAAGCGTCCCTACCAGCAGCACCGACATAACCGTACTCAATACCTTTTTCATCCTGTTTCCCTCCATAAAAACGTTGACCAAACCAGTACATAATAGCACCTATCAGCCGAAAAGGCAGCCTTTTCGGCTGAAAAAATGAAGAAAAAATCACCGCGTTTTACCGATATCCCGGCGATAATGGACGTTTTCAAAATCAATGGTTTCCACCGCCGCATAGGCCCGCTGCAGAGCTTCCTCCACAGCATTCCCCTTAGCGGTAACCCCCAGCACGCGGCCGCCATTGGTGACGAAACGGCCGTCGCGGTATGCCGTACCGGCATGAAACACCTCGGCATCGGCACACTGGCCCTGCGCATCCAGACCGGTAATCGGCAGGCCTTTACGGTATGCCGCCGGATAGCCGCCGGAGGCCATCACCACGCAGGCACAGGCCTCCTCCGCCCATTCGATCGGCAAAGCCGCCAGACGTTCTTCCCGGATCGCCTCCAGTATCTCAATCAGGTCGGTGCGCAGCCGCGGCAGTACCACCTGCGTCTCCGGGTCGCCAAACCGGCAGTTATATTCAATCACCTTTGGGCCATCCGGCGTCAGCATCAGGCCGAAGAACAGACAGCCCTTGAACGGACGGCCTTCCTGGTTCATCGCCTCGATGGTCGGCTGGAAGATATGCTCCATACACCAGTCGGCATCCGCCGCAGAATAATACGGGTTCGGACTGATGGTGCCCATACCGCCGGTGTTCGGTCCCAAATCGCCGTCAAAAGCGCGCTTATGATCCTTTGCGGAAACCATCGGGCGGATGGTTTTTCCGTCGGTAAAGGCCAGCACCGAAACCTCCGGTCCGGTAAGGAATTCTTCAACGACTACCCGGCTGCCGGAGGCGCCGAAAATCCGGTCCTCCATGATGCTGTGGATCGCCTCTTTCGCGGCGTCATAGTCATCGCAAAGGATTACACCCTTTCCCAGTGCCAGGCCATCCGCCTTGACAACCGCCGGGTAACGATCCGTCTGCCGGATATAGGCGAGCGCTTCCTCCGGTTTCTCAAACACTTCATAGCGTGCGGTCGGAATCCCGTATTTTTTCATCAGATGCTTGGAAAACACCTTGCTGCCCTCAAGAATTGCCGCATTTTTGCGCGGACCGAACGCCGCAATCCCCTCCGCCTCAAGAGCATCTACCATACCGGCCACCAGCGGGTCATCCGGTGCGACAAACACCATGTCCACCTGCAGGCGCCTGGCCAGCGCAACCACGCCGGGAATATCGGTCGCAGGCGTCTCAAAGCACTGCGCATCCCGCGCGATGCCGCCGTTACCGGGGGTACAGTACAGACGGCCGCAGCGCGGACTTTCCTTCAGCTTGCGTACAATCGCATGTTCACGGCCGCCGCCGCCGACTACCAGAATATCCATTGTCCACATCTTTCCTTTCGTTCGCTATCGGCATAAACGGGAATGCCCCGGGCCGGCCGGTCCGGGGCGGAAAACTCAGTGATGGAACAGGCGCAGACCGGTAAACGACATCGCGATACCATACTTGTCACAGGTTTCAATGACGTTGTCGTCACGGATCGACCCGCCCGGCTCGGCGATATAGCATACGCCGCTGCGGCGCGCCCGCTCGATATTATCGCCGAACGGGAAGAAAGCGTCCGAACCCAGCGAAACGCCGGTCATGGTTTTCAGCCACTCCCGCTTTTCTTCACGGGTCAGCACTTCCGGCTTTTCGGTGAAGAAATTTTCCCAGGCGCCATCGGCAAGCACATCCTCATAATCCTCCGAGACATATACATCGATCGTATTGTCGCGGTCGGGCCGGCGGATATCTGCCTTAAACGGCAGGGCGAGCACCTTCGGATGCTGCCGCAGATACCACACATCCGCTTTATTGCCGGCAAGGCGGGTGCAGTGGATGCGGCTCTGCTGGCCGGCGCCCACACCGATCACCTGGCCGTCCTTGGCGTAGCACACCGAATTGGACTGGGTGTATTTCAGGGCGATGAGCGCGATGAGCAGGTCGCGCTTGGCCTCCTGCGGAATCTCCTTGTTAGCCGTGACAACATTCTCCAGCATGGCTCCGTCGATCTTCACCTCGTTGCGTCCCTGCTCAAAAGTGACGCCGAACACATCCTTATGCTCAATCGGTGCAGGCGTGTAGGCAGGATCGATCTTCACCACGTTATAGCTGCCCTTACGCTTGGTCTTGAGAATCTCCAGCGCTTCAGCGGTATAGTCCGGCGCGATTACACCGTCGGACACCTCACGGGCGAGCAGCACCGCAGTCTCCTTATCGCAGGTATCCGACAGCGCGACCCAGTCGCCATAAGACGACATACGGTCAGCGCCGCGGGCGCGCGCATAGGCACAGGCGATCGGCGACAGCTCCAGATCGTCCACAAAATAAATCTTCTTGAGCGTGTCGGACAGCGGCAGGCCGACCGCCGCGCCCGCCGGGCTGACATGCTTAAAGGACGCCGCCGCCGGCAGGCCAGTCGCTTCCTTCAGCTCTCTGACCAACTGCCAGCTGTTGAACGCATCGAGAAAATTGATAAAACCCGGGCGGCCGTTGAGAACCTCAATCGGCAGCTCCCGGCCGTCCTGCATAAAGATGCGGGATGGTTTCTGGTTCGGGTTGCACCCGTATTTAAGCAGCAATTCGTTTGCCATGAATGATTCCTCCCTTAACCGTGTTTATTGACAATGCGGGTGTCGGTCTCGCCGGTTTCCCAGTCGATAAACCGGGTGAACAGCGAAACGCGGTTATCCGCATCGAGGCTTTCCCACACCGTTTCGGTAAACGCATCCAGATCGGACGGGATCGCCACCGGAGCCGGCTCTCCGGCAAACGAGGGCAGCGGATTACCGTCCTGCTGATAGGTATGGATAAAATGGCCCTCACCGGCAAACGGCTGATCAAAGTCAAAGAAGAAGCGGCGCACCGATTCCGGACGGCCGTCCGCCGATTTGAGAATCGACAGGCGATACCGCCGCTCGGACGGCTCCACCAGGCCAGAGATGCGCGGAGTGAAATTCGGGCCGTCCGGCTCGAAGGTACGGGTACGCAGCGCATCCTCAAAGGTTTTGCCCTGCTGCATCAGCTCGTACACTGTGTCGGTCTGGTCGCCGTTAGTGACGATGGTTTTGCCGTCAAGCACCCGCACCGGTGCATAGATGATCAGCGACGGATCCACCATTTTGCTCTCGTCGAACGCCTTGGTTTTCAGGCCGTCACCGTCCGCCACAAATACACGGTTGCGGCTGTTTTCACTGCGGCCCATGATAAAGTACGCGATCACCGCATGTTTTCCGTCCGCACTGCTGCCGAGAATAATGCCGCGGCCGGGATAGGTGGTTGCGCTCAGTTCCTCTTTGAGAGAATGCATCGTTTCAGTCCATTCCTTTCCTCACTCAGTCTTCAATAATGGTCCGGCGCCCCTCAACCCGGAGCTTGCCGCTGCAGAAAAGCGACACCGCACGGGGCAGCAGTTCCCATTCGGCTTGCTGCATCACCCGCAGCTGAAGCGATTCCGGCGTATCGTCCGGCCGGATTTCTACCGCCTTCTGCAGGATAATCGCGCCGCCGTCCGGGATTTCGTTGACGAAATGCACCGTCGCGCCGGTTACCTTCACGCCGTATTCCAGCGCCGCCTCATGCACTTTCAGACCATAAAACCCTTTTCCGCAGAAGGCGGGAATCAGCGCCGGATGCACATTGATGATCCGGTTGCGGTAACGGGCGATCACCGCTTCGCCGAGGATGCTCAAAAAGCCGGCGAGCACCACCAGATCGGCGCCGCAGGCCTCAAGCGCCGTGAGCAGCGCCGCGTCAAACGCCTGCTGGTCGGCAAATTGCCGGCGTGCCACCACCACCGACGGGATATTGTGCTGTCTGGCCCGCTCGAGGGCATATACCCCCTCACGCGAGGCGATCACCCGCACAATCCGGCCGTCGGGAATCTTTCCCGCCGCCTGCGCATCAATGAGCGCCTGCAGATTGGTGCCGCCGCCGGAAACGAGAACCGCAATATTCCGCATGCTGTCCCCTCCCCGTTCAGCGCAGCACAACGCCTTCGTTGCCCTCGGCAACCTCGCCGAGGATCAGCGCTTCTTCGCCGTTGGCATGCAGAATGCGCACCGCTTCATCTGCCTGCTCCGGCGCAACCGCAATCACCAGGCCGGTGCCCATATTGAAGGTATTGAACATATCCCGCTCCGGGATATTGCCCGTCTTCTGAATCAGATCGAAAACCGGCAGCACAGGCACCTTAGCCTTTTCGATCACCGCCTGCAGCCCGTCGGGCAGCATGCGCGGGATGTTCTCATAATAGCCGCCGCCGGTGATATGCGAAATGCCATGCACCGACACCGCCGCCATCAGCGCACGCAGCGCTTTCACATAAATTTTGGTCGGGGTCAGCAGCGCTTCACCGAGAGTTTTGCCCAGCTCATCATAATACCGGCCAACCGTCTTTTCCGAGACATCAAACACCTTGCGCACCAGCGAAAAACCGTTGGAGTGCACGCCGCTCGACTTCACGCCGATGAGCGCATCGCCGGGCCGGACGTTTTTCGAGTCTACAATATTGTCGTAATCCGCAAGCCCTACGCAGAAGCCGGCCAGGTCATATTCTTCCACCGGATAAAAACCCGGCATTTCGGCGGTTTCGCCGCCGATAAGCGCACAGCCGGCCTGCACACAGCCCTCCGCCACGCCGGATACGATCGCTGCGATTTTCTCCGGCACATTTTTGCCGCAGGCCACATAGTCGAGGAAAAACAGCGGCTGTGCACCGGAGCAGGCCACGTCGTTCGCGCACATGGCTACGCAGTCGATACCCACCGTATCGTGCTTATCCAACAGAAACGCGAGCTTCAGCTTGGTGCCGACGCCATCGGTGCCGGAAACGAGAACCGGCCGCCGGATTCCTTTAATATCCGGTTCAAACAGGCCGCCAAAGCCACCGATACCGGAGAGTACGCCAGGAATATTGGTGCGGGCCACATGGGCTTTCATCAGTTCCACGGCCTTATAGCCGGCGGTTACATCCACGCCCGCCGCCGCATAGCTTTCACTGACACTTTTCATGAGAAGACTTCCTTTCCCCGGCGGTCAACGTTTTTCGCCCCGGCCGCCGGACAACGGGGACTCTTTTTATTCCCTGCCGTTCCAGCAGTAGGTACACACACACTCGGGATCGATGCCGATGGCCTCCAGCATGCCCTGAAGCGTCTGATAGCGCAGGGTCTTCATCTTCATGCGCTTGCAGATGCGGTCGACCATTTTTTCATACCGCTTGGAATGGGCATCGCAGTACTCGTCAAGCACATCAAAGCCCTTGTCCCCTTCCAGCTCCTGAATCACCGAACGGGTGATCAGATCCATATCCGAGGTGGAGCGGGAAAAGTTAAGGTATTTGCAGCCGAACATGATCGGCGGGCAGGCCGGGCGGATATGTACCTCTTTGGCGCCGCTGTCATACAGAAAATCCACCGTCTCCCGCATCTGGGTGCCGCGCACCACCGAATCGTCGATGAACAGCAGACGCTTGTCCTTAATCAGCGCATCCACCGGGATAAGCTTCATATGCGCCACCTGATTGCGCACCGCCTGATTCGGCGGCATGAAGCTGCGCGGCCAGGTCGGTGTATACTTAATGAACGGGCGGGCAAACGGGATCCCCGATTCGTTGGCATAACCGATGGCGCTGGCAATGCCGGAATCCGGCACGCCGGCGATGAAATCCGCCTCCATGCCGTGGTCGTTCTGCGCGAGGATCCGGCCGCAGTCATACCGCATCTGTTCGACGTTGACCCCCTCGTAGCTTGAGGGCGGATAACCGAAATAGGTCCACAGAAAAGCGCAGATTTTCATTTTCTTCTGCGGCGGGAGCAGCGTTTTAAATCCGTCCGGGGTTACAAAGACAACCTCACCCGGACCGAGCCGGTGTGCGTCGTGATAGCCGAGGTTCAAATAGGCAAACGATTCAAACGACACGCAGTGTGCGCCGTCCTTTTTGCCGATGAACAGCGGCGTGCGCCCGAGCAGGTCGCGCGCAGCATACAGGCCGTCCTTGGTCAGCAGAAGCAATGTCATCGAGCCGTCGATGAGGCTCTGCGCATGCCGGATGCCTTCTTCGATGGTATCCTTCTGATTGATCAGACAGGCGGTCAGTTCGGTGGCGTTCACCCGGCCGCCGCTCATTTCCAGAAAATGTGAGCTGCCGTTATGGAACGCCTGCTCCACCAACTCTTCCATATTGTTAATGCGTCCCACCGTGGTGATGGCATAATTGCCCAGATGAGAGCGTACGATCAGCGGCTGGGGATCAGAATCGCTGATGCAGCCGATTCCCATCGTCCCCGTCATTTCCCCCACGTCCCGCTCAAACTTTGTGCGGAATGGGGAATTCTCGATATTATGAATCGCCCGGTTGAAGCCGGTCTGCGGATCATACACCGCCATACCGCCCCGCCGGGTGCCGAGGTGGGAGTGATAGTCCACGCCGAAAAACAGATCGGTGACACAGCTGTCACCCGAAACCACGCCGAATAAACCGCCCATAGATTTTCTGATTCCTTTCCTGCCAGACTCAAGAATACGCCGTGCCGGGAATTATTTGTCCCCCATCAGGCGGCGCATGATCTCCTGATACGCCTCGACCTCACCGCCGAGATTGCGGCGGAAACGGTCCTTATCCAGCTTTTCGTGGGTCTTTACATCCCAGAACCGGCAGGTGTCCGGCGAAATTTCATCCGCGAGAACAATAGTGCCGTCGCTGAGCTTGCCGAACTCCAGTTTGAAGTCCACCAGTTCGATATCAAAATTCAGCAGGTATTTTTTGAGCACTTCGTTGACCTTGAAGGCATAGCCGGCGATGGTGGCGAGCTCTTCGCGGGTGGCGAGTCCCAGCGCCAGGATATGGTAATCATTGATCATCGGATCGCCCAGCGCATCGTCCTTATAGCTGTATTCGAGGGAAGGCTGCTTGAGCACAGTGCCCTCCTCGACGCCGAAGCGCTTGGAAAACGAGCCGGCGGCGATGTTGCGGATGATGACCTCCAGCGGCACGATGGTGACCTTTTTCACAATGGTTTCCCGCTCGGAAATCTCCTTGACAAAGTGGGTCGGCACGCCTTCCTTTTCCAGCATCTGCATCAGATGATTGGTCACGCGGTTATTGATGACGCCCTTGCCGAGAATGGTGCCTTTTTTCTCGCCGTTGAACGCAGTGGCATCATCCTTATAATCCACAATATAGCATTCCGGATCATCGGTCGCGAAAACCTTTTTGGCCTTGCCTTCATACAGCTGCTCGAGTTTTTTCATCACGATTACTCCCTTTCTTTTTCCATCCGTAATGTTAGTCAGTCCGCCAGCTTTTCCGCCAGCGCCTTATCCTTTTGTGCCACGCCCTCAGCCATTTTGCGTTTTTCTTCCAGCAGGCGGGCTTTCAGTCCGGTGTCTTCGAGCGCCAGCATCTGCGCTGCCAGAATGGCCGCGTTTTCCGCACCGTCGATCGCTACCGTCGCCACCGGGATGCCCGAGGGCATCTGCACGGTTGCCAGCAGCGCGTCGAGGCCGTCAAGGGTGGAGGATTTTACCGGGATGCCGATTACCGGCAGCACGGTGTGCGCCGCAAGGACACCGGCCAGATGCGCGGCCTTGCCCGCCGCGGCAATGATCACCCCGAAGCCGTTATCCGCCGCAGCGGCGGAAAATTCCGCCGCCGCTGCCGGCGTCCGGTGCGCCGACATGACATGCGCTTCCACCGGAATGCCGAACGCCTTGAGCTTATCGATCGCTTTTTTCACCACCGGCAGGTCGCTGTCGCTGCCCATGATGACCGCCACTTTTTTCGCCATCGTTCTCTTCCTTTCTTTCCCGGCAGAATAAAAGAAAACAGGCTGCGGCGCGCCGCAGCCTATACCTCAATTCTGCCGTTTTCCCGCAGAGGTACCCCTTGCATGCTGCACGCCGCCCTTGGTTTTGCCAAAACGGATCATTACAGCAGCACCTCCGTTAAAAATCATACTTCTATTGTATTGCAAAAGACGACCGAATGCAAGGCGGTAACCCCGACTTTTCCGATTTTCGTCAGGTTATGCGGTCGTCCTCTCCCCCCATTCCGGGATTTTGTGGATAAAGCCAGATGTGTATACCTTCCCTTGCGGTTAAGATGAGCAGGGCCGCGCACCTGCTCATCTTACACCCGGGCATCCTCGCCAAAATACACCTCATACCAGACGAGGAACATATACACCGTCCAGATTTTCCGGCTGTTGTCCTTTTTGCCGTGGTAATGCTGATCGAGGAATTTCAGCAGCTCACCGGTATGGAAGAATTGCTGTGCCGCCGGTGAGGTAAACGCCTCCCGCACCGCGCGGTAATGCTCCGGCTTGCGCAGCCAGATGCGGATGGGCACCGGAAAGCCGAGCTTCGGACGGGCGGTGGATTCCTCCGGCATATGCCGCCGCGCCGCAAGACGCATCGCGTACTTGGTTGTGCCGCCGGCGATCCGATGCTTTACCGGCACACGGGACGCCACCGCGAACACCTCGCGGTCGAGGAACGGCACCCGCAGCTCCAGCGAATGCGCCATACTCATACGGTCCGCCTTGAGCAGGATGTCCCCCACCATCCAGCGGTTAATATCCACCGTCTGCATGCGGGAAACATCATCCTGCCCTCGGCAGCGGTCATAATACGCCGCCACCTGGCCGGCCGGATCGGTTGCCGGGACATCTTTGAGCAGCGCGGCTTTCTCTTTTTGATTGAACATATACGCATTGCCGATGAAACGTTCCTCAAGGGTTTTCGAGCCGCGGATGAGAAAAGATTTCCCCTTGAAATCAAAGGGAATTGCGGACACCACCGCCGCCGCGGCTCTGCGCAGGAAGCGCGGCAGCTTCTGATAGCCGGCGAGCGATATCGGCTCATGATAGATCCGGTATCCGCCGAACAGCTCGTCCGCCCCTTCGCCCGAAAGCACCACCTTCACATGCTCGGCGGCAAGCTTGGAGACAAAATACAGCGCCACACAGGCCGGATCCGCCAGCGGCTGATCCAGGTGATACTGCACCTCCGGCAATGCCGCCCAGTATTCATCCTCGGTGATCAGATGGGCGTAATGCTCGATGCCGAGGGTTTTGGCAAGCTCCGCGGCAAACTGGGTCTCATTGTAATGCTCGCCGTTGTCAAAGCCGACGGTGAACGCCTTCTGTCCGCCGAAATACGAGGCAACATAGCTCGAGTCTACGCCGCCGGACAAAAAGCAGCCCACCTCCACATCGCTGATCCGGTGCGCTTCCACCGAATCGGTAAACGCTTTGTCGATACTGTTCACCGCTTCATCCAAGGTCATCCCGTTGTCCGGGGTGAACTGCGCCTCCCAGTACCGCTGTTCGGTCACTTCGCCGCCGCGCAGCCACAGGAAATGCGCCGGCGGCAGGCAGTAAACCCCCTCAAAAAACGTTTCCTTGGGCACCGCGTACTGGAACGACAGATAGCCGTCCAGCGCACGCTTATTGAACGTCTTGACGAAATGCGGATGGGCCAGCATGGATTTGATTTCCGAGGCAAACACAAAGGAGCCGTCCGCCAAAGTGGTATAATGCATCGGCTTGATGCCGAACGGGTCCCGCGCGAGGAAAAGCGTATGCTCCTGCGTATTCCAGACAGCAAACGCAAACATTCCGCGCAGCCGGCTTAGCAGCGCCTCGCCCCACTCCTCAAAGCCGTGCAGCAGCACCTCGCTGTCGCTCGCGGTCGCAAACACATGGCCGGCCGCCAGCAGCTCTTCCCGCAGTGGCTGATAGTTGTAAATCTCCCCATTGAACATCAGCACCAGCGTCTTATCTTCATTATACAGCGGCTGATTTCCCGCCTCCAGATCAATGATGCTCAGGCGCCGGAAGCCCATCGTCATCCCGTCGCCGCAGTAAATTCCTTCCGAATCCGGTCCCCGGTGGGTGATCCGCTCCGCCATCTCCCGGATGACCTGCTCCCGATCCGCCAGTTCCCCGGTAAATCCGCAAAATCCGCACATGGTGTGTAATCCGCCTTTCTGTCTCCTGCGCATGCACGCGCCGCGTTTCCTTTCCCGTCTCCATGGACAGGCAAACATATCGTGTATAGTATACCAGATTTTTCCCCCATTTCAAACCTTGCAGCCGTAAAATTTTCCCGGTTTGCCTCTTGACAAACCGGGGCTTTTGCGGTATAATCTGTAAAGCTTTTTGCTTTACATTCTATCGTTCATATGGAGGGGATTGCAGGCATGGCCAAAAACATGGAGATCGCGTTCCTGGTGGATTTTTATGGCGATATGCTGACCGAAAAGCAGCGGGATATGATCGAACTGTATTATGACGATGACCTGTCCCTTTCCGAAATCGCCGAAAACGAGGGCATCACCCGGCAGGGCGTACGCGACTCCATCAAGCGGGCGGAAAGCCAGCTGCTGGAGATGGAAGACCGCCTCGGACTGGCCAGGCGTTTCCGCACCGTGCGGGAAAGCATCGAAGCCATCCGCAGCGCGGCGAGCGAAATCCGACAGATCAACGGCCAGGCCGGCCGCGTGCGCGAAATCGATGAGCGCGCCGAACACATCCTTTCGCTGGCCGAGCTGGTTGCCGAATAACCTGCGGCCCCTAATCCCTACTATCTGTGCACGATGAAGGAGAATACACGTGGCCTTTGAAGGACTTTCCGACAAACTCTCCGCAGCCTTTAAGCGGCTGCGTTCCAAAGGCAAGCTGACCGAAGCCGATGTCAAGGAGGCCATGCGCGAGGTGCGCCTGGCGCTGCTGGAGGCGGATGTCAACTACAAGGTGGCGAAGGATTTCACCGCCGCGGTCACCGCACGCGCGGTGGGCGCTCAGGTGATGGAAAGCCTGACGCCGGCCCAGATGGTCATCAAGATCGTCAACGAAGAGCTGACCAGCCTTATGGGCGGTGAGGCCGTCCGCCTCGCCTCCGCCAATCACCCGCCCTGCGCGGTGATGATGTGCGGTCTGCAGGGTTCCGGTAAAACCACTCATTCTGCGAAGCTGGCCCGCATGCTCAAAAGCCAGGGCCACCGTCCGCTGCTGGTGGCGTGCGACGTTTACCGGCCGGCCGCTATCACGCAGCTGCAGGTGGTTGGGGAGCGTGCAGGGGTGCCGGTATTTGAAATGGGCACCGCCAATCCGGTGGATATTGCCCGCAAGGCAATGGCGCACGCGAAAGATCACGGCAACGACTACGTCCTGCTGGACACCGCCGGCCGGCTGCATATCGATGAGCAGCTGATGGATGAGCTGAAAAACATCAAAGCGGCGGTCGAACCGCAGGAAATCCTGCTGGTGGTCGACGCCATGACCGGTCAGGACGCGGTGAATGTCGCCGCCGCTTTCAACGAAGCGCTCGGCATCGACGGTGTGATCCTCACCAAGCTCGACGGCGACACCCGCGGCGGCGCGGCGCTCTCGGTGCGCGCGGTCACCGGCAAGCCGATCAAGTTCGCCGGCACCGGCGAAAAACTGGAGGATCTTGAGGTCTTCCACCCCGAACGCATGGCCTCCCGTATCCTTGGCATGGGCGATGTGCTGTCACTCATCGAAAAGGCAGAGCAGCAGCTCGACGCCAAGAAGGCGGAAGAAATCGCCCGCAAGATGCAGCAGGATAAATTTGATTTCAACGATATGCTCGACCAGCTCAATCAGGTGCGCAGAATGGGCGATATCAAAGGAATGCTGGGTATGCTGCCGGGAGTCGGCAAACAGCTGCAGGACGTCGATATCGACGAGCGGCAGTTCGACCGGGTTAAGGCGATCATCCTTTCCATGACCCCGGCGGAACGGGAAAAACCTGATTTGATCAATCCCTCACGCAAGCGCCGCATTGCGGCAGGTTCCGGCATGAAGGTGGAGGATGTCAACCGCCTGATCAAGCAGTATGACACGATGCGCCAGATGATGAAGCAGCTCAAAGGCTTCGGCAAAAAGGGACGCCGCGGCCTGCCGCCCGGCTTCGGCGCAATGGGCAGCATGCCCCCCGGCGGAGGACGCCGGTTCCGATAAAGTATTCATCCATCGCATCCCCGGTGGACGAGGAAAAAGGTCGACCGGCAAGGCTGACGTCAGGCAGAGCGGATCACGCCGCCGGACAGTCCTTTGTCCGCGAAAAGCCGTACTTCCTTTTGTTCCCCGAGGGTATTCATGGTTGAAGAATAAATTTGTATATTTTATTTGGAGGTAACAAACATGGCAGTCAAAATCCGTCTGCGCCGCATGGGCGCGAAAAAGAGCCCCTTCTACCGCATCGTGGTTGCGGATTCCCGCTATCCGCGCGATGGCCGCTTTATCGAGGAACTGGGCTATTACAACCCCCTCGAGGATCCGGCACTCATCAAGGTGGACATGGAAAAGGCCAAGAAATGGATCGCCAACGGCGCACAGCCGACCGATACCGTCAAGGCGCTGCTGAAGAAGGCGGAAGACAAGGCGGAGTAATTCCGCGGCGAACCTCGTGAGAAAGGTGGATATGCCAGATGAAAGAGCTGCTTATCACCATCGCCCGTGGTCTGGTGGAGAATCCCGATGCTGTAACGGTTGATCAGGATGAGCCGGCCGAGGATGGCACCGTTGTGTTCCATCTGCATGTCGCTCCGGACGATATGGGCCGTGTCATCGGCAAGCAGGGCCGCATTGCCAAGGCGATGCGCACCGTTATGCGCGCCGCTGCCACCCGTCAGGATATGAAAGTTTCGGTCGATATCGACTGATTTCCCTCTGGGCGGAAAACCCGGATGCGGACAGCTGTCCGCATCCGGGTTTTATTTGACAAATCCCTGCAAAACCTTTACTATTATCCCAAAATCCTTTTGCAAAGGCGGTGCGGCATATGCCGAGAAAGCCCTTTCTCGAAGCCGGTCAGATCGTCGGCACCCACGGTGTGCGCGGCGAGGTGCGGGTGCAGTCCTGGTGCGATTCTCCGGAAATATTCGCTTCTCTGAAAACCCTGTACTGGGACGCCGCCGGCACACAGCCGGTCAGGGTAAAATCCCGTGTGCATAAAAATCTCGCGCTGGCCAAGCTGGAAGGCGTGGACACCGTGCAGGACGCCTCAGTCCTGCGGGGCCGCATTCTGTATCTCAACCGCCGGGATCTGGATCTCGGGGATCGCTATTTTATCCAAGATCTGGTCGGTCTGTCGGTTGTGGATGCCGATTCCGGCACTGTGTACGGTGAGCTGACTGATGTGAGCAATACAGGCGCCAACGACATTTATCACATGCGCACCCCCGACGGCAGGGAAATCCTGATCCCGGTGATCCCGGATATCATACGGCGGGTGGATATCGACGGCGGCCGGATCGCCATTTGCCCGATGAAAGGACTGTTCGACGATGCGTTTTGACCTGCTGACCCTGTTCCCCGCCATGTGCGAAACGGTGCTCGGCGAAAGCATACTCGGCCGCGCACAGAAGGCCGGACTGCTGGACATCCACTGCCATCAGATCCGCGATTACACCCTCAACCGGCAGAAGCAGGTGGACGATTACCCCTACGGCGGCGGCCAGGGCATGGTCATGAACGCGCAGCCCATTGCCGATTGCTTCCGGGCGGTATGCAGCCAGATCGGCCGGCGCCCGCACCTTATCTACATGTCGCCGCAGGGGGCAGTACTCACCCAGCAGCGCGCCAAGGCGCTCGCGGAGCTGCCGGAAATCTGCATTCTCTGCGGCCATTATGAGGGCGTGGACGAACGGGTGCTGGAAGCGCTCGTCGACGAACAGATTTCCCTTGGCGATTTCGTTCTGACCGGTGGTGAACTGCCGGCGCTTGCCCTGGTGGACTGTATCTCCCGCATGGTGCCCGGCGTACTGTCGGAGGAAGCCTGCTTCACCGACGAAAGCCACTTCTCGGGTCTGCTCGAGTATCCGCAGTACACCCGTCCCGCCGTCTGGGAGGGCCGTCCGGTTCCGGAGGTACTGCTGACCGGCCACCATGTCAACATCGACAAATGGCGGCGGGAACGCGCCCTCGAACGCACAAAGCGGCTGCGCCCCGACATGCTGCATACCGCCGCCTTAACCGATAAAGACCGGATTTTTCTGACAAAGCTGGACGAAAGCACCTGAAAAGCCGAATTTTTACAAAGTATTTCCAGATTTGGTTCGTTTTTCTCGATAAAAGTTATCCACGGAATATGGTAGAAACACCAAAACGCCAATTCGGAAAATAGGTGAAATAGGGCAGCCAACCAAAAATAAGAATTTTGCCGCTTTCTGTGGACAAAAGCGATTGACGGTGCATAGATTTGTGGTATAATAAGCTTGTTGTAATCCGATAGCTTATCCTGTCTTTTCAAGGGCAGATGGCTGTCTGATTGTTCTGTCTGCGATGATCGGTTACGTTCATCGCGGCGGGATTTCCCGCCGCATCATACGAGGTGCCCGCTGCATTTCAGGCGGGAATACAGAGGAGAAGGAGACATTTCAATGTACGTCAAAGAAGTGCTGGTGCAGAATCAGGTCGGTCTGCATGCCCGTCCCGCCACGTTCTTTATCCAGAAGGCCAACGAGTACAAGTCTTCCATCTGGGTGGAAAAGGAAGAGCGCCGTGTGAATGCGAAGAGCCTGCTGGGTGTTCTGTCCCTCGGCATTGTGGGCGGCACCAACATCCGGATCATTGCCGACGGCAGCGATGAAGAGCTGGCGGTTAATGGCCTTGTGGCTCTGGTGGAATCCGGTTTCGCTGAATAATTTATGTGCTGCAACAGGGCGCAGCCGCTGCATGCGGCTGCGTTTTTTCTTTTTCACGAGAGGAGGGCTGCTGATGACCGAACAGAATCCCAAGCTCGGTGAGCTGCGCCGCAAAGCCATGGCGCTGCCGCTGACCCCAGGCGTATACATCATGAAAAACGCTCAGGATCATATCATCTATATCGGCAAGGCCAAAGCGCTCAAAAACCGCGTCAGCCAGTATTTCGGTTCAGACGCCAAGCATCCCGAAAAAGTCCGGCAGATGGTGCTGCATGTCGATCATTTCGACTACATCCTGGCGGACAGCGAATTTGAAGCGCTGGTGCTGGAGTGCTCGCTGATCAAGCAGTACAGCCCGAAATACAACATCCTGCTTAAAGACGACAAGGGCTATCATTACATCCGGGTGTCTCCCCCGCCCTATTCCCGCATCTCCGAGGCCAAGCAGAAGCTCGACGACGGCGCCCGCTACATCGGCCCCTACATCAGCTCCTATACGGTCAAGGAGGCAGTGGATGAGGCCTGTCGGGTCTTCCAGCTGCCCACCTGCAGCCGTACCTTCGGCAAGGGGAAGCGGGAGCGTCCCTGTCTGAACCATTACATCGACCAGTGCTGTGCGCCGTGTACCGGCAAGGTTTCGCAGGCCGATTACAACGAACGGCTGAATCAGGCCATCGAGTTCCTCACCCAGGGCAGCAGCCGGATGATTGCCACCCTGACCGAACGGATGGAGGCTGCGGCGGAAAACTTGGAATTTGAGAAAGCCGCACGGCTGCGCGACCGGATCCAGGCAATCAGGCGTCTCGGCCAGAAACAGAAGGTGGTAATGTCCCGCGTGCAGGAGCAGGACGTCGTCGCGATTGCCCAGGGGCCGGGCGGCGCCTGCTTCGAGGTCTTTCGCTTCACTGGCGGCAGCCTGACCGACCGCGAGCATTTTCTGATCGACGATGTGGACACACTGTCGAGCGCCCGGGCAGAGTTTCTGCGGCGCTATTATACCATGCGGGAGTCTGTACCGCCGCAGATCACGGTGGACGGCGAAATCGAGGATGCCGAACTGTTAGAAAAGTGGCTGAGCGAAAAAGCCGGGCGGCGGGTGCACATTGTACAGCCGCAGAAGGGTGAGCAGGCGCATCTTGTCGAAATGTGCCGCAACAACGCTGCCGAACGGCTCGCGCAGAAGGCCGGCATAGCCGGGCGGGATGCCGCTGCGCTTGACGAACTGGCTAAACTGCTCGGCCTGGCAGATCCGCCGCTTTACATCGAAAGCTACGATATCTCCCATACCGCCGGCAGCGACACGGTCGCGGGCATGGTGGTCTTTGAAAACGGTCGGCCATGCAAGGCCGCCTACCGCCGCTTTCTGATCAGTGAAGAGAATATGCAGGACGACTACGGCGCGATGCAAGAGGTGCTCACCCGGCGGCTGGACGAATACGACAAGCATCGCGGGGAAAACAGCGGCTTCGGGCGGCTGCCCGATCTGATCCTCCTCGACGGCGGCAAAGGGCATGTCTCGGTGATCCGTCCGCTTGTTGCGGCGCGGTATCCGGAAGTTCCGGTTTTCGGCATGGTCAAGGACGCTCATCACCGCACCCGCGCGATCGCGGAGGACGGCGGCGAAATCACGATCCACGCCAAACGCTCCGCCTTTACACTGGTTTCGGCCATTCAGGAGGAGGTTCACCGCTACTCGATCGATTATCACCGCAAGCGGCGGAAAAAATCCAGCATCAACACGACGCTGACCCAGATCGAAGGCATCGGCGAGGCGCGGGCCAAAGCGCTGCTGCGGCATTTCGGCTCACTCAAGGCTATCCGGGGCGCCACGGTTGACGAGCTGTGCGCGGTAAAAGGGGTTTCGCGCCCCGCCGCGGAAGCGATACATGCCCATTTTCAGACGGAAACGTAAAAAAGGAGGAGATGATATCATCTCCTCCTCAGCGTGTAGAAAAACTGGTTTACCGATAGCAAGTTGCACAAATGCGGCGTGACGCGCCGCATCGGGAAACCCCTTGATAGGGTTTCCCACGACGCAGCAGCCCACCGGGCTGCTGCGTCTCCCTTCCTGATCCTTATGAAAGCAAAGAATTTCGCGTCCAGCGGGACGCGACCAAAGGCTTTGCCTTTGGAATCCACCGCCTTTTTCAAAAGGCGGCCGAAAACTTTTTGTGCAGTATTTTCTGCAAAATGACTTTCTCGACAGTCTCAGGAGGAGATGATATCATCTCCTCCTTTTTTATCCTTTGATGGCGCCGGCCGTCAAACCCTTGATAATATTTTTCTGCAGGAAAATATACACGATCATCACCGGGATGAAAATCAGGGTCACCACGGCGCACATCATGCCGTAGTCGGTGCCGTATTTGGAACTGACCTCATTGAGAAACCGGGTGATGGTCCAGTTTTTGGCGCTGCGCAGGAAAAACAGCTGAGTAAACAGGTCGTTATACGACCACAGGAACGAAAAGATGCCCACCGTGGCAAAAGCCGGACGGCTGATCGGGATGATAACCTTATAGAACACCTGAAACACATTGCAGCCCTCCAGGAAAGCCGACTCCTCCAGATCCACCGGCATGCCGCATATATACCCCATCAGAATAACGATGGCAAAGGACAGGTTGCCCGCTATCTGCGGCAGGATGACGCCGACTGGGTTATCCACCACATTCAGCTTATACATCATCTGGAAAATCGGGATGATGGTGGAGAAAACCGGGAACATCAGGCTGGCAACGATTAAGCCTTCGAGAAAGCGCTTGCCCCGGAAACGATACCGCACCATCGCAAAGGAGGCCATGCCGGCCAGCAGGATCACACCGACCGTTACCACACCGGAAATCAGCAGGCTGTTCCAGTACGCCATCCAAACCGACTGCGGCGGCTTTTCAAAGGTCTTGATATAGTTCTCGAGCGTGGGCGTGAAATGGAGAGAAAAGGACTGCAGCTCGATGAGGTCCTTGTCCTTGAAGGAACTCATCACCACCCACAAAAATGGGGTTACGGTGGTCAGCGCCCACAGGATCAGTACAATATAGATCACCACATGGGAGGGGCTGACTCTTCTTTTGTGTTTCATCCGTTCATGCCTCCCCTGTTCAGTAATCTTTCTCACGGAAAACCAGCCGGCTCAGCCGGGACAGCACCACACCCAGCAGCACAATCACCACCGCAATCGCCGCCGCATAATCCACATTGCCGACATTGAAGGTTTGATAATACATATACGTGCCGGTCAGGTACGCCTCCGAAAAGTTCGGCGGGAACATCACCCACGGCATATCAAACACCTTGAGCGCGCCGGTAATGGACAGGGTCAGGCAGGTGATCAGCACATTGCGTATGAGCGGCAGCGTGATATACCAGATGCGCCTAAGCCCGATCGCCCCATCGATAGAGGCTGCTTCCTTGACATCCTCCGAGATGTTGTTCAGCCCGGTCACCAGAATGACGAAATAAAAGCCTACATACTGCCAGATAACCGGGATCGCCATCGTCAGGAAGGTGTATTCCTCTTTGAAAATGATCGCCTCTCCGCCAAGCCGTTCAATAATCTGGTTGATCGGCCCGCGGGACATGAGAAGCAGGTTGAACATCAGGCCGAGCGCGGTAGCGGATACCACGATTGGAAAAAAGAACAGGGTACGGAACACCTGCGAACCGCGGCGGATGGAATCCACCATCAGGGCAAGAACCAGCGCAATGCCCACCTGGAACACAATCGTGCACAGCATAAGCAGCAGGGTATTGCTCAGCGCCGTCATCATATTCGGATCGGTTGTTTCCAGACCGGGAACGATTTTCAGATAGTTTTCCAGTCCGATGAAATTTCCCGTTGGCCCGCCGAGAATCCGGATGTTAAAAAACGAATCCACGATGTTCCGGAAAAACGGGTAGTACAGAAAGATTATCATAAACAAAAACGCCGGGACCAGAAACACCGCCGCCGGCCATTTCCGTTTGTATATCATCGCCTCACCCGCCGGGCCGGCGCTGCGGCGCCCCCGCCGGGAGGCACGCGTTTCCTTCGCCATTACGACCATTCCCTTCTTGCAGAAAAACGGGGAGACAAGGCGGTACGCCTCGCCTCCCCGGGATGCCTTATTTGCTTTAAAGCGGCTGATTTTCTTTCACCATCTCGCGGATGACTTCCTCGGGGGTGATCTCGCCGCGGGCAATCTTGGTCGCATTATTCAGATAAACCTCAAATGCGGCCTTCTGCAGGTTATCCTGCAATACGCCCGGCGTCACCGGCGCCGCTTTCAGCAGCGCATCAAACTGTCTTTTCTGCGGCGTCATTTTACTCTCGTCAACCTTCACGCCGTCCGATGCAGGAAAACCGCCGTTCGCTTCAGCAAAGCGGGTGATGCCCTCATCACTCGACATGCTCTTGACAAAATCAATCGCGGCCGCCCGCTTATCCTTATCGTCCCAGCATTTGCGCGAGATATACCAGCCGGAGGTGTACCCCGACAAAACCGTGCCGGGCTTGTTTGTGCTCTCGGTATACGACGGGAACGGCACAACCTCAACATCTTCCTCGGTCACCTTCGCGCCTTCGGTCGAAGCGTCCACCACGCTGAACCAGGAGCCGTCGAGATACATCGCCGCCTCGCCCCGGCGGAAATAGATTCTGGCGTCGTCTCCCTTAATCGAGGCGGTATCCTTCGGAAAAGCGCCGGCGTCGTACATCGTTTTCAGCAGGCTGAGTCCCTTGGCCCAGGAGGCCGGTACCTCTGCTTCGGTTGTCGGGTTCACGGCCAGCGCCTCATCGCCGCCGACCGCAAGCAGCAGGTGATCAAAGAAATAGTGCGCCTCGCCGCCCAGCGAGGCGGCAATCGGAATCACACCGTTGCTTTTGAACGTCTCAATCGCTTTCATAAAGCTTGCCCAGTCGCTCGGCAGCTCGAGGTTATACTGCGCAAACAGGGTTTTGTTGCAAAACAGCCCTTCAGCGATACCGGTCATCGGCACCGAAATCGGCCGTCCCTCGGCATCAAGGTTCCCCGCGGCGTTCATGACCGCTGAGCGGATATTTTTGCCGTATTCCGGATCTTCCTTCTGAATTTCATCCACCGTTACGATCTTATCCAAAATCGGTTCGGCTACCGTGCCGTTAAAGAAAAACATGACGTCCGGCTCACCGCCGGTGGTGAAATCCGCGATCACCTTGGATTTCCATTCGTTATCCGCTTTATCGGAATTGTTGGTCACCTTGTTGCCGGTCTTGTTCTCCCATTCCCGGATCATCGTATTGAACAGCTCGGTATTCGGATCCTCACCGCCAAACTGTGTGACAACCTTCAGCGTTACTTTTTTGCCGCCTTCGTCCGTCTCCCGGCTGCAGCCGGAAAGCAGGGCTGTACACATCAGGGCGGACAGTCCCAGTGCAATGGCTCGTCTCATCCCATTTCCCCCTTTATGCTTTGTTGCCATATCGCATTCATGCGCCGCTCATCTTATTCAGGAGGCGGCGTTTTTTTCGGCTGTCTTCAAATGCCTTTCGGTTTCTGAAGCAATCCGCAAAAATAGCCTTCCCCGAAAAAAGGCAAATACGCATCCCCTATACCATTCGGCAGCGGCCTTACAGCCCCAAAAACTGCTGCATCTGGTCGCATATGGCATCGGCCTGTTCCCGGCTCTCCTTTTCACAGAAGATCCGCAGCAGCGGCTCGGTGCCGGAAAAACGCGCAATGATCCAGCCCCCGCCCGCGAAATACACCTTGCAGCCGTCGAGATAGGACACTTTTTCGATCTGCTCGGAAAATTCCGGCAGCTGTTTATCCTCCAGCAGCAATCTCTGCATTTCGGCCCGGCGCTGCGCGGTAAAACGATAATCCCGCTCAACCATCACGAGTGAGCCGTATTCCGCCAGAATATCGTCATAAATCTGCGACAGCTTCCTGCCGGTGACCGCCAGCATCTCCACCAGCAGCGCTGCCGCATATATGCCGTCCTTGCCCTGAATATGCCCGCGCACCGTCAGTCCGCCGGAAGATTCGCCGCCAATGACCGCATGGGTTTTCAGCATCATGGCGGAAATATGCTTAAACCCGACCGGCACCTCATAGCACCGCTCACCGAAAGCCGCCGCCACCTTGTCCAGCAGATGCGTTGTCGCGATGTTGCGCACCGCCGGACCGTGCCAGCCCTTATATTTGAGCAGGTAATAATACAGGATCACCAGCACCTGGTTCGGATGGACAAATTGTCCGCGGTCATCGATGATGCCGAGCCGGTCGGCGTCGCCGTCGGTCGCGATGCCGATATCCGCTCCTCTTTCGAGCACGACGCTGCGCAGGGCGGACAGCGTCTGCCGGTTCGGCGCCGGAAGACGACCGCCGAAAAGCGTATCGTGCCGCTCATGGATTACGTCCACATCGCAGCGCGCGGTAAGCAGGATAGTCTGCAGCGAGGTGCGGGACACGCCGTACATCGGGTCAAGGACGACCCGCAGCCCGCGGCTGCGGATGGCATCCATATTAACCGAACGGATAATGGAATCCAGATATGGATTGAGCGGGTCTACCTCCTCCACCCGGCCCTCGGCCACGGCCTGCTCGTATGGGACACTGGGGATGCTGCGGTCGTCCAGTTCGGCAATGATCGTTTCCAGCGCATCGGTCAGCGTTTCATCCGCATCCCGGCCGCCCTGCATAAATACCTTAATCCCATTGTACAGGGCCGGATTATGGCTGGCGGTCACCGCCAGCCCATACGGCATGCCGTAATAGCCAACCGCAAACATAATCAGCGGTGTGGGCGCTTCCCGGTTGATAAGCCGGCAGGAAATCCGTTCACCGGCCATCACCTCCGCCGCCCACCGTGCGGCTTCCCGCGATAAAAAGCGGCGGTCATAGCCGATGACAAAACCGTTGCGGTCCGTTCCCTCTTCCTTCATTTTCCGTGCCAGTGCACAGGTCAGCCGGCAGACATTCGCTTTGGTAAAGTCCTCTCCGATGATCGCCCGCCAGCCGCCCGTTCCGAAGTGTATCATGGTCATGCCCATTCCTTTCCGTTACATATACGCCGTAACCCGCACCGTGCTTTCCGCGGGATACAGCGGAATTTTGCTCCCCGCCAGTTCCCGGCCATCCACCAGCAGCCGGCGAACGCCCTTCTGCCGGCCGTCCGGGTTATGCACCGTAATCCGGTATTCCGTGCCGCGCCAGCGGCGGACAACCGAAAACCCCTTCCAGGCGGAGGGAATGCAGGGATCAATCCACAGCCCGTCGAAATCCGGGCGCACACCGAGCAGCCAGCGGGTGGCGGCAAAATATGCCCAGCCGCCGGAGCCGGTCATAAAGGGATGCCGCGCCCGGCCAAAGGCGGTATGATCCTTGCCCATGACAAACTGACAGTAGGAATACGGCTCGGCCTGCCGCACCTCGATGCAGTCGTTCTGGTTCTGCGGCAGCAGCGCGTTGTAGAATTTCATCGCGCGGTCACCGCGGCCGAGTTTAGCCTCCGCCACCCACGCCCACGGGTTCGGATGGCTGAAAATCGCACCGTTTTCCTTGACCCCGGGATATACCCGCGTGACAAAACCGATCTCATCATCCGGCACCGTATACGACGGCGCATTGAGCAGCAGACCGTACGGCGTATACAGATACTCGTCCACGCTGTTCATCGCGGAAACAGCCCGTTCGCCCTGCGCCACGCCGGAGATCACCGCCCAGGTGTTCGACTCCATATGCACCTTTCCCTCGGCATCTTCGCTGGTGCCGATCTTCCGGCCGGAAGCGGTGATGCCGCGGATATACCATTTTCCGTCCCACAGTACCCGCTCGCAGGCGGCGCGTACTTCATCTGCCATAGCGTTGTAGCGTTCGACGTCCTCCTGCCGGCCGCAGCGGTGCGCAAGCTCCAGAAAGGCCTCGATCGCCCAGACATGCAGGAAGCTGACCATCGCGCTCTCTCCGCCTCCCAGGTTGAGGCAGTCGTTCCAGTCGGCGCGCAGCCCCTTGGCAATGCCGTTTTGCCCCACCTGCCGGGCGGTAAAGTCCAGGATGCGGGTCAGATGTTCGTACACCGTGCCGCTGCCGCCGTCCGCATAGCCAAACGTTTCCTCCAAAAACGACTCCTCGCCGGTTTCCTTGATATATTCCACAACCGCCGGCACCAGCCACAGCGCGTCATCCGAGCATACATTTTTCAAATCATCGCTGATGATGTCCCGCACATTCACCTCCGGCACAACGGTCGGCGAACGGAACGGCTTCGGTTCATCGCGGTCCGGATCGAACCACTCCGGCTGAAACAGGTGCAGGCCATAGCCCGCCTGCGTTTCCCCGCGCAGCAGCTCGATCAGCCGCTGCCGGCATTTCTGCGGGTTGGAATGCGGCACGCACATCGCATCCTGTGCCGTATCGCGGTACCCCAGGCCGGTACGTCCGCCCACCTCGATAAAAGAGGCAAAACGGGAAAACAGGATGTTGACCTCGCTTTGGTAGAGATTCCAGATATTGAGCGCGGTATTCATCCCGGCATTGGGGGTATTCACCTGCAGCCGGGACAGCTTATCGTCCCAGTAGGACGCCAGATCGGCAAAACAGCGGTCTGCCGCCTCCGGTTTGCCATAGCGCTCCCGCGCTGCCCGTGCGGCCTCGGCGCGGCCCTGGCCGAGCATAAAAATCAGCCGCACCTCTTCCCCGGGGGCGAGTGTGATATGCTTCTGCAGAGCAGCGCAGTGATTGCCGGTTTTTTCGTAGCTTCCCGACAGCTCGCCGCGGATGACCCCGACCGGGTTGCTTTCGTCGTGATATACGCCGATAAAGCTGTCCCGCAGCGCATCAAACCCGTCCGGCCGGAAATTCGCGGTAAAAAACTGATAGCCGAACTCCTCATAAAACAGATCATACAGCACCGCGTCGTCCTCATACGTGCTGCCGGAAGCATAGTTGGACATCTGGAAATTCTGATTGTCCATCTCAATGTGATGATACGACCACTCGATATACCCGTATACGCTCAGCCGGCGCGGCCGTTCCGTGGTGTTGCTCACCCGCACATCCCACAGCTCCACCGGATCACCAAGCGGGACGAACACCGCCTGTTCGGCAGCGATACCGCTGTACGTGCACTGATAGCGGCTGTATGACAAGCCGTGCCGGCAGGTGTATTTCGCTTCATCGAGCGGCTTCCCCACCGGCTGCCAGGACACCGACCAGTAGTCGCCGGTGTCGTCGTCCCGCAGATACACATAATGTCCCGGCCGGTCCAGCGGCACGCCGTTTGGCCGGAAACGCGTCACCCGGTGATACTGCGGCGAACGGTAAAAGGAATAACCGCCAGCCGTCTGATTGAGAACGGCACAGTAGTCGTTCACCCCGATATAATTCGTCCAGGAAACCGGTGTGTCCACCCGCTCCACCACATACTCCCGCCGCTCGTCGTCAAATCTGCCATACTGCATATTTCTGCTCATTCCTTTCTCGCCCGCACCGAAAGCCCATACCGTTGCCGACGGAACACCTGCCGTGTGTTTTCTCTTCAAAAGTATTTCCCGTTTTTCTCCGAAAGCTGCCTTTTCTTTTGGATTTTTCCAAGCCGGTAAAGAACAAACGTTTGACATTTTAGAACGAATGTTCTATACTATATCTGACATTATAAAGGAGGGGCCCGCCTTGGAGCTCATGGATAAGCTGCAGATCCTTACCGATTCCGCCAAATACGACGTCGCCTGCACCTCCAGCGGGGTGGATCGCGGGCCCAAACCCGGCATGCTCGGCACCACCGCCATCGCAGGCATCTGCCACAGCTTTTCGGCAGACGGCCGCTGTATCGCGCTGCTCAAGGTACTCATGTCCAATAGCTGCATCTATGACTGCCAGTACTGCGTCAACCGCTGTTCAAACGACGTGCCGCGCGCCAGCTTTACGCCGGAGGAGCTGGCCACACTGACCATTGAGTTTTACCGCCGGAACTATATCGAAGGGTTGTTTTTGAGCTCCGGTGTGCGCAAAAACCCAGACTACACGATGGAACAGATGTGCCGGGTGCTGGAGCTGCTGCGCGGGGAATACCGCTTCAACGGCTACATCCATGCCAAGGCCATCCCGGGCTGTTCGCCGGAGCTGGTACAGAAGCTCGGCATGCTCTGCGACCGGATGAGTGTCAATATCGAAATGCCGAGCGAACGCAGCCTCTCGGCGTTTGCGCCCAACAAGACCAAAGACGCCATCCTGATGCCGATGACCCGCATCCGGGACGGGATCCGGCAAAACAAGGAGGAACTCGCTGTTTATCGGCACGCGCCCTCTTTCGTACCGGCTGGACAAAGCACACAGATGATCATCGGCGCCACGCCGGACACCGATTTTCAGATTCTGCGCCTGTCGCAGAGCCTGTATAAAAAGTATGCCCTCAAACGGGTCTTTTTCTCCGCCTATATTCCGGTGGGCACCAATGCGCTGCTGCCGCAGAATGTTCCGCCGCCGCTGCTGCGGGAGCACCGGCTGTATCAGGTGGACTGGCTGATGCGCTTTTACGGATTTCATGTGGAAGAGCTGCTCGACGAGGCGCATCCCTCGCTTGATCCGCTGCTGGATCCGAAATGCCACTGGGCGCTGCGGCATCTCGACCAGTTTCCGGTCGAGGTCAACCGCGCGGACAAGGAAATGCTGCTGCGGGTGCCGGGAATCGGCGTCAAGTCCGCTGCCCGTATCCTGTCCGCCCGCCGGGCAGGTGCGCTGTCCTTTGAAGGGCTGAAAAAGCTCGGCGTCGTTCTCAAGCGTGCCGCCTATTTCATCACCTGCCGCGGGCAGATGATGCCCGGCGTGCGTTTCGTCCCTGAATCCATTTATCGCAATCTGGTCACCGGCAACCGGATTTCGCCCGACCGGATGCCGGACAGTCTCGGACAGCAGCTGTCCTGGACCGATGTCACCGGTCTGCTGCCGGAAAAGGAGGTGCGTCAGCAATGCCTGACCGGTCAGATGTAGTGCTGCTGTACGATGGCAGCTTCGACGGATTTCTCAGCGCGGTATTTGTATCCTATCTTCATCGGCCGGCACCCCTTTCGGTAGAGCCGCAGGACGGGGTACAGCAGCAGTTCGGGGTGACCTATCTGCCCGTGGAAACCGACGACGCACAGGCACAACGTACCGCCGGGGGAATACGCCGCATCATGGGTCAGGAGGCTTATGAAACAGTGTGGAAGGCTTTTTTGGCCGAAAGCCCCTCCGGCAGCGCCGCCCTGTACCGTTACATCCGCCTTGGCATGCGCATCGGTACCGCTATCGTCCACAGCCTCACGGCCGATTGCGTTGCTGAGGTGAATGCACTCGCGCTGCGTCTGGGAAATGAGGTCGGGCATCTGATTCAGTTTGTCCGTTTTTCCCGTCTGGACGGCGGGATTTATTACGCCGCAATTGAACCGAAAGGGTTTGTGCTGCCGCTGCTTATGCCGCATTTCACCGCCCGCTACCAGATCCAGCCCTTCCTCATGCACGACCGCACCCATCAGACGGTCGGTGTATTCGATACGCACGAATGGGTGCTTGCGGATGCTTCCTCCCTGCACCTGCCCGGCTTCGATGAGGGAGAAACCGCCTGGCGCCGGCTCTGGAAGACCTTCTACGAGAGCATAACCATCCGCGAACGGCAGAATCTCCGGCTGCAGATGCAGCATGTCCCGCTGCGCTACCGGGCCTGTATGACTGAAATGCTTCCCGATTATGCGCAGGAATTCGCCCTGCGCGGTCCAAACGGTGATTCTCTCCACGAAATCGGCGCCGCTGCGGCCGCTCATCTGCAAAATAGGTGAAAACTTTAGCAGTCTATTCACAAATTTTCCGCCCTGTGGTTGTAGAATAAGAATAAAAGCAAAGGATGAGAAAAGGGGCGGAAACCATATGGAAGGTTTTGTTTGTTTTCAGGACGTCTGCAAGTACTATCAGATGGGCGAGCAGCGGATCGCTGCCGCCAATAAAGTGTCCTTTCATATTGAAAAAGGCGAATTTACCGTAATCGTCGGTCCCAGCGGCGCGGGCAAAACCACCATTCTGAACATGCTCGGCGGCATGGACACCTGCGATGAGGGCTCCATCTGGCTCGACGGCAATGAGGTCAGCCGCTACAATCAGAAGCAGCTGACCGAATACCGCCGCTATGATGTCGGGTTTGTGTTTCAGTTTTACAATCTTGTGCAGAACCTGACTGCCCTCGAAAATGTCGAGCTGGCCTCGGAAATCTGCCGTGACCCGCTGGACGCACGCGAAATGCTCAAAGAAGTCGGCCTGGAAAACCGTCTCAACAATTTTCCTGCACAGTTGTCGGGCGGCGAGCAGCAGCGGGTATCGATTGCCCGTGCGCTGGCCAAAAATCCAAAAATCCTGCTGTGCGACGAACCCACCGGCGCACTCGACTACAACACCGGCAAAACCATCCTCAAGCTGCTGCAGGACACCTGCCGCAATACCGGACGCACGGTTATCGTCATCACCCACAACCAGGCGCTCACCGGTATGGCCGACCGCATTATCCGGGTAAAAAGCGGTACGATTCTGTCCAATGAGGTCAATCCGAATCCGACGCCGGTGGAAAGGATTGAGTGGTAACCGTGAAAAGGACATTCCGTAAGACGCTTTACCGCGAAGTACGGCAAAGCCTGAGCCGGTTTCTGGCTATTTTCGCCATCGTCGCGCTCGGCGTCGGCTTCTTGGCCGGGCTTCTCGCCACCACGCCGGATATGCGGTTGTCGATGGACCGCTATTATGATGAAAACGACCTGATGGATCTTCGTGTGGTTTCCACGCTGGGGCTGACCGACGACGACTGTGCCGTGCTGCGGGAAACCGAGGGCGTGCAGGCGGTTATGCCCGCCTATAACACCGATAAGTTAACCAATATCGACGAACGCGCAGATGTCGTCACCCGCTTCCACAGCCTGCCGTTCGGACAAGAGAATGCCGCTTATCTCAATCGGGTGCAGCTGGTGGACGGGCGCCTGCCCGAAAAAGCGGATGAGTGTGTGGTGGTTACCGATCAGATAGGCAGCACCGGCATCACGCCGGGTTCGGTCGTCACGGTAACCGGAAACGAAGATGAAGGCATGCTGGCCGTAAAAGAGTTTACGGTCGTCGGCACGGTGCACAGTACCTATTATTTCTCGGTGGAAAAGGAAACCAGCTCAATCGGCACCGGCAGCGTTCAGGTGGTGCTGTATGTTCCTCAGGAGGCCTTTTCTTCCGAGGTGTATACCGAAATCTATCTGACGGTTAACAGCGCCAAGGACCTGCTCACCTATTCAGACAACTATACCGACGTAATTCAGCCGGTAAAAGACCGCCTGAAGGATCTGTCGGATGAACGGGCCGAAATCCGCTACAACGACGTGGTCGGTGAAGCGCAGGAAGAACTGGACGATGCCCGGCAGGAATATAACGACAGCAAGCAGGAAGCGGACGACAAGCTGGCGGACGCCTTCCAGCAGCTGGAGCAGGCCCGCCAGGATATCGAAGACGGCAAGTCTGAATTGGAAAGCGGACGTGCGGAGTGGGAAAGCGGGAAAGCTGAGCTGCAAAAGCAGAAGGATGCGTATGCCGCAACTATCGCAGAAAAGGAGCAGGAGATCGAAGACGGCAGGGCCGCACTTGACGAAGCCAAAAATGGGCTTGCCCTCTATAAGCAGCAGCTGGACAGTTCCAAGAGCGAGCTGGATAAGCTCGAGGCCACCATCGCCGCTCTTCTGGAAGCCGGGCTGACCGAACAGGCGGCACAGCTTCAGCCGCAGCTGGAAAGCGGAAAAACAGCCCACGCGGCGGCGCTCAGGGACTACGAGGAAAAAGCGGCGCTTGCTCAGCAGCAGGAAAATCTTCTGCTGGCCGGTGAACAGGAACTCGCCGACGGCAAAAAACAGGCGGAAGCCGAATTTGCCGCCGCACAGAACAAACTGGATGACGCCGAGGCGGAAATTTTGTCCGGCGAAGAGCAGCTCAGGGATGCCGAGCGGGAACTCGCCGACGGTGAAGCGGAATACGAAAAGAACAAGCAGCAGGCGGACGAAGAGCTGCAGGATGCTCTTGAGAAGCTCAACGACGCGCAGGCGGATATCGATGCCATCGAAATGCCGGAATGGTATGTACTCGGCCGCGATACGGTGGTCAGCTATGTCAGCTTCGGCAGCAACGCCGACAAGGTGGAGGCGATCGCCAAGGTATTCCCGGTATTCTTCTTTCTGGTTGCCGCGCTGGTCGCCCTGACCACCATGACCCGCATGATCGAGGAACAGCGCACCCAGATCGGCACTCTCAAGGCGCTCGGTTACAGCAAGCTGACCATTGCGATGAAATATGTGCTGTATGCCGCGGCAGCCAGCATTCTCGGCAGCTTTTTCGGGCTGGTGGTCGGCTTTCAGGTGTTCCCGCGGGTAATCTGGGGAGCCTACGACATCATGTATACCCTGCCTGCTTTCAGCGCGCCTTTCCGCGTCCCCTATGCGCTGATCTCCTCGCTGGCGGCGGTTATCTGCACCCTGCTGGCCACCGTCGGTGCCTGTTACAGTACCCTGATGGAGTGCCCTGCACGGCTGATGCTCCCCCGTGCTCCGAAGCCCGGCAAGCGGGTATTTCTCGAGCACATCCCCTTCATCTGGAAGCATCTTAGCTTCACCAAAAAGGTGACGGTGCGCAATCTTCTGCGCTATAAAAAACGCTTTTTTATGACCGTGATCGGCATCGCCGGCTGTACGGGACTTCTGCTGACCGGTTTTGGTCTGCGGGATTCCATTCAGGATATCATCGGCAAACAGTATGAAGATATTTGTCAGTACAATATGACGGCCTCGCTGAAGGACGGCAAAGCCTTGCAGGAGCCGGCACTTCGGGCTGTTTTAGACGATACCGGCAAAGTAGAAAGCTTCCTGCCGGTGCATCAGGAAAACGGTGAAGTTACGGTTGACGACACCACGAAGGATGTCACCCTGTTCGTGCCGGAACGAACTGCCGACCTGCCGCAGTTCATTCATCTGCAAAACCGTAAAACCGGTGAAGCACTGGCCTTTACCGAGGATCAGGTCGTACTCACCGAAAAGCTCGCAGAACAGCTTGGTGTACGGGCCGGCTCCTCCATCACCATAAAAAATGCCGATGGAAAAGCGGCCTCCGCCACGGTCAGTGGTGTAACCGAAAACTATCTGTACAGCTACGCTTATATGTCGCCCACGCTGTACACGTCGCTTTACGGCGACATACCAGAGTATGCCACTGTTCTGGGTATTCTCACCGATGCCTCATCACAGGCGCGGGACACCTTGTCGAAGACCCTTCTGGAGATCGATGATGTATCCTCCGTGCAGTTCACCACCGATCTGAGCAGCTCTTTTGCGGATGTCATCAGCAACATCGATTATATCGTGATTGTCCTAATCATTTCCGCCGGCCTGCTTGCATTCGTGGTGCTGTACAACCTCACCAATATCAACATTACCGAACGGCAGAAAGAAATCGCTACTATCAAGGTGCTTGGGTTCTACAACCGTGAGGTAAGCGCTTATGTCTATCGGGAAACGCTTCTGCTGAGCCTGATCGGCACGGCAGCCGGGTTGGTATTCGGCATTTTCCTGCACGCCTTTGTGGTAAAAACAGCGGAAGTGGATATGGTGATGTTTGGGCGCACCATTAAATGGACCAGCTACATCTTTGCCGCCGTGCTGACGATGTTGTTTTCTGCACTGGTCAACCTGGTAATGTACCGGAAACTGAAGGCGGTCGACATGGTGGAATCCATGAAAGCCGGCGAATAAACAGCCAAGCGGCTGGCAGGCCCTGAAATGGCCTGCCAGCCGCTTGGTTCCTTAAGAAGCATCGAAGCCTATCCTCGCATCACATGCCCTGCCGCCCGTAAACGGGTCAAAGGCATCGCCGGCAATTCTTTTCGTTCATATAAAGTGTCTGTACAGCATGTTTTCCCTCCGGGGAAATCTGTGGCTAAAACTTTTCTCCTCTGAAGAACCGGGAATTTTTTCGCTTAAAGCCGCAAGATAAAAACAGTCGGGAGCAAATTGCTCCCGACCGTTTTATTGCACAAAATTTACTTCAACAGGCCTTCCACCACCGCAGCGGCCGGTTCAATATCCTCACAGACCACTCGCTCTATCTCCCCCTTATCACAAAGGGCGGCGATATTGGCGTCCATCGGCAGCCGCGCGATTACCGGTATACCCGCCTCGGCCGCGGCCTGATTCAGCGCACTGTCATCGCCAAAAAGCGGAATGCGTTTGCCGCAGTCCGGGCAGATCACACAGCTCATGTTTTCCACCATGCCAAGCACCGGAATATCCAGCATGCCGGCCATCTTCTGCGCTTTACCCACAACCATCTGTACCAGCGACTGCGGCGTGGACACAATCACCGTACCGTCGACCGGAATGGACTGATACACCGTCAGCGGCACATCGCCGGTTCCGGGAGGCATATCGATAAACAGCACATCCAGCTCGCCCCAAACGACATCGGTCCAAAACTGCGTCACTGCACCCGCCAGAACCGGGCCGCGCCATACCACTGGCTGTCCCTCGTCTTCCAGCAGGAGATTGATCGACATCACCTTGATACCCATATGGGTTTCCTCCGGCAGGATGCCCATTTCACTGCCCTTTGCTTTTTTGGTGATGCCAAAGGCTTTCGGAATAGACGGGCCGGTAATGTCAGCATCCAGCACGCCCACCTTATAGCCGCGGCGGGCCATCATCACCGCCAGCATCGCGGTAACCGACGACTTGCCGACGCCTCCCTTTCCGCTGCTGACCGCCACAACCTTACGGATGGTGCTGTAGGCATTGAGCTGCGCATGCATGTCCCGCTGATCGCAATTCTGCTCACAGTCGGCGCAATGATGGTTACAGGCTTCACTCATCGTTTACAAATCCTTTCTTATCGCCGGATCCGGCGCTGTTGACTACATGGAAAAAGACGCCCGCTGTTAAGCGGACGTCTTCAGTTTTACGAAAACAGAAATCCGTCAGGCGGAGCGGTCCACCCGGTAGGTCTCACTGGCAATCTGCGGATTGGCTCCCTCCGCGATTCCACGGGAATGAAGCACATAGCCAACCGTCGTAAAGAGTACCCGCATATCCATTTTAAAGGAAATATTGCTGGCATAATAGCCGTCAAGAGCCGCTTTTTCGTGGATCCCGACTTCGTCACGGCCATTGACCTGCGCCCAGCCGGTAAGCCCAGGCCGCACTTCGCTGGCACCATTTGACGTGCGCAGGGAAAGCAGCTCTGTTTCCGTCAGAACAACCGGACGCGGACCGACAAAACTCATATCGCCTTTAAAAATATTCCACAGCTGCGGCAGCTCGTCAAGGCTCAGCTTGCGCACCAGCCGGCCGGTTCTGGAAATATACCGATCGACATCCTTAAGCAGATAGGTCGCCACATTCTGCGGGGTTTTGGGGCTCATCGTACGGAACTTCAGCATACGGAATGGCCGATTGCCGCGGCCGACCCGCGTCTGAATGAAAAGCGGCGTGCTTTTAGTATCAATCGCTACGATCACAGCCACAACCAGACACACCGGCAGCAGCACGATCATCATACCAAGAGACATACATATATCAAAAAGGCGTTTCACCGCCGCAAACACGCGCTTCTTTGAGGAGGGAGCAGAAACATAGCTGTTGATCGGATAAATCTTCTGCATCATTTTCCTCTCCTTTCTTTCCAGAAGTCAATGCTTTTGTAGGCCGGCGGTCTTTAGCCGCCACTCCACCTATTCATCGTTATGCATTATACTATCTCTTTTGACAAAATGCAAGTTTCAGATTTGTAACCATTTCCAAATCTGTACACCCTTACACATTTGTCCATAACCCATGTCCTTTTTTAGTCAAGGCTTATAACATTTTTACCGTTCTGTTTCTATTAGGTTGCCCTGGTTTTACAGCGCTATACGATTTTATTTTTTTGCATGAAAAACTTTAAAAAGCAGAACCACTCCCAGAACTGCGGCAAGGCTAAAGCCGATCAACCCGTATACCGGCATACCGCCGACTGCGGGTTCTATTCCCGAAGCACAGATCACGCCGGAGGCGATCAGCAGCGCAGCAAGAACGATTCCCAGGATCAGGCGGTTGACCATACCGCCAAGGACATGCAGCGGCCCATCCGATCCGCTTACTTCCAGATTGACTTTGGTCTGTCCTTTAATGGTCATTTTCAGCAAATCTGACAACTGCGCCGGCACATCCAGCGTTTTGCGTCCGGACGAGAGCAGCGCGCGTACAGCGCTCTGCGTTTCCTGTGACCAGTCGATATCCTGGAGTGCACCCGCAGAAAGATGATTGGCCATAATCGTGACAATATTGATATCCGGGCTGAGATCCGCCAGAACACCCTGCATCGTCATCATCCCGCGGCAAAGCATCGATATCCCCTGCGGCATGGATATGCCGTGGTTGGAGGCGAGGGTGAGAATTTCCTCCAGCATCCGGGACAGATCCATCTCTGCCATTCCTGCGCTGGCGTACTGCGTCAGGAGATCATCTATGTCCGCATACAGCCGCGCGTGATCGATCCGGCCGCTGTGCACACCAATGGTCAGCAGCACTTCCTTAACTGTTCCGACGTCGTTTTCCACAATTGCCCGCACCGCCCGTTTGAGCAGCGTCTGGTCCTTTTCGGTCAGCCGCCCCATCATCCCAAGGTCGAGCCAAACGATCTTCCCGCCGCGCACGCGCAGATTTCCCGGATGGGGATCGGCGTGGAAAAAGGCATCCTCCAGCACCTGCTTGACATAGTTTTCCGCCAGCTTGGTACCGATTTCCGCCCGATCATAACCCGCCTGCTCCAGTGCTTCGTGCGCATCGATCGGTATACCATCAATATATTCCATCACCAGAACCCGAGAGGTGGTAAACCGACGCTCGACACGCGGGCAGGTGACATAAGCGATCTCCTCATTAAGCCGGCGAAACTTTTCCGCATGCTGAGCTTCAATGAGGAAGTCCATTTCCTGCTGAGCAACCACCCACATTTCATCCAGCACCATGCGAAAATCCACGACACTGCCCAATCCGCCGATCCCGCCGAGATGCCCGGCTGCCCGGCGCAGCAGCGCGATATCCCGCGCCATCGTGTCCCGGATACCCGGACGCTGCACCTTAACCACCACCGGCGCACCATTTTTCAGGCGGGCGGCATGTACCTGCGCGATGGAGGCTGAACCGATCGGCGTCTCATCAAACACATCAAATACACTGCGCAGAGAGACACCGTATTCCGTCTCCACGACGCCGCGCACCTCTTCAAAAGCAAGCGGCCTGACTTCAGCGCGCAGCTTTTCCAGCTCACGGCAGTATGCCTCCGGCAGCATATCCCGCCGCATGGACATAATCTGTCCGAGCTTGACAAAGGTCGGTCCAAGATCCTCCACGATGGAACGCAGTTTTTCGGGCGTCATGCCGCCCGCCAGATTATGCCGGGCCAGCACACCGAGAATTTCCCGCAGGCGGCGGCGATCCTCTTTTTTGCCCTCTTCCGCCTTCTCTGCGGACGGCTCAGGCGTCCGTTTCGTCTGTTCCATTGTGCTGTTCCTGCTCCGGCTCATCCTTTTTCTGTTCCTTTTCGGCAATTTTTGCCTTGACGGCCGCAAGCTCCTCATCACTAAGATGATCGAGCGTATCCATAACAAAATCCGCATCCGCGGCCGCGGCCGCCTGCTCGCGCACCTTGGCCTTCACATTGCGCTTGAGTTCTTCGTTGAGCACCTTTCCCTGCTCAACGGTGATTTCGCCCTTTTTGACCAGGTCGTCCACCAGATCCTTCGCCTTCTCGGTCGTCAGCGCTACCGCACCGATTCCGGCCAACATAATCTTTTTCATCTCTGCGCCCAGTGCATCCAGCATAGTGACAGCCTCCCTGTTTTTTCGCCTTCAGGCGAATTTTCTTCATTTTACCCCGAAGATAAACCAAAACCATGAATACACTGTAAACAATTCCATAAGAACAGCAAAAATCGCCGGGGAATCCCCGGCGATTTTAACAATTTATTCTTCCCGATCCGGATCATTACGGCGCTTTCTCAGCACGCGCACAATCACAAATAAGGCCACCAAAACCACGGCCCCTGCGGCAATCAGCACATACAGCAGCACACTGCGCTGGCCGACCTTCATTCCCGACCACAGCGAATCCATCAGCTGCAGCGTTTCATCCGGCAGATTCGTGAAAATCTCCCCGCGCTCGAGCGTTTCGGCATCCGGATAGGCAATCGGGCTGTTGGCATATTCCTCGCTCATATACTCTTTGGCCGCAGAAATCGGCGTGGAATAGCCGATCGCATCCATATTCTGACCGGCGATCTCCGGATCGCACAGGAAATTGATATAGGCCTCCGCCGCCTCCTTGTGCGCTGCCCCCTTCGGGATGCAGATGGCATCAACGAATTTGTTGAAGCCTTCCTTCGGCAGCACAAAGCCGAGATCCGGATTGTTTTCATACATGGTCAGGAAATCGCCGGCATAATAAGGTGCCAGCCAGGCATCCTCATTTTCCATCAGCTGGAACACCTGATCCATGACATATCCCTGCACAAGCGGCTTCTGCTCCTTCAGCTTTTCCTGGCAGGCTTTCAGTGCCTCTTCGTCGGTCGTGTTCAGGTCGTAACCCAGCAATGCCTGCACAATGCCAAACGCATCGCGCGGGTTGTCGAACATAAGAATTTTCCCTTTGTACTGCTCATCCCACAGCGCCTCCCAGCTGTCCGGCGCTTCGGTGACGTATTTGGTGTTATAGATCAGCCCCACCGTACCATAGGTATAGGGCACCGAGAACGTATTCTCCGGGTCATACACCGGGTTGACAAAGCCCTCATCGATATACTGAAAATTCGGGATATTGTCGAAGTTGAGTTCCTCAAGCATATCCTCTTTGATCATCCGCTCGATCATATAGTCCGATGGGATAATCACGTCATAGTTTGCGCCGCCGGTTTTCAGCTTGGTGTACATGACCTCGTTGCTCTCGTATATCGCGTAGTTCACTTTGATGCCGGTGCGCTTGGTAAATTCCTCATTGACATGGATAGCGCCCTCTTCACCGAGCGCCATATACTGGCCCCAGTTATACACGTTGATGGTCACCGTCTCCTCCTCAGCACTCCCGGCCAGAGGAGTAACCGCAAACAACGCCGTCATCAGCAGTGCACTCAGAAACACGATCCCTTTTTTCAATTCAAGTTCCAGCTCCTTTTTTCATGAAAAATATTCTTAAACGGCAGTCTGCCGTTTTAAGCGTATTTGGCCGCCTTTTTCTTTTCATCCCGTGCCTGCAGGACATTCTGCAGAATCAGCAGCAGAAGAATGCAGGTAAACAGCACGGTGAACAGTGCGTACACCGTGGGCGGCATCGGCTTCTTGGTATAGGCGTAAATTTCGATCGGCAGGGTCGAAAAGTTCGGCCCATAGACAAAATAGCTGATGACAAAATCGTCAAGCGACATCGTAAACGCCATCGTCATGCCGGAAATCACGCCGGGCATGATCTGCGGCAGTGCCACCTTAAAGAACGCCTGAAGCGGCGTACAGCCGAGGTCAAGCGCAGCATCGGTCAGATTGCTGTCCATCTGCCGCAGCTTCGGCAGCACCGACAGGATCACGTACGGCAGACAGAAGGTGATATGCGCAATCAGCAGCGTGCCGAAGCCAAGAATCTCCTTATGCCGGATCAGGGTGCCGAAAAAGGTGAACAGCAGCGCGAGCGATATACCGGTGACGATCTCCGGATTGGACATCGGGATGTTGGTCACCGTCATCACCAGAGAACGCAGCTTCCCCTTCATGCGGTTAATTCCGACGGCCGCCATCGTCCCGAGCAGGGTGGACAGCACCGAAGCGAGCACTGCCAGAATCAGGGTGTTGCCGAGCAGGCCGAGCAGCTCGCTGTGCAGCAGCTCCCGGTACCATTTCAGCGTAAAGCCCTCCATGACCACCGTGTTGCGCGAGGTGTTGAAGGACATCACGATCAGCACCAGAATCGGCGCATACAGGAATACATACATCAGGGCGGTGACGATTTTCTGCCAGCGCTTCATACCATCACCACCTCCTCATCACTGTCGGTGAAGTGGTTCATAACGCCCATGCAGATGAAAATCAGCAGCATCAGCACCAGCGACATCGCCGCGCCGAGATTGGGGTTATACGCCTGCTTAAACTGCGTCTCGATTACGTCACCGATCAGCACGGTTTCCGGACCGCCCATCTGCTTGGAGATATAAAAGGTGCTGACCGCCGGCACAAACACCATCGTGATGCCGGTGACAATCCCCGGCACGCTCAGCGGCAGGATCACCTTCTGAAACACCTTGAATTTATTGGCGCCGAGGTCACTGGCCGCTTCCAGCACCCGGTCGTCCATCTTGGACAGCACCGAATGCAGCGGCAGAATCATATAGGGAATATAGTTATACACCATACCGAGCACTACTGCGCCGGGGGTTCGGATCAGCTTGAGGGGACCGATGCCCAGCATACCGAGGAAATTATTGATAATGCCGTTATCCGACAGCAGCGATACCCACGCCATTGTGCGCAGCAGGAAGCTCATGCACATCGGCAGCATGATCAGCATCACCAGCACCCGCTGCGCCCGCGGACTGGCGCAGGAAATCGCATAGGCCACCGGATAGCCAAGCAGCAGGCAGACCACCGCCGCCGCCGCACCCAAACCGATGGAATCCAGAAACGTAAAAGCGTATTCACCGAGATTCACCAGATTGCCCAGCGTAAACTGTCCCGCCGCGTCGGTAAAGGTATAAAACACCACAATAACCAGCGGCGCGACGATAAACAGCACCATCCATACCATGTATGGCGCCGCAATCCATTTTTTGTTCATACCTCCGCCTCCGGGTTTCCCTCGTCTTCCGGCACGGCGTTGACGTCGTCGAGATGCTCGTATTCTTCACTGAACGAGCTGTAATCGCCGTACACGCCGGAATAGGCCGACTTCTTCATGACATGCATATCATCCGGGCTCAGCCGGATGCCGATCACGTCTCCTGCTGCCTGGCAGGCGGTGGTCTGAATCATCCACTTGAAGCCCTTGATGTCCACAATGATCTCATAGTGCACGCCTTTGAAGGTCACGCTGGTCACTGTCCCGGAGAGATGGCCCTCCTCAGGCGGGACAATATGAATGTCCTCCGGACGGATCACCACGTCCACCGGCTCGCCGTTTTTAAATCCCTTATCCAGGCAGCGGAATTTATGCCCGAAGAAGCTGACGAGATAATCTTCGTCCATGACGCCGTCGAGGATATTGCTTTCCCCGATAAAATCGGCCACAAAGGCGTTGCTCGGCTCGTTATAAATATCCTGCGGCGTGCCGATCTGCTGGATGCGTCCGCCGTCCATCACCACCACCGTGTCGGACATCGATAAGGCCTCTTCCTGGTCATGGGTAACGTAGATAAAGGTAACGCCCATCTGCTGCTGGATATTTTTGAGCTCCTGCTGCATGTCCTTGCGCAGCTTAAGATCCAGCGCCGCAAGCGGTTCGTCCAGCAGCAGCACGCTCGGGTTATTCGCCAGCGCACGCGCGATGGCGACACGCTGCTGCTGTCCGCCGGACAGCTTGTTTACGCTGCGCCGTTCAAAGCCCTTGAGGTTGACCATCTCCAGCATGCGCTTGACCGTTTTATGAATTTCCGCATTCGGCTTTTTCTGCACCCGCATACCGAACGCGACATTTTCGTACACATTCAGATGCGGGAACAGCGCATACCGCTGAAAAATGGTGTTTACCCGCCGCTTATGTGCCGGCAGGTCATTGATGCGTTTGCCGTCAAAAAAGACATCGCCGCTGTCCGGTGTCACGAAGCCGCCGATAATCCTCAGCGTTGTCGTCTTGCCGCAGCCCGAAGGGCCGAGCAGCGTGACGAACTCTCCGTCCGCGATGCTGAGATTGATGTGATCCAGCACCTGTTCACCGTCAAACGAAACCACGATGTCTTTGAGCGTAATGATATTCTTTTTTTCCATACCGATGCATCCCCCTTTGCGGTGCGCAGCAGTTCTCCGCATACAGCAAGGAGCGGTCTTCCGTCTTCAGCGGAAGGCCGGCATCGTTCTTGCTGAGGCAAAAATCCACTGCGAGAGTTTCCGGCTGACAGCCGGAAACCGCGGCTTCTTTTCCGACGCCCTCCGCAAAGGGTTTTTCACAATTCTCTGCCCGGACGGACAGGAACTGCGGCGCCGCATGGAAGCCGCTTTTTCCATCACCGGCGATACCTGATTTTCGCCGGCAATGAACAGATGCTTCTCTTAAAGATGAGCAACAGTAACAATATAAGGGCAAATCTCTAAAAAGTCAATATTTTTTGTGATTTTCTCGAAAAAAATCGTCTTCACCCGCTTTGAAGCGGCTTTAAAACCCCTTTTCCTCAAGAATTCTCATGTTTCCTCCGATTTCCTCTTTCTGCCTTTTACCCAAAACCACCGCTTTTACCGCGGACAAATCCGTCACCCGTGCTGCAGCGGTTTTTCCATCAATACGCAGTCACGCCACTTTCCCTCATGTTTTTCGTGCGCGGGCAGCACCCTGACGCGACGAAAGCCCGCCTTCTCATAACAGCGTATCGCCCTTTCGTTTTCGCTGCGCGGATCCACAACAAGCCGGCAGACTGCGGTTTCCTTTTCAAGATACGCGGCGGCAAGCTGCAGTATGCGTACGCCGATTCCTTTACCCTGCCATTCGACTTCTCCGATAAAAATATCCGCTGCATAAGCCGGACCGGCATCCTCAAGACCATACTCCTGCGGATCCGCGGGATAAAACTGCAGATAACCAAGTGGTCTGCCGTGTTCTTCAAACAGACAGGCAGTCATGTTCTCCTCCTCTTTGCAGGAAAAAAACTTTTCTTTCACCAGCGCCCGGTTAAAATGCTGGTCGCGCCCCTCATAGTCCTTCAGCAGACGCTCATCCTGCAGCCAGCGGAGCATCGTTTCCACGTCCGTATCTTCCATGCGGCGCAGTACAAGGGAACCGTCCCGCCCGATCAGCACAGCAATCACCTCCCGACTCGATAAACGGTACGGCAGGCAAATGCCTGCCGTACCGTTTTTTCACTCAAGCGGTTCTTTGGATGCCGCCCGTTCAAACTGTTCCACAATTTCTTCCGACGGTGCCTTGGTCAGCAGACTGACCACCACAATCGCCACACAGGCCAGTATAAAGGCAGGCAGCAGCTCATAGAAGGCGAATATACCGCCAAGCCGGCTGATGCCGAATTTCCAGATAAACACCATCGCGCCGCCGGTCACCATGCCGGCAAAGGCGCCGGGGAAATTCGTGCGCTTCCAAAACAGGGCAAACAGAATTACCGGACCGAACGCTGCGCCGAATCCTGCCCAGGCAAACGAAACGATGTCGAACACCGAAGAATCCGGATTCAGTGCAAGCAGTGCACCGATAACCGCTACCAGAATAACGGTACCGCGTGCCACCCACATGACCAGCTTTTCGCTCGCCTTTTTGTGGATGATCCCTTTAAAGAAGTTCTGCGCCACACTCGAGGAAGCTGCCAGAAGCTGGGAATCCGCAGTGGACATGGTCGCCGCAAGGATACCCGCAAGCACTACCCCCGCGAACAGTGCCAGGATCACACCGTGATTGCCGAGTGCCGTCGCCAGCGCGATGAAAATCGTTTCCGCCGTGGACTTGGCGGCCGCTTCAGATACTGCTCCGGACTGCACCGCGGCACGATCCACCAGCTCCGGCATCGCCGCTGCGCCCACAACGCCGATAATCACCGCAACACTCAGCGAAATCAATACCCACACGATCGCGATACGCCGCGAGGTCTTCAGCTGCCCTTCCTTTTTGATGGCCATAAACCGCAGCAGCACATGCGGCATACCGAAATAGCCGAGTCCCCATGCCAGCATGGTAGCGATCTGCAAACCGCTGTACGGCGCGCTTTCCCCGGTGGTTGCCACATGCGTCTTGAACATGCTCAGATAGCCGGGAAGGCTTCTGGCATTTTCCGCCACCGCGCCGAAGCCGCCGGCAGTGGTCACGCCGAAAATCAGGATCACCACCAGCGCCGCCGACATCAGCAGCCCCTGCATGAGGTCGGTGGTGCTTGCCGCCAGGAAACCGCCGATCGCGGTATACGCCACAATCACCGCCGCGCTAATGAGCATCGCCCACACGTAATCGACCCCGAACAGGCTGCTGAACAGCTTGCCGCAGGCGACGAAGCCGGAAGCCGTATAGGGGATGAAAAATACCAGAATAACCACCGCGGATATGCACATCAGTATCCGCTTTTTATCTCCGAACCGATTGGAGAAAAAGTCCGGCAGGGTGATGGAATTGTTGGCCACCACCGTATACCGCCGCAGCCGCTTGGCCACCACCAGCCAGTTGATATAGGTCCCTACCGCCAGGCCGATCGCCGTCCAACCAGCATCGGCGATGCCGGTCAGATAGGCAAGTCCCGGCAAGCCCATGAGAAGCCAGCTACTCATATCCGAAGCCTCGGCGCTCATGGCAGTAACCAAAGGCCCAAGCTTCCGTCCGCCCAGATAAAAATCATCGCTGGTCTTGTTGCGCCGCGCGCACCAGATGCCGATTGCCAGCACCGCCAGCATATACACGACCATGGCAATCAGAATACAGATTTGTTCTTTTGTCACACCCGTCTGCCCCTTCCTGTTTTCCGCAGACCGGCCATATGCCGCAGGCCGGTGTCGTGCGGTTTATTTCTGTCTGCCGCGGATTTCCTTCCAATACGCGGCATATGCCTGTTCATTTTTGTTGTCTCCAGGCACATAATACACCGCATCCCGGATGGCATCCGGCAGGTACTGCTGCGGCAGCCAGTGTCCCGGGAACTCGTGCGGGTATTGATAAAACTGTCCCTTGTTGGGGTTATCCTCGCCGTCAAAATGTTTGTTCTGCAATGTGCGCGGTATCGGGCCGGAGCGGCCTGCACGGATATCCTCAAGCGCCTTATCTACGGCTGCGTAGGCCGCATTGGATTTCGGCGCCTGACTGACCAGAACCACCGCATCCGCCAACGGGATGCGCGCTTCCGGCAGCCCCACCTGCAAAGCGGCATCCACCGCTGCCTTGACAATCGGGATAATCATCGGATACGCCAAACCCACATCCTCGCACGCACAAACCATCAGCCGGCGGCACGCCGAGGGCAGATCTCCCGCTTCAAGCAGACGCGCCAGATAATGCAGCGCCGCATTCGGGTCGGACCCCCGCATGGACTTCTGATAGGCGGAAACAATGTCGTAATGCTCGTCGCCTTCCTTGTCATACCGCAGCGCACTGCGCTGGGCGAGCTGCTCGGCAATTTGCAGCGTCACCTGCCGCGCGCCCTGCGCATCCGGCGGTGCCGCAAGCGCACACAGCTCCACCGCGTTGATGGCTTTGCGCACATCCCCGCCGCAGGCGAGGGCGATGCGCTGCACCACCCCGTCCTCCAGGGCAATCGGCGTCCCCTGCTCTTCCTCAAGAAAATGGAACCCCCGCTCCACCGCGCGTTCTACCTCATCCGGCTCCACCGCTTTGAATTCAAAAACCGTCGAACGGCTGAGGATCGCGCCGTACACGTAAAAATAGGGATTTTCTGTCGTGGAGGCAATCAGGGTGATCTGCCCGTTTTCGATATACTCCAGCAGCACCTGCTGCTGCTTTTTATTAAAATACTGAATCTCGTCCAGATACAGCAGAATGCCGCCCACTCCCGCGAGCGTGCCGGTTTCCTCCACCACCGCTTTGATATCCGCAATGGAAGCGGTGGTGCCGTTGAGTTTATGCAGCCGCATGTCCGAGCGCTTGGCGATAATCCGCGCCAGCGTGGTTTTTCCTACCCCGGACGGCCCATAAAAAATCAGGTTCGGGATATGCCCCGACTCGATGATCGTGCGCAGCGCCTTGCCCGGAGCGAGCAGGTGCCGCTGTCCCACGATATCGTCGAGCGTTTCCGGACGCATCCTGTCCGCCAACGGTGACGTCATCGGGCATCCTCCTTATTCTCCGGCGGCATAAAAAACGCCATTGCCCTCCGGACAGAAGCATCCCAAAAATCCCAGGTGTGGCCGCCCTCCCACTCTTCATAGGTCAACGGCAGGCCAAGCGTCTGTACGTGTGCGCGGAATTTCTGGTTATCCTCATACAGGAAATCCGCCAGTCCGCAGGTCATATACAGCCGCGGACAGCCGTCCGGCTGCCGGGCCGCTTTCTCCGCCAGATAGAACAGGTCATCCCTGTCCCGCAGTTCCCCGCCATGAATCGCATAGCCTTCCGCCATATCCAGAATCGGCCGGCAGCGCACATCCGCAGCACTCGAAAAGCCAGCAGCGGCCGCAAACCGTTCCGGCCGCGACAGCGCGGCTTTCAGCGCACCGTAACCGCCCATCGAGTTGCCGGCAATAAACGTGTCCTCCCGCTTGTCCGACAGCCGGAACAGGCGCTGACAAATCTGCGGCAATTCGTCGGCAATATAGGTGAAGTATGCCGGTCCGTGCGCCATATCGCAGTAGAAGCTGCGCTGTACCTCCGGCATCACGACAGCTATCCCATACTCCTCCGCATAGCGGTCCACCGCCGTGCGCCGCAGCCAGCAGGAATGGTTATCGCTCAGGCCGTGCAGCAGATACAGCACCGGCAGCCCGCCCGGCTGTTCCCTGCCTTCCGCCGGCAGCGACACCGCAATTGCGGTCATCATGCCGAGCGAGGCCGAATAAACCGTACCGTCAAACTGCGCCATATGCTCCCCCTTAATACAGCGGATATTTGGCGCACAGCGCATTCACCCGCTCGCGCACAGCGTCGGCTTTACCGTCAAAGTCGGCGACAACGTCGGCAATGCAGGAGGCGATGACTTCCATGTCTTCTTCCTTAAGGCCGCGCGAGGTGACCGCCGGGGTTCCGATGCGGATGCCCGAAGTGACAAACGGCGACAGCGGCTCGTTCGGGATGGTGTTTTTATTGACGGTAATGTATACCTCGTCAAGCCGATGCTCCAGTTCCTTGCCGGTGATGCCGGTCTCACGCAGGTCCATCAGCATCAGGTGATTGTCGGTGCCGCCGGAAACCAGCTTCAGTCCGCGGGACAGCAGGCCCTGCGCCAGCGCCGCCGCGTTCTTAACAATCTGATCCTGATACGCCTTGAACGCCGGGGTAAGGGCCTCGCCGAAGCAGACCGCTTTTGCCGCTATCACATGCATCAGCGGGCCGCCCTGCGACCCCGGGAACACAGACTTGTCGATGGCCTTGGCGTACTGCTCCTTGCACAGGATCATGCCGCCGCGCGGGCCGCGCAGCGTTTTATGGGTGGTGGTGGTCACCACGTCGCAGTACGGCACCGGATTCATATGGTTGCCGGTCGCCACCAGACCGGCGATATGCGCCATATCCACCATCAGCAGCGCGCCGCACTCGTCAGCGATCTCCCGCAGACGGTCAAATTTGATCTCCCGCGGATACGCGCTCGCACCGGCGACAATCAGCTTCGGCTTATGTTCGAGCGCCAGCGCGCGTACCTTATCGTAATCGATGAAGCCGGTCTCCTCGTCCACGCCGTAGGGCACGAAATTATACAGCTTGCCGGAGAAATTGACCGGCGAACCGTGAGTCAGATGGCCGCCATGCGCCAGGTTCATGCCCAGCACCGTATCGCCCGGCTCGATGAGGGCAAAATACGCCGCCTGATTAGCCTGCGCACCAGAATGCGGCTGTACATTGGCATGCTCTGCACCAAACAGCCTGCACGCACGCTCACGGGCAATGTTCTCCACCACATCGACCTCCTGGCAGCCGCCGTAATAGCGCTTGCCCGGATAGCCCTCGGCATATTTGTTGGTCAGCACACTGCCCATTGCCGCCATAACCGCCGGGGAAACAATATTCTCCGACGCGATCAGCTCCAGATTGCGGCGCTGGCGCATCAGCTCCCGTTCCATCGCCACACCGACCTGCTCGTCCACATTCTTGACAAAGCCGATCGTATCCATCAAATTCTCGTACATCGCACAGACCCTCTCTTTTCCAGAAATTATTAGTCTTATCATACCACTTTACCCGCATCCAGCGCAAGGGCTTACGGCGAAAAAGAGCCGTTTTCCCTTTCCGGCTGTTTTTCCAGCGCTTCCCGCAGCACAAGCCACAGCCGCAGCTTGTCCTCAAACCGCATCGCCCTGGCCGGTGAGGAAGACGGCAGTGTGATTTGGGGACAGTGCGCAAAGGGATCGGGAACCACCAGACGACGGTACAGCGCCGCCGCGCCGGAGGAATTGAAAAACACCCGGCGGATATGCGGGTGTGCCGCGGCGAAGGCGGCAAAATCGTTGGCCTGCGGCGCACGGATTGACGCGTCCGCGCTTCCCTTCCGCTCGCAGGTACGCAGCACATCCCAAAGCGCCAGCCGGTGTGAAAGCACAAACTTCAGCCGCAGCGCATAATCTGCCGGCGGCTCCCCCGCGTCCCACAGCGCATAAAGCAACGGCCAAAACGCATTGCGCCCGAAACCGTAATACTGTCCCTTCTGCAGCGATGCCACCGACGGCATCGTTCCCAGCAGCAGCACCTCGGCATCCGCTGCCGCAACCGGTGCAAACCCTTCCAGCATCGCTTTATCTGCTCCTTTCCGCTTCAATAATTACACAGGCGGGGACAACTCATCCCCGCCTGCCCGCGTTCATCGTCTGATAGACGCCTTTATTCGCCGAACAGCCGCTGCGCATAATGCACCGTGGCCATCGCATCGGGGGAATAGCAGTCCGCCCCGATCTGGTCGGCATAGGCCTGCGTCATCACGGCACCGCCGACCACTATCCGGCACTCCGGCTTGACCCGGCGCAGCAAAGCGATCGTTTCGGCCATGCTCGATACCGTGGTGGTCATCAGCGCGCTCAGCCCCACCAGCCGGACATCCTGCGCCACAGCGGTATCCGCCACCACCTGAGGATCCACATCCTTCCCCAGATCGATCACATCATAACCGTAGTTTTCCATCAGTACCTTCACGATATTTTTCCCGATATCATGAATATCCCCCTTGACGGTGGCCAGAATCACCTTCTGCTTCTTTTCCGGCTGGCCGCCGGTGCGGCTCATATGCTCCCGCAGCACTTCAAAAGCCGCCTTGGCCGCTTCCGCGCTCATGAGTAGCTGCGGCAGAAACAGGGTGCCGGCTTCAAACGCCTTGCCCACCTCATCGAGCGCCGGCATGAGCTCCTGTTCAATAACCGCCATCGGTTCTTTACGGGTAAGCTCCTCGGCTGCCGACGCGGCCGCGCGTTCCTTCAGACCGCGCCGCACCGCTTCCCGCAATCCGGCATCGCCGGCCTGCGCTTTTTCTCCGGCAACCGACTTTTTGCCTGTTGCCGGTGACGCTGTTGCCGGCGCCGGCGCCGGCAGTGCCGCCATCCGCTCAATATACGCCGCACATCCTGCATCCAGTCCCATCAGCGCACGATAAACCGCATAGGCGTTCATCATACCGGTGCTGTTGGGGTTGAGGATCGCCGCATCCAGTCCGCTGTGCAGCGCCAGGGTGTAAAACGCTGCATTGACCACTTCACGCTGCGGCAGGCCGAACGACACGTTGGACACGCCGAGCACTGTATGCACGCCGAGCTCCTGCCGGATCAGCCGCAGCGCCTCAAGCGTGACCTTCGCCGCATCCTGTCCGGTGCTAACCGTCATGGTCAGTACATCGATCAGCAGATCCTTTTTGGCTATGCCGTACTGCGCCGCCGTTTCCACCATTTTGCGGGCAACCGCCAGCCGTCCCTGCGCTGTTTCCGGAATACCGGCCTCATCCAGCGTCAGGCACACCACCACACCGCCGTATTTTTTGGCCAGCGGGAACACGGTGCGCATCGACTCCGCCTTGCCGTTGGCCGAATTGATCAGCGGCTTGCCGTTATATGCCCGAAGCGCGCGCTCCATCGCCTGCGGGTCGGAGGTATCGATCTGCAGCGGCAGGTCGGTCACACCCTGCAGGCGGCAAACCACCCGCTCCATCAGGGCGGGTTCGTCGATCTCGGGCAGGCCGACGTTGACATCCAGAATATGCGCGCCGTTTTTCTGCTGCGCAATGCCTTCGCGCAGGATATAGTCCATATCCCCCTCCCGCAGCGCCTGCCTGAAGCGGGATTTTCCGGTCGGGTTGATGCGTTCACCGATAATCACCGGTTCCACCGAACCGATTTCCACCGCGTGTGCATAGGAGGAAACCAACGTTTTCCCGCCGTCCTCACGCCGGATCAGCGGCAGCTCCCGGCAGGCGTCGATCATCGCCGCCAGGTGCGCCGGGGTGGTGCCGCAGCAGCCGCCGGCCGCCCACAGTCCCATGCCGGCCAGCTCCCGCATGGAGGCGGCAAAAGCCGCGGGATCCACATCGAAAACTGTGCGCCCTTCCTCGCTGCGGGGCAGGCCGGCATTCGGATTGACCACCACCGGCAGTGCACAGCAGTCGAGCAGCTGCGGCAGCAGGGCCTTCATCTGCTCCGGTCCGGCGCCGCAGTTGAAGCCGAGCGCATCCACGCCAAGCCCCTCCAGCAGCGCCGCAGCCGCCGGAATATCCCCGCCGGTCAGCAGCTTGCCGCGCTCGTCGAAAATCATTGTGGCGATCACCGGCAAAGTGGTGCTTTCCTTTGCCGCCAGCACCGCCGCCTTGACCTCGTAGGTATCGCTGAAGGTCTCGATCAGGATGCAGTCGGCACCCGCCTTTTCGCCCGCCTGTGCCATCTCCCGGAACGCCTGATACGCCTCCTCGAATGCCAGATCGCCGAGCGGCTGCAGGAGCTTGCCGGTCGGTCCGATGTCCAGCGCCACCAGTCCGTTTTCCCCCGCTGCGCGCCGCGCCAGTTCCACCGCGCGGCACACGACCGCCTCCACCGTATGTCCGGAGCCGGCAAGTTTAAAGCGGTTGGCGCCAAACGTATTGGTTTTGAGGATATCGCAGCCGGCCTCGCGGTAGCGGCGGTGGATTCCCTCCACTACCTCCGGCTTTTCCCAATTCCACAGCTCCGGCAGTTCGCCGCCCTTCAGCCCCGCCTGCTGCAGCATGGTACCCATCGCACCATCAAAGAATACCAGACGTTTCCCCCACAGATCGGCAAATTTCATGCGTTTTCCTCTTTCTTTTCCTTAATAGCGAAACGGACAATCGGCTTTATCGCAGTCCGAACAGGACGAATCCGTGCAAGCCGCCTCGGCTTCCCTCGTCAGACCGATAACGGCCGTAACCGTTTTTGTCGGCAGCAGCATCAGCGCGTCGGTCAGGGTGACGCCGATACGCCGCCCGGCATCCAGCCGGTTCAGCAGCGGGCGCTGCTGTTCCAGACCAAAGTCCCCGTCGCCGGGGCTGATCCGCGCGCGCAGATAATACCCATCTTCCGCCGCTCTCCGGCGTAGGGAGGCCATACAGCCGTCGCTGTAATGCTCCAGAAAGGCGGCGGCCGCCGCCTGCAGCACAACCGCGCGCCCCATATCCGCAGCCTCCTGCCGCAGCAGCATCCGGTCAGCTGCCGCACCGAGGGTCGCCGCAAACAGGACCGCCCGGTCACAGCCCGCAAGCCCCGCCGCCAGCCTGTCCGACTGCACCATCCAGTCGTCCAGACGGCAGACGCCGTCCCTGCCCGCCGCAGCCGGATACATCCGCCAACGCCATGCCGGCGCGCAGCCCTCCTGCATTTCCCGCAGACATTCCTCCGCCATATGCCGCAACCGCAAATCCGCTGTCCCTCTGGCACCGGCATAGCGCAGGGTCGTTTCCAGCAGCGTTTCCCCAGTCATCGGCCGAGGATCGAAGACAGGTTATGCAGAATGCTTTCCGCGATATCCGGCTTATTCATCGTGTACACATGGATCCCGCGCACGCCGTTGGCGATCAGGTCGATAATCTGTTCGGTGGCATACGCGACCCCCGCCTGCTTCATTGCAGCAGGATTATCCCCGAAACGATCTAAAATGGAGCGGAATCGTGCGGGCAGCGTGGTTCCGGACAGCGAACAGATGCGTGCGATCTGCTTGCCGTTGGTCACCGGCATAACCCCCGCGATCACCGGCACATGGATATCTTTAGCCAAAATGCGGTACAGAAAGCTGTACAGCACACTGTTGTCAAAAAACATCTGGGTGGTCAGAAAATCGCAGCCGCTTTCCACCTTGCGCTTGAGGTGCAGGATGTCTTCTTCCTTGTGGGCGCACTCCACATGCCCCTCCGGATAGCAGGCCGCACCGACGCAGAAATCGCCCGCCGCGTGGATTTCCTCAATCAGCTGATAAGCGTACTGATACACCGCGTTCGAGCGGTCCATCCCCTCCGGGATATCTCCCCGCAGCGCCAGCACATTCTGGATCCCGTGCGCCTTCAGTTCACCCAGCACCCGGCCGACATGCGCCTGCGAGGAGGAGACGCAGGTCAGATGTGCCAGCGCCGTCACCCCACAGGTATCCTGCAGTTCGGAAGCGAGCCGCACCGTAAAGTCCGATGTGCCGCCGCCCGCGCCATAGGTGACGCTCATGAAATCCGGCTTGAGCCGCGCGATCTCGTGTACGGCCGCCTGAATCGGCTCAAAGGCAGCGTCGGTTTTCGGCGGGAACACCTCAAACGAGAGGGTAACCGGCTTTTCGGCGAGCAGTTCAGCAATTTTCACAAGACATCGTCCTCTCCGGATGGTAATATACGGCCGCCCTGTCCGCGGCCAAAGAAGTTTTCATCTTTGCAGCGCAAACATCCTGTTTGGCTGAAAATATTATAGCAAATCCGTACCCGGAAGGAAAGCAAAATCCGCAATCCCGCTCTCCCGAAATGCCGCAAGTGCCCGCTCCAGGTCACCCGTCCTGACAAGAAGGTAATCCGTGTCAAAGGACGATACCGCAAATACGCCGATTTTCCGTTCGGCCAGCACCGCCGTAATCCCTGCCAGAATGCCGGTCAGGGAAAAATCCAGTGTGCCGGCAACACGGAAAGCCCTCCAGCCATCCTCACGCGCTCTCGTCCGTTCCGGCACCTGCGGGGTCGGACAAACGAGAGAAAACTCCCGGTCGGTTATGGCGAGAAAGCAGAAAGGGGAAAGACGGATATCTGCCGGGTTTTCCGGTTTACAGACGGTGAATTCCCCGTCGAGCACCTCAAAATGCAGCATAGGAAATCCTCCTTTATGGTTCGGCTTTCCCTGCGGCGTCTTACTTTTTTCCGCCGTGGGATTTCGGCTGCCGGGCACCTCGGGAAGCGGCCGTACGGCTGTTCTTCCCCTTCCCTGGTTTATCCGCAGGCCGGCTTGTCCGCGGTTCTGGCGGTACAAGACAGTCCGGACCGGTGCCGATCAGGTCGGTGCGTCCGGCCGCCCGCAGCGCATCCAGCACCTTCCGGCGGTTTTCCGGCCGGAAATACTGGAGCAGCGCCCGCTGCTCCGCCTTTTCCCGGGGCGTGCGCGGCACATACACCGGCTTCATCGTATAGGGATCAAGGCCGGTATAAAACATGCAGGTCGAAATCGTCCCCGGTGTGGGATAAAAATCCTGTACCTGCTCCGGGTGCAGCCCCTCCTTTTTCAGGAACAGCGCCAGCTCAATCGCATCCTTCATGGTGCTGCCCGGATGGGAGGACATCAGATACGGCACGAGATACTGCTTTTTGCCGACGCTTTTGGTCAGCTCATAAAACCGCTTTTGAAACCGGCGGTAAGTATCGACCGGCGGCTTGCCCATGCAGCGGAGCACCTGATTCGAGCAGTGCTCCGGCGCCACCTTGAGCTGACCACTGACATGATACTTGACCAGCTCCTTGAAAAAAGTATCGTCGTCATCCGCCAGCAGGTAGTCGAAACGGATGCCCGAACGGATAAACACCCGCTTGACGCCCGGCAGTGCACGCAGCCGGCGCAGCAGGTCGAGATATTCCGTGTGATCCGCCTCGAGCGCAGGGCAGACCGTGGGCGCCAGGCACTTTTTCCCCTTGCACAGCCCGCGGGTCAGCTGCCCTTTGCAGGAGGGACGGCGGAAATTGGCGGTCGGGCCGCCGACATCGTGTATGTATCCCTTGAAGCCCGGCATCCGGATCAGCGTCTGTGCCTCGCGGATCACCGAATCCGCCGTGCGGCAGGCGATCTGCCGTCCCTGATGATACGCCAGGGAACAGAAGTTGCACGCACCGAAGCAGCCGCGGTTGTGCACGAGAGAAAACTGCACCTCTTCGAGCCCCGGCACACCGCCGAGCGCCTCATACGACGGATGGTACTGCCGCATATACGGCAGCTCGTAAATCCGGTCGAGCGCTTCACCGTCGAGCAGCGGCATCGGCGGGTTCTGCACCACGATCACACCACCGTGCCGCTGAATCACCGTTTTGCCGCGCACCGCATCCTGCTCGTCCTGCTGAATGCGGCAGGACAGGGCGTACTGCTTTTTCCCTTCCGGCGTCGGCGCGCTGACCTTTTCCAGCGAAGGGCACTCGGCACAGGGACGGGGCGCATACTCCCGGACCGGCACCGCCGTCACCGTGCCGCGCACGTCGGTTATGTTTTTCACCGGTTCGCCGGCCGCAAGCCGGCGGGCGATTTCGGCGTTCTGCTGCTCCCCCATGCCGAACACCAGGATATCCGCGCCGCTGTCGATGAGGATGGAAGGACGCACCCTGTCATCCCAGTAATCGTAATGGGCAAAGCGGCGCAGCGACGCCTCCAGCCCGCCGAGCACAATCGGGATATCGGGATAACACTGCCGCACCCAGCGGCAGTAAACGATCGCCGCCCTGTCGGGCCGGCGGCCGGCTTTGCCGCCGGGGGTGTAGGCATCCTCGCTGCGGCGGCGTTTGGCCGCCGTATAGTGCGCCACCATCGAATCGATATTGCCGCTGCCGACGAAGAAGCCCAGCCTGGGCGTCCCGAACCGCCGCATATCCTCTGCCGACTGCGGCTGCGGCAGGACGCACACGCGAAACCCTTCCGCTTCCAGCACACGGGAGATGATCGCCGCCCCAAAGCTGGGATGATCGACATAGGCATCGCCGGTGACCACCACAATATCCGGCTCGCTCCAGCCGCGCTGCTGCATTTCAGCCGGGGTAATCGGTAAAAAAGGCATAGGCCTGACTCCTTACTTGACGAACTGCATCTGCCGGTTTTCTCAGACCCGGCGGAAAAGACGGTTGATATCGGCAAAATACGCCTGATCCATCTGCGCGATGGTATCTTCGGTGGTGCGGAACCGCCAGTTGCTTTCGGGCTGTCCGGGGATGTTCATCCTCGCGTCGCTGCCGAAGCCGCACATATCCTGAAACGCGATCACCGCTGTGCGCGCGGCGGACCGCCAGACCGTTTCGATCACCTTCCGGCAGGCCGGGCTTCGGTAGCCTCCCTGCCCCCAGTCGGTGCCGTCATAGCCGCAGTAGCGCAGCGCAAAAGCTCTTTCGGCGGGAGAGGCTTCCCACAACCAGCCGAGCAGTGTATTGTTGTCGTGTGTTCCCACATAAGCGACGGTATTGGAAAGATAGTTGTGCGGCAGATGGGTGCTGTCGCTGTCCGGCGCAAAGCCGAACTGCACCACCCGCATGCCGGGGAAACCGGTAGATTTCAGCAGCCCTTCGACGTCCTCGCCGAACACACCGAGATCCTCCGCGATAATCGGCAGAGACGGAAACTGCCGCGCTGCCGCGTCAAACAGCGCCTGTCCTGGTCCCGACAGCCACGAGCCCGCTTTCGCGGTTTCGGCGTCCGCCGGCACCGCCCAGTACGAGGCAAATGCCCGGAAATGGTCGATGCGCACCACGTCAAAACGGCTGAGCGCCGCACCGATGCGTGCACACCACCACGCAAAGCCATCCCGCTCCATGGCCGGCCAGTTGTACAGCGGATTGCCCCAAAGCTGGCCGTCCGCCGAAAAATAATCCGGCGGCACCCCCGCGACACGGCAGGGACGCCCAGTCCGAGGGTCAAGGTCAAACCGTTCCCTGTGGCTCCAGACATCGCAGCTGTCCATCGATACATACATCGGCATGTCGCCGATAACACCGATGCCTTTGCCGTTGATATAGGCTTTCAGCTGCTCCCATTCCTCGGAAAAGAGCCGCTGGACAAACACATGATAGTCCGCTGCAGCCCGCAGCGCCGCCTGCTTGCGGCAGCCGGCATAATCCGCCAGTTCATCCGGCCACTCCCACCAGGGCGCACCGTTCTGCCGTTCCTTCGCTGCCATAAACAGCGCATACGGCTCCACCCACGGGTTTTCTGCCGCAAAAGCGGCGTCCTTTTCCCGCTGCTGTGCACCGCACCGTGCATAGGCCGCACGCAGAATCGCCTCTTTCTTTTCTGCGGCAAAAGCATAATCCGCTGTATAGGGGCTGCCGGAATAACGGCACGCTTTTTCCTCCTGCCCGGTAATCAGGCCGCTGCGCAGCAGGGTGCGCGGGTCGATATACAGGGGATTTCCGGCAAACGCGCTCACGCTCGAATACGGCGAATTGCCCATATCCACCGGATTGAACGGCAGCACCTGCCAAAACCGGAAACCCATGCCGGCGAGGGTATCCGCAAACCGGCGAGCCTCTTCCCCGAACCCTCCGACACCGTACGGTCCCGGCAGGGAAGAAATGTTCATCAGTACACCCGCGCTGCGCTGTTTGAGATCCATAAGATTTCAGCCCCTTTACCGGCGGACAGACCGCCGAAAAATCACAAGCCATTGATAATGTCAATGGCTTGTATGTAGTATATTCGCTATTCTTCGGGCTGATTCAAATTCATTTCCATCCACTGCTGCCGGGTCATCAGCACCCGGCGGGACTTGCTGCCCTCGCTCGGCCCGATGATGCCGCGCTGTTCCATCTCGTCGATCAGCCGGCCCGCCCGGGCATAGCCGACCCGCAGACGGCGCTGCAGCATGGAGGTGGAGGCCTCCCCAGCCTCGACCACCAGTTCAATAGCCTGCGGCAGCATCTCATCGCTGTCCAACTCCCCGTCGTCCCCGCCAACGGATTTGGAAGAGGATTTTTCGCTGGCTGCTGCCTGACGGTTGATCTCCTCGATAATGGTTTCGTCGTACTCGTGCTTTTCGGTTCCCTTGAGGAAATCGACCACCGATTCCACCTCGCGGTTGCTGACAAAACACCCCTGCACACGCATCGGCTTGGAAACGCCCACCGGCATGAACAGCATATCGCCCTTGCCGAGCAGCTTTTCCGCCCCGCCGGTATCCAGAATGGTGCGGGAGTCCACCTGCGAAGCCACCGTCAGCGCAAGCCGTGATGGGATATTGGCCTTGATCAGGCCGGTAATCACATCGACCGACGGGCGCTGGGTGGCAATGACCAGGTGCATACCCGCAGCACGCGCCATCTGCGCGAGGCGGATGATCGCATCCTCCACCTCGCTGGCCGCCGCCATCATCAGGTCGGCCAGCTCATCGATGATAATCAGGATCAGCGGCATCGGCTGCAGGGTATCACTTTTGGCAGCCGCTGCGTTATAGGACGTCAGGTCGCGCACATTGTTTTCCGCGAATACCTTGTACCGGCGCAGCATCTCGGTCACCGCCCAGCCGAGCGCGCCGGCCGCTTTGCGCGGATCGGTGACCACCGGCACCAGCAGATGCGGAATCCCGTTGTAAATACCAAACTCCACCTGTTTCGGATCGATCAGCAGCATGCGCACCTCTTTCGGTGACGCACGGTAAAGAACGCTCTGGATCATGGAATTGGTGCACACCGATTTACCGGAACCGGTGGTGCCCGCGATAAGCAGATGAGGCATCTTGGCGAGATCCGCCAAAACGATATTGCCGGCGATATCCTTGCCCAGTGCCACCGTCAGCTTGCTTTTAGCCAGACTGAATTCGGTAGAATCAATCAGTTCCCGCAGACATATCGAACTGCGGTTACGGTTGGGCACCTCGATGCCGACCGCCGCCTTGTTGGGAATCGGCGCCTCGATGCGCACCCCAGTCGCCGCCAGCCGCAGCGCAATATCGTCAGCCAAACCGGTAATCCGGCTGATCTTGACCCCGGCACTCGGCTGCAGCTCATACCGCGTCACCGCAGGACCGCAGGAGACATCCAGAATCTTGGTTTCCACCCCGAATTCCTTGAGGGTGCTGACCAGCAGCTGCGCCGTATGCTTCTGTTCCTGGCCGGAATCGGCTTCGTCGCGCGGCGATGCCTCATCCAGCAGCGAAATCGGCGGATAACGGTAATCGTCCTCGCCCATATAAGCCGGCTTTTTTTCTTCGGCCGGCGGTTCAAAACCGCTGTCATCCGTTTTTTGTTCCGGCGCCGGCTTCTTGGCGGCAACCAGATCGTCCACATGCAGCGGCGGGCGTTCTTCCTGCTCCTTAAGCTCCTGCGCCGCCCGCTCCAGCGCGGTCAGCGCCTCCGGCGCTTCCTCCGTCGGCATGGCTGCCTTTTTACTCTTTTTGTCCACCGCCGGCGGCTCTTGCTCGACGTAGCCTTCGCCGATATCCACATCAATCTTTTTAGGCCTCTGCCGCTTTTCCGCTGAAGCCACCATCACCTGCTCAATGGATGCCTTGGTTTTTTCCACCGGCTTCCAGGCCGTACGGAACAGGGTGAGAATGGTCGTGCCGGTCACCAACATCAAAAACACAAAAATCAGCAGACAAATGATGATTTTGGCACCGATATCGGTGAAAAAGTACTCCAGCGGATAGCCGAGCAGAGCACCTGCCACGCCGCCGCCCTGCAGCTCCATACCAGCGGTATAGGCACGGCCGATCGAACTGAACCACCCGTACCCCGGCTCATCCGGGATATCCACCCAGAAAATCTGCAGCGCACTGCCGATCATCAACAGCAGCAGAACCCCCTGCCATAGCTTGCCGCTGACGCTGCCGACCGGCCGCTCCATCGCGGCAATCACGGCGATGTAAATCATCAGCACCGGCAGGATAAACGCACAGATGCCGAAAAGCCCAAGCACAAACTTGTGCAGAAGCCCCCACAGGCTCGCTCCCGGAATCAGCACCAGGCAAAGCAGCAGCACCGCACCGGCAAACAGCAGAATCGCCGCCGTCTGATGCCGGGCGCTGGCCGCCTGCGCGGCCCGACTGCGTGCCGAGGCAACGGCAGACGCCGGTTTCTTCCCTCGGGATGCGCCCCCCTTCTTCGATGCTGCGGATGACCGCTTTTTGGGCGCCATACTGACACCACTCCTCTTCATGTAAAGTGATCCCCTCTCTCCGTATCACGGAGAGTATGTATCGGCAGAGAGGGTCCCTGCCGCAAAAAACACCATGTGTCCTTTCGCCCACCGCACCCTTGTGCAGCCGGAAAGCCGTTGTGCCACCAGCAGACGAAAAGCTAAATTTGTCCCCAGAAAAAACGATCGTTCAGCCGCAGCAATGCAACACAAAAACCGGTTTCGAGCCGTCCTGTCCAGCCTGCATCCACTCCGATGAAAAACCGCGATTTCGCGTTTCCCCGCGAGATGCCGGTTATTCTGAACGGCAAATACTCCTGCGGGAAAAATCCGGTTTCGGGACTTTTGTCCCGAAACGCGGGCCGTAAGGTCCGCACCCGACCGACCGGAAAAACCGCGATTTCGCGGCTCGCCGCGAAATGCCGGTCACTCTGACCGGCAAGCGGTTTTTCATGGGTGATTGTCATAGACAATCACCCCTCGATCATCCCATACAGCGCGCCGATAGCGTCGGACAGCGAACCAAGCTGATCAATCAGCCCTTCTGCCACCGCCTTTTCGCCGTCAAGTACGCTGCCGACATCGGTCACGAGTTCTTTGGTATTCATACACAGCTCGGTAAAGCGCTCCGGTTTCATGCGGGAATTGCCCGCGACAAATCCGGTGATACGCTCCTGCATACGCTCAAAATACGAAAATGCCTGAGGCACACCGAGCACCAAGCCGTTCGTCCGCACCGGATGCAACGTCATGGTGGCAGTCGGCGCAATAAAGGAGCGCTTGGCTGCAACGGCGAGCGGAACGCCAATGGAGTGCCCGCCGCCGAGCACCAGCGATACAGTCGGCTTGCGCATACCGGCAATCAGTTCGGCGAGGGCAAGCCCCGCCTCAATATCGCCGCCTACCGTATTGAGCAGGATGAGCAGCCCTTCGATCTCACGGCTTTCCTCGATCGCTACCAGCTGCGGCATAACGTGTTCATATTTGGTGGTTTTGTTCTCCGCCGGCAGCACATAATGTCCCTCGATCTGCCCGATAATGGTAAGACAGTGGATGACGTGACGGCCGTTGTCGGTGGTCACAGCACCGGTCTCCTGCAGCCCTTTCAGCTGCTCGCCCAGCGTGTCACCCGGCGTATTTTCCTCTTGCTTGTCTGGCTGATTATTCATGAAACGTCCCTCCCTTGTACCGGTTAGGGTGCACAGGGAGGGAAGGATTATACGCCGGCAGCGGCCGACTGCACAGCAGGCTCCGCCGGTTTATCCGCAGGCGCCGCCTTCTGCGCGGCAAGCCGTGCATTCGCCAGCATCAGCTTGATGCGGTTCTCCTGATTGATGCGGGTCGCGCCCGGATCATAATCGATGCAGACAATGTTGGCCTGCGGCTGCTGATCTTTAATTTTGCGGACCATCCCCTTGCCGACCACGTGATTCGGCAGGCAGCCGAACGGCTGGGTGCACACGATGTTGGTGATGCCGGAATCAATCAGTTCGAGCATCTCGCCGGTCAGCAGCCAGCCCTCACCCATCTTGTTGCCGTAGCCGAGATAGTCCCGAACCAGCTCTTTGATATGGTCGAAGGTACAAGGGGCACGGAATTCCGGATGCCGCTTAACAGCAGCGATCATATCGCGCTGCAGCTTGCGGCAATATTTTTCCAGCACGCCGGCGCCCAGCGCTTCCACCGTACGGCCGCCGTAGAGTTTGTGATCCTCTACACGGTTGTCGCATTTAAAAATAATGAAATCCACCAGCCCGGGCACCACCGGCTCGCAGTCCTCCGACAGCAGGAATTCCTCGAGGTTATTGTTGCCCAGCGGCGCATATTTGATGTAAATCTCCCCGACGATGCCGACACGCACCTTGGGGACGCGGTTGACCGGCAACGAGGCAAAATCGTCCACGATCTTCTGAAAATTCTCCCGCATATGCGCCGGACGGAAGCTGCCCTTGCCGCTGAACTCTTTTGTCAACCGCTCCACCCATTTGGCCACCCGGCGGTCGGTTTCGCCTTCGACGATTTCATACGGCCGGCACTGGTTGGCCATATGCACGATCAGATCGCCGTATATCATCGAATACGCCATCTGCACGAGCTTTTTAACACCCAGCGAAAAGCCGGGATTTTTCTCCAGTCCGGACAGATTCACCGAAACCACCGGGATATAGCTGTACCCCGCCCGTTCAAGTGCCTTGCGCAGCAGGTGGATATAATTGGACGCCCGGCATCCGCCGCCGGTCTGGGTGATCAGCAGGCCGACCTTGTGCGGGTCGTATTTGCCGCTTTTGACCGCATCAATGAGCTGGCCGATCACCAGCAGCGCGGGATAGCAGGTATCGTTGTGGACATATTTGAGCCCCTCGTTGACGATACCGCGGTGGTTGGTGGTAAGCATATCGATTTTGTAGCCGTGCAGCTCAAACACCTTTTTGAGCATGGTGAAATGCACCGGCAGCATCTGCGGCATCAGCAGGGTATATTCCCGTTTCATTTCTTCGGTAAACAGCAGGCGCCCCTGCTCATTATAGACGAGTTCTGCCATACACTATGTACCTAGCCTTTCTGGTCAAACACGGTTATTCGCGCGCGTCGATCGCGGCGAGCAGGCTGCGGATCCGGATGCGCACCGCGCCGAGGTTGTTGATTTCGTCAATTTTCAGCTGGGTATACAGCTTGTCGCCGTCCTCCAGGATTCGCCGCACCTCATCGGTGGTGATCGCATCGATACCGCAGCCGAAAGATACCAGCTGCACCAGCTGCATATCCGGCTGGGTGGTGATATACTCCGCCGCGCTGTACAGCCGGGCGTGGTAGGTCCACTGGTTGAGCACCCGCACCGGCTCCTTCGGCGCGCGGTAGGCCAGCGCGTCCTCGGTGATGACCACCAGTCCAAAGGAGGACAGCAGCCGGTCGATGCCGTGATTGATTTCCGGATCCACATGATACGGCCGGCCGGAAAGCACGATGATACGACGGTTATTCGCCCGCGCGAAATCGATCATCTCCTGCCCCTTGCCGCGGATCCAGTCGAGATACCGGTCATAGGCGGCATAAGCCTCCCTGGCGGCTGCCTTCACCTCACCGGCCGGAATGCCGAATTCGCGGCCGAAATAGTCCGCGGCATGCCTGGCGAAATCCTTCGGCCGGTGCAGGCCGAAATACGGGGTGAGATAACGCGTCTCCTTGAGCCGGTCGATATTCGCACCGAGCAGCTCGGGGTAATAGGCCACTACCGGACAATTGTAATGGTTGTCGCCCTTGCCCTCGTCGAAGTTATATGGCAGGCAGGGATAGAAAACCGCGTCCACCCCCATATCCAGCAGCTTTTCCACGTGGCCGTGGATCAGCTTGGCCGGATAGCACACCGTATCCGACGGGATGGTATGCTGGCCGCAGGCGTACAGCTCGCGGGAAGATTCCGGCGACAGCACCACTTCAAAGCCGAGCTTCGTAAGGAACGCATGCCAGAACGGCAGGTTCTCGTACATGTTGAGCGCCATCGGGATGCCGATGCGCCCGCGCCGGTTTTCCCCGCCCTGCAGCGAACGCAGGTAGGCATATTTTTCGTGGTACAGGTTCGGGATATCCTTTTCCTTCCCCTTACCGAGCGGCCGCTCGCAGCGGTTGCCGGAGATAAATCTGCGGCCGCCGCCGAACGAGTTGACCGTCAGCTGGCAGTGGTTGCCGCACAGCCCGCACTGGGTGGATTTGGCTGTATGCGCAAAGCTTTCCAGCTCCCCGGCCGGAAGCAGGGCCGAGTGTTCCTGTTCCGGATGTTTTGCCATATAATCCTTCGCCGCCAGCGCCGCGCCGTAGGCGCCCATGATGCCGGCAATGGTCGGCCGGATCACTTCAGCGCCGAGCTCCAGCTCAAAACTGCGGAGTACCGCATCGTTGAGGAAGGTGCCGCCCTGCACCACAATGTGCTCACCAAGCTCGGACGGGTCGGCGGCGCGGATCACCTTGTAAATCGCATTCTTGACGATGCTCATCGACAGTCCCGCCGAGATATCGTCCACCCCGGCGCCTTCCTTCTGGGCCTGCTTAACCGAGGAGTTCATGAACACGGTGCAGCGGGAGCCGAGATCCACTGGCTTCTCCGCCCGCAGGCCGAGCTTCGCAAAGTCGGCAACCGTATAGCCGAGCGCCTTGGCAAAGGTTTCGATAAACGAACCGCAGCCGGAGGAGCAGGCCTCGTTGAGCATGATGGAATCGATCGCGCCGCCGCGGATCTTGAAACACTTCATATCCTGGCCGCCGATATCGATGATAAAATCCACCTGCGGATTGAAGTGGCGGGCGGCACGGTAGTGCGCCACCGTTTCCACCAGCCCGAGGTCGATGTGGAACGCATTTTTGATCAGATCCTCGCCGTAGCCGGTCGCCGCACTGCCGCGGATGGTGATCCGGTCGCCGAAGCGACGGTAAATCTCCTTGAGCTGGCCGAGCACCACCGCCACGGGATTCCCCTCATTGGAGGCATAGTAGGTATACAGCAGCCCGCCGTCCGCCGAAATCAGCGCGAGCTTGGTGGTGGTGGAACCGGCGTCGATGCCGAGATAGGCGTCGCCGCGGTAACCGTCTGCATCCATCGGCGGCGGGCAGTGCGCGGCGTGCCGCGCCCGGAAAGCCTCGTACTCTTCATCCGAGGAAAACAGCGGCGGCAGGGTATTGGTGGTGTTTTTCTGCGCTGAAGCGTGATCGATGCGCTCAAGCAGCTCATCAAATGAAAGCGGCACCGTGTTTTCGGCATAACACGCGGCGCCCACCGCCACAAACACATCCGCGTTGTCCGGGAAAACCGCGGTTTCCTCGGTCAGATGCAGCGTTTCGACAAAGCGCTGCCGCAGTCCCTTGAGAAAGAACAGAGGGCCGCCGAGGAACAGCACCTTGCCCTTGATCTCACGCCCCTGCGCGAGACCCGCGATAGTCTGGCTGACCACCGCCTGGAAAATACTCGCGGCGATATCCTCCTTGCGCGCGCCCTGATTGAGCAACGGCTGGATATCCGATTTGGCAAACACCCCGCAGCGCGAGGCAATCGCGTACAGCTTTTCGTGTTTTAAACTCAGTTTATCCAGCTCATCCGCCGTGATGCCGAGCAGGGTGGCCATCTGGTCGATGAACGCACCGGTACCGCCGGCGCAGGAGCCGTTCATGCGTTCTTCCAGCCCGCCGGTCAGGAAGATGATTTTGGCGTCCTCGCCGCCGAGCTCGACCACCACATCGGTGTCCGGCAGGAACCGTTCCACCGCACCGGCGGTGGCAAATACCTCCTGCACAAATTCCAGGTTCGCCGCCTTGGCCACGCCCAGCCCCGCTGAACCGGTAATCGCGACCTGCACCTGCTGGCCGGCCAGCTGCCCTTCGAGCAGGCGCAGCATTTCTGCCGTTTTTTCCCGCACCTTGGACATATGCCGTTCGTAGGTCTTGAAAATGGTTTTGTCATTATCGTCGAGCAGCACCACTTTAACGGTGGTGGAGCCGATATCGATTCCTATACGCAACAGAGAGCCCCCAATCCTCGCGAAAAACGCTTTTTGGACATAAATGGCCGTTGGTTTCAGCCGGCATTTCATTTTATTATAGCATTTTTGTCCACAAAGGGCAAGTGCCTGAACGTCCGATTAGCCAGGGAAATTTCGTCAGCCTTTTTGCTGTCCCGACACCGGGACGTACCTTGCAAAAGCCCGTGCTTTCTTTCGAAAGCACGGGCTTTTGTTTATCGGCTCACCCGGTCAGACGGTTCGATTACCAGCACCATCGGCGGCCGGCTCTGCCAGGCTTCTTCCGGGAAATCGCCTTTTCCGCGGCCTCCCGGATGACCGCCATCGGGATGGCATAACAGCTGTATTGCCGAAACGCAGCAACGCGGCTGCGCAGATGTGCCGGAACCGGGAGCTTCATTTCCGGCAATGCACGGTGCAGCGGCTCCGTCAGAACTTCCGCCAGCCGGTTCATGGCATCGATACGCAGCCTGTCCATCTCCTGATACGCCGCTTTTGAAATCACCGGAATGTCCACCCGGGCTTTCCCGTTTTCATAGCGGAACACCCCGCACGCCGCCAGATGCGGTATCGCCCGCAGATAAGCCGGCTCAAAGCCGACGGCGTCAATTGAGATGCCTTTATAGACCAGATACAGCAGCATGCACAGCTTGTCGTCGCGGATTGGAACCGGTCCCTGCTCATACCGGTTCAAATCGGGCTGCGTGTCGTAAACATGCAGACAAATCGACTTTTCGCCCAAACACGCCTCGTACTCCGAGCGCCGCTCGCCGCCATAGGTGTAGTGCCGGAAACGATACTGGGCAAAATCAAAATCCTGCGGATAACGGCTGCCCTGCGCGATCCATCTGCCGCCGCCGGGGCGGTCCGGAAAGTTTTCTTCCGCTGGCACCAGCCGGCGCACGGCGGTATACAGGGCGGTCGAAAAGACATGCAGCAGAAAATAATACGCACATTTCCGCTGCCACGCGGCGGGCATGGCGCTGTACCAGCCAAGCCTCTCAAGCGCAGCATTCGCTTCGCGGATACAGTTCCAGATTGCCGTATAATGACGCTGGGCAAAAGCAATCTGTCCGTCCAAAACCCGCAGCATCTGCTCTGGTGAGGTAATCAGGAAATCCGTAAACACACGGGTTCCGGTCTGAGCCATCAGCTGGCTGGACAACAGATCCCGGACCGCCCTTTCGATGTAGGCCGTCGGAATACCGAGTCCCCGTGCAATTTCCACACAGGTCAGCGGCTTCTCATAAGCCGCGATGAGGATATTCTGTTTCATCATATCATCCGCCACAAGCGACCACGGCTCTCCATGCAGCCCTTCCTGGCCGTTGCAGCTGACATCCAGCCTTTCCGGCTGATAGCTGTGCTTTTCATACGCATCCATAACATCCAGCCCTTTCTTCATTTGTTCCCTGCCGGCGGCAAGCCTGGACAGGACCGTCCCTCTGGGCAGCCCCATCTGTTCAGCGATCTGCTGCACCTTTTCGCCATGCAGATAATGGCGGACAATCACCTCGCGGTACTTTTCGGCCAGATGTGCCACCTCACGCCGCACCGCTGCCGCATCCGGCCGGTCGGAATCCGCCGGATCATCGGCTGGTTCGGCTTCTTCCGGCATCAGATCGATGCTCACCGTCGGCAGCTTATATTTTTGGCGCAGCAAATCATAATACTTGTGGCTGAGCACCGCCGAAAGCCAGGCCTTCCTGTTCACAATCTCTCCGGGATGCCGCAGGGCGGCAAGCAGCACCTCCTGTGTTAGGTCTTCCGCATCCTCGATGCTGCCGCTTTTCCGGAGGGCGGCGGAAAAGAGAAATTCCATATCGTTTTCCGGCTGTTCCAGACGCACAAGCATTCTCCTTTCGAAAGCTTTCAATCATTAAGTCGCGGATTCCGGCGTTTGATTCGCTGAAAAATCCGATAAATCGTCGCATCTGCGCCCTTGCAAGCTGTGCCGAAATACGGTATACTGAAATACAAACCGGGATTATGCCCGTGTTCCCCGGAAAGGCAGGTTTAGGTTATGGACAACAACGATTTTCAGGAACTCGGCAGCCGCATCAGCAGCGCGGTGCAGAACGCCCTGAATTCCAAAGAATTTGTACAAATCAAAAATACAATCAACAACAGCCTTCAGTCCTTCCGCACCGAGCCGGTCCGTCCGCAGCCGCCCGTACAGCCGGTTATCGTCCCATACGCGCAGCAGACCCGCGTCAAGGTGCCCGGCCGCTCAGCGGGCATCCTGCTGACCGTGTTTGGCGGCATCGGCCTCGGCATTGTGGCTCTGTTGTTCCTCATTTTCAGCATCGCCAACCTCATCGACCTGAACGCTGCCGGTCTCGGCAGAACGGTAATCGGCCTGCTGACCCCGTTTCTGCTTTTTTCCGGCATGCTGACCGTGGGCGGCCGTTTGCGCAAAAGGACCAAGCGCTATCTCACCTATCGCCGGAAGATCGGGGAAACGCCGCTTTGCCCGATCGATATTCTGGCCTCCGCCATCGGCCAGTCACCGCAGTTTGTGGCCAGAGACCTGAAAAAAATGATCCGCCGAGGCATGTTTCCGGACGGCCATCTCGATGACGAGGAAACCCATCTGATTCTCGGCTACGACACCTACCGCCGCTATCAGGAGATGAAGGCCAAAACCGAAAAACTGCGCGAGGAACAGAAGGCGGCCGAGGCGGCCAACCCGGTTGTGGCGGAAGGACGCCAGTACATCCTGAAAATCCGCGAAGCCAACGACGCCCTTCCGGAAGAAGATATCTCTCAAAAGCTCCAGCAGCTCGAAACCATTATCGGCAAAATCTTTGCCTGTGTGGAGCAGCGGCCGCAGAAGCTGCCGGAAATCCGGCGTTTTCTCAACTACTACCTGCCCACGACGCTGAAGCTCGTCACCGCCTACCGGGAATTCAGCGAGCAGCCGGTGCAGGGCAGCAACATCCAAAACGCGAAAAACACCATCAAACAGACGCTCGACACCGTCAACGACGCCTTTGCCAAACTGCTTGACGGCCTGTATCAGGACGATGTCCTGGACATCTCCTCCGACGCCTCGGTGCTGGAAACCATGTTGGCGCAGGAAGGTCTGACCGGCGGAGATTTCGAGAAAAAATGAGTTTTTCAAACGAGCGGCCTTTTACGGCCGCTCGTTTTTTACAGCCGCCGCTCCGTCCCGGGCGTCACGCCGTACTGAGCCTTATACTGCCGGATAAAATAACTGGTATGGGCAAAACCGACCGCGCGCGCCACCGCTTCCACCGGCTCGTCGGAATACCACAGCCGCTGCCGGGCCTTGAGCAGCCGCAGACGGTTCAGATACTCGTGCGGGGTGTACCCGGTTTCCGCCTTGAAGCGGCGGATCAGATGCGCCGGGGAAAGATACAGCCGGCTGCTGAGTTCATCCAGCGTTATCCGGCGGGTATAGTGCTGTTCCAAATACTGAATGGCCTGCCGGCAGGTATCGCTCTGCACCGTTTGCGCTGCCTCGAGCACCAGCTTGTGCAGCAGCTCCGCGAGCTGCTGCGACGCTTGTATTTCCGCAGTCCGCGCAGGCTGTCGGTACAGCATCAGCAGCCGTTCCACCATCTCCCCATAAACCGCCGCATGATGAACCGGCAGTATTCCGGTTCCCAGCTGCTGCACAAACTGCAGCGCCAGCCGTCCGCACAGGTGAATCCAGGTAAATTCCCAGATTCCTCCCGCCGGCGTGCCGTACTCATGCGGTGCATCCGCCGGAATAAATGCCACGCTTCCCGGCTTCAGGCGCCAGCTTCCCGTGTCGATGCGCAGCTGTCCCTCCCCTTTCGCCGTGAACAGCAGCAGCGGATCGGTATTTCCCTGCGGCCGCCGGATGGCATAGCGGTCATTGCACCGGTGCCAACCGGCGCCGGAAAAACAAAACAGCGTGTCCAGAGCCTGCTGCGTGTGCAGTGGTTCCGCCAGACGCACCTGTCCGAAATCCCCGTCCCGACTGTACATGCCGCTCACCTCAATAGCAGAAAATTGATAAATTTTAAAACAATCCATTCCAGTTTACTATAATGAATTGCATTGTTTTCGTCAAGGCGATAGAATAAAAGAAACTTTTTTACAAAAGCAGTCTGGAGGCGTAAAGTATGACATCAAAAGAACGTTTTACCCGCATGTTTGAACATCGCGAGGCAGACCGTATCCCGATCATCGATTCCCCCTGGGCCGGTACGATTGCCCGCTGGAAGCGGGAGGGCATGCCGGCGGATGCCGACTGGCGCGACTTTTTCGACGTGGACAAATCCGAGCTGATCTATGTCGACACCAGCCCGCGGTTTGAGCAAAAGGTGCTGGAGGAAACCGACCGCTACCGTATCGTCACCTCGCCGTGGGGCGTAACCATGAAAGAATTTAAGGAAGAGGATTCCACGCCCGAATTTCTGGATTTCAAGGTGATCACACCGGAAGAATGGGAAAAAGCCAAAGCGCGCATGACCCTTGACCGCGACCGCATCGACTGGAAGCGCCTCGAAACCGAATATCCCCGTTGGGTGGCCGAAGGCCGCTGGATCGAAGGCTACATGTGGTTCGGCTTTGATGTCACCCACTCCTGGATGGTGGGGACCGAAACCCTGCTGATCGCCATGCTGGAAGAACCGGAATGGGTGGTCGACATGTTCAACACCTATCTCGACCGCTGCATTGCGCTGATGGATATGGTGTGGGATGCGGGCTACCGGATGGACGGCATCTTCTGGCCGGATGATATGGGCTACAAAGGCACGCCGTTTTTCTCCAATGCGACCTACCGCGAGCTGCTGCAGCCGGTACAGCGCCGCGCCGTGGAATGGGCCCATAAAAAAGGCATCAAGGCACATCTGCATTCCTGCGGCGATATTATGCCGCTGCTGCCGGATATTCTCGACACCGGCATTGACGCGCTCAATCCCATCGAAATCAAAGCCGGCATGGATGTGGAAAAGATCAAGCGGGAATACGGCGATCACCTGGTGCTGCACGGCGGCATCAATGCGGTGCTGTGGGATCAGCCCGAAGCGATTATCGCGGAAATCGACCGGCTGGTGCCGATGCTCAAGGAAAACGGCGGCTATATCTTTTCCTCCGATCATTCGATCCCCAACGCGGTTAGCCTGGATAACTTCCGTACGATCGTGGACGAGGTCAAACGGGTCGGCACCTACGTATAAAAAGGGGCTGCGGCAATTGTTAGCCGCAGCCCCTTTTGTCTTCACGCTTCTTCGTTTTTATCCGTATCTTCGTCCTTATTCGCCTTTTTCGCCCACAGGCGGCTGCCCGCGGCAAGCTCACGAATCTTCACCAGCACATCGTTATACCGAACGGATTTCCACCGGGGGAACGCCTTCATCAGCCGCCGCTCCTGCCCGTTCAGCTTTTCCCGGAACCGTGCAAGCCGTGCGCTTGCACGGGCATGCAGCTCACTTTCCATCAGCTGTTCTTTCGTCTTGCTGAAGAATTCCGCGGAGTTGGCCACATTCTCATGGATAAACGTCTGGATTTCCTGCAGCTTTTTGTTGAAGTCCTTAAAGCTCACCACCGTAAAGACCGTGTCCGCCGCCATCACGACGGCCAGCACAACGGCCAAAACGATCACGACAATATCCGGCAGCAAATCGGTCATCCGGACAACGAACGGATGAATCACCTCAATCATCAGCACCGACATGGCGCCGAACACCACCAGCCCCGCCAGGCAAATGCGGCCGTTGAGATTAAATTTCCACCCGCTGTAATCCCACCATTTCGCGTCAAACAGCTTTTCCATTGCCCAGCTGGTAAAGTACTCCACCGTTCCGGTGACCAGCATACCGGCGAAAAAAATCAGCACCGGGTTGTCAATCCAGCCAAGCAGCAGCAGATCCAGCACCGCGCCGGCGCCATAAATCGGACAGTACGGCCCGTTGAGGAAACCGCGGTTAACCAGTTTACGGCCGGTAATGGAGCATAATGTCGATTCGTACAGCCAGCCGACCATGCTGTACAGAACAAACCAGATAAACCAGCGGCAGATCATCATCGGACCGTTCCCTCCAATACGCGGTAAATTCTGGCGCGAAGCCGGGGATAAGCCGGACGCCGAAAGCACTCGTAAACCGAACAGGCCTTGTCCACCGCGCTCACCAGCAGGCTTTCCCGATAGCGCGGCAGCGCCGGGGTCAGCGGAAACATATGCTTGCGGATGATATCCCGCTCAATATCGCTGAGCACAAAATCCCGCTGAGCATTTTCCAGCGCCCGCCCCGGATGCCGAAACCCATGCAGCCGGTGAGTCGGATCAGGGATATGCCAGTCATAGAGAAAATAGTCGTGCAGCAGCGCCCCGCGGATCAGATCGCGCTCGTGAAAAGCGGCGATTCTTTGCAGCAGGCGGGCGATGCGATAGCTGAAATACGCGACGGCAATGCTGTGCAGCAGACAGGAGGTATCGCCGTGCTGGATGTAGCGCCCGGTTTCCCGCAGCGCAGAACGCCGCACAACCGCGTCGAGCTGTGCGCAGAAATAGGCATCGCGCTTTTGTCTGGCTATACGAAGATCCGCCATGCTGCCGCCATCCTTTCACTGCCATATGTGCCTTACTATACCACACATCGCACAAAAGTACAATAAATCCGTTTCTTTTAAGAAAAGTGTTGCCGAACGACAACTTCGCTATAAAAATTTATTGATGCAGAAGCTGCCGTGCGGTATAATCAAAGAACGATAAATTGGAATTTTTTGGGGAATATTCGTATGAATATCTACGAAGTGCAAACCAGAACGCCTTTACTGATACAAAACCTCCTGATGATCTGGGAAAAGTCAGTCCGTGCCACACACCAGTTTCTTTCCGATACAGAAATCAGGCGAATCAGGGAATATGTTCCGCAGGCATTAAATGGGGTTGCTCACTTGGTCGTCGCAGAAAGGGAACCGAATGTCCCGATTGCTTTTATGGGAGTAGAGCATAACCGATTGGAAATGCTTTTTCTCACACCATCAGAGCGGGGCAGAGGCCTTGGAAAACAGCTTCTTCAATCCGGTATTCAGGACTATGGTATTCTGGAACTGACGGTTAATGAGCAGAATCCACAAGCCGTCGGATTTTATGAACATCTTGGATTTGAGACATATAAACGCACGGATTATGATGAAGAAGGAAATCCGTATCCCCTCTTGTATATGCGGTTAAGGAAGTAATTGTCATCTTATCGGACGGTTACTTTTTTAAGGCGACCGCCTGATTTGAATTTTTTGACAAACAGGTTCATCCCCTGCTTCTGAGCCGCCCCATCGGAAAAGAGAGGTTTCCCCCGGACAACAGAAAGGCCGCCCCGGCGAAGGGCGGCCTTTCGTTATATTGGCAAAAACGTGTGCTGATCGATCGCCTTCTGTGCGGCAACCGCTGCCGTATAGGCAGAAAACACCTCATCGATGGTCGGGTTTGCCGGCACATCCCGTTCAATCATGGCGATGAGATGCTCCAGCTGCGCATACATGTCCTTGTATTTGGAGCGGACATTGATGGTACGGTACTCCCCGTCGGTATTGGTATACAGGCGGATGAGATCCCCCTCTTCCTGATTCTCCGCGCGGTTCTGCTGAAGCGTCAGGGTAAGCCGTCCCTTATCCCCGATAAATTCCTTGCGGTTTTCTGCCGCAAGGCTGCGGCTCCAGCCAGCCTCGTAAAAACCGATGCAGCCGTTTTCCAGACGGGCGTGGATCATACCGTAATTGCTGCGGTCGAGATCATCATCCACCCGGCCGCCGAAGCCGCTGACTTCACAAATCCGCACCCCCGTGAACCACTGCATGACATCCAGATAATGCACGCCGCAGTCCACGATCGGCGAACAGTCCTCCATCAGCCGTTTATACCGGGGCCAGTCCAGTGCGTGGTGATTCTGTACCATCCGCATCAGACGCACCTCACCGATGACCCCAGACGCAATCAGCTCCGCCAGCTTCTGATAAGAGCGGTTATGCCGCAGGATGTGGGCAACCAGCACCTTACATGGCGACGCCTTGACCAACGCGTAAAACCGGCGGCCGTTTTCCAGGGAATCCGCTATCGGTTTTTCGCACAGGACATGCTTGCCGGCCGCCAGACAGTCCTCCAAGATCGGCAGATGGGTATTCGCATAGGTCGCGATAATCACGATATCGACCGCCTTGCTATCCAGAAACGGCCGGTAATCGGTGCCGCTGTGCCGGGCGCCGTACTTTCGTGCAAACAGCGCCGCCCGTTCGGGCTGTTGGTCCACCACCGCTTCGATCCGCACGTTGTCGCGGTAGTAAATATCGGCAAGATGCTCTTCCCCGATATGCCCGCAGCCGATCAGCATTACCCCATAAACCCTGTCCATTTTTAACCATCCCGTTCGTGTCCGTTTGCCCGTATCATGGCACGGCCGAACCAAAAAGTCAATCCTTTATCCGCCGATGGCCAAAAAATGACAAATTTTGTCCGCACGCCGGCTAAATTCACAGTACGTATCGCTCCCAAATGCGGCCCGGCAATCCAAACACCTGCCCCGGTCCCGAGAAGACCAGAGCAGGTGCTGATTTTATTTATTGTGCAAAAAAGACAGGCTTTCTCCGGCATGCAGACGGCAGAAAAAGCCGCCCTTAACCGCCTGCTCCGCTCTGTCCGCGCCGCGGATGAAAACCTCACCGCAGAACTCCGGCAGACGAACCTCAATCTCCACCTCGCGCTGTGCCTCTATTTCGCCGCACAGCATCCCGGCGGCAAAATCCCAGGAAAACGAGACGGTGCCGCCCGCAAAATGCAGCCGGCGCACCCGTCCGGCGGATAGTCGGGCAGGACAGGCGGGCAGCAGCTGGAGATAGGCCGGATGCACCCGCAGGAGCATCTCCTGCACCGCATTGACAAAGCCCATGTTCGCGTCGAGCTGGCGCACAATATCCTGTTCCGGCGTTTCAAGCGACATGCCCATCTGCCGCCAGTCGTTGTGCACCGTCATCAGTGAAGTCGTCAGACAGGCGCGCGTCAGGCTGTCCAGGCACTGCAGCGCAGCGTCGCCGCGGCCGAGGCGCGCATAAATGTTGGCCATATGGGTCAGTGACCAGCCGGACTGTCCCCCCAGTTCCCGCAGATCCACCGCGCGGGCAAATGCCGGCAGCCGGGAATCCTGAAGTCCCACTTCATCTCCCGGAAACACCGGGTACAGATGCGAAAGATGCCGGTGGTGGTAATGATCCTCAAGCTCCGGGTGCATCCACTCCTTAATGGCGCCGTCCGCATTGACCATATAGGCCGGAATCCGCTCCAGCAGTTCCCGCCAAGCGGGCTGCTCCTCTGTATATACGCCGTAACGGCCGCTCAATTCCAGCAGGGAGGAAAGCAGTTCCTTCATCACCGCAAAATCCATCGTGGCGTTCATTACGGTCGGCAGGATATGTCCCATATGATCGGCAAAATGCGGCGGAATGAAATTTTTCGGGGTGTTTTCCGGCGATACCGATGGATACAGCTTAACCTTGCCCTGCTCATCAAGCACCGCGAAATCCTGATAAAACAGGGCGGTTTCCCGCATAAACGGCAGTACCTTCTGCCGCAGGGTTTCCTCATCCGCGGTGTAGCGGCAGTACTCCACAAAATGCCGGGACAGCCAGCCGGCGGCGCTGATCCAGTTGACAATCACCGGCACGTTGACGGTGGACAACCCCATGCCCGGCGAGGTGTAGGCGGTCACGCAGATTCCGCGGCAGCCGAAAAGCTTACGGGCATTCTCGCGGAAATCCGCCGTCAGCGAAGTAAAATAATCGATCAGCGGCTTCACCAGCTCAGCGAAACCGCCGACACAGGCATGCCAGTAAATCATTTCCACGTTCTCATTGGCCACATGCTGGCTCCACGGCAGCGCATAGCCGGCATACCACAGCCCGTACAGGGGAAAAGCCCAGCCGTCCGGCGCGCTGCCGGAGACAAACAGATACCGGCCGAACCGCCACAGCTTTTCCAGCAGAACGGCGGATGCCTTGTCTTCGTACGCATCCAGCAGCAGTTCTTCCACCGCGCGCCGGTCCTCACCGGCATACAGCTCCAGCTGTGTGCGGCCAAACAGTTCACCGTGCACCGCGGCGTGCTCAGCCAGCAGCGTCTCGTAATCTTCTTCTACTGCGTCCAGTTCCGCTAAAACCCTCGGCAGATCACTCTGCCGGTTCCCACGGGAAAACGCCTTGATCAGCAGCAGGCAGTCCGTCGCTTCATCCACCTCCAGCATGCCGTCCGCCGCACGACAGCGGCAGCCGATCAGACGTGCCGCCATACCGAAGTCCTCCCCGTTGTCGTTGGAGGAAGCCAGCAGCAGATGCCCATCCTCCCGGGCTTCATAAAACGCATGCGCCTCAAGGTCTTCCACAAATGCCTGCATATGCTGCGGGGTGAACCGGGTCATGGGATACAACCGGAGTGTCAGCCGGCCGGTGATGGCCGGCCGGGATGCGGTCAGCCGCATCACCAGCATGTCCCGGCAGCGGGACACAAAACAGCGGCGTTCAAAAATGATTTCCCCCAGATTATACCGCACCGTTATCTCGCCGGTATCCATATGCAGGGTGCGGCGGTAGTGGGAAAACGGTTCTTCACACGGGAAATCCATCCACAGCTGGCCAAGGGGAAACGGCTCCCCCACGCAGCCGTCAAATCCGGACGTTTTCAGCGCATCACATGCGGCCCGGTTGCCATAGGCAAAATCGCCGCGGTCGATTGCCTCCCGCACTTTCGGCAGTGTGTCACTGATATCCGGCAGCTCTCGCCGGATGGTGTTTCGCCACAGATCGAAGCGGTTGACCGTTATCTGCTCGGTCCGTACGCCGCCCTGTACCAGAATCCCGGTCTTTCCGTTTCCGGCCGGCAGCGACTCCTTGCTTCTGTCGTTTTCCCACCCAGCCGGGGTTTTCAGTTCAATCGTATTTCGCCGGTCATTCATACAGTTCTCCCCTTCTTCCATACAGCTGTTCCGTGCTGCTGCACAACCGCATCTCTCTCGCCCGCTTTTATGACGGTCAGAACAATGCGCCCGGCGATACTTTTTCTGCCTTCCGCCGAAAGTGCGGCAGCCGTCAATCCGTCAGGCCGTACTCCCGCGGCGGCCGGGATGCGCCGGATCCGCTGCCGATTGCACTAAAGCTGAGTTTACCACGACGGCCCGGAGAACACAATGCGGAAAGTTGCGTAAATCCACGCGCCGACGGTGCAAAAAATGACGGGCGCCCAACAGGTTCTTCTCCTGCCGGGCGCCCGTTTACTACCGCATTTTGTTTTTCCGGCACCTTACATTGCCGTCGGCAGCGGGACACAGGTAAAGCAAAGCAGCAGCTTCGTGCCGTCTTCGCTGATATCCAGTTTGTGTATGATTTTGTATTTGTCGCGCAGGGCATTGACCTGTTCTTCGTATTCCGGTGAAATCGGCGCGCGGAAAGTTTCTCCGGTATCCAGCGAAAGGCATTCCACTGCTTTGTCTCCATCTGTATAGGTATAAAGAACGGAACCGCGCGTGCACAGCGCGCTTACATTGGTTTTGCGCATCTGCATTTCTCCGGTAAAGACCGACTTCGTATAGATCTCCATATTTATATACGTACGTTCGGCATGCACGATGACGTTCACGCTTTCCTTTTCCCAGTCTTCCAGCATGCAGGTATCGGTTATATCTTCGCCGGTTGCCGTATCGTATACCGCGCCGCCGTTTCCCAGATCCACAACAACCGCCTTTTCTTCCTGAACAAAACGAACGACTCCTCCGCAGCCCTTCCAGGAATCTTCGGAATCTAGACATTGCATAATCCAGTTATATTTATCCTTTGAGGCTGTCTCTTCATGTTCCGGATCAACATAAACCAGATACTGTCCCCGAGGGGAAAATTTCAGTTTGGCATACAATTTTTCGTTGAAATTTTCATAAGTACATATAAGCTGTGCCGTCGGCATATCCTGCTGCGTATCGATACAATACAGCCCGGCCGGCTGCCCCTGCGTAAAGCTGTCCATCGCCAACACATACCGCTGGTCGCAGGAAACCATCATCTCCAGATCCATCTGTACAGCGTTCTGGGCAATCAGCTCCGGCAGCGGCTTGAGTTCATTTGTCTCCCAGTTGAAGAAATAGGCCTCCCCGGGTTGTTCAGTGTCCGGATCACGCACGGTCAGTATACAACGCTGATTCCGGGCGTTAAAGCTGACAACATGAAGCTGCGCCCCGCTGCCAAGCGCCGGCAGCCGCCCCGTAAGCAAATGGGTCAGACAGATAACCTTTTGTGTTTCGGTATGATATAGGAAACCGCGGCACTTTTCATGTCCAGGCACCGTCGCCGCGTCCTCCAGCAGCAGCCAGGCGGCGTTCTCCGCGCTGAGCATCTCTGCTTTGGGGGCAAATGGGATTGTCTGGTTATAACGCTGCGCCTGCTTCATCGGTTCAGCCCGCAGATGCAGATCTCCCGCCGAAAATGCCACCTCGTTATATTCCGTATAAGTCACCGTCTGCACCGTCAGCTGCCCGGGAATATACCACGCCGGCACATCCTCTTCGGCCGCATTTCCCAAAGAAGAGGATGGTGCGTTCGGCACCGAGAAGCCGCGCAGGAGCATCACGCTGAGCAGGGAAACACCGGAAACCACCGCGACAATCGCAACAGCGGCCGACAGCCAGATTTTCTTTCGGCGAACGGGCTTCAGCGGAATAACTGTTTTTTCTTCAGCCGTTGCCGAATCGCGCCGAATCTCATTCTTTTTCTCTGCAAGCAGTCCTTCCACATATTGAGGATCCACATCGCCCAAAGCCCGGAACAAATCATCCGCTTTCATACCTGTACACCCCTTTCTTCCAGAAATACACGCAGTCTCTGCCGCATACGATATAGGCGAACACTGACCGCATTTTCTTTCATCCCATATTTTTCAGCGATCTTTCCTACATCCTCCGCCAGATAATAGCGTTCGAGAAAAAGACGCCGGTCGCTCTCGCTGAGCGTACCTAAAAAATCCTGAAGACATTCCGTCAGCACGGCGTTCTCACAATAGATATCCTCCAGATCCGGCCCAATGCTCTCCTGAAGTTCATCCAGTATCTGCGCAAAGCGGTCGCCGCTGCGCTTTTGGGCGGACAGATAACGATAGCGGTCCAACGCGCGGTTGCGTACCAGCGCATAGACATAGGATAACAGGGACTCCGGATGCTTTGGCGGAATGGAATTCCAGACGTCCATGGCCGCGTCATTCACACATTCCTCTGCATCCTCATGCGTGTGGACAATTCTCTGTGCCTGATAATACAGCTGATCGCCATACTTCCGTATCAGTTCTTCCAGCGCCCCCTCCGAACGTTGGAAGAACAGCGCAATAATGCCCCCGTCATCCATGCCTTGGGCTCCCTCCATCTAATAAGACGATAATAGTCGCAAAATATGACAGCTGATTTTAAAAAAATGCGGTTTACAGCAAAATATTTTTTCAATTCCGGTATTTCGTCCTTTATCATACCGCATCCATGCCTTGACGTCAAAGGGGAATTTCCCATGAATCGATGTTTTTCGATAAACCATTTCCACGCCTTTATGCACAGGAGTAGCGGGCATGACAACAGCGCGCCGTCCCGTCTCAGACAGCGCGCTGCCGGTTTACCTGTTCAAAACGCATGCGTTTTGAACGGATGTACTCATCCGCACGATAAAAAATCAGCGTCGGGAACCGTTCTCTTCATCGCGGAAGATTCTCGAACCGGTCGCCCCGCGCTGTCCCTGATACTTGCCGCGGTAGGGCTTTTCAGCGTCGCGGTCCAGCTGCGCAAACACCAGCTGACCGACGCGGCGTCCAGCCTGCAGCTCGATCGCGCAGGGGCTGGCGTTGAACAGTTCCAGCGTGATCTCCCCCTCAAAGCCGGGATCCACCCAGCCCGCATTCTGGATAAACAGACCCAGCCGGCCGATGGAGCTTCGGCCTTCCACAAAAGCCGTCATGTTGTCGGGAAGACGAAAATATTCCCGCGTTGTCGCCAAGACAAACTGTCCGGGCTGAAGGACAAACCGCTCTGCCTTCACTTCGCGATAGGCAATCGGCGCATCCATTTGGATCTGTCCGTCGGCTTCCATCAGACGAAAAGAATCCCCCAGCCGGATATCTACGCTTGCCGGCTGGATCTGGATATCCTCCAGCGGCGAAATATCCAGCTGACCTCCGGCCAGCAGCGTGCGTATCGTTTTATCGGATAAAATCATGGTTTTTCTCCTTTTTCTCATTTCTTTTGGCATTATAGCACATTTGATGCAGGGAATCCATAGGGCATAAAGCCGCATGCCGGTTTTCGCTTTCTGCCCGGGTGGGTATAATTTCCTTTTTTCTGTGCAAACCTATCGGTATACCGAGTAAAGAAAGGGAGACGATCATGGCGCCGATTCTTCTGAGCTGCTGTTCCACCGCCGATCTGACCGCAGAGCATCTCCGGGAACGGAACATAGCGCATGTCTGTTTTCACTATACGCTGGACGGCAGGGAATATCCGGATGACCTGGGACAGTCCATGCCGTTTGACGAATTTTATAAGGCTATGGCAGCGGGGGCGGTAACCAAAACCTCGCAGGTCAACACGGAAGAATTCATCGCGTATTTTACGCCTTTTCTTGAACAGGGGATGGATATTCTGCATGTGTCCCTCTCTTCCGGGCTGTCCGGCGCTTTCGGCGCAGCCAATATGGCCAAAGAGGCGCTTTCTTCCCGGTTCCCGCAGCGAAAAATCCGGCTGGTAGATTCGCTTGGCGCCTCGTCCGGCTACGGTCTGCTGATGGATAAGCTGGCAGACCTGCGGGACGCGGGTGCCGATATCGACACGCTGTACGCCTGGGCTCAGGCCAATCGCCTGCGGCTGCATCACTGGTTTTTCTCCACCGATCTCACCTTTTACGTCAGGGGCGGGCGCATATCCAAGGCCTCCGGATGGTTCGGCACCATGCTCAAAATTTGCCCGCTTTTAAATATGGACAGCCAAGGCAGGCTGATACCCCGGGTTAAGGTGCGCGGGAAAAAGGCTGTCATTCAGGAAATCGTCCGAAAAATGGAGCAGTATGCCGAGGAAGGAACCGCCTACAGCGGCAAGTGCTACATTTCCCATTCCGCCTGTCCCGCGGATGCCCGTGCCGTCGCTGACCTCGTGGAAGCCCGCTTCCCCAGGCTCAGCGGCAAGGTGGAAATCGATTCGGTCGGCACCACGATCGGCAGCCATACCGGTCCCGGCACCGTGGCGTTGTTTTTCTGGGGAAGTGAAAGGGGCGCCTAAACGGTTCTCATCCGCTTATCGAAAAAGGCCGGCTTATGCCGTCTTTTATTGCCTGTTTCTGCTTGAATATTTTTAACCCATTCATTTTTCATAAATAATTCAAGTGAATTTTGGCTTATACAAAAAGCAGGCCAATAAGCCGCAACCATACAGAAGACATACACCCCCTTGCACTGACTCTGGGTATGTGATACACTTTGTAGCGCATACAGTCGGAAGAACGGTTCAACCGCGGCACGTTGATTCAAATCCGACTGGAAAAGGAGTCATTATGAACGAGAAGGAAATTGCTGAAATCCGCCGACGCTTCCGCTCGGATAAGAGCAACATCACCCATGTGCGCGGCTGTTATGTGAATGAAAAAGGAGAAATCCTCTCTCAGCTGGACCAGCCGCTGTCTCTCATGTCCCAGGAGGAAACCGACGAACTGCTGGCCATTCTTCGGCGCACCCTGTCCGGTACGCCCGGGAAAAACCTGATGGATATTTCCTTTTCTACCCAGCAGGTAGCCGGCGGCGAGGAACACGCCCTGCTTATGGCGCTGCGGGATTCCGCCCTGAAAAACGATGAGGCTGTCCAGTTCTTCTTCCAACAGGTAATCCAAAACCTCACGTTGGAAGGACAATATTTGATTCTGCTGGTTCACGACACCTACGATATCCCCTACCGTTCCAAGGACGGCGAACGACAGTATGAGGCTTCCTCGGAGGTATATTCCTATGTTCTGTGCAGCATCTGCCCGGTGAAGATCACCAAGCCTGCATTGAGTTACTACATGTACGAAAACGCCTTCCATACCTGCAAAACCGACTGGCTGGTATCCCCTCCCGCGCTGGGCTTTCTTTTTCCGGCCTTTGACGACCGCAGTACAAACCTGTACGGCACACTGTATTACACAAGGGATATTGCCGAAAACCACGATGAATTCGTGAAAGCGCTGTTCTGTCAAGAGGCGCCGATGCCCGCGGCGGTACAGAAGGAAACTTTTCAGTCCCTTCTGGGCGATACGCTGGCCGATGACTGCAGCTACGAAGTGGTGCAGGCTGTACACGATCAGCTCTATACCACCATTGAAGAACATAAAATCAACAAGGAAGAAGAGGCGCCCGCAGTTTCCAAAGCCAAATTCAAGCAGGTGCTAACCTCCTGCGGTGTTGACGAAGCACGCGTGACAGCGTTTGAAGAACGATACAACGACTGCTTCGGTGAGGAGACGGAGCTGAATCCCCGAAATATTGTGGACACCCGGCAGATGGAGGTGTGCACCCCTAATGTGACCATACACGTGAAGGCCGAACGCAGTGACCTTGTGGAGACGCGGGTCATCAACGGGGTTCAATATATTCTCATCCGTGCGGACGAAGGCGTGGAGGTCAACGGCGTACACATCCATATTTCCTGAAAACGGAAAGCAGGCGCTTTTTTACCCGTTTCGTGCATACAATTATATGGCTAGAAAAAGGGCTGTGCAGTAAAATTTCTGCATAGCCTTTTTCTTTGTTGTACAAACTACCGCTTCAAGTCCACCGGCATCTTCTTGACAAATAATCAAAATCCAAGTATATTTTAGAGAGGTTATTTATATGATTTTACCATTTCATATAAGGAGACGCCAATGCTAATATCCAAAACCATATTGAAATATTTCTCCAGAGACACAACCGAGCCGCCTTACGAGGTGGCGCAGCACCGGCATGAATACTGGGAACTCGTCTATTACGGGGGACTGGGCGTCTCTACAGTAAACGGGGTCGCCTTTAATTATCTGCCGGGAAGCTATGTCGTCATCCCGCGCAACGTACCACATGCGGAAAAAGCCCTGTCGCATGGGGATCTTTTCTGCCTTGGCTTTGAGGCAGAGCTGGAGTTTACCGAACTGCCCACAGCACTTTTTATCGACGATGCGCAGCAGTCCATCCGCAAGGGCCTCGAGACTATCGAGACCGAAATAAAAACCGAACCGCCCTACTATTCCCAGCGGGTCAACCTTCTGCTGCGGGATATCCTCCTTCTCACGCTGCGCACCTGTACACGAAAAAAGCAAAAAGCCGACGATAAGCTGGATATGATTATCAGCTATATCGACGCTTACTGTACCATGAATATTGATTTCCGCACGCTGTCCAACTCCATGAACTACAGCTATGACTACCTGCGCCACTATTTCAAGTCTAAAAAGAAAATGTCACTTAAGCAATATGTCATCACCAAAAGGATTGATCTGGCCAAGGAACAGCTGACTACTAATATGCCGGTTTCCAAGGTGGCCGAAGTATGCGGCTTCGCGTCCCCCGCCTATTTTTCCGCCGTCTTCCGGCAATTTACCGGTATGACACCCAGTCAATATCAGGAACACCGCCAACGGTTTCCGAGCGAAAATCACACCATCTTATGCGAAGCCGAGGAATAATGTCTTCGCGAACAAACGGCGTTCTATCCTTTTTTCACTAAATAACGCGGACACCGTTTGATCGGTGTCCGCGTTATTTATCACTATTGATGCCTGTTCAAACCTGTGCAGAAGCGACGGCATACGGCGGATGATAAGGTCAGTTGTTCAAAGACCTGCCGTAAACTATCCTTTGGTCAGCATTGCGGTAAGAACCGGACGGATAACACGGGCCATACGAGTATAGCCGATCTCATTCGGATGAACGCCGTCACGGGTAATACCGGGCTGTACGGTCAGGCCGTCGGCCGCGGCCAGCGGCGTGTGGTAGTCTACGCAGGGGACGCCGTGCCGGGCACAAAGCCCCAGCAGCTCCGCATTCATCCGCACCACCGCTTTCTTTCGCGCCTGTGCACCCGGAGAAGGCTCTTCCGCCAGCGGTGTGATGGTACCGGCAATAACCCGCTGTCCCGCCTGCCGGCAGGCCGCAAACATCGCCTCATAGGCGTGCACAAAAGTGTTTATGACCTCTTCAGCCGCCGCAGGAAGTGTCGCTGCCTCAATCTCAAAAAACGGAAACGTATTGTTCACTCCGCCGTTAATCACTGCCACCCGCGGCTTGAGCTGGAGCACATCAGCAGCAAAACGCTTTTCGATGATATCGATCACGTCACCGCTGATCCCCCGGTTGACCGTGTTTCCCAGATCACCAAACTCCCGCCGGACATCCCAACCCTCCGTTATGGAGTCTCCAATAAAAACGATATCCACTGCTTCTTCTGCCATGAGGAGACGTTCATTGTCCGCATCAAATTCATCCCTCCGCAGATCGGCCGGCGGAAACAGCTTCCCCGGTTTCAGAATTTCCCTTTTCATCCAAACCATTCCCTTTCTGCGCGCTAAGCTTTCCCCGGCAGAAGCGGTTTTGACCGCTTTTGCGTGAAACTCCTAATCGACCGGATCGGCCGTATCATCTGCGGCCGCAGGCCGCTGCCCTGCCTGAAACAAATCCAGCGATCCATGTCCTCCGGCCGCCCTCTGATAGGCATAGGCGCTGGGTTTGGGTGATCCGGCAACGCGACATTCCCCGGTTTTACGGAGGATATCCCTCCGGTGAGCAACCGGGTCGCAGAACAGCCCCGCCGTATTATGATTTTCGGTAACATCGTCAAAAAAGCGGTAATAGTGCAGCGCTTCCACATAGGGCATCCGTTCCTCCACCACCGCAAACAGCCGCTCGATTGCCGCGGGAATATACGCCATATCCCACAGCGATTCATCCCAGCCGAACTCCGTGAGAAAGACCTTTTTCTCTTTTTTCTCCCGTCGGCGGATGACTTCGTAGATTTCCTGGTTTTTCTCTACGAAATAATCATCCGGCGCATTTTTGTAATAATAGGGATGCCAAGCGGCGACCTCAAAAAAGTCGTCCGGACATGCGCTGCCATGACGGCCGGATTCAACCGCATCGTACAGCGCCTCCATAAAATTGACCATCGTTGTTCCGGTATCCGTCTCCGGAATGCCAAGTCCGTAGGGATCCACGATTCCGCCCAGCACCGTAATCGCCTGCGGGTTTGCCCGGTGTATGCCCCGCGAAGCACGAAACAGCATATCGGCAGACATTGCTGCCAGTTCCCCGGTGGGCAGTTTCTCGCCGAAATGCCCCTGAATATACATAAAGTCCTTGTTGTTGAGTTCGTTGTCAATTTCCCAGTACAGGATTTCGGGGAACTCGCGCACGGCCAGATACCAGTTTTCTTCGTATATTTCCAGCCATTGTGTATAGTTGACACATCCTCGTGAAGGCTTTCCTACGCAGAATGTTTTCTCTTCCAGAGACCAGTTCACATGATTCATACCGATCACCTGAAAACCGAACCGTTGCGCCTCCTTCAGTATATCGTGCATTTTCTGCACAGCCGCAGGACGGAATGTATGCCAGTCCTCCATGTATTCACCAAAGTGCATCCAATGGCGGACTGACCGCACACCCAGATTGTTCAGCAGCTGGAAACCGGTCCGATAATCCACACCATTCTCATCCCACATAAACGACAGATAATCCATACCGTACAGAAACCCCTTCTGCGGTTTTTCCGTGGAGGGACGTTCCGAGAATTTCACGCCATCATCACCTTTCTTTTACAATCCGCAATGCGGTTTCTCTGCTTATGGATTTTCCGCCGGCGTCATCAGCACATCCAGACTGCCCATCCCGCCGGCGGCCTGCTGATAAGCGTAGGCAAACGGCTTGGGCGCTCCCGGCGTGCGGCGGACGTCGGATCCCGGCATTACATCGATGCGGCCGGGATTGGGATCGTAGAACATGCCAGCCAGTTCTCCGTTATTGCTGATATTGTCAAAAGCACGGAAATAGTGCAGGCTTTCCACATAAGGCATCTGTTCAGCGATCACCGTATAAAGATCCCGCATGGCCTCGACAATGTTTTCCTCTCCCCAAATGGATTCGTTCCAGCCGAATTCTGTCAGAAAAACTTTTTTATCCTTACCTTCTCTCCGGCGGATCACCTCGTAAATCCGATTGTTTCCCTGAACGAAATAGTCATCCGCTTTCCCCTGATAATAATAAGGGTGCCAGGCGGCGACCTGGAAAAAGTCATCGGGGTAAAAGCTGCCGTGATCCCCGCTCTCGATGGCATCATACAGCGCTTCCATAAAATTGACCATCGTCGTTCCGGTATCTGTTTCCGGGATACCGAGTCCCAGCGGATCCACAATACCGCCCATCACCGTCACGGCATTCGGATTCGCACGATGGATACCGCGTGACGCATAAAACAGCATATCGGCGGACAGGGCTGCCAGCTCCTGCGTGGAAAGCTTCTCGCCGAATTTCCCTTCCGTATACATAAAATCCTTGTTGTTGATCTCGTTATCGATTTCCCAATAGGTGATTTCCGGAAATTCCTCGGCAACCAGATACCAGGTTTCCTCATAGCATTCCAGCCAGCGGTAGTAGTCGCTGCCCTCCCAGGGCTGCCGGACCGGCTTGCCCGCGCCGAAACGCCCGAATTCCAGTGACCAGTTGACGTGACTCATACCGATCACCTGGAATCCCTGCTCCCGCATTGCGGCAAGGATGTCATGCATCTGCTCAACGGCTTCCGGTTTAAAGGTTTGGTAATCTTCCATATAATAGCTGAAATGCATCCAATGACGAATCGACTGCACGCCGAGATTTTTCATCAGCTGCAAGGCCTTTTGATAATCGATCCCATTCCCGATGCCTTCCCAGGCTAAATAGCACATACCGAACAGATGGCCGTCCTCCGGCGTTTCCATATCTGCCCGGTAGTTGCTGCCGTATTTCCGCAGAGTCTCCTGTGCGGACGCTGCCGAACTGCCGGATGCGCCGCCGCACCCCGCACTGCCCAGCAGCACAAGCGCCAGAAGAATCCCCAGTATGCGGCGGTTCATACCTTTCCCTCCTGTTCTTTCCGTTCGTATGCCAGCAGCGCCATCAGATTTACGCCGCCTTCCCAGACCCGCCAGCGCATGCCTGCGGGTTTTCCGGAGACATAGTATTCCGCCCAGATCCCCTCCTCGTCCCGGCTGTCGAGCACGATACGGAAAAGCTCATGCCGCAGAGGGCTGTCCGTCACTGTCAAGCCGTAAAGCAGCAGGCCGTATTCGTATCCGGTGCATTTTCCCGCTGCGCCGTTTCCGTCGATACACCCCAGACGGATCACGTCTTTGGCCAGGCTTTCATAAATATCCCGCTGCTGGTCAGCCGTCAGCAGGTCGCTGTGGATATAGGCCGGCATCATCTGCACGCAGGACAGCGCGTAAATACGGTCGGAGCGGATATCTTCGGTTTTGTCGGCACAGTCCGGGCAGGTGTACAGGCCGTACCGGTTGGGTTTCAGGCCATCCATATACCGGTAGCAGTATGGGCATACGCCCTTCTTTTTGGCCGGGCCGGGAGCGTTTCTCCGTTCCGGGTTGTTGGTGATCAGACGCCCGTCCCGCAGAAAGTTTTCCGCAAAACGCCGCCGGGCCTCTTCCACGCCCTGACGAATCCAGGCCCGGTCTTCATACGGCGCCATGCGCCTGCCGGATTCGATCAGCAGCATCGTCGCTTCGCAGGAGCCGTCGTCCACATGCACCCTGGGCAGCATGCCGCCCGCCACATAGGTTTCATCACCGCAGAAGGGCATCATGCCGTGATAAAGGTGGCGGGCCTGCACCTCCATGGCCCAGCGCAGCATCGGCATCAGTTCCTGCAGGAACGCCGGATCGTCCGCCGCTTCGCAATAGTCAAACGCCTGGAGGATCAGATAACCGGGATTTTCCGCTTCGTCGCATTCGTGGATATGCATGGATCCGTCGGTTCCTACCGACTGTGCGGTAGCCAGAAATCCTTTTTTGTGCCAGACACCGAGATAGAACGCCAGCAGTTCCCGGGCCTCCCGGTAAAATCCGGCGGCAAGCAGGCCCCTCGAGGCACCGTAGAGGTCGCGGATATAGGCCAGATTCCATTCGATTGCGCTCACAACGCCGCCGCAGACCGACCGATAGTTGGCAAAAACATACCAGTAGTCCTCCACGATGTCTTTTAACGCCGTATCCTTCACGGCGGGGCAAACCGGGTTGTATTCTTCTCCTACGCTGTCGTCCAGCACCTGTTCCGGCGTTTCCCCGAACCGGATGAGCAGGCGGGATTTGCCCAAAACGGTGATATGAATGCCATCCGGCGCGGTGAGAATCTCCGCCTGATCGCCGCAGACACGAAAACAGGCGTCGCGGTCCGTAGGATAGTCGTTGACATAATAAGCGCCCTTCGGTATCGTGTACACACCGGAAGCCGGCGCATAAACGGCCGCGGCATCCGGCCGGATGACAAAATGCAGCGGCCGGTTCAACGCAAATTCCCGGACAAAAACATCGCGGTCGGTCAGATATTCCTCCATCACACCCGCGTCTTCCCCGGCTACCTGTATCCGGTACTTCCAGCGGTCGCGGCCACGGATGCGTTCGCTGTACGCTTCGGTCAGCGGTTCCTCCGGAACATACCCGGACAGGGCGTTCCGGCCGGCCAGATGGTTTCCTTTTGCCATATAAATATCCAATCCGCGGACACCGACATTTATCCGGCCGTTTCCCAGTACATGCAGACAGGTGTTGCTGCGGTCGCTGCTTCGATAATATCTCATCTTCCGTCTCCTATTCCAAAACCGTTGTCAGCAGTTCCAGACTGCCGTTCCCTCCGGCGGCCTGCTGATAGGCATACGCGCTGGGTTTGGGAGATCCGGGGTTTGCCCGCCGGCCGGTCCCCTGCTCCATATCCTCCCGGTCCGGGTTGGGATCACGGAATATGCCGCCCTGACAATTGTTGTCCAGAATGTTGTCAAACGCACGGTAATAATGAATTGACTCCACGAACGGCAGACTTTCCGCCGTCGTCTGGTATACCGCCTGGATGTACTCCGCCGCTTTGTCCGCACTTTGTGTGGCGTCCCAGTTCCCAAGTTCGGTAAAATACACTGTCTTGTGCTTGCCTTCATAGCTGTAAGCGATATCGTAAAGGCTCTGATTGGCTGTAACAAAAGCCTCCGCATTAAAGCCGTTGGTATACGGGTGCCAGGCCAGTGCCTGAAAATAGTCATCAGGATCGGTGCTGCCTTCGCCAAAACTGCCCGATTCTATGTTCTCATAAACCGCCTTCAAAAAACCTTCACCGGACCAGGTGACAAAACCGCCCATCACGGTGACAGCCTCCGGATTCGCCCGGTGCACGCCGCGGGAACCGTAGAAAAACATATCGGTCGAAATATCCGCCATTTCCTGAAGGGAGAAAGCAGCGGCCCCCTCCGCATTGTGCATAAAATCAATGTTGTTGGTTTCGTTGTCGATCTCCCATATAGTAATCTCCGGAAAAAGCTTCGCCAGCTCATACCACCCGCGTTCGTAGTTCTCGATCCACTCCGCGTAATAGCTGCTGCTGCGGGATACCTTGTCGTTGACGTGGGAGGGACCGTATTTGTTGATATTGTGATGATTCATGCCGACCAGCTGAAAATCGTATTTTGCCGCTTCGGCCAGAATGGCCTTCATGGTATCCACATTGTTCTGCCTGACATTGAACGACTCATCAAAGAACCAGTCCACATGCATCCAGTGGCGGATCGACTTTACACCCAGATTGTGTATCAGCTCAAATGCCTTTACATAGTCGATTCCGTTGCCGATCCCTTCATAAGCGATATAATCCATCCCGTAAAGATAGGTTTGATCCGCCGTCGGGGAATCCTCTGTTTTTTCTCTGCAGCCCGTCAGCACGCCGCACAGCAGCGCCGCGGCAAGCAAAAAAGACAGCAATCTCTTTCTCCTCATCGGAAAATCCTCTCTTTCTCAAAAAGGGGGGCGGTTCTCTCCCGCTTTTTTATTACCATTCCCCGGCAGAACGGCGCAGGGACCGGGACTGCCTCCCTTTCTTTCAGCACCTGTCCGCAACCTCCGGACAGCAGCATTTCACGGGCCATCTATTGTCTGAACAGCCCGTGAAATCCTGCATCAGCTCATTCCGTCAGCAAGCCGTGGCTTTCCACCGCATCGGCATAGGTTTTATAAATCTGTTCCAGCCCTTCGTCCTCACAGGATTTTTTCAGCGCGTCCCAGTCGGTCGTCAGGTTTTTCTGTCCGGCGATCACCTGGACGGCATAGGTGCTGCAAAGGTCGGCAATCGCCACCGTCTTCTTATTCATCGCCTGCGGCAGCACGGTAAAGTTCACCAGTTTGCTGGTTTCCACATTGTTGAAATACTGCGCCGACTGCTGCATCAGCTCCGCATACGCCGGGTTGATCGATTGATAATCCTGAAAAAATGTGAAGGTGCCTGACCGATCGTATTCGTCCCACTGAATCGGCGGACCGCCGAGAAGGCCGGCAAACCGGTATTTCCCATACAGATCGGTTTCGCCGTTCGCGCCTTCGGCGCTGGAAAAGGCTCCCTCCGGTTCGGCATTCCGGTTTTCCAGATTTACTACTATGGAGGTCTTATCCTCATTCCAGGACCAGTGCGTACCTTCTATGCCGTAGGTTTTGGTCATCTGGCCTTCCGGCGAGTACAAATAGTTGAACAGACGAAGCGCGGCATCGGTATTGGTGCACGCTTTGGTGACCGAGAAGCCGCCCCATATACCGCCCCAGTTGCTGAAGCCGCCGGCGCCTTCTTCGCCGATATTGGCTGTCCCCACCGGCGGCGGACCCATTACGCAGGTGCCTTTTCCCCAGACGTCCTCCATAGGCTTGGCGTTCCAGATCACAGCTTCTCCGCCATTGGTGATCAGGATGCCGGTGCGCCCCTCCTCGAAGGCCTTCGCGTCGCCGCCTCCGCCGGGGGTATTGGTGTAAAACTGCGGGTCAATCCATCCGTTTTTATAGCAGCCGCTGAACCATTCCAGAAAATTTTTATACCCCTGTGTCAGGCACATGTATTCCACATTGCCGTTCTCATCCAGATCATAATCCGTCGGCGCACCGAACGCGTGATAGAGGGGCTGGTTTGCCCACTCACCGGCAAACGGCGACATGCCGTAGGTCTTGGTTCCGGGGTTCAGATTGTAGCTGGGATCGGAGAATTTCATCATAACGTCCTGAAACTCGTCCATATTGACTGGCACGCGGGGCTGTTTTTCCCCATTCTCATCCTCCGTGTAATACCCGATTTTTATCAGCCAGTCGCCGCGGTAGTAAATACCCCAGCCGCTGTTGGGCACATCACAGTTCGGCAGCAGGGTGTGCGCCCCTTCAAAGGTGACGTTGCGGTATTGCTCAGAGGTAAACAGCTTGTTCAGATAGGGATACTGCTCTTCCTTTCCCGCCATCAGGTTGGTCCAGTCGTAAAGGATTCCGGTAGCCTGGTCGGCCCAGGTATAATAGGCGCCGCCTGTTCCGTTGGGCACGCTGAAGAAAACATCCGGCATATCGGTCGCCGAATTCAGGCGGGGACTCAGCGTGGTGTAGTAGTCGTCGCTGTTTACCATGCCGCTGATTTCAATGTTCACGTTCGCCGCGTCTTCAATGGCTTTCCATACCGAATCCTTGGTTGCGCCCTCGCTGTAATTGCCGTTGATGATAAAGAGCCTGAGTGTCGGCCGTTCTCCGTCCGAAGGGCCGCCGGCCGGCCCGCTGCAGCCCGTAAGAAGCGAACCGGCCATCAAAGCCGCCAAAAGAATGCCGCGTAGTCTTCTCATGAAAATCCCTCTCCTTCATTGAAATAAAATCAGGACAGCTGCAGCACGATCCGCATAAAGTCGGCAATAAACTCTCTGGACCGCACAGCCTTTGCCACAAGCAGCCGGGCTCCTTCCAGCTCATGAGGCAGATATTCGTAGAGCTGATCCACATTGACCGTCATGCCGCGCGTAAGGGTCCCCTCGGTTTCCACCTGCACCAGCGTCGGCTCGGTAAGCAGGATTTCCGGATGCGCCACATAATAAACCGTCAGCGGGTCGTGCAGGATCGGCGTATTGCCGGTGGAGGCGGTATAAAGTTCCACCAGCCGGGACAGGTACGCCCGCTTTTCATCGCCTTTTGCCCCCAGAAGCATCTCGTGCTGCCGGCGGCTCAGCCGGGTCTGACTCGTCACATCCAGTCCGATGCAGACGACTTCTCCCTCAAATTCCATCACCCTCTTAGCCGACAGCGGATCGCAGACGATGTTCCACTCCCGGAACTGCCTCTGAAAACTGCCGCCCATCAGCACAATGCGCTGTACCCGGCGCATGCTCTGCGGTGCTTTCTGAATGGCACGGGCAATATTCGTCAGCGGACCGATGGCCACAATGGTCAGCTCTGGTCCGAACTGCTCTGCGGACCGGATGAGAAAATCCACCGCGCCCATTCCCTCATCCTCCGCCGGTACGTTGCAGGGCGCATATTCCGGACTGTCCAGTTCCGGGGTGTACTGACAGGGTGTCTGCGCGTAAGGCATACCGGCTTTTTCCCCCAAGGCTATACCCGCATAAACGGGAACGTCCCGTCCCCACAGCGAAAGCATTTTTCTGGCAATCCTTGCCCTCTTTTCCGTGTTCTGGAACACCGTGGTCACGCCGACCAGCTCCATTTCCGGCATTTCCAGCGCAAGTGCCAGTGCCAGCGCATCGTCGATATCGTCCCCGATATCGGTATCCAGCAGGATTTTATGTTTTTCCATCATGACCTTCTCCTTTTCTCTTCTGTGAATTTCGGAAATAAATCAACGGATCAGCGGACTGGAGAAGGTTGTTATCCCTTAACCGAACCGAGCATGACTCCCTTGACGAAATGCTTTTGTACAAACGGATACATCAGCACAATCGGCAGCATGCCGACAACCACAATCGCCATGCGTATGCTGGTGGACAGGTTCAATATCTCCGTATCAGCCACGCCTCCCGTCTGCGTGGTCGCTGCATTCAGGATTCTGCGGAGAAACGTCTGAATCAGCTGCAGATCTGGCTTTCCCTGCATATAAAGCAGGCCCGTCATCCAGTCGTTCCACTTGCCCACAAAACTCCATAGCCCCAGCGTTGCCATAATCGGTCCGGACAACGGCAGATAAATACTGAAGAAAATGCGGTATTCGCCTGCGCCGTCCAGCTGAGCGGATTCCGCAAGGCTGTCGGATATGCCGCTGAGGAAGTTTTTGGCGATAATGATATCGAAGCCGGACACCAGCCCCGGAAGGATGTAAATCAGCGGATTATTCATCAGATGCAAATCCTGAATCAGCAGATAATAAGGGATCATTCCGCCGCTGAACAGCATGGTAAACAGGATAAACAGCAAAATCCCCGTGCGGCCCTTCAGGCTTTTTTTCGTCAGCGGATATGCCGTCAGCATACAGCAGAACACATGCAGCGCCGTTGCAGCCAGCGAAACAATCAGGCTCCAGACAAATGACCAGACCAGGCCGTCCACACCGGTAAACACATAAACGTACGCTGACAGATTATACACATACTGCGGGCTTCCCGCCGTCCCCGGAATCACACTCTTCATGGATTCCAGCACCACAAACAAAAACGGATACAGCGTCAGTCCGGCAAAGACGATGAAAAAGAGATAAAGCAGCACATTGAAAACAATATTTCCCGGGGTTTTGCCGAAAATCTTCTGCAGCCACATCCTCAACGGACCCTTCCTCACGGTACGGCTCGTCACCATATACCCTCGCCCCCCAGTTTCTTAATCACCTTATTGGCCAGGATCACCAGAATAAAAGCGACAACCGAATTGAAAAGCCCCATAGCCGTTCCCAGCGAGTAATCCCCGCCGATCACGCCGTTGCGGAACAGATAGGTTTCCAGAATATCCGCTTTATCGTAAACGAGCGGAGTGTACAGGTTATAAATCTGATCAAAGCCGCCGTAAACAATGCCGGACACCGAAAAAATGAGGTTGATGCTGACCGCTGGCAGGATCCCCGGCAGGGTTATGTACCGCATTCTCTGCCAGCGGTTGGCGCCGTCCACCATCCCCGCTTCATACAGCTCCGGCCCAATGCCTGTCAGAGCCGCAAAATAAATAATGGTTCCCCAGCCCACGTTTTTCCAGACGTCGGAAACAATCAGCAGGCCGATAAAGAGATTGCTGTTGCCGAAGAAATTGACTTCATGCCCGCACAGGCTGGACAGGAGATTCTGCAGGGCGCTCTGTGAAGCGGTGAGGTCCTTGAGAATATTGGCGATAATCACCCAGCTGATGAAATAGGGCAGATAGGAAATGCTCTGGACGGTCTTCCGGAATTTGTCGCTGGTCAGTTCATTCAGAAACAGCGCCAGCAGTATAGGCATGGGAAATCCGCATGCCAGACGCAGCAGCGAAATGCGCAGCGTGTTAAAGAAGGTGGGATACACCTTTGGATTGGTAAACAGCGTCTTGAAATGCTTCCATATATCCAAATTGCCCAGTTCATCGGTTGCCCAGGGACTTCCCCAGACGCCTCCGGCCTGATTGCCGATGGGGATCACCCAGTCCTTAAAAGCCAGCTGCAGACCGGTCATGGGCCAGTAATTGAAGATCAGCAAGGAAACAAACATCACCAGCAGCATCGAATACAACTGCCAGTGCTTGGCAAAATAGCGGCGGTTAGAGGCTCTCTTCAGTTTCGTCATTCGCTTTCCCCTCCCGGGTCGCGGGGGATCCCGGTTCCCTTTGCATCGTTTTCAGACCGATTATTCCGCTTTGGTGCGAGCCTTTTTTCTATGCAGAACCACGAGGATCACCACCACTATGACCACCGCCGCCAAAACCACGGCACCGCAGATGACCCAGAGTGTCATGTCCGGCCCCTCTTTTTTCTCTACGCTGTCAATGTCGGCCTTTGCACGGGCGACGATCGTGTTGACAGCCGCGGCGGACTGCGCTTCGTCCAGCGCAGCATTTGCCTGTGTCAGGTATTCCTCGACAACCTTCCAGTTTTTGGTGGAGTAGTCTTCCTTTTGGGCATAACCCGCCAAATCGTTTTTCTGCTTTGTCATATAGGCCTGAAGCTCTTCCTTCTCTTTGACCAGCGTCGGCACCGCATCCATTTTGGCGGCTGCCTCTTCAAACGCTGCGTTTACCTCATCTTCCGAGGAAAGATCCGCAAAGCTTCCCACCGCTTCATCGACGATGCCTTCCAGCTCGGCGGCACGCGCAGTGGAATAGGCTGTACCGTCACCCACCATTCCGCTGTACTTCTCTTGCAGAGCCTCCTCTTTTTCCTTTTTCAGGTCCTCAAGTGCCGTCACCGTCTCATATTGCGGCCGCTGTGCCGCGTCATACGCCGCCGTATCCATGCTGAACTGCGGGATGAAGGAGGCCGTGGCAGTTCCCGGATCGCCATTCATGATGGCATAAACGATATACAACGTGTCGCCCTTGGCCAAATGCACCGTAGTCTTTACCGTATCGGGTGACATCGTAGCCACGACATCCATCCGCCTGACAACCATCCGGATTCCGTCGGCGTTTTCGGAGATGAAGCGAAACGCGGAATGGGTCGCCCACTGGTCGGGAAGGGTATCATTCTGCGTAATATCCAGCTTCATGTTTTCCTTTGCCGTGATTTTCAGCACCGTGGCGCTCGCTGCCATGGCGCGCCACTGCCAGCGCCACAGCACATTCTGCCCGTTATCCGGAGTGGCAGCATCAGCAGGCGCGGCAAGCGCATCCTCCGGCGTTCCGCTGCCGCCCCCGAACCATTTTTGAAACGCCTGCAGGCTGCCGTTCTCAAAATCGCCGAACAGGAACTGATAGTCGACAAGTGTCTTGGATATCGGCGCTCCTCCGGCGGCCACTTCCTCACTTACCATCGTGGAGTAGTCCAACTGTTCCGCGGCGGCAGATACGCTCAGCGGTATCTGGCCGACAAGAAGCGTCAGCAGCAGGAAAAGAGCGGCAATTCCTCTGCACTTTTGACTGGATTTCATAACGCTAAAACCCCTTTCATGACTTTAGGCCGGGTTTTGGTCTGTAAAGCGACCGCACCAGAAGCGTAATCGTATACATTGAAAAACTATCCCGGTGCGGCCGCTGATAGCACCGGATAAACCGCCGGCCTCTGGTTTATTACTGCGCCATCCGCCAAAATTTTCGCATCAGCGGATTCTCCTGGTCCTGCCGGCGCCGAGCAGAATCCCAGAAGCGGCCGCCAGGAGGATAAAGGCGAAACCGAGGAGCAGTGTATTGTATCCGGTCTGCGGAATCTGCTGTGCGTCAAAGGCATTGGGATCCGCTGTGAACTGCGCGGTAAAATAAATGGTCTGAACATCCGCTGTATCGTTCCCAAAGTAGAACAGCAGGCTGTCCCCGGCACGAAGATGGGCGACAATCTCTTTGTCCACCACCACCGGTTTATCCGCCGTTCCTGACGCAATGGCGGTGTCGCTGATCTGCCGGCGGTTTCCAGCCTCGTCAATGACAACCGCACGCAGATAGCCGGAGGCCCAGTCGGATTTTGCTTCATAGGCTATGGTCAGCGCGATATCCTTTTTAGCGGTCATCCGGAAAGCGACATTAGCATCACTCTCTGCCTTTCCGCCCCGGAGCTGGAAGGAACTGATAAACCGTGTTTCATCCGCGTACGCTGCGGCATCCTTGACCTTGGGCGTATCCCCGGAATCCCCAAACGTAAATGGCTTGAGGGATCCGTTGGCATTGCCCATCAGCAGCTCGTAATCCAGATTGACGCCATCTGTTACTTTGCTAAATTCATGTTCGATAACCGCCTGTATCATATCCCCGCTGCCCCAGCGCTCAACCTTGCCCATCGGAACAACCGGTTTATCGGGATCCGGCTCCACAAACGCTTTCGGATCGGCTGTGAACGAAGCGGCAAAATAAATCGTCTGCACGTCGGCATTGTCATTACCGAAATAGAAGATCGCGGTTTCCCCCGACCGCAGATGGACATCCACTGTTTTCCGGACAATAACGGGATCCGCTTCGGTTCCGGCCGCAACAGCGGTTCGATCGATTTCCATGACGCCATCCTCAGCAGTGGTGATGGTACGCAGATAACCGGCCGCCCAATCGGACTTTGCCTCAAATTCGATAGCCAGCTTGATATTTTTCTTGGCCGTAATGCGGAATGCGACGTTGCTGCCGCTGCCTGCTTTGCCTCCGCGGAGCTGGAAGGAACTGATAAACCGCGTTTCATCCGCAAAATCTGCCGCGTCCTTGACCTTTGGGGCATCTCCACTGTCAGAATGGGTAAACGGTGACAGGATTCCTTCTGCATCGCCCATCAGCAGCTCATAGTCAAAGTTCTCCGCTGAGGTCACCTTCCCATAATTCTCCCCGATTACCGCCCGCACCATGTCTCCGCTGGTCAGCCGCGTGATGTCCTCAGGAAGGTAGCCGTCAGGATCCGCTGTGAAGGCGGCTGTAAAGGAAAGCGTCTGCCAATCCGTTGTATCGTTACCGAAATAAAACAGCAAAACCTCCCCTGCCTTCAATTGAACCTCAACCGTTTTATTGACGATTACCGGCTCATCAACTGTTCCGGCGGCAATATCCGTCCGATCAACCTCTCCTGCCGCTCCGCCGCCAGTCTTCAGCGTGCGGAAAAAGCCGCTGGCCCAGTCGGACTTCGCCTCAAATGCAATGCTGAATTTTATGTTTTCTTTCGCGGTAATGCGGAAACCCACATTGCTTTCGGGCTTTCCGCCGCGAATCTGCCAGGAACTGATAAAGCGGCCCGGTTCGCCTTCAGCGGCATCCTTAACCTTGGGGGATTCGCCGGTTTCCGCAGCAATAAAGGGGAGCATCGCGCCTTCCGCATTGCCCATGAGCAGCTCGTAGTCAAAGTTGGCTGCTGTGGTTACTTTGCCGAACGCCTGATCGATAGTCGCCTGCACCATGTCCCCGCTGGCCAGCGTCTCCCGTCCTTCCGGCGGCGCAGCCTTGACATTCATCCCCAGCACAAGGGAACTCAGACCGACTGCAAGCGCGCTGACAGCTGCCACAACCTTACCCAAACCCATGACCGATTTCCTCCTCTTAAATCATTTGACCATACAGTACAAATCAGCGCAACCTCACAACCTCTGACGACGGCAGGCGATTCTGCCGTTTCCCGGCCGAAGAGTCATGCGCATTAGCTAAAATTATATTTTAGCCCTTCGTTTTACTGTACACTTATCATGTTACAAGTCCATTACAGAAAAATCAAGCGGCTTATCCCTCTACGCCCATTTTACAGATACCATTTCATCAAATAACCATTTTCTTATAGTCGATTTCCACCGCCGCCGTCTGCTGACGAACGTTCCTGCTGTGCTGCCGTTTCTGCGTCTGTAAAAATCATGCCCCGGCAGGACTGATCCTGCCGGGGCATGATACAAGCATAATCTTCCGAAAGAGCTGATTTTTTGCCTTGGGCTTTTGATTTTCGTTGCGGATAAGCATACATAATTTTTTCAATTCGGTGATTCCTGTCTTTTCCATTTAGTTATCTCGTATATCCGATTACATCCGGCTATATCCTCATATGAACTCTGCAGTGTAGCTGCGGCTAAAGCACCAAGAGCATATCCCTGACACGTAAGGGCATTGGGCTGCTCTGTTTCGCAAAACGACTTTTGGTGAATATCGAGATATTTTTGAGCAGTATCTGTGTCCCCCATACGGGCCGCGGTCAGCGCCAGCATACTCGCATTGTTTAGCATATTTCCGCTCAATGCATCGGGAGGATAATTTTCATAAAGCTCCCGATACAAATATTGCGCCCGTCCCGAGTCTTCTGCCTGTATTCCCATTAGTATGGGAAAAGCCTGTGCCATGGCATCCGGATAAAACTGTTGCCAGCTGAATGCCGACGTTACCGGTGCGCCGATATGATCCACTCCAACTTCATAATAACCCTGATTCCGATTCCACAAGCAAGTTTCCAACGCCTGACTCAGGCGCTGAAGGGTCCCGCGGAGAAATTGACCATCCAGCATGGGAATAAAGCGGCTCAGGCGGACTGCACTTGCCAGTCCAGCAGCTACTTCGCAGTTGTCCATAGTATATTTTATGGGAAAATCCGGTTTGGCGTAGGTGAGATCCTGATCCAAAGTCCCCAGCATCGCGTGAATCACCCGCTGAATTTCGTCCGCGTGGCGGAGGAGCAGCCCTATATCCCCGGTTTTATGCCGATATTGCACCAAGACCATTAAAAACAACGCGGCATAAGAATCGGTAGAATCGTATGTTGGCTTGCCGTTTTTATCATATACCGGAGTTTCTGTCAGAACACCGTCGGATTCCCGAATCGTGTAGTCGTAAATGGTACCGTCCAGACTATTGCAGTCGGTCCCGGTGGTATTGAGATGTGCAAAATGCCACTCGATATACTGCCGGACGTTTTCATAATAGCGAGAAGAACCGGCCAATAGAGCCAACGCCGCGAACGAAGAAAAATAGGGACAAATCCGTCCGGAATGTCCTGGAAGCAGCGGCCACATAGGCAGTGCACCGTTAGAAAGTTGCATGGATGCCAGTCGGTTAAGTTCATTTTCCAGAAATGAGGATAACGGGATATAACATCGGATGGCATTGGCCGTGTTGGTTTTCATAAGACAGATTCCTCCTTAGGGCAGTTCGAAAAAACAGACTTTAAGACGGCTGTGGAATAACTGTTGGGCTGTATATCAGGCCAAAGGCTTAGCCTGTTTCCGGGAAGCCCCGACGAAAATCCCGTCGGGGGCTTCCCGATTTTGTTACGATTTTGGTATTGGCCGGCAGCCTTCAAATCAGTTACAGACGGTGGATTTTCTGGTTATGAACAAAGCGGCCGCTGTCACAACGACAAGAACGATTGCCGCCAACGGAAAGGCTGCGCCAGTGGAGGGCGCGGAAGAATTGCTGGTGATGGAAACGCTCGCCAGACAGGCAAGCCAGTTTGGATCCATCTTCTCTTTAAATTCTATTTTCAGGAATTTGGGTGAGCCTTTGCAGGAACCGCTCAAGGTGCAGCCTTCCCAATATTCCTGTCCGGAAACCAAGGTTTGTTCCGTGGATTTCAATTCTATTTTTGTCCAGTTTTTACCATCATCCGAGACATAGGCAAACAGATTATTGACCGCTTTATCCGCCCCGGTTATGCTGTAAGCCTCCAGCTCAAGCGAAATGCCGTCCGTCACGTCGAGACATTCCTCCAGATTATAAGTAATATATTGTGCTTCCGGTGCGGTTTTTCCGAGGAGGTAATCCAGCTTTAAATCCGGGTTTGGGGTAACCGCCAGCCCTTCAGAGTGCTCACAGGTCTTTGCATATTCCTCGGAAAAATCATCTTTGAAGTTTAAACGGAGATTGTCCCCGGGCTTCTCTCCGGAGTTGATATAGGTTATTTCCGCCTTGCGCAGACCCAGCCCGTAGTGTTCGCGAAGCGTTTCCAGTTTTATATACGCCGTGTCGGCCGGCAGCGCCCCATCGGGAGTGATTTCAAAGGTGGACGTGATATCCTTTGCCCCGTCAGGGTATTCCTGACTGCCGATTTCGGCCAGCGGACTGGTTTTGACCGGAATTTTGGTATAATCCACGTTATCGGCAGAGGCATAAACGTTAATCTGCATCGAATAATCGAATTTGAAGTTGTTCATAGTAAATTTGAAATCTTTGATTGTACTGCCTTCCTGACCATAAACCAGCCATCCGCCGAACGGGTCGGGCTGCAGTTCCTTTCTTTGGATGAATTTTTCCCCCTGTACATATGGGCACTCAATTACTTCCCATACCGATTCTCCGGTTGCTTCCACCTTCATCGAATCAAAAATTTTATTCAAGTCATTGCAATCATCTACAAAGGTTTCTTCCGCAGCGGAAACAGACAGCATGCCGATACCGGAACAGAGCATGATCCCTCCCAGCAGAACTGTAGCGATCTTTTTGGGGATACGTTTGAACATGTTTTACCTCTCCTTTTTAATAATATTTTTGGTGTATGGGGATTCCCTTAACCGATAGGGCATTCCCCTTCCGACCGATGTCTGGACTGGCGTGGGCGGTGATTTTATTCGCCATAAATTTCCCACAGCCGTTTGGTTTCCTGCGCCAGAGCGGTAATTGAAGTATTCTCAAAGCCCAGAATCTGTGCATCAAACTGGTCATTAATTACGTTTTTCCATTTTTCAGGAATTTTTTTCGCACCGTTGTATGCTCCCATAATTGATCCTACGGTGGCACAATTGCAGTCTGTATCATGCCCGCTCATCGCCGCAAAAGTTATCGCCTTTTCAAAATCACCGCCGCTGTATAGTACTGCGGCAGTACAAATCGCCGCATTGGGAATGGTGTGAATTACGTTGTATCCACCGAAATTTTCCTGAATAAAAGCGATGATTTTCTCCGGATCTTTATTTTGATTCACGAAATCTCTGGTTGTGACAACCGCTTCATACAGTCTGGTCTGCTGCGGAATTTCAGCAAGCGCCCGGTTTACCATTGTACTTACCTCTTTTTCACCAAAAGAGGCAGCGATCAGGGCAGCGATGTACATTTCGCCGTAGATGCCGTTTTTCACATGGGTGAGCGCCGCGTCCTTGAAAGCGATTTTAGCGGCTTCACGAGGATTGCCCGCAAAAGCATAACCCCACATATCCGCCCGTATCTGCGCGCCGATCCATTCCCGGTAAGGGTTCATATATGTGGCGGATTTCCGAACAATTTCCTTGTGATTTGCAGGTTTCCCGCCCATGTAATTGTCATCAAGGCAGGCAAAGTTCAGATAGGCTGTTCGTTCCGCCGTACAGAGTAAACGGAATGGCAGCGACCACAGCCAGATTGAGCCCAGATCCCAGGTGTCCCAAGTTATGTTATATAAGCGTAAAACCTGAAGATTCAGCACCGTGTAGCGTGTATCGTCGTCACTGGGGACCTGACCTATATGCTCCAGCGTGGTTGTCAGACTGTTGAGCTTTAGGCCGTCCTCCTGCGCAGCTCGTGAAACTGCGGGCACGTAATTATTCAGTGGCCAGGCATCGGCTTTCTCATACCAAGTGCGGATGGATTGCGGAGTCCACATCTCAATGGGCATACCCAAAGAAGAACCGATGAAACGTCCCAGCCAGGCGCCGTAAAATCGATCATCCATTTCGCTGTTGGGCGGATTTTCGACAAGCCCCATACTTTCGGGAACCTGCTGCATGATACTTTCGTAATCGGAAGGTTCCTGATAGGGATAGTCAGCCCGCATGGGTAATGCATGCATGGCATAGTACAGTTTTTCTTCCTCCGTTTTATCTCCTGCACACAGAGAAGCCTTCGCCTTGAAGGCTTCTCTGTCTATGGCGACCCCCTCTTCCCACAGCTGGTCGATTTCCGCTTCCAACCAAGCATTCCGGGAGATGTCTGGATCTCGCGGAATATCCACCGGCTCTACGGGAGATTCGATTGCCGAGCTGGATGGATCAAGAGCCTCTCCTCCGCTGTCAGAGGGGCGGGTGGCATCACAAGCAGCGAAAGCCAGCAGCAGACAGCAGCAGATGCATAGTGCCGTCAGGCGTTTGACCGTCAACAGCATGTCTTCCCTCCTCGAATATGTTTATTTTATGTACCGGGTTTTTGACATATTTACACTCCCTTGACCGGCATCTTTGGTCAGCTCTCGTCCAAAGGCGGAAACAAACAGCAGCTCATGCTTGCTGCCTGTGGAGATTTTGAATTCTGCGGATTCATCGAAAAATGTTCCCGGCAACTTAAGGGGGCGTAAACAGCTTTATTTCATAGACCTTATTTATGGGATAGCTGCCAGTCCCGTCCACGGTTAATACGATCGAAACCGGCTGAACGATCAGCTTTTGCCGCAAACCTGTATTTGACCGATACTGAAAAAAGAGGGGAATCCACCAGGGGTAGCGTACAGGCGGATGGCAGTCCCTTCTATTTCATCGAATGTAAAAGGATAGATTTCAAAATAATCTCCGAAATCCCCCATACCCTCACCCTGCGGATAGGCTTTTTCGCATTTCTGATTCTTCACATCCACCCATTCGCCGTTGACTTTGACCTGAATTTTAGGCTGTTCAGAGAACCAACCGCCATTCCCAAAATGCATACCCTCCTGAAAAGCAAAAGAAGTAAACCTGTACGTTTCGCTTCCATAGTCGATACCCACATAACCTTCCTTCTGCTTTTTGCCGGTAAAGGTATCATATTGCGACGTATTTGTGGCGGCAAGGGCGTTGACCCAGGAACCCGACCGGATAATTTCGATATCCTTGTTGCCGGTTCCGGTGATGTTTTCCGGCATTACGGAACAGATGATGGAACCTTTTGCGGTGATATCGTCTTTGCCGCCAAGTTTCGGCGCACCGGAGACCTCTGAAGGATCCGGTGCCACAAATGCCTCTTCCTCGGTCTGCTCCACTACCTTACACGACTCAATATACGCGATGCCTTTGGAACATGCCAGAGCCACCATAGCCACATCCGCGTTGTATACCGGCCAGAGACGTCCGTTCTGAATACGGTAATTGTAAAAAATCATAAACGTTTCCGTGCGGTTCATATCGCCCATGGAGGCACCACACAAAGCATTATTAGCCGAAACGAACGTGCTGCCTATGTCAAGCTTCTCCCATGTTCTTTTCGCGTCGCCGGTAGACCAGTGCTGGTTAATGCCGGCGTAAATTCTCTTGGCGCGTGGCGATTCGGGATGAACAATGCCCATGGCAATCGACTCCACCTGTGCCATTGCACAGGGATAATTATTGTTCCAGTCGAAGTCCATATACACATTTCCGTTGCTGTCCAGACCAACATTATAATAACCATTTTCTTCATCCCAAAGGCATTCTTCAATCTTTTTCAGCACGGTATTGGCGGCTTTTGTGTGCTTCTTGAAGTCGTTTTCATAAGCATCTTTATTTTCACCGGCTGCGGGAATAAAGACTTCTTTATACATGTTCGAAAGCGAAGATAATCCGCGCCAGACCTCAAAATTATCCATGACATATTTAATGAAATACTTTGGCGTAGCCCAAGTCAGGCCATCATCCATTGTCGCGTAAACGGCATTGGCAAGGCGGTCTATCTCTGTCTTGTGATCGAGCAGATACTGCTCGTCGTTGCACGCCTGAGCATAATCCCAAAGTATTTTCAGTGTTATGGCTGCATACGCATCGGTAGAATCATAGTGATTCTCTTTAGTGGTGTCATTAACTACCACCTTTTCCGTTACCTCTTTGCCATCGGCACTAAAGGTTAAGTCGTAGTCATACATTGTGCCATCCACGCCCGATACATCTGTTTCAGCCGTGTTGAGATGAGAGAGATACCAGTCCAGATATTTTTTGACATTCTCCCCGTATTTCTCGGGTTTAAGCAGCAACGCCATACATGTCTGCGCCGAAAAACAGGTAATGACACGCGCCTGCCGGTTTGCATCCGGCAGGGTTTGGGGAATCGCACCATTAGGTGCCTGCAGGCTGGCCAGCCACTCCAATTCTGCGTTCATGGTTTCATTGAACAGCTTGAGTTGTCTTTCCTTGTCGATTGAGCCGATTTCCTTTTGTTCACTGTTTTCAGGTTTTATGGTATCGGCTGGAAAGCGCAGCTCCGTGTCGCTGTCCAAAGCGGAATCGTTTGGCATTTCTGCATTCGGTACGCTGATTTCGGAGCTGTTCGGCGGGGCGTCAGCTTCGCTTTTACAAGATGTAAAAAAAACAAGTCCCATAATGACAGCCAGTGACAGGCTCGCCGCCCGGAATAATCCGTTTTTTTTCATAGAAAGAACCATCCTTTCTTGCTGTCGATTTTTTCGCCTTCAGGAACCGGTTATCTTTATATGTATTCTCACCTCCGTATCCATTTCTGTTTTGCGCACAATCTTTTGAATCTTACAATAGTAAAATACCAATTAATTTACACTTTTTATAGCCGAATTCGGATGTTTTGTATATTGAATAGGTGAAAAATCTCTCCATCAGCTATAGATCGAGCCACTTTATAAAAAAGCCAAAATGTAAGAAGAGTCATACGGCAGCCGAACGGTGCACGGCTGCCGTATGACTCTTCTACTGCTTTTCTGTAAAAGCGGGTATCGGCATTGCGGCTGAAACCAGCCGGCCACTTTTGGTTTGAAGCGAAAAAATTGTTTTTCGACCACCATCTGCAGCTTTTTATCAAATGGATATACGATAGAAACGGCAGCATCGGTAACCTGTTTGTGCCGCGAACGCACATGGGGGAAGTCCAGGTTGAAGGTGGACTATTTGTCGCTGGTGCTGTTCATAATGTTATTATTTTGCTTTCGGTATTCCGTGGGGGATACGCCCATTTCCATTTTGAACAGATGAGCAAATTGGGAAGATGAACAGAATCCACATTGGCTCGCAACATTTACAATGTTCTCGCTGGTAAAAGCCAGCATGCCCTTTGCGTTGTCCAAGCGCCTTTTAAGAATATATTCCGAGGGGGAGCAGCCTGTTTTTCTTTTGAAAATTTGTCTGAAATGCCGTACAGAGTATCCGCACATATCCGCCAGCTTTGTCACACTCAGATCTTCATTGAAAAAACGCCTGATATAGGTAATAACATAATTGATGGAGCCGGAGACATTGCTGCTGTCGGTATTCCGCAAAGCGGTATAATATAGTTCCTCGCAATAAATGTTGCTGAACTGGGACATATAGGGCATGGCAAAGGTATACTCATCCCGAATTTTGCTGATGCAGCGAAAAACAGTGCTGTCCTGATCGGCATACAGTCCAGCGGGAAGCTGCTGTTCGCCAGGGCCGCAGCCGGAAAAGGTAAGAATGTGAATATTGCTGTCAGTTTCGCAGAATTCGTCATGCGCAGTATTGGGGGGCAGAAAGGCATAGGTACCGGGAGTATAGTGGGATTTCTTCCCTTCAATCGTCGTATAACCGGCGCCGGATTCATAATATACGATTTCATAGAAATTGTGATAGTGCAGATTGCCTCTGGTGCTTTCTTCCCGAAACAAAGTGTAATAAAGTTCAAATTTAAATGACATAAAGTATGACCACCTTTCAAAATCTGCCGTTTCCATGTTGACGCAGGGAACTAAACTTAGAAAGAGCAAACAATCTCCTAATTCCTTCTGAAAAATGCCGCTTCTGTATATAAACCAAGAAGATAATCCTGTACAATAATCATATACAAAGCGAAAACATCAAATATAAGGAGATTGATAGAAATGGCCGGGTATCAGATACTGAGTACTCTTTTAAAGGAGGAGCTTGACCAGCTGACTGAAGAAGGACGCCTGTTTGACCGCGAAGAGATGGCGTCCAGAATCAGGGAGGCGGAAAACGATCGCGATAAGCTTATGCGTTTGTACACGGAGATGTGCGGTCTGCCGGTACGGGAGGATTATGTATATACCGAACCGAGTGAATATGAAGAAATCCTGCCACTATGCCAGCTTGGAAATACCGTTCATCCTGTGGAGGAGGATAAGCTGTATGATAAGCTGTACGGTGCCTGGCTCGGTCGTTGTGCCGGGTGCGCACTGGGACAGCCGGTTGAGCTCTGGTCTCGAGAGGCGATCCGCAACTGGTGCGAAAAGGCTGATGCCTGGCCGCTTGATCATTACCTCCCCGCCCACTCCCGCGCTGAGGAGGAAGGCGCCAAACTGAATAACACATACAGTACCCGGGATAATCTTCAGCATATGCCGACAGACGACGATATCCGCTATACCATTATTGGACTGAACCTTATGCGCGGTCAGGGCGATTCCTGGGATTCTTGGGACGTGGGTGCCGCATGGCTCTATTCCCTGCCATTCCGGCAGCTTTGCACAGCAGAAAATCAGGCGTATCTGAATTTTATCAACGTGGATGAGAATGGCCCGTGGGGTAAGCCCGAGCATGCCGTTGAACTTCTTCGACGGGACAAAGTCAACACTTACCTAAACCCTTACCGTGAATGGATCGGTGCGCAAATCCGAATTGACGCGTATGGATACGCCTGCGCCGGAGATCCCCACAAGGCCGCGCGGCTGGCTCATACCGACGCCTTTTTTTCCCATATTAAAAACGGTGTGTACGGCGCCATGTTTTTTGCCGCCTTAATTGCAGCCGCTGTAACAGAAACCAGTATGGATCAGGCGATCGAATGTGCTCTGCGGGAAATCCCGCACACCTCCCGGTTTTACGAAGCTATGATCCGAGCCATCGAGATTGCCGATTCGGCAGCAGATGAGGACGAACTGTTGACTCGAGTGCTGGAGGAATATAAGCAATATAACGTTGTGCATACCATCAACAACGCAGCGCTTTGTCTTGCAGCCATCCGCTTCTCCAAGGAGAATTTTGAAAAAGCACTGACGCTTTCGGTTATCGGTGGCATGGATACCGACTGCAACGGAGCAACTGTTGGGTCGGTGATGGGGGCATTCTGCGGTGCTTCCGGTATTCCTGAAAAATGGAAAACCCCATTGGGGGACACGCTGTATTCCGGACTGGCAGGAACTCACCCGATCAAAATCAGCGAGCTGGCCGAACAGACCTGCGAAGTATACCGGAGGTTCTATCGGTAAAGCCTGTTGTGAATAAGATGTTTGGCAAAACCGCTCGGGAAGTATCCTGAGCGGTTTTGCCATCATCTGTAGAATAATATGCAGGTGAAACGGAGGAGGAACCGCTCCGTTTCAGGCGGAGCAAATCAGCATTCGGAACGTTTTGGTGCCAAACAAATGACTTTATTATACCGTAATGTATTTTATTTGCCAAGCGGCATTTTTTCATAACAGAACCTTTATCCGACCAACCCGGTGCGTTCCATGCTCTCGGTAAAGTATCGCTGGGCGAAAATATATAAAACAATCAAGGGAAGAATGACAAGAAAACAAGCACTGGACATGATAGAATCCTTCATTAGTTTTAACGTAAGCCCGTCGGCCGTGCCAATCATCGATTGACCGGCGGTTTCAATTGTGGAGCTGACAGTGGTTACCATAACTGAAAGGGGGAAATCCCCGCTCAGGAACAATCCGGAAAACTGGTATTCGTTCCAGTACCATACCACTGAAAAAACCGCCACGGTAACAATGGCTGGTACAAGGTTTGGAAGAATGACCCGTATGAAAGTTGCCCATTCTCCACAGCCATCCATATAGGCGGCATCTTCCAACTCTCTGGGCAGATTAATCATAAACTGACGCAGGATAAAGATATATAATCCGGATCGAACTCCTGCGCCGAGCAACGCCATCAGATAAAAAGGAATCATGGTATCCAGCAGATTGGTTTTCAGTGTGCTTCCGGTGAACAGGCCAACCAATGAACCGACACCAAAGAAATCGAAATTGCTGAAAGAAGCATATAACGGGACTATATAGGTTTGCGTCGGCACAATCATCGAAAACAAAAGGATGCCAAAGAGTACCGTTTTCCCCCTGAATTGGAAGCGGGCAAAGCCATATGCCGCGGTTACGGAGGACAGCAGCTGGAATAGCAGGCACGGTAAAGTCAGTTTAATCGTAACCCATAATGCTCTGGGAAAGTGCAGACCGTCAAAGGCCATTTTAAAGCTGTCAAGGGTCGGATTTTTCGGCAGCCAGATTACCGTAGGATCGTAAGCATCAACAGACGATTTCAGGGCGGAAGTAATCATAAATATCACGGGATACAGCATAACAAATCCCACACCGATGAGAAACAGGCTGCGTACAATCGTCTTTACCGTAAACGAGACTGCACGTTTTACAGTTCCTTCCCGCCGGTAAAAATGCATTACCTGCGCATATGGCATTCGCTTGGACATGACGGCCCCCCCTTAATTGTTGGCATGGAATACCTTACGGGAAACAATGGCGTAGAATACAATGATCAAGGCAAATATACCAATAAAATAACTGATGCCTGCAGCGGAGCTTTCCGTATACAGCCCTTGCTTGTAATAATTCTGGATAAGGCGAATCATCGGATTGGCGTAATCGGTAAAGGTGTCGATAACCGTGTAAATTGTGGCCACCACCAAGGTTGGTGTAATCATTGGGAAAGTGATCTTCCAGAAGCGCTCCCACTCAGTTGCCCCTTCAATGCTGGCCGCCTCGTAAGCAGAAGAAGGAATGTTGTTAATGGCGGCCAGCATCAGCAATATCTGTACCCCAGATTTCCAAGTCAGATCGAACATCTGGTTAACCAATGGTGTGAGTTTTTCCAAAATTGCCGCGGGGAGGCCCAGTCTGGCAAACAAATCGGTCATGGAGGGGGCTTTGAAGATGTATGAGGGCGCCATGTCGGCGATGGCTGTTCCGGTAGTCATTACCTGTTCCTTGAGTACCACGATTACCACTCCGGCCGAAATCACCACAGGAAAGAAAAAGACTGCTCTGGCTGCTGTCCGGCCGATGAACTTTCCCCGCAGAACAATCGCGATTACTATACTGAACGAAAGGATAAAAAAGGCTTTGGGAAGTACGCCTATCACGGATTCCACCATGCTTTTGATAAAAACGCCGTCCTGTGTAAAAAAGCTACGGAAATACTTTAAGCCGGCATATTGTAATTCAAAGCCCTGTGCTGTAATTTTAATATCACTGACCGAGTAGGCAAATGCCGTCAGAAAAGGGATGATGAAGAAAAAAAGAGTGCCGATCATCCATGGCAGCAGGAAAAGGATACCGGCGATGCTTTTTCTGCGGCGCATATTCAGCCTGTTGTGCGAGGCCTGCCGTTTGGCGTTGGTGCTCATTTACATATTCCGTCCTTTCTTACGGGGGCTGACCTTTCGCACAGGGATTACATCCCTGCGATGAGGTAACCCATGGCCGGTATCGTTCTGCCGTTAATTTCCGCCGCTGTTTCGCTGTAATTGACAATGACCTGAACGCCATTGTCATAGACTGTTTCAAATACGTTATCATCCAGTTCACGGTGCGAATTAATCTTTGCGTCGGAAACCGCTTTCAGAAAAGGCTGTGTTTCGACATAAGCGGTAATGGCTTCATCTAGCCAGCGGGAATAGTCCAATCCCAGAAGTCCATCCATCTCCGTATGAAGAATACGGTCAACGTTCTGTGCGCCCCAGGTATATTTCAGCAGGCAACCGGTTTCCAGCGCCTTTAATTTGGCTTCCCGTATATCACTGAAGCCGTTCAAAGAAGGGAGCGTCATAGGGATGACCCCATGAAGGGCAATCTGGTAAAAGGGTACCGGCTTGCTTTCAATCAGGAACCGGCTGGAATCTACGGGCACATCGGTCAGATGCGCGGCATAAGGAAAAGCATACGCATTTGGATCACGAAAGAGCATCCTGCCGCCAGCATCAGTCAGCGTTTTCAGGACAGTTTCCCAAATCCGCTGTGTCTGCATACGGTTGATGGATACGGAGCCGAAATCGGAGTACAGCTTTTGCCCCAAAGTATGAACTGAAAAACCGGCAACATTCAAGTCCTCCGACGAACGGACAAACTTGTCAACAGCTGCGTTTACCTTTTCCGGAGTAAGAAGGAAGGTGTTTTCCAGCAACGGATTCGGTTGGTAAGTACTAAGCTTATAACGGTATTGCACCAGAGGGTTTTTCTGCATGGTTTTGATTCCGTCTGTTTTTCCGTTAAATCCGGCATTTTTATAAATGTCGGTGAAATTAAGGTCAGGGTACAGGGCTATCCCCTGGCCTGCCAATGTTTCTTGCAAAGCAAGCCATTCCTTCCGGCTCCCCAAAGCATTTTCGTGCTGTACTTTTAGGGGAATCCGACTGGATGAACCGCCTCGCCCCCATGCAGTATAGCCGATCACAAGCTCCCCTACCCCTCTCTCCTGCAAAGTATTGATGAGGGTAAGGGCGTCTGCGAATGAAGTGACCGGAACCACGCGGTCCATTGGGAGACCAAGCACACTCACCTGACGCTTTACCCCACCGAAGAGTTCAACATACAGAGGGGCGGTTTCCGTCGCGGCAGGGGTGACACCGCCGTCGTTAAGCAAATATTCGCGGTATCGAGTTGCCATACCTACATACCCCTGCTCTTCGGACAGAGGATACAGCCGGATCTCAAAATTCTCTTCTTGTACCGGTTCGGATTCAAATAGGTTGATTTTAATCGACTGATATGTTTTTTTCCCTACGTCCACCGTGGCAAAATCACGATAAATCAATTCGGTGTTCAGACAATGATATGATTGATCTGTTCCATGCAGTTCGGCGTTAATGCACGCACGGGAAGCACCTGTGTGAATTATGCCTAACATTCCGGCGGTATCTTTTTTTATCCCATAAACAGGCAGCCGGGCGGTCTGCGTAACCATTTGGCCGGTTTTCTGCTCGATGGCAGGATCCCGTCCGTAAATATACTGCTTATATGCCAGTGCCCCGCTTCCGATCCGGCTACTGTCGATTAAGGCTCCGCTTCCGTCCGGAACCAGCATATAACCATCATCATTCATTTGCAATGCGCCGAAATATGGTAAAGGAATTATAGAAACAAGCCTCATATCACTGTCAGGATCTTCTTCAATTTCCCGGACAGGGATGGATACTTTCAGATAATCGTCCATCAGCGTGATATCCATGGGCACGGTTATTCCTTCATTTTCAAAACGAATAATAACCCGCACCCCACCCGGAATGGACAGAAACCTTGTCCGATCGCCGCGGGAATTCACCGCGCTGTTGGCCAGCGAAAGGTTGGAGTCCGCGTCGGCATAACGGATATGCATCAGCGATTTCATGGCCATTTTTCGAGCGTTTTTCGCCAGAGGGTCTTCGTCGGCACCGGGAGGCGAGCTGTTCCACACCACCCCAGTCTGTTTATCGGTAAAAACCAGAAAGGCCGTATCGCTTTTCTCCCCCTCGTTCATGTAGTTATGCAGCTCCACACGGAAGCGCGCATTTTCCACGCTTCCTGAAAACGGACCGGTCGGCACCACCGATTCAGGCAATACAGTGGTATTGTTCCTATCTGAATTTTGCGAAGCGGAACAGGCCGGGAAAAGCAACAACACGAAGGCCGCAATTCCAGCCACAAAACGATGGCGCTGTTTTGCCTGTATCATATGCAATCCCTTCATCTTTCTTTAAGTTTATCAATTTGTGAATGGCAAGGCACCCTGCACGGCGTGCTTTTGGTTGCTGTTACGGAAACCACCAGCAAAGCGAAAGGGGAATAGACGGCTGCGCTTCAAGCAGCAGTCAAATAAAATCACCAATAAACAAACTAATCCATTCGTACAAATTCCAGTGAGAAGCATGGACACCCGTCTATGGGCGGCAGAACAAGCAAAGCGAAAAGAAGTTGGTTTCCGCAAGCCTCTACAGATATTTCCCTGTACCATGCTCCACATGGTTTCTTCAAGCCGCCAGCATAACCGGCAGATTGGGAGAAATCGCCCATTATGGCCGTCCTCTGAAGGCATATCCAGTGAAATGCAAAACCGCTATGACCGCATCCGCAATTCGTTGCCCAACATAATAACAAACCCGAACAATTGGACAAACATACTGTATACAACGGTAATAATCAGTACGATAAAGGCGATACCAATAAAGGTGAGAATCAGATGGAAAATCGTCTGCTTCAGTGTATACTGGTGAACTTCTTTTACCGACATGAAAACGCTGATAAAAAACCAAAGCAACCCAATATTCTGAAAAATATCATAAAATGCTCTTTCCTGTAAAGAAAAAACATGGCTGGTTAGGGTAAGGACAATAAGTGTAAGAATATAGGGTAAAAGCGCATAAGCGGTAAAAATCCAAATTTCACGAAGTTTTCCTTCGCCGTCGGTGAAGGTGCTGATTGCCCAATTGCAGATTACCCACGCGGCAAACAGACCAACGGTCTTACCCAATTCCAACAGAATATTAAAGGGAACATCGTCATTTGTGCTGAAGGCGAAGCTGGTCAATTGCTGATTTATCAGCGCCACGAAGAAAAAGGATACGATAATGCCGTTGGCAATGGCCAGAGAACCTTGTCGCTCAAATTTCAGTTCCGTGTAGCCTTTAAACGGGTGAAACAAACAATAGGACGGAAATTGATACCTGCTGATACGAATGGCATAATCGCTTTTACGATGTTTCTCGCTATAAAGAAGCCAAAACACCAAACCGGCCAGCAGAAGGAGAAAAACCGAAAGCAAAACCGGAAACCACCGGCGGAGCACATCGTCCCGAAGCAGTTTTGCAGCAGCGGAATACCCTTCCTTATCGTTTCCGAGGCGATAATAGTTCAACGCCTCCTCGTGCATGCCTAACTTCGAACAGGCTTTGGCCATACCAATATTGGCCAGTTCATAGTTCGGATCCATTTTCAGCACCCGTTCCCAGTACGGCTGTGCTTCCACATATTTTCCGTCCTGATACAGAACGCAGGCCGCATGCACGTCATCTGCGAATTTTGTGGGGTGAAATACGGTGATATTTCCGCATTGCTGGTCTAAAACCAGCAGTTGATCACCGAGCCGGTCAATAGCTACAGGAGATTGGAAATTACCCAGCTGCGAAGCCTTTCCTCCGAAAGCAAAAAGATTATTGGATTGCGTATCGTACTGAAAAATACGTCCTCTAGTGCTGTCCAATACGGTAATAAATCCGTCTTTGTCCACTGTGATATCGCAGAGGAGGGAGTCAACATACACATTGTTCTGTTCATCAAACCATGTCTCCCGTTCGGAAAACATCCCCCACAGACCAGAGGGTGTATACAGAATGTTAACCCCTTGGGCATTTAACCGGCGCACCTGCTGCCGGCCTCCGGCAGTTCCGCGGATGGCATATATGTAATCTTCCTCATCGATGACGAAATTCACCATTGGTTCGGGAAGACGGCGTGTGAGTGCACTCAAAGTCTGTTCAGGATTGAGCAGCTTCCGCCATAGATTATCCAGCAGCAGGTTTTCGGTGACCGCCACATCCCAGCTTCCAAAAAAGCCAATAAATTCAAGTTTTGGGTTAAATAACAGCGCCCCAGCGGTCGAACCGACAGATACAACATATACATAACCTTTTGAAGACACCAGCACTTTGGACGGCTCATAATGGAAATCGGGCGGAAGCATCGCGGGATCAGGCGAAGGTATGGTATTCGTCAGTACGCCGTTGCCGTCCAGTAAATAAACCATTTTTGCGCCACGGTCAGCAATATAAAGTGTTTCGCCATTGACGTAGATGCCCAGAGCGTTCTGGAAAAGGAGCTCTGATCCGTCGGCGTTTTTCGGGGTTACAATTCGCTGGAGTTTCAATTCCCGATCCAAAACAACGATCCTTTGATTTTCGCCATCCAGCACATAGGTTTCATTCTGATAAACAACCATATCCTGAGGTTTGTTCAGCATTCCGGCACCTATGTCAATTCCGGAAACAGCCCGTACCGGTTCATAGGCCAGCGCTGTGGGGACGGATTCATCCTTGGAGGTGTAGACATAACTGTATGAGGTCTGCGCTGCACTGGCGGAATGGACCAAGCACCCTGCTAAAATCGTAACGGACAGCAGTGGAAAAAATCCCCGCTTCCTGATTCTGGTTTTTGGGTTGCGTTTTATGATCTGCCGCCATTTTCTGTATATTGTTCCGATCATGGCTATCTCCCTTCTGCCGCTTTTATTTCATCCCGGATGTGCTCATTGTTTCAATCACACGGTTTTGGGAAACCAGAAACAGGATAATGGGAGGGATAAGCATTACCAGAGTGGCGGCAGAGGTAACGCCCGCGCGAGAAATACCACCGGCACTGATCTGTCCCAAAATAGAAGGGAGAACTTTGAGATTTTCCTGATACAGCAGAGTGCCTCCGGTGTTGTTCCAAATCCCTTGAAAGGAAAAAATCATTAGAGTCAGCCAAGCGGGTTTGACATTTGGCATGACCACCTGAAAGCAGATACGATATTCCGATGCCGCATCGATTCTGGCCGCTTCCAGCATTTCGTCGGGATTCCCGCCATAAAGCTTTGCATAAGGTACAGCCCAAGGGAGGACTGCAGCGCCGGAAGAATCAGCGCAAGTTGGCTGTTTATCAGGCCGAGTTGTGCCATGACAATGTATTGCGGTATGTAAGTAACAGTAGAGGTGAACAAAAGCGCCAGCCTGACCAGCGTATTCAACATCTGTTTCCCTGCAAAACGATGCTTAGACAGAGGGTAAGCCGCCATGCTGGCAAAAAGGATATGCCCGACGGTGGCAGCGGCACTGACCACGATACTGTTTACAATATACCGAGAGAGCGGAACCCAGAAATTGTTGGCTATCTGCCCAAGCTGGATAAAATTATTCCACGTCGGGTTTTTAACGAAAATACGGGGAGGAAAAATAAAGATCTCATCCAGCGGCTTAAATGCCGAAGAAACGGCATAAATCAAAGGAATAATCAGAAAGCCGCCCATCAGTAAGAGCGCCAGAAAAATAAGAAGATTTCCACCCAACGAACGGTTCACCTTGTTTTTAAAGAGGATGCTCATGGCGACGCCCTTTCCTTTCTTAGTCTTTGCTGAAACGGCTCAGAATATGGCTGATGAGGAAATTGGTAAGCAGCATCATCAGGAAAAGAAATACCGCAATGGCGGAGGCATAGCCCATTTCAAAACGAACCGTGCCGACATCCGCAATATAGGTGATAATCGTGTCTGCGCAATATTCTGTAGTGGGGAATCCTGCCAGAGCCTGCACAATGCTGCCCACGCCGAAAGAGGTACCGATCTGCATCACGGCGCTGAACAGCATAATCTGAGACATGGATGGTATAGTGATGTACCACAATTCCTGCCATCGGTTGCGTATTCCATCAATCGCACCGGCTTCGAACAGGCTTTTATCCATACCCTGAAAACCGGCGATGAAAGCCAGAAATCCGGTTCCTAGACTCAGCCAAAGCTGTATGACAATTAGAGCCGGCATAATCAGAGACGTGTCGCTCAGCCATTGCAGCGGCTGGCGGATCATACCCAGCCGCATCAGCAGGGAATTGATCAGGCCGTAGCGATCGCCGCTGAACAAGATGCCCCAGATAAAATACATATTGCCGGATAACACAGGCGCATAAAAAATAAAGGTCATCACTGTACGAAGTGTTTTTCCCAATTCGTTAATCAGCCATGCGGAAAAAAAGGAAATCAGATAACCAATCGGTCCAGTAATAATCGCAAAGATGAGTGTATTTTTTAAAACAATCAGAAAAACCTCGTCATCCAGCAGCATCCGTTCGAAATTCATAAATCCAACAAATTTCGGCGGTTCCAACATATTGAAATAGGTCAGACCAAGTCCCATGGAGGATATCACGGGAATAACGGTGAAGATAAAAAACAGCGTCATAAAGGGGAGCAGCAGGATATAGCTTGCGCGATGGTCGCACAGATAACGCCAGAACGATTTCTTTTTTAATGACGAGACGACTGTCCCGGGACTGCTTTTTTGTTTTGTCATTGCCAGATTCGTTCCTTTCCTGGATATTTGCGTGGAACAGCGGTATGGCGCAAAAGACGCTATTTGTTTTCCAGTTCCTGCCGTTTACGCTGCAGTTCCCGGTTTATTTTGGCGTTTTCCTTTTCCAGTGCCTCACGTGGGTTCGCCATATTGTAGGTCGCATTGCGGAAAGCGTTGTCAATTGAGCGGGAAACATAATAGCTTCCGGGAACTTCCGGTATCTCCCGTATAAAGGCCATTTGCCTTTCCAGGACTTTCCATTCATCAGAGGACCATGGCAGACGCTTCATGGCCTCCACATTCGACGGTGTGTAGCGACCGGCTGGACCGAGCAAATTTTCTACACCTATGCCGTACTGATATTGAATTTCCGCGGACGACCACCAGTCCAAAAACGCCCAGCATGCCTCCGGATCCTTTGCCCCGCTGAAAATAATCGAACCGGTTCCAGAGGTGCCTACAGTACGATCAATAGTGCCATCGTCCTTTTCCACACCGGGAACCGGCAGCATTGTCCACTGATTGCGAATTTCAGGAGCAGCTGCACTCATGAGGTTAAACGTTTGGTAGGAGGCAATGCCCAAAGGCATCTCTCCACTGCGAAAACGAGAGTTAAAGTCATAAGTCAGGTCGAATCCGCGTTTGACATAAAAATCCACCCACATCTTGAACGCTTCAACCGCCTCCGTAGTGTCAAACCCCGTGGCAGTCTGTTCCTCGTTGTAAAAGCTCCCGCCCATCTGCATCAGTAATGTGGGAAATATATCTTTGGACCCAAGGCCGCCATCCACGGCGCTCAGGGCGGAAACCGCCGCGTATGGCAGCCCCACTGACATATGATACCGATCCAGTACCGGCAGCAGGGAAATCAGATCGGCCCAGGTGTCAGGCGGTTCAAGCCCCAGAGTTTTAAAGATATCGGTTCGGTAAAACATCATAAAAAATTGCTGGGTGGTCGGCAGCGCATAACAGCCATTTTGGTATTGATAAGGGATCATCGCCTGCGGCAGAAAACGTTCAACTACCGTGTTGAAACCATCGAAGTCGCTCAGATCCAACAGCGCGCCGCGGCAGGCAAGGTTAACCGGCTGCCCACGGGCAACATTAAGAGCTACATCGGGTCCTCTCCCGGCCAGTGTGGCCTCAATAAAACCACCCTGCACCAGACTCAGGTTTACCGTGATGCCGGTTTCCGGGGTGAAACGGTCACTGATCAGGTCTTTAAGAAGCTGAACCTGCTCTCTTCCGTCACTTGACCACACGACGATATGTCTGTCTCCCTCCGGCTGCTGGTAACTGTAGTCCTCCACATAGGAGTACAGGAAAGTCAGCACAGCATTTTTCAAGCTTTGCCAGAAAGTGGCTTTCGCCCTGGGAAGTTCTGCATCGGCAGAATGAACAATGAAATAATCCAACTCCAGCGGTTGGCTTCTAGCGGTAATCAGCCAGGATGTCAGTGTGCTTATTTCATCCCGCAATTCAGACAAACGCAGAGCGATAAGTGAAGGTTCTTCGGCCAGATTGTGGAGAAGCTGCGCAATACGGACAAACTTTTCCGCCTCACTGGTATGTTCACCGTATTCGTCTCTGATCATATCCGCCGTTTCCTCCAGCTCCGCCGCCTGGCCGCTCAGGCGGTTGTACAGCTGCGGAATTTCCCGTTCCAAATAGTAGTCTCTATTTGTATCGGGTTCTGCACCGGTTACCATCATAATCCGGCGGTATATTTCATTCATGTGGTATATGATTTGATCCACCTTGTCAAAAACAGGTGACATTGACCCCACAGTAGCCTCTATCTGTATGGTGTTTCTTCCTTTGTTAAGGGGAATATAACAAGGGGAGCCGTCTTCATCCGACAAGGTTTTGTTTGTCCATTCAAAGCCAAAGGGAAACGAAATATTTTCCAGTTCTGCGTAAGGGATTTCACCGTTGACGCGGATATTCCGAAAGGTGGATATATCGGTCTGCAGACTCTGCTTATACTTAAGAGTGAGTAAGTAAAGCCCGTCCGCAGGCACATCCACTTCGTAGGTTATCGCCATCCCGGCCGAAGCCCAGTTCTGTTGACCAATGGTATTACGTTTGATTTTGGATACATCATATGGCTGAGTGACTGGGCTGCTCCTGTCATAGGTAGGATAAAGGGTCTGGTCGGTCTTTTCCGCAGGCCTTTCCGCCTGATAGGGCAGGTAAATATTATCTACAGGCTTCAATCCCTTTGCGGTATAATCAGCCAGTTTTTCAGCGTAGGAGGGAATCTGGGACCTGCCGCACAGACAAATCCCGCCAATATGGAATTTTCCGGAAGCTGATCCAAGTGTCAGTTCATGTCGACCCGGTGTCAAATATATCTGCAACGGACTGCTGCTCATACCCGCAAAATCCCGCAGAAGGAAGGTCTGCCAGCGAAAGACCTCTTCCTGTTTTGGGATGCGATCATTGCCCTGCGCATCGGTTTGAATACCGCCCACATCCCGCCATAGACTTTTCAGGGTAAGCGCCCTGCTTTCCATATAGGGGTATTCTCCGTCTACTTGAAAATACAGCTGTACCTCTTTCCCTTGATTATCCTCATACATATAGTCCAGTTCCAGACAATACAGTGCAGCAGTTTCTACATTAAAGACAAGAGTGATGAATCCGTTGTCTTTCAGCATAACCTCCCAGCTGCGTTCATCGGAGGGGGGCAGCTGCTCAGCGTTGTTCAGCACGGCGTCAGCGATATCCAGCTGAAGCGTCTGCGAAGCTTCGGGGGCGCTTGCGTGTTCTTGCCTATAGGTATAGTAATTATCCCTATCCATCTGCATTTCAACAGGCACTGACTCAGCGCGTGCGTTTGGTGTGCCAGGGACGCTGGTAAACAACAGGCAAAGGAATACGGCTGCGGCTGTAAAACGGCGCGAAACTATGGGGAGCCAATGTGTGAAACAGCGGGGTTCTTGCATGAAGACCATTCCTTTCCCGTCAATGAATTTCCTGAAACGTAATATAAATCTTTTACCTCAAATAAAAGTACAGAGCGCTCTAAAAAGCGCCGAATTCTGGTATTTTTTTAGAACACAGACTATTAAAGAAATAAAATCCCACTAAAGATCCTGACCTTATAATAGAAATATCATCTGATTTTATTGTTGTTATAAGCAATATTTCTATTTTTTCTAACAACATCTTAATCACAATTCTAATCATAATCATAATTTACTGTTTTTTCAATGCCTGCGGCACACAAGTGCCGATTGGCAATATATTTAAGCCGAAAGTGTGTAGAATTCCCCGTTGGGTGTGATTATAATAAAGTCATAAATCGAGCCGACATAAGGCGAGATTTCTAGTACATAAGTTGAAAGGGGTATCCGCAATGAGAATCCAACGATCGCTAGCCGCGCTTTCCTCTCTCCTGATGTTAGTGTTGCTGCTATTTTCCGGTTGTAAGCCGGATGAGGCGCCTTCTTCAGGAGATACATCCATGAACATTGAACAGAAGGATCCCAACAAGATTGAATCCGAGCCGGATGAAATCACTTTTTTAATGAATGGCTACACCCATTCTGATCCGGAAAATCCTGTTTATAAGGGCATCGAAGCTTTTCAGAAGGAAACCGGGAAGAAAGTCAAGGTCTTGCAAAGCGGCGATCAGGCCTGGCAGGATAAAGTTATTGCCAGCATTGGGGCTGGTCAGCCTATTGATGTGTTTAATTCTTATATCCAGTTTTTCCTGACCTTCTATCAAGGCGATTATATTCAGCCCTTGGATGAATACCTCACTTCGGAGGCAGATATTTTTGACAAACCCATGATGGATCGGTTTGCCAAGTTTGAGGGTAAATACTACAGTGCGGGACCAGCCAGTGTCCCCTACGTTCTTTTCTATAACAAAAAGATTTTGGAGGAAAACGGATTTGATCCGGACGAACCGCGCCACCTGTATGAAGAAGGAAAGTGGACGTGGGCGGAATTCAAACGCCTTGCCGGTGAGTGCCATGATACCAGTGCAGGAATAAATGGTTTTGAAAACATGTACAACACGGTTTTCCTCTCCAGCAACAACGTCAGCGTGGTGACCTTTGAAAATGACAAATACACGTTGCAGATGAATAATCCCAGCCTGAAGGAATCCCTCGAGATGATTCAGGATATTTTCTTCAAAAACCGTATCGCCGGCAATGGCTGGTTGGATGGGCAAGCGAACTTTATCAAGGGAAAAGCGGCTTTTCATGGTTCCTATGCTTATGACGAGGTGGCTTTCCTGAAAGCTAAGGAAAAGGGCGATATTAAGTTTGATTTTGGTGTGACGGCGTTCCCGTTTGGTCCGAGCAACACCGACGGCGGCAGTATGGTGCATGCTTCCGGTTACTGCATTTCCAACGGCTCCAAAGCGCCGTATTCTGGCGGAAGATTGATCGAATGCATTCTGACGGAAACAGCAGCCAGCACAGCAAAAGAACAGCATATGGAAGGAAGCGTTGAACTGTTCGAGAAACTGCGGGAACATCCGATGAGCTGTGACTTTACGGATGGTATCCTGAGCGCAGGAAATGGAGCCTTTTATCTGCTCAACGATGTGTTCAACGGAAAGGATATCACCCAATCCATTCAGGCGTTTACCGATCAGTACCAGATTGATGTAGATAAAGCTAATGAAAGGCTTGCCAGCTGAGACTGGCTGTGATGAATTTACCCCGGCACGCGGGCGGCTGAGCCGCCCGCGTTTTTATATCTTGTAATGGCCGATTTTATGAGCGGTCAGACATTCGCTATTCTCCCGCATCCAGACTCGGCGCAGTATTTTCAGGTGATTTTAAAAGTATATCTGCTTACAACAAACGTATTCCGCTTAGTTCAGAGCTTTTTTCCTATCGAAAAAACGGCGTTTGTTTACCTAATATTTCGCCACCCTACAATTGGTGATTTTATTTCCGTCCTTTCCTTCTGGAGCAGTTCAAGCCGACGGGATTTTTCTTGCCGAAGCCGACAAAAAGCCCAAATCCTTGACATCAAGGATTTGGGCTTAGTTGTTGGTCAAAGGCAGAAGGACGTAACCCCCGCCCCGTATTTTCTTACGCCGCAGGCGGATTCAAACCAATATTCAGAATCTGCAAGTTATCGTTCCACCAATAGAGATAGGCGCCGTAATACCCGGCATCGCCCACGAGCTGGTTCAGCTTCGCGCAGTTGTTTTCCGTCCACTGCCGCGCCTGTTTAAAGTCGCTCTGATTCTGAAACCGAATGGTGAGCATATTGCCGCCGGCCTGATACTGCCGTCTGAAAATGCGGACAGCTTCCGTTTCGTTATAAGCTGTCATATAACACCCTTGGCGCACATGATAATAGAACGGAGTGGGATCTCTCCCTTCTCCGGTAATACCGATCGTGTGGCTGTCATCCACACCCTCCAGTTCATCGGGGGAAACGCAGAAGTAGTCGTTAAAAATATAGGGGTTTCCCTTGGCGTCCGTCTTGTCGGCGTCGTCCCATGTGGGGTCAATATACAGATAGCTTTTGCCGTCTCCATTTGTGAATTGGACTTCATTCCACGCATGGGCACGGTCCGCACTTTCTCTGGTGATACACGCAGGACCATTTGGAGCCTGTTCCAGTATATAATCAAACGCATAGGCATAGCCTACACATACAGCAGAGCCCTCCTTCAAGACGCCGTAAATATCCCGGATATGACGTCCTTCCAGAGTATGGTCATAGGCTGCCATTCGGCCAATCTCATCATGCACAATTTTTGCTGTTTCCCATTCATCGGCATTTGCCGGGATTTTCGCCAGTATCGCTGCGGCTGCACGGTCGATTTCCTTCTGCATTACTGGGATATCGGACATTTCACAGTTGTAATAAAAATAAACCATACCGCCAAACGCATAATCCTGCCCCTCTTCCGGCGGAATGGAATGGATACGGTCCACCACACCGGAAACCCAGAAACAGCTGACGTCCAGATCCGGCCGGTCGAACCGCACCCTGTTTTTCACATAGACGGAGGGCTCCATATTGCGGACAGCTTCCATCATCTCTTGCTTCGCTTCGTCTCACCGTTCCAGATCTTTACCGAAATCCACCACTCTGACGCTGGGAGGCGGCCCGTTTTCCGCAGAGTCCACAGACGACACCTTGGACGAGACAGGCGTTTTTCCTCCGTAAGAATGGTTGCCGGAGGGCTGACCCGCACAGCCCGCGATTGTGCTGATACAAATCACGCAAACAAGCCCCAGAACAAAGCATAGGAGGCCGCGTTTTTCTGCCGGCTTCCCTACGCCGCGGAAATGCCCCTGTGCTGTTCCGACCATAGGAGAGATTGTCATTTTCTGTTCATTCCTTCCTTTTTCATAGGCAAACCAGCTGCCAACAAAAATAGAGGAATTGGGCAGTTCTAACGGAATTTCAGCAAAAATCCCTTATTATTTTCCAGCCCAAAAAATGAGCAAAAACGTCCCCCCTTGATACTCAAGGGGGGGCACTTGGGGTTTGATTGAAAAAAAGACATCCGCCTAAAAACAAATTCCCGATAAGCATCGTCTTTTTACGATGCCCACTGTTGCCAGAGGGAGTCATTCCACCAAAATGGTGCCGTCTTCCTGAAGCGTTACGGTCATATCGTCCTTCACATAGGCGAGGAATTCCTCACCCAGTGAGTCCACGACCGGCATGCTGACATCTTCCAGCCACACATCAGCCAGGATCGCCCCTGCCGCCGCCAGCGAGTCAATGGGCTCGGAAAACAGCATACAGGCCGGCTGGCGATGCATGGCACAGGCACAATACAGCACCAAACCGCCAGTGGTGGAACCTATGGTACACGGCAGGCACAGCGCCTTGCCGGCCATTTGCTTACCATACAGATCCGGGTTGTTCTGATCGCCGCAGGTGGCCTGCTTATCCCCGAACTGCAGCGCTTTCTGAAAGGACGCCAGTGTATTCAGCCCCCCATGGCTGACCAGAGCCGGCGCGGAGACGGTGCCGGGGGCTACCACACGACCTTTAAACGTTTTCATTTTGCCGCACCTCCCGTGATTTGTGCAAGAATCTCCTCATCAGTATAATACCGGGCGCTGGTATAAGTGCGCAGCTTGTTGCTGGAGGTGATCACCGGCATGCTGGCACTCAGTGGGTTGTTCATATACATCAGCGGACAGATATAGGACAGTATGACGCCAGTGGCCTTCAGCCGGGCAGCATAGCCGGCCTTTTCAAATTCCTTGATGACCGCCGGCGCGGCGGTAAACACGGTGGGGATAACCACCTTTTTCCGGCCAGTTTTGGCCAGTCCCTGCTCCACCTTCTCCGTCCAAGCAATCAGCTGATTCAGACTCATGTGCGGACAGCCCATGAAGCACAGCTTGGGACGGGCGTCCTGCTTTTTCCAGATAACGGGATAGCTTTTATACACCCGCTCCAGCTCCGCGTCATCAATCACATAAGTCCGGGCGCCCTCGCTGACAAGTGCGCGGCCCTGCTGCACCGCTTCAGGGGTAATCCCCTCCACATGGTACAGCCCCACCGCACCGTTGGAGGCGGTGGCGGCGCCAAAGTCCTTGAGATAGGTTTTGGCGTCCTCATCCAGCGTACCGAGCCATTTATCCAGCCCGACAATGTAGGGCACATCCTCCATGACCTTCATGCCGATGGCGGACCCCAGCAGCTGTGCCTCCGGCTTTTTGGTGGTGCGGATCTCCACCACCCAGGAGGCTTTGCGCCCTTCATCCGTCAACAGGCCGAAGCGGGGCACATAGCCCAGCACCGAACCCATAAGATCGATGATGCCGGAATTGCGGTTGCAGCGCGCCCCCAGCACCGAGTTGGCGTAAACCACTGCCGAAGATTCCGACCAGGACAGCACCTCCCCCTGCCGGGGCACATTGCCCACCTCGTCCATATAGCAGGTGCAGGTGAAGGCATCCTTGTTCAGCAGGCCCAGACGTTCCAGCTGCTGCTCATACTCCTCCTGCTTGGTATACATGAAATGGTTGAACACGAAATTCTGCAGAAAGGAACTGGGGACATTGGGGTCCAGCGGCCGTGGGTCGAGGGAGAACTTCTGCTGCGACAGCGCCCCCTCCGCAATGAGCTGGTCAAGAAGGCCGTATACCGGCGTCAGCGCCTTAAGGCCGAAAGAGGTCACCAAATGGTTATAGCGGCTGGTAATCGGCACCATTTCATCCGCGCCAAACAACTCGCCGTAACGCATCATGGTCTGCAGCACCTTTTGAAGGGTAGCCCCCTTCCCGCCTTCCAGCACACTGCGTAATTCCTGGTTCAGTTGCATAATAAATCCCTCCTATTTAAATGGCCATGGCCACTTCGTATGCGCGCCAGATCACGGTGCGCAGATTGCCCACCTGCCGGCAGTCCCCTACCAGCCGTACACGCCTGCTTTCCTTCGCCAAGGGTGCGGGTACATATCCGGCAGAGCTGATGACCGAATCGCAGGCGATCTCCACTTCTTTTCCCGTCTTGTCCGCGCAGACAATGGCGCCGTCCTTCACTGCCTTGAGCGTAGTCTCCAGATACACCGGCACCTGATGCAGTGCGAACCACTCCCGCAGATAGGAGCTGTTGGCCAGGCACACGCCCTTCTGGCTCACCAGATCGTCCTTCATTTCCACCAGGATGGGCTGTTTGCCCTGCAGAGCCAGCTCATAGGCAATCTCGCTGCCTGTCAGGCCGCCGCCGATGACGGCAACGGTCTGCCCCACCGGCGTACCGGTCAGATAATCGCAGGCTTCAATCATCCGTTCATGGCCGGGCACATGATTCAGCACCCGCGCAGCAGAACCAGTGGCAATGACGATATCCTGCCCAGCGAATTGGCTCAGATCCCCGACCTCGGTGTTCAAATGGATTTCAATGCCCAGCTGTTCCATCTGGCGGCGATACCAGGTCAGCAGTTCCCGCAGCTTACCTTTATAGGATTCAGCGCTGGCGGCGATAAAGGTGCCGCCCAGCTGGCTGCCCTTTTCGTAAATCACCGGCTCATGGCCGCGCAGTTTCAGTACCCGCGCGGTTTCCATGCCGCCGATGCCGCCGCCAATGATGATCACCTTTTTCGGCGCCCCGGTCTTTTGGATATAGTGCTTACCCGTCTGCATGGTCTCTGCATTAACAGCGCAGCGGGACAGATGCAGGCTGTCCGGCAGATCCTGGTCGTTGGGCACGCCCTTATAATGGCACATGTTGAAGCAGCCGTTATGGCACAGAATACAGGGACGGATATCCTCCGGTCGGTCCTCCATGAGCTTGGTCACCCACGCCCGGTCCGCCAGGAAGGGACGGGCAAAGCCGGCGCCGTCCAGCCTGCCCGCTTCAATGGAAGCGGCTGCCGCAGCCGGGTCCAACCGCCCGGCGCACACCACAGGGATATCCACAAACCGTTTAATATGTTCGACATCAGCCAGATTGCAGTTTTCCGGCATATAGACCGGCGGATGCGCCCAATACCAGGCATCGTAGGTGCCGTTGTCGCAGTTGAGCATGTCATAGCCGGCATCCTGGAGGAATTTAACCGCCACCTCTGATTCGGCCATATCCCGTCCCACCTCGGTGTATTCCTCGCCGGGCAGAGCCCCTTGCCGGAACCCCTTGGTTTTGGAGACAACGCTGTAGCGCAGCGAAACCGGGAAGTCCTGGCCGCATGTCTTTTTGATCTCCTTCACGATTTCAGCGGCAAAGCGATAACGGTTTTCCAGCGAACCACCGTATTCATCCGTACGCTGGTTCACGTATTTCAGTGTGAACTGATCCAACAGATATCCCTCATGGACAGCGTGAATCTCCACGCCGTCCACCCCGGCATCCATAAGCTTTTTGGCCGTCTGGCCAAAGGCGAAAATGAATTCCTGTATCTCTTCCCGTGTCATCTCACGGGAGGGGACCTTATCCGACCAGCGGTTGGGTGACGGGCTGGCAGAGGCGGTGATCTTATCCAGATCCATAAAAGGCTTGGAGAGCACCCGCAAAACCTTGTTAGTGTACAGGGACTCCATCATCGAGCTGATGGTGAAGGAACGTCCAAAGCCTGCTGTCAGCTGCACAAATAGCTTGGCACCCGTCTTGTGGAATGCGGGCATCCATCTGGCCAGATCCTGATACATTTTATCGTTCTTGTGCAGCCACTGACCGAACATGGGATTGTACACCGGCTGGCAGCCGGGCAGAATCAAGCCCACATTGTTCTGTGCCACCTCCAGGATAAAATTGGCGCCTTCCTTGTCAAAATGGTTTTTCTCCATCCAGCCGAACAGGTCTGTTCCGCCCATAGAGGTCATGACAATGCGGTTTTTGATCTCACAGTTTCCGATCTTCCATGGTGTAAATAACGGCTTCAGATTTTTATCCATCTTCTCTACCTCCCGGTTCAAGAGTGTGATAACGATGCGCTGTGGTTTCTCATGAATAAAATTATACCATATCTCACACGCTTTTGGTAGCACCAAAGTAATCAGATTTATAGAGCGAAAAAGCTTCGCGCGGTTTTAAGGTAATCAGTCCGTGACAAGATGGTTTCCGCGCTATGAAGCCTTACATTATGGCGGACAAGCAGCAAAAAAATAAAAATGCCGAAACCCGCATGAACACTGGGTTTCAGCATAAAAATCGACGGTATAAATCTAAACATTCCAAAAGAAATGTTCAAATTTATACCGTTGTTCAAATATAAGGGTGAGATAAAATGAATCTCCTCCCATTTTTCGAGGGCGATTTGAACGCTCACGTATCCCGCAAAAAGTTAGTAACGACAGCAAGCCGCTGCAACCAAGCAGGCAAGCCAAGCGTGACTTTTTGCAGGAAGCAGGAACGACGGCGTGCGTGAGCCGATGCCTTTTCAAAAAAATCGTCGCGAACGATACATAGCCCGCGACGATTTGGGTTTGGGTTACAAAAAAGATACCCGCTCGCAGCCGAGCAACATAACAAAAAAACAGCCGGCAACTCATTACGAATTGCCGACCGCAGGTTTGGTGCGGGTAAGAGGACTTGAACCTCCATGACCTTGCGATCATTAGAACCTGAATCTAACGCGTCTGCCAGTTCCGCCATACCCGCATATTCTTTTGTACCGCTTTAAATGAAGCGTTGCTCTCAAGCGGCGAGATTTATTATACCGGGGAGCACTCGGTTTGTCAAGGACTTTTTTCTCTTTTTTCAAAAAATTTTCTGCAGATAAATTGAGGCCGGGATCCCGCCGCCTGCGCGTTCCGGGTCCCGGCCTGATCAGCTGATAAGTTTCTGCCGCATGGCGGCAAGCAGGCTGCGTTCCCTGCGGGAAACCTGCACCTGGGTCATCCCCAGTTCATCGGCCGTCGCCTGTTGGGTTTTGTGCTGTAGATAGCGCAGAACAATCAGCGCACGGTCACGCGGCTCCAGCTCGCGCAAAATCTGTCGGAGCGCCAGTCGATCGGTCAGCGTATCCTCCGGCGGTGAAACCGGCACATCAATCTGTTCGCCGTCGTCCTCATCCCCCGAGCGGGTCAGCGACAGCGGCGGCAGCGACGCCCCCAGCGCTTCCGCCGCCTGCTCCGGCGACACGCCCAGCAGGTCTGCCAGCTCGCCCACCGAAGGCTCACGCCCTTCCCGCGCGGCAAAAGCCTCACGTTCTCTCGTCGCCCGCATTGCCAGCTCTTTCAGCGAACGGCTCACCTTGACGCTGCCGCCGTCGCGGAACAGCCGGCGCACTTCACCAAGGATAACCGGCACCGCATACGTCGAAAAACGCAGCCCCCGTTCCTCTTCAAACCCGTCCGCCGCCTTTACCAGTCCCATACATCCCGCTTGGAATAAATCGTCATATTCGATGCCGCGGCCGATAAACCGTCGCGCGCAGGAATGCACCAAACCGATATTCTGGCAGATCAGGTCATCCCGCCGGCTCAAAGCGCCCCCGTTTTCCGTTCGCGCAGAGCTATGTATTTCTCAAGCGTTACGGTGGTACCCTTGCCTTTTTTCGACGACACCTTCAGCCGGTCACTGAAACTCTCCATGACGGAGAACCCCAATCCGGAGCGATCCTCGCCGCCGGTGGTAAACAGCGGTTCCATCGCCTTTTCCACATCTTCAATACCGCAGCCCCGATCCTTCACCCTGATCACCACACGCCCGCTGGCAAACAGCTTCACCTGAATGGTAATGCTGCCGATGGTATCCGGATATGCATGCACAATGCTGTTGGTCACCGCCTCGGAAACCGCCGTACGGATATCCGCCAGCTCATCCACCGCCGGATCCAGCTGCGCGATAAATGACGCCACGGCCGCACGGGCAAACGCCTCATTTGCCGACCGGCTCGGAAACGTCAGTTTCATTTCGTTCATGGCTTTCATGTCAATCGTCCTTTCCCTGAGATGACTTTTCTTCCTGCGCCGGCCGCACAACCCCCAGCTTGTCCAGCCCCGCCAGCTTCATCAGCTGCGCAATGCGCGGGGAGGCGCCGGTTACTGTAAGCGTACCCTCATACAGCTTCATCAGCCGATAACGTCCCATGACCAAACCGATCCCGGAGCTGTCCATAAAACCCACACCGCTGAAATCCAGCGTCAGCTCCCGCGGGTGATACCGCTCTACGGCATGATCCACCTGTTCACGGATCGTGCCGGCAGCATGATGATCCAGCTCACCGGACAGCCAGGCGGTAAGCCCCGCCGGCGTATTTTCGATACGGACTACCATAAGTGACCATTCCTTTCTCGCGCGAGGCCGCGGAATCCCATACTGCCGGACGCCCCAGCGGACGGCAGCACGACAAAAAAGCCTCTATCCGTTATGATAGAGGCTTGTCCGCCGGCTTGCATCAGAATTCGGCCGTCGAAAACGATCATATTTTGTTGCTGTCGGCTGGTTTTACACGATTCCGATCAAACCGGGACGCAGCGTGGCGCAAAGATAAAAGGATCCGGCCACCAGCAGGCCGGCTTCCGGCCGCCATTGCTGTGCTTCGGTCAGCGCCGCATGGGGATTCGGGCAGATCCGCACCGGAATATCGGCCGAAAACTGCGCCGCCAGCTCCGCAGCAGGAAGCGCCCGCGGATTTTCCGGCGTACAGCAGACCACCCGGCGGCAGTAGGGCTCCAGCAGGCGCACGCAGGCCGCCGTATCCTTATCCCGGAGCATCCCAATCAGCAGTGTCAAATCCTTATGCGCCGCGTGCCGATGCAGTGTTTCCGCCAGTTGCGCGACCCCATGTGGGTTATGTGCGCCGTCCATCATCACGAGCGGCTGCCTGCGCAACACTTCCTGCCGGCACGGCAGAACGGCACCTGCCAGTCCGCGCTGCACCGCTTCCTCTGTAATTAAAAAGCCCTGACCGCGCAGGCAGTTTACCGTTTCAATTGCCGTGAGCGCATTGTCCCGCTGAAACACCCCGGTCAGCGGAAGCGTATACAGTCCCCCTCCATATGCGAAAGCCGTGCGTCCGAGTTCCGCTGCCCGAACAGGTGCGCCGGCGGGATTCGGAATGTATACCGTCAGTCCCAGCTGTGCCGCGTGCTCCAGGATAACACCGAGTGCTTCCGGCGTCTGACCCGGCGCACAAACCACCGCACACGGCGGCTTCAGTATGCCGCATTTGTTGGCGGCGATTTCCCCGATTGTACCGCCGAGCATGGCGGTATGATCGAGCGCGATCGGGGTAAGCACCGCCGCGAGCGGCGCAGGAATGACGTTGGTGGCATCATCCCGTCCGCCAAGTCCGCATTCGATCACACAGATATCGGCCTGCCGGCGCGCAAAATACAGCAGCGCTATTGCCGTTGTCGCTTCAAAGGCGGACAGCCCTCCAGCTTCTCCCATATCTTCGGCGTGCGCACGCAGCATATCGGCAAGCTGTGCAAATTCCTCTTCCGCAATCGGTTCACCGTCCAGCGTAATGGTATCGCGCAGCCCGGTCACTTCCGGTGAGGTATACAGTCCGGTTCTGTGTCCGGCTGCGGTACAGATGCTCTGAATCATCCGGGCGGTAGAGCCCTTGCCGTTTGTGCCGGCGATATGTACTGTTCTGAGTGAGCGCTCGGGATTTCCGCAAAGCGCCAGAATCCGCTCCATGCGCGCCAGTCCCATCTTCATGCCGCCCGGCTTCAGGCCTTCCAGATAGGCGGCCGCTTCCGCATAGTTCATGCGGTTTCTCCCCTTTCCCAAACAGCGGCGGCATGGCCGCAGATAGCCACGCCGCCGCATCGGCTTTGTATGCAGTATACCACATTCCGCACACGCTGCAAAGCACGTCTCATTCGATTGCCGTGGTATCGTCGCCGGAAAACCAGGTGCGCAGCTGATGGGCGATCCCTTCAAAAATCTCCACTACCTTGAAACGCACCTCATACTGCTGCGGTTCGGTGACAATTTCCACCTGTTCCTCGTCAAGGACATCCGCAAGCTCCGCACTTTCAGAAGCTGCGGACACGCACATCGGCGGGAATACCACACACCACCAGTTGCGGCCGGCTCCTTCCCCGATGGTGATCCGCAGCGCATCATACATCCCGGCCGGCAGGGTTACCGTTTCGTACTCCCGGGTAGTAAAATACATATGGCACAGTTCGGCCTCCACCACATAATCGTATCCTTCGTCGTATACCCGCTGCTGTGCGGCGGCAACGATCTGCGGCAGCATCTGCTCCGCCTGCGCAATCGCCCCGTCCTTATCGGTCACCGTGTCAAACAGGCCGGCTGCCGTTTCCACCACCGTATCCCGCACCTTCAGCTTAAGCTGCTGGTCTTCCTCGCTGTCGGAATTCGCCAGCACATGCAGGCGGAGCACCCGCTCCCGGATCTGGCTGCACTCCCCGGAAAACCCGCACAGCGATATACACAGCGCCGCCACAAGCGCCAGCGCCAGCGCTTTAATCCATTTGCTCATCATGCCAACCGCCTTTCCGTTATCTGGATGCTCCAAGTATGGGCGGTTGGAAAACATTTATACAGAATTTTCCATTTTTACGATAAAAACCGGAAAGCCGACGCTTTCCGGTTTTCCTTTATTCTTCCAGCAAGCACACCGCGTGCGCCGCAATCCCCTCACCGGCGCCGGTGAAGCCAAGTCCTTCTTCGGTAGTGGCCTTAACACTGACCCGATCCCGCGCGATGCCACAGGCATCCGCAAGATTTTGACACATCGCCTCAATATAGGGGCGCAGCTTTGGCCGCTGCGCCAGTATGGTGGCATCGATATTGCCGACGGCATATCCCTTTTCCCGCACCAGCCGCACCGTTTCGCGCAGCAGCAGCAGGCTGTCGGCCCCCACATACCGCGGGTCGGTGTCCGGAAAATGGAGGCCGATATCGCCGAGTGCCGCCGCCCCCAACAGCGCATCCGCCACCGCATGAGCGAGTACATCCGCGTCCGAGTGTCCGAGCAGCCCCTTCTCAAACGGAATGTCCACGCCACCCAAAATCAGCCGGCGCCCCTCGGTCAGCCGGTGCACATCATAGCCGTGTCCGATTCGCATCGTATCGTCCTTTCATTTATCCATCATTCTCGTCCTGCCGCAGAACGGCTTCCGCGAAAGCCACATCCTCCGGCGTGGTAATTTTCAGGTTGGTGTACTCCGCTTCAATCAGCTGCACCGGAAAACCCGCGTGTTCCATCAGCTGGCAGTCGTCGGTATACTCCCGCCCAACCGCCTGCGCCGCCAGCAGCGCCCGCCGGTAGCGGCCAAGCTCAAATACCTGCGGCGTCTGGACATTCCACAGAAAACGCCGGTCCGGTGTTCCGGTGACTACACCGTTTTCATCGGTGAGCTTCACTGTATCCTTAACGTGAACACCGGCCGCGGCCGCGCCGGTACGGAACGCAGCCTCGATCACCCGATCGGCGGTCTTCGGCCGCAGCAGCGGCCTTGCGCCGTCGTGAATGGCGACGTAGGCTGTTTCCGGCTTCACCGCCTCCACACCTCGGGCCACCGACCGCTGCCGGGAAGCGCCGCCGATGAGAATCTTCGTCAGCTTGCGGATGCCGTACCGCTTGCTCAGATCGTAGAACGGCAGCATATCCTCCTGCCGCGCAACCAGAACGATTTCATCGACACACTGCGCCTCATCGAGCGCCATCAGCGTGCGGGCGATCACCGGCACGCCGCACAGCGGGATCAGCTGTTTCGGGATTCCCATGCGGGAAGAGCTGCCGGCCGCCACCACCACTGCTGCCGTCACCGGCCGCTGCGGCGTCCGAGGCGGCTCCAGCTGCCCGGCGCCGAATATGCGGATCACCCCGCTGAAAAGCCCCATAGCTCTGTCCTCCCATCGGAAGTTTCCTTCTCTATCATCACAATGCACCGCTTTCCGGAAATATGCCAAAAAGACAAACGGCGGACAAATACTTGCCTGGCAAATATCTGTCCGCCGTATTTATAGCTGTTTCGGCTCAAACCGGCAGCCGCCGGCTGTATTTATCCGCTGCGGATTAAGTGCTGCCCATCAGATCGAAATCTCGTGCGCCATACGGTACAGATCAAAGTCAAACGGCTTTTTCATCTGCAGCGCTTCCTCGATATCAAAGTCGGTAATCTGATCGTTCTGCACAGTAACCACACGGTTGGACTTGCCATCGATGAGCAGCTCCACCGCGTGATGTCCCATTTCGCTCGCCAGTACACGGTCGCGCACAGTCGGCGAACCGCCGCGCTGGACATGGCCGAGGATGGTGGCGCGGGTTTCGATGCCGGTGCGCTTTTCGATCTCCTCCGCCATATTCATCACATGGCCGACGCCCTCCGCCACGATGATGATAAAATGCTTTTTCCCGGTAGCCGAAGTGGTCGCCATCCGCTGGATAATATCCCGCTCGAAATCAAACGGCACTTCCGGCACAATGATGCTGGTCGCCCCGCAGGCGATGCCGGTGTTAAGCGCAAGGTACCCCGCATGACGGCCCATAACCTCCACCACACTGCAGCGGTCGTGGGACTGTGCGGTGTCGCGCAGCTTGTCGATCATCTCCATACTGGTATTCAGCGCGGTATCGTAGCCGATGGTGTATTCGCAGCAGGAAATATCGTTGTCGATGGTACCCGGAATACCGATGCAGGGCAGCCCGCGGCGGGTCAGATCCTGCGCGCCGCGGAAAGAACCGTCGCCGCCGATGACCACAACCCCTTCAATCCCCGTCTCACGACAGGTCTTGATGGCTTTCTGCATGCCCTCTTCGGTGCGGAATTCAGGGCTGCGCGCGGTGTACAGCATGGTTCCGCCGCGATGGATAATATCCGATACGCTGCGCAGATTCATCTGAACCATGTCGCCATTGATCAATCCATTGTATCCGCGGTAGACGCCGAACACCTCAATCCCGCGATTCATCGCCGTACGGGCAACCGCACGGATCGCCGCGTTCATACCGGGTGCGTCGCCGCCGCTGGTGAGAACAGCAATACGTTTGACAGACATGATAAATTTCTCTCCTTTTATCCTAATAACCGCATTAAGCAGTCAAGTAAACCGAAAACACCCCAATGTTTTCCATAAAGCAAAAGCAAGTTTTATTATATACCTATTCGACCGGAAATATCAAGCCCTGTTTTTACGCAATATTGCGCAAAAACACGCTATTTCCGGACAGGCCTCTATTCCACCACCGCGACGTTTTCCCCGCCGAGCACCCGGCGCAGCTCTCCGAGCATCACCGGATGCGGCCAGACGCACATATTCAACGGTGCCCGCACCAGCTTGCCGGTGTCGGCAAAACGGATATACAACGGCTCGCTGCCGTCAAAAACATCCAGCACCAGACAGGCGCGCCGATAAGCGGCGCTGTCGGCCGACGGCACGCGCAGATACAGGCCGTGATGGGCGGAAGGTTCCTTTGGGCGGTGCACCACTGAAGGCCCGCCCGCCGCAGACGGTGCGGACACCGGCTGTCCGGACAGCCGCTGCGGCCTCGCCGCCATGTCCGGCAGCTGGCTGCCGGGATCCGGTGCAGGCGCCGCCTGGTCGCACAGCAGCTTCGGTTCCTCGTCCTCCCGCAGGGAAATCCGGCCGCGCAGCAGCACGGCATTGCCGGCCTGCAGCATCGGTCCATATTGAGAAAGGATTTTGGGGAATACCAGCACCTCTATTGATCCATACAGGTCTTCAGCGGTGAGATACGCCATCGTCGCCTTGCTTTTGGTGACCTTGGTGCGCACAGCGGTCACCATGCACAGCACCGTCACCACCGCACCGTCGGTGTAATCACCGTCTTCCTCCTCGGCGGCGCCAAGAATCCGGTCGATACGCGCCAGACGGCCGGTCTGATAAAAGGCCGCATAAGGCGCCAGCGGATGACCGGACAGATACAGCCCGGTCGTCTCCTTCTCCATCGCCAGCAGCTCGGCATACGGCAGCTCCGGCACCTGAGCAAAAGCCGGTTCGGAGAAGCCATCCGCATCGGGCGAATCGAAGAACCCAAGCTGGCCTTCGACATTGCGCCGGTTGGCGTCGTCAAGCTGGTCGATCACCGCATCCGCGTTCTCCAGCATCTGCCGGCGGTTGAGCCCCAGCCCGTCGAGTGCGCCGCAGCGGATCAGGCTGTCGAGCGCACGGCGGTTGAATTCGCGGCAGACCGACAGCCGCCGGCAAAAATCGTAAAAGCTGCGGTACAGGCCGTTCTCCTCGCGTTCCCGCACAAGCTCCGCTATCATGCCGCGACCGAGATTTTTAACTGCCAGCAGGCCGAAACGGATATGCGGCTCCTCCCGGGCATCCGCCGGGGCAGCGACCGTAAAACCGGAAAGGCTTTCATTGACCGACGGCGGCAAAACCTTGATGCCCATCCGCTCGCATTCGCCGATATAGCCCGCCACCTTACCGCTGTCGAGCACACTCGTGAGCAATGCCGCCATATACTCCCGCGGATAAAAGCACTTCAGCCAGGCCGTCTGATACGCCACCGTCGCATAGGCGGCCGCGTGGGACTTGTTGAACGCATAGGAGGCAAACGAAGACATCTCATTGAAGATGGCATCCGCCGTCGCTTCAGGCACCCCGCGGCGCACGCAGCCGTCCACCTCGACGCGGCCGTTTTCATCGGTCAGACCGTGAATGAAAATCTGCCGCTCCTTCTCCATAACGTCATGCTTTTTCTTGGACATCGCCCGCCGCACCAGATCCGCGCGCCCGAGCGAATAGCCCGCCAGCTCCCGGAAAATCTGCATCACCTGTTCCTGATAGACGATGCAGCCATAAGTCACCCGGAGAATCGGTTCGAGCATCGGGTGGCGGTAGCGCACCTGATCGGGATGGTGGCGGTTGTGGATATACCGTGGGATGGATTCCATCGGTCCCGGCCGATACAGCGAAATAACCGCGATCAGGTCTTCAAAACTGTCCGGCCGCAGATTTTGCAGCACACGCTTCATCCCGGCCGATTCAAACTGGAATACGCCCTCGCTGTCGCCGCGGGACATCATCGCGTAAACCTCCGGCTCATCCTGCCGGATGTTCTCGATATGGAAATCCGGCACCTGGCGCCGGATCATCCCTTCCGCATCGGCAATAATCGTCAGATTGCGCAGGCCGAGGAAGTCCATCTTGAGCAGCCCCAGTTCCTCGAGGATGCCCATCGTATACTGGGTGGCGACCGCCTCACCGTTGAGGCAAAGCGGCACGTATTCCCGCACCGGCTTTGCCGTGATGACCACCCCAGCCGCATGGGTGGACGCGTGCCGGGGCATGCCCTCCACCTTTTTGGCCATGTCCACCAGGCGGTGCACCTCGGGATTGCTTTCATACAATTCCCGCAGCGGCTTCGACTGCTCGAGTGCGTGGTCGAGCGTCATGCCCAGCGCCCAAGGCACCAGCTTTGCCACCTGATCGGCGGTCGCATACGGCACGGCCAACGCCCGCCCCACATCGCGGATTGCCGCCCGGGCCGCCAGCGTTCCGAAGGTAATGATCTGCGCCACCCGGTCAGCGCCATACTTGCGGATAACGTAGTCGATGACCTGCTGCCGCTTCTCGTTGCAGAAATCGATATCAAAATCCGGCATGCTGATGCGTTCCGGATTGAGGAACCGCTCAAACAGCAGGTTGTATTTGAGCGGATCGATGTTGGTGATGCCGATGCAGTACGCACACAGGCTGCCCGCGCCGGAGCCACGCCCCGGTCCGACCGGGATATCATGGGTTTTCGCATAATGTACGAAATCGTGTACGATCAGATAGTAATCCACATACCCCATCCGCTCGACCGTGTCCATTTCATAGGCGAGCCGCTCGCGGATTTCCGGCGCCGGGTCGTCCCCGTAACGCCGGTGCATGCCGGCCGTGCACATGTCACGGAAATAAGCGGCACTGTCTCCGCCTGGTGCATCAAACGCCGGCAGCTGGGTATGGCCGAAATCAAACTCCACCTCGCAGCGCTCGGCAATGCGCACCGTATTCTCAAACGCTTCCGGGATTCCGGGGAACAGCGCGCGCATTTCCTCCTCGGTCTTCAGGTAGAATTCCTCGGTTTCAAATGCCATGCTGCTCGGCTCGTTGACGGTTGTGTTGGTCTGCACACACATGAGCACCCGCTGCACCTCGGCATCCGCTTTGGTCAGGTAATGTGCATCGTTGGTGCACACCAGCGGCAGGCCGGTCTCGTTGGCCAGCCGGACGATCTGCGGATTGATCGCCCTCTGCTCATCCAGCCCGTGATCCTGCAGCTCGAGATAGTAATGCTCCGGGCCAAAAAGCTCCGCGTACTGCAGCGCCGTCCGTTTTGCTTCGTCATAGTCGCTGCGCATCAGCGCCCGCGGGATTTCGCCCGCCAGACATGCCGACAGGGCAATCAGCCCTTCCGTATGCCCCTTGAGCAGCTCGTGATCGATCCGGGGTTTGCCGTAAAATCCCTCGGTCCACGCGCAGGACACCAGATAGGTCAGGTTGCGGTATCCGGTTTCGTTCTCACACAGCAGAACCAGATGCGCATGTTCGCTGTCGGACCCGTGCACCTTGTCGAAGCGGCTGCGCGCCGCCACATACACCTCGCATCCGATAATCGGCTTGATTCCGGCCTTTTTGGCCGCTTTATAAAATTCGACCACGCCGTACATCACGCCGTGGTCGGTGATGGCCACCGCGTTCTGTCCGATCTCCTGTGCGCGCGCAACCAGGCCCTCGATCCGGCAGGCGCCGTCGAGCAGGCTGTACTCACTGTGCACATGAAGATGAACGAAACCCGGCATGGCCGTATTCTCCTTTTCCCTGTGATGCCGCCGCACAGCCGGCTCAGCCGCCCGACAGATCCGCGGCAAACGCCAGAATCCGCTGCAGACGGTGGTTGACCCCCGACCGGCTCAGCGGCGGCTCCAGCGCCGCCCCCAGCTCCCGCAGCGACATATCCGGATTTTCCAGCCGCAGCGCCGCAAGCTCCCGCAGCTCCTCCGGAAGCTTGTCCAGCCCGCCGCAGCGGCAGATCCTGCGCACCGCCTCCACCTGCACCGCGGCCGCCGCCACGGTCTTGTCGATGTTGGCGGTTTCACAGTTGGCAACGCGGTTGGCGTTGTTGCGGATATTCTTGACCATCTTGACCCCCATAAGCTCCAGCGACGCGTTGGTCGCCCCAATCAGGGTCAGGCAGTCCTCGATCTGTTCGCTCTCCTTGAAATAGACGATATGGCAGCCGCCCCGCCGCGCCAGCTTGGCGCGCAGACCGCACTCCGCGAGCAGCACTGTCAGATCGCGGCTCAGATTATAGTACGGCACGCTGAATTCGAGATGATAGTCGGAGCTCGGGTCAGTCACCACCCCGCAGGACAGAAACAGCCCGCGCAGATACGCCGCCGCGCAGGACTCACACTCGAGGTTGGCGCGGTTGATCCGCACCGCGACGTCTCCGGCCGAATGACCGAACCGTTCGAGCACCCGACGGCAGAAGCGTTCCTCCCGGACAGCTGCCAGCGTAAACCCGCCGCGGCCAGCCTCCAGACGGCAGCCGTTTTCCGGCAGGCGGCAGACCAGTGTCATCAGCTCGCGATACCGCTCGGCTATCGCGCGGTATTCGGTCTGCAGCGAAATTTCACTGCCGCTGAAGGCATGTCCGCCCTGCGCCATGCCATAGGCCTGCGCGGCCATGCAGCAGCCCGCTTCCAGCTGGATTGCCGCCAGCTCCTGCTTGACCTCACCCGAAAAAGACACGCCCTCACCTCCCTGTGCACCGGTTTCGGCTTACAGTTTTCCGATGTCGCGGTGGTTGACCGCCACCTTAATACCCTGATCCGCCACATGTCTGGCCAACTCCTCGGCAAGCGCAACCGAACGGTGCTTTCCGCCGGTGCAGCCGATGGCGACCACCAGCTGGCTCTTGCCTTCCTCGCTGTAAAGCGGCAGCAGATAATCAATCAGGCTGTACAGCCGGGTCTGAAACCCTTTCGTAACGTCCTTATCCAGCACATAATCCCGCACGTCCTGATCCAGGCCGGTTTTGTGCTTGAGCTCATCCACATAAAACGGGTTCGGCAGGCAGCGCACATCCAGCACCAGATCCGCTTCTGCCGGATAACCGTATTTAAAACCAAAGGACATACACTGCACCTGCATACCGCTTTTTTCACTGCCCAGGAACAGCCCCACCAGCCGCTCGCGCAGCTGTGCCGGAGAGAGATAGGAGGTATCAATCAGGTAATCGGTGCGCGCACGTGCGGCCTTGAGCAGGGTGCGTTCCAGCTCGATTGCCTTGATAACCGAACCGCCGCAGGAGGCGGCCAGCGGGTGCTGTCGGCGGGTTTCCTTATACCGCCGCGCGAGCACCTGATCGCTGCATTCGAGAAACAGGATTTTGTATTCGCCGCCCTGCCGTTTAAGCTCATCCAGACTGTCAAGCAGCCCCTCAAACTGCCGGCCGCCGCGCACATCGATGACCAGCGCCACCCGCGACAGCTTGTCCTGTGACTGCAGGCAAAGCTCCGCAAACTTCGGCAGGAGCTTCGGCGGCATGTTGTCCACACAGTAAAATCCGATATCCTCCAGTACGTTGACCGCACGGGATTTGCCGGCACCGGACAGGCCGGTTACGATAATAAATTCCATAACAAACGCACATTTCCTTCCCGCACAGACGCAGATTTCTGTCAGCCGTACCGCGCAGTCTGACCGCGGCACGACAAAAACACAGGAGATGCCAAAACGGTGCCCTCCCCCGCTATTCCGGTTTTATCCGTCGTTTCCCGGCAGGAAACGCACCTCCGGTTCCAGCCGCACACCGTGGTCCGCCTCGACACGGCGAATCACCTCGGCCGCGAGCGCCCGCACATCCGCACAGGTCGCCCCCCCGCGGTTGATCACAAATCCCGCATGCTTTTCGCTCACCTGCGCACCGCCGACCGCAAAGCCCTTCAAGCCGCTCTGCTCGATCAGTGCGCCGGCAAAATAACCGGCCGGCCGTTTGAAGAAGCTGCCGGCACTCGGGTATTCGAGCGGCTGTTTTTCCCGGCGGCGGCGCATGAATTCCTCCATGCGCGCGCCGATTTCCGCTTTGTCGTCCGGATGCAGCCGCACCCGCACCGACAGCACGATTTCCCCCGTCTCCATCAGCACACTGTGCCGGTAGCCGAGTGCCATCGCAGACGCCGGCACTTCACGCACTGCCGCCCCATCGGACGACACCGCCTCCGCCGAAACGAGCACATCGCTCATCTGACCGCCGTAAGCGCCGGCATTCATATACACCGCACCACCAGCCGCTCCAGGAATGCCGTAGGCAAATTCCAGTCCCGACAGCCCGGCTTCACGCGCAAACCGGCACAGCGCCTTGAGCGGCACCCCGGCCGGGCAGTCCACCAGCACCCCGCCGTCCTCTCTTCCGGCTATAACCGGCGCACCGCCGGACAGACGAAGCACCGCGCCGGGAAAACCGCTGTCCGCGGCGAGCACATTTGAACCGTTGCCCAAAAACAGCACCGGGACTTCTTCCTCCCGACAGGCATCCAGCAGCTGCTGCAGCGCCGCCGGCTCCGGCGCGTCGATCACAAGTGCGGCCGGACCGCCGATTTTAAACGATGTACACCCCGAAAGCGGGATCTTCTCCCGGCAGGCACAGCCAAGGGAACGGGCAAGTGCGGATACAGGCTCAAGCCGCAAGACGGTTCCTCCTTATCAGCGGGCGCAGACGCCCGGCAAAATCAATCCAGACAGGCGGCGCCGATCACACCAGCGTCGTTGCCAAGCTCGGCGACGCACAGACGGGTCTGATGGTCGCAGAATTTGCTGTACCGCTCCTGGAAAATGTATTCCCGGATCGGCGCTAGCAGCGTCTCGCCCTCTTTGCAGATACCGCCGCCGATGCACAGCACCTCCGGCTGGAAAATGTTGATGACGTTGATCAGGCCGCAGGCCACGTAATGCACGTAATTCTCCACCACCCGGCTTGCCGCGTCGTCGCCGGCACGCATGCCGTCGAATGCGGTGCGGCCGTCCACGTTGTCGAGGCTGCCGGCGATTTTCCACATCGCGCTGTCCGGATGCGCTTCCATCGCCCGGCGGGTCTGACGCACCAGTGCCGTTGCCGAAGCGTACGCTTCCCAGCAGCCCTGCCGTCCGCAGGTGCAGTCTTCGCCATCCACCATGATCACCATATGTCCGAGTTCTGCACCGGCATAGTTGAAGCCGCTGTACACCTTGCCGTCAAGGATAATCCCGCCGCCGACGCCAGTGCCAAGCGTAATGCACACGCAGCTGCGGGCTCCCCGCGCCGCACCGGCCAGCGCTTCGCCGAGCGCAGCCGCATTGGCGTCATTCTCAATGGAAACCGGGACGCGCAGGTCTTCCTCAAGCCAGGCCTTGATCGGCACATGGTCAAACCCCAGATTGTTGGCGTATTCGACAATGCCGTTGGCGGCGTTGCAGGTACCGGGGCTGCCGACGCCGATATGCTCCACATCGCTCATCGCCAGCCCAGCCTTTTCCACCGCTTCACGCGCCATGCGTGCCATATCTGTGACAATCTCCCGCGCGGGCCGTGAGGCGTTGGTTTTGCACCTTGCCTTGGCAAGCAGCTTATAGTCGCTGTCCATCACCCCCGCAACGATGTTGGTTCCGCCGAGATCAATACCGATTCGTACCATTTTGTGCTCCTCCTAAACATTATGTATCCGGGTTTCCCCTGAATTTACACGAATAAACGCCTTACCATTTTACGCCGTGCTCCTGCAGGAACCGGCGCAGCCGTTCCCGATCGCCGTTGACGATCAGTTCGGGCGGAAAATCGATTTCCTCCAGCATACGCAGACAGGGCTCCACTTCGCCGACTGAAGCGTGATAGTGCGCATCGGAATCCACCACCACCGGCACGCCATACTGCTTGCACAGCAGCGCGATCCGCCGGCAGTTCGGCACCGCCTCTTCCCGCACGTGGAAGGTACCGGCGTTGATCTCCACGGCCTTGCCGCAGCGGCCGAACTCCGGAATCACCCGCTCATAGTCGTAGGCGAACCGCGGCTGGCCGGAATGCCCGATGACGGTTACCCGCGGATTGTGCGCAACCGCCAGCCATGCTTCGGTGCACTGCTCGACTGTGCCGTACGGCATCACATCGCCGTGCATGGAGGCGATCACGATCTCCAGCCGATCCAGCACGTAGTCCTCCATATCCAGTCGGCCGGTGAAGTCCATCACGTTGGCCTCCACCCCGCGCAGTACCCGCACGCCGGAAATGACATCGGGCAGGGCATCCAGATTGTAAAAATGCCACATATGCGGCGCATCCTGAATACCGGTGCCATGATCGGTACAGCCGACGGCGGCAAATCCCTTCGCGGCCGCGGCATTCGCGATCTCGGTAATGGTACTGTACGCATGATCCGACGCCACCGTATGGCAGTGCAGATCGGCGATTACAGAATATGTTGCCATAGATTTACAGGACCTTTCTTCCCAAAATATAGTGCGGCGGATCAGAATTTATTCCAATCGATCATCACTTCAGATGAGGTTGCAGCGTCCGACATGCCCAGATTGCGCATCAGCTCCTGGGCGGCGTTATAGCCCATCTTCTTCTGACGGTTGTTCATCGCCGCCACCTCAATGATGATCGCCAAATTCCGCCCGGGCTTGACCGGAATGGTCAGCAGCGGCACCTTGATGCCAAGGATATCGGCGTACTCGTTGTCCAGCCCCATGCGGTCGTAGACCTTTTCGCTGTCCCACTGCTCAAGCTGGATCATCATGTCGATCTTTTCAGTCACCTTGACCGCGCCCATACCGAAAATGCGGCGGGCATTGACGATACCGATGCCGCGCAGCTCGATGAAATGGCGGATGTTTTCCGGCGCAGAGCCAACCAGCGCTTTTGCAGACACCCGGCGGATTTCCACCGCATCGTCTGCGATCAGCCGATGGCCGCGCTTGACCAGCTCGATTGCGGTCTCACTCTTACCGACGCCGCTGTCGCCCAGCAGCAGAATACCTTCGCCGTACACCTCGACGAGAACGCCGTGGCGGGTAATGCGCGGGGCGAGCTGGACATTCAGATAAGCGATCAGCGCCGCCATAAAGCCGGAGGTGGTATCTGAGGTGCGCAGCAGCGGAACCCCATACTTTTCGCAGCTGGCCTGCAGTTCGTCGAGCACCTCCAGCCCGCGGGAAACCACAATGGCGGGGGGCTGCTGGGAAACGAATTCGTCGATGCGGGAGGCCCGGGTTTCCGCCGGAAGATCCTCCAGATAACCGTGCTCGCTTTTGCCAAGGATCTGGATGCGGTCGTTGTCAAAATAATCGAAATATCCGCCCAGTGCCAGCCCGGGACGGTTGACATCGCAGCTGGATACCAGACGAGCTGCCGGGTCCACCGGCATGTATACCGTTTCGAGCGCCGTTTCCTTGATGATGTTCTGCAGCGACACTGTAAACGCTTTGGCCAATGCTGCCAACCTCCTGTCTTCCGCCGCGCAGGCGGCGGTATTGTCATCCACAAGAAATACCAGTATATAGTATACCGTATTCTCTCAAAACTTTAAAGAGGATTTCAAGCAAAATCCGGTCAGTTTTTTACGATTTTTCCGCTTTTCTTTTGATTTTCGGTTGAACCGGCGGCCATAACCGTGTAAAATGAGACAGACGCCAATCATGACCGGCCATGTCGGAATGACCGCAAGGAGGCTTGCCCAATGGATAATCTTCGCGTAGGCGAATTCAACGATTCGTTCCCCCCGACCATCGACGGGGTGGCGCAGGCGGTGAAAAATTACGCCAGCGTCATGCATAAAAACCACTGCCATGTCACCGTGGTCACCCCCCGGTACCGCGACGTGGTGGACAACTATCCGTTTGAGGTGTTCCGGTATCAGTCGGTGCCGCTGGATAAAAACATCGGCTACCGCGCGGGCAATCCCTTTGATCCCGCCACTCTGCTCCGGCTGCGCAAAAAGCGCTTTGACCTGATCCACGTCCACGCGCCGTTTGCCTCGTCGGTGCTGGTGAAGAACTTCAACCGCAAGCCGAAAGTTCCGGTTATCTTCACCTATCATACAAAATTTGACATTGAGATTCCCACCCGCGTCAAGCTCAAGGGACTGCAGCATGTAGCACGCAGCTTTGTGCGGGAAAATATCAACAACGCAGACGAGGTCTGGGCTGTCTCCGAAGGCTGCGGCCAGTCGCTGCGCAGACTGGGGTATAAAGGCCGTTATCTCGTGATGGAAAACGGCACCGACTTTGCCTTCGGCAAGGCCGATCCCCTGGCGGTCGCCGCCCTGCGGCAGAAATACGGCATCCGGGACGACGATTTCGTTTTTTTGTTTGTCGGCCGCATGCGTTGGTATAAAAATCTTAAGCTGATACTTGACTCCCTGAAGATCGCGCGCGAAAAAGGGCTGCCTTTTCGGGCGCTGTTCGTGGGCAGCGGCTACGATGCCCAGGCCATCCGGGATTATGCGGACGAATGCGGGCTGCGGGATTGCACCGTTTTCACTGGTCCTATCTATGACCGTGAGCAGCTGCGTGCGTATTATTCGCTCGCTGATCTGTTCCTCTTCCCCTCCACCTATGACACCTCCGGCATCGTCGTCAAGGAAGCGGCCGCCTGCAGCTGCCCGGCGCTGCTCGTGCGCGACAGCTGTGCCGCTGAAGGCGTACAGCACGGATTTACCGGTTATCTGGCCCAGGAAACAGCCGATTCCTGCTCTCGGGTCCTGCTGGATGCCTGTCAATCCCGTGAAAACCTGGCCGCGGTCGGCAGCAATGCCGGGCAGCATCTTTACCTCTCCTGGGAAGACGCCGTGGCACGGGCGTATGCACGTTATAAAGAGGTTCTGCGGCTGTGGCCCGGTCCATTGCCCTATAACGCCAAAACCCGCTGGTTTTGAGGAACCGGACGATCCCGCGCCGCATAGTCTGGGGCAGGAAAGGATCCTCCGCCATATTCCTTTCGCTTAAAACTGCCTAAACGGCCGTGTGCCGTTTCCGCGGCATTCCTGAAGGCAGAGGATTCTCTGCCTTTTTTGCCGCCTTCCCTCTTGAGCCAGCCCCAAAAATACGCTATACTGGGCGGGTATCTTCCGGATAAACGCACGCCGGCCGCAAAAAATCATCCCGGCCGGGGCCTTTCCGCATCGCCGCTGCACCCGGTGTAAATCCCGCAGTAAAGGAATGGAGATTAACATGTACGCTGAGAAATCGATGGGTTTCGAATCCCTGGCCCCGCTGATCGGCCATACGCCCCTGCTGAAAATCCGCTACCGCTTCGGCGGCAGGGATCGTGTACTGTTTGCCAAAGCGGAGCATTACAATCTCACCGGCAGCATCAAGGACCGCGTGGCGCTGCATATCCTGCGCAAGGCGTATGCCGAAGGCACTATCCGGCCGGGCGTTCCTATCGCGGAGGCCACCAGCGGCAATACCGGCATTTCCTTTTCCGCCGTGGGTGCCGCTCTGGGGCATCCGGTGGTCATCTACATGCCCGACTGGATGAGCGTGGAACGCATCCGCCTGATGGAAAGCTTTGGCGCCGAAGTTCGGCTGGTATCCCGTGAGGAAGGCGGCTTTCTCGGCTCCATCGCCATGAGCGAGCAGTTTGCCGCAGAGCACGGCGCGTTCCTGCCCTGCCAGTTTTCCAACGAGGACAACATGGAAGCACATATCCTCACTACAGGAGAGGAGATCGTCCGGCAGCTGGCCGCCATCGGTCTGACCGCAGACGGCTTTGTCGCAGGCGTCGGCACTGGCGGCACCGTCATGGGAATCGGCCGGCGGCTGCGGGCGATCAATCCGCACTGCCGGGTCTGTCCGCTCGAACCGCTCAACTCCCCGACGCTGTCCACCGGCAGCAAAACCGGCCAGCACCGCATTTACGGCATTTCGGACGAATTTATCCCCCCAATCGTCAAGCTCAGTGAACTGGATGACATCGTTTCGGTGGACGACGGCGACGCCATCCGGATGGCACAGCATCTTTCCCGGCAGCTCGGCCTGGGCGTCGGCGTTTCCTCCGGGGCAAACTTTCTCGGCGCCGCGCTGCTGCAGGAAAAGCTCGGCGGCAGTGCAGCGGTGGTTACCGTGTTTGCGGACGACAACAAAAAATACCTTTCCACCGATTATGCGAAGCCACAGCCGGCGGGAGAAACTGATATTTCCGCCGCCGTCGAGTTGGTCGATTTCACGGCTTTCTGCTGAAACACATAAAAAAGAACGGTGCCGCGGCACCGTTCTTTTTTATTTTCCGCCGGCATCAGAGCAGCTGACGCTTTTTCCAGCCTCCGCTGAGCAGTCGGATAAAAAACACTGCTGCACGCACCACCCAGTCGATGGTCATCGCCACCCAGACTCCGAGCACCCCCATCTGCAGTCCCTGCGCCAGCAGATAGCTGAAACCGATGCGAAAAATGCCCATCGACAAAATCGAGGTACACATGGTAAACCGGACATCGTTGGCCGCGCGCAGACCGTTGGGCAGTACGAAAGCCGCCGGCCAGAACAGCGCGCACAGGATGCCGTGATATATGAGCAGCTGCACGGTCAGAGCGGAGGACGCTTCGGACAGCTGAAAGCAGAATACCAGGGCTGGCGCAAAAACCGCTTCCAGTGCACACAGGCCCGCCATCAGTGTGTACGCCAGCCCGGTCAGCCGCAGGGTGTAGCGCTTCGCCTCGTCATAGCGCCCGGCGCCGATGCACTGGCCGACTACCGTAATCAGCGCCAGCCCGATGGCGCTGCCGGGAATCTGCGGCAGCATCGCCACCGTATTCGCCACAGCATTGGCAGTCAGGGCAACGGTTCCAAAGGAGGTGATCAGGCTCTGCAGCAGGATCTTCCCCACCTGGAACATGCCGTTTTCCAGGCCGTTCGGGATGCCGATGGTCAGGATCTGCCTAATCATACGCGGACGGAATTCCCATCTGAGCAGCGGGGGAAGCTGTATCGTATGCGGGCGGTAGCGCAGCAGTGAAACAATCAGCACCGCGCCGGTCAACCGGGAAACCAGCGTGGCAATAGCGGCACCCGCCACCCCCATCTGAAAGCCGAAAATCAAGATCGCATTGCCGCATATGTTAATGGCGTTCATCAGAATGGACGTCGTCATCGACACCCGTGAATTGCCCATAGCCCGGAACAGCGCGGCACCGGCGTTATACACCGCAATAAACGGATACGAAAGCGCCGACCAGAAAAAATACACCTGTGCGTTGGTCATGACATCCGCTTCGGCCTTGCCGAAAAGCAGGGAAAGCAGCCCGCCGCCGCCAACCAGACACACAGCCATTACCAGTGTGGAAACCGCCGTCACGACATACAGCAGCTGCTTGGCGGAGCGGCTGGCATTTTCCGGCTCTTCCCTGCCGATAAACTGTGCCGACACGATTGCACCGCCGGTGGCGAGGGCAGAAAAAATGTTGATCAGCAGGATATTCAGGCTGTCCACCAGAGAAACACCGGACACCGAGGCTTCGCCGCAGCTCGCGACCATCACCGAATCCGCCATGCCGATGGTCACCGCCAGAAACTGCTCAACGATCAGGGGCAGAATCAGAATCCGCAGCTGCCTGCGTGTAAACATGCCGCCATACTTCCCCTCATCCAGAAAAATAGGCATTTATTATACCACCTTTTTCCGGCAAAGTCATGCGGTAAAGCGCCGAAATTCGACCTCATCCCCGTGAAAAATCCGGCTGCCGGGACGAGCCGGCCGACGTCTTTTTCCCTTTCCCCCTTCATACACATAATTGAGCGTCTGCCGTGAAGGGAAGGGAAGAAAGCGTGTTTCTCATCATCCATAAACGCATACTGCGTCGCACCGCCGCCGTATGTGCTGTCATCGTACTGCTGACGGCCGGCATCGGCTGGCAGTACAGCCGCCAGACCGCCGCCGAAGCGGAACCTGCCGAGCCGGAGTTTATCCGCTGGGTGGATTTCGAAGCCAGCTACGAGGCGCTGGAAGCGGCGCTTGAACTGGATATTGCCTCACAGGAAACCGATACGCCGGTCAGCTGGATTGACCTGATTGCGCTCGCTGCCGCCAAAAACGGCAATAACTTCAGCGGCTTTAAGCGCAGGGAGCTGGAGGGCTATGTGCAGCAGCTCCAGGAGGGTAAATCCCTGGAGGCACTTACCGAAAACCTCCGCTATTTCCCTTATTATCAAGAAGCCTACGGCGCTGCTCTGGGCGGACTGGTCGGCCATTTTGAAATTGAGGTCGACGACGAAACGGCACCGGGCGGCAAACGCTTTGCGCCGCAGTATGGCCTGAAAGCTTTCCTGCCGATTGCCAAGGGATACCCGTACAGCGATTTCGATGACTTCGGTGTCAGCCGCACCTATGGCTTCACCCGCCGCCATCTTGGCCACGACTTCATGGGCGCGACTGGAACCCCGATTATTGCAGTGGAAGGCGGCGTTGTGGAAGCGCTCGGCTGGAACCAGTACGGCGGCTGGCGGATCGGCATCCGCAGCCTCGATGGCAGGCGGTACTATTACTACGCCCACCTCCGCCAGAACTTTCCTTTCAACAAATCGCTCGAGGAGGGCAGCATTGTACAGCCGGGCGACGTCATCGGCTATATGGGGCATACCGGGTACAGCACCACTGAAAACGTCAACAACATTGAGCAGCCGCACCTGCATTTCGGCATGCAGCTGATATTTGACGAATCGCAGAAGGAAAGCGACAACGAAATCTGGATCGATGTCTACCCGATCGTGCGCCTGCTCACCCGGCACCGCTGTACGGTTGTGAAAGATCCCGAAACCAAGGAGTACTCCCGTGTTTATGCTTACCGGGAAAACGCCTGACCTCCCGCTAAACGGAAAAAGCAAACGCCGGTGAACTGCCGTAAATCCACGGCAGTTCACCGGCGCTTTATATTTTCCGACAAAAAGACCAAACGGATTTTCGGTATGGAAACCAGATAATATTCACATACTACCCTATGGTTTTCTCTGTATTTTTCTTTTTTCACGCTGAAAGCTGGATTAAATTATAGTATAAGGCAAAAAAGAAATGTTTTTAAGGCAATTTATATGTCAACCGATTGACATATAAGACATTCCGTGGTATACTGACACCGAAATGGGAGATTTTCCCTACGTCTGTCAGAATCCCACATCGTCGGCCCAACGGATGAACCGAACCATCTTTGTTCCCGGGTTGCGCAGAACATTTCCCTGCTGCCGGGCCGGATCCGTTTCATCCACAAGAAAGGAATGGTCATGGAATGAAAAACCAGATTATGCTCATCACCTACGCCGATAGCCTGGGGCAGAATCTCACCGAGCTGCACGAGCTTCTCGATGGTCCGCTGAAAGGGACGGTCGGCGGGGTGCACATTCTCCCCTTCTTCCCCTCCTCGGCCGACCGCGGCTTTGCCCCGATCCGGTACGACGTCGTGGACGAAAAATTCGGCGATTTCAGCGATGTCCAGAGCATCGGCCGGGAGTATGCGCTGATGTTCGACTTCATGGTCAACCACATTTCGCGGCAGTCGGTGTATTTCCAACACTTTCTGCAGCACGGCGACAACTCCCCCTACCGCGACTTTTTCATCCGCTACAAACATTTTTGGCCGAGCGGCGAGCCCACACCGGAACAGGTGGACAAAATCTATAAGCGCAAGCCGCGCGCGCCCTATATCGAAGCGCAGCTTGCGGACGGCACCGCTGAAAAAATCTGGTGCACCTTTGCCGAGGAACAGATCGACCTGAATGTTTCCTCCCCGTCGGTGCGGGAATTTTTCCGCAAGACGCTTACCGACATGTGCCAAAACGGCGCATCGGTCATCCGTCTGGATGCGTTTGCCTACGCTATAAAAAAAACAGATACCAGCTGCTTTTTCATCGAGCCGGACATCTGGGAGCTGCTGTATGCGATTGAAGACATCGTCAAGCCGTACGGCGTCGATATTCTTCCGGAAATCCACGAACATTATTCGATCCAGATGAAAATTGCGGAAAAAGGGTTCTGGGTATATGACTTTGCGCTGCCGATGCTGCTGTTGCACGCCCTGTACAGCGGCCGCGGCGACCGCCTCAAACACTGGCTGGACATCTGCCCGCGTCATCAGTTCACCACCCTGGACACCCACGACGGCATCGGCGTGGTGGATGTGGCCGACCTGCTCAGCGAGGAGGAAATCGAACAGACGCGCGAAGCACTGTTTACCAAAGGCGCCAACGTCAAAAAGGTGTATAACACCGCCGCCTACAATAACCTCGATATTTATCAGATCAACTGCACCTATTATTCCGCGCTGGGCAATAACGACGACGCCTATCTGCTCGCGCGGGCAATCCAGTTTTTCGCGCCGGGCATCCCGCAGGTGTATTATGTCGGCCTGCTCGCCGGGGAAAACGATATCGCGCTGATGGAATCGACCAAACAAGGGCGCGACATCAACCGGCACTATTACACGAAGGATGAGGTCCGGCGAGAAGCTGAACGGCCGGTGGTGCGCAGGCTGTTTGAGATGATGCGGCTGCGCAATACACATCCCGCCTTTCACGTCGACGGCGACTGCCGGGTGGAGCTGTCCGGCGAACACGGCCTGATTATTACCCGTACCTGGCAGGAACACCGCGCAGTGCTTACCGCCGACCTGAAGACCCATCAGTTCACCATCGAAACCGGATGCTAAAGGAGGAAGCCACGTGAAGTACCGTATGCTGGCGGCATTAACCGCCGCCGCCCTCACCGCCGGGCTTTTGTCCGGCTGCAAAAGCTCCACCCCGGCCAACACCCTCACCTTTCTGAACTCCAAAGGCGAAATCCAGGGCGCACTTGAAGAGGTGGCCGATCTGTATACCAAAAAGACCGGAATTACGGTGGAGATTATCGCCGCTCCGGCCGGCACCACCCCGTTTGAGAAAATCTCGCAGATGTACACCTCCGGCAATCCCCCGATTCTGGCCATGCTCGACACCACCGATGTGGTGCAGATCGCGGAAACCCGTGCCCTCGACCTGTCGGATGAACGCTGGGTGGCGGATGCCGGTTCCCATGCCTACCGCATCGACGGCAAGGTATATTCCTTCCCGATGGGCATCGAGGGCAAAGGCCTGATTTACAACAAAACCCTGATTGAAAAGACGCTCGGGGAAGCTTTTCATCCGGAGGAATACAACACACTGGATAAACTCACCGCGCTGTTTGCCCGCCTGAGCGAAAAGGGCGTCACCCCGATGCTGATCAGTAAAGAAGACTGGTCGCTCGGCTCCCATTACGCCGGCTTTTTATACGAGAGTCAGTCGGAAAATATCGAGGATGTGGACGCATTCGTCGATTCCCTGCGTGCCGGCAAGGTCAGCCTGATCGATAATCCCCGCTTTAACCAGCTGATGGATACCTTTGACCTGCTGGCCGCCAATAACTACTATAAAAAGGATCCGCTGTCGGCAGATTACTCGCTTGACCCTTCCTTTCTGACCGACGGTGATGTGGCTTTTTGGTTCAACGGCAACTGGGCCTGGCCGAATCTGGATGCCTTCCTGACCGGGCTGCCGGACCCGCCCGAACTCGGCCTGATGCCGCTGCCGCTGGGCAATGACGAAAACGATTTCGTCAACAACTATCTGATCGGCACCGGCTCGAAACAGATCATTATCGACAAGGTCAAAGCCACTCCCGAGCAGCAACAGATGGCCAAAGACTTCCTCAACTGGCTGGTTTACGACGAAGAAGGCCAGGCGGCAATGGTCACCTCGCTGCAGATGGTACCGGCCTTTTCCAACATCACGCTGCAGCCCGCCGACCCGCTCGGTCAGAGCATCAAGGCCTATGTGGACAAAAACCGCACCATTTTTGGCCCGATGCTGCCCAGCGACCACTGGTCGTATGTCGGCGCTTATATGCAGAAATACCTCGACGGCCAGTATGACCGCGCCGGGCTGGCCCGGGATATCGAAGCCTACTGGAAATCCAAGGGCGCCTGATCCGGCGGCCTGTATACGCTAAAAGGAAAAGGAGGTCCCGACATGAAAGAAAAGACCAAGCTTGGCAATCTCAAGCTGTTCCTGATTTTCGCCGGACCGGCTGCGTTCCTGTTTTTGTGCGTGGTGGTCATCCCGTTTATTTACGGCGCCGGCCTGACCTTCACCAACTGGAACGGCATCAACGCCAATCCCGGCTTTGTCTTGTTTGAAAATTACGCCAGCGCGTTCCAGGATGCGGAATTCTGGCATTCTCTGCTGCTGACCATCGGCTATGTGCTAGCCTCGGTGCTGCTGATCAACGGCATCGCGTTTTTGCTCGCCTACCTGCTGACCAGCGGTATCAAGGGGCAGAGCTTCCTGCGTTCCGCCTTCTTTACCCCGAACCTGATCGGCGGCATCATCCTCGGCTTCATCTGGCAGTTCATCTTCAACCGGGTGATGGTGCCGGTGGGCGAAACCCTCGGCCTCGGTATTTTCTCCACCTCATGGCTCAACGACCCCACGAAAGCGTTCTGGGCAATGGTAATTGTCACCGTCTGGCAGTATTCCGGATACATGATGATCATCTATGTGGCCGGATTCACCGGTGTGCCGCGCGACCTGATCGAGGCGGCCGGCATCGATGGCTGCACCAGTGTTCAGACCACCCGCTACGTGGTGCTGCCGCTGATGGTGCCGTCCTTTGTCATCTGTCTGTTTCTGTCCATCCAACGCTGCTTCATGGTGTATGATCTCAACCTTTCGCTGACCAATGGCGGACCATACAATTCGACCAAGCTCGCCGCCATGCATGTCTATCAGAAAACCTTTGTCTCCAAAGAATACGGCGTCGGTCAGGCGGAAGCACTGATCCTGTTTGCGGTCGTCGCCATCATCACGGTCACCCAGGTGTGGCTCGGCAAGCGGAAAGAGGTGGATGCGTAATGGAAAAAGCGGTAAAAACCCGTCCGATGGCCATCGGCGGCACAGGCGCAAAAGTTAGCCGCGCGGTGAAAACAGTGGTGCTGTTTGCCCTGCTGCTCGTTTATCTCGCCCCGTTCATCCTGATCATCATCAACTCACTGAAAACCACCCGCGGCATCCTCAAGTACACGCTGGATCTCGTGGACCCGCTCGGTGTGACCTTCGATAACTTTGTGCGCGCGTTTGAAAAGATGCACTTTCTGCGCGCCTTCGGCAACTCGCTGTTTGTCACCGGTGTCAGCGTCGCGCTGATCGTGCTGATTTCCTCGATGACCGCCTATTTCTTCGTGCGTGCGGACTGGAAAATCAACAAGTTGTTCTTTTCGCTGATGATCATCGCGATGATCATCCCCTTCCAGGTGCTGATGACCCCGCTGATTTCGCTGTACGGCAACGTGCTCGGCGTGCTCGACCATCGCACCACGCTGATCTTCCTGCACGTCGGCTTCAGCATCAGCATGGCGGTGTTCATCTATCACGGCTTTATCAAAAGCAGCGTGCCGCTCGCGCTGGAGGAAGCCGCCACGCTGGACGGCTGTTCCCGCACCGGCACCTTCTTCCGGGTGGTGTTCCCGCTGCTCAAACCCACCACCGCCACCATCGTGGTGCTCAACGTCCTCGCGATCTGGAACGATTTCCTGCTGCCGTCGCTGATTCTCGGCAAACGCAAGCTCTTTACCCTGCCGCTGTCCACTTACGATTTCTACGGCACCTACTCGGTGGACTACGGCGCCATCATGGCGGCGCTGGTCATGACCACAATTCCGGTCATCATTCTGTATATTTTCCTGCAAAAGCAGATCATCAACGGCGTGACCGCAGGTGCTGTGAAAATGTAAATCAATCGATTGACAGTCTCCGTACGACATGGTATCCTGTTGAGCGAACCCAGGGGGGAGGATTGACCTATGGCAACCTTAAAAGACGTGGCCGCCAAAGCCGGCGTGACCGTAACCACCGTGTCGCGCATGCTCAACAACCGCGGCTATATCAGCCAGCAGACGCGGGAAAAGGTACTCGCCGCCATGAAAGAGCTGGACTACCATCCAAACGAGCTGGCGCGTTCGCTGACCAAACGGCATACCAACATTATCGGCATCATCGTCCCCTCGGTCGCCCATCCGTTTTTCAGCCAGGCGGTCAATGAACTGGAAATGGCGGCTTCCGCCAGCGGCTATAAAACGCTGCTGTGCAATTCGTTCCATCAGGCGTACAAGGAAATGGAATATCTCGACATGCTGCGCGCTCACAAAGTAGCCGGCGTGGTGCTGTGCAGCCGTACGCAGGATATCGGCGGCCATCTCGAAAGCGGCCTGCCGATTGTCACCTTTGAGCGCAGCGATGCCGGCAATGTGTCGTCGGTATCCTGCGATAACTTTCAGGGCGGCGTGCTTGCCACCGAGCACCTCATCGCCCGTGGCTGCCGCTGCCTGCTGCATTTCAGCGGCAGCCACGGAGTACAGATGCCCGCAGATCAGCGATGTGCCGCTTTCCAGGACACCTGCCGCCGCTATCATCTGGAAGGGCGCGTGTTTGAAACCGAAGAAGCGCAGTTCCAGACGATGGATTACGGCGATTATATCCGGCAGGTTCTGGAACGCAATCCGGACGCCGACGGCATATTTGCCAGCAGTGACGTCATCGCCGCACAGGTGCTGCAGGCCTGCGCGGCGCTCGGCCGGCGGGTGCCGGAGGACGTGCAGGTGATCGGGTTCGACGACGTGCCGCTCGCCCGCCTGACCACTCCGCAGCTGACTACCATCCGGCAGCCGATCCGGCAGATGAGCGTTTACGCCATCAATGCCATCCAGCGGCAGGCCGACCATGAGGGCGCCCCCTCACGAACCGTTTTTCCGGTAACCCTGGAATGCCGGGCAAGCACCCGGTAATACCGCAAGGAAAGGTTGACTTGTATGTGGGATCTCGTATCGCTTGGTGAACTGCTCATCGATTTCACCCCGTCAGGCACCTCCGCCAACGGCAATCCGCTGTTTGAGCGCAATCCCGGCGGCGGGCCGGGCAATATGGCCTGTGCCGCCGCCAAACTTGGCGCGCGCACGGCTTTTATCGGCCAGGTGGGCGACGACGCCTTCGGCCGCACCCTGCGGGATGTCGTGCAGAAAAACGGGGTGGACGTCAGCCGTCTGCGCCTGTCGCCGGATTATCAGACTTCCCTTGCTTTTGTCCACCTCGACGAGCACGGCGACCGCTCGTTCAGCTTTTATCGCCGGCATGGCGCGGATACGATGCTGGAAGCCGCACCGGAAGATTACGCTCTCATCGATGACTGCCGTGCATTTTTTTACAGCTCGGTGCTGATGACCGCAGAGCCGGCCCGTACCGCCAGCTTCCGGCTGGCCGAATATGCACACCGGCGGGGGGTTACCACCGTGTTCGATCCGAATCTGCGGCTGAATCTGTGGGACAGCGCCGCGCATGCGCGCGACTGTATCCTGCGGGCTATGCCGTATGCCGATATCGTCAAGGTATCGGAGGAAGAACTGGTTTTTCTCACCGGTGAAAACGATCTCGAAAAAGCCGCGGCAGCACTGCGCAACCGGTTTGCGATGAAAGCCCTGCTGGTAACGCTGGGACCTGCCGGCTGTATCGCCTATGTCGGGAAAGACCGGTATACGCAGCCCGCCGCCGATGTCGAAACCATCGACACCACCGGCGCCGGCGATTCGTTTACCGGTGGCTTCCTCTACTGCCTGCTGCAGGGGAAAGCCGATGTTACCGAGCGGACCGCCGCCGAAATACAGGATATGCTGGCCTTTGCCAACGCTGTCGGCGGACTCACCACCACCCAAAAAGGCGGTATCCCGGCACTGCCCTCCTATAACGACGTGCTGAATCTCCTGCACCGCATCTGAAAAATCCCCCGCCGGCGACTTCACCGGCGGGGGATTTCTGTGTGTAATAAAAGGACCGCCGGCAGTCAGGACTGCCGGCGGTCCTTTATATTATCAAGGAAACGACTTACACCCGACGTACACGGATGACGCCGTCCACCGCCTGAATTTTGTCCAGGCTGGCTTCCGCAACGTCGCCGACCACATCGAGGATGGTATACGCATAGTCCTTCTTTGAGCGATTGGTCATCGTCTCAATATTGGTACCGTCAGCGGCGAGCACACCGCTGATCTGGGTGAGCATATTCGGAATATTGCGGTGCAGCACGCACACACGTGTCTCGGTCGAACGCGGCACCGACACTTCCGGATAATTGACCGAATGGGTGATATTACCGTTCTCGAGATAATCCATCAGCTCATCAGCCGCCATCACCGCACAGTTGTCCTCACTCTCCGGCGTGGACGCACCCAGATGCGGGATCGCAATGACGTTTTCCACATCCAGCATGTCTTCGGTCGGGAAATCAACCACATAGGCAGCCACCTTGCCGTCCGCGAGCGCCGCCTTCATGTCGGCAGCATTGACCAGCTCCGCACGGGAGAAATTGAGCACCCGCACGCCCGGCTTCATCGCCGCAAACGCCTGCGCATTGAACATCTCCCGGGTATCCGGGGTCAGCGGCACATGCACGGTGATGTAATCACACTCCGCATAGATCTGGTCCAGGCTGGTCGCATGGTGGATCGCCCGGGACAGACCCCATGCCGCGTCAACCGACAGGAACGGATCGTAGCCGTAAACCTCCATGCCGAGGGATTTGGCCGCATTGGCCACCAGAATGCCGATCGCACCCAGACCGATGACGCCCAGACGCTTGCCCTTGATTTCCGGACCGGCATAGGCCGACTTGCCCTTTTCCACCATCTTCGGCACCGCATCGCCGTTGCCCTTGAGGGTCTTGGCCCATTCGATCGCAGGGATCACCTTGCGCGAAGAAATCAGCATGCCGGCAATCACCAGCTCTTTAACCGCGTTGGCGTTGGCACCCGGCGTGTTGAATACCACGATGCCCGCCTCGCTGCACTTGTCGACCGGAATGTTGTTGACGCCGGCACCGGCACGCGCGATCGCGGCCAGGGACGCGGGCAGCTCCATTTCGTGCATCGCGGCGCTGCGCACCATAATGCCGTCCGGATTTTCCACTGCATCGCCCACGGTATATTTCGCCGCATCAAAACGGCTGGTGCCGCAGGCCGAAATCTTGTTCAGAGTCAGTATATTCATGACCGTGTCCATTCCTTTCCATCGTTGCCGTAACCGGCAGAATCAGGCGTTTGCCTCTTCAAAAGCCTTCATGAAGGCCACCAGCTTCTCCACGCCCTCGATCGGCATGGCGTTGTAGATCGATGCACGCATGCCGCCGACCGAGCGATGACCCTTCAGATTGACAAAGCCGGCCGCGGCCGCTTCCTTGACAAACTTGGCGTCGAGCTCCTCATCGCCGGTAATGAACGGCACGTTCATCAGCGAACGATCCTTTTTCTCCACGGTGCCCTTGAACAGCTTGGAGCTGTCGAGGAAATCATACAGGACCGCCGCCTTCTTCTCGTTGATTGCCTTCATGTTTTCCAGACCGCCGATCTCGTTTTTCAGCCATTCGAGCACCAGTTTGCACACATAAATCGAATAGCAGGGCGGGGTGTTGAACATCGAATCGTTGTCCGCATGGGTCTGGTAGTTGAACATGGTCGGGGTGATATCCCGCGCATGACCGATCAGGTCCTCGCGAATGATGACCACCGTCAGGCCGGCCGGCGCCATATTTTTCTGTGCGCCCGCATACAGCACACCGAATTTGGACACATCAATCGGCTCGGACAGGATGCAGGAGGAAACGTCCGCCACCAGCGGCACCTTACCGGTATCCGGCAGGCTAGTAAAGCGGGTGCCGTAGATGGTGTTGTTCATGCAGATGTGGAAATAATCCGCATCCGGCGTAAAGGTCGCCGGATCCAGCTCCGGTATGTACGAGAAGGTCTTATCCTTGGAGCTGGCCACCACGTTGGCCTCCCCATAGCGCGCTGCCTCCTTGTAAGCCTTGGTGGCCCACTGGCCGGTCAGCACAAAATCCGCCTTGCCCGAACCGTTCATCAGGTTGAGCGGGAGCATGGCAAACTGGGACGACGCACCGCCCTGCAGAAACAGCACCTTGTAGTTGTCCGGGATATTCATCACTTCGCGCAGCAGCGCCTCACAGCCCTTGATGATGCCGTCATACACCTTGGAACGGTGGGACATCTCCATCACCGACTGGCCGGATCCCTCATAATCCAGCATCTCCGCCGCCGCCCTGCGCAGCACGCTTTCCGGCAGCACCGAAGGGCCAGCCGAAAAATTATACACTCTTGCCATGTACGTTCGACCTCCATTACCTTAAACGGTAGAATTTGAGAAATTATCTTATATTCTACTATTCCCGCCGGTCATAGTCAATCCCAAATTCAGAAAAACCGCCGATTTTGCCCCATCCCTCCATATTCACCCCCGCTGCCGAAAGGCATTGACGCGGAGGCGCCGGGATGGTATAGTAGGACTGTATAAATTTTTGACCATCCACCTCACAGAGATTGTACGGAAAGGCTGGGGTTCTGCATGACAATTGCTGATATCCAAACGATTTTAAAGGCGGAGCTGGTATGCGGCAGCGAACGGCTGGGCACCGAGGTGCACAACGTGTGCGGCAGCGATATGATGAGCGACGTACTGGCGTTTGTCAAGGATCAGTCGGTGCTGCTGACCGGACTGGTCAACCCGCAGGTGGTGCGCACCGCCGATATGATGGATATGGTCTGTGTCATCTTCGTGCGCGGCAAGGATCCGACGCCGGAGATGATCGAACTGGCCAACGACCGGGAAATTGTGCTGATGAAGACGCCGCTGCGCATGTTTACTGCCTGCGGCCTGCTGTACAGCAACGGCCTGCACGGCGGAGATCAGGTTTAAATCCGGATCGGCTTCCGGCAACAATCAGGAAAGGCGCGATGGAGCAATGAATCTGAAGCTGCATTACGACGTGCCCGGCGACGATTTCACCCGTGCAGGCGAGGCGTCCGGCGCGGTCAAGCGCAAGCTCAAACAGCTGGGGTTTCCCTCCGATCTGGTCCGCCGCGTAGCGATCGCGATGTACGAGGGCGAGATTAACATGGTCATTCATGCCGGCGGCGGCGAAGCGGATGTAGAAATCCTGCCCGACCGGGTGGTGGCGGTACTCACCGACCACGGCCCTGGCATTCCCGACATTGAAAAGGCGATGCAGGAGGGATGGTCTACCGCTCCTGACAATGTGCGTTCCCTCGGCTTTGGCGCCGGTATGGGATTACCCAACATCAAAAAATATACCGACCACATGGATATCACCACCGAAATCGGGGTGGGCACCGTCGTGCGCATGGAAATTCTCGCTCAGGCGCCTGCGCAGTAATTCCCCGCCCCTGCGGATATGCGGCCAGGCGGCGTAACGCCGCCTGACAGGAGGATGTGACGTACCGATGGATCGTTTTTTCCATGCCGTCACGCTGGATAAAGACCTCTGTGTCGGCTGTACCAACTGCATCAAGCGCTGTCCCACGCAGGCCATCCGCGTGCGCGGCGGCAAGGCGCAAATCATCTCCGAGCGCTGCATTGACTGCGGCGAATGCGTGCGGGTATGCCCGCATCACGCCAAAAAAGCGCGGCACGACGAGATGTCGATGCTGAAAAATTACCGTTATACCGTGGCGCTGCCCGCGCCCGCCCTGTATGGGCAGTTCAACCATTTGGACGATATCGATATCGTGCTCACCGGACTCAAGCACCTCGGCTTTGACGATGTGTTTGAGGTTTCCCGCGCTGCGGAAATCGTATCGGATGCCACCCGGCTGCTGCTGAGCGACGGCCGGCTGACAAAGCCGGTCATCTCCTCCGCATGCCCTGCGGTCGTCCGGCTGATCCGGGTGCGGTTTCCGGATCTGTGTGCACACGTGCTGCCGGTCAAGGCCCCGATGGAGGTCGCCGCCATGCTCGCACGTGAGGAGGCGGTTGCCAAAACCGGCCTGCCTCCGGAGGATATCGGCATCTTCTTTCTCTCTCCCTGCGCGGCGAAGGTCACCGACGTACGGGTGCCGATCGGTATCGAGCGTTCCAATGTGGACGGTGTGCTCGCGATCAGCGATATTTATCCCCGTCTGGTCGGCTGCATGAATAAGCTCGGCCAGGATGCTCAGCCCGAACCGCTTGCCCGTTCCGGCATCATTGGGGTCAGCTGGTCTTCGATCGGCGGCGAGGCCGCCGGCCTGCTCAACGAAAACCATCTCGCAGCCGACGGCATCGACAATGTGATTAATGTGCTCGAAGAACTCGAGGACGAGAAGCTCCAGGAGTTGGATTTCATCGAGCTCAACGCCTGTGCCGGCGGATGCGTGGGCGGAATCTTCACGGCGGAAAACGGCTATGTCGCCCGCGCGCGGATTCAGCGGCTGCGCAAATATCTGCCGGTTTCCTGCAACCGTCTGGAGGACGCCGGCGGGGAAAGACGGCTGGAGTGGACCGAGAAACTGGAATTTGCACCGGTGATGAAGCTGGCCGAAAACGTCGAGGACGCCATGAACATGATGCAGCAAATCGACGAGTACACCGAACGGCTGCCGCAGCTCGACTGCGGTTCGTGCGGTGCGCCGAGCTGCCGTGCGCTGGCGGAGGATATTGTCCGCGGGCTGGCGCAGGAAAACGACTGCATCTTCCGTATGCGCCGGCAGATTCAGGACATCGCCAGCCAGCTTTCCCGTATGGAAGGGTATGTCCCCGGCGAGCTTTCCGGCGGACCGGAAATGCCGGCAGAAACCGATAAACAAAAGGATGGAACCGTATGACGACCATTAAGGATTGTATAGAAGCTCTCGGGCTGGAGGTCCTCTGTCCCGGCGATGCCGACCGGGAGATCACTGGCGGCTACTGCGGCGACCTGCTCAGCTGGGTGATGGGCCGCGCGCAGGCCGGCGACGCCTGGATCACGGTAATGGGCAACGTCAACGCCGTGGCTGTCGCTGTGCTGGCCGACACCGCCTGCATTGTGCTGGCGGAGGATTCCCCGCTCGACGATGAGGCGCTCACCCGCGCACAGACGCAGGATGTCTGCGTGCTGCGCAGCAGCAAAACCGCTTATCAGCTGGCCCTGGAGCTTGGCCAGTTGATAGGCTGAAATCAAAACAAAGGAGCCAAACAACTATCATGTCCATTGAAACAGTCAGAGAGTACCTGCACGGTTTCGGCCGGGAGCAGGACATTCAGGAATTCGACGTATCGAGCGCCACGGTGGAGCTGGCCGCCCAGGCGCTGCACACCGCGCCCGCGCACATTGCCAAAACCCTTTCCTTTGAAGGCGAGGACGGCTGCATCCTGGTGGTTGCTGCCGGAGACGCGAAAGTGGATAACCAGAAGTTCAAGGCCGCCTTCGGCCGCAAGGCCAAAATGCTGGCCCCTGACCAGGTGATTGCGCTGACCGGGCATGCTATCGGCGGGGTTTGCCCCTTCGCCGTACCGGAAAGCGCGCGGGTATATACCGACGTTTCGCTCAAACGGTTTACCACCGTTTTCCCCGCCTGCGGCAGCAGCAATTCTGCCATTGCCCTCACCTGTGAGGAACTGGAGGCGTATGCCCGCAGCCTGGGCTGGGTGGATGTCTGCAAAAACTGGGATCCGGCACTGACCGACTGACAACCATGAGGGGATGAGGCTTTGCGGCTGTATTATGATCTGCATATGCATTCCTGCCTGTCTCCCTGCGGCGACAGCGATATGACCCCCAACAACATCGTCAATATGGCTCGGCTGGCCGGATTGGATCTGATCGCGCTGACCGACCACAACAGCTGCCGCAACTGCCCGGCGATCCTCGCGGCCGCGCAGGGAACTGGCCTGACGGTGCTGCCGGGAATGGAACTGTGCTCGGCTGAGGAAGCCCATGTCGTCTGCCTTTTTCCCACTCTGGAAGCGGCACAGGCGTTCGACGACACCGTATCCCCCACCCTGCCGCCGATTCCGAACCGACCGGAGGTGTTCGGGGAACAGCTGATTATGGACGGCGAGGACACCATCATCGGGCGGCTGGAAACGCTGCTTGTGACGGCATCCGCCCTGAGCGTAGACGATATTCCGGCGCTTGCCCGGCAATACGGCGGCACCGCTTTTCCTGCCCATATCGACCGGCCCTCTTACAGCGTCACCGCGGCGCTCGGCGATATCCCGCCGGTCGGTTTCACCGCGGCGGAAATCACCGCATCCGGCGATACGGATGCCCTGTGCCAGCAGTATCCGCTCCTTAGCGGGCTGCCGCTGCTGCAGAATTCCGATGCCCACTATCTCCATCAGATCGCGGAGGCAGGTCCTTGGCTGGAGCTGCCGGACAAGCGGCCCGAGACGGTGATTGCCGCACTGGACGGACGGCTGGCGTTCGGATGGGCACGTGCATAAGCTGCGCTTACAGGTCTGCTTATTCTTGCCTTTAGAGGTGCTACCACCATGCGTGAACTCGGTATTTTTGCCTGGTTTGGCTATGAACTTCCGCTCCGGGAGTCCTTTCGTCTCATCCGTGCGGCCGGCTTTGATCGTGTAATGCTATGGTGGGGGGAATACGAAGGCGATATTCCGCTGAAGGATCAGCCGGACCGTGCCCGCCGGATGGGACTGGAAATCGAAAACGCCCATGCTCCCTTTGACGGCTGCAACACCCTCTGGCTGCCCGGCGAGGACGGCGACCGCTACGCGGACAGCCTGATCGCCTGCCTCGAAGGCTGTGCCGAAACTGGTGTGCCGGTGCTGGTCGCCCACCTCACCGACGAGGCCTCGCCGCCGCCCTATCACTCGCGCGGCCTCGACCGCCTGCGCCGGGCAGAGGAGGCGGCCGAGCGGACCGGCGTTACGCTTGCGCTGGAAAACCTGCGTCATGTTCCCCATCTGCGTGCTGCCATGCAGGCACTTACCTCCTCCAAGGTCGGCTTTTGCTACGACAGCGGACACCACCACGGCTGGTGCCGGGAGGAACCGTATCTCGATTTGTACGGCAGCCGTCTTGCGACTCTGCACCTTCATGACAACAATCAAAGCTGGGACACCCACCGGTTGCCGTTCGACGGCACCACCGACTGGCCGGCTGCCGCCCGTCAAATTGCGGCAACCGGTTTTTCTGGTGCGGTTTCGCTGGAGGTGCAGGCTTACGGGTATTATGAGGAGCGAATGACCGCGGAAGCCTTTTTGCAGCAGGCGTATACAGCGGCGGATCGAATCCGCAGATTCATGAATAAACAATAGATATTTTTATCCTTGGCTAAACAAATGCCAGGTGCTATCGCACCTGGCATTTTCTATTCTCTGGCATGAAATGTCCCGCCGCCGAATATATTCAAAGGAGAAGTCGAGCGTCAAGGAGGCGTATCGGTATGTGTACCGCCATTACCCTGCAGGATGCGCAGGGCGAGTGGTTCATGGGGCGAACCATGGATTTCTCTTATCTGTTGGACCCTTATCTTTATGCGGTTCCCAAAGGCTGCCGATGGCAGAGCGTCACCGGTTCGGCGCAGCTGCAAAGCCGCTATCGGCTGATGGGCATCGGCCAGAAGACGCCGCAGCTGATTTTTGCCGACGGCGTAAATGAAATGGGACTGGCGGCTGCGGTACTGTATTTTCCCGGTTACGCCGAGTTCCCGCCGGATGACGGCAATCCGCTGATTCCCGCCATCGCTGCCAACGAACTGATTTTATACCTGCTGGGCACCTGCGCGAATACCGATCAGGTACTTGCCGCCCTGTCCGCCGTGCGCGTGGTCGGCGTTGCCGACGCCGTTACCGGTACGGTAGCGCCGCTGCACTGGATGGTCACCGACCGGGAAGGGCGCTGTCTCGTGCTCGAGCAGACCAAAGACGGTATGCAGATCTATCCGAACGCCCTCGGTGTACTGGCTAATAGCCCCGATTTCCCCTGGCATATGACCAACCTGCGCAATTATCTTTCGGTACGGCCGGGCTCGCCGGATGACACGCAGTGGGGAGACATCGAACTCAAACCATTTGGCCAGGGCGCCGGTACTTTTGGTCTGCCCGGGGATTATGCTTCTCCCTCGCGTTTTGTGCGCGCCGCCTATCTGAAGACGCACACCGCACAGCCGGAAAACCGAAACACAGCCGTAATTACCGGATTTCATATTCTGGAGAATGTCTCCATCCCCCAAAACGTGGTGCTAACCCAGCGGGAAACCGCTGATTTCACCCAGTACACCGCCTTTATGAATACCGCACGGGGAGAATACTTCATCCGTTCCTATCCAAACAGCGAGATTGTCACCCGCCGTCTGGCAAACACCTCAGTTGCCGGCGCCGTACCGCTACCAATGCTGAAGATAATCCGTCCGATCACCTTTCTGAGCCTTTAGTTTCGCTTTTTCGGATTTCCCGGAAGACATAGGTCTTCCGGGAAATCTTTTTGTGTAATGCCCCGGCACAGCCGGGGCATTACACAAAAAAACAGGAACCCTTTGAAAACGGGTTCCTGTTTTTTATTCCTTGTTTTTTCCGACAGGGAGAATCCCCAGCGGACAGCGTATCGGCCATACGCGCAGGCGTCTGAAAGAAATCAGCGCTTGCTGAACTGCGGCGCACGGCGGGCGCCCTTGAGTCCGTACTTTTTACGCTCGGTCATACGCGGATCGCGCGTGAGATAACCGGCCTTCTTGAGCAGCGGACGCAGGTTTTCGGTATCGTACTGCAGAAGCGCACGGGAGATACCGTGACGGATCGCGCCGGCCTGACCGGTCACGCCACCGCCGGAAACGCGGCACTCGATATCGAATTTTTCTTCCGTGCCGGTCAGGTGCAGAGGCTGACGGACAATCAGCTTCAGGGTATCCAGACCAAAATAATCGTCAATGTCGCGGCCGTTGATCTTCACGCTGCCGGTGCCGGCATACAGGCGCACACGGGCAACGGAGGTCTTTCTGCGGCCGGTGCCGTAAAAATACGGTCTCTTGTTATAATCCATCAAAAACAGCCTCCTTCCTTAAAATTCCCGGTTTTCGGGCTTCTGCGCATCATGCTTATGCTGAGCAGCCGCATAAACGTGCAGACGGGTGCGGGCAGCACGGCCGATCGTGTTGTTCGGGATCATGCCATAAACCGCAAGCTCCATCGCCTTTTCGGGACGGTTCGCCATCAGGTTGTCGTAGCCGACCTCCTTGAGGCCGCCGATCCAGCCGGTGTGGCGATACCATTTCTTGTTCTGCAGCTTGTTGCCGGTGAGAACCGCCTTGCCGCAGTTGATGATGATGACATGGTCGCCGCAATCCACATGGGGGGTAAAAGTCGGCTTGTGCTTACCGCGCAGCAGCACGGCGGCTTCAGCCGCGACCCGGCCCAGGGGTTTACCGGCGGCATCGAGAATATACCACTTGCGGTCGACCTGACCGGCTTTTTCCATATACGTGGACATCGCAATACCTCCTGTTTTTTATTCTTGTCGCGGGGCTGTGGCCCCGGTCAAAAAGTTACCGGACAAATATCCTGCACTTTTTCAACGCGTGTACGATCATACCACAACCATTTTCCGCTGTCAACAGGTAAATGGCAGATTTTTTAATTTACATCACCCGATCTCTCGTTTTCTCTCTGATTTGCGCCGAATATCTCGTTATCTCGTTTGTCATTTACGTTTTTGGGACTGGTAAAGCACCGCCGCATGTGGTACACTATATTTAATATTAAGGAAAAAGAAAAGAGGGGCAACATGGCCAAAGACGACCGGCTCGCCATACTTATCGACGCCGACAACGTGTCGGAAAAATACATCAAATACATTCTCGACGAGGTATCCGGCGACGGCACCGCCACCTATAAACGCATCTACGGCGACTGGACCAAACCGGAGCTTGGCTCCTGGAAAAACGTCCTGCTGGAAAACTCCATCACCCCGATTCAGCAGTACGGCTACACCACCGGAAAGAATGCCACCGACTCGGCGATGATCATCGATGCAATGGATATCCTGTATTCCGGCAATGTCGATGGCTTCTGCATTGTCTCCAGCGACAGCGATTTCACCCGCTTGGCCTCCCGCCTGCGCGAATCCGGCATGTACGTGCTCGGCATGGGGGAAAAAAAGACCCCTACCCCGTTCATTGCCGCATGCAACAAATTCAAATATCTGGAGATTTTGGAGCGGCCGGCCTCACCGGAGCCTCCCGCGGGCAGCACCGCCTCCGCCGGCACCGATCAGATGACGCGGCTCGCGACCGTTCGCGACGCGATCATGACCATCATTGATGAAACTTCGGACGAGGACGGATGGGTATCCACCTCTGAAATCGGCAACCGGCTCAATAAACGGTATCCCGATTTCGACGTGCGCAATTTTGGCTACCGTAAGCTGACCCCGTTTCTCAAATCGCTCGGCATTCTGGAAATTAAGGCGCTGCATAATCCCGACGGCAGCAGCCGGCTGGTCCGGGTGCGTCTCAAAGGCTGACACAGTTCCCGATTTAGGCAAAGGATGGCTATATGAAAAAACGACTGCTCGCGATGACCTTTTCGCTGCTTTTGGTGTTTGCCTGCTTTCCGGCCACCGCGTCCGCCATGCAGATCTTTGTCAAGACGCTGACCGGCAAACACATTACCATCGAGGTAGAACCTACCGATCGCGTGGAAGATGTCAAAGCCAAGATTCAGGATAAAGAAGGAATCCCGCCGGATCGGCAGCGGCTGATCTTTGCCGGCAAACAGCTGGAGGACGGCAATACGCTGCAGGATTACAGCATTCAAAAAGACAGCACCCTCCATCTTGTGCTGCTTGCCCCGACGCAAATCGAACTTTCCGCCGATAAAAAGGACTTCGGCACGGCCGAGGAAGGGTATACACAGCCGGAACCGTTTGCAGTCACGGTAAGCAATACAGGAGAAGCCGCCTCGCCTGTGCTGGCTGTCAATCTCTCCGGTGAATCCGCTGATGCGTTTGTGCTGTCTTCCACTGCCCTCGGCCCGCTGGCCGCCGGTACACAGACGGTGTTTACTCTGATGCCGCGTGCCGGACTGACTCCCGGCACCTATACGGCATCGGTCACGGTGTCCGGTGAAGATATCGAAGCACAGTCCCTGACGGTGCACTTTACAGTGAAAGGCGGTGCACCGGTATCCCAGCCGGAAATCCCTCCGGTCTCATCGGCACCTGAAACACCGCCGACCGGGCAGCCGCTGTACGGTTTTCTGCCGGCTGCACTGTTTCTTCTGGTGAGCATACTGACACTCTGGTTCGGCCATCGGGGAACCCGGAACCGCCGATAAATGCGTCATACCGCCCGGCAGCAATGCCGAGCGGTATGTTTTATAACAACAACATTTGCAGTTCTTCCACCGTCATAGCCGTCACCGACGCCCCCGCCTGCTCCAGCTCTTCCCGGCTCCCATAGCCGTACAGCACGCCGACGGACGGCAGGCCGTTCTGCGCGGCGCCGATGACATCATAGCTTCGGTCCCCCACCATCACTGCCAACTCCGGACGAAAGCCGCCGGAAGCGAGCGCACAGGCGATCACCTCGCCCTTGTCCGTCCGGGTGCCGTCCAGTTCGCTGCCTGTCACCCCGGAAAAATAGGCTGCCATCCCAAAATGATCCAGAATTGCGCGTGCGAACACCGTCGGCTTGGAGGTGGCGACCATCAGCTGTTTTCCCGCCGACTGCAGTTGTTCCAGCAGCTCCGGGACCCCCGGATATACCGTATTTTCAAACATACCCTGCCGCTGGAAATACTCCCGGTATTTGGCCACTGCACGTTCGACATCCGCTTCATTCATACCATAAAAGTGCGTAAATGAAGCCTTGAGCGGCGGACCGATGAAGCCGCACAAGGTATCGAGGTCTTCTGTTTCTATGCCAAAATCCCGCAGGGCATAGGCCACCGATCGCGTGATCCCCACCCTGGGGTCGGTCAGCGTGCCGTCTAAGTCAAATAAAATGCACTGCGCGGCTTGCAGTCGATTCGTCACAGCTATTCTCCTTTTTCGCTGTCCGGCCGTATCCAAAGCGATAGGCGAAAAACATAATCTTTGTCTTTATAGTGCCATATTGCCGCAATAAAAGTCAAGCACCCAACGTCGCCGTCTTCCTTTTTTCTGCAACCCGCCCCACTTTTAGCACTCTAAACGCTATAGTGCTAACATTCACAATTTAGTCATAATATCGTCATATCTATGTCGTTTTTTTCCGGTAGGATAAAGACTGAACAATCGGGAAAGAAGAATACCGATTGCATATGCGGTGAATACCACCGCCGGAAAGGCCTGGTGAATCTTATGAACGCACAAAAACTCACACAGAAATCGGTGGAAGCCGTCCAGCGTGCACAGGAGCTGAGCATCGAGCGGCAGAACATGCAGCTTGAGCAGGCACATCTTTTGCTCGCTTTGCTGACGCAGGAGGACGGCCTGATTCCACAGCTGCTGACTAAAATGGATGTCGATGCCGAAGGATTCGCCGCGGCGGCGGAAAGCGCGGTGAACGGCATCCCGCACGTGTCCGGCCCCGGTCGTGAGGCGGGAAAAATTTATGTATCCGAGGATCTTGACCATGCACTCAGCAGCGCTGAAAAAAATGCGGACAATATGAAAGACGAGTATGTTTCGGTGGAGCACCTCTTTCTCGGCCTGCTCGACACCGCGGATTCCACCGTCAAACCGCTGTTCAGCCGTTACGGCATCACCCGGGAGCAGGTACTCAAAAGCCTTGTGTCGGTGCGCGGCAACACCCGTGTGACCAGCGACGCGCCGGAGGCCACCTATGACGCTCTGAAAAAGTACGGCGACGATCTGGTAGAGCGGGCACGCAGCAAGAAACTGGATCCGATCATCGGGCGGGACGATGAGATCCGCAACGTTATTCGAATCCTGTCCCGCAAAACCAAAAACAACCCTGTCCTCATCGGCGAACCCGGCGTAGGCAAAACCGCCATTGCCGAAGGCCTTGCCCAACGGATTGTCCGCGGGGACGTGCCGCACACCCTGAAGGATAAAACCATTTTTTCACTGGATATGGGCTCGCTGGTCGCCGGTGCAAAATACCGCGGCGAATTTGAGGAGCGGCTTAAAGCGGTGCTTAACGAGGTGCGCAAAAGCGAGGGACGGATCATCCTGTTCATCGACGAACTGCACACCATCGTAGGCGCGGGAAAGACCGACGGTGCGATGGATGCCGGCAACCTGCTCAAGCCGATGCTTGCGCGCGGCGAACTGCACTGTATCGGCGCCACCACCCTCGACGAATACCGCCAGTACATCGAAAAGGATCCCGCGCTGGAACGGCGGTTCCAGCCGGTACTGGTAACCGAACCGACGGTGGAGGACACGATTGCGATCCTGCGCGGACTCAAGGAGCGCTATGAGGTATACCACGGCGTCAAGATCCAGGACAGCGCCATCATTGCCGCTGCCACCTTGTCCAACCGGTACATCACCGACCGCTTTCTGCCGGATAAGGCCATCGACCTGATCGACGAAGCCTGCGCGATGATCCGCACCGAGATCGATTCGATGCCGACCGAACTGGATGTCATCCAGCGCCGCATCATTCAGCATGAGATTGAGGAGGCAGCGCTGAAAAAGGAAAAGGACGCGCTGTCGCAGCAGCATCTTCAGGAAATCCAGAAAGAGCTGGCCGAAATGCGTGAACAGTTCGGCGCGATGAAGGCCCGCTGGGATAACGAAAAAGCCGCCATCGGCAAAGTGCGCGCGCTGCGCGAACAGATCGAGACAGTGAATGCCGACATCGAACGCGCGGAGCAGGACTATGATCTCAACAAGGCCGCCGAGCTGAAATACGGCCGGCTGCCGGAACTGCAGAAGCAGCTGGCAGCACAAGAACAGGCGGCCGAAGCGGTGCAGCAAAAGGGCAGCCTGCTGCGGGATAAGGTCACCGACGAAGAAATCGCCCGGATCATCGAGCGCTGGACCGGTATCCCGGTGGCCCGCCTGATGGAGGGCGAACGCGACAAGCTGCTGCACCTGGAAGACCTGTTGCACAAGCGGGTGATCGGCCAGGATGAAGCGGTGCGGCTGGTGACCGAATCCATCATCCGTTCCCGTGCCGGCATTCAGGATCCGGACCGGCCGATCGGTTCTTTCCTCTTCCTCGGCCCGACAGGTGTCGGCAAGACCGAGCTGGCCAAGGCACTCGCGGAATGCCTGTTTGACGATGAGCGCAATCTGGTGCGCATCGATATGAGCGAATACATGGAAAAATTCTCGGTATCCCGCCTGATCGGGGCGCCTCCCGGCTATGTCGGCTATGAGGAGGGCGGTCAGCTCACCGAAGCGGTGCGGCGCAAGCCCTACTCGGTAATTCTTTTCGACGAGGTAGAAAAAGCACATCCGGATGTGTTCAACGTGCTGCTGCAGGTGCTTGACGACGGACGCATCACCGATTCACAGGGACGCACAGTAGACTTCAAAAATACCATCATCATCCTGACCTCCAACCTCGGTTCCAACTTCCTGCTCGAAGGGATCGACGCCGACGGCAATATTACGGCGGAAGCCCGCCGGCAGACCGAAGAACTGCTGCGCCGTTCGTTCCGGCCGGAATTTCTCAACCGGCTCGACGAAATCGTGTTCTACAAGCCGCTGACCCGGGACAACATCGCCGGGATTGTGGATCTGCTGATTGCAGAGTTGAACAAACGGCTTGAGGATAAGCAGCTGCGCTGTACAGTCACACCGGCTGCCAAGGCACAGATCATCGAGGGGGGCTATGACCCGATGTACGGCGCTCGGCCGCTGCGCCGGTATGTCCAGCGCAGCGTGGAAACGCTCATCGGCAAGGCTATTCTGGCCGATGATGTACTGCCGGGTTCGGTGCTGGAGGTGGACGCGCAGGACGGTGCACTCACCGTGCATATTCTGCCGCCGCAGGCCATGCAGAAGGCATAATATTTCCATGGACGAAAAAGCCCGCTGTGACAAGCGTCACAGCGGGCTTTTTATCTACGCATAACCCAAAGCAGAGCTCAGTTTCCTCCGTTATTTCCGCCGTTTTTGTTCCGGATCGACTGATACAGCTGCGAATTGGAGATGGCATCCTGTGCCTGCTGAAACTGCTGTTGTACCTGCACCGGAACCGTAAACACAGCGGCCGCCTCTGCTTCATGCGCCCGGTCCGCCAGAATACGGCAGCCCTTGGCATGCTGAGCGGAATCCTTATACTCCCCCAGCTGAAAAAACAGCGCCGCCGCCTGCCGGTAGCCCAGTTCATTGCGTGCTTCCGATTTTTTGCGCAGTGCCTGCCGATACCGCTTCTCCAGATCGCGGTTCTGAATACCCTGTACTACCTGCTCGTTATAGGTATACAGGACTTTCCGGTAATCCTCATCCGCAAAGCGGTAAGCATGCCGGAAATGGCCGTATTCGGTCAATTCCTTTGGCGCGCTCGTCAAATCCTCTTCCCTGCGCACATGAAGTTCGGCCATCAAAAGGCCCACATACGCCCGTACGTTTTCGGGATCCCGATTGAGCACGTCATCCAGAATTTCCGCCGCCTTATCGTAATCCGCATCGCCCAGGCACATATACGCCCGCCTGAGCATCGGCGCAATCTCTGCCGTGTGCACCGGCGCGGCCGCCGACGCCGGTGCTTCTCTGGGCACCAGCTTACGGATCCCGCGCACCAGATCCTGCATCGCCCCCAGCTTTCCCATATCCTGTGCCTGAAGATGGGCAAACTCAGGCGGCAGGTCATAACCGCTCATATTCCGGAATACCGGAACCAGCGTCTTGTCCGCCCCCTCACGGATCAGCGCAAGATAGCGCCCCCATTCATTTTTTACCCAAGTAGCGTTGAAATACTCCGGCTTTGTGCCGATGACCACCATCACTCTGGCGCTTTGCAGCGCGGCAAAAATCGTCGGCTCGTATGCGCTGCCCAGTGCATTTTCCAGAGTCACACGGGAGAAGAACACCTTGTAGCCGTCCTCCTCCAACTCGTCGTACAGTTCCTGTCCGATCACGCTGTCCGGCGTACGGCCGCCGGTGAGCTCGTCGGTTTCCTTGTAGCTGATAAACACGTCAAACGGCTCTTCCTTTGCGGATACCGCCAGAATACCCTGCTGAATCGCATCGATCTGCCGCGCCTGTGCGATATAGATTTCCCGCGTGGCAGCGCTGGCATAGGACAGCCCGGTCTGGTAGTCCGCATCGGCAAAAATCGGCGTCAGCTGCGCACGGCTGCAGGTAGGTACACGCCGCCGGGACCCCGGATCCTCGACATATACCACCCCATATTTGCACAAAACCAGCGACCAATACGCCTCCGCATCGGTACGGTCTTCTGCCAGGATGCTTTCGTATACCCCCATCGCCCGATCGAACTCGCTGCCCTGCCGGAACTGGCTGGCCCGGTCGTACAGTGCCGTACGCCGTTCGTCGTCAAGCCGCGGCAGCGTCATGGTAGATCCGCAGTACTGGCAGGTACAAATCTGCGTATCCTGCGCGATTTCCAGATCGCCGCCGCACATTTTACATTTTAGTGCCGGCATTCGTCAAACCTCCGTTTTTCCTGCCCGACGAATATCATTTATACAGCTTGCAGGCGCGGCTGCGCTGGTTGAGCAGATCGATCAGTTCACCGATGAGAGCATCCGCCTGCACGGTATCGGCAGCATACACTGCCGAACCAAGCTGCGCCATTTTTTCGGAAATATGCGCCTCCATCGGCTGCAGCTCCGGCGCGCTCATCGGATCGCTGTACCGGATAAGATCGGTGAGTTCACCAAGCCGCTTTTTGAGATATGGGTCAGTGGCTTTTCCGGCGGTGTTTTCCGCTGTGAGCAGCAGTGTCTGGATATAGATCACCTTCGGCTTGACATTCTGCTCCACCCGCTGGATCTCGCCCCGTCCGACATCGCCGGATATCATGCCAATGAGACCGACCGCAAGCAGGATCACATGGATGATCAGCGGCAGCGTAATCCCGATGGATTCAGCCAGCAGCATAAAGAACAGGCCGACAATCAGCTGGAGCACCAGTACCACCATCGCAATATGGAACAGCGGATACCCCAAGAACTTGCTCTTCATCGGGGTAGGCCGGCCGAAAGTCAGCACCGCAACGCCGAGCGGCAGGAAAAAGGTAATCATCGTAAACACATAGGGCACGATAAAGGTGCTCGTGTGCTCCACCGGCAGCAGCCAGACGATAACGTTGTAGGCCGCCAACGCCACCAGCCAGATCACCACGGTGCGCAGGATATTTTTTCCCGGTTTCATATTCGTTCCATCCTTTCCTCTGTGCGGCATTTTCCCAGTAATGCTGCACCCCGTTCAACCTCTCAGCCTTCTCTGCGGGTGCCGCATTTCGGGCAGAATTTGCCCGGCTTTTCAAAGACAAAGCCACAGTTTGCACATTTCTCCGGCTGCGCGGGCGCGACCGGCGTACCGCATTCATCGCAGAACAGCGCCCCTGCGGTCAGCCTGTTGCCGCAGTTCTCACAGAAGGCGTCCGGCTGCTGTGCAGGAGCCTGCTCCTGCGGCTGCAACGGTGTGTGTGCAACCGGCGAGCCCGCCGCTCCGAGCGCCTGATTGAGCGTGCCGCCGACCGCGCCGCCCACGCCGGCCATCACGCCAAGGCCGATGCCCATGTTGGCGAACTCGCCCACGCCCTCGTTGTCGGCGACCCGCTCCGCCACACTGAAACCGCGTTCCTCCTGATAGGAGTATCCCTCGATCGCCCGCTTCTGCGCAATCCCCTGCGATTCGATCACCATGCGCTGCGCACGGGTCTGCTGTTCAATGATATCGAGCTGCTGCTGCAGCTTGGCCTCGGCCACATCCGCATACTGCCGGAAATGCAGCTGCTTGAAACGTTCGTACTGCGGATCCCCGTCCGGCTTGGACAGGGTGGTGACATAAAACTGCTCAAGAACCATGCCGTATTCGGCGAAATCCGGCGCGAGCTTTTCGCGGATCTCCGCGGAAAAACGCTCCATATTTTCGTCGATTTCAAAGATGTTGATCTGGTTTGTCTTCATCACCTGACCCATATAGGTCTTGATTTTGGCCATCATCATCGCACGGAAATAGCTCTTGAGCTTGTCCTGGCTGAGATAATATTCGGTTCCCACCAGCCGTATCAGCAGCTTACGCGGCTCCTGCACCCGCAGGCTCATCTCTCCGCACGCACCGATCGAAATGGGAAACTGATAGGTCGGCTCGACATATGTCACCCGGGAATCGGTCCCCCAGCGGATCGCCATCTGCTCGGTTTTGTTGATGAAATAGACCTCGCAGTGAAAAGCCGATACGCCGCCCGTGGTCAGCCTGAACAGCCTGCCGACCAAGGGAAGGTTCTGGGTTTCCAGTGTATAGCGCCCCGGACCGAACGAGTCCAGCGCCTGTCCGTTCATGAAGAAAATCGCTTCCTGTGACTCGTGGACGATCAGCTGTGAGCCAGTGTTGAAATCCTCGCACGGATGCTTCCAAATAAAAGACTGGTTATTTCCCTCATATTTGATGACATTGGTGATAGCCAAGGCCATACCCCCCTCTGCTTTTACTTCTAACTCTTTTTTCAGTATATATCCGCAATAAAACCCTGTCAATGATTGAGAGAAAAATTGTCGAAAAGAAACGCATTGTGCGAAAGCGGCCCCGCATCCGCGGAGCCGCTTTCGAATTCTTATCAAACCGCTTTGTCCAGTGCCTGCGCGATATCCGCGATAATGTCATCCGGATGCTCGATCCCCACCGAGAAACGGATCAGATCAGGCGACGCCCCCGCCTCGCGCAGCTGTTCATCGGTCATCTGGCGATGGGTGGTGCTTGCCGGATGCAGCGCGCAGGTGCGCAGGTCAGCGACGTGGGTCACGATTGCCGCCAGCTCGAGAGCATTGAGGAACCGGCAGGCCGCCTCGCGCCCGCCCTTGATTCCAAACGAAACCACCCCGCAGGTGCCGTGCGGCATGTATTTTTGGGCCAGCGCATACTGCGGATCACCCTTCAGTCCCGGATATGACACCCAGGACACCCGGGGATCCGCCTGCAGGAATTCGGCCACTGCGAGCGCATTGGAACAGTGGCGTTCCATGCGCAAATGCAGCGTGTCGATACCCTGACTGAGCAGAAATGCGTTCTGCGGTGACGGCGTGGGCCCCATGTCGCGCATCAGATGGGTACGGCACTTGACGATGTACGCCGCTGCCCCGCAGGCGTCGGCATACACCATGCCGTGATAGGTTTCATCCGGCGTGGTCAGACCGGGAAATTTGTCGGCGTGCGCCTTCCAGTCGAATTTGCCGCTGTCGACGATCACGCCGCCGAGCGAGCAGGCGTGGCCGTCAAGGTACTTGGAGGTGGAATGGGTGACGATATCCGCGCCGAATTCGATCGGGCGGCAGTTGATCGGGGTCGGGAAGGTGTTGTCCACGATCAGCGGAACCCCATGCGCATGCGCGATGCGGGCGAACTGCTCAATGTCCAGCACATGCAGAGACGGATTTGAGAGCGTCTCGCCGAACAGCAGCTTGGTATTTGAACGGAACGCGGCTTCGAGATCGGCATCGGACACGCCAGGCTCCACAAAGGTCACATCAATTCCCATTTCCCGCAGGGTCTTGTTGAACAGATTGAAGGTGCCGCCATATACCGCTGACGCGCACACTGCATGATCCCCCGCATGGGCGATGTTGAGGACCGCCAGCATGGTCGCCGCCTGGCCGGAAGCGGTCAGCATCGCACCGACACCGCCCTCGAGTGCCGCAATCTTGTTCTCCACCGCGCCGGCGGTCGGGTTCGACAGACGGGTGTAGAAATCGCCGCTTATCTTCAGGTCAAACAGGTCGCCCATCGTCTCGGCGGTATCGTATTTGAACGTGGTGCTCTGCACAATGGGCAAAACGCGCGGCTGGCCGTTCGCCGGCTTCCAGCCTTCCTGTATACATTTGGTCTCAATATGCCAGTCCATAAGCTGCAACCGTCCTTTTCCTTGATTTTGAGTCACGGCAGCCCGCCGCTTTTCTGTCAGTATACCACATTCCGGGACGCGGGGAAAGTTTTTCTTGGAGAAAACGGTTGTTCATACAAAATAGCATTGAATACGCGGTATATTTATGGTACAATAACAGCTAGTACATCATTTCAGGGGAAAGGTCCCATGAAAAATCCGCCGAAAGCGGAAAAACACTTTGGAGGGATACCGTCTTGGATACGTTCGTAGAACAAATCGTAGCAAAACGCAAGGGCGGCAAGGAGTACGCCATTATTTTCGGCTCGCTGATCGCCGCACTGCTGATTCTGGCCGCACTGTGGCTGTTTTTGCTGTTTTTTATCGGCATATTCTTTGTGCTGCTTCTGACCGCTGGTATCGGCTGGCTGCTGTGGTATCTGATTACCATGCAGAACGTGGAATTTGAATACAGCGTCACCAACGGCGATATCGACATCGACCAGATTACCGCACAGCGCAAGCGCAAGCGTATCGTATCGGTGTCCGGGGAAAAGATCGAAACATTCGCCCCCTATAACGCGGCGGAATATGCCAACCGGCATTTTGACCGCACCGTTATGGCGGCGACCGCCCCGGATGCACAGGGGGTCTGGTGCTTTACCTACCACAGCAAGAAAAACGGCAATACGATGGTGATTTTTGAGCCGGAAGAGCGCGTCATCAATGCACTCAAGGGCGGCCTGAGTAAACTGCTCCAGCTGGATATCAACCGCAAGCTGGGTACCCGGCCGGCTGCGCCGGCGGCTTCGACCCAAGAGGACGAGCCGGAAGAATAACCCCTGGTGAAAAAACGCTGCGCTGTGCGCGGCGTTTTATCCTTATTTCTACCTTTATACGGAAAGGCAGATGGACAGCATGAAAATATTGACTGCACGGGAAATGCGCCTGGTGGAGGCGTCCGCGGTGGCGGAGGGACTCGATTATCTCCGTCTGATGGAAAACGCCGGCAGTGCCGCGGCACGGGTGATCCGCTCGCGGTATGCCGTCAGCGGCCGCCGCGTTACCGTACTGTGCGGGCGGGGCAATAACGGCGGCGACGGCTTCGTCATCGCACGCAAGCTGCTCGAGGCAGGCGCCGAAGTGACCGTTGCCCTGCTGTGCGGCTACCCCACCGGCCTTGAGTCGGGCGAAATGTTCTCCCGTATCCAGAATGCCGGCATTGAGATCGTCAGTCTGGATAATCAGCCTTATGCGGTCAGCGACGCGGTTAAAAGCGCCGCCCTGCTGGTGGACGCCGTGTACGGCATCGGCTTCCACGGCAAGCTTCCGGTACATCTGCGCACCGTGTTCCGCATGGCCAATGCCGCCCCGGTGCCGATCGTGGCTGTGGATGTACCCAGCGGGGTCAACTGCGATACCGGCGAAGCGGATCCCGACGCGCTGGTTGCGGAAGTGACCGTCACTTTCACCGCGATGAAGCCCGGACTGCTCGACGACCGCTGCGCCGCCTTTGCCGGCTGTGTCGAGGTGGTGGCAATCGGCATCGACGAGCGGCTGATGGAGCAATTTCCGTCCGCACGCACGGTTATCGATGCAGGTATGGTCAAAGCCTGCTTTTCCCCACGCGCCGCCGACAGCCATAAAGGAACCTACGGCACCCTGCTGAACGTGTGCGGAAGCTACGGCATGGCAGGTGCCGCCGTGCTGGCGATGCGCGCCGCCCTGCGCTGCGGGGTGGGACTGCTGCGGGCAGCGGTTCCCCGCTCACTATATCCGATTCTCTCCTGTCAGGTGCCGGAAGCGGTGTTTCTCCCTCTGCCGGAAACCGGCGAAGGCCAGCTGGCTCTGCGTGCGCGTGCACAGCTGCGCAGTCAGGCGGCCGGCGCGTCCGCCATGCTGATCGGCTGCGGGCTGGGTACCGGCGAAGAGGTGCGCGGAGTGGTGTTTGACCTGCTGCGGTCGGCGGAATGTCCGACTGTTTTGGATGCAGATGGCATAAACGCCGTATGCGGGCATATAGATATTCTGAAAACAGTCAAAGCCCCGCTCGTGCTGACCCCGCATCCGGGAGAAATGGCACGGCTGATCGGCTGCACCACCGCAGAGGTGCAGGCACACCGGCTGGAGATCGCGCAGAAATTTGTATCTGAATATCCAGCCGTGCTGGTGCTTAAAGGCAGCCAGACAGTTATCGCCGCACCGCAGGAAACCCTTTTGGTCAATCCCACCGGAAACCCCGGTATGGCGACCGGCGGCAGCGGCGACGTACTGGCCGGCATGATCGCCTCTCTCCTGGCACAGGGGCTTCCGCCTTATGCGGCCGCTATGTGCGGTGCCTATCTGCATGGCCAGGCCGGCGACAACGCCGCTGCGCGGCTGTCGCAGCACGCGATGCTCCCTTCGGATATGATCGATGAGCTCGGCGGACTGTTTTTGAATCTCGAAAATAGGGGCTGAAGCCATGTTCCGCCGCTTGTCCGCTGTCTGCGCCGTTCTCTCGTGTTTTGTACTGCTGCTGACCTCCTGTTCCCCCGGCGCCGCCGGACATACGGCACCGACTTTCACCGGTTTTTCCTGCAAGGCCGACATCGCCTATCGGGACATGACGGTCAAAGGCCGGCTGTCCCGCGTATCTGCCGGCACGCTGACCCTCGAGATCGAGGAACCCGCCACCCTGAGCGGCATGAAACTGTCGTGGGACGGCGAACAGGTCCGGGTAAACATGCTCGGCCTGTCGGTGGAGCTGGACCCGGCGGATATTCCAGCCAGCGCGCTGGGCAGTGCACTGGTGGATACACTTGATGCCGCGCTGCGTGTACAGGATCAGGCGGTTTTTTCCGACGGCGTGATGAAGCTCGACGGCGAATGCGCTGCGGGCAGTTACACGGTGACTTCCGACCCGGCGACCGGTGCACTGCTGACGGTGGCCGTACCGGATCTGGAGCTGCGTGCCTCGTTTGCGGATTTTACCGCCGAAACTTAAGCTTTTTCCAAACAGTCCCATGCGGTGTGTGCCGCATGGGACTGTTTTTTTATCTCTTTCCTTAAAAACGCCTGCTTTCCGAAAAGCAGGCGTTTTTGCTGTATTCATTCGACAAACAGGGAAACGTACGTCTGTCTGCCGACGTCCACCAGTCCCCGGGTGGTCATTTTAAGATGCGGAATAACTGGAAGACTGACAAATGCCATGCGCATAAACGGTTCACTGTCTGCCGAAACTCCCATCGCCTGCGCCGCTTCGCGCAGCAGCCGGTTCTGCTGTGCCACTACAGCAGCCGGGCCGTCGCTCATCAGGCCGGCAACCGGCAGCGGCATTTCCGCCAACACCTCGCCGTCCCGCACCACGACGCACCCGCCGCCCAGAGCCCGAACGTGGTTGGCCGCCGCTGCCATATCCGTTTCGTTTGCCCCGACAACGATCAGGTTATGCGCATCGTGTGCGACCGAAGACGCAATCGCACCGCATTTCAGTCCCGTCCCCGCAAGGAATCCCAGTCCCCGGTGCCCGGTATGCCGGTGCCTCTCGATCACCGCGAGCTTCAGGATATCGCGCCCGATATCGATGCCGTTGCTCTGCGCAAAGTCGATTTCCGTGACCCATTCTTCGGTCAGCAGCTCACCCGGCACCTGCCGGATCACCCGGCATGCCCGCCGTCCCTGCGCGTCAATGTGAAAATCAGCCGGCGTCATCGCATCAAGCGCAAAAGTGCGGCGCACGGCCGCCTGCAGTGCTTCCGGAACCATCGGTGACACCTGCACAGACAGCCGGCCGTTTTGAGCCACCCGAACGCCGCAGTGGTATACGTCGCGCACTTTCACGGTATCCAGATCCTCCAGCACCAACAGATCCGCCGTGTACCCCGGCGCCACCGCACCAATCCCCTGCAGGCCAAAATATTCCGCCGCACAGAGCGTCGCCATGCGGATGCCGGTTACCGGATTTTTCCCTGCGGCCGCTGCCCGGCGGATAATCGCATCGATGTGGCCGGATTCCAGCAGGTCGGCGGGATGCTTGTCGTCGGTTACCAGCAGGCAGCGGGACGCCCACGGTTCTTCAAACAGCGGCAGCAGCGCATCCAGATTCCGTGCCGCCGTCCCCTGCCGGATCATCACCCGCTGCCCCTTGCGGATGCGTTCCATCGCTTCCCCGGCCGAAGAACATTCGTGATCGTCGCCGATGCCGGCGGCGATATAGCGATCCAGTGCCCGGCCGGAAAGCAGCGGCGCGTGGCCGTTAATCCGGCATCCATGCGCATGGGCGGCGGCAATTTTCGCCATCACCTCCGGCTTTTCTGCCAGCACCCCGGGGTAGTCCATCATCTCCGCCAGACCAAGTACCCGCGCATGCGCATAAAAGCGCTCCAGATCCTTCGCCTCCAATATGGCTCCCGCCTCGTCAAAGGCGGTCGCAGGCACGCACGAGGGCAGCATCACATACACCGTCAGCGGAAGATCCTCGCTGGCCGCCAGCATAAAGTCTATCCCGGCGCCCCCGCAGACGTTGGCAATCTCATGCGGATCGGTCACCACGCAGGTGGTCCCGCGGGGAACGCTGACGCGGGCAAATTCGGCGGGCAGCAGCATGGAGCTTTCGATGTGGATGTGCCCGTCGATAAAGCCGGGGCAGATGAAACGGCCGCTCTCATCCCGCACGAGATCGGCATCCGCGTCGGTATAATAATCCCCCACACCAAGTATGCGTTCCCCCTCGATAAGCACGTTTGCCGGCACCGTTTCTCCGGTGAATACGTTAACAACTTCTGCGTTCTTGAGCAGCGTTCTCATAAAGTCTCCTCCCCTCTCATTCTGCCAGATTGTGAACCGGACAGCCCTGCCGCTGCGCATAGCGGCAGGTATAAAAGGTTCCGCCGGAGCGGCGGCGCAGGTAGGCGATGCACAGCTCGCTGTGATCCACCATATAGCGGTTGCGTTCGTGATAACAGCCGTCGGCATACCGCTGGTGCAGTACCTCGACGTGATCCGCCCGCTCCAGAATGTAGCGATAAAGCTCCCGGTCCTCGGCCGGCCAGCGGATGTCCTGCCCGGCGAAGGGGATCACTGTATGCAGTTCGAGCTGCGGCATGGTTTTGCGCATTTCCAGCACCGTCAGCGCCGCCAGCGTATCAAACCCCAGCGCGCCGCCGGCATAAAACCGGGTGATTCCCGTCCCCGCCGCATGGATGATCTCCTGCCGCAGCGCCTGTACCACAGGCCGCCCCTGCGCGTGCGGAATCTGTCGGTGCCCCGTAAAACAGGCGCAGCGTATGCCCGAATCGGTCATGCGAATCCCTCCTGATCTGCTTTTTATTGTAACATATGTTCGCCCTTGTGTACACCCTGTTTTTCCCGCTGTACTCGGTGTTCTTGTGCAAATCCCCGCAAACCTTGCACACCGTCGGCTTTCGTCTTGACGGCGGGCAGCAAAATGCGGTAGCATTAAGGCTGAATAAACGTGCCGTGCAGTTAAGGGGATGTTGAATGATGCCAACACGCTATCAGCCTCAGGGGCATTGGATGAGCGGCCATAACGGGCCGTATTTTTCCAACCGCCCTCTGTACGGCAATCATAACGACGCGTATATCCTCGCCGGCGATAAGCCGCTGCTCCGCTTTACTAAACAGCACTGTGTAATGGGCACCCTGGAGCTGGCTGCCGAACTGTCAGACGGCTGCAAGCCGCTGCATGAATGCACCGACATCGTTTTCCGTTATACCGCAGGGATGGCCGAATGGGTGATCCGTGACGCCGCCTTCGACGGTGCCGTCACGCTGCGCGCCGGCACGCCGGAGAATCGCAACGCCCTGATTGTGCGGGTGACGGCGGAACGACCGCTGCCGCTTCTGTGGCGGTACGGCGGTCTGGCCAAGCTGGAAGGCTGTTTCGGCATCGACCCGCTTGCCGAAGACCGCGAACTGCTGGACAAGGACTTCTTTCCTGCTTTCTGTTCCAATAACCGCATTGCGGTCAGTGGGGACAGCTTTGTGATCCATAATCCGCTGCTGTGGAAAACACTCGGCGCCCCCTACTGCATGGCCGGCAGTTGCTCAGCGGGCACGCTGGAAACGGTAGACGGCTGCGTATCCGGCCGGTTCAGTGCCTCTCCCGCACCAGTGTACCTGACCGTATCCCTGCAGACCACCCCTTCCCCGGTCCGGGAAAACCTGCCGGCGCTGTATGACTCCGCCCGCCGGCGTGCGCGCGGTCTTCGCCGGCGCATCGTCGTGCAGACACCGGACGCCTATCTCAACACCTTTGCCCGCAACGTCGCCGCTGAAATCGACGGCGCGTGGTATCCGCCGGTCAACGTGCACAACACCACCGCGTGGAACGAACCGTATCTCGGTTGGTGCAACCGCTTCGGCAATACCTTCTGCGGCTGGTTTGACCGCATGACAGCAGAAACCCGGCATTATCTGGCCTGTCAGGAGAAAAAGGATGTCCGGCGGGGCGCCGAGGCTGATCCGGACTATCTGCTGACCAAGGCCGCGCCCACCTCCCGCCTGTACGGGCAGGGACATATCCACGAGGATCAGCGGTTTTACAATATGCAGTCCCAGTTCTTCGACCAGGCGATCCACGGCTGGCGTTCGACCGGCGACGAGGAACTCGGCCGGCTGCTGTATCCCGCTCTTGAGCTGCACACCAAATGGCAGGACGAGTGCTTCGACCCGGACGAGGACGGGCTGTACGAGAGCTACATCAACACCTGGCCGACCGACAGCGTGTGGTACAGCGGGGGCGGATCGGCGGAGGAAACCGCCTATGCCTATCGTGCGCATCAGGCAGCGAAGGAGCTGGCCATGCGGTACGGCCACCCCTCTGCCGCCGAACGGCATGAGCGAATTCTTGAGCGCATCCGCACTGCCTTTCACGAACGGCTTTGGATGAAAAACACGGGCTGCGCAGGACAGTTTGTCGAACAGCTGCCGCCGCACCGGCTGCACACCGATCCGTGGCTGTACAACTGTTTCCTGCCGGTGGATGTGGGCCTGACCACGCCGGACGAGGCCGCGCAGAGCGTGCTGTACAGCACCTGGGCCTTTCAGAATGACATTTATGCCTATGGCGGGCGCACCGTCTGGTTGTCCAACTGGGTGCCAAGCATCTGGTCGGTCCGCACTAATGCGGCCGGGGAAAATTTCCAGCTGGCCTATGCCTTTTTCCGCGCCGGTTTCCCGGAGGAAGGTCTGGATGTGCTCACCGGCACCATCCGGCATTTCGGGTTTGACGGCGAAATGCCGGCCGACATCCGCAGCGAAAGCGCATCGCTCGGCTGCCGCTGCCTGATCGAAGGGCTGTTCGGTTACCGTCCCGATCTGCCCAACGGGAAGATCACCTTTTCGCCGTGCTTCCCGCGGGACTGGGATCAGGCAGAACTGCGGACGTCTTATGTCCATCTGCGGTACCGCCGTACCGCTGACCGGCTGGTTTTCTCCTTCAAGCTCAGCACCACAGCCGATGTGACCCTCTGCCTGCCGGTCAGCCGTACCCGCGTGCTGGCAGTACGCGGTGCGGATGGCTATACCCTGCACCCGGCCTTCGGCGGGCAGGAAATCCGCATTCCGCTCGGTCAGGTGTCGTGCGGCATGGTGGAGATTACGCTTGCCGGCGAAACGATACCGCATACGATGCCTCAGTACACAGCACAGCCCGGCACGGTGCTGTCCCTTCCGGTGACCGGCGAACTGCTGCGGTTGGACGATCCACAAGGTGTACTCGCCTCCTGTTCGCCGGATACCAGCCGGGCGGACGTCGTTCCGGCGGACGTGGGCGGTCATCATCTGCTGTTTGCGCAGGTGCGGCTGGACGGCGTCGAATACCGGCAGGTGTTCCGTCTGGATTTCCCGGAAACCGCCGCCAAACAGGCACTTGCGGCGCGCCAACGGGTGGAAGTTCCGCCGCAGGCGGATTTCCGGCCGCTGGATATTGCCCCGCTGTTCAACGGGGACGTGCGCGAAATCTACCGGCAGGCGTATCTGTCGCCGCGGCCGGCAACCATTTCGGTGCGTATCGGCATCGATGGTTACTCCCCCTGGACCTTCCCGCACTGGGAGAATACGGCGCCGGAAATCACGCTGGACCGCCTGACCGGCCTTCGCGGGGCGGACGGCCTGCTACGCACCGCGCAGGGGGTGCCGTTTGCCGTCAGCGACGGCGAACGCAATATTGCCTTCACTTCAACCTGGGATAACTGGCCCACCCGGATCACCCTGCCGGCGGGCGTGGCGGGCAAAGCCGTATTCCTGCTCATCTGCGGCACCACCAGCCCAATGCAGGGCGGTGCAGATAACGCCCGGCTGATCTTCCGCTACGCAGACGATGTGGAAGAGATGCTGCCGCTGCGGCACCCGGTCAACTACTGGAGCCTGTGCCCCCTGTATGCCAAAGCCGCCTGCCCGGAGCAGGACTCGCACTGTGATTATAGCTATGAGGAGGACGCCTTCTGCCTGCCCAAGGTACCGCCCGAGACGCTGCAGCTCGGAAAAAACTGCCGCGCGATGGTGACCGCCTTCCGTCTGAAGGAGGATGCGGCGCTCGCTGCCATCACCCTCGAAAGCCTCTCGCCGGAGATTGTCTGCGGCGTGATGGCAGCGACCGTTTTCGTATAGCGCCCCACCGGCGACCTCCCACCCCTTCGTGTGTCGCCGGGTGGCCGGCTTACCCGGCAGAAGGAAACCGCCCGGAAAATTTCCGGGCGGTTTCCCTTGAGTTGCCGGCAAAAATCTGGTAACATTATACCCATCATCTGTTTTGAGGAGTGTGGCGGCATGCAGCGGGAAAAATTTTCTTCCCGGCTTGGTTTTCTTCTGATTTCCGCAGGCTGTGCGATCGGTCTGGGCAATGTCTGGCGTTTTCCCTATATCACCGGCAAGCACGGCGGCGCAGCCTTTGTGCTGCTGTATCTGCTGTTCCTGGCGCTGCTGGGACTACCGATCATGGTCATGGAATTTGCGGTCGGGCGGGCGAGCCAGAAAAGCGTCGCGCAGTCGTTCGACGTACTCGAGCCGAAGGGCAGCAAATGGCACCTGCATAAATACACCTCCATCGCCGGCAATTACCTGCTGATGATGTTTTATACCACCATTGCGGGCTGGATGCTGCTGTACTGCGGCAAGATGGCGTCCGGAGAATTCAGCGGTATGGACGCAGTAAAAGTCAAGGGCGTTTTCGACAATCTGATGGCGAATCCGTTAGTCATGACCGCAGCGATGGCGGTGATCGTGGCGGGATGTATGGCAATCTGCTCTTTCGGCCTGCAAAAAGGCGTGGAGAAAATCACCAAGGTTATGATGCTCTGCCTGTTGCTGATTATGGCGGTACTCGCAGTGCATTCGTTCACCCTGCCGGGCGCGCAGAAAGGGCTGTCCTTCTACCTGCTCCCCGATTTTTCCAAGCTCGACCGCACGGCGCTGTTCGATGCGATGGGACAGGCATTTTTCACCCTGAGCATCGGCATGGGTTCAATCGCGATCTTCGGCAGCTATATCGGCAAAGAACACGCGCTCACCGGCGAAGCGCTACGGGTGACCCTGCTGGATACCGGCGTGGCGCTGATGGCGGGACTGATCATCTTCCCCGCCTGCTTCACCTTTGACGTGCCGCTCGACAGCGGCCCGAACCTGATTTTCGTCACTCTGCCCAATGTTTTCGCCGCCATTCCCGGCGGGCGGATCTGGGGCTCGCTGTTTTTCATTTTTCTGCTCTTTGCTGCACTGTCCACCGTTATTGCGGTGTTTGAAAACCTGATCTCCTGCTGGATGGATCTCAAGGGCTGGAGCCGCCGCAAAACCGTGCTGATCAACCTCGCCCTGATTCTTGTACTTTCTCTGCCCTGCGTGCTGGGCTTCAACCTGCTTTCGGGTTTCCAGCCGCTCGGTGCCGGCAGCACCATCCTCGACCTGGAGGATTTTCTGGTCAGTAACAATATCCTTCCGCTCGGCTCGCTCGTATATCTGCTGTTCTGCACCTCCCGCTACGGCTGGGGCTGGAACAACTTCCGCGGCGAGGCCAACACCGGCCGGGGACTTCGTTTCCCCGGATGGGCACGGGTATATGTATCCTACATTCTTCCGCTTATCGTGTTGTTTGTGTTTATCCAGGGGTATATCGAAAAATTCTGGCCGGGATTGTGGGGCTAATCCGCGTTTCCGAACCAAAAGCCAGGGCGCCGCAGAAGCCCACTTCTGCGGCGCCCTGATTTTTTATTCAATCTCGATATCCAGCGGTTTATCCAGCTCGTCGGACACGTATTTCCCATTCTTTCTGCGCTGACGCACACATTCGCTCAGCAGGTATTCGATCTGACCGTTCACCGAACGGAAATCATCCTCCGCCCAAGCCGCGATCTCAGCATACAGCTTCGCGGAAAGCCGCAGCGGGATCTGCTTCTTGCCCGTCTCCGCCATATCAGTACAGGCTGCCGGAGTTGACCACCGGCTGGGCATCGTGGTTGCCGCACAGAACCACCAGGAGATTCGATACCATAGCGGCCTTGCGCTCCTCGTCGAGCGCGATGGTGTTGTTTTCGCTCAGACGCTCGAGCGCCATTTCCACCATGCCCACCGCACCGTCGACGATCATCTTCCGCGCATCAATGATCGCAGACGCCTGCTGTCTCTGCAGCATGACAGCGGCAATTTCCGGTGCATAGGCAAGATACGTGATCCGCGCCTCCAGAATCTCCAGGCCGGCTTCGGCCACCTTCTGCTGTATCTCGTCGCGGATACGAGCGGCAACGATTTCACTCGAACCGCGCAGGCTCCCCTCATCCGCGATACCGTCGCCGGTAGTATCCACATTCGGTGCAATATCGTAAGGGTAAATCCGCACGATGTTGCGCAGCGCGCTGTCGCACTGCAGCGAAAGGTATTCCTTGTAGTTGTCCACCCGGAATACCGCCTTAGCGGTATCCACCACCCGCCACATCACCGCAATGCCGATCTCCACCGGGTTGCCCAGACAATCGTTGATCTTCTGCCGGTTGTTGTTCAGGGTCATGATTTTCAGGGAGATTTTCCGGTTCATCGACTCCATGCTGACGCTCGTCTGGTTTGCCGTAAGCACAATAGACTTGCCCGCGCCGCCGTCCACATCGCCGCTTTGATTGAGCCGCGTCTTGGCTGCGGGATTTACTGCGGCACAGAACGGATTCACATAATAAAACCCATCCTCCTTCAGCGTGCCCACATATTTGCCGAACAGGGTCAGCACCAGCGCCTCCTGCGGCTTGAGGATCTTCAGTCCGCAGAACGGAATCCACCCCACCAGCATCCAGATGCCGCCGATTACCATCAGCACAACCGCCAGTACCACACTGCCGCTTTCCAACAACACGCAGCCGAAAATGAAACCGACCACCGCGGCGATGTACAGCACCATCCAGAGCAGCAGCATCGCCATACCGTTTTTCTTGTTTTTCAAAATGATTTCCTGCATATACCGTTCCCTCCATCACTATATGATATCAAAATAATATCATATAGATATTCCTTCGTCAATATTCTCCTGCAAATAAAAAAACGGAAGGCCATAGCCTTCCGTTTTTTGTGTTCAGATAAAGGATATCGGCGCAGCACCTTCCGCGATGCGGCCGAGCAGGGTATCGCAGGTCATCAGGCAGCGCGGCAGGTGATACGGCCCCTTCCACAGCGATCCCTTCTGGGTGTGTGACACCGTGCCGTCGCGGTGCAGATAGCCGTACCATTCGCCGTGTTCCGCGTCGTGGAAGTGAGAGAAGGCGTAATCGTGCACCTTTTCAAACCAGTTCCAGTACTTCTCCTCACCGGTGATCTGGTAAGCCGCCAGAGAAGCAATCAGGATTTCGTTGTGCACCCACCACAGCTTCATATCCCATTCCAGCTGCTCGCAGGGCCTACCGTCCACATCGACGAAGTAGAACATGCCGCCGTTTTCCTTATCCCAGCCGCGTTCGAGCGACCAGTCGAGGATGTTCAGTGCTTTTTTCGTCAGTTCCGCATCGCCGGAATACAGCGCCTCGCACATCAGGAACCAGCTGTTTTCGCACGAATGACCCGGATTGATGCAGCGGCCGGCAGGATTATCCACATGGGCGCCGTCGGGCAGCACCGTTTCGAGTACGCATTTGAGCTGCGGCTGGTAGTGGATTCCGATCAGGTCGTCTACCATTTCCCGCACCACGGCACTGTAATAGGCCGCTTGTTCCGGTATACAGCGGCGCAGAATCTGTGCGCTGCTGACCATCACCATCGGCACCGCCGCTGCCCGTTCGCTGCGGGTGGAAGCGTAGGATTTCGGGGTGATTTTATAAGGATCCTCTTCCGGATGCCGGTACAGCCTAAGCATCAGCTCGAAGCAGGCCGCCGCCTTATCCAGCGCGTCCCTGTCACCGAAAGCGGCCCCGTATTCCGCCATGCCCACCACATAAAAGCTCTCGGAGAACATGTACCTGCGCTTGCGCAGCGGACGTCCATCCCGGGTTACGGTGAAGAACATCCGGCCGTCGGTATCGACGCAGTGCTCTTCCAGAAAGCGCTTGGCCAGATCGGCCGCTTCCTTCCACTCCGCCCGCACACCGTACTGCCGGCATAATGCGGAAAAGGTCCACAGGCAGCGCCCCTGGAACCACACCGACTTGTCGTCGTTATAGCTCCTGCCCTCGCGGTCGATCGAGGTGATGCAACCGCCGTATTCCCGGTCAAGCAGATCGCTGTTCATCCAGAACGGCATCACATCGTCGAGCAGCTGTCCGCGGTAAAACACCTGATAGCGTCCGGCTTTTTCCTGTATGGTTTCCATCGCTGACTCTCCTCTCAAGCCAGGCGCTGCAGGGCGTCCGGCTGTTCTGCGGCTTCTTCCTCCGCAGTCTCCTGCTCGCCGCGCACACTGCGCACATAGGCGGCATATGCGGTGTACAGCTCCTCGGTATCCTCGTTGCCCAAACCCATCCGGTGCCCCGGCTCGTTGAGCAGTCCGGTATACTGATAGCCGTATACCTGCTCGAGCACATCGTAGCAGTGGATTTCACGGATCAGCGCCGGGCAGCTTTTCGGCCTCAGCCCCTCGTCAAACGGGAACGCAAAAATCTCCATGTCCACCCAGAAATGCGTCCCGGTTTCAGCGCACATGCCGGCGATTTCCGAAATGTTGTTCTCGCTGCGGGCAAAGGCGAAGGGAATCAGGATGTCGACATTCTGCAAAATTCCTCTCCACTGTTCCCGATACCAGTGCATGTGGATGTTGTTTGGAGCAAGCGCCACCGGCTTGGTAGGGGTCAACTCGTGGACAAAGGCCTTGTAGGCACGGAAAAAGTCCTGAATATCCCGATAGTTCTCGTCCGGCACCGGGTCGTAGCCGTAATACAGCGCACCCATGATTTCTTCGGATACATACCAGCCGTAGAACGACGGATGATGCCCGTATTTTTCATTCAGTTCCACCGTCACCCGCTTGTGCCATTCCAGCGATTCCGGCGAAAAGTCAAACCAGGCATACATACCCACCCCGGGGAACACGGCCATTCCGCATTCGTCCGCGGCCGACAGGATCGCCTCGATCGGATCCTCGCAGCTGAGCGGCATCCGGTCGGGATACAGCCTGCTGTCGTAAAACGCCTTTCCATCATAGGTATCAGCGGTCATACTGTGCTGATTGACATAGTGCGGGCTGTCGAAAACATTCTGGATCAGAATGCTCGTGATACCGATTTTGTGCATGGAATAGACCTGCTGCTTCCATCCCTCATCGGTCATACACCGCAGACCCGGATTGAAGTGCCGCGCTTCATCGTCGCTCCAGTGGTAAATGCTCACCCAACAGCCGTCCAGCAGGCAGGTGGACGCCACAGCCGACTTTACTACCTCGTACGGCTGCACACAGGTTTCCAGTACACCTTCCTGCGCATCCAGAAAGGAAATATACAGCTGCATTTTCCCGGTAATGCCCACCAGCGCGGGATATACCTTGTTGAGTTTCAGCCCGCCCTCGAGCGGGAATTGGCCGCAGTGGATCCGCCTTCCGTCAGCCGTAACAGCCTCCACACGCACCGCAGCCGCCGCATCCGTCGCCACCCGCAGCTCCAGCCGGCTGTTCGTCGAAATCCGCCTGGCGGGAACAGGGGTAAAAAAGTTCTTCATCGGTTCTCCTCCAGCAAACATACTTTATTCTTCCAGAAACTTATTCGCGTCGTCCACGAATTTCTGATAACTCGTTTCATACTGTGCCAGCTTCTGGTTGATGTCCTCGCCGTTGCGTACGTCATACAGCAGGTAGAACGCGCCGAAGCCCCGCTCGATGATCCCGTCGGTATAGGACGGGATGTAGAGATTTTCCCCGAGCTTGTCGTACAGCTCCTGGTTTTCGGGCAGCACAAGCGATTCCTTGGTGGTGTTGTCCTTATCCGCCTCTTCCAGGATCATATCCATCAGCATGCCTGCGCCGTAAGGGCAGTCCGCGCCGGTCGAAATGGCAAAGCCGGTGGAATGGCCGAAATTGCGGCCGTCGGTGTTGTCCGGACCGGCCGGGAAAGGTGCCACGCCGAAGTCGATATTGATCGAGCCGTTGTTTTTCAGTTCCGTAAACGTGGACTCCTCATAAGCATAAGCGCCGTGCATCACCGACTTGCCCTTGAGGAACTTGTTCTGGCCGGTGACATAGCCGCTGCCGCACACCGGATTTTTGTTGAAGATATCCTGTACCATTTCCAGAGTGTTGCGCATGGCGGTAGATTTGATATTGAGCGAATATTTGCCGTCGGCAAAGGTCACCGCGGAGCAGGCATTCGATGCCATGAACACCTCGTCGAACATGTTTTCCAGACCGGTGATGCCGGCATCTTCATCGGTACAGGTGCGGGCGATTTCCACAAATGCCTCCCAGTTCCATGCTCCTTCCTCATACAGCTTGCGGGGCTCGTCGGCGTCGTAGCCGTTGGAAAGCAGGATATCGCGGTTGTAGTAGAGCACATACGGGGTGGCCGACACGCCGGCGGCATAATACTTGCCGTCAAACTTCACGAAATCGTCCATAACCTCGCGATTGTGGCCCTTGCGGGTCAGATCGACGTACTCATCGACCGGCATCAGATAGTCCTTCTGATACATGCTCAGATACTGGTCGACCGAGATGACGAACAGGTCGACCGGATCCTTGGCGGCAATCTGCGCGGCCACCTTTTCGTTCCAGAGCTGGTCGCCCACCGCCTGAACAATGGTCACCTTCTTGCCGAACTTTTCCTCAAAAGCCTTGATGGCCCGGGTGTAGTAACTGGCCTCATCCGATCCGTCATAGCCGGGGATGAGTATGCTCACCGTCCCGGTTTCCGCCCGTACCTTCGCCTCGCGTTCGCTGTCGTCGGCCGACGGCGCCGTCGAAGAGGTGCCGTTTCCTCCGCATGCCGTCAGACCGATCAGCAGCAGCGAAGCCGTCGCAAGAGCTGCTGCACGCCAAATTCCTTTCATCCTTCATCCCTGTCCTTTCCGGGCATACGCCCGTAATATCGTTTGTGTCAGAGCTGCGCCTTCAGCCGCTGCAGCATGATCGAAGCCGCCACGCAGGCCCGGCCCGCCTCAGCATTATACAGCGGATAGGCGTGGGTACGCATAACCTTTTTGTAGTTGGTCATATAGGTCTTCACCCGGGCATCGTCCCCCATCAGGGCGCCCGCCTGTACCAGGCTGCACCAGTAAAACGCATCCGGGATATCCATATTTGCCCAATCGTGCTGCGAGGCGCCGGTGGAGTAATACCGGTTGAAGCTATCATAAAGGCTCTGCGCCCTGGCGCTGCCCGGCGAGATCAGGCCGCAGATCACCGGAAACAGCTGCGCGGTAGCGCAGGGATAAAAACTGTCCCAGCTGAAAGCATATGCCACACTGCCGTCCTTAAACAACCCGGCCTCATAATAGCCGGCGCTGTTCCACATCTGCTGCTCGATGGCATCGGCCACCTTCTGCTTGTCGGCCTTCAGCCGGCTGAGCATCGCCGCGTCGCCGGCGCCGCCCGGCGCCAGAACGTCTTCGTATAGATGCACCGCCGCCGCAAGCCCTTCGTAGACCTCACAGTTGTCCATCAGGTACTTGACCTGATAATCCGGCTTGGCCATTGTCAGATTGTTGTCCATCGTCGCATACATGGCGTTCAGAATGCGGCGGATTTCGGCCGCATGGCTGACAATGTAGGCGTTATCCCCGCTCTTCTGGCTGTATTTCCACAGCACACACAGGAAGGTGGCGGCGTAGGAATCGGTTGAATCGTAGGACTTTTTGCCCTGGTCGTTGATGTTGACCTGTTCCTTCGTCACCTTGCCGCCGGACACGGTCAGCGTGTAGTCGTAGATGGTGCCGTCCACCCCGTTATAGTCGGTTGCCGCCGTGTTCAGATGGGCGAAATGCCAGTCCATGTACTTTTTGACCACGGCATGCCCGGAGGACCCCCCCTCCAAAATGCCCAGCGCGGCGAAATCGGCAAAATAGGGATTCATCGTCACATTGCCGTCCTTGACCGCGGTCATCGGCAGCGCGCCGTTGTCCAGCTGCATGGAAGACAGCCAGCGGATCTCGGTATCCAGGATCTCCTGATAAAAGGCGATGTCCTGTTCCAGCTCGCTGGGATCAGGCGGCGCGGTCGGTGCGGTCGTGGTGCCCGGCGTATCCGGCCCATTGTCGGTCGTCGTACCGGGTGCCGACGTCGTGGTCTCCCCGGACGATGCGTCCGGCGTGCTTTCCGTGCCGGAAACCGTTTCTTCCGTCGAGGAAAGGGAATCACTGCTGCTCATGGTATCGCTTCCTTCCTGGGAGGAATCGTCCTCCGTTTTGCTGCTGCAGGCGGTCAGAAGACCGGCGGTCAGTGCGCAGGCGGCCAATAAGGCCAGCATGCGGCGAATGGCGGTGGCTTTCATGGTGATTGACCTTCCTTTCTCTGGACTGGAGGATTATAACGGCAGTCCGCATCAAAGACGTCTGCCGTCGTTTCTCCCCATCCGGAATTGCTGTGCAGAGCCGTTGATTTACCCCACAATACCCGTGCGTTCCACGCCTTCGGTAAAGAACCGCTGAACCACTACATACATGCCGATCAGCGGAAGAACCACAATCAGGCAGGCGGCCGACAGAATGCTGTCGCTGAGTAGCTTGACGTCGGCGCCGTTGACCTGTCCGGCCATGTTCTGCAATTTGTTATTAAGGCTGGTGCTCACGCCGGTCAAGGTGACCGACAGGGGAAAATTGTCGTTGAGCAGCATGCTCGACAGGGTATAATCGTTATAGTACCAGACCACTGAGAACACCGTAATGGTCAGCAATGCGGGTACCACATTAGGTACCATCACCCGCAGGAAGGTCTTCAGCGGGCCGCAGCCGTCAATGCAGGCAGCCTCCTCCAGTTCCTTGGGCATGTTGCGGAAAAACTGCCGCAAAATAAAGATATACAGCCCGGAACGGATACCGGTTCCCAGCGCCGCCTGTATGTAGAACTGCCACACCGTATTGAGCAGGTGCATCTGCTGCAGATGTACGTACAGCGGGATCATATACGACTGAGTCGGCACAATGATGCTGAAAATCAGCAGACCGAACAGCAGGTTTTTCCCGCGGAACTTGAAGCGTGCGAAACCGTAGGCGATAAACAGACTCGAAACCACCTGCAGCGCCACACTTGGCAGCAGGATGCGCAGCGTGTTGGCCAGAGCGGTACCGTAGTTCATCAGGCTGAAGGCCATTTTGAAATTGTACATCTGCAGGCTTGACGGGATCCAGACCACGGCAGGATCCAGCGTATCCTGTACCGATTTGAATGCACTCGACAGCATGAACAGGACCGGATACAGCATCACGAAGCCGACGCCCAGCAGGAAAACCGCCCGTACCAGGCTTTTCCCCCACATAAACACCCGCCGCTTGCCAACCCGGCGTTCGAGCCGCATGATCTTGGCCTTTAGCATGTTAATGACCCACCCTTTCGCAGAGACTGGAAGACCTGCCCATACGCAGCAAAGACCGCTGCGGCACGCACGGGGAAAGCCCCCTAAAAAGCCATCCTTATCCCCGCCGCATCAGTCGGAGGAATAAAACACCCAGCGGGACAGGATGAAGTTGATCAGCCCGATAATCGCGAGAATACAAACGAAATAGATTACGCCGATGGTCGCACTGTACGCGTAGTTGTTGTTGGTGTAAAAATCCCGGAGCATTCCCATCACCTTGTTGCCGTAATCGGTGAACCCGTCGATGATGGTGTAGATGATCACCACCAGCAGAGTCGGGGAAATCGTCGGGAAGGTGATTTTCCAGAATTTTTCCCACGCGGTAGCGCCTTCCATCACGCCGACCTCGTAAAAACTCGCCGGGATGTTATTGATCGCCGCAAGCAGCAGAAGAATCTGCACGCCGGATTTCCAGGTAAGATCAAAAATCTGGTTGAGGATGTCGGTGATAGAAGTAAGGACCTTGTCCGGGATCTTCAGATCCGCGAATACCTCCACCAGATCCGGCGCCTGGAACAGGTAGCTCGGCGACATATCCGAAACCGACGACCCGCTCATCATGACCTGAGATTTCAGGATGGTGATCACCACGCCGGAGGCGATGATGACCGGGAAGAAAAACACAGCGCGGGCCAGGCTGCGGCCGAGAAATTTCTCCTTGAGCACCAGCGCGATCAGGATACTGAATGCTACAATCATCAGCACCGACGGGATGATGCCGCCGATGGACTCGGCCAGGTATTGGAGAAAAAAGGTGTCCTCGGTAAAGAAGTAAAGAAAATTCTCAAAGCCCACAAAGGTCAGCTGAAAGCCGTTTTCGGTCACGTTCAGCCGGCTGAAGGAATACACGATCGAATCGATCATCGGCCATACGAAGAACACGCTGATCCCCAAAATCCAGGGAGCGACGAAAAACCAGCCCCAGCGGCCGCGCTGCTTTTCCAGTGAACTGCCCCGCCGACGCTTTTTCGCATCTGTCATGGTTCATGACCCCTTTCCCTGTTTTTGCTTACCAGCCGATCGGCACAAAGCCCTTCGCCGGTATGGTCTGTCCGTCCGCGGCAGCGTCGGCATCGGTATAATTGACGATCACGCCAAGCCCGTTGGCAAACACCGTCCGGTATACACCTGCGGAAAGCTGCTCATGTGAGGCAACCGCCTGATCGGACACCTGCCGCAGATAGTCGGCCGCCTCATTCCAGTTAGCCGCGGCCTCGTCCATCCACAGCGACGCGGTGCAGTAGCCGTATTCGCTTCCCGCTTCGGCGGCGAGATCCACGTTGCGCATGCCGAGCGTGTACTGAATCCCCACGCCGGCCTCCAGCGCCTGCAGATAGGCAGTGCGGCTGTCCTCTGCCGCATTGATCGAGGTGCCGGACATCGGTACGAGGCCGTGCAGCGCGATGGTGTAAAACGGTACCGAACGGCTTTCGAGCAGATACCGCCCGGAGGTGAGCGGCGCATCCAGAATCGCGGAGGCGTAGGGGAAGGCGTAGGCATTGGCCGCCGCAAACATCCCTGCGTTCTTTTCCGAAAGGCTGCCGAGCACCTGTTCCCACTGTGAGAGTCCGACACCGCGGTCCACCGCCCGGTCCCCGAAGTCCGAATAAATCTTCTGTCCCAGAGAACGCACGGAATACCCTGCCGGAGAAAATTTATCGAGTTTTGCGCTCACCTGCCCGGCCGCCCTGCCCAGCAATGCGGGACTCAGCAAGAATTTGAGCGGTGCAGTGGCATCCACCTGAAAGGTGCTCATCAAATACGTGTACTGGATCGCCGGTTCTTTCTGAACGGTCTGCGCAGCGTCGTACTTGGTGCTGTATCCCCACTGCCCCTGCATCATATCGGTGAGATTGAGATCGAGGAACACATCGGTTCCCTGCTCCTGCATCTGCTCGAGCAGCTTTTTCAGGCCGCTGCCGCCGCCAAGCCTGCTCTCGGCCGCCATATCCACCGTCAGCCGGCTGCGGTCGGCGCCCTTGTACCAGTCGAGATAATTCAGCGTCAGATCGGTCACACCGCCGGCGCGCAGGGTATTAGCGATCTCTGCCGCGTCTGCATAGGTGGTCACCGGTGTGACCCGCTGTACCGGAATCCCCAGCACATTGTCCTGCCGCATCACGCCGCCGATCAGCTGAACCGCCAGCGGGGAAGCCTGATTCTCAAGCGGCGTCATGCCCTTTTCCTGCAGCAGATAGCTGCGGTAGGCATTGGCCATCCCCACATAATCCGCCTGCTCCACCGGCCGGTATTCCACCGCAAATTCTTCCAGCCCGCAGGGCGCTTCTTCAAACATGTTGACCTGAGTGGTCTCAAAGGTTTTCTGGCTGACATCCACCAGAATGCTCTCGCGGTAGATAAAGGTGGCGCCGACGGTGCAGTACGGGGATTTGGTGCTGGCCATCGTTGCCTGCACCCTGGCCCGGGCATCTCCCTCGGTGATAATCGCCAGCATCGCCTGATCGCCGAGCCGGGCACCGAATACCGGAAGCATCACCCGCGTGTCGGGCGCGGTTTTGGTCTTGCTGACAATGGCGAGGTCTTCGCCGTATACGCGGCCGCTGAAACCGGTGCTGCTCTGTTCAAAGGAAACCAGTGCACCTGACCCATCCGGAAGAAGGAAGTAGCCCTCTTCCCCCTCCCGGCCCGCGCCGAAATTCGGCAGCGGCGAGATGGTGGTCAGCTTTACCGCACTGCTCTGCTCCTGGATATCCGCCAACGGCACCGCTGCACGGATTCCTTCTTCAGTCAGGGTGACTTCCAGCGGGATGAGAAATCCTTCCCGCTCAAAGTAAAAGTCGAAGCGTACGCCGTCACCGATCAGCCGGGCATTGAGGTTCTCCCGCTGCACGCAGCCGGCGACGCTGTTCTGGGTGGTGGTATTCGAGTCGCGGTCCGCATACTGAAAATTGAGCAGCGAACCGAGCGACAGCTTAGCCGCCCCCTTGATATTCTCATCGGTATCGTAGCCCTGCGGCGCACTGTCCCACACAGCACCGCTGTGCTTATCCTCCAGTCGGATCACGGCGGTTTTCAGATTCGCATACAGCACGTAGCGGTCGTTTTCCGCCGCCTGGACAAGGGCATCCTCATGGCTGTTGTCGATGGTAACCTCGATAGGCGTGATGGTTTCGGTGGTCGGCGTCTCCAGCGTGCTGCCATCAGACGCTGTAAACAATACCAGCAGAATCCCCACCACGATCACCAAAGACAGGCCGACGCTGAGGATCGATTTTACCGGGATCTTTTTCATGCAGGGATCCTTCCTTTCGATGGGCGGGGAATTTTCCGCAGCGCGGCGGCCCGCCGTACACACGGAAACCGGACGCTTGCCGCACCGCCTGCTGTTGGTTCTCTCATCGCAGCCGCAGTTCGTTAATCACCATCGTGATAAAGCTGATCAGCTGGGTGAACATGCTGTAACCCAGGGTAACGATCAGCAGAAGCAGATACATTCCCAGCAGGGTCAGCAGCAGAAGCAGAATACACTTTCCGGTCGTATACTGGTGCACCTCCCGCACCGCCATCAGCAGGTTGACCCCCACCCAAAGGTAGGCCACCGTCTGGATGATGGACAGGAATGCGCTTTCCTCCAGCGAGAACATGTTGCTCAGCAGGGTGACAAGCAGCATGGTGACCACCAGCGGCAGCATCGCATAAGCGGAAAAAATCCAGATTTCCCGCAGCGTGCCTTCACCGTCGGCAAGGGTGCTCACCGCCCAGTTGCACAGCACAAAGAGGACGAACACCCCAAGGGTAGAACCGAGGGTGACAAACAGATTGAACTGATCGGTGCGGTTTTCATTGAAATGGAAGCCGGTCAGCTGGGTCTGCATAATGGCGGCCAGCGCCAGCAGCACCAGAATGCCGTTGGCCAGCGCCAGAGATCCGGCCTTATCCACCTTCAGTTCGTAATAGGCCTTGAATGGGTGCCCCATACAGCGCACCGGGTATTTTCGTCGGCTGGTGTGAATCGCGTATTCGTTCTTCGGGTGCCGCTCTTTGTAGTTGACCAGCAGCACTATGCCGAGCATCACCACCACGGCGCCGATGACCAGAAAAACAAAATGGCCGCGCAGTCCCTCGTCGCGCTTTTCGGCAAATGCCTCGGAGTAACCAGACTGGCTGTGTCCGATCTTGTAATAGCTCATCGCCGCTGCATAATCGCCCATTTTTTCGTAGACCTTGCCCATGCCGACGTTGGCCAGCTCATAGCCCGCGTCCTGCTTGAGAATGGCTTCCCAGGACTCACGTGCATCCTCATAGCGGCCGTCGTTGAACAACGCAATTGCCTGGCGGACGTTTTCTCCGAATGCGGTCGGCACAAGCCGGGTCAGACTGCCGTAGCCGGCGTCCAGCACCAGCAGCTGGCCGTTCAGGCTTTCAACAGCCACCGGCGACTTGTAGTTGCCGTACCGGGCCCCGCTGCCGCCGAAGGCATACAGCAGGTTAGAATTCTGATCGTACTGGAACAGACGGTTTCGGGTGCTGTCCAGCACGGTGAAAAAGCCCTGTTCGTCGATCACGATGTCGCTGAAGGTGGTGGAAACAGTCAGGTTGGTCTGGCTGTTGAAATAGCTCTCCAGATCGCCGTAGGCTGCCGTTTTCCCGCTCTCATCGAGCAGGATATTGGTGCCCTGCGGGTTGAGCTTGCGTATCTGGCCGCTGCCCAGCCCGGTACCGCCGCGGATGGTGTAGATGAAGTTTTCCGCGTCGATATCGAAGTTGATGAAGGAGGTCGGCACGCTGCGCTGAATGCCGGAAGCGGCCTTTTCGCTGAGCAGCTTTTTCCAGATCCGCTGCACCAGCAGATCAAAGGTCACCTCGACCCGCTCGCTGCCGTAGAAGCCGATAAACTGGTAATCGCTGCCGTACTGCAGGGCGCCGGAATAGGTGTTGGCAGAGAGGATGTACAGGATGCCGGCAGAATCGACCACTACCTTGGAGGGGGTGTATTCAAAGCCCTCCTCCACCTTGTCGGCCGGCGGCGCCCCTACCGTGCCGGTAACCCGGCCCTGTGGATCCGCGACGTAGACGGCCGGCGCTTTTTTGTCCGCCACATAGAGATTTCCGTCCGTGTCCACGAACAGTCCCAGCGCCTCCGCAAAAACGATCTCCTCATCATCTTTTGTCAGACGGATTTCCCGGTTGAAGGTCAAGGCGTCATCCAGCACGACCAGCCGGTTGTTGCCCGCATCCAGAATAAACACCTCGCCGTCCGGACTGACGAACATATCGGTTGGATTGCTGAGCGCCAGACCGCCGAAATTCTCCGCAGAATCCAGCGGCTGCTGCGCGGTGTAGGGTGCCGGAACCTCCACCGAGGTTTCCCAGCTGTCGTATGTATAGCTGAAGGACGTCCCCTGCGCAGCGGCAGAAAAGGACAATCCGATGACCAAGGCCAGCGTCATACCGGCGGTGCGCAGGAGTGCAGGACGCATCGGTGCTCCCTCTTTCTATGGGTTATTTCATACCGGAGGTGGACATGGTTTCGATAATCCGGCTCTGTGTGGCCATGAACAGCAGCACCGGCGGGATCATCAGCAGGAAGCCGAGCGCAGCGCCGGCGCCGGCACGTGCGGTGCCGCCCGCAGCCACCTGATTCATCAGGGCGGAGACCATCTTGATTTTTTCGTCATAAACGATGGTGGTGGTCTGGGTCAGACCGGAGGTGTTCCAGATGGTCTGAAAGACAAAAATCATGGTGGTCAGCCATGCCGGCTTAACGTTGGGCATCACAATCCGCCAGAAAATCTTCAGCTCGCCGGCGCCGTCGATGCGCGCCGCTTCAAGCAGCTCACCAGGAATCTGCACCATGAAATTCTGCATCAGGTACAACCCAAGCGCCGACTGCATCGCCGGCAGGATCAGCGCCCAGTAAGTATTGATGATATGCAGCTGGGACATAACGATGTACTGCGGGATCAGCATCGCCGCGGAGGTGAACAGCAGCGAAACCTTGACCATGCTGCTCATAAAGCGCTGTCCGACAAACCGCATCTTAGCCAGCGGATACGCCGCCATGCTTGCAAGCAGCGTATGCCCCACCGTGGTGACCACGCTGATGAAGATGCTGTTGAACAGATACTTCGACAGCGGCACCCAGAAGGTACCGGTCAGCAGCGACAGCTGCAGGAAGTTGTCGAGCGTCGGACGGTGCGCGATCATGCGCGGCGGGAAGATATAGATTTCATCCAGCGGCTTGAAGGCCGAGCCAACCGCATAAACGATCGGCAGGATCATAAAGCACGCCATCAGGAATACGAAAATAAACACCACAACGTTGCCCGCAACCGACCGGTTGACGCTGCGCTTGAATAAACCTTTTGTCATACAGACGACCATTCCTTTCGCCGCGGTCACGGCTGAAAACCGTGCTTGGGATCTTCCCGCATCTCAGTCGGTGCCGAAGCGCCGCAGGAGGTGGGTAACCACAAAGTTCGTCAGAAGCATCATCAGGAAGAGGAACACCGCAATGGCAGAAGCATATCCCATCTCAAAGCGCACCGTTCCCACGTCCAGCATGTAGGTCAGCAGAGTATCCGCGCTGTACTGGGTTGTAGGGAAGCCGGCGAGCGACTGGATAACGGAACCCACACCGAAGCTTGCCGCGATCTGCATCACCGCGCTGAACATCAGCTGCGGCGCCATAGACGGCAGCGTGACATACCACAGCTCCTGCCAGCGGTTTTTGACCCCGTCGATGCCCGCCGCTTCAGATAGGCTGCGGTCATTCGACTGGAACCCGGCGATAAAGGTCAGGAAGCCGACGCCGAAGCTCGACCACAGCTGTACAATCACCAGCACGACGAGCACCGTACTGGGATCGCTGAGCCACTGCACCGGCTCGGCAATAATCCCCAGATTCATCAGGGTGCTGTTGATGATGCCGTACTGGTCACCGGAAAACAGGTAGGTCCAGATGATATACAGGTTGCCGGTCAGAGTCGGCGCATAGAAAGCGAAGGTGAAGACCGACCGCAGTTTGGGACCAAACTCGTTGATCAGCCACGCGCAGAAAAAGGAAATCAGGTAGCTGATCGGCCCGGTCAGGAAAGCAAACAGCAGCGTGTTTTTGAGGACGATCGGAAAGACTTCGTCGTCGAGCAGCAGCCGTTCGTAATTCATCAGCCCGACAAAGCTCGGCAGCTCCAGCATGTTGAAATAGGTAAAACTCAGCACAATTGCCGCTACCACGGGGATCACCGTCAGCAGGATGAACAGCACCATATACGGCGCCATCAGCAGATAGGCAACGCGGCTTTCCTTCAGGCGCTTGCTCAGTTTTTCTTTTGGCCGCCGATGACCAAAAGCCATAGCCATAACCCCATTTCTTCTAAACATACCTCAGCCGGGTCCCGATTCCGGAAGCCCTCAGTAGCCGAGCTCCTCGCGTTTGCGGAGGATTTCGCGATTAATCGTATCATTTTCTTTTTCCAGTGCCGCACGCGGATTGCGGTTGTTGTACAGCACATCACGGAAGGCGTTATCCATGCAACGGGAGGTGAAATAGCTGCCGGGCAGCTCCGGCACCTCCCGGATGAACTTCCGCTGAGCGGAGAGCACCGCCAGCTCCTGCCGCGACCAGCCGAGTTCCTCAAAGGCTTCGAGATTCGCCGTCGCATAGCGCGCGGCCGGCCCCAGCTGGCTTTCGATACGGTTGCCGAACTCGGCCTGTACGTCCGCCCGGGTGATCCATTCCATGAACTTCCAGCAAGCTTCCTTGTCCTCCGCCTTGTCAAACATCACCACGGCAGAACCGGACGCCCCGCCGGCGCGGTCGATCTCGCCGGTTTCCTCGTTGAGCACGCCCGGCACTAAGGTCATTTCCCACTGTCCGCGGATTTCCGGAGCAGCAGCGGACAGGGTGCCGTACATGGTATAGGCCGCGATCGCAAAAGGCATTTCGCCGGTACGGAAGCGGGTGTTGAAATCATAGCTCAGATCGAAACCGTATTTGGTGTAAAAATTCGTCCACGTTTTGAAAGCTTCGAGCGCCTGCGCCGAGTCCAGTTCGGTCGCGGACAGGTCGTCGTTGTAATAGCTGCCGCCGTACTGCATCAGCAGGGTGGGGAAAAGATCCTTTGCCCCCACGCCCGCATCCACCGCCGCCGAAGCCGTGATTGCGGTGTACGGCAGCCCAACGGTCATGTTGTTGCGCTGCAGCACCGCCGCCACATCGAACAGTTCCTCCCAGGTCTGCGGCACCGTCAGCCCGAGTTCCTCAAAGATGTCGGTGCGGTAAAAGCCCATCAGATAATACTGGGTCATCGGCAGCGCATAGGTACTGCCGCGGTAGCTGTACGGCACCAGCGCATCGCTGCCGAACCGTCCGGTCACATCAGTGAAGCCCTCAAATCCATCAAGCGAAGCCAGCGCATTTCGGCTGGCCAGATTGACCGGCTGGCCGCGGGCGACCCCCACCGCCACATCCGGCCCGTTGCCGGAAAGGGTGGCTTCAATCAAACCGCCCTGTACCAGATTGACATTGACCGGAATACCGGTTTCACTGGTAAAGCCGTCGTTGATCATATCCTTGAGCACCTGCGCCTGATCGCGGCCATCGTTGATCCAAACGGTAATCACCGAGTGGGTACCGTCACCGTAATCGGCCATGGTGTCGTAATCGTCCGCGAACGCCGCCAGAAATTGCAGGAAACCAAATTTCAGATTTTCCCAGAAGCTGCCGCGGGGCTTCGGCAGCTCGGCCTGCGTCCCGTGGAGCATGAAATAGTCGATTTCCAGCGGCTGCGACTGGCTGGTCAGCAGCCACTCGGACAGCGAAGCGATATTTTCCTGAAACCGTGAAAGCCGTTCGGGAATTTCCGCCGGCCGTGCGGCGAATTCGCCCATCTGTTCGCTGGCGCGGCGCAGCAGCTCGGACTGGCTGGACTTTTCCCCATTGACCTCGTCGAAGCGGTCGGCCAGCGCCGCCAGCCGGTCGGACAGCTCCTGCAGGATATCCTGCAGCCCATCGATCTCCCGCTCCAGAAAGTAGTCGCGGTAGGTATCCGGATTGGTGCTCGTCACCATGATAATCCGGCGGTACAGATCATTCATTTCGGAGGCAAGGACGTCGGCCTCCTGGAGGATATCGGACCAGCTGCCCACCGTCGCCTCAAACGCGATGGTGTTGTCACCCTTTTTCAGGTAAACGTAGTACGGGGTGCCGTCCTCATCCGCGATCGTCAGGTTTTCCCAGCCGAATCCGAAGGGAAACCGGACGCTGCACAGTTCCTCGTACGGCAGCTCGTTATTTATGTAGATGTTGCGGAATACTGACATACCCAGCTGGGTATTCTGCCGGTATTTGATGGTCAGACAGTACAGCCCGTCCTCCGGAACATCCGGTATGGTATAGGAAATCCACATGCCGGACTGTGACCAGTTGCTCTGCCCGATCACGTTCCGCTTGATGAGTGCGGGATCGTTCGGCACAGTGGAAGCATTCGACCGGTCGTATACCGGATACAGTGTGCGGTGGGATTTCAGGGTGGTATCTTCCCCCTGCTGCGTCAGACAGATTTCCCCCGCCGGCGCAAGCCCCTGCTGCTCGTAGGCAGCAAGTGCCTGCGCATAGGTGGGCACTTCCTGCTCACCGCCGAGCACGACCTGTGCCAGTACCAGCGGCTCCTCGCCGGCATACAGCCGCAGCGTGTGGGGGCCGGCGGTCAGATAGAGCGCATACGGCTCGGTCATATAGGAACTGTTGTCGATCAGACGGGTATCCTGCCAGGCGATGATCTCTTCCTGTTCGGGGATCAGATCGTTGCCGCGGCTGTCCTGCCGCGCGGGCCCATCCCGCCAGACGCGGCTCAGTGGGGTAGCCTCTGCCTGGGTAAAGGGCGTCTGCCCGTCGAGCTGAAGTCCGATGGTCAGATCACGGCCATCGTCCTGCACAGCCGCATAGCGGATGCCCAACGTATACCGCGCTTCTTCGGGCACGGTGAACGTCCATTCGATATAGCCGTCCGGCTCCAGCCTCACGGCATCTTCGCCGAGATATTCAAGCCGCCCGGCGCCCTTCTCCGAAAGCGTCCCTTCCCCGAGGGCAAACGGAAGCTCATTCACTGCCATCGGCGTCCCGCAGTAACGGGTGTAGTAAGCGTAATAACTCTCTCCGTCCGCCGTGATGTCCGACGGCTCCCCGGCCGCACCCGCCTCATCGGCGGCGGCCGGTATCCCCCCTGCCAGCAGACAGAATGCCGCCAGCACCGCAAAAAGCCGTGATTTTGCTGAACCCATCATGGCCTGAACCATTCCTTTCTTGCCGCGAATCGGGACATTGGATCCGGTGACGGCGCACCGGCGGCCCCGCCCTGCGCCTGGGGAGTCCGCTCCGGGGCGGAACATTTGTCTCAGCCCTCGCCGTCCTTGCCCGGGATATCCAGCGGCACCATATCGCCGCTGCTCCGCTTGAGGAACTCGGTGGGCGCACAGCCCATCGTCCGCTTGAACGCCTTATTAAACGACTGCACGTTGGCATAATTGAGCCGCTGTGCAACCTGCACCACACTGATTTTACCGTATTTCATCAGCTCGATGGCCTTCTGCACTTTCTTGTTGCTGATGTAGCGCTGGATGGTCATCCCGGTGCTTTTTTTGAAGGCGTTGGAGATATAGGAATAGTTGTAGCCCACCGTCTGGGCGATTTCCTTAACGCCGAGCTTCTCAAAAATGTTGTTGTCGATGTATTTGATAACCGAGTAGATGGACCGTCCCACCGATTCGGACGAAACGGTGGGAAAGTACACCTGAAGGGACTGACGTGAGAAGGAGCGGTAAACCGAAACAAGAATCTGCAGCAGATAGGTTTCCACCATCATCTCGTAAAACTCCGCGCGGTTGTACAGCTCGTCGAGGTTGCGCAGCACCGGAATGATCAGCTCGCTGTGATCGGTGGCCTTAAAGACGGTGGTCTCCTCGAAGAACGCCCGCAAACGGGCGGTATCCCTGTCGAGCTCACCGTCACCGAAACCAAACCCGATGTAGCCGTAACGCAGGTCGGAATTGTTCACCGTTTTGATCGCATGAACCGAGTTGGCAGGCGCGAAATGGATATCGCCTTCGGCAAGGAGATCGGTTTCTCCGTTGGTGGTAAAAAGCCCCTCGCCGCTGATCACATAGCTGATCTCATGGCACCACTGCTTATGGGGAGGAACGGTGTATCCGCTGATGCAGCTCAGTTCTCCTACCTGATACAGGGTAATCGGGCCGAAATTGTGGACCCGCCCCTTGGTGTCGTCCTGAAACAAGGTATCGAATTCAAACTGTTTCCCCGGCAGCAGCATAACGTCCTCCTCTGCTTATCAGCGGCCGCTTTCGCCGAACCGCTTACTTGCCTTCATTCATCTTCTTTTTCTTCAAGAAGAAATACACACCCACGCCGGCACCGGCAAGCACCACTACCGCAGCGACAATACCGATGATCACACCGACCATGCTGCCGTCTTCATCGGCATCCGTATCTGCAGGCACCGAAGAATCGTTGGCCTTGGTAGTCGCTGCCGCCGTGGTCGTGGCGGACGTGGAAGGTGCGGTGCTCCCCTCCGGCGCGGAAGCCGTGGTGGTTGTATCGCTGTTCCCGGTAGTCGTGTCGGGGGCGGCGGTAGTCGTGTCGTCGGTCGTCGGCGTATCCCCGCCCGCTTTCTCGTACGTAATCTTAATGCCGGTCAGCGCGGTGTTCCACGTACAGCTGTCCTTGACCGTGAAGGGGTTGAGCGTGATCTTGATGTAGTTGTAGCCTGCCGGGCATTTCGCCGCGTTGGAAACGGTGGAGTTCAGCCAGTAGGCTTTTTCCAGATTGATATAAATCTCGTCGTCATAGGTCTGCTCGCTGAAGGCAGAGTCCGCCTCCACCCAGTTGGTGCCATCTTTTGACAGATATACCGACACATCGGTTTCGGCGTTGCCCAGGCCGTTGACATGGATGCAGTCGATCGTGTAGCCGGTAACGTCGCCGTCCATTTTGTAAACAACATACTCCTCACGAAGCGGAGCCTTTTCCGGATGGGTATCGTACTCCTCGTATCCCTCGCCCTCCGGCTTGCATTTCAGATAGGTGTTAAGACCCAAATCGGTATTTTTCTGATAACGCATCCATTCGGAAATTTCGTACACCAGCGGATAGTTGTCCTCAAGGGTGTCCACAAAGGTCGCCTCAGCTGCTGAGGCCGGAAGAGCCAGGGCCGATACGCCCACGGCCAGGGTCACTAGCGCTGCAGTCCACTTTTTCATAAGATAGCCTCCTGTTAATTTGCTGTATTCCTCTTAAAACGCGCAAAGCGCGTTTCCGTACCGTAATCTATACCTTTTCAGATAGCCGGCAGCTTCTTTCTGGTATGGAAAGCCTGTACAAACCAAATAAAAAAGCGCAGCAGCATGTAGGCTGTTGCGCACAAAGAAAAAACGGGATAACCTTCCCGGAGGGCAACCTCAAAAGGTATACCTTTTCGTCTGTTCTGTCAGGTTTCCGCTGGTTTTGGACATCTTCAGTATACCTTATCCCCATTCATGGGGCAATGCCCAAGTTTCACTATGCAGTTATCCAAATTTTGTTTTTCTGTGTAAAACTCTTAATTTCCGCCGTTATTCTGTAAAAAAGTACACGTCTTCAGAGAGAAGACGTGTACTTTTAAACGACCGGACGCATTTTACGAACCACTAAAAAATCATTATCCGGTTTGCTGTGTAAGAATTCGGATAATCAATCCTCGTTCCGTTTCCGGGCAAATTTCATTGCCGCACCACCGGAGAGTACTGCCAGCAGGCATACCGCCGCCGGGAAAACCACACCGGTTTCGGCGTTCGGCCTGTCGTCCTCACCGCTGCCGTCGGCATAGTCGATCAGCACGCGGTCGACCATCAGCGTCCAGGGCACATCGTTGTACAGCATCAGCTGCACTTCCTCGATGTTTTCCGGCAGGGTATCCTGCGGCACCAGGCGGATAGACGAATACTGTCCGTCGATCGCTTTGATGGATGCTGCCTTCATGGTAATGGTTTCCCACTTCTCGGAGCCCGCGGAACGGACCTTCACCAGAATGTGGTTGCCCAGATTGAAATGCGCAGTTGCCGCCTGCAGATCAAAGGCAAAGTCCGTAATAATCTGGCCGTCTTTCCCGTAGGTCAGATAGCCGCTGCGGGCATTGGTCTTGCCGGCCACGCTCAAACCGGTTTCGGCATGTTCGGCGAACAGTTCCCAGTTGTCGGATTTCTCCTTCACCTGATCGAAGCTCTCCATTTCGTCCACAAAGCCGTATTCCTTCTCTTCGTCGCCCGGCACATCGGTTTCCCCGTCGCTGTCCGCCAGCTTCAGAGATACCTTATCGAGCATCGGCGTATACAGCACGTCGTTGAGCAGCTCGATCTTCACCTCAGCAATATCCGCCGGAAGCGCCTCGGCCGGCGTAAGTTCTGCCAACTTGAACGCAGGATTCGCCGCATTCGGAATTTCCGCCGGGTCGCTCATATTCATGCTCAGCACCGTCCACTCGTCGGAACCGCTTGCACGTACCGAAACACGGATGTCGCGATCAATCATGAAATAGTCCGGTATCAGCATCAGCGCGATTTTCAGATCGGTGATGCTCTTCTTTTCGGGGCGGTAGGCGATAAAGGCCTCCAGCGTCGCATCGGTCCGGCCGATAACGCTCAGACCGGTTTCCGGATGATTGGGGAATGACTGCCAACCGAGAGAACGGTCGTCCACCAGATTCCAGTTGGTCAGTTCGTCTTCCAGATCCCATTCGTCGGTCACCGGGGGTGTGGTGCCCTTGTCCGCGAAGCCCAGCCGCACAGCGTCGATCATCAGCGTCCAGGCAACATCGTTTTTCAGTGTCAGCCGCACCGCTTCGGTGTCATCCGGCAGTGTCGCCGGAGTCGCCGCAGCGGCCTCATATGTGTTGTTAAGACTTGTCGCCTCACCCAGGGTCAGTGTTACCGGCGTCCATTCGTCCGATCCAGCCGTACGCGCTTCCAGGACAAAATCCCGACCCAGATCGACAAATCCCTTGGCCATCTGCAGACGGATTTCCGCCGCATCGATCACCTTTCCATCGGGCGCCGTGTAAATCAGGGTATTGTTCTGTGCCGTGTCCTTGCGGCCGGCCACGCTCAGGCCGGTTTCAGCGTGGTTGGCAAAGAGATCCCAGTTGCCGGTCTTTTCAGCAACCTTGTCCCAGCTGGTCAGGTCATCCTCGAAATCCCAGGCATCCTGCTGATCGACAAAGGTGCCATCAGCAAGCGGGATGTCGTCTGCCTTGTCGGAATAGAGAATCCGGACGTTATCCACCGCCGCACTCCAGGTCACGCCGTTGTCGAACTTTTTAAGCACCAGCTTCATGTAGCGATAATCGCCGCCCACATCTTTAGCTGCGGTGATGGAGGAATTCTTCCACGCCACCGCGTCGCCCGGCTCGTAGATTGGATCGTTGACCTCCGGCGACACCGATAGCACCAGCTCCTGCCATGTGCTGCCGTCCTTGGACAGATACACCGCGAAATCACGCTGCGCGCTGCCGAATCCTGCGTACAGCAGAGCGGAAACATCCACCTGACGGATATAGCCGTCCACCGTATAGATCAAATACTCGTCTTCATCCAGATTCTTAGAGAAGAATTGCTTCTTGATTTCCTTGTTGTTTTCAATCTGCCAGTGCGCGGATTTTTCGGTCAGCATCGAATAATCCGCACAGGTATCCTCGAATACCTTCCAGTTGATGCTCGGATCGGTGCTCGAGATTTTTTCAATGAGCGCGGTATATTTGGCATGGAACGCGTCAGCTTTTCCGGCGTCGAGGTCGGCCGAAGCCGTCAGCTGTTCCGCCTCGGCGATCAGCGCTGCCACCTCGTCCGCAAAGTCGCCCTTCTGCTCGTCGGTCAGCGACTGCAGGGTCAGACTGTCCTCATAAACCGTCTGATAGCAGGCGTCGTTGAGGAAATAGCGGTAGCTCTGTGCCGTTTCCTCCGCATTCAGCGCGTTGGTGTAGATGCGCGCGAGCGCAATTTCACCGACAAACTTGGACGCTCCGTTGCCGGATGCGTTCACATTCGCGCCGATCGTCATGTAATGCACGGCCGTATTATGCTTGATCGAACCCGCTGCCGCCGTCGTTCCGGCCTCAGCCCCATTGAGATAGGCTTTCATCTCAGCACCGTCGAAGGTGGCCACCAGATGATACCAGGTATCCGGCTGAATCTGACCGTCCAGCTTCACATATTTCCAGCCGTCGATATACATGCCGACCTGCAGCACGCCAGCACCCGAAAATTCAATCGATACGCCGCCCGATTCCGGGTTGCCGAACAGGCACTGGCTTTTCGGCACCTCATCCGGCACCATGAACGCGATTTCCATCGTGAGCGAGTCGGTGATTTTCGACAGCATGCCCGGCGTGATCGAATAATTGATCCAGCCGTTGGCAGACAGCACCTGCCGTCCAAGTGCCTCGGACTGCACCAGCCGGCTCTCGTTGCTCGAACCGTAGAGTTCATAGCCCAGACGATACGGCGAATTATCCGCAAAGCCCGAAAGGAAATCGACATCCAGGAAGTCTGCGCGGTTGACCGAACCGGACGGCTCGGTCACGGGCAGTGTGCTGAACTCTGCGGTAATCGGCTCGCTCTCCAGCCCAAAGGATTCCACTGCGGTAACTTCCACAATGTACTCCATGTTCGGCAGCAGGCCGCTGATTTCGGTCTTCTGGGTTTCCGCCATGCTGTCCAGATCATGATAGAAATCCGAAATAAAGTATTTGGAGGTCATCTCTTCCCCGGATGCCTTCTCCTTGATGTAAACGGTGTATCCCTGCACGTAGTCGTCATGGGTTGCCGACGGGAAAGTAACCGTAAGGGAGTTGATGGTCACATCCGACACGGTAACCGCTGCATCAGCGGCAAACGTCGGTGCCTCGCGCTGATCCTTGCGCGCATCCGTATAGGCAAAGGTCTTCTTGGCCAGCGGCAGCGGCAGTTTCCACGGCTGCTTGACCTTTTCAGCGTATTCGTTGCCGGCATCCCCCCGCACACGCAGGCGATCCACGACGACCTGCCGGTTTGCGCCCTCTACCGATACCAGCAGGCCGCCCTGCACGCTGTAGGCGTCGACCGCGCTGCCGGTTTCATTGTTGCTGTACTGCAGCGAGGTAACGTCGATGCAGGTGAAATCCTTCTGATAAATGGAGCGCTCATTTTCGGTGGGATAATGGGAATGTCCCGCGAAATAGACTACCTGCGGATAATTCTTGAGCAGGTCGTACAGCGCCTGGGTCTTGGTTGCGCCCCAAGTGCTGCCGTAGGTTGTGTTCGGCAGCGATTGATGCGCCGAAACAAAAATCGGCTGATAGGGATTTTCCGCGACCGCTGCATCCAGCTGTTCCTTCAGCCAGTCGGTAGTGACTTGGGTATACTGCCCGTCAACTGCGGCACTCTCGCTGGTCAGCGTGATGAAGTGATAGCCGCCGACCACCACATTGCGGTTGATGCTGTCGTAGCCGTAAGCCTCCATATATTTCCGGTAAACGTCTTCAACCGTTTCCCGTCCGTAATAGGCCTGCTCAAATTCGTGGTTGCCGGTCATCACAATTTTCTCAGGCGCGGCGGCCGGATCGGTGAACACGCTGTCCCAGATATCGTTGAATTTCTGGTACTCTTCCTCCAGTCCGGTAGTAGCCACGTCGCCGGTGATCAGCACCGCGTCGACATTCTGTTTTTTGAAGTATTCCAGCATCGTAACCGTATGCGTATCCGCGCCGGTTTCCATCTTGCTGCTGATATGCAGGTCGCTGATAACGCCGAACTTCATATCCTCATACACGGCGTCCTCGCCTCCCTGCTCGCTGCTGGGGATATAGGAATCGGGATTGCCGTCGAGCATCGACACCGGCACGGTCACGCGGATGGCATCCACCGCCATCTGCGAACCTCCGGTACGCAGCCCTACGCCGCCGGAGACGAGCTGGCTCTTCCATGTACTGGGAACCGTCGTCTCGATGACCGGCGATTTTACCGATCCCTGATAACCATCGGTATCCGCAGCCAGATCGCCGTCAAAATTCGGCTGGTTCGGCAGCCGGTACAGATCCATCGCAATGTGCATGCCCTGCACCTTCGTGGTCATGTGCATGTCGTAGGCATCCTGCTTCCAATCGACTGTACTGTCCCAGTTGCGTGTGGCACCCAGGTTGTTCTGGTTGGCCCCTTTAAGGCTGCCCCCGCCAACGCCGCAGATCTCCAGCCCGGTACTGCCGGTTGCCGAACGGCGCGCCAGCGTGTAATAGGCGTCACCGAAGGTAGTGGTATCCCCTGCTGTGTTGCGGCTGGCTCTCACCAGAACACCGGCAAAGCGCAGGTTGTCATAGCAAAAGGTCTGCGCAAAATCCATGTCCACGACGTAATCGGAAAAAGCCTCCAGATATTCCGGCAGCAGCACATAAGTATCCTTGCTGACTACGCCGTTGCCGACATACAGCTTGCCGTTCTGTACCTGCGGCGAATCCACGTACACATCCGGTTTCTCCGCCGCGTCCGGATTGACGTCATCCGCCTTGGTTACCACCCAGCCCTCCGGCAGAGTGCCGTTCGCGATGTCCTCGAAATCCTCTTCGTACAGGACATACTCATCCTCGCCGGTCAGCTTGGCCAGCACGTTGACCTGCGTGCTCTGCCCCACGCTATTGGCGACCGTAACCTGAAAAATCCCCTTCTGGGAAACCTTCAGGACACCGTTGGCGATCGAAACCGCCGGATCGCTCGATTGCCAGGAAACATCGTTTCCATTGACCCGTTCGCCGTTGAGGACGACCGAGATATCCTGCACCTCGATCTCCTGATTCACATTGACAAACAGGTTGGCGTTAGTCTCGCTGAGCGTAAAATACTCGCCGTCCGCAACCGCCGGCAGCGCCAGGCTGCCGACAAGCGCCACCGTGAGTATACTGAGTGCGCTCAGCCAGGCCACAATTTTGTTTCGGATCCTTTGCATACCACACACACCTTTCCGTTATTTTCGGATTATTCCATAATTTCGTGCAGTTCGGCCTGCTATGTTGATTGTATTGTAGCATGTTTGCCCACGAATTTCGTGGTCTGGTTTTTATCGGATAGTTGTCTGTATTTTTGTTTTTAAGCCATATTCCACAATTTTCTCTGCCCAGGAAATCAACCTTTCGCTTTCCTCTCTCGGTATTTTGCCGGAAAAATCCTCATCCATAGGACTCATTTCTGACCTTCACCGGAAAATGTTCTGCCCCTGTCCAGCAAGAAAAGCCGGCCATTCAGTCCCACTTACAGCGTTATACAAAGCGCCGCTTATCCGTCTCCTAAAAAATAAAGGCCGCCATCCGGATATACCCGAATGGCGGTTTATCACCACGCATTTTCTTTTCATCCTGCATCTCCAACAAAAACGGCTCTGCGGTTTCCTGCCAGATCACCGGCACAAGCCACTTCTTTCCCTTATTCGGAATCAGATTCCCGCTAAAATAAGGACAAAACAAAAAGGCGGCTGTAAACAGCCGCCTTTTTGCAAATGCCATTGCATACCCGCTCAGGTGCGGGTCATTTCGCACACCGTGAACCCAAGCTTATCACGGCAGTAATCGGTCAGTGCCTTCAGCGAGGCCTCCACCTCGGAAATCAGGCCGAGGATAATAAGGGTTCCGCTGAACCGGTCGACAAAACCGAGCTCGACGCCGGCCGTCTTGATCGCCACGTCAGCGGCAATAATAGCAGTTTCCGCCGGGCTGAGGGTCACGATGCCGATGGCACTGTGACCATGCTCGGCCGACGGATCCAGTCCCAGTTTGCGATAAAGGATCTCCTGCGGATTGGCAATAATATGCGCCAGGGTGATCTGCTTGCCGGGTACCAGCTCCTGGACCACCCTCAGTTTATCGCCGTAAACCGGATGCGGTTCCATATGAGATCCTCCTTTCCTGATGAAATAAGCTTATCCGCCGATCTGGCAGCGGATGCCGAACGGCTTCGCCGCCTCAAGCAGCACCTGCATGCGTTCATTGTCCAGCGGCAGAATCCCTTTGAGATCATAGTTCCTGCCGAGTCCTTCATACTTACCCTCGCCGAGCCGATGATACGGCAGCAGATGCAGCCCCTTGACGCCGGGCAGCGATGCCGCAAACCGGGCGATCGCCGCAATCTCGTCGGGCGTATCGTTGAAGCCGGGCACCACCGGCGTGCGGATGGTCAGATGCGGATGCTTCTGTGCGATTTTGCGCGCGTTCTCGAGGATCAGCTCGTTTGGCTGACCGGTGAACGCCTTATGCTTATCGGAATCCATGTGCTTGATGTCCATCAGCACATAATCGAGCCGCGGCAGATACCGCTCCACCGTTTCAAATGGTGCAAAGCCGGTGGTCTCGACCGCCGTGGTAATCCCCTGCCACTGGCAGGCGTCCAGCAGCGCCGTCGCAAAATCCGGCTGCACCAGCGCTTCGCCGCCGGACAGGGTAACGCCCCCGCCCGAACGCCGGTAATACGGCTGGTCGCTCATCACCTCTTCGAGCACTTCCTGTACCGTCACATCGCGCCCGACCACCTCACGCTTGCCGCGGGTGAGCATTTCCTGTATGGCAAAACTCTGCGATTCCGGATTACAGCACCAGCGGCAGTGCAGCGGACAGCCCTTGAGAAACACGATCGTGCGGATCCCGGGACCGTCGTGAATCGAATACCGCTGGATGTTGAAAATCCGGCCGGTTGTTTCCAGTGTTTTCTGATCCATGTGATGCCTTTCCGGGTTCTTCCGGCGCAGACCGCCGGAAAAATCCTGCCGTAAGCGGCGTTATTCCGCAAAATGCTGCTCGGTGCGATTGATGATGTCGTCCTGCAGCGATTTGGACAGCGAAGTAAACAGCGCACTGTAACCCGCGACGCGGACTACCAGCGAGCGGTAATTTTCGGGGTGCTTCTGCGCGTCGAGCAGGGTTTCCCGGCTGACGACATTGAACTGCACATGGCTGCCCTTCTGATCGAAGTACGCACGGATCAGCGATACAAACGCCTCCAGCCCGCTCTGCCCGCTGAGGGCAGAAGGATGGAACTTCTGGTTGAACAGCGTCCCGTTGGAAGCGATGTAGTGATCCAGCCGCGCTACCGAGTTGGCGGCGGCGGTCGGTCCCTTCACATCACGCCCGGACGCCGGCGAGACGCCGTCCGCGATCGGGGTGTGTGCCAGCCGTCCGTCCGGCGTGGCACCGGTCTGCTGGCCGAGCGGCACGTTGGCCGACACCGGATACAGACCCGCCTGATAGACGCCGCCGCGCGGATTGCGGTATTTCTCAAGCTGACGGGTGTATACGTACGCCACTTCGCGGGCAAACGCGTCCACCTCGGGGATGTCGTTGCCGAAATGCGGCTGCGCCTCGATCATTTCGCGGATCTCGGCATACCGCCGGTTGTCCCCCGCCGTGCTGCGCCCACTCACCAGTCCCTGATAAATCTCCCGAATCTGCTGATCGGATACAGTGTGACCGGAGGCCATGATCTCCTGCACAATCTTTTCGGTTGCGGCGGTCGCCCGATCGGCCGGCATACCCGGCACGTCTGCAGCGGCGTCACCCTGCCCGAAGTTGTGGCGCAGCGCATCCCGCAGCTCCGCCATGCTCACCGACTTGTCTTCGTAAACGAGCTTGCGCACCGCCAGCAGGCCGTCGGTCATATTCGCGATACCAAAGCCCTGCGGTCCGGTAAAGTTGTAGACCGCGCCGCCTTCCTGCACGCTTTTGCCGCGGCCGATGCAGTCCTCAACCATGCTCGACAGGAACGGCAGCGGCGCGCGCTTGGCATGCGCGACGTCGATTGCGTTGTCGGCGTTAACCATCAGCTCGATGAAATACTTCATCTGGGTGCGGTACGCCTCGAAGAACTGGTCAAAGGTCTTCATCCCGGTGACATCGCCGGTATGCGGACCGATCTGCTCACCCTCGTCCTCCCCGTCGGAGAACACCATCTCCATCGGGCGGCACATGTTGAAGAACGCCGCGTCGTGCCAGCCGTCGGTTTTCCCGGCCTTCTGCGGCTCCACGCAGCCGATGATGTTGTAGTCGCGCGCATCCTGCAGCGACAGGCCGCGGCTCATCAGCGCCTCAATGATGACTTCGTCGTTGTAATAGGCGGGCAGACCGACGCCGGTGCGGGTCAGCTCCGCGCACTTGAGCAGGAATTCCTGCGGCGAGCCGTTCCATACCCGCGCCGAGAAGGATGGCTGCGGCAGCAGGACGTGCATCGTCGCCTGAATGCACATAAACGACAGGTCGTTGGTCGCGTCGTTGCCGTTGACATCCTGCCCGCCGACGCACAGGTTCTGGAACAGGCTGTAGCCGGCAAATCCCTTAGCGGACGCGGCGTCGCGCGCCTTGTTGAGATCGTTGAACTTAATCCATACGCAGTCGAGCAGCTCCTGCGCGAATTCCGGGGTCACCCGGCCGGCACGCAGATCCGCCTCGTAATACGGGTACATGTACTGATCGAAACGGCCGGGGGAAATCGAATGGCCGTTGGATTCCATCTGCAAAATGGTTTGGATGAACCAGAACGACTGCACCGCCTCATAGAAGGAGCGGGCGGGCTGCTCCGGCACACGCGCGCAGTTTTTCGCGATCGCCAGCAGCTCCTGCCGCCGGGTCTCGTCGGTGCAGCGCCCGGCCATATCCTCGGCCAGACGGGCATACCGGCGCGCATAGGCACACGCAGCCTCAACGCTCTCGATGACCGCCTGCAGGAAGGCGCTGCGGGTGACGTAGTCGCCGTCCGCGACCGACAGCCGGTCGAGCGCAGCCTTGGCCTCGGCAGCGATCCCTTTCAGGCCGATGCGCAGCACCTTGCCGTAATCCACCGTCACGTGGCCGATGCCGTTGTAGAAATAGTTGCCGGGGGTGAATATGTTGTGATCGATGGCCGCAACAGTCTGCGGCGTCATGTATGCGGTCGCCAGCTCGCTGGTGGTCTTCCCCTTCCAGTACGGGAACACCTGCCGCAGCGCGATCTTGGTCTCCTCCGAGATGTGGAACGGGTCGGCCTCGCGGTGCTCCATCGTGTCAAGCTCGTCCTCGACCCACTGATAGGAAAACTCCGGATAGACCTGCGAGCTGCGGGATTTTATGCTGTTGGCGCCGACCACCAGCTCGTCGTCACGGATGACGATCGGGATGTTGGCCATCAGATGAGCAAACGCCCGGGCGCGCCGGGTGATCATCGGCAAATCTTCGGTCTGCCGGTAGGATTCAGTAAGCAGAACCGCGCGGTCCGCCTCCAGCTCCGGCATCTGGGCAAACAGCTGCTCCTTCAGCCGGTCGATGCGGGGAGATTTGGCGATCTCGTGAACATGAAATTTCTTCAAAATTCCGGTCCTCCTTTGCGTCGTCCCCGCTCCGAAAAACGAACCGAGACGGCGAACATTTATGTGTTGTATGAAGCCGTTGACCGAGCGGCAGTGAATACAATTTATGATCTTATTTAGTATAGCATCCGCGGCACGGGAATGTCAAGCGGAGAGCGGACGGAAAACGGGGAATTTTGCCTGTGTGTCAGCGGGAAATCACCAGCCGCTGAGGCCCTGCTTCTGCATCGCGCCGATCAGCTTTTCGGGAACCGCGCCGTAGGTTTTTTCGAGTTCAGCAATCAGCTGCTTGGTCTGCTGCCGGTTGGTGCAGCCGTCGACCGGGCAGCGGGATTTGACCACCGGCAGCCCTTCCCTGCGCACGCAGGCGGTGATTTCGGTTTCTTTCAGAAACACCATCGGTCGGATCAGAGTAAGCTCCCGGCGATCGAGCCAGGTTTTGGGTGAAAAGCAGCCGAGGGTGCCACCGGAAAGCAGATTCATCAGCAGGGTTTCGGCGGCGTCGTCCTGATGATGGCCAAGCGCGGCGACATTGCAGCCGCATTCCCCTGCGGCTTTGTGCAGTGCGCCGCGGCGCATGCGCGCGCATAAGCTGCACGGATTGCTTTCCCGGCGCTGTTCAAAAACGACCTCATACAGCCGGGTGCGCCGCAGCACATAAGGCACCTCAAGTTCTTCGCACAGCGCCGCAACGGCGCTGTAATCCCCTTCCCCGCCGCTGAAACCGGGATCGAGGGTGATCGCGGTCAGGGTAAATGGGACGGGATAAAAACGGCGCAGCCGGGCGAGCAGAACGAGCAGCAGCACGCTGTCCTTGCCGCCGGATACGCCGACCGCCACATGGTCGCCGGGCGCGATCATGTCGTAGCGCTGAACAGCCGCGCGCACGCGGGATAACAGATCGTCGATGGTTGCCGGCATAGGTTCACAGCCTTTCCGCCGGGGCGCCGCCCCGAACCCCGCGGCCTTTTGAAAAAGGCCGGCGAAAACTAAAAAAATCAAGAGTTTTCTTCTTTTTAGTATAGCACAAAAGGGAAGGCAAAGAAAGGCTTTATATATCAATCCATTCGCTGCCAATATAACGGGCATAATTCCCGACCACCGCCGGCACCCCATAGGTAATGCACCGTTCGCTTTTATACAGCAGGAGCTGTGTGAGGCGTTCCGGTATCCGCGGTTCAGTCACGGAATAAGCGATATCCACCTCGTCGGCCTCCGAAAGAACCTTCAGCCACTTTTCGTGTTCCTCGGCGGACAACCGGGGCAGGGCTTCCCAGTAGGGCAGGATCATTTCCAGCATGACGGGATAGTTTTGCCCGCGCAGTTCAAGGAGCCGCTCAGCAGCCAGACGGTTGAATACCGACAATCCGCCGATAAAAAAATCCGTAAAGCCGTGACAGACGGCACGCTCCAGCTCTTTCCTCAGGCGCTGTACAATCCTTTCCGTATCTCCCGACGGAATCTCTTTTGTTGCCCAGACGGCGCACCCCCGAAAACGCATATTCAGGCCTCCCGCTATTTTTATAATGTCTATATCAAGACTATTATAACAATTTAATTGTATTATTCAATAAAAATAGCGTTTTTAATTGAGAATTTCGTTTAACGAAATGGGGTACACTATAAGCAGCAGAAAGGAGGATACACAATGAATGAAAAATTTGTGCAAAATCGTATTTCTCAGTTGCGCGTTAGCAAAGGTGTATCCGAATATCAATTAAGCCGTGATCTGGGACATAGCAAAAGTTATATACATAATATAACCTCCGGAAAATCCCTTCCCTCTATGAGTGAATTTCTTTACATGTGTGATTACTTTGGCATTACGCCGCAGCAGTTTTTCGACGACGGTACCACCAACCCGATTTTGATTCAGAAAGCGCTCGACGGCATGAAAGACCTGCCTGACCGCGACCTGCTCACTCTCATTGCGGTAATTGACCGTTTCAACGAAAAGAAATAAATTTTCGCTTTTGAGACCCCTGCCAAGGCTGTTGCATGGTTTTGGCGGGGGTATTTTCTATCCCCCTGAAAAATTCCGAAAAATGAAAAAATACCCCGCCGGAGTCATCAGGATTCCGGCGGGGTGTTTGGTTTATTTCGGCGCGATAACGCCCTTTTTCAGCAGCACGTTCGCATACAGCGCCGTTTCACCGGTAGAAACGATTGCATACGCCTTTTTGGCGCGCGCGTAAAACGCAAAGCGCTCGATTTCCTCCGCCTGACGAGGCTCGCCCTCGTGCTTTTCAATGATCTCGCGGTAGGTCGCCCAGATCGGCGGCTCTTCGCTGCCCGCCGGCAGCGCCATCAGCCCGACCGGCGCCGGCACATAGGTGTCCAGCGGCATCAGCTGCATTATCGCGTCGAGGATTTCCGGTGCGGTATGCCCGTCGCAGCGCACCAGACGCGCCGCACAGGACGCCGCAGGGAAATTGCCGTCGCCGATCACAATCTCATCGCCGTGCCCCATCTCCATCAGGATTTTCAGCAGGTCCGGCGGCAGGACGCTCGGAATGCCCTTAAGCATGTTAATACCCCTTTCCCGTTCAGCGGTACAGCGGACCGTACGCCGCACAGGCACGGTAATCCGCGCCCTCCGGATCGCAGGTGCCGAACGCGCTCCACGCATGCGGACGATAAATCTTCTCTTCCGGCACATTGTGCATGGACACCGGAATGCGCATCATGCTCGCCATCGTCAGCACATCCGCGCCGACATGGCCGTATGTCCATGCCCCGTGGTTCGCGCCCCAGTTGGCCATCACTGAATACACATCTTTGAACGCGCCCTTGCCGGTCAGGCGGGGTGCGAACCAAGTGGACGGCCAGGTCGGATCGGTGCGGTCGAGCAGCGTCTTATCCACATCAGCCGGCAGATCGACGGTGTAGCCCTCCGCCACCTGCAGCACCGGGCCGATGCCCTCCACCATGTTCAGACGAACCATCGTCACCGGCATCTCGCCGGTGGTGCTAAACTGCGAGCTGAACCCGCCGCCGCGGAAATAGCCGAGATTGGCCGGCGCCCAGCGGGTGGCCTTCAGGCACTCGTCGGCGTCCTTCTCGGTGATATCCCACCACGGCTTCATCGCCGCGTTGCCTGCGCCGTCTTTCTCGCGGCCGGTGCCGTCGAGCGCGGACGCACCGGAGTTGATCAGATGCATAAACCCGTTTTCAGCCTTGCCCTGCGCGGTCCAGCCGGTCACGCGCTTGACCGCATCCGGGCTCCAGTAGGTGCGCACATCCGAGAACACCGTCGCCTGATTGGTCAGCAAGTGCAGGAACAGCATCGCCATGCCGTTGAGGGTATCGTTTTCGGTCGCGAAGGTGATCGCCTCGCGGATACCGTTCCAGTCGAAGCTGGAATTGAGCATGGACTCCATAAAGTCGCCGTTGGGCTTGTGGTCGGTCCACATCCGCTGGCCCTGGAAGCCGCCGACGATCGCGTTGCGGCCGAGCGCCTCCTCATGGAAGCCCAGCTCATCGAGCCGCGGGTTGCCGAACAGGATATCCCGCACGATGATGGTCATCTTGGTGACATATTCCCACTCAGCGTCCTTCTCCTCACGAGAATGCGGATGCTCGTTGTTATCGTCCCCTTCCGGGCAGTGTTCCTTCGCCCATTTGAGTGCCCTTTCGGCCTCGACCGGATCGTAAATCCCGCGATCCATACGACGGGTGATTTCGCTCATATCCACCCACTCGGCACGGATGCCGAAATATTTCTGCATCAGATCGGGATTCAGGAACGAGCCGGCGATACCCATCGCCACCGAACCGACCCCGACATACGCCTTGTTGCGCATCGCGCCGGTAGCCACCGCCGCCTTCGCGAACCGCAGGATCTTTTCCTGCACATCCGCCGGAATGGACTTGTCGTCCTTGTCCTGCACGTCGTGGCCGTAGATGCTGAACGCCGGCAGGCCGCGCTGTGCGTGAGCCGCCATCGCCGCCGCCAGATAAACCGCGCCCGGCCGCTCGGTACCGTTGAAACCCCAGACCGCCTTGATGGTCAGCGGATCGAGATCCATCGTCTCGCTGCCATAGCACCAGCACGGGGTTACCGACAGGGTAGCACAGACGTTGTTATGGCTGAATTTCTGCGCGCAGCGCGCCGCCTCTTCGCCGCCGCCGATGGTGCCGTCTGCGATGACGCATTCCACCGGCGCGCCGTCCGGATACCGCAGATGGCTCTCAATGAGCTCCTTGGCGGCGACCGCCATCCCCATCGTCTGCTCCTCAAGACCTTCCCGGATGCCGCCCCAGCGTCCGTCGATGACCGGGCGGATACCGATACGCACATGTTCTGCTTTCATGGTATGACCTCCTTTTTGTTTTGAATCCGGCGCACACCACACCGGAAAAAGACAAATTCCTTTCCGTTTTCACGGGAAATCCACCTAAAGTATACTGTACAAATGTGAATAAATATAGTATTATCCTAAATAGAATTAGCACAATCTTATTTATTTTCATAAGATTATCCTGATTTGGGATGTGATTATTCAATGGGAACCGAATTGCATCTGCCCGAACTCCGGCGGCTACTGGTGGACTTCCACATGCTCACCGGACAACGTATCGGCATATTCGACAGCGACTTCCGTCTGATTATGGAATACCCGAAGCAGCATGGCGCCTTCTGTACCCTGATCCGCAGCACAGCGGATGGACGCAGGCGCTGTGAGGACTGCGATCTGAAGGGGATGCGGGAGGCGCGGCGACGGGGAAAGAGCTATTCCTACCGCTGCCATGCCGGGCTGATGGAGGTATGCACGCCGGTGCTCGACGGGGACGAAGCGGCAGGCTACCTGGTTTTCGGCCAGCTGCTGTATGCGGAGCGCCAGGATCGGCAGGTTGCTTTCTGCAAAGCACGCTGTGCGGGTCTGGTCGGCAGTATGCCCCTTCTCGAGGAAGCACTGGGCGGAGTAACCACAATATCGGAGGGCTATCTCGACGCGTGCATCCATATCATTGAAGCGTGCGTGGGCTATATCCGGCTGGAGCAGTGGATGCGGGTGCACCGCGGCGGGCTTTACGCGCAGATTCAGGCGTATATTGCTGGTCATATAGCTCAGCCGTTCACCCTTGCGGACATGGCGCACGACCTGTCGTGCAGCGTTGCGACGCTTTGCAAAACCGCCCGGGAAAACACCGGAAAAACCATCGGCCAGCTGACGCTGGAAGCGCGGCTGGAGGCGGCCAAAACGTATCTCGAAGATACGGACCGCACCGTTGCGCAGGCGGCAGCAGCAGCCGGCATCGCGGATTATAACTACTTCTCGCGCATCTTCCGGCGGGAAACCGGCATGACCCCCACCGCCTACCGCCGTTCGTTGCTTGCTTATCCGCAGAAAGGCTGAACCAGGCCTTCTTCCGTCCGGTATCCCGATTCGTCCGCAGCTGCAGATCCCCGCGCCGATTTATAATTTTCTTTTCTTTTTATGGATTATTTTTCTTTTTTATGCGTTTATTCTTGTCCTTCACAAGTACATATGTTACGATAATCCGGCACCAATTCAAAGGAGGTTGTATATCATGACCATCCGGGAAAACCTGCGCGCCGTGCTGCATTATGAGTCGTTCGACCATATGCCGGTGCTGTGTTTCGGCTACTGGAAGGAAACACTGGAAAAATGGATTGCGGAGGGCCACCTGCCCGCCGAAGCCATCGGCGCACTCGCCGATGGCAGCGAAGCGGATGACCTGGTGCGGAAAAAGCTGGGCTTTGACTACAACTATCAGACAATGTGCTATCTCGGCGCCGGCATCCAGCCGGTGTTTACCCGTGAGGTCGTCGAAACCAAACCGGACGGCAGCCGTATCGTGCGCAACGAATCCGGCGCTCTGATTGTCGAAAAGGACGGCGCGGGTTCCATCCCGATGGAGGTCGGCCATACGCTGGTGGACCGTGCCAGCTGGGAAAAGGAATTTCTGCCCCGGCTGCAGTGGTCGGATTCCCGCGCGGACGAAGCGCTGATCAATTCGCTGAAAGCCGGCGACACCCAGCGGCAGACCCCGCTCGGCCTGCACGCGGGCAGCCTGCTTGGCACTATCCGCGACTGGCTGGGCGTGGAGGAACTGTGCTATCTCTATATGGATGATTATGATTTGTATAAAGAGATCATCGATACTGTCGGTGAGCTGAGCTACCGCGCCGTCAAACGTGCGCTGAGCCTGTACACCGGTTTTGATTATCTCCATTTCTGGGAGGATATCTGCTTTAAAAACGGCCCTCTGGTTACTCCGGCAGTGTTCGAGGAGCTGGTCGGCCCGCACTACCGCCGGATCACGGAGCTGGCGGGTGAACACGGACTCGATATTATCTCCGTTGACTGTGACGGCCTGATCGACCGGCTGGTTCCGATCTGGCTGGAAAACGGCGTCAATACGATGTTCCCGATCGAGTACGGCACCTGGGAGGCGAGCATCGCGCCCTGGCGTGAACAGTACGGACGTCAGATACGCGGCGTCGGCGGCATGAACAAAAACGTGTTTGCCCTGGATTACGCCGCCGTGGATCGGGAAATCGAACGTCTCAAGCCGCTGATGGCGCTGGGCGGGTATATTCCCTGCCCCGATCACCGCATTCCGCCGGATGCCAAATTTGAGAACGTGCAGTATTACTGCGATAAGATGCAGAACCTGAAGCTGTAAAAAGGGCAAAAGAGCCGCCCCGTGAAAAATTCACGGGGCGGCTCTTTTTATTTCTGCCCCAAAAATATCTCGGCACGGCCACCCGCACATACGGAACCTTCACACGGCGCACGGCGTATCGGAGGCACACCCAACGGAGATACTGACCTGGTTAGCCTTCCCTTCAGGAAGCCCGGTACGCTGCCCCGTTAGAAAGCGGATTGCCTGTTTGCTGTTCGGCACATAATCCCTACCGTACTTGGTGATTCACACACTCCTTCTGGTCTGAGACAAATAAAGGATATTTCCTTGTAACCCTCTGGAATTTCTTGCGCCCTCGGCAAGCTGTAGAACTCGTAGTAAGTAAGGATAAGAACAGCAATACGTACTGCTTTTATTACTTTCATTTTACCTTATTACTTTACTGGCATATATTTATCGAGATATTCCTCGACAGCGTCCATGTACTGCTCATATATCTTATCGTCATTTTGCAGCCCGTGTCCAGAATGGGGCATTTCAAAATACTTATAATCCACGCCGTTTTCTTTTAGGGCGTTTACCAAATGCGCAGCGCTTTTAAATGGACACACGCGGTCGTGGGTGCCGTAGGCAATCACGCTCGGTACGGTATTTTCATCTACCCACATAAATGCAGAAATCGGCTTGATTAGTTCGTCGTATTTCGGCGTATCAAGGATACTTACATCTATCTCTGTCCCCCGCATGACACCGAACAATCCTGCCGCCGCTTTTCGGCTCTCATCGGTGTCCTGATCCAGTCCGTATACGCCCCAATCGCTTCGGTAAAAGCTCGACGGGCCGACCGCCTCAAACATCATTTTTACAGGCACGGGGGAATCCGCCGCGTCTCTGTAAGCGTAGAGCATAGCGAGCGTACCACCTGCCGAACCTCCCGATATTGCCATGCTGTCAATATGGTATCCGAGCCTTTCCGCTTCTGCAACGACCTTCGGCATAGCTTCTTTTATCTCCATTGACTGCGAATACACACTTTTATCATTTTCATCGGTACGCAACGTATAGTTAATTCCCGCCGAAACATAGCCTTTGGAACACAGCCAAGAGAGCATTTCAGCATCACCCGCTTTGTCACCTGATGTAAATCCGCCTGCATGAAGATAAACTATCAGGCCGTAGCTTTCCTTATCCTCATTTGCAGGAACATACAGGTCAAACTTATTTGCGTCCCCATCCCCGTAGGAAATGTCTTTATAAACCTTTCCTATTTCATCCGTCATTCGAACGGAATATTTTTTTGTCCATGACGGTCTAATGGCAAACTTTGAAACAATCCCGACACTAAAAGAAACGATAAACACCAATATGCAAATAAATATAAACATGCCTTTGCCCTTCTTTTTTTCGCTTCTCATAGGAAATTACCTCCGAACATTGTTCCTCCGAGCAGGAAATTCATGAACCCCCGAACTGCCAGCCGTCCTAAAATGATGGCGACAATGACGATTACCAATACGATAATCGACCGTTTTTGCGTAAGTGTCATTTCTCTTTAATTCCTTTCTGCTGTTTACTATTGACTTTTCGTTTTCACCGTGCTACGATAACGCCGGAACAATTGTCTCGCCGTTATAATCGTATCATCGAGTTTTCTTAGTGTCAATAGGAGGCGCACAAATGAGACAAACCTCGAAAAATGTATCACCGTTCAGCAATGAAGCGAGAAACGCTTACGTTATAGATCACATTACAGACGCACTTCTGAATCTGTTGCGCGACAAGCCTGTCGGGGATATATCCATCCGTGAATTATGCGATCTTGCTATGATCGGCAGGGCTTCATTTTATCGGAATTTTGAAAGCAAAGAGGATATTCTGCGGAGATATATCAATAAAATATTCAAGGAATGGACAGAGGAAGCAGACAAAAAGGAAAACAGACCGTTAAACGAATGGCTCGGCCTGCTGTTTGCGCACTTTGAAAAGCACCGGGATTTTTACAGTCTGCTTAATGAAAGAAATCTTGTATACCTTTTGAAAGATGTTATTATCGAACTATGCGGACCTAAACCTGAGCATTCAAAAGTAGAGGCATATGCCAGAGCCTATATTGCTTACACGCTGTACGGCTGGATTGAAGTCTGGTTTCAAAGAGGAATGCAGGAATCAGCGAAAGAGATAGCGGGGATGTTCAAAGGTCAGGGATTATAACGCAAAAGTAGCGGCAGGAATTTTCCCTGCCGCTATTGTCCGTTTAATTATAAATCCATTCAGCATTTACATTATCCATAGCCCCATTTCGACTGTTAAAATACTAATCATCTATAATTTCTATAAGTTACCTCTTTATCTTGCCGGAGCGCCGCCGCCCCGCATACCTGCGGCGACCTTTACGGTGGAGAAGTCTGCACAGTTAAATTTTCGGACGCACAGCACAAAGAAGAAGGCGCCGATCAAAATTGTAATTGCCAACCCTATCAGCGGCGTGATGACGAATTCGCCAATGGAGAATGCCATCCCCTGTTCTACCAGTTCCTTTGTGGTCAGTGTGTACGCTCCCAAAGCGATATAGCGGAAGATCGAGGTTGTATAAGTCAGCGGATTCAAGTAGACGATGGGTAATAGAAAACCGGGCATAACGGTCGTGGGAATATATGCGCCGGAAACAAAGGTCAGAGGCATCATAATCATGGAGCTAAGGGTCTGAAAGGCGGGAGAGTTCCGGGAAACCGTAGCCAAAAACAGGCCGATGGCACTGAATGCCATAGCGGAAACAAGCATCACCGCAGCCAGAAGCAGAATTTGCAGGACGCTCACCCGCAGTCCGAGCACAATGCCGCAAATCATGGTAACGACGCCTTGTATCGTGGCGATGACCGCCCCCGACAGAATGTGTCCCATGGAAATCTGTGTTCGCGCGATGGGCGCTACCAGAACCTCTTTCATATAGCCGCTGGAAATGTCGGATAAAACATCGGAGGAATTATTTACGCTGACCTGAAACACGCTCATGATGATCACGCCGGAAATCAGGTAAGGCATGGGCGCGTCAAGACCGCTCATGGAAGATTTCATCAGAAACGAAAACATTACCAACATAAACATGGACATAAAGAGCGATCCGAATAGCCGCCCCTTACTCCTTACATAATTCAGTAAATTTCTTTGTACAATCGCTGTAATTGGGTTCATTCTCGAATCTCCTTTCCCGTAATCGCAAGGAACACTTCGTTCAGCGTCCCATTTTTCACTTCAAAGTCCCTAATTGCGGCCCTGTGGGCGGACAAGATTTCCAATGCGGCAGGCGCTTTCCTTGTTTGGAAAATCAGCCTGTTCCCGTCTTTCCGATAGGAAACCTCTCGTGCCTGCAATGTTGTTTCCAACGGTTCGGTCTGTGTGCAGACAACATCGATTTCCGTGCCGGTGTATTGATGCTTTAAGTTCTCCGGCGTATCGTGAGCAACGATTTTTCCGTGATCCATAATGACGATTTTTGAACAGACCTCCGCCTCGTCCATATAGTGGGTTGTCAGAAAGATTGTCATATTTTTCTGCTTTTGGAGCCGCTGGATATATTCCCACACATTGGCTCTGGTCTGCGGATCAAGACCTGTAGTGGGTTCGTCCAAAAACAAAACCTTGGGGTCGTGTACCAGCCCTCTTGCAATCTCAGCCCGCCGTTTCATACCGCCGGACAGACTGCCCACTGCCGCCCGTCTCCATTCCGTAAGCTCCACCAGATCAAGGGCAAAGTCGATGCGCTCCCGCACCTCGTTCTTCGGTACTTTGTAGAAGCTGCAATGGTATTTCAGGTTTTCTTCCACTGTCATTTGAGCATCGAGCGTGGAATCCTGAAAGACGATCCCGATATCTTTGCGCACCAAACTGCGTTCCTTATCAACATCATGACCGTTGATCGCCAGAGTTCCCTCCGTTTTGTCAAGGATTGTACACAGGGTATTGATCGTCGTGCTTTTACCTGCGCCATTGGGGCCGAGGAAAGCAAAAATACTGCCTTCGTCTACGGTGAAGGAAATGTCGTCCACCGCTGTAAAATCCCCGTACTTTTTTGAGAAATGCTCTACTTGTATGATTGGGTTCATATTGTTACCTCCTAAAAAATGAAGTCCTATGCGAATGGCTCGCATAGGACTTATCCCTATAGTAATCTATAGCGCCTCAGCTATTTTGTTGTTCGATCCTGCGTTTTTACAAAGACCGTCACCTCCAAATATCGCCCAGTTCTATTAATCTGGCTTGTATGCGGACATAGGCTTTTGCATCCTCTTCCCCTAAAGCCTCCAGCATTTTTGCCACCGAATGAATCATTCCGGTTCGGCGCTCTTCGACCAAGGCTATGCCTTTTTCCGTCAGGCAAACAATGACCTGCCGACTGTCTGAAGGGTCAGGGGTTCGTGTAATCATATCCTGTCCCTCTAAAGATTTCAGCATGGCCGCGACTCTCGCCGTGGTCAGCATGAGCGCCCTGCTCATATCTTTGGGATATGCCCGATTCCCGTTTGCCGCCAGATAATTTAACGCTAAAATCTCGCCCCTTGCTATTTGGGACATAGTTCGCTCCATCTTGATTTGCGGTGCGGAGGCGCGCATATCAATAAGTTGTATCGCTAATTCAGTGTAGTCCACAGCCCGTCCATTCCTTTTGCTATTACTAACTTTATTAGTAATAATAACACAGATTGTCGTCACTGTCAATGGGGAAAGAGAAAATTCCCATCGAAAATCTCAATGTAAAGCTGGTACTTGCAGACCAATATTCGCTTGCGGGTGCTTTGCCATCTTCATTGTTTTTAGAACATGCTTGAAATCATTTAATTTATGGAGTATAAAGATGAATTACCTTAAACAAAAATCAGCAGGGTAATAAAATATTATCCCTGCTGATTTTAACCTTTACCTATAAATCAAGTCAACCTTTACAATTTCCATTGCTCTGTAAAGAGCATTCCTCCTGCTTGCTCGTCGATATCGGCAAAGTAACTGTTCAGCTTACGCTTGTAAGCAAGGTAGCGTATGTTGCTCTTTTATGCTTTTTCAAATAGCGTTTGTGCCGTTGTCCCCATATGCCGATAGATTTTGTTTTTTCTTCGGGCAGTTGTCGGGAAGAAAGCCATCTCCAACCTACGTATAAGAGCCGCCCATTTGTTCATTGCAGTTTTCTCCAAATTTTAGTTTCAGATTTTCTGCAATATATTGTACCGATTGTCTTTACCACTTGTTTTTAAAACCTTTGTTACGGCACCTCATTATTCGCCTGCCCGGCTCATTTTATTTCTGCTCTGACAGCGGAAAGCGCAGTTCCCCATGCAGCGGCGCCGGCGGCAGCGGCAACACCGCCGCCTTCATCGCCTGCGCCTCCGCCGGAATGTGGGTGATCAGCACAATCAGCCGATCCGCATATACCCGCCGGATCTCTGCTGCAATACCGCGCCACAGCGTTTCGTCCAGCCCGGTAAACGGCTCATCGAGCAGCAGGAAATCCGCATCGAAAGCGAGCGCGCGGGCGATCGCGGCGCGGCGGCGCATCCCGCCGCTGAGCTGTGCGGGATAGGCTTTGGCCGAATCGGCCAGCCCAACCCGTTCCAGGCAGTCCATAGCCCGCTCGCGTGCGTCGCTGCCGTGATGCACCATTGCCACATTCTCCCATACCGGAATCCATGGCAGCAGCCGGTTTTCCTGAAAGACCACCGCCGCACGCAGTTCATCGACGCCGCGGACCGTGCCGCCTGCCGGCACCTCAAGCCCGGCAAGCAGACGCAGGATGGTGGTTTTGCCGCAGCCAGAGGGACCGAACAGACACACTGTACCGGCCGCCGGAAATACCAGCGACACCCGTTCGAGCACCGGCTTGCTGCCGTACGCGAAATCCACCTTGTCCAAAGCAATCACCGGCGACCCTCCTAAAGCTTGGCGTTGAATCGGCGGCCCAGCCGTCCGGCAGCGAGCATCAGCCCCTTTTCCAGCAGCAGGCTCAACACCACCACCGTCAGCGTCCAGGCAAACACCTCCGGGGTTTCAAGATAAGTTTTGGCATCCTGCAGGCCGCGGCCGATGGACATCAGCGGTCGACAAATAACCTCGGCTGCGATGCCGGATTTCCAGGCAAAGCCGAGCCCGGTGGTACATGCTGCCAGAAAATACGGCATCACGCACGGCAGCTTGACCCGCAGCAGGGTGCGCAGCCGGCTCAGCCGGTATACCTGCGCCATTTCCAGCAGACCACCGTCGATCTCCCGCAGTCCTTTTTCCACATTGCCCCAAACCACCGGCACCACCATCAGGAATGCGATGAAGGCAGGCAGCTGGCTGCTGCGGATCCAGACGAGCGCCAGAATGATAAATGAAGCGACCGGGGCGGCGCGCACGATTTTCAGCAACGGGGTAAACAGCCACCGGCATACCGCAAACCGCACGGTCAGCACCGCCAGCACGCTGCCGGCCGCTACTGCCGCCAGGAAACCGATCATCACCCGCAGCAGGGACATCCCCGCTGCCTTCCAGAAATCGGCAGTGCCGACCATGCCGATCAGGGTGCGCAGCACTGCAGCCGGTCCCGGCACCAGCAGCTCCTGCGCAACCAGCAGGCTGATCCCCTGCCAGACAAGAAGCCAGAAAACCGCCGCGCCGATGCCGGCCAGTACATGTTTCCCCTTATTTCGCCATGTAGTAGAAGCCGTCATCCGGCAGCTCTCCTCCGATTGATTTCGGGTTCGCGTCGAACAGCACCTGATAGTAGCCCGAAATCTGTGCCTTCATTTCTTCACCCGCTGCAAAGGTGAGGTTGCAGCCCGGCAGTGCCTTGAGCGCCACCGCCGCCTTTGGAATCACGCCATAGGTTTCGCACAGCTGCGCGGTGGTTTCCATATCCTCCCGCGCCTTCTTCAGCGAAGCCTCGTACTCCTCCAGAAACGCCTTGACCGCCTCCGGATGCGCTTCGGCAAATTCGGTGCGTACCGCCACACAGCCCATCATCAGCCGGCTGGCTCCGCCGGATGCCTCGTCCCACGCCTTGGTCATATCCAGCGCGGTGCGCAGACTGTCGTCCTTGGCTTTCACGGTGGTCGCCGAGGGCTCGGGGATCATCGCCACCTTGACGTTTTCATCGGTGGCCAGAAGGGTCGCGAGTTCGTCGTTGGTGGAGACAAACTCAATGGTGACGTCCCTGGCTGGATCGATGCCGTTTTTCTCCAGAACATAATTGAGCACATACTCCGGATTGGCGCCCTGACCGGTGGTGTAGATGGTTTTACCCCGCAGATCGGCAACCGACTGGATGGTGTCGCCCTTTTCCACGATCTGCAGCACGCCGAGGGTGTTGACCGCCAGCAGCTTGACCTTACCTCCCGTGGCCTTGTACAGCGCCGCAGCCACATTGGTGGGCACCGCCGCGATATCCGCGTCTCCGGTCACCAGACGGTTTTTGGCGTCCTCCGGCGCTTCGGCCAGATAGAAAGCGTAGTCATTCTTTGCCGCACCGTCGTCCTGGGACTTCCACAGATTGACCAGCCCGACACCCGTCGGTCCCTTCAGACCGGTAACTTTAACGCTGACCTTTTCAGCCGCGCTTGCCCCCCCGGATACCGGAGAATCGGAAGACGATTCCGAAGAGGATCCGTCGGAAGAACATCCGGCCAGCAGCACGGCCGCCATTGCTGCAGCCGCCAGGCTGCTGAGAATACGCTTGACACTGGGTTTCATATAGTTTTTCCTTTCTGCCTGCCGGCGGATCGCCGGCGTTATTTCTGGCTGTCCGCCGAATCGGCGGGCCTTGTCAGCTTATATAAACCTGTGCGGTCGGCCAAAACGACCTGCCGCCCGGTGCGCCGGATCAAACCGGCTTCGGTGAGCGCATCAAGCGAACGGTACAGGCTGGACCGTCCGATATTCAGCGACTGCGCCCATTCGGTCATGCTGCGGGGCAGACAGACTTCCGCCCCCTGCGCGTGCTCAAGCAGCCACACCACCACCCGGCAGTCCGCCTGCCCGCCGGTAAATCCGGCGATCTTGTGGTTGAGGAACCGGACGCGCTCGGAGAGAAAACGGATATAGTTTTCGGCAGCGCGGTAATTCCGCTGCATCAGCGCGCTCACCTGCTCCTGTGCAAGGAAACCGACCTGCGCGCGCGTCGCCGCCTCGATTTCGGTGACGTATTCCGCATACTCGCCGTACAGCGCCGCCGCACCGAATACCCCGCCCGCTTCGAGCCGGTTCATCAGCACCCGGCGTCCGTCTTCGCTCGCTCGGTACACCCGCACACTGCCCTCCAGCACCACACCAAGAGCCCGACGGAACCGATCACGGGAGTAGATGGTTTCTCCCCTAGCAAAGCAGACACGCTCCATCTGCGAAAACACCAGCGCTTTTTCCGCCCGTGTCAGTCCTTCCAGAAGAAAAAATGGCACAGGCTTTTCTGTTTTTTCCTCCATCCTGCCCCAACCTCTTTTCCGCCGTCCAAAAAGGTCATACACCGCGCGCCGCGGCTTTTTGTCCGCGTAACCGGCGGACATCCGGCGTCCGCAAAACCTGCGGCCACCCATCCCGACACTTCCCATACCGCCGGCAGTTTTTTTACCTGCTGTTATCTTAGCGGTACGACTGTCGGAAGTCCCGCACCCTATTCGCGAGGCACTTCAGCATTTGTCCCATATGGGACAGAATTTATTATACACTATTTTCCTCCATTTGACAAGAGGAAAAATGCAGTCGGCCCGCATGACGCCCTCCGCTGCGGAAACCGGAACGGTGCGCCACCGGCAGGCAGGCTTGTTTTTCCTCCCGCCGTCCGGTATAATAAGTCGTTGATCGGACAAAACAGGCATGCCTGTCCAGCGAAAAAAACGAAAACGTGTCTGAAGGTGCTCTATCGGCACCCTTGGTCCCATCTTCTTAAAAAGCACACCAGCATTGGTATTGACCACCTGCGGATCACATAACCATACAGTAAAAGGTCTCCTTGGCATACCGCGCCCTGACCGGGATCCGCCGAATGCCGAAGTAAAACCGCCGCGCCGGCCTCCTGATGGTATAAAACGCCCCTCTGCGGGAAAGGAAGAATTTTATGATTGTTTACTTTTCGGGCACCGGCAACAGCGCGTATGCCGCCTCCAGAATCGGCGAAGCATTGCACGATGAAGTGCTGGATCTGTTTGAGCGGCTGCGCGGTCAGAATTTTTCCCCGCTGCATTCCGATCAGCCGTGGGTGGTGGTCACCCCCACCTATGCCTGGCGGATTCCCCGCCTTGTGCAGGAATGGCTGGAAAAGACGCCTCTCACCGGAAGCCGGGACATCTGGTTTGTCATGACCTGCGGCGAAAACATCGGCAGTGCCGAAGTCTATGCGGAAAAGCTGTGCGCAGAAAAAGGGCTGAACTGCATGGGTTGCCTTCCGGTAGTTATGCCGGAAAACTATATTGCCCTGTTTAAGACGCCGGATGAAAAAGCGGCAAAACCGATCCTGCGGCGGGCCAAAAAGGCCATTGATGAGGCCGCGCAGCTCATCCATAACCGCGAGCGATATCGGCCGGCCCCGTATACGCTGCTCGATAAGCTGTGCAGCGGCATTGTCAACCGTGGATTCTACCCGCTTTTCGTACACGCGAAAAAATTTGCTGTTACCGATGCGTGCATAGCCTGCGGCAAATGCGTACGCGTCTGCCCACTGACCAATATCACACTGGAAAACGGCCGTCCCGTGTGGGGGAAGAACTGCACCCACTGCATGGCCTGCATCTGCCGCTGCCCCGCCGAAGCCATCGAATACGGCCGGCACAGTAAGGGGCTGCCGCGGTATACCTGTCCGGACAATCCATAAGCAAGGCCGGCCGGGCAAGCGGCGCCTCCGGTTTTCCGTTTCTGCCGGCGAAGAGCGGACCGGCTTCCTCTTGACTTTTGACGGCCGGCATGCTACTGTGAACACAGATCACAGAGCAGCGTAAGAAAGGCGGTGATGCGCATGCGCGGCATGCACAGGGCCAATCGCAAGGTCAGCTATACACAGGCGCGGCAGATTCTCGAAAAAGCGGAATACGGCGTGCTGTCCACCATATGTGACGACGGGCTGCCGTACGGCGTCCCGCTCTCCTTCGTACTTTCGGGCAATGCGATTTATTTTCACTGTGCGGCACAGGGGCAGAAACTGGACAATATCCAGCACGATTCCCGCGTATGCTTCACGGCGGTCGCCTCGGCGCAGACGCTGCCCGACGTGTTTTCGGTACGCTATGAAAGCGCGATGGCGTTCGGCACCGCTCACATCGTGTACGGCGAGGATGAACGGATTGCGGCGCTGCAGCGGCTGTGCCGGAAATACGCCCCCCAGAAAACGCAGGAGCAACTGGCGACCTATATGAATAAGCTCATCGTGCACACGACGGTTGTCCGCCTGGACGTGGAGTATATTTCCGGCAAATCCTCTGCACAATAATAGAAAGCGAAAGGAACGGGTACGCGAACATGGAAGAATTTACTTTTGACACCCAATTGCTGATCGAGGGGGAAAACCTCTCGGAGGACGACATTCACGATTATATCCTGGCCAATATCGAAGGGGATTGTCTGCTGGTGGTCGGCGACGAGGAACTTATCAAAATTCATTTCCACACCAACACCCCGTGGAAGGTGCTCGAATACGGCGCCTCGCTCGGCGACATCCATGACATCGTCGTGGAAAACATGGACCGGCAGGCCAAGGGGCTCAAGGGCTGACCGTCCTTCCCGCTTTTCGGCGGCGCCGTACCGGAATATCGGACAAAATCCCGCAGGCCGACAGAAACCGGCCTGCTTTTTTGTTTTGCCGGCACATAATGCAAAAACATCTGCACAGAATAAAGCATCATAGACCCGATAGGAAAGGACTGTGTGCAGATGATTAAAAACACCATAGAAGCCTCCCTGTGGACCTCGCTGGACCACGTGCCCACCCAGTATCCCTGGCTGGGCGAAAACCTGACCTGCACCGTCGCAGTGGTCGGCGGCGGGCTGACCGCGGCGATGACCGCCATGCGCTTTGCCGAAGCCGGCATCGACACGATAATGCTCAGCGCCGACCCGGTCGGGCACGGCGCCACCTCTGCGGCCGCGGGTATCATGAGCATTGACGGCGAAGAGGGGCTCGGCGCGCTGGTGGAGGCCATCGGGGCGGACCGGGCAATGATTGCGGCCGGCCTGCTGCGGGAATCCATTGATAATGTAGAATCCCTCTGCTCCACGCTCGGCGACGACTGCGGTTTCCGTCGGATGGACTGCCTGCGCTATACCGAAAAGGCCGAAAACGCCGCGGATATCCGGCGGGAATATTCCCTGCGCATGCATAACGGCATCGATGCGGAGCTGCTCGATCCCAATGAGGCCAGCCGGCAATTTACCTTCCCGATTGAAGCCGGCGTCTATTCCAAGGGAACCGCTGCCCAGGCGGATCCCTTCCGCCTGGTTCATGCCGTCACTGCCGCTGCCAAACAGCACGGCGCACGCATTTTTGAGAACACCAGCGTGCACGCAATTGAGGAAGAAGCCAACTGCTCTGAAGACGAAAAACCCATCACCCTTTCCTGCAGCACCGGCTATTCCGTATATGCCGATTATGTAGTGCTGGCTGCAGGAGTAGATACCGGCCGGGAATGCGGTGGCATCGAAGGCTGCCGGACCACCTATATGGTGGCCACCGAGCCGATTGCCGAATTTTCCGGCTGGCGCGGTCCCTGCATCATCCGCCGCGCAGAGGACCCCAGGCTTTACCTGACGGTGACTGCCGACAACCGTATTCTCATCGGCGGGCTGGACAGCATGCTGATGGACGAACACGGCAGACTGGCCGGCGTGCTGGATCTTTCTGCGAAAGCCCACCGCCGCTACGAACTGCTTTCCCGCACTCTGCGGGAAATGTTCCCCGCCATCCGGGACATCACCGACGAATTCCATTTTGCGGTACGGGACGGACACACCGCCGACCATCTTCCGGTTATCGGACGCCGCCCGGATTCCAGCCGGATCGCGTATGCGCTCGGCTGCGGGGACAACGGCATTCTTCATGCAGAACTGGCCGGCCGCTTCCTGCTGCAGCAGTATAGAGGTGAGGGCAGCCGCGAACTCGGCCTTTTCTCCCCCGCTCGCGAATGGCGTGAGTAAACGCCTTTTTGGGGAAAGCATAGAAAGCCCGGCCTGTGTGAACACAGGCCGGGCTTTTCATCTATCTTACCGAAGATAGCTTCCGAAAATATTCGCGGCATCAATAAAGTGGTTGGGCGCTTCGCGGTAGCTGCCGGGAGCACCGGCCGTAATCAGCAGATAATGGCGGCCATGCTTGACTGCCGCGCTGGCCAGACACAGCCCCGCCTCATCGGTGAAACCGGTTTTCCCTCCCAGCAGCACACCATCCTCGATACACCCGGCATCCCACCATTTCAGCACCGTACTGGAAAGGGTTATGCCTTCGGGGTGATACGGGGTGGCCGATGTGATGTATTCCGCAGCAGTGAAAATCCGATAAAAGGCCTCCTCCTGCAAAGCAGTGCGCAGCAGCAGTGCCATATCACGCGCTGTGGAAACCTGTGCATCGTCGTGCAGTCCGGTACAATTGACAAAATGCGTGCTTGCCATACCGAGGCGCTGGGCCTCCGCATTCATCTGCTCCGCAAAGGCGGCCTCGGATCCGGCCATAGCAATAGCCAGCATCACCGCCGCTTCCGCTCCGGAGGGCAGCATCGTTCCGTACAGCAGGTCCTCCACCGTCACCTGCTCGCCCGGCTGGAATCCCGCCTTCGACGCTTCATACAGCGGCGGAAAAATATCCGCGGAAACCGTTACCAGCTGCTCTGGTGAAAGCCGCTGCACCGCGAGCCAAACGGTCATCATCTTGGTCATCGAAGCCGGATACATCGGCGTATCTGCCTCGCGCTCATACAATATGGCTGAATCCTCCAGCCGCCAAAGAAATACATACCGGCTGTGGATATCTCCCGGCTCAAATTCCTCCTCAGGTGGCGGCAGAGTCGTACCGGTGGTGGCCGCGGCAGTGCTCGATTGGGTTGTCGGCAAAGTCGTCTCCGACGCAGCAGACGTACTTTCTGAAACAATATCGTCCGTACAGCCTGAAGACGAAAGAAGCACCGCCGCCAGCGCAAAAGCGGCGGCAGCCATCCATCGCTTTTTCACCATCATTCGGTAATATCCCCTTTCCCTTCGGCCAGCCAAAATGCATACGTTTTAAGAATTTTCTTTGCAACAAAAAAATGGACTTTCCTCTGTGCACAGTGCCTTTCTGAGGCGCTGTGTTTTTTTATTGTTTGGTATATCCCACAAAAAGCCTGTATATCCTATTGCGTCTTTAAACGTATGCTTTTCCAATTCGGATAAGAAGAAGTCCCCGTCCGGATGAGCAGACGGGGACTTTTTGCGTAAAATCAGGCGCGGTTTGCGCTGCCGAGAACCGTTTCGATCTTATGCTTGACAACCGCCGTGATAAATTCGCGGCCTTCGCCAAGATACTGACGGGGATCAAAATGGGTCGGATTCTCCGCCAGATGCTTGCGTACGCCGGCCGTCATCGCCAGACGCAGATCCGAGTCCACATTGATCTTGCAGACCGCCATGGACGCCGCCTTGCGGAGCATATCCTCCGGAATGCCGATCGCATCGGCCATCTGGCCGCCGAACTGATTGACCAGCGCAACATATTCCGGCATGACCGAAGACGCGCCGTGCAGCACGATCGGGAACTTCGGCAGACGATCCATGACCTCCTGCAGAATATCAAAGCGCAGCTGCGGCTTCTGGCCGGGCTTGAACTTAAACGCACCGTGGCTGGTGCCGATGGCGATCGCGAGGGAGTCCACACCGGTGCGGGTCACAAAATCCTGCACCTGCTCCGGATCGGTATAGTTAGCCTTGTCCGCTTCCACGCTGACTTCGTCCTCAATACCGGCCAGCTGGCCAAGTTCGCCTTCTACCGTCACGCCATGCGCATGGGCGTATTCCACAACCTTGCGGGTCTCCGCGACATTCTCCTCATACGGCAGATGGGATCCATCGATCATCACCGAAGAAAAACCGCCGTCGATGCAGTCCTTGCAAAGCTCAAAATTCGCGCCGTGATCGAGATGCAGCGCGATCGGCAGGCCGGTTTCTTCGATCGCCGCCTGCACCATATGATACAGATACGCATGATGCGCGTATTTGCGCGCCGAACCGGACACCTGCAGGATAACCGGAGAGTTCAGCTCCTTGCAGGCCGCAACGATCCCCTGCATGATTTCCATGTCATTGACGTTGAACGCGCCGATGGCATAGCCGCCTTCATAGGCCTTTTCAAACATTTCCTTTGTATTTACGAGGGGCATGTTTTTCAACCTCCTAAACGATTTTCTTTTGTTATTATACACCAATACGCCGCAAAGTCAAAGGGGACGGATGCGAAATGTTTCCGTCCGATTTTCTCAAAAACTTAGGCAAGACAACGGAGCACGCCTCAGCCGCTTTTGCGCAGCTCGAACGGGTGGCTGCGGCAGTAGTGGAAAATATACTGCTGGGCAATGCCGGCGTAAGGGCCGAAATCGGCAGGCGTCCGGCCGGGAAACAGCTCAGCCATCGCCCGCTTCATCCACACATCCAGCGGAAACGCCTCATAGCGTCCCATTCCATAAAGCAGCACACAGTCGGCTACTTTAGGGCCGACGCCCCGGATGGTGCGCAGTGCATCCCGTGCTTCTTCGAGCGGAAGCGCGGCAATCCTCTCCAGATCCACCCGGCCATCCGCCACCCGCCGCGCTGCATCCAGCACATAGCCCGCGCGCCAGCCGCTGCGCAGCGGCGCAAGCGCCGTCTCGTCCAGTCCGGCCAACACATCCGCCGTCGGAAAGGTATACAGCAGACGGCCATCCGGCGCCTCTCCGATCGGTCGGCCAAATCCGCTGCACAGCCGGGAAACGATCCCCTGAATGCGCTTGACGTTATTGTTTTGGGAGAGAATAAAACAAACCAGCGCCTCCCAAGCCGGCTGACGCAGCACCCGGATGCCGGGCGCAAAGCGCACGCAGCGCGCAAGACCTTCGTCCGCGATAAAACTTTGACGGATGGCAGCATAATCCTCCTCAAGCCCCAGATACCGCCGCCAAAACGCCGTATATTCGCCGGGTGTTACCCCTTCGAGCATCACCCGATCCCCTTGCTGACGCAGCACGGCCGCATGTCCGCCCGCCGTACCCGCAAAACCGCCGTCCGGCAGCCGGGAAAACACAAAGCATTGCCCGCAGTCCAGCGTATCTTCCAGACTGAACGCCTCTACACCGGTCAGCAGCACGCCCACCGGTATCTCCCGCTGCTCCATATTTCCGCCATCCTTTCTGCAGGCAGGCCGCCTGCACTCAAAACGCTCATTTACAAGTATACCACAGGATGGTATACTGGAACAAAAGGATTTTTGAGGCAATGCCGGACCGTCCGGGACAGGCGCGGCATTTCTTCCAAACAAAGGAGTTGGCAATATGCGCGAAGACATTACCAGCATCCCGGTAAGCGAGGTGTTCGAGCCGCGGGACGGCTGTCCGATCTGCCGGCTGCGGGATACGCTGGAGGACCGGGTGGTGGATTACATCACTGGTGCGGCGATGATGGAACCCGACGTGCGGATCGAAACCAACAAAAAAGGGTTCTGCATCGAACACTACCGGATGCTGCTCAAAAAGCGCAACCGGCTAGGGGTGGCGCTGATGCTGGAAACCCATCTGGCCGAAATCGAACACCAGGTATTTGAAGGGCTTCCGCTTTTGGGCAAAGCCGCCGGCAAGCAGGCTGCCAGTGCGTCACGCGCCGCCGACACCTGCTTTGTATGCGATAAAATCGACTGGGCGATGAGCCGTATGCTCGCGACGGTCTGCCGGCTCTGGGAAACCGAGCGGGATTTCCGGCAGTTGTTCGATCAGCAGACCGGACTGTGTCTGCCGCATTTTTCCCTTCTTGTCAGCACTGCCGCCGCCCAGATGAACAAAAAAAATGCTCCCGACTTTGCCAAGGCCGCTGCCACGCTGTGCCGGAAAGAGCTCACCGAACTGCGCGGCGATGTATCGCATTTCTGTAAAATGTTTGACTACCGCAACAGCGGAGACGACGCCGACTGGGGAAATTCCCGGGACTCTATCGAACGCGCCATCGGCTGGCTGACCTCACGCACGCCGAAATAAGATCAGCAGGCGCAAATCCGGTCCGTCTCCGCTGGAACAGGCCGTCGACCGTCTGCGTCTGTGTTTTCGTCCTTGAACGCACGGAATACGGCGGCCGTATCCCGATCGGGTTTGGCCTGCAGCCAAACGTCGTGATGGTGTCTTTACCCCGCCTTGTGCCAAAACTGAGGCCGAAAAATTTGGGAGAGCGGAAGAAAGGCGGGGTAAAACGCATGAGCGCGGCATGCTGCTGCATTCCAGGAGAAGGCAGCGACAGCACTTTTCCTTCCGCCCCAAAATCGGGTCGTGTTCGCGCCGGCTTATCTTAACCATAGCGCACGCGTACGAACACGATTTTCGCGGCAGTCTTTCCGCCTCTGCATTGTTAAAATCCTCGTCAATCCGAAAGGATTGACTGCGTTTTATGCCGCGCAGAGTCAAAAATCCTGCACCCGAAAATTCTGCGACCCAAAAGGCGCGGATTGCGGTGCAATTTTGGACGCAGAGCGCGAGCGATAAGTGGAAAAGTGCCCGGATGCGTGTGCCATGGTTAACCTCCAATTCCCCGCCCAAACCGGCGGGGAATTTTTTGTCCGGTAAAGCCGATTCAACCATCCGTATCTGGGAATTTACGGAAAATTGCATCTTTTCCGGTTTTCCACGAAGATAAAAAGGGCGGTAATGGCCGGTTTCTTCACACTTTCCACCGAGTTTTCCACCGTTTTTGTTTTACCGCTGTTTTACATGTAGTAAAATCCCCTTGTCAATCCACTGGAACTTCTTTCCTGTTCACGGAATAACCCGCTCCCTTTCCGCCCATACTGAAGACGAAAAGAAAGCCAAAGGAGCGGAGAGCATGATCAAGGGAATCAACCGGCAGGTCATCGAAGTTACCGAAACGGGCAACCCCTATTTTGAGCGGGCACTGCTGGTGGTGCGGCCCTCCTACCGTGACGACGATGAATCCCGGCTGCGTGAGGAGGCCCGGCGGATGGTTCACGCGGCGTGCGGTTACAGCGGCATGCGGCTCGGCCGGCGGCAGCGGCTGCGCAACCGGATTCTTCTGTCGCTTGGTTCTGCGGCCGCCGGCGGGCTGATCAGTGCATTGATCCTGCTCATCGTCCGGTAGCGTATGCAGAACCCGGCTGTCCATTCCGAAAAACCCCCGGCCTGAATCGTAGGATTCAGGCCGGGGGTTGCTTTTGGGATATGCTTATACCTTTGCAAGGAAAAACAGACGCGGAAACCGAAACAGGATTTTTCCGTCCGGCTGCACAGGATAAGCCTCCCGCACCCGTTCGAGCACCTGCTGCGAAAAGCGTTCACCGTCCCCAGCGGAAAGCTGCTCGAGATACGGCCGCATACCAGTGCCGCGATACCAGTCAAGGATACTCTCGTGGGAGGGCATCACGTGGAAATAGGTGGTCTGCCACAGCTCGGCCTGTGCGTGGCCGGCGGTCAGCACCGCATAGTAGCCCTCCGGTGTCAGCGTATAGAAGCGGCGCGGTTGTGCAAACTTATTCTGCCATGCGGGATCGGATGCAAGACCGCTGAGAATCCGATGGATCGGTTCCTCATAGTTCATCGGCACCTGCACCGCAAGCACACCTCCGGGAGAAAGCTGCGCCAGCAGGCGCGGGAGCAGCCGGGTATGCTCCGCCACCCACTGCAGGCAGGCATTTGAGAAAATAACGTCAAACGGTCCGCCGCACAGATCATCTTCGCTGCCGATATCCCCCAGGGCAAAACGCAGATCCGGGTGATCTTGCTGTGCGCGGCAGATCATCTCCGGCGACGAATCCACGCCGAGAATATCCGCCTGCGGAAACCGCTGTGCCAAAACGCGGGTGCTGTTCCCCGGTCCGCAGCCGGCATCCAGAATCCGGAGGTGCCCTGTCAGTGGAATCCGCGCGGCCAGATCAATGGCCGGTTGGGTGCGCTCCTGCTTGAAGCGGAGATACTGCCCGGCATCCCATTCCTTCATATTTTCTTCGCTCCTTTCCGCTCGCCGGAAAGCCGGCGGATAAAGCATCGCCCACCACAGCCGAAAATGGCCGGATGGGCGATACATACAAGTCTTATTTCCGGTTTTCCTCCAGCAGGTCGTCAAAGACCGCACCGGTCGAACCGCTCGTGACGTGCTGCGCATACCGTTTGGCATAGCCGGAAAGCTCCCGCTCCGGCGCTTTCCAGGCCGCGCGGCGCTGCTGCAGAATCTGGTCGTCTACCTTCAGCTGCAGGGAACGCGCCGGGATATCGATATCGACGATATCGCCCTCTTCCACCAGCGCAATCAGGCCGCCTTCCGCTGCTTCCGGCGACACGTGCCCGATGCAGGCACCGCGTGTGGCGCCGGAAAACCGGCCGTCGGTGATCAGTGCGACGCTTTCACCAAGCCCCATGCCGGTAATTAGCGCCGTCGGGGTCAGCATCTCCCGCATGCCGGGGCCGCCCTTCGGTCCTTCATACCGAATAACCACCACATCGCCGGGATGTACCTTACCGGCGGTAATCGCCGCCGTGGCCTCTTCCTCGCTGTCAAACACGCGGGCCGGGCCGCTGTGCTTCATCATCTTAGGAGCTACTGCGCCCTGCTTAACCACCGAACCCTCCGCGGCCAGATTGCCGAACAGGATCGCCAGGCCGCCGTCCTTGCGGAACGGATCCTCCAGAGTACGGATCACCACGCCGTCGGCATCCGGTGCTGCATCGATACGCTCGCCAACGGTGCCGCTGACGGTCGGGATGTCGCGGTGGATCAGCCCGCCGCGATCCAGCTCCTTAAGCATCGCCTGAATGCCGCCGACCTCATTGAGATCGGTGATAAATACCTGACTGGCGGGATTGAGCTTACAGATCTGCGGGGTTGCGCGGCCGATCTCATCGATATGCGCGATGTCAATCGGGCACCCGGCCGCGTAAGAAATCGCAATGACATGCAGCACGGTATTGCTCGAGCAGCCGATCGCCATATCCGCACGCAGCGCGTTTTCAAACGCTTGCGGGGTCATGATATCCTTCGGCCGGATATCCTTTTCCAGCAGCTCCATCACCCGTTCGCCGGCCTCTTTGGCCAGCCGCACGCGAGCCGCGTGCACGGCGGGAATGGTGCCGTTGCCCGGCAGCGCCATACCGATCACTTCGGTCAGGCAGTTCATGGAATTAGCGGTATACATCCCCGAGCAGGAACCGCAGCCCGGACAGGCAACCTCTTCCAGATGGCGCAGCTCCTTATCGTCGATCGCGCCGGTGGCATGGCTGCCCACCGCCTCAAACATCTCATTGAGCCCCATGCGCTTGTCGCCGTTGCGCCCCGGCATCATCGGGCCGCCGCTGACAAAAATGGAAGGCAGGTTCATTCGGCAGGCCGCCATCAGCATGCCCGGCACAACCTTGTCGCAGTTTGGGATAAACACCACCGCATCCATCGGATGGGCGGTGAGCATCACCTCAATGGAATCCGCGATCAGCTCGCGGGAACACAGCGAGTATTTCATGCCCTTGTGGTTCATCGACAGGCCGTCACACACCCCGATGGTGTTGAAGGTGAACGGCACGCCGCCGGCATTGCGGATACCGGCTTCCACCGCCTTGGTGATGGTATCTAGATGGGCATGGCCGGGTATGTAGTCGCTCTTGGAGCTGACCACCGCGACAAAGGGACGCTTCATCTCCCGGTCGGTGATGCCCAACGCTTTGAGCAACGAACGATGCGGCGCGCGGGAGGCGCCTTCTTTCATAAGATCACTGCGCATAGATTCGGTCAATCCTTTCCTTTATTCCTCCGGCACTACCGGAAAGATCATTCGGTTTCTTCTGACAGCGGCTTTCCGGTCGCAAAAGCCTCGAGCAGTTCCAAACAGTCATCGTGGATCTGCACGGCATCCTTGCCCCCTGCCATGCCCACCGCCTGACGCACACCGAAATACAGATGCTTCGGAATCTGCTTCTGCCGGTCTTCGTCCTGGATAAACGGCGCGTTCACCCAATCCCAGTAGTTTTCCTCCGGATGGATATCCTCGCTGGCAAACGGCAGCTCGTCGAAAAACACGATGTCTTCCTCCGGATCGCTTTCCAGGTACTCTACCACTCGGTTTTTGAAGGAATAGTCATCGAAAGCAAAGAACATCGGGTCGCCGGCCGACAGGTACAGAATAAATTTCTGCTGATTTGCCATGCTCATCTGGTCCTGTCCGCCGATATACAGATTTTCAATCGACACCACAACCTTGCCGTCGCCGTTAAGATCCCTGCCATAAGAAGCCAGCTCGGTTTCCAGTTCCTCAAGCACCGTCGTCGACACGATCTTCTCGGTCACGAGCGCAAGGCGGTAATCCTCCTTCTCCCGGCTGAACATCTGCACCAAGATCACAATCAGCACCACCAGCGCAAAGAGCGAAATCAGCGTGACCCATTTATAATGATACCAGTAGTTCGCCCATTTGCCCTTGAACCCTTTGGGAGGTTCCGGCTTGGGTGACGGCTGAAGCTCCGATTCGTCGACGCCGACGAGATACATTTCACGAGCCATTCGACCATTCCTTTCCCGTTGTCCGCCACGGAAATTTCCTCCAAAGCGATGCGTCCCGTCCTCTGCCTCTATCTGCCAAGCGGTTTCATCGTCGGGAACAGCAGCACATCCCGGATGGATGCGCTGTCGGTGAGCAGCATCACCAGCCGGTCAAGGCCAAAACCCAGACCGCCCGTGGGCGGCATGCCGTATTCCAGCGCAGTGATGAAGTCCTCATCCACCTCGGCGTTGGCCCCCTGTGCCCTCTTCTGCTCCACCTGACGGACGAAGCGCTCCCGCTGGTCAATGGGGTCGTTCAGCTCCGAAAAAGCATTACCCATCTCCCGGTTATAGATGAAATACTCAAACCGTTCGGTAAACGCCGGATCCGACGCCTTGCGCTTGGCGAGCGGAGAATTCTCCACCGGATAATCGTAGATGATGGTGGGCTGGATCAGCTTATCCTCAACGTATGCCTCAAAGAAAGCGATCAGCACATGACCCTTAGTGGCCGCTGCGCCCTCATCCACTTCTACGCCTTTTTCCTTGGCGCACGCACGCGCGTCCTCATCGGTTGCCCAGGCGTAATAGTCCACGCCCGCGTACTTTTTCACCGCTTCCACCATCGTCAGCCGCTCCCAGGGACCGGCCATACGAATCTCGGTGCCCTGATAGGTAATGATATCGGTACCGCACACCTTGCGGGTGATGGTGGTATACATATCCTCGATCAGATCCATCATGCCGTGATAATCGGTATACGCCTGATACATCTCCACCGAGGTGAACTCGGGGTTATGCGAGGTATCCATGCCCTCGTTGCGGAAAATGCGCCCCACCTCGTATACCCGGTCAAAGCCGCCCACGATCAGCCGCTTGAGGTACAGCTCTGTTTCGATGCGCAGATACATGTCCATATCCAGCGTGTTGTGATGGGTGACAAACGGCCGCGCCGCCGCCCCGATCTCCAGCGTATGGAGCACCGGGGTATCCACCTCCAGATAGCCCAGACCGTCCAGATAATTCCGGATTTCGCGGAGAATCTGGCTGCGCTTGAGGAAGGTGTCCTTCACCTCGGGATTCACAATCAGATCGATATATCGCTGCCGGTAACGGGTGTCGGTGTCCTTCAGACCGTGGAACTTTTCCGGCAGAGGCAGCAGAGACTTGGACAGCAGGGTGATCTTCCGGGCGTGAACCGAAATTTCCCCCTTCTGGGTGCGGAACACAAAGCCTTCCACCCCCACAATGTCACCGATATCCCATTTCTTAAAAGTGGCATAATCCTCTTCGCCTACATCGTCCCTACGGACATACACCTGCATCCGATCGGAGCCGTCACGTACATCCATAAAGCTGGCCTTGCCCATGATCCGGCGGCTCATCATACGGCCGGCAATGGTCACCCCGGTATTCTCCAGCTGATCAAACCGGGCGCGGATGTCCGCGTTTTTCGCCGTCACATCGAATTTGGTGATGGCAAACGGATCCTGCCCGGCTTCCTGCAGCGCGGTCAGCTTGTCGCGGCGGATCCGCAGCAGCTCCGAAAGCTGCTCTTCGCTGAGCTCCTCAGCGGCCTGATTGGTGATTTCTTCGCTCATGCTTCAACATCCTTGTCCCGGCGAACCGCTCCGGGGAACGGCCGTCCGTATTTTTTATCACAAAAAAGGGCGGGCGACTCCGCAGCCGCCCGCGCCCATCGTTTTCCGGCGCGCGGCCGGAGCTGTTCTGGCTATCCTCCGGAATTTTTCCGAATTCCGGCCATTATTTCGAAATGCCCTGAATGACGAAGTAGATCACGCCGCCCGGCGTCTCCACCTCCACCGTCTCGCCGACGGCATGACCCAGCAGGCTCTTGCCGATCGGGGACTCGTCCGAGATACGGCCGTTGAACGGATCCGCCTCGGTGGAACCGACAATTTTATACTCCTCCGGCGTATCGGTGCCCTTCTCGCAGATGGTCACCTTCGAGCCGACATGCACCATCTCGTTGTTGAGTTCGCTTTCGTCGAGCACCCGCACATTTTTCAGCTGTGCCTCAATTTCAGCAATGCGTCCCTCGATAATCGCCTGCTCGTTTTTCGCCTCGTCGTACTCGCTGTTTTCCGACAGGTCACCGAACGAAAGCGCGACCTTGATCTTTTCCGCAATCTCCTTGCGTTTTACGGTTTTCAGTTCTTCCAGTTCACTTTCAAGGCGTTTTAAGCCCTCATCGGTGATGACGGTCTGCTTTACCATAATGCAGGGTCCTCCCCTTCCCGGAATGTAGTTTTGAGCAATAGATTTATTATACTAAACCGATATGCCGATGTCAAGTCCCGCCAGCTTCCAGGCGGCATCGCGCAGTGAAAAAGTATGCCCGCCGATATACAGCATCTGCGGCGGTTCCGCGGCAATATCGCGCAGGCCGCTCAGTTCATACAGCCCTGCAAGAAAACGCCAGATATCGCAGCGGTCCGGCGCGTTCTGCAGCCATTGTGCCGGCACCCGCGGGACATAGCCGCCGACCACGCCCGGCCGGTTGTCCGGCACGCCGGACAGCACCAGCCCGCGCGCCCGCGGCCGGATATGGCCAAGCCCTTCCGGCGCAAGGATCAGTTTGGAGCCGGTGAGCGTTTCCGCCTCCCGGGTAACCGGCAGTGCGGCGCCGAACATCGCCATGGCGATGCGCTCCGCGCCCTCATAGGCCTGCGGACGGCCGGTGACCACCCGCACATCCGCCGCAAACGGCAGCAGCGCCGGCACCAGCGCGGCAAGGCTGCCGGACGGGTCATACAGCCCGATACTCATATGCTTGGGCGGCACCGATGCCATGCGCAGCAGCTGCTGTGCCGCCGCGGTCATCAGTGCGCGGGAGAGTGCGTTTCCGTTGAAAAAGCCGAAACCGTACCCCTCCGGCGGGCGAACCCCTGCGGGAAACAGCATACGCCCGGCTTCCCGTCCCGCGGCCTGCCGAACCTCTTCCCAGTCGATCCGGCCTTCCCGGTCGGGCACGGCGGTAATCTGCAGATATCCACTGGTTCCGATCGTCATCACCTGCGCGCGCACGGGATTTTTCCGCCGTACACGGTGCCGCCAGAATGAGCGTTTCGGCGGGGTATCCAATTGCAGCACTGCCAGCATGTCCGTCTCCTCCCGGAAGCACCCCATCAGGGTGTGCCTATTCACCACAGAATATGCACGCACCGGAAAGCATATGCCGGATGGGACGGATATGGTATAAAAAAACCGCCCGATCGATTGATCGGACGGTTGTGTGTCGGCGCCTACTTATTTTCCCGGGCCGCTTCCAGCCAAGTATCTTCAGCGCAAGTGAGCTTAACTGCCGTGTTCGGGATGGGAACGGGTGTACCCTCACCGCCATCGGCACCGACTTATTTGTTCCTGTTTTTGGGGAACGAGTTACATTATAACACGCTTTTCCCAAAATGCAAGTATTTTTTCAAAAAAATTTTCGTTTCAGCAAATTACCTGCTTTTCCGGCAAAACGCAGGCGGATTTCATATTGTCCGTGGCATCAGGAACGCGCGCACTGGCGTGCCGTCTGCACCGGCAATTTTCAGCGGCACGGCGACAAGATCGTACCGCCCCTCCGCCGCTTCGGACAGATCCAGCCCTTCCAGCAGCAGAACCCCCGCACCGAGCAGCTCTTTATGCACCTGAACGGAGCAGGCGGCAGGTGCCACCGACTGCGGCTCCACCCCGATGAGCAGCATCGCCGCATCAGCAAACACGAAAGCGGCACTCGGCGTCAGCTCCGCCTCCCCCTTGAACAGCAGGCGGCGCTCCACATGCGGCAGCAGCTTTTCCGCGTCCTCGCCGGTTACCTCCCCCTGCCATTCCACCACACTGCACGCCCCCACACACCGCTCAAGCGGGATCTCCGCCGCATCCGCACCGTCCGGCACAAAATGCCGGGGCGCATCCATATGCGTGCCATTATGCAGGCAGGCGTGCAGCACACTGAGATTACAGCTGTCGCCGTAGGCCATACGGCTGACCGCCTCCAGCCGCGGCGCCGGATCACCGGGATACACCGGCGCATTTGTCAGCTCCCGGGTAATGTCCAACACCATCGCACAGCGCTCCTCTCCCCTAAAAGCCTGCTGCCGCAGGCGCCAAAGCATCCTGCGGCAGCAGACGTATTTTCTTCTGCCGCCGGGATTACAGCCGGTCCTGAATCGAATTCAGCAGGCCGCCCTTGGCAATGATATTCTGGATAAACGGCGGGAACGGTTCCGCCTGATAGGTTTTGCCGGTGGTCAGGTTTTCGATCAGGCCGGTATCAAAATCCACCCGGACTTCGTCGCCTGCCTTGATATCCCGCGCCGCCTCGTCGCACTCGAGAATCGCCAGACCGATATTGATCGCGTTGCGGTAGAAAATGCGCGCAAAAGTGGAGGCGATCACGCAGGAAATCCCGCTGGTCTTAATCGCGATGGGCGCATGCTCGCGCGAAGAGCCGCAGCCGAAATTTTTCTCCGCGACCATAATATCGCCCGGCTGCACCTTATTCACGAAATCCTTATCGATGTCCTCCATGCAGTGTGCAGCAAGCTCCTGATGGCTGGAGGTGTTGAGATAGCGCGCGGGGATGATGACGTCGGTATCGACATTATCGCCGTATTTATGTACCTTACCCTGAGCAATCATGTTGTCTTTCCTCCTCAATCCAAAGTCGCGGGATCCACGATATAGCCGGCCACGGCAGAAGCCGCCGCCACGTAGGGATTGGCCAGATACACTTCACTGTCCACATGGCCCATACGGCCGACAAAGTTGCGGTTGGTGGTGGACACCGCGCGCTCGCCGGCGGCCAGGATGCCCATATGCCCGCCCAGACACGGACCGCAGGTCGGGGTAGACACTACCGCGCCCGCTTCCACAAAAATGTCGAACAGGCCCTCGTGCATGGCATCGAGCCAGATCTGCTGCGTGGCCGGGATCACGATGCAGCGCACCCCTTTGGCAACCTTGCGGCCCTTGAGGATCTCGGCTGCGGCACGCATATCCTCCATGCGGCCGTTGGTGCACGAACCGATGACCGCCTGATCAATCTTTACCTTGCCGCCGCACTCATCGACGGTATGGGTATTTTCCGGCAGATGCGGGAAAGCCACGGTGGGGCGAAGCGCAGACAGGTCGATGGTGATCTCCTCGTCGTATTCCGCGTCGGCGTCCGCCTCAAACACCCGTACTTCACGCTGGAAGCGGCCGTTGACATACGCCAGCGTCACCTCGTCCACCGGGAAGATGCCGTTCTTGGCACCGGCTTCAATCGCCATATTGGCGATGCACAGCCGGTCGTCCATCGACAAATTCGCGACACCCGGACCGGTGAACTCCAGCGAGCGGTACAGCGCGCCGTCCACCCCGATGCGGCCGATCAGGTCGAGAATCACGTCCTTGCCGCTGACGTAGCGGCCGGGCTTGCCGGTCAGCACGATTTTCAGCGCCGACGGCACCTTGAACCACGCGATACCGGTGGCCATACCGGCAGCCAGATCGGTGGAGCCGACACCGGTCGAGAATGCGCCGAGCGCGCCGTAGGTGCAGGTGTGGCTGTCTGCGCCGATGATGCAGTCGCCGGGGCCGACCAGGCCCTTTTCCGGCAGAATCGCGTGCTCGACACCCATACGGCCGACATCAAAGAAGTTTTCGACATCGTACTTGTCGGCAAAGCCGCGCACCCGTTTGACCTGCTCGGCCGCCTTGATGTCCTTATTCGGGGTGAAGTGGTCCATCACCAGCGCCACCCGGCTTCTGTCGAACACCCCGCAGGCTCCGCAGCGCTCAAACTCGTTGATCGCCACCGGCGAGGTGATGTCGTTGCCGAGGCACAAATCGAGTTTCGCCTCGATCAGCTGCCCCGCCTTGACCTCCGGCAGGCCGGCATGCGCCGCCAGAATCTTCTGTGTCATGGTCATACCCATTCTTCTGTTTCCTCCTTGTCACTGATAAGTTTATAGGCAATGGAATCGCTCAGCGCCACCCAGCTGGCCTCGATGACGTCGTTGCTGACACCCACTGTTGTCCATTCCTTTTCCCCATCCGCTGAGGTAATCAGCACGCGGGTTTTGGCCGCGGTGGCCTGGCGGGAATCCATCACCCGCACCTTATAGTCCACCAGCCGCACATCCGCCAGGGTCGGATAAAAGCCCGCCAGCGCGGTGCGCAGCGCGATATCCAGCGCATTGACCGGGCCGTTTCCCTCGCCCGCGGCGATCTGGTACTGCTCGCCGACCTTCACCTTGAGCACTGCCATCGCGCTCTGACCGTCGGCATGCGGGTTTTCTCCGGTAATACGATAATACACCAATTCAAAGAATTTGGGAATACTTCCGGTCACCTGACGCACAAGAAGTTCAAAACTGCCGTCTGCCCCCTCGTACTGATAGCCCTCCAGCTCCATTTGCTTGAGACGCTCTGCAATCTGCCCAAGTTCCGGGGATTCACGGGTCACCTGCGGACAGTAGCGGCGGATCTTTTCGAGAATCGCCGTACGTCCGCTGATTTCACTCATCAGAAAACGCCGCTCATTGCCTACGGCTTCCGGGGCAATATGTTCAAAGGTGGCAGAGTTTTTCAGCACCCCGTCGGCATGCATGCCGGCTTTATGCGCAAACGCGCTCGCACCGACATACGGCTCTCCCTTGGCCAGACGCACATTCGCAATCTCCGCGATGCTGCGGGCGGTGCGGGTCAGGCGCACCATATTCTCCGGCGGAATGCAGATATAGCTGCGCTTAACCTGAAGGTTCGGGAGAATGGTCGACAGATTCGCATTGCCGCTGCGTTCGCCGAAACCGAGATAGGTTCCCTGCACATGGGCAGCACCCGCCTCCACCGCCATCACCGAGTTGGCCACCGCCATACCGGCATCGTTATGGGCGTGGATGCCGACTATCACCGCCGGGAACCGCTCCACAACGGTGCGGGTGATGGCATACACCTCCTGCGGGAAGCTGCCGCCATTGGTATCGCACAGGGCGAGCACATCCGCCCCCGCCTGCACGGCATGCTCCAGCGCGGTCAGCGCAAATTCCGGATTCGCTTTATAGCCGTCGAAAAAGTGCTCCGCATCGAAGATCACCCGCTTGCCGCGGCGCTTGAAAAAGGCCACCGTATCGGCAATCATCGCAAAATTTTCCTCTTCGGTGGTCTTGAGGATATCCCGCACATGCAGATCCCAACACTTGCCGAAAAGCGACACCGCAGCAGTATCCGCCGTCAGCAGCGCCTGCACATTGGCGTCCTCCTCCACCGCGATATTCTTGCGTCGCGTGGAGCCGAAGGCGACCAGCTGTGTATGCTGCAGATTCATCGCCGCCGCCCGGCGGAAAAACTCCAAATCTTTCGGGTTGGAACCGGGGTTGCCGGCCTCCACATAGGGAACCCCGAGTTTATCCAACCGCCGGGTAATCGCCAGCTTATCCTCGACCGAAAAGGAAATCCCCTCACCCTGCGCACCGTCGCGCAGGGTGGAATCGAGAATTTCCACCCGTTTGGTTGTCTGTTCCATCCTGTTTCCCCCTTCCGGCCGTATTCAGGCGTGGATGGTTTCGTCGCCGCGCTCGAGTGCGGCAATGCCGGTGCGCGCCATCTCGACAATGCCGAACCGCTCCATACGTCCGACAAAACGGTCCACCTCTTCGGTCTGACCGGTAATTTCAATGGTCATGGTTTCTTCCCCGATATCCAACACCCGGCTGCCGTAGCGCTGTGCCGTCTTGAGCACAGTGTTGCGCTCCTCCGGCTTAGCTTTCACCTTCACCAGCAGCAGCTCGCTGTTTGAGCACTCTTCCGGCTCGAGCCGTTTGACCTTGACGATATCCTCCAGCTTTAGCAGCTGGCGGATCATCTGGGTGAAAGTCGCCTCATCACCGGTGACCACCAGCGTCAGGCGGGAAAATTCCGCTGTCTCGGTGCTGCAGGCCACAATGGAATCAATGTTGAAGCCGCGGCGGGAAAACAGTCCCGCCACCCGCAGCAGCACGCCCGGATGGTTCACGGCGAGAACCGAAAACACCACTTTTTCCTCCTGCATCGCGTCCATCCTCCTCACATTTCCTCAATAATGTCATCCACCGTACCGCCGGGCGGGATCATCGGCAGTACATTGGCATCCGGCGAAATCCGGCAGTCCACCAGCACCGGGCCGCCATTGGCCAGCGCTGCGCGCAGCACCGGTTCAACATCGGCGTTTTTCTCAATGCGCATGCCGGTGCAGCCGAAGGCCTCCGCCAGCTTGACAAAATCGGTGCGCCGGTGCGGGTCGGTTGCGGAAAAACGGCTGCCGTAAAACACCTTCTGCCACTGCCGCACCATGCCGAGCACCTGATTGTTCATCACCAGCATTACGACCGGAAGCCGATAGGATGCCATCGTGGTCAGTTCGTTGAGGTTCATATGGAAGCTGCCGTCGCCCGACACCAGCACCACCCGCCGGTCCGGGCAGCCGAACTGCGCGCCGATGGCCGCTCCCATGCCGTAGCCCATCGTGCCAAGCCCGCCGGAAGTGAGCAGCGTACGCGGATGCCGCAGCTCGAAATGCTGCGCCACCCACATCTGATGCTGGCCGACATCGGTGGCGATGATGGCGTCGTCCTCAGTCAGCGCCCGCAGCATATGCAGAATCGCCAGCGGATCGGGCCGGGCGTCGGGATCGGACATATCCGCCCGGAAGGTGCGCCGCAGCGCTGTGAGTTCCTCCACCCATGCGGTTCGCTGCGCCGGAGAAGCCTCATCGGCCAAGCGGCTGAGCACCATTTTCAGGTCGCCTGCCACCCGTACCGCAGCGGCGACATTTTTATCAAACTCCGCGTGATCGATATCAATATGCACCACCTGTGCATGCGGCGCAAAGCCGGTACGGCTGCCCGCCACCCGGTCGGAAAAGCGCGCGCCGCACACCAGCAGCAGATCACATTCCCGTGCCGCACGGTTGGCGGCGAGGGTGCCGTGCATCCCCACCATACCGAGCCACAGCCGATGGTCCGCCGGGAAACCGCCGAGGCCCATCATGGATGCACACACCGGAATATCCAGCTTTTCCGCCAGCCGCACAAGCGGCTCCTCCGCTCCCGACGACAATACGCCGCCGCCGAAATAGATCAGCGGCTTCCGGCATTCCGCGAGAAGTTCCAGCGTCCGGGTGATACGCTCCTCTTTGGGCGCCGGCGTCGGCCGCGGGCCGGCGCAGGGTTTCGGCTGATAGTCGGTCAGCGCTGCGGTGACATCCTTCGGGATATCGATCAGCACCGGGCCGGGCCGCCCGCTCGCCGCGATGCGGAACGCCTCCCGCACCGTATCCGCCAGATCTTCCACCCGCTTGACGATATAATTATGCTTGGTCACCGGCATGGTAATTCCGGTAATATCCACCTCCTGAAAGGAGTCACGGCCGAGCAGCGGCACCGATACGTTTCCGGTGATCGCCACAACCGGTATGGAATCCATATACGCCGTGGCAATACCGGTGACTAGGTTCGTCGCACCCGGGCCGGAGGTGGCAATGCACACCCCCACTTTTCCGGTTGCGCGGGCATAACCGTCCGCCGCATGCGACGCACCCTGCTCATGTGCGGTCAGCACATGGCGGATGCGGTCGCTGTACTTATACAGAGCATCGTAAATATTGAGCACCGCGCCGCCGGGATAGCCAAACACCGTATCCACGCCCTGCTCCAGCAGACATTCCACCAGAATATCTGAACCATTCATCTGCATTGCGAAACCATTCCTTTCCTACGGCAAAAGCCTTTTCCGCCCCGCCTGTTTCTTTTGGTCTTCCGCACAGGGATAACAAAAAGCCTTCGTCTCCTCACTCAAAGAGACGAAGGCATATCCTCCGCGGTACCACTCCTGTTGCTCCTGCCGAGCCGCTCTGCGCATCGGGCCGTATGGGCCGAATGCCGTTCTCTGTAACGGGAGAAGCCCGTTCTCACCTACCGCCCCGAGGGGAATCAGCGGACAGCTCGGGAGGTGATTTTCCCCTGTGCGCCCCGCTGCCTCGCACCAGCCGGCAGTTCTCTGGAGAAGCGGCACAACGTACTTGTCCTCCGTCGTTGCTTTTTGAACCGATATTATTTTAAATATACACCAGCGGGGGAGGAATTGTCAACTCTTTTTTTACAAAAAACGCCCCGGCGGAGGACATCCTCCGCCGGGAGACAGTTCCGGCCGCAATACAAAGCCCTGTTTTTCCTTCAGGCGCTCAGATGCCCGTATTTTTAAACTCTCGCGAGACAAGCAGCTGGCCGTCCATAGTCCAATACTCCACAACAAGCGATTCGGTCTCCGGCACCACAATTTGTATCGATGTGAACGACTGCATAAAAGTATCTGCTACCCCATCCAGCGCCTCTTCCTGGGCGACTTTCGCGCTGGCAAAATCCCCGACATCAATGATATAGCGATAGCGGTAGACCAGAGAACGCCCCTCTGCCAGTACTTCCACCTCCAGTCCGCTTTCCCTTCTCATCTCATCCTGCTGCTGACTGACCTGCTCCTGCACGGCAGCCGCGTACTGCTCCAGGGTCATCATTCCTTCTTCGCCGGTCCAGCCGGGATCATCCCAGGGATCGTTGCCCGACGGTCCAAAGGAGAAATCGCCGTTTTCGATGGCTTCCTCCAGCATTTCCGTCGTCAGACCTGCCTTTTCCAGCAGGGCAGCCAGCTCGGCATCCTCGTTCATCAGTTTTTGCAGATGCTTGAGCGCCCCGCAGCCATATTCTTCACCAAGTTCCGCCAGCGCCTGCTGCTGTTCTTCCGCAGAACCGTTTACCCGCAGAACAACAGCATTATCCCCGCTGATTTCCGGCAGCGTGACTTCGGCCGTTTTTTCCTCAGAGGAATCAGCCGTCATCGTAACGGTTCCGATTCCCTTCAGGTTCAGCGCCATCTTCTCACGGAGCGTATCCCCATCCACATCGCAGGTCAGCACAAGGGTAGAATCGAGCAGATCGGGGAAAGGGGAAGAATCGAGCTCTGCAGCATTTTTCAGCACATCATCCGGATCATACAGCGAAACGGTAAAGGTCCCGGTGATCATTTTTCCTTCCCGATACGCTTTTTCCGCATAGTTTTCATAGGTAAGCTCCAGCCCGAAAACCTTACCGTCTTCTTCGAACCGGATCAGTCCTTCTCCCGAGGATTTCCCGGTCGGAACCAGAGAAACACAGACCAGTTCCTCCTTACCGAGCGTCAGCGAAGCCGCCAGCGCCCCCTTCTGCGCGCCGCTGTTCGGCATCGCCATGCGCAGCGTCAGGTCGCCGTCTCCTTTTTCCTTCGGTCGGATCACATATTCCCGAGCCACCATACGGTTGCCGCGGTCCATATACACGCTGATTTCCACGCTGCGCACAACATCCGTCAGGCCATCAATGGTCTTAATCAGCTCATCGCAGGCATCCCGGTAGAAATCGTCTTCCAGCTCCGTGCCGGTAACACCCTGTTCGTTCAGCCAGTCGATATAGCTCTGCATCAATTCGGTAATATAGCTCCGCAGGTATTCATCATCCCGCATCGCCTTGACCGCCGCCTTGAGCGCACGCACCGTCAGTTTTCCGTCCAGCTCAAGGGTGGTTTTATCCGCCTTAACGAGAATATCATCAATTTCCAGCGTCTGATCTTTCTCCGTGGACGCCTCAGCCTCCTGCAAAACCTCCACATAAGCGGCAATAATCTTTTTCAGGCTGGCCTTAAGCTGTTTTTCATCCGGCGGCGTCAGTTCAAGCGAGCTGCTCTGCGGCATGCCGTCGAGTACAATATATTTCTCCGAAATTTCCGGCATCTGGAAGATCATCCGGCCGTCTCCCTGCCAGAACTGTGCCCCAAGGAGAGCGGCATCGCCCTTCTGAATATGGAACTCGGCCGCAGATTTACCGCCCTGATAGGACACGGATGCCGAATAGGACAGGGCGTTCACATAGGCAAGCAGAGGGTCGATCATGTCGAGAGCCTCTTCGCCGCCTTCGCTGCGGATCCATTTACGCAGCTGTTCGTCCATTTCCCCCTGTATCTGCACGGTAGCGGCAGATTTTCCGCCCTCATCGACCAGCGTAGCCAGTTCACCCAGCGCCTCGCTGCCGTTTTCCGCCATAGCCCCGAGCATTCTCTCCTCAATGCCGACCGCATAGCGCTTATCCCCCAGCAGAGTACGGGTGATATCGCGGGCAAAAAACTTCGTCCCCACCAGCGCACCCGCTGCCACCACGACAACCGCAGCAGCAATGGCTATAACCGCCCGCAGCGGATGCCGTTTTTTCTTCTGTACCGGCGGTTCTTCCGGAACCGGTGCACTGCCGAGATACGCTTGAGCACCAAGCGGTATACCGGGCTGCGGCGGTACAGGCACCGCCGTATACCGGGATGGCGTTTCCTCCGCCGCTGCCGGCGCCGGCTGATATCCGTACGGCTGGACAGGCTGCAGCGGCTGAACCGGCACTTCCTGCACCGGCTTTTCCGTTTGTTCTCTGCCGCAGGCCGGGCAAAACCGTACATCGTCCGCTATGGTCTTTCCGCAATGACTGCATTTTATCATGATGTTTCCCTCCTCTAATTCCCCTTAAGCGTATCGTAACATATCCCCTCGAAAAAGTCCAGAAATGCGTAAATTTCTCACCAAAAACGCCGGCATTCCGCAGAATGCCGGCGTTTTTCTCAGCCAATGATCTGTTCCTTGTGATAGTTCGGTACATAGCCGTTACCCACCGGATCGACCGCCACACCGTTTTCCCACACCTCGAAGTGCAGATGCGGGCCGGTAACATCACCGGTATCACCCGCACGGGCAATCACTGTTTCGCCGCCGACCACCGTCTGGCCGGCTCTCACCAGAATTTCCGAACAATGGGCATACAGCGTGGTAATCTTCACACCGTTTTCATCGTAGCCGTGATCAATTACCACATAATAACCATAACCGCTCGTATTGGCATAGTTAATGGCAGACACCACCACCCCATCGGACGCCGCATAAATCGGCTTGCCGTAAACCGGCACGAAACCTTCCGAAATATCGATGCCTTTATGGAAACTGTGGCCGCCCAGATAACGGGTTCCAAAAGGCGAGGCGATATTTTTCACCGCCGGAACCGGCCAATACATTTTGCCGAACTTACCATCATACCGGCTGTTATTGATCTCTTCACGAATCTGCTCTGCCGCACGCTCAAGCCGTTCCTGCGATTCCCTTGTCCGGGCAATCCGGGTTTGCAGGTCCGATTCTTCCCGTTCAATCTGCCGGCAGAGCAGTTCGATCTCCGCCGCATTGGCTTCCGCCTCATCGTACAGCGGCTGGAGCGCCGCTTTATCGGCATCCAGCGCCTCCCGTTCCTTTTCCAGAGCGGCTCGTTCCTGCTGGATTTCCCGAATCTCTTTTTCCACCTCATCCATCAGTGCCTTGTCCTGTTGGGACATTCTCTCCATCATTTTGGACTTGACGAGGTAATCGGCATAGCTTTCCGTATTGAACAGCATCTGAAATGCCGACAGATTACCGGTTTGGGAAATCACCCGCAGCCGCTTTTTAAGCAATTCTTTTCGTTCGGCAATATCCGCCTCCCGCTCGGCAATGGCCTGCTCCCGCCCGGAAATCGCCGCCGCCTTCTCTGCGATTTTCCCGTTCAGCTCATCCATCTGCTGCTGCAGAAGCCGATAACTCTTTCGGGCAACCTCCGCTTTTTCCTTTTGTACATCCAGACGTGCCTGCGCATCCTCCAAGTCGGCACTCATGCCATCCAGTTCTCCCTGCAGCTGCTGGGATTGGCTGCGCAGATCATTCAACTGCTCTTCCAGGGAATCGGTATCCGCCGCCCCCGCCGACAGCGGCATCACGCTGCACAGCAGGGCAGTCAGCAGCACAACAGCGGACAATACGGCCGCGACACGCAGCCTCTTTCTCCTGTCGCTAAACGAAAAACGTTTCTGCATAGCGGTTCCCCCTGCTTTTCTTACTCCTCTTCCGGTTCAGTCGGCTCGGTTTCCCCTGTAGTGGTAGTCTCTTCCCCTGTCGTGGTTTCGTTCTCCGGCGGTGTGGTAACCGGCGGTATGATAGTACCTCCCGAATGGACAGCGGTCAGCGCCTCCTGCAGCTGCAAATCCTCTTCATCGGTCAGCAGCCCCAGTTTCTCCTCCTGTTCCGGCGTCAGCAGGACTTCCTTGTTCGGCGTAATCCCTGCGTCCTCGATTTCGCCGCCCTTTTTCAGCACCAGCGAAGCCACCGAAAGCCGGATTGCCGCACCGTCGGTGGCGATCGTATAGTAATCCTGCACCATACCATGACCCGCAGTGACACTGCCGATAACCGTCGTCATCGCATATTCTTGCAGGACACCGGCGAACAGCTCCGCGCCGTCCGACGTACGGCTGTTGACCAGCGTAGCCGAAGGTTTGCTCATCTGATAGGTATCCTCTGCCGTCATTTCGGTGGTCTGAGAGGTCCCGTCAGTCTGCTGCTCGGTAAGCTTCGCATAGCTGCCGCGCGGCATCAGGTAGGCGATGATCTCCTGTGCAGCGGACAGCACGCCGTTTTCGGTATTGCGCAGATCAAAGACAAAACCGGCAGCTCCTTCGTTATCGAGCTTGTTATAAACCGATTTAAACTGTGCCGGTGTGGTTTCGGTAAATGCAGCAATGCGGATTACAGCAATATCGCCGACCATTCGTCCTTCCACCGTTACCACGTCGAAGCTGCTGCTGGTCAGGTCCACCGAAAGCTCGCTGTCACCGCGGCGCAGTCCGATGAGCACCTTGTCGCCGGAGGTGGTGATACCCAGCTTTTCCGTCACCGTATCGTAGCTGTCGGCCGTCACCTCCGTACCGTCGAGGGAAACGACGATATCCCCTTTCAGCACACCCGCGGAGGCAGCCGGCGATTGCTTGCTGACGGTCGTGATCTGCGGCATACCGTCTTCCGTCCGGGACAGCTCGATGCCATAGCCGGTCAGCTTGCCCGAACGTGCCTGCTGCACAGCCTTATATTCATCCGCCGAAAGATAGGCGGCATACGGGTCGCCGATGCCGTCCACATAGCCCTGCGCCAAGGCAGTACGCAACTTTTCCTCATCGATGGTACCCAAATAATGCGGGCGTACAGCCTTGTCGATCTCGGTCACGTATTGATACATAGTGCGGCGCTGGGTGACATCGTTGACCGAAGAGTTGAAGATACGCATCGCCACCACCATCGTCACCGAAATGGTCAGCGCAATGGAGATAATCATCAGTGCAATCGTTGCACCGATGGAGATCTTTTTATTCATGCCACCTATTCCTTTCACCGAAAACGCTCCGGACAAACATGTGCATATCCGGCAAAACGGCGCCCCATCCGGGTGCGCCGTACATTGCCGTATAAATCAGCCAACAATTACCCCGTTGCGATAGTTCGGGACATATCCATTGGCCACCGGATCCACCTGATCCAGCACGCCGCCTTCCATTACTTCAAAATGAAGGTGTGGGCCGGTCACATCGCCGGTATCGCCCACCTTACCGATAATGGTTTCTCCGCCTTTGACCACTTGGCCGGGAGACACCAGCACCTGCGAGCAATGGGCATACCGGGTGGAAATGCGTTTGCCGTTTGCGTCATAGCCGTGATCGATTACCACGTGCAGGCCAAAGCCGCCGCCCCAGCCGGAGGTCACCGTATACAGCACCACACCGTCAGCCGCCGCATAGATCGACTGCCCGTAAACCGGCACGGCACCTTCGGAGATATCAATACCCTTGTGCATGCTGCCCCAGCGATAGCCAAAACCGGAAGAAATATTTTTGACTGCGGGCACCGGCCAATACATCTTGGAATATTTTCCTTCGTAATTGCTCTGATCCAGCAGCTCCTGCACCTTAGCGGCTTCCGCATCCAGTGCTTCCTGCTTTCTTTTCGCATCCGCCACTTTTTCCGCAAGGGTCATTTCGTCGCGTTCGATCTCCTTGCATACCTGCTCAAGCCTTCTGGCGTTATCCTCCGCCTCCTGACGAAGCGGCTCCAGCGCCGCCTTGTCGTCGTCCAACGACTTCCTGTCCGCTTCCAGCTCCTCGCGCTCCTTCTGGATCCCCGCGATCTCGACCTCCAGCTCATCCATCAGCGCCTTGTCTTGCTCCGAAGAACGCTCCATCATCTTGGATTTGATCAGATAATCCGCATAACTCTCGGTATTGAACAGCATCTGAAATGCCGTCAGATTACCGCTCTTGGAAATTGCCTGCAGCCGTTTTTTCAGCAGCTCTTTCCGGTCAGCAATGTCCGCCTCCCGATCGGCAATCTCCTGTTCCTTCGCCGCGATTTCCTCTTCCTTTTCACCGATCTGTGCGTTGAGCTGTTCCATCTGCTGGCTGAGCTTCTGATACAGTTCTCTGGCATTGTCCGCCTGCCTCTTCTGCAGGTTCAGCCGCTCCTGAGCAGCATCCAGATCGCCGGACAGCGAATTAATTTCCTGCTGCAGCTGCTGAGATTGATTACGTAGGTCATTCAGCTGATCCTCCAGTGCATCGGTATCCGCCGCGCGCACCCGCATCTGGGAAAAACCAGCCGGCAGTGCCGTCAGCAGCACCAGCGCAGACACAAACGCCACACCGCGCAGCAGGGTTCGTTTACCTGTCTTTTGGCAATTTTTAGTCATCCAGGCCGCCTCCCGCTTCCTTAAGATATTTCCGCATGGATATTGCACTGCCGATCATACCCACAAGCATGCCCCCGCACAGGAACGCCACCAGCAGCTGCCACCACATCGAGGCAAACGGCACCGTTCCCACCTGCAGTGCACCAGTCATGCTGTCCATTAGAAGATCACCCAGCTTATCATAAACGAGGTACAGCAGGCCATAGGATACGCCGCCGGCCACAAGACCGAGCACCATGCCCTCAATGATGAAGGGCATACGCACGAAGGCATTTGTCGCCCCAACCGCCTTCATGATCGAAATTTCCAGCCGGCGGCTGTATACCGTCAGCTTGATGGTGTTGGCGATGATGAACAGAGAAACCAGCAGCAGCATGCCGATAATCCAGCCGCCGGCAATCAGCACGATATGCCGCACCTTGAGCAGCATTTCCGCGATTCCGCCGTCCTGCTCCACCGAATCCACATGCTCAATGGCCTCGAGCTGGGTCACTGTTTCATCAAACAGGCTCAGATCCTTGAAAGTCACCACAAAGGAATCCAGGAAGGGATTATCCCCATTCTGGTATTCCTCAAACAGCGCTTCCGGCAGGCTGTCGCCGTACTTTTCCAGCGACTCCTCCTTGGTGATCAGTTCTACGCTTTCCACATTGCTGAGGCTGCGGATTTTTTCCCCAAGCGCCGTCACCTGTTCGTCGTCACAGGATTCCTCCGCAAAAACCGCCACTACGTTCTGTCCGTTCATCCAGTCAAACATGTGGTCGATATTTTTGAATACCAGATATGCGCCGCCGGTCAGCAGCAGGCAGGAAATCAGCACACCGATGGACGCAAGCGCCATAAACCGGTTCTGCCAGATACTGCGGAAGCCTTCGCGGGTCAGGTACCGCATACTACTCAATTTCATAGCCGTACCCCTCCCCTTCATAACTGCCTCTGGGAGGCGTATCCGAAACAACGCACCCTCCGCGGATTTCGATCACCCGGCGGTCAAACTGCTGCACCAGGTCATGCTCGTGCGTTACCATCAGAATCGTCGTGCCGCGGCGGTTAATCTCGCTGAGCAGTTCAACGATCTCAAAGGACAATTCCGGATCGATGTTGCCCGTGGGTTCATCCGCCACGATCAGCGCCGGATTATTCACCAACGCCCGGGCCAGGCCCACGCGCTGCTGTTCGCCGCCCGAAAGCTGAACCGGGAAGCTGCGCGCTTTATTCTGCAGCCCCACCAGTCCAAGAATGTACGGCACCCGCTTGCGCACATCGCGCTGTGATGCCCCGATCACCCGCATGGCAAAAGCCACATTGTCGTATACCGTCATCGTGTTGATCAGGCGGAAGTCCTGAAAGACAATGCCCATCGTACGGCGCAGATAAGGAATTTCGCGTTTTTTCAGTTTACTCAGTTTATAGCCGTTAACGATCACTTCACCGGCACTGGGGACCTCCTCACGCATAATCAGCTTGAGAAAAGTACTCTTTCCCGCGCCGGAAGCGCCCACTATAAAGACAAACTCACCTTTATCAATGTGAATATTGACATCTTTTAATGCCTTGACACCTGTCCCATAGGTTTTATGTACCCCTTTGAACTCGATCAAAAGGCCACCTCCCCTTTTTCTCATCAGCAGGCCATGCCTGCTCTTATCCCACCGCACGGCACCGGCAGCCCTCCGGTATCCGCCATGCGGCTGCGTACATATTTGCCGCCCCTCCTTTTTCGCTGGTCAGTACAGAAAAACGCATCCGGCTTGTCCGGGCATCTGCGCCGCAGGCAGCCGCTGTTTTTACTCCCACTGATCCGCGTATTCTGCCGCATAATGCGGCTCTATCGTTTTCCGCCCGTCGGGCGGCCAGTCTGCCAAGTTGTACCGGACAGCCCACCATCCGGCGAAAAGGACGTCTGTCCTCTTCCATTCGGTTCTTCTGCCGTACCACCGGCACGACACAGACTTTTTCCTGTTCTGCCGGCCGGACGTATTACAAATATTTCCAAAGTTGGCCGTTAATAAAAGCTATGCCCTCCCGGCCGAAACGTCAGACCGAGAAGGCCGATAAAGAACTGTGCGCCGGCCGGCATCAAGCGGGCCGGCGCACAGCGAAACACATCGCCGGGCGGGGGAGCCGGGCGGCACCTCCCGCCCCAACCAAAACTCAGTATTTAACCGGATTGGCCATCAGGTATTTCTTGACCATCAGCGCCACCTTGAACACAATGGCGTCGTCAAACTCGCGCAGATCCAGGCCGGTCAGGCGCTTAATCTTTTCAAGACGGTACACCAGGGTATTGCGGTGCACGAACAGTTTACGCGAGGTTTCGGATACGTTCAGGTTGTTCTCAAAGAACCGCTGAATGGTGAACAGCGTTTCCTGATCAAGCGAATCGATCGAACCTTTCTTGAAGACTTCACGCAGGAACATCTCACACAGCGTCGTCGGCAGCTGATAAATCAGCCGGGCGATTCCCAAGTTGTCATAGCTGACGATGGTCTTTTCGGTATCAAACACCTTACCGACCTCCAGCGCCACCTGCGCTTCCTTGAAGGAACGGGCCAGATCCTTGATCCCCTCCACGGCGGTACCGATACCGACGGTCGCCTGGGTATAAAATTCGCTGCTAAGGGTATCCACAATGGAACGGGCCAGCTTTTCGAGATCATGCGAATCGATGCCGGCACGGATTTCCTTAACCAGCGCGATATCGGTTTCGTTGATGTTGATGACAAAATCCTTGCTCTTATCCGGGAACAGATTCTGTACCACATCATACGCCGAGATATCGGTGCGCGCAGAAATCCGAATCAGCAGCACCGCGCGGCAGACATCATTGTTGAAACGCAGCTCACGCGCCTTGAGATAGATATCCCCAGGCAGGATATTGTCAAGGATAACGTTTTTGACAAAGTTGCCACGGTCATATTTTTCGTCGTAATACTGTTTGATGCTCGAGAGCGAAACCGCCAGCAGCGCGGCAAACTTGCCCGCCTCTTCGTCGGTACCCTCCACGAACAGGATGTTCTCCGCACGCGGCCGGGATCCAAACGGCTTGTAGGTATAGCCGTCCTTCACAAAGGCTTCCTGCAAGGAAAAGGATTCGGCGGTAACCGAATCGGAAACCTCCCCAATGCGTCCCAAATCACTGCAGGCAATAACGGACATAGTCTCATCGATAACGCCTATCGTGCGGTCAATCGCCTCCCGCATCTGATGAACGACGCCTTGAAATAGTCTGTTAGACATACCTTACCTACCCCTTCTTCTTGCATATTCTGAAACTCCATACCTTTTAACGATAACCGGAAAGCCGCATCTCCGCGCCGCATCTGCTTGTGCAAAAAAACGCGCAAAAGACACTATACCCCTAGTTATAACAAGTATATAGAGTATTGTACACAATTACTTGTGTTTTTTCAAGTGAAAAAAGCAGGGATTCGCAAATTTCTCCCGGCAGAAATCACAATTTTACAAATTCGTCATAATCTCGCCCCCAAATTGACTATTTTCTCCTCGTATCTTTACCAAAACAGCAAAAAACAGCCGGCACCAAAACGGTGCCGGCTGTATATGACCGATACTAATCAGTTGCAGATGGTCTTCTCGGTCTCCGGATCAAACAGATGGATCTTGCCGTTTTCCAGCGCGATTTCCACATTATCACCCGGACGAGCAGTGGAGGTCGGCTCAACACGCGCCGTGTAATTGAAGCCTTCCACGTTCAGATACAGGAAGGTCTCAGCGCCCATCAGCTCCGTAACCTCAACATCCGCCTTAACGATGCAGTTTTTGAAGGCTTCCAGATAACGCGCCTCATCGTGCACATCCTCCGGACGAATGCCCATCATAACCGGCTTGTCGATATACTCATCGAGCGCGCCCTTGGCATTCTTCTCCGCCGGCAGCGGAATGCGATACTTCACACCGCGGGTGGTTTTGGTATCCTCCGAGCCGAATTCCACATAGAAGGTATCGCCTTCTTTGAGGAGCTTGGACTCGATGAAGTTCATCTGCGGGCTGCCGATAAAGCCGGCAACGAACATGTTGCAGGGCATGTCATACAGATGCTGCGGAGTATCGACCTGCTGAATAAAGCCGTCCTTCATGACAACGATACGGTCAGCCATGGTCATAGCTTCGGTCTGATCATGGGTAACGTAAATGAAGGTGGTACCCAGTCTCTTATGCAGCTTGGAAAGCTCGGTTCTCATCTGCGCACGCAGCTTAGCATCCAGGTTGGACAGCGGTTCGTCGAGCAGGAAGACCTTCGGCTCACGCACGATGGCACGGCCAAGGGCAACACGCTGACGCTGACCACCGGACAGCGCCTTCGGCTTCCGGTCGAGCAGGTGGGCGATATCCAGAATGCGGGCGGCCTCATCCACGCGGCGCTTGATCTCATCCTTCGGGGTCTTGCGCAGCTTCAGGCCGAACGCCATATTCTCAAAAACGGTCATGTGCGGATACAGCGCGTAGTTCTGGAACACCATCGCGATATCGCGATCCTTAGGCGCCACGTCGTTGACCAGCTTATCGCCGATATACAGTTCACCTTCGGAAATTTCCTCCAGGCCGGCAATCATACGAAGAGTCGTCGATTTACCGCAGCCGGAAGGGCCAACCAGAACAAGGAATTCCTTGTCTTTGATTTCCAGATTAAAATCGGAAACCGCAACAACGCCGCCGGGATACTTTTTGTAGATGTTCTTCAGAGATAAGCTTGCCATATCCAAACCTCCCAAATATTGACACACAGACGAAAATAGATCCTATTGCACGTTAATACTATAACAGATTTTGCGCGGGATAACCATCCTTGATATCCACAAACTTTTTTGCGCAAGTTTATCTAATTTGCTCACGTGCAAAATAAACAGTTTTTTTGCGCATCAGCGGAACACCAAAGCGCTTTCCTCGCCTTGCAGCAGGCGGCATTCCCCCTCTTTCAGATTCTCGTCCAGTTCAAGCGAACCCATGCTCACCCGCTTCAACCACAATACCTTGCGGTCGAGCGCACCAAACATACGCTTGATTTGGTGATATTTGCCTTCACAGATACTGACTTCCACCAAAGGCTGCTCTCCGCCGTGCAGAATTTGTAACTTTGCCGGCAGGCAGCGGGTACCGTCGGCAAGGCTTGTCCCCTGCGCAAACTGCTGCACATGCTCCGCAGTCACCGGCGCGTCGATGATCGCCTGATACCGTTTATAAATCGCCCGTGCGGGCGAAAGCAGACGATGGGCATAATCGCCGTCATCGGTAATCAGCACCAGTCCCACCGTATCCTTGTCCAGCCGGCCAGCCGGAAACAGGCCGCGGCGCTTCAATTCGGGGGGAAGCAGGTCGATCACCGTGGGAACTTTTGGATCGCGGGATACGCAGAGGATGCCGGGCGGCTTGTGCAGCATGATGTACAGATGCTTCTGATACAGGAGCGGACGGCCGTCCACAGCGATCTCCGCCTGTTCCGCCGGCATCTTTTCGGCCGGCGACCGGCAGATCACACCATTCACCGTGACCCTGCCGCTGCGGATCAAGCGCTGCACTTCGCTACGGCTGCCGACGCCCTGCGACGCCAAAATTCTGTCCAGCCGCTCCATCGCTTCGCCTCCTGTGGTATACCATATGTATATAGTATACCACAGGAAAGCGGTTGCGGTCAACCGGTCATGGTCATCTCCGTCAGGCCGTGCATAAAGCCATCGAGTGCCGTGGATGAAATATCTCCACCCACTATTTTGTCTTTATATACGTAAAGATGTGCCCGCACTTCCTCCCCGCTGGGATGATTGACGACCTCATAGGTCCAGCACTTGACCCGCTTGCCGTGATACGGCTCCAGATCCATACCGGCCGCCGCCTGTATCTCGTTGTATTGCTGGAACACCTCGTCAAACTCATCCGGGATGAGCACCTCGCGCACCTCCAGTGCCTGCGGCGTCACCTCGTAGCCGAGAGAACGCAGAAAGGCTATGCGCTCGGTATCGTCTGCGGCCGCCACCGGCCCCATGGTCTGTGCCGATGCGCCGCCGGAGGGCCACACCGCCACAACGATAATCACCGCTATAACCAGCAGCACACACAGCAGCGCCGCCAGCAATTGCTTTTTTGACGTCTTCACTGAGAAAACGAACATTCCGTACACCCCCGCACCAGTTTCATACTGTATGTCTATGATCCCACTAGGCGGAATATGTGCGCCGCACCGGCCGGCACGAAAAAAAGCCCGGGTCAGACCGTCGATTCATTCGTCCCGGCCTGTGCCTCCATTTCATGGATATGCTGTTTGGGCGACATTCCCATCCTTTCCTTAAATACCTTGGAAAAATACAGCGGATCCTTATATCCCGACAGGCGGGCAATATCTTTGATCGTAGTCAGCCCCTGCTGCATCAGTTCGCAGGCATGCTGGATGCGTATCGTCTGCAGATATTCCATGAAGCAGGTGCCCATTACCTTTTTAAACAAGCCGGACAGATATTTGATATTATAAGAATATAAACGACCTACATTTTCCAGAGAGAGTTCCGGATCGGAATACTGCTCATCCACATATTTCTTGACCGCCGCAACAAGCTCGGCAGACCGTGGGGCAGGTATCGGCTGTTCCATTGTCCGGCACATGTTGGAAAAAGTAAACAGCAGCACGCTTTCCGCCAGCATATCGATATTGTTGCCCGTTGCCAGCATAAGTGCATCCTCCCAAAACGCTGTCAGATGCCCGTAACCGGAAAACACCTGACTCGCTTTGGTAACCCCCAGCCGTTCAAAAATCCGGTTCGCCCGCAGTCCCAGAAAGGTTATATACATATAGGTAAGCTCTTTCCGGTTTTCCAGGGCAAACGGGACGGCGGGAAAAGTAAAAAACAAATCCCCGGCCGCAAGAGCATAATCCCGCTGCATGGTATGCAGTATCCCGTCACCGCCGGTTACCAGTCCCGCGGTAAAGGCGGACAGCATCGTAAAACCGTCCGCGCGTGTCCCCTGTTTCTCGTAAACAAAATTAAGCGCGTGCAGGCTGTCGGCTGCATTCGACACCGGCACAAATTTGCACACATTGCCGTCGGTCATCCGTTTTCCCGTCCTTTCCTTATGAATCTGGTTTTCAGTGTAATCACTCCACCAGACAAAGTCAAGAAAAAAATATGCTTTATCTCCATGTTTAAATGGAATTATTCCATTTTCTTTTCTTCTATATCCTGATATAGTGATAGCAGATTCAAGGAAAGGAAGAAGCTTATGAAAAAAGTCAAAGTCGGTGTTTTCGGCGTAGGCCGCGGCGCCTCCCTGTCGGAATTCTTTACAGTAAGCGAAAATGCGGAAATCGTTGCAGTCTGTGACAAGTGGGAGGATGGGCTCAGACGCTTCGAGAAGCAGATGAACAACCCGAACATTGCCTGCTTCACCTCCTTTGATGCGTTCATCGAGCACGATATGGATGCGGTGGTGCTGGCCAACTATGCCAATGAGCACGCGCGTTTCGCGATGACCTGTCTTAAAAAGGGCAAGCATGTCTTCAGCGAGGTGCTGCCGGTGCAGACCATGCAGGAGGCGGTCGAACTGGTGGAAGCGGTGGAAAGCAGCGACCGGATCTATGCCTACGGCGAAAACTACTGCTTCATGCCCGCTCCCCGGGAAATGCGTAAATTATATCGGCAGGGGATGCTCGGTGAGTTTGAATACGGCGAAGGCGAATACATGCACAACTGCGAGTCCATCTGGCCGCAGATCACGCAGGGTAATCCGGATCACTGGCGCAACAATATGTACGCAAACTTTTACTGCACCCACTCCATCGGTCCACTTATCCACATCACCGGCCAGCGTCCGGTCAAAGTAACCGGATTTGAACTGCCGTTTGATGCGCGTATGGCCCGGTGTGGAGCGAAAGCAGGGGCTTGTGGGATTGAAATGATTACCCTGGAGAATGGTGCGATTCTCAAAAGCATTCATGGCAACGCCGCCCGCAACTCGGTCTGGTACAGCATTTACGGCAGCAAAGGCCGTATGGAAAGCGCGCGGGAGGACGCACAGAACGGCGACTTCACCCGGATTTACCGCAACTGCGACGAATATGAGGGGCAGAATAACGGCGAGGTCGTCACCTACGAGCCCACCGATGACCTGGCTGAAAAAGCCAAGGCGTTCGGGCACGGAAGTTCGGATTTCTATACCATGTATAACTTCATCGAAAAAATCCGGGGCAATCAGAACGCGGATGTGATTGGCGTTTATGAGGCGCTCGACATGTTCCTGCCCGGTATGTTTGCCTACCGTTCGGTACTCAACGGCGGCATCCCGATGGAGATCCCGAATCTGCGCAATATGGCCGAGCGTGACCTCTGGCGTCATGACACCATGTGTACTGATCCCAAGGTGGCCGGTGATCAGCTGATCCCCAGCTATTCCAAAGGAAATCCGGACATCGAGGAAGCCATATACGCCGGCATACGGGATGCCTGGATCCGTTCACTTGAAGAAACGAAATGAACGGTTATCTGCTCATCGGCAGCGCCGCTATGCTTTTCAGCCTGCAGTTCCTGTTTCAGCGACAGTTTCAGGCCGAAAAAGGAAGCGGTCTTCACGCCGCTATACTGTTTTCGCTCGGCGCCAACCTCGTCATCTGTCTTGTCATGCTGCCTGTGATGCAGCTTATGGACGGCCGTCTGCTGTACGGTGCCTCCCGGCGCGCCTTCTGTCTGGCCTTCCTGCTGGCAGGGGTCAATATCGCCTGCCTGTACTGCGGCCTGAAAGCTCTAACCCACATCCGTTTATCGGTTTATTCCGCTTTTATGATGCTGGGCGGCATGTTCCTGCCGTCGCTTGTGGGGATACTGTTCTTTCACGAAGAGCTGAATGCCCCCAAGATTTTCTGCTTTCTGCTTACCCTGGCGGCGCTGCTGCTGAACACCGAAAAGGGAAACGGACGGCAGACAGGAATGCGGTACTGCTTTGCCGCCTTTTTTCTCAACGGCATGGTCGGCGTTCTGTCCAAACTCCACCAGAGCAGCGCTGGTGAACATATGACCAGCAGCGGCTTCCTGTTTTCTTACAGTCTGTTTTCCGTGGGCATCGTTGTGCCTATACTTTTGCTGCATGGACGAAAACGCGCTCCCGTTCGGCCGACACGACGCACCTGCCTGTACATGGGCGGCTACGGCTTGGCCAACGGCGCGGGGAATTTGCTGTCACTGCTGGCTCTCCAGACCGCAGACGCATCGGCGCAGTATCCCCTGATTACCGGAGGTGTTTTGCTTTTTTCCCTGGTCATTGGCTGGATGGCCGGTGAAAGACCCACCCGGCGGGGAATCGGTACGCTGCTTTTCTCCCTGGCAGCTGTTTTTATCCTGATGTGCGGATAATCCTAATATCGAAAAGGAACAGCGCTGCCGGTCGGCAGCGCTGTTCCTTTTCTGTCCTCACAATACAAAAGGCTAAGCCCGAAAATCACCGCGGAGCTCCCGAACGATTTCCACCATGTTCCGATAGCCCTCCACCGGCACATAATCCGGAATCGAATTGCCGCTGCCGAAGGCAAAACCGCCACGCCCCCGGCACTGGCGGATGACATCCGTGATGTATTCCTTCATCTCCACTCGGCTCAGCCGGCATACGGCATCGGTATCGATCCCGCCGAAATTGCCGATGCGGTCGCCGTATTTTTCCACCCACACCGGAAACGGCGCAATGGCGTCCTCGTTGGAATGCTTCGCGTCAATCTTCACCGTACCGATCAGATCGTCCATGATCTCGAATATGTAGCCGCATGAATGCAGAAGGAACGGCTTATGCCGGGAATGGATAAGCGCCACCAGCTGCTGATACCACGGAAGGATGACCTGGCGGACATCCTCGGCAGGCAGCAGCGTATTCACCTTATACCCCAAGTCATCGCCGAAACGGACCACACAGTAGATATCCCCGAACTCCCGGAGGAAACGTTCCCATATCCGGCGGCTGACCTCATACATCCGGCGAAACAGGTCTTCGTACAGCTGACGGTCGTCCACCGAAAGATAGCACAGCTGCATAAAGCCGACGATATCCTGTACGCATTCAAAAATCCCGTTTCCCACCCCGCCGATGGCCTTCATGCCGGCGGGCATGGTTTCGGCGAGCGCACGGAAATACGGGGTGTATTTCTGGAAATAACGCTCCTCCACCTCATCCCAGGGGTAGCGCTCAAAATCCGCCCGATCGCGGATGGCGGGTTCCTTATGCGCGCCTAGGCACCCGCTGCCCGGCATTACTTCACCGATGCAGCATTCAAACGATACGGTGTCGTATCCCATCGTCTGAAAAAAACGGCAGTACTGCCGGAAAAACTCCAGCCGTTCCGACTCGTTCCCATCGATAAGTGCGGCGAACTCCGTATTCAGCACCTGCTCCATGATTTTCGGTGAAATCAGATGCTCATACAGCGGCAGCCGTTCCGGTTCCTGATTAGTTGCTGCCTGAACAATATGACGGTAGTCCGGTACAAACGCTTGCATTTTCCACTTCACTCCCTGCTCTGGCTGCGGGGGCGGCCCCAAACGGCTCCCCGGCTGTTTTTTCATTATAGCGGAGAAGAGAGAAAAAAACGATTCAGTTTTTGTCCGGAATTGAACGCTTTTTTACCCTGGGGGTATAGCCGCGCAGGCGCTTGAAGGTCCGGATAAAGGTCTGCTGACTGGAAAAACCGCAGCGGCGGGCGACGATATAGGCATAATCCCCGCCCCGCAGCAGCTGCTTTTCCGCCTCGCTGACCCGGATGTAATCCAAATACTGCTTAAAGCTCCGGCCGACGATTTTACGGAAATAGCGCGAGGTATAGGTGTAGTTCAGATGCAGCATATCCGCGATCTGCCGCAGCGTGATTTCCTCATCATAGTGCCGCTCGATGTACTGCAGCACCGGCAGCAGCGCGTCATACTGCTCGGTTGAGGCATGCTCCGGCAATACGATCATGTGATACCGGATGCAGGCTGCAATCAGCCGATACACGCCGCCGCGGACAACCAGTTCATACGCTGGTTTCTTCTCGGCATACTCCCGGTTGATCTCTCCGAGAATCTGCCGGATCTCCGTCTGCTCATCCGCTTCCAGATGGTAAACGCTGTCATTGTTCAAAAAAGCCGATATGTACCGGGAACCGGACAGCCTGTGATAGGGCGAGCTGATAACCGCCGGCATGAACTTGACCACCAGGATGTCGGCATCGCCCCCTTCGGGACATACAACAGTATGGATTTCCCCGCAGCGGATGAGAATAAAATCACCCGGCCGGATCTCACACTTCTGATCCCCCGCAAAATATTCGGCCTGACCGCTCAGCACGTAAAGAATTTCAAAGCAGTCATGCCAGTGCGGGTTTGCCCGCATCGGATCCTCACAATTACGCCGGATGAACACCTCCACCGGGAATGTGTCCTGTTCCGACAGAATCTTCTCCTGTGTCGCCATATTCCCGGCCTCCCTTCTGAAAAGGCCGGGAAACACCCGTAAGGATGCTTCCCGGCCATCGTCTCATGATCGGACAAACTCCAGCGTATCGGTAAAATGCTTGACCTGCGCGATGAACCGCAGATACAGCTCCTCACCCATATGGGTGTATGTCTCGTCGCCTTTTTTCCCGCACAGCGACGCAAACGTCTCGCCCACCCGGCGCTCCACCTGCTTGCCGCCGCGCACATACATATAATAGAACGAAAAAGCGCCCGACTCCTGCAGGTCGTCATAAAAGGCCGGCGCCGTGATATGCAGAGTGTTATAAAACACGTTCTGTGCCGTCTGCGCCACAAGATTGTTCGGCAGAAAAGCATCCAGCCCGACCTCCACCGCAAAGGCAAGAAGAATGCGCCGCTGGGTGAGCAGCGAACCGATATCCTCCGCCGGCTGGCTGTCGCCGCCTTCAATGGCCGACACCTCATCCGCCATGATTGCGCCGAGCCGCCTCGCCCGGCTCAGATTGCCGTTCGCCTTCTCCTGCTCGAGCAGGCGGGCAACCGCTTCCGCACTTTCCCCCTGCGGTTCCAGTATATCGTCAAAATCGTCGCCGGCAATTTTCATATCGCTGTCGTCTTCATGCCGCATGCAGACACCACCTTCTGTCTTTAGCCTTCACTGTCCGATTTTGAATTATGCATTTTCCCGCAGCGCCTGCGTTACCGCCTGTGCCAGCTGATCGGGGCAGGATGTATCCTTCAGCCCGCAGCGGATTCCTGCCAGCCGCTGCACTAGTTCCCGAGCCGGCATGCCTTCTGCCAGCCGGGCAAGTCCCTGCGTGTTGCCGTTGCAGCCGCCTTCAAAATGGACGTTGCGGATGATACCGTTTTCCAGATCAAAGGAAATTTTCCGGGAGCAGACGCCCCGCGGACGAAATTGATGCGTCATACCAGAGAACCTCCCTGCCAGTCAAAATACCGTAATGCCTGCAGGCCGTACGTCCCGCCGCTCAGGCGTTTTTCCGTTTGCGTGCTTCCTTATAGGCCAGCAGAGCCTGCACACAGTCGTCCCCGACCGATACGCTGCCGATAGGCCGCGCCCGTCGGGAATACATACCGTGAAAATCCGAACCGCCAGTCATCACCAGCCCTTTTTCGGCAGCGAATTCCTGCAGCATCCGGCTGTCTTCTTCGGTATGCGACGGATGCCAGACCTCAACACCGTCAAGACCATTTTCAGCAAGCTCCTCGAGCAGATCCATATTGTTATACGGCACCGGATGTGCCAGCACCGCCACGCCGCCGGCCGAATGAATCAGATCCAGCACCTCGCGGGTGTCCGGGTATTCGGTTTCCACCCGCGCCACGCCCTGCGCGGAAAACAGTTTGTCATACAGTTCTCCGTAAATGGAGTCCGCGTAACCCGCGTCCATGAGCGCATGCATGATATGCTGCTTGTAGATATTTGTGCTGCCGGTAGCACAGCGCACAATCAAATCCGGGCTGATCGGATAGTAGCGGAGCACCTTGCGCACCATTTCCATCGCCGACTTTTTCCGGTTTTCCCCCGTACGCCGGCACAGCCCCTCCAGACGATCCGGCGTATCGCACAGATAACACAGCAGATGTGCCTTTTTCCCGCGCTGACTGTCGATGGTGGAAAACTCCACGCCATAAATCACCCGCAGCCCCTGACGCCGACCGATAATCACCGCACGGGTCGCCGCTGCCGTCGTATCATGGTCGGTCACCGACAATGTGGTTATTCCCCGCCTTTTAGCCGTGGCGATCAGCTCTTCAATTCCCATGGAGCCATCGGAAATTTTGGTGTGGCAATGAAGGTCGCTGGACACGTTGACACCCCCGAATAAGTTGACTGCACCGACTGCCGAGCTGCCGACACAGAAGAAAAAAGCGCCTGACGGCGCTCCGCGTTCAGAATCCCCCGCGTTCCGAAGCACGCACCGGAACGCGGGAGAACGCTTTTTAAGCCAAGTTACAAACAAGTCACTGTCTGTGAACCCACAAACAAGCCACAGACTCTCTTATATCATTATACACCTTGTTTTGAGGAAAGACAAGCCCCCGCTCGGAAAAACCCGTATTTCCGCAATTCTGCTAAGTTTTCACCGGGATTTACGCGGGGTAAACTGCGTTTTTTCACAGAAATTTTCTTTTTCTGCTGCGCGGTGAAAAGGGATTTCTCAAACCAATGATGCGGTACAGGGCACACGGTTTCCCGACCAAACCGTACACAAACAGCCGGCAATTCATTTCGGATTGCCGACCGCAGGAACAGCGCACAACAGGATAAGTCCGCACTTCCAGTCGAGCGATACACAAAAAAACAGCCGGCAACTCATTGCGAATTGCCGACCGCAGGTCTGGAGCGGCTTACGAGGCTCGAACTCGCTACCTCCACCTTGGCAAGGTGGCGCTCTACCAGATGAGCTAAAGCCGCAGATGCCTTTTCAGCGCGTGATAAAGTATAGCACACGCCAAAGGCAGTGTCAAGGGTCTTTTCCGATTTTTTACCGGAGACCTTCAGAGCCTGTTTGCTCCCGCCCCGGGCCTTTCAGAATTTCTATTACATCATCGCTGCCGCCCACCGAGATGTACCCTGCCCGCACACAGGCCTCACGGTATTCCAGCGCATCTTTCCGGTAACCCGGCCGCATGTCCAGCACCACATAATCGGTATCCGGCTGAGGATGATAAAAGGTTTCGTATATCTCCGCCCGCTGGGCCAAATGCGGCACCAGCATGCAGGAAGCCGTCACCGACGCCTCCTGCGGAACCGTTTCCAGAATGGCATCCATCTGCCTGTACAGAGAGCGATTGTCCGCATAATTAGCCACGGTTTTCTCCAGCTCCGGAAGGACGCCCGCCGTAAAGGTCAGGCAGGCTGCCGCAGCCGAAAAAGCCAACAACCCCCGCCGCACGAATGGGGTAAAATCGGCGAGATTCATAATCAGCAGGTACAGCAGGAATGCCGCCACGCCGAAGCTGTACTGAAAACCGATATTATACTGGTACGCATAAGTGGTCAGCAGGCCGAGCAGCACCGGCGCGAGCAACAGAAACCGGCCGTGCCGGCGGCAAAACAGCGGCACCAGCCCCAACGGCAGCAGCAGTTGGAGCAGATACAGCCACTTCCCTGCGTCTCCATCAGAAGTGCGGAACAGTTGGGTGAGAAAAAAACCGGGATTGCGCAGTAAGGTGGCTACAAGGCCGGCAAGTCCGCTGTCGCCCTCCATCAGATTCGCGTACCGTCCGGCCATCACCCCTTCTCCAAAAGTGTACAGCAGACCGACCGCCGCCGCAAAATAGCCAAGCGCCAGACCGCCCAGAAACAGCCCATGCCGACGCTGCCGACGCACGATGAGCAGATACACCGCAAACAGCAGCACATATACTGCGGCATCTTCCTTGACAAGCAGCACGCCGACCGCCGCGGCGTACATCCAGGGGTACCGCCCGTATTCAAAGGCAGCAAACAGCCACAGCAGCAGCGGCACCAGGAAACAATTCTCGTGCAGATCATAGAAACAGCCGGCGCTGAGCACCGGATAACCCGCATAAATGAGCGCAAGGCCGGCGGTGGCTTTATGTGACAGCCCATACCGGCGAGCCAGAAAATACAGCGGCACCAAGCCGCTCGCCACCACGACCGCCTGCCCGATCTGCAAAGTCAGCGGCGAGGGAAACAGCGCATAAAACGGCAGCAGCAGATAAAAGATCGGGGATATATGCACCGCAAAATGAGACAGCAGGCCGTTTCTCTCACAGGTGGTTATCGGCAGGAAAGACTCCCGCATGTTGTGAAACATCTGCGTAAACACACCGAAGTCAAAATTCGGAGCCAGATAGCCGCGGTACCGCAGACAGCCAATGGCGCCCACCACCGCAATAAACAACACGCCGCATACCGTAAAAGCTGTCAGGCACCACTTTCGTCCGACCGGCAGCGGCAGCAGTTTCCAGTCCTTCTGCCGGAACAGCGCCGCCAGCACCAGAAACAGCGCCGCCAGCACTGCCACGCAGAAAGACCAGGGATACTGCCCCGTATAATGCCATACCAGACTCCAGCCATAAAATGGCGCAGCGCACACCAGCAGATAGTCGTCGGCATGCGCATGCGGGAACCGGCGGCCCAGCAGCGTCAGCAGCACAAAGCCCAGCAACAGCCCGCCAAGCATCACCAAAAGCGGGATGTCGCTGCCGGTCAGCGGGCGGCTGAAGCCGCCTTCCCGCCAGACGATCAGGCTGCACCCGAGAAACCACACGCCGCCGAGGCGTTTGAGCACCTTCGCCGGCGCCAGACTTTCCGTCCACGCTGTTGGAATCATCGTCCGCCCCTTTCCAGGCTTCCCGTCGCTATTCGGTCAATTCGGTCGTCCGCCCGGTTTATGCAACGGTTCACACCATATCGGCTTTCCGGAACAACCGAAAAACAGCCTCTGCCGCAAATCTGCTCCAAAAATCAAACAGCCTGCGGCGGACATCCGGATGTATGCCCGCCGCAACCATTGTCAATCGTCGTCGAGCTTGAGCACTGCCATAAACGCCTCCTGCGGCACCTCTACGCTGCCGAGCTGGCGCATCCGCTTTTTGCCTTCCTTCTGTTTTTCCAGCAGCTTTTTCTTCCGGGTGATATCGCCGCCGTAGCACTTGGCCAGCACATCCTTGCGCATCGCCTTGACCGTTTCACGGGCGATGATCTTGCCGCCGATCGCCGCCTGAATCGGCACCTCAAACAGCTGGCGCGGAATGTTGTCCTTGAGTTTTTCACACATCCGGCGGGCGCGCGCATACGCGCTGCCGGAAAACACGATGAAGCTCAGCGCGTCCACCGCCTCGCCATTGAGGAGGATGTCCAGCTTGACCAGTTCCGACTGCGCATAGCCCTTCAACTCATAGTCGAAGCTCGCATACCCCTTGGTGCGGGATTTCAGCGCATCGAAAAAGTCGTACACGATCTCATTGAGCGGCAGTTCGTAATGGATGTCCACCCGCACGTCGTCGAGATATTTCATGTCGCGGAACACGCCGCGGCGCTCCTGGCACAACTCCATGATATTGCCGACATAATCCTTCGGCGAAAGAATATGTGCATCCGCGATCGGTTCCTCCGCGCTGCGGATGGATGCGGGATCGGGGTAGTTGGTCGGGTTATCGATGTAAAGCACGGTACCGTCATTGAGGGTAATGCGGTAGATGACGCTCGGCGCGGTGGTGATCAGGTCGAGATCGTATTCCCGCTCGAGCCGCTCCTGAATAATCTCCATGTGCAGCAGGCCGAGGAAGCCGCAGCGGAAGCCGAAGCCGAGCGCCACCGAGGTTTCCGGCTCAAAGGTCAGCGAAGCATCGTTGAGCTGCAGACGTTCGAGCGCCTCGCGCAGATCCTGATAATGCGCACCGTCCGCCGGAAACACGCCGCAGAACACCATAGGATTGACCTTGCGGTAGCCGGGCAGCGGCTCTGCCGCGGGATGGTCGCGCAGGGTCACGGTATCGCCCACCCGCGCATCATGCACCGTCTTGATCGCCGCAGCGATATAGCCGACCTGGCCGGCATACAGGCCGCTGCACGGCTCCAGACGGCCGGGACGCATGATGCCGGTTTCCACCACATCGAACTGCGCACCGGTGGCCATCATGCGGATCGCGTCACCGGGATGCACCTCGCCCTCCTTGACGCGGATGTAGACGATCACCCCACGGTAGCTGTCGTAATAACTGTCGAAAATCAGCGCCTGCAACGGCTTCTTTTCGTCGCCGCCGGGTGCGGGTACATGCCGTACCACCGCTTCGAGCACCGCTTCGATATTGGTGCCCATTTTAGCGGAAATCAGCGGCGCATCCGAAGCGTCGATGCCGATGATATCCTCGATTTCCTGCCGCACCCTCTCCGGCTCTGCCGAGGGCAGGTCGATCTTGTTGATAACCGGCACAATCTCCAGACCGTGGTCCACCGCAAGGTAGGTGTTCGCCAGCGTCTGCGCCTCTATGCCCTGCGACGCGTCCACCACAAGGATGGCGCCCTCGCAGGCCGCCAGCGACCGCGATACCTCATAGTTGAAGTCCACATGGCCCGGTGTATCAATCAGATTGAATATATAATCCACCCCGTCCTGCGCGCGGTAGGACAGGGTGACGGCGTGCGCCTTGATGGTAATGCCGCGCTCGCGTTCGAGATCCATACTGTCCAGCAGCTGATCCTCCATATCGCGCAGCGCCACCGCCTGGGTTTTCTCCAAGATGCGGTCGGCAAGGGTCGATTTGCCGTGGTCGATATGGGCGATGATGCTGAAATTGCGGATATGCTCACGGGTAACGTCCATGAAAACGACTCATTCCTTTCTGCGGTCCGGAAAAGCGGCACCGGCTTCGCCGGAATATGCCGCGTTGTCTCAGTATACCATATTCTGCCCGCCGGTGACAACCGCTTTTCGCATCCCCAGCGGTTTTTTCGGTCAAACGGACAGGCCGGCCCGCATATATATAAGCAGTCCCTGTCCGCGGGCCGCGCTGTATCCGGCTTTCACGGATCAGGCCGGCGTGAATAAAGAAAGGAAGGATCCGTCTGTGAAGCCCTATCTGCTGCTGAAAAAGAGGCACATGGCCTGTGTTTTGACCGGGCTGTTTCTGGCCGCTGTACTGCTCGTTTCCCTGACAATGGCCCTGCCGGACCTGTTGGCCGGCGTCTCGGCCAATGCCCGACGGAGGCTGCCGATCTACTGCACCGACCGGGCCGACAAGGTGGTTTCCCTCACCTTCGACGCGGCCTGGGGAGATGAGGATACCGGGCAGCTCATCGATATCCTCGGCAAGCACAATGTGCGCGTCACTTTTTTCGCCACCGGCGACTGGGTGGACCGCTGTCCGGAATCGGTGAAGGCACTGCATGACGCTGGCCATGAGATTATGAACCATTCCGACACCCATCCCCATATGCCCGACCTCACCCGCGAAAAGATGCTCCGGGAGCTGCGCACCTGCAACGACAAAATTCAGGCCATCACCGGGGTATGCCCTACCCTGCACCGGGCACCCTATGGCGATTATGACAACGCGCTCATCGAGACGGTGGAATCGGCCGGCATGCAGTGCGTACAGTGGGATGTGGATTCGCTCGACTGGCGGGAGCTGCCGGTAGAGGAGATCGTCAAACGGGTTACCGGACAGGTGAGCTCCGGCTCCATTGTGCTGTTCCACAACGGGGTCAAAAACACTCCCGAGGCACTGGATATCATCATCGAGCGGCTTCTCGCGGAGGGCTACGCCTTTCTGCCGGCCTCCGAAATGGTCTATACCGAAGGCTATACCCTCAACCACGAAGGACGGCAAATCCGCAATACCGCTTGAGGGGTTGCATCCGCCGCCGTTTTGTTGTACCATTAAAGCAGGAAAAAACCGGTGCGCACCGGTGTCGCTTCCGACAGCGGAAGATGGAGACCGCGCGGCCCGCTTTTCTCCCAAAAGACTACAAACAGGCAGGAGAGAGAATTTTGCAGGACATCAAAAAGGAATTCATTGAATTCATGATGGGCGCGGACGTGCTGCGCTTCGGCGACTTCGTCACCAAAAGCGGACGGAACACCCCCTATTTCATCAACACCGGCAACTACCGCACCGGCCGGCAGATTGCCGAACTCGGCCGGTTTTATGCCGCTCTGATCCAGGGAACCTGCGGCGACCGGTTCGAGGCGATGTTCGGCCCGGCGTATAAGGGCATCCCGCTGGTCACAACGGCCGCCGGCGCGCTGGCGACCGCCTATGGTATCGACAAGCCGTATTTCTTCAACCGCAAGGAGGCAAAGGACCACGGCGAGGGCGGCAGCCTGGTCGGCTACAAGCCGCAGGACGGCGACCGCATCATCATCATAGAGGACGTCATCACCGCCGGTACCGCAATCCGTGAAACTCTGCCGATCCTGCTCGAAAGCGCCAAAGTGACCGTACCGGATATGTTCATCTCGGTCAACCGCTGCGAAGTCGGCCAGAACCCCGGAAAAACCGCGGTCATGGAGGTGCGCGAGCAATTCGGCATCGACGTGCATGCGATTGTGACGGTGCAGGATATTTACGAATACCTGAAGGGCCGCGCGGACTATGCCGAGCTGCTGCCCCGCATGGAGGACTACATGAGCCGCTACTGCGTGTTCGATTGATGCCTTTACCGAAAAGACCCGCCGCCAGGCTGTGCCTGACGGCGGGTCTTTGTGTTTCAGGATTTATCGGCGTGCGTGAAAAAGCCCCACAGGAAAACGATTATACCGGGGATCGGCAGCAACGACAAGATGTTTACCCAGCTGCTGCTGATCGTCGACGCGATGGCGCCCCAAATTCCCAGCAGAATCAGTACAATCCCCAGGAGCATCCGCTTGAGCGCTTTCATAAACCGCACCTCATTCCCTACTGCCGTTTATTTCAAATACTCGTCGTCATTCTGGTAATATTGATCGCGGAATTTATTCGGCGTGGTTCCGGTATACTTCTTGAATACCCGGAAAAAGTTATTGACATCGCTGAACCCGCAGGACTTGGCCACCTCTTCCACCGAGCCGTTGCGGATGAGTTTTTCCTTGGCACGGCTGATCCGGTAGTTGACCAGATAGTTATACGGCGACATGCCGAAACTCTCCTTGAACAGCCGGATGAAGTAGTACGGCGAAATGTAACGGTTCTTGGCAAATTCCGAAATGTTGATGTTCTCGCTGTAATGCTCCTGCAGATATACCGCCGCATTTTCCAGCAGCTCGCTGTGGCTGTTGGCCTTTTTCTGGCGGGACTGCAGCACGATGATCTCGGTCAGCAGCGCCGACACGAGGTTGGAAAAGATAAAGCAGGAATCCCGGTCGATCTTGGTGAACTCATTGAGGATGCTGTCAAAATAGTAGGCCGCATTACCGGAATATTCCAGAAAACCGATGCAGCGGTCCACCACCTTCTGCCCGCCGGGCGCGGTGAAGTGGATGTGTTTGTATTCCCAGTAATCGGACGGCGCCGTCCGGTAAAGATGCGGCTTGTAGCAGTCCACCAGCAGCAGCGACCCCGGCGAACAGGTGTATACCTTTCCCTCGGTTTCCACGTAGCCGCAGCCGCCGGTGGTCAGGATACACTGATAGCTTTCAATCCCCTGGCGATTGGTGTAATACTTTTTCCCCACCGTCCAGTCCGCCGCTGCGGTGACGCAGAACGGCATCTGGCGCGCCTCTTCATCGGCCGTATAGCAATAGACCTTTTGTACCGGCTTGTCTTCGTTTTCCTTTTCTTCCAGAAACGCCTGGAATTCGTCGTCAAAATCCTCGGATATGATGCACTTCACGTTCTGGTAGTCCATCTGGAATTCCAGTTTCGGCGCAGTCCCCTTTTTCCCGTTTTCTTCCGGCATTTCCATCACCCCGATACCTGTCTGATTAATTATCTTCCTGTCTTAATACTAGTCGAAAAATTTAAATTTGTCAAATGTTTATATCCCCTCTGCCAAATTGGCGAAAATTGCTGTTTTTCACACTTATTATCAAACCGAAAAAATGGCCTTCCCTCAGCCTGCACATTTCAAAAATACGCGATATGCCGCGTTTTCTTCTGCTATACCGTCATTTTTTGAACTGTGCAAAAATCGCTCAAAACGCCCAAAAACAGCCGCGCAGCATTAAGGATATGCTGCACGGCTGTTTGACGTCCGCCCGCTGGAATGCCGCCCCCCTCAATTTCCGCTGAATTGATAATACACCTTTCCGTCGCGCACAAAGGTTACCTCGCTGCTTCGGTAGAAGGTGATGGCATTATGATTGACCTCACAATCCTCAAACGTGATATTGGTACACTTGTATTCCGGCACCCGCCCGTCGGTACAGTACGAACCGATGACCATGATACGGTCAGGGGACACGTAGCTGTCTACGGCAAGCGGCGCCTGCACCTTGGTAATCCTGCAGTTTTTGAAATGGATGTCCCGCGGCACCGGCCCTTCAATATTCGGCAGGTTGTCGATCCACGCATACATCAGGTTGAGGGTACTGTCTTCCACTGTCACCGGCGAACGAAAACGCAGGGTGCCGTTGACGGTACAATTGCGGATGATCGATCCCGGCTGCGATACACTGTCGACTGCAATAGATACATTCACATTGTTGCGCGGCAGCGGATCCTCGACAATAATGTGGTTATCGGCCCCGCTCTGGGTGACGACCTCCTTGATGGTGGTGCGTCCCACCATACGGCCTGTTTTTTCGTTGTACAGCGTCACCCGATCGCCGGCGCGCAGCGGCATCCAATAGGTGCCGCCGAACTCCTGACAGTAAATCTTGAATTCCGTATCGGAAATCACCTCGGACACCCGCATCATGGTGCAGGACAGATTAAACACATCGTCAAACACCTTCTCAAAGAAGCAGTCCTCCCAGGTGATCCGCGCACGGTTCTCCTTCATGTGGAAACCGTCGCGCCAGCCGACCATCGCCATATCGGTACCCGTTTCCGGCGTCAGGTTGACCCGGCGGATCTGGAAATCGCCGTAATTGTACCGCATATGAAAGTGAAAATGCGATGCGCTCCACATATTGATGTCCTGCAGCAGCAGGTTGGTGGTGTGGGTAACAACAAACGCCCCGCACCCCTTCTGTCCCCAGTTCGGCACCGGCACCAGGAACTGGCAGCCGGTGCGCTGCATATACTTCATCTTGTTCTGCAGATCGTCCCGATTAATAAACCGGATGCGGTAACGGTTATCGGAAGCATCCAGCACCTCGATCTGCTGAAAAAACATATGCATGCGGTTGATATCCTTGCCCGTGTAAGGCAGCCCGAAACAGTCTCCGATTGCAAACGAAAAGCTGTCGTCGATCCCCAGAGAACGGTCGGTTTTGAAATCCAGCGTACAGTTGGCGATGTCAATCCGTTCCACATCGGCAATCGCATACACCGATTTTTCGGTCTTGAAATTCAACCCCTGCACCGCCATGTTTTTGCCTTCATTGATATTGACGTAAGTATGCAGCCCCTTGGACATATCCATCACGATGGTGGAATTGTCCCCCTTCAGGGTGAGATCGCTCTGGAACTGCAGGTCAAAGATCACGTTGGCCCCGCCGCCATCCGACATACGGTACACGGCATCCTTTTCAAATTCCACCATCGCCGGCACGCCGGAGGCGCAGGCGGCGTCAACCGCGCGATGCACAGCGGCGAAATCGTCGGTCTCGCCGTCTCCCTTCGCCCCGTAATCCTTCACACGGAACACAAGCGGATCTTCTGCCGGTACAAAAGGATCGATCACCGGCGTATACGCGTCCGGCTGCGGCACATAATCGGGATACGCCGGCTCAGCGGACGGTTCCGATACCTCTGTACCCGGCACAGACGATTCTCCGCTTTCTCCGGAAGTCTCGCCCGGCACGGTCGTTCCCGATTCCGCTGCGGAATCGGATGCCCCCGGGGAAACGGAGGAAGCTGCCGGCGTACTTCCGGTCGGCTCCTCGTTTGCCCGACAGCCTGTCAGGCCGGCGACCAGCAACGCGCCCGCCGCCAGCCAAGCCATAATACTGCGTTTCATGCCGTTTTCCTTTCTGCTTATCCAAAAACGCGGGGACGCATCCAACCGCATCCCCGCGTTTCCCGATTTTCCAATGACCGATCCCGTTATCCCTGACTCGGATACTGATCGTATACTTCACCGTTGCGGATGAACTGCACCTCGCAGCTTGGATAGAAGGCAATTTCGTCCTTGTTGACCTCACAGTCTTCAAACACGATGCCGGTGCTGATAAACTGTGCCATAGCACCCGAAGTAGTGTAGTTGCCGATGATCATCAGATAATCCGAAGACCCGAAGCTGTCTTTCCGATTGGCAGGATGTACCTTGGTGATCTCACAGTTCTTGAAGTGAATATTGCGCGGTACCGGCCCTTCAATGTTGGGCAGATTATCCAGCCAGGCATACATGGTTTTGAGCTGGCAGTTTTCCACCAGCAGCGGGCCGCGGAACCGATAGGTGCCGATCACCTCGCAGTTGCGGATGATGGAATTCGGCGCAACACCAGAATCCAGGCCAACCGAAACCCCGGCCGCGTTGCCCGACAGCGGATCGTTGACAATGATGTGGTTGTCCTTACCCTTCTGGTTGACCACCTCTTTGATGGTGGTGCGGCCGATAAAGGCACCGGTCTTCTCGTCGTACACCGTCAGCTCGTCGCCCGCCTGCATCGGCAGCCAGTAGGTACCGCCAAACTCCGGGCATTCCATTTTGAACTCGGTGTCCGAGATTACCTCGGTCACCTGCATCATGGTGCAGGAGATGTTGAACACATCATCGAACACCTTTTCCAGCTTGCAGCCGTCCCAGATGAACTGCGCGCGGTTGTCCTTGAGGTGGAAGCCATCGCGCCAGCCGACCATTGCCATATCGGTGCCCGGCTCCGGCGTCAGATTGACGTTTTTCAGGTTGACAACGCCGCTGTTATAACGCATATGGAAGTTAAATGTGGAAGCGCTCCAGAGGTTGATATCCTCCAGATCCGCATTTTCGGTGTTGGTCACGATAAAGGCGCTGCCTTCCTCCTGTCCCCAGTACGGGCGCGGCACCAGAAACTGACTGCCGGTACGCTGCATATATTCCAGCTTGCCGTCCACATTGTCCTCGTTGCGGAACTGGATACGGTAGCGGTTGGCCGACGCATCCACCACCTCCATCTCGTCAAAGAACAGATGCATGCGGTTGACATCCTCACCGATATACGGCAAACCGAAGCAATCCCCGATCGACGCGTAGTAGGTGGCATCAATCCCCAGCGAATCCGGGGTGGTGAACTCAATCGTGCGGGTCGCGCGATCGATGGAATTCACATCCGCAATCGCATACACCGATTTGAGCGTTTTCAGATTGAAGCCCTTAACCTTGATATTTTTGCTCTCGTTGATGTTGAAATAGGTGTTGACCCTTTTGTCCATATCGATCACAAGAGTGGTGTTTTCCCCTTGAACCGTCAGATTTTCCGCCTTCTGAATCTCCATCGCGCTCTTGTTTCGGGAACGGGTGGCCATTAGATAGACAGCATCCTTTTCAAACTGCACAACTTTGGCACCATCATAAGCGATGGCCTCGTCGAGTGCTTTCTTGACCGCATTGTAATCATCGGTCACGCCGTCGCCAACCGCGCCGTAGTCCTTTACGTTGAACACCTTTACTTCCGCCGGCGTACCGCTGCCGTCCGGAGCGGCAGAACCGGCGCCGGAAGACGCGGTTTCCTTACCGCATCCCGCCAGCGCACCCAGCAGCAGTACTGCCGCCAGCAGCACGCCTACAAATCGTAAACCCTTTCTCATTCGCATGCACTCTCCTTTTTGTCCGCCTGTCTTCAAAAAGCGATCGCGTGATGGTAGTATTCCTCGCCGCCGCGCAGAAAACGTACGTCGGCGTCCGGCATAAACCGAATGCGATCAAGTTCGACATCGCAGTCCTCAAAAACAATGTCTTCGCTGCGGAATTCCGCACGGGCGCCGGTGGTGGTATAGTTGCCGATAACCATCATCTCGCCGGTGAGCACAAAACTGTCCTCCGGTTTGGTCGGCGGCATCACCTTATGAATTTTGCAGTTTTTGAAATAGATATGCTCAGGCACCGGCCCTTCAATAAACGGCAGGTTATCCAGCCAAGCGAACATGGTGTTCAGCTCGGAGTCCTCCACCGTAAGAGGGGTGCGGAAGCGATAGCTGCCGCTCACCTTGCAGCGGCGTATCACCGACCCGGGCTGGGATACGCTGTCGATGCCGACCGAGGTATCGACACAGTTGCCGGGCAGCGGATCTTCGACAATGATGTGATTGTCCGGCCCGGATTGATTGACCACCTCTTTGATGATGGTGCGGCCGATCATTTTGCCGGTTTTCTCGTTGTACACCGTAATTTTGTCGCCCGCACGCAGCGGCATCCAATAGGTGCCGCCGAACTCACGGCAGCCCATAACGAACTCCGTATCCGAAATCACTTCGGTCACCTGCAGCATGGTGCAGGACAGATTGAATACATCGTCGAAGACCTTTTCCAGCGTACAGTCCTCCCACACGATCTTCGCGCGGTTTTCCTTCATATGGAAGCCGTCGCGCCAGCCGACCATCGCCATATCGGTGCCCGGTTCCGGCGTCAGGTTGACGTTTTTGAGCAGGAACTCGCCTTTGTTGTAGCGCATATGGAAATTGAAGTGGGTTGCACTCCAGAGATTAAAATCCTTGAAATACAGGTTGGTGGTGTGGGTAACCACCACTGCCCCGCACTCGATCTGCCCCCAGTTAGGCATCGGGGTCAGCAGCTGGCTGCCCGTGCGTCGCATGTAATCGAGCTTGATATCACAAAAATCCTCATTGCGGAACTGGATACGGTAGCGATGGGCATCCGCATCCAGCACCTGAATGTCATTATAAAACAGATGCATACGGTTGACATCCTCACCGGTATACGGCAGCGCGAAGCAATCGCCCGCATCCGTATGGAAATCCTCGGTGATGCCCAGGCTCTCTCTTGTGCGGATATCCACAATACGGTTTTCTTCATCCAGCCGTTCCACATCCGCAACCGCATATACAGGGCGCAGGGTCTTGAAGTTGAAGCCCTGTACCGACATATTGGTTCCTTCGTTGATGTTCAGATAGCTGCGCAGGCCCTTTTCCATGTCCATAATAATGGTCGTGTTGTCCCCTTTGAGGGTGAGATCCCGCTGAAACTGGAAATCAAAAATAGTCCGTGCGCCCGCACCGTCCGACATCAGGTAGCGGCCGTCTTTTTCAAACTCCACGACCGCCGGCGCCCCGGAAGCAATCGCCGCGTCCAGTGCCCGATGCACCGCCGCAAAATCATCGGTCACACCGTCGGCAGCCGCACCGTAATCTTTCACCTTAAACACCGTACCGTTCCCAAACAGGGACAAATCCATTTTCCTCACGCATCCTTTCGCCTTCCCGTCTGCGGAAAAACCTGCTGTACGGCAGGCAAAAACCGCCCTGGAAAGTCCGGACTCACCGCTCATGTTTCTTTATCCGGCGGCGCCCCTTTTCTTTCAGTCTAAATGTACCAAAACCGTCTCGGAATATCAATGATAAATGTTGCACACGTACACGCCATTCTTGCCTCCCGAAATCAGAACGGCGCCCGCAGACCGTTTGATCTGCGGGCGCCGCATCAATTTTTTACTGCTGTCGATCTGGTCTTACGCCTGCTTCTTCTTGCGCAGAACCAGCACCGCCAGGAAGGATACGCCAAGCGCTGCCACCGCCGCGATCGGGAAGACCACACCGGTCTGGCTGCCGCTGCTGTTGTCGTGCCCTTCACCGATCATCTGGATACCGGTCATGGTTGTCTCCTTACCGGCACTGGCCGACACACGTACGTAGGCCTCTTTGCCCTTGAGGTTGTTGACCGCCTCGGTAATCCAGCTGGTGATGATCTTCTCCTCGCCATCGCCCTGCGGCGCAAGAATCGCGCGTCCGTCGATGGACAGATACCAGTTGCCGCGCCGCTGCACGAACTGGAAGTCATGCGTCTTGTCGAAGTCGAAGTTGCTCAGGTAAACCATCGCGTATTCTTTTTCGTTCCACATCGAAAGTCGCAGTGTGGTTTCATTTTCGCGGCCGAGGATGAAGCAGATCATGTTGTTCGCATTGCCCGGGTTCATAAACTGCTCCGCCGACACGGAATAGGTGTCGCCGATGCTGAAGTAGGCCCATTCGCCGACCTCCGGCTTGAACTGCATACGGAAGATATCCTTATCCACCGCGAACACTTCTTTCCAGCCAGCTATACCGGGGATACCGGACACGGTCCAGCCGCTGCCGGTCTTTTCCGCGGTCATGTCGGTGGTCAGATCCCATTCGCCCTCTTCTTTTTCATTCAGGCCGGTTTCCGCCAGATTGAATTTCGGTATGCTGAGTGCATCGCTCGCGAACGCGCGGACATAAGCATCCTTACCCTGCATGGCGTTGAGCACCTCGGTAATCGCGTTGGTGATCAGCCGGTCAGCACCGTCCGCCTGCGGAGAGGTATAGGTCTTACCGTCGACAACCACATACCAGCTGTCGCCGATCTTCGCGAAGCCAAGGGTATGCTCCGCATTCCAGTCAAATTCGCTGATATACGCAATCGCGCGTTCCGCCTGTTTTTCTTCACCGTTTTCCATGTACGTCATATACAAGGAAAGACGCAGATCGGTGGTCGCCGCATCGCCCTCGTTACCGGTACCGCGGCCGAGGATAAAGGTCAGCGCATTGTGCTCGCCGCCCTGAGTCGCCAAACCCGGCAAAACGTTGGTGTCAACTGTGCAGATATTGCTGAAGGTAAGGGACTGCCAGCCGCCGACGGTCGGAACAAACTGCATCTTTACCGACCAGGTCGCCATATCGAACGGAACCTTATACGCCGCATAGCCGTTTCCGGAAAGTGCATAGCCATTTTCACGGTCACCCTCAGCCTTAGCTTCACCGCTGAGCTTCCAGTCGCTGTCATCACTCGGGTGCTGAGTGGCAGTGAAGCGGAAACCGGAGATCGCAAGCGTCCCGCTGGAAGCCTGCATACCCGCAAAGCTGTTCTGTTGAGCGATATTGTCCAGAACCTTCGTGAGTTTTTCGGTCACGCTGGCTTCTGCTGTCGTGTAGAGCTTTCCGTCAACATTCAGATACCAGTTGTTGTCCACTTTGGAGAAGCCGAAGCTGTGCTCCGCCGTGAAATCAAAATTATCAATAATCACAATGGCCTCTTCCTTGGAGATTTCACTGTTCCACAGTGAAACACGCAAGGAAGTATCCGGAATTTCGGTGCCGTTGCCGTGGGTGATAACCAGAGCGAACTGATTTTCCGTAAGATCCGCCAGTCCGCCAAACCCGTCATCCGGGCCGAAGCTCAGCGCAAGCCAGTTGCCCACGCCGGGATCAAAGGTCATGGTCACCGACTGCTCGCCGAGTTTGAGCGGCGTTTTATAGGTCGCTTGCCCATTGCCGGCCACATCATAGCCGTTGGTGGCATCGCCTTCTGCCGTCACGGTGCCGCTGAGCCGCCAGTCGGTTTGTACCTCCGGCGTTTCCGTCGTGACATAACGATATCCAGTGATGGCAAGGTCCACGCCGCCGGCGCTAATCACGCCGGCATAGGTGGGAACGGTCACCATATTTTCCAGCGCTGCCGTCACATAACTGGTGATGCCCTTGCTGCCTTCCAGCGGCTCGGTATACACCCTGCCGTCGATATTCAGATACCAGCTATCTTCTACCTTGCTGAAACCGAAAGCATGCTCTTCGTTCCAGGCAAAATCCGGAATGCGGACGACGCAGCCCTCGCCCTGGCTTGGGCCGCCGGCGACATCGCCGATCCAGATGGACGCACGCAGTTCATTGCCATCGCGACCCAGAATCAGCGTAAGCGCATCTTCAGACGGATTCGTAACGCCGTTCGTCTCACGGCTGGTGGTAAAGTTGATTCCCTGCCACTCGCCGGTGTGATTCAGCTGCAGCTTTACCGACTGTGCGGAGAGATCGATCGGTTTCTGATACTTGGTCTGCGCACCGCCGCTGCCCGCCAGATTAAAGCCGTTTTCACCGTTGTCCTGAATGGTGACCGTGCCGCTCAGGCGCCAGTCACCAACCTGCGAGACGGTGGTGTCCACAAAGCGGAAACCGGACACATTGATTTCCGTCCCCTGCTCGCCACCGGCACTGTGCACACCAGCATACGCCGTGTTGGTACTCATATTGTCAAGTGCCTGCGTAAGCCGGGCTGTAATCCCTTTGCTTTCCTCTGTCGGAGCGGTATACACCACGCCGTCAAAGTTCAGATACCAGTTATTCTCCCGTTTGGTAAAGCCAATCGTATGCTCTGCATTGCGGTCGAAGTTGTCAATATAGGCAATCGCGCTCTCGGCCTCGTTGCCTCCAAGCCATACAGACACGCGCAGTGTCGTCTCGCCGTTAAAGCTGAGCAGCATCGTCAGATTGTCGGCCGATGCATCCAGCAGGCCGGTGGGATCGCTCGTGGTAGTGAAGTTGACTGCCTGCCAGGCTGCGGTATGATTGAACTTCAGCCGCACCGACTGCGTGGACAGGTTGATGGCCTTCTGATATTTGGCTTCAACGCCTCTGTCGCCCACCAAAGTGAAGCCGTTCGCCGCATCGCCTTCGATGGTGGCCGATCCGTTCAGCTTCCAATCCGAAGTCGGATCTTCATTTACCGTGGTGTCCACGAAGCGGAAGCCAGAAACATTCAGCGGGGTTTGTCCTTCACTCATGACCGTAACGTAGGTATTCTTCGCCGCCATATTGTTGAGGGCCGTATTCACCGCAGCGGTAATGCCCTTGCTATCTTCCGCAGGTGCGGTGTACACCACACCATCGATATTGAGATACCAGTTATCTCTTACCTTGGTGAAACCGATGGCGTGTTCCTCATCCCAGGCAAAGTCAGGAATACGAACCACGCAGCCTTCGCCGCTGGCCAAAAAAACAGAGGCACGCAGTTCGTCGCCATCACGGCCCAGAATCAACGTAAGCTTATCCGCCGTCGGCGACTCGACTCCGGTTGGCGTATCATCCACTGCATTGAAGCTTATTCCCTGCCATTTACCAGCCTCGTGAGTAAACCGCATGCGCACCGACTGCGCAGACAGATCAATCGGCATCCGATACGAAGCTTTGGCCCCTGCGCCGCCGGTAACAGTGTAGCCGTTGGCCGCATCGCCGGTAACGGTTGCATCGTTAACATTCCAGCCACCGATAACCGTATGCGGCACCTCGGCAAACTTCAGGGCGGAAAAACTGACGGCATCGCAGCTCAAAAGGGTTACCATCGGCTGCAGAGCCGGATCATTCTCATAAAGCTGAATGATCTCGGTGACATCCGTATCCAGCAGCGTGTCGTCGATTGCCGGATAATAACGCCCATCTTTCTCCGCGAAATGGAAAATATGCTCCTGGCTGAAATCAAGCGGCTTGATGTCGGTGGTGGCCAGATAAGGGCCGCCCGCCGATTCGCTGCTCCAGCGCTGGAACCGCAGATAACTGCCGTCGTCACCTTTCTTTTCCAGGATAAACGACATGCCCTTCGCGGCGTCAAGTGTACTCTTGTTAGGCAGAGCGTTAATCTGCGCCGTACCGATATTGAGGTTAATCCAAACATTATCGTTATAGCTCGCGGTAAACTTAATTTGCAAGTCTTTAAGAGAATAGCCAGTCTGATATGAGCTGGGCTTTCCGGTATCCGCAGACTGCTGCAGCTGCCATCCGGCCGCATTGCCGCCGGCCAGAGCGCTGCCTTCGCCGACATTCCAGCCCAAAACCTTAATGTCAGTGAAATACTGCACCTCATTACCGATACCAGATCCAACGCGCCAGTAAACTTTGGCATCTTTTAGAGCAGCCACGCGATCCGACAACGCCTGGTCGAAATTGGCCGTCTCACCATCAACCGTCAGATAGAATTTTCCTTCTTTTTCGATAAAGCCAATCGTATGCACTGCGTCAAAATCGAAACCGTCTTTTCCGTAAATGGTTCCGATTCCGCCTTGACCGCCCACATTCATCGTTCCGCCGTTCTTGTAAAACTGCAGATCGATATCCGCATTCAACTTGGTATGCGAATTGTCGCTTGCCGCATCAAAACCAAAATAAATCCAGTCTTTTTCAATTGGGAAACGCACCTAAAATTCGTTATTCAGCAGACTGACTGGCTTCTGATAGATGGCATAGCCGTCTCCGCCCATTTTTCCAGCCATCGTGAAACCGCGTTCCTCGCTGCCGGCGACGGCCACCTGCGAGGTGTAATTCCAGTCGGCCGTTTTCTTCGCATCAGCAAAGTTGATGTACGGGAAATTGACACTGGGATCAGACAAAGATTCCATGATCACTCGTTTGCCGTCCATCGCAGCAAGAATCGAGGTGACATCCATGCCATCGGCTTCAAACACCGTGTTGTCCAGCGCAACATACCATTTCCCGTCACGCTCCACAAAATGCAGTGTGTGCGGAATGGTAAAGTCAAACGATATATCATTCGCATAAAGATAGACGCCGCCAGCAGCCCCGGGGGCGCCGTTCGACCAGCGCTGCACAGCCAAAACACTGTCGTTGCGCTTTTCAAGGATCAGACACAAACCGGTTTCACCGAGATCATTCACTCCCGGCAGAGGATTCATATCCTTATCCGACAGGTTGATCGTCCACAGTCCAGCAGCCGCATAATTCGCCACAAACTGCATCTGCAGATCCCGCAGCGAAATATCGGTTTCATATTTGTTTTGAAATTTAGCCTGCCGATCTTGGTTGCAGCCCGCCTGATTCAGCGACCAGCCGTAATCGGCATTGCCGGTTATCGTGCTGCCTTCGCCAAGCGTCCACCCGGTCGTATCATCCGGCTTCCCGGCATAGACCGGGATCAGCGACACAAACATAGTCAGCAGCAGCGCGCAGGCCGACACGACAGCCAAAACTTTGCGCTTCGTCATGAAAATATCTCCTTTCACAAACGTGAAATAATGGAAAGCGGATACATACTGCATAGATATACGCCGCCGAACGGGCAAGCCCCACCCGTTACAGTACAAATGTAACAAAAAGAATTTCAAAAAACAATGGCAAATGTTGCATTAGTAAAGGCGATTCTTGCAATACCAGCCAAAATTGCATAATTGCCAAATGCTGTCTGACCGTAAATTGCTAGTCATTTTAAGAAATACTACTTAAGTATATGAAGGATAATTTACAGGCCAAGGCTCCGTGCAAAAATTGCATAAGTGTTTGCAAGAAACGACATTGTAATCTATAGCATATCGCTATAAAATAAACACGTAAGCATAGATATACTTCCCCCTGTGCTGCAGCAAAGAATCAAGCCCCTGTTTCTTTGCGGCTGCAGTCTTTTCTCCGTGTGAGCGGAGGGCAGGCGCATGTGCGCCACTTTTAAGGAGGAGATTCACTGTGAAACATATCCGCAAGGCATTCGCGGCGGCGGGCATGGCTGCGGTCATTGCCGTCGGCAGCGCAATGTCCGCTTCGGCAGCGCTGGATGACTGGTGGCCCATGCAGGGATTGCCGGTCATCAACGGCAGCGACGCCGGGTATACGATTTCCAGCCCAGGAGACACGGGTGTCGGTTTGGTCAATTATCAGACAACGTTTGATATATTGAAAACAGAAGTTAACTTTACTTTTGATGCCTGGTCGACCGACCCGAATGCGACCGAAATGTGGGCTTATGTGAGCTTTGCTTCAACCACCGACCGTTCCGGCATGGATGATGCTGAAATGCTGCAGTCGATGGAGGCCAATGAAGCGTGCGGCCGGATCGAGCTGATCCTGTGGCATAAGCCGAATAACACCTTTGTTCTGTCGCTGTGGAACGGCGGCGGCGAGGCGGTTATGATGACACTGGATAACTTCGACTTTACCCTGCCGCACAGTCTTTCGTTCCAGGAGAAATTCGACGGCTATTATCTATGCTTTGACGGTGCCCCGCTCGGTGCGGTGAATTTCAATAAATTCCTCGAGCATCATACCGGCGATAACGCCGGTACCACCTATCTGCGTGTCGGCGGGCAGCAGGCGTTTTCCTTCAATGGTCTGAAGTTCGGTGAAGTTATACCGACCACCACAAAGCCGACCACAACCGGAGATCCGAACACGACCACCACCACAGTCGGCCGTCTCGGCACCACGACCACCGCAGGGACGACCACCACCACCGCGGCACAGCAGTCGGAAACCACCGATACCGATGGAAATGCGCTTCCGATGCCGGTAATCATCGGCATTGTCGCCGGTGTTGTCGTGGTAGCCGCTGCCGTTGTGGTCATCGTACTTGTCGTGAAAAAGCGCCGTCCGGCGTCTAAATAACCAAATACCGCGCGTTTTTTCAAAACAGCCGTTCCCCCGGAGGGGAACAGAAAGGGTGAAACAGACTATGAAGAAAGCTTTGGCTATGCTGGCCGGGTTGACGCTGGCAGTTTCCTGTCTGGCAGGCTGCAGCGGCGGCACCGACAGCTCCACGGCTGCTCCCGGCGGCACTGGTCTGGATGGGAATTCGCAGGTTCCCGCCGATCAGGTAACGCTGGAAAACAACTGCTATTCTGCAAACTTTCCGATTGCCAAGGATCAAACCACACTGAAAATCATGGTAAAAGACTATTCCGGCCTGACCGACTATACCAACATGGCGATCAATCAGTGGGTCAAGGACAATATGAACATCGTACTTGAGTGGATTATTGTCCCCGGCGGCTGGGAAGTCAATAATCAGGCCACTCTGGCCTATACCAGCGGTGACCTGCCGGATATTTTCATGGGCATGGCCCCGCTCGGCTATGACTTCCATTGGGAACACATCGAGGCGGGTGATATCTGGGATTTGACCCCCTACCTCACCAAATACGCTCCGAATGTAATCAAGATGTTCCAGGAAGTGCCGCAGGCAGAATACCTCTGCAAGGGCTATGATGGAAATATCTATATGCTGCCGATGGCGCGCAATTACGACAACGACACCGGCCGTTATGCCTCCTCGCTGATCATCAACACGACCTGGCTGGATAACCTCGGCCTGGATGTGCCGACCACCACCACGGAATTCCGTGATGTGCTGCGTGCGTTCAAAACCGGCGATCCGAATGGCAACGGCATCGCGGACGAAATTCCGCTGGAGCTGGATTCCGATAACAACCGCGTAGGCCTGCCCAACGGTGCCTACGGCGCTTTCGGTATGCCGGTATACTATGAGCTGACCTATGTCGACGACGAGGGCACCGTGCATTATGCGCCGATTGAAGACAATTACCGCCGCTGCCTGACCTATTATCGCGACCTGTTCCGGGAAGGTCTGGTTGATCCGGATTGGTATAATCAGGATATGACCGCTGTCCGTCAGAAGGCTAACGGCCCGGTTTCGACCATCGGCGCTTTCTTCGGCGGAGCGGAAAGCCTTGTCAGCCTGGAGCGCTTTGTAGATGAATATGCGATTATCCCGCCGCTGTCCGACGACCAGGGCAACTGCACCTGGACCTGTCAATACACCGAATCCATCTGGCCGGAGTGGTTCATGGTGACCAAGGCCTGTAAGTATCCGGAAATTGCAGTGCGTTTTGCCGACTATTTCTACAGCGTGGAAGGCAGCTACACGGCGCTTTACGGACCTCCCGGTGAAGATAAGATCTGGTATGTCGGTGAAGACAAACTCGTGCATTTCACCGAGAGCGAAGACGGCCGCAGCATTGAAGAACGCGCTTATGAGTATACCCCGGGCTACCCGATGCCCCACTTCCGCGGCAAGGACTTCATGGCGGCAGAATACAAGGAAACCGACGAAAGCAAGATGACCCTGCGGGAAAAAATCGGCCGGCAGAATGAACAGAAGATGCTGGAATACTATGAGCCGGTGATGCCGAAGAATCCGCTGAACAAGTCGAAATCCTCGCTCGAGGATATGTTGACCAGCAATATGATTCGTTCGGAAATCAACGATCTTCAGTATACGTCCCGTAAAGATTTCCTGCTTGGCACCGCCAGCATTGAGAACGAATGGGACCGCTACATCTCCAACATGAAGCGGTTCGAGGTGGACACTTATATTGAGATCATGCAGAAGAGCTACGACGACTATCAGGCATGGCTCAACGGTTGATCCGCAGACCAACGCAAAGATAAAAAACCTCAGGCAGATTAAATCTGCCTGAGGTTTTTTTCATACGCATACGCGCGCTCATGTATAATCTGCCCTAAGCGGAAAACACTAACCGCGAAATAGGCGGCGTTGTGCCGTTTTGCCGCGGCATAAGCCCCGGTTCGGGAAAGGAATGAGCATTTCTATGGATTGGATGATGCTGCTGAAAGCGTTTTTGGTCGGCGGTGCGATCTGCGTTGTCGGTCAGCTGCTGATCGACCTGACCAAACTCACCCCGGCGCGGATCCTGGTACTGTTTGTCACTCTGGGCGTTGCACTTACGGCGGTCGGCCTGTATGAGCCACTGGTCAAGTTTGCCGGTTCAGGAGCCGCCACACCGCTGACCGGCTTCGGTTATTCGCTGGCCAAAGGCGTACAGGAAGCCGTCGCCGAGAAGGGGTTGATCGGCGCGCTGTCCGGAGGCATCACCGGCACAGCGGCCGGCATTGCCGCGGCGATTGTTTTCAGCTATCTGTGTGCACTTGTCGCACACTCCGGCGATAAATCGTAAAGCAAAACGAGCGGCCATGCGGCCGCTCGTTTTGCTTTGACCGTTATAATCGGCCGTTTGCCATAATTTCCACAACCGCAAAAATCTCCTGCCTTTTCTGCATGGGTACAGACTCCAACACCGCCGACAACCGGGTCGCCTGAGCAACATACGCTTTATCCAGTACATCGGTAAGCAGAGCGTACTTCCAGTACATTGGCGATCCGGATAAAATTCTCGAACGTTGGATAATTTGCCCCGCGCTCAATATTGGAAATGGATGTGCTGCTCAGAGATACCTTTTCCGCCAGTGTCTCCTGGCTGATGCCGGCCTTTTCCCGACACTTCTGGATTCTTCTTCCAATGCTGCGCCGCATGATAGCCCTGCTGGCCGTCATATGATCAACTCCTTTCAGAAGTATCCTAGCATCTCTGGATTCGTTTGTATGCAACCTGTTTGACTGTTGCCGACACCACAATGACACCAAACGTGCATCGTACGGGATTTTTCTTATCAAAACGGGGTATTTTCTGTCCGCGCATCGCCAAACAACAGGCGTTCCGGCCGTGAGGCCGGAACGCCTGTTGTTTACTCCATATTCCCGGTCAGCGCCATCAGCGCCGCAAGTGCGGCGACCGGAGCCGTTTCACACCGCAGAATCCGCGGTCCGAGAGTGGCGAAAGCCGCGCCTGCCGCCCTGAGGTGTTCCACTTCCCGGTCATCGATACCGCCCTCCGGACCGATGACCAGCGCCGCCTCACGCATGCCGGCATCCGCCAGCGTACGCAGCGGCCGGCCGCCGCCCTCATAAAACACTATCACCGTCTGCCCCGCCATATCCTGCAAGGCCTGCCGAAAGGGCACCGCCGGCAGAACCCGCGGCTGTATGCCGCGCCCGCACTGCCCGGCCGCCTCGTCCGCAATCCGCTGCCAGCGCTCCTGTTTTTTGGCGTCGTTTGCGCCCAGACGGGCGACGCTGCGGGACATTTCCACCGGCACGATTCGCTGCACGCCGAGCTCGACCGCCTTCTGCACGATCCAGTCCATCTTGTCACCCTTAGGCAGCCCCTGATACAGCGTGACCTGCACGGTTGGCTCCGCCGTTGTCGCCTGGCATTCCTCCACCCGCAGCACCACCGCATCGCCGTCAAACCCATCGATCACGCAGGCGTAATCGGTACCGGCGCCATCACAAAGAATCAGATGCTCCCCCTCCCGCATGCGCAGGGCGCGGCGGATATGAACCGCATCCTGTCCGGTAATGCGCGCCGGTTCACCGGCACACAGCCGCCCGGGAAGGGCGGCAAAAAAACGCGGCATAGCGATGCCATCCTTTCTTTTCAGTCTTCGGTCAGCCGGCGGATGATCTCCCCTGCCAGCAGCAGTCCCGCCGTCGACGGGACAAACGAGATGCTCGCCGGTACCGGCCGGCCGCCATTTTCCGGGCTGCCGGCACGCACCGGCGGCTCATCGGAATAAACCACCGTCACACCGGCAATTCCGCGCCGCGACAGTTCCCGGCGCATCACCCGGCACAGCGGGCATACGCTGGTTTTTTCGATCGGCGCCACTTTAAAGCGGGTCGGGTCAAGCTTGTTGCCGCAGCCCATCGCGCTGATCAGCGGGATCGCCCTGTCGCGGCATTCCTGCGCGAGAGCCAGTTTGGCGCTCACCATATCGATGCAGTCCGCCGCGAAATCACAGCCGCTGAGAAAATTCTGCGGCTGATCCGGCAGATAGTAGGCCGTATGTGCCTCCACGCGGCAGTCCGGGTTGATATCCTGCACCCGCTGCGCCATCACCTGAGCCTTGCTTTGCCCCAGCGTGGAGTGCAGCGCGACCAGCTGACGGTTCAGGTTGGTGAGGGAAACGGTGTCGCCGTCCACCAGCACCAGCCGCCCGACGCCGGCACGCGCGAGCGCTTCCGCGGCAAACGAGCCGACACCGCCCAGACCGAAAACCGCCACTGCGCTGTGCGCGAGCCGGTTCACCGCCTTTTCCCCGATAAGCATCTGCGTGCGGTCTCTCCAGTCCTCCACCAATCGGCCCTCCCTGTCAGCCGGCATAGCGGCAGCACAGACAAATCCAGCCGCCCTGCTCCCGTCGTCCGATTACCGTAAACCGGGCGTCGGTGAGTGCCTTCTGTACATCCGCTTCGCGGGTGTCGATGATGCCGGAGACGATATACACGCCGTCCGGCTTCAAAAAGCGGGGAATCGCCGGGGAAAGCTGAATGATCGCGTCTGCAACGATATTCGCTGCCACCACGTCATAGGTGCCCTCCACCTTTTCGACCAGATCGCCTTCCAGGATGGTGAGCTGCGGTGCGGAAAAACCGTTGAGCTGTCCGTTTTCCACCGCCGTACGCACCGCCAGCGGATCAATATCCACACCGACCGCCTGCTTTGCACCGAGCAGCAGCGCGGCGATGGACAAAATGCCGCTGCCGCAGCCCACGTCCAACAGCGTGCATCCGGGCTTTACCACCGTTTCCAGCGTTTCCAGCACAAGCCTCGTAGTGTCGTGGCCGCCGGTGCCGAATGCCATGCCCGGATCGATGGTCAGCACCCGGCGTCCGCCTGCCTCGGCTTCGGGCTCCCATGTCGGCTGAATGAGCAGCCGCTCACCGACCGGCAGCGGCTTGAAATACGCTTTCCAGCCGTAAGCCCAGTCTTCTTCCTTCACCGACGAGGTCATTACCTCGTTATCGATGCCTGCCGCCGCATAGCGTTCCCGCAGGAACGCCACCGCCTCAGCCGGATTTTCGTCCGGGGGCAGATACAGATGCAGCACGCTGTGGGTGCGGTCACGCGCCAGAAGTTCCTCGTCGATCAGGTCGATATGCGCGATCTCCCGCGCCCCCTGCTCCACATCGCTGTAATCCTCCACATATAAGCCGTACGGCACCACCATATGCGCGATATCCGACGCGCGGTCGGTGTCGGCGGTCGCCACACGGATGCAAACCTCTGTCCAGTCCATTCCGTCCACAGCTTTCCCCTACCTTCTGCACTCGAGATATTTTTCCAGTTCCCGGCAGTCGAGTCCCGCCTGCGCGGTCAGATATCCGGCCAGCTGCTCCGCGATCCCGCGGCAGCCGAACGGCTGGTTGCTTTCGATGTTCAGCGGCATCACCGGATCGTGTACGCTCAGCCGCAGCAGTGCCCAGCCGTCGCCGTGTTCCCGGTCAAAAATGACCCGTACGCCTTCCTGGCTGTCGGGTGCGAGCGGCCAACCCTGCTGTGCCGCATGCGCCTCCAACCCGGTGAGCACCTGCTCACCGTAAGCGTGAAAATCCGGCATGGTAATCGCGAACCGCAGCTCTTTGCCCTCCAGCGGCTCCGGCAGGTCGCTGAGCAGGTCGTCAATAGTCTTTCCCTCTTTGCGCAGCTGCATGGCTTTGATAACCACCAGCGTCATCAGATAGGCGCCGTCGTCGAGGAAATAGTTGTCCTTCACCGCGGCATGGCCGGAGGTTTCGATCGCGAGCGGTGCACAAACACCCGCCTGATTCAGGCGGATGGCCTCGTCGATCACGTTGCGGTAGCCGCGTTTGAAGCGGCAGTGTACCCCGCCGAGCACCTGCTCGATGAACACCTTTAACCCATCCGAGGTGATCGAATCGGTCACCACCGTACCGCCCGGATACTGTTCGAGCACGATCGCGCTCGCCAGCGCCACAAGACGGTTGCGGTTGATTTCCCGGCCGGCAGCATCCACGCAGCCGGCGCGGTCGACATCGGTGTCGAAGATGATGCCGAGATCGGCTTTTGCCTCCAGCACGGCACTACAGACCGACGCCATCGCGTCTTCATTTTCCGGGTTCGGAATATGGTTGGGGAAACGGCCGTCGGGCTCGAGGAACTGGCTGCCGGAGACGTCTGCGCCGAGCGGTTTCAGCACCTGCGACGCATAAAAGCCCCCCGCACCGTTGCCGGCATCCACCACAATGTGCATGCCGGTCAGCGGCTGTTCCTGCTCTGTCGTACCAAGCGCGTCACAGATCCGGCGGCGCAGCCCGGCGGCATACTGCGGCATGTAGTCGGCTTTCTCCAAGCGACCGGCCGCATCGCCCGTTATAAAATCTCCATCCTGCGCGAACTGCAGGATCTCTTCGATTTCCGCACCTTCCAGGCCGCCGGAAATACGGGTATCGGATACCGCGCAGAAAAATTTCAGACCGTTGCGGTCAAAGGGGTGGTGGCTCGCCGTGATCTGAACCGATCCGTCACAGCCAAGATCCACCGTCGTCATAAACATCGCCGGCGTTGAGGCCATGCCGCAGTCCAGCACCTGCACACCGCAGGCTGTCAGCGCCTCGCTTACCGCCGCCGCAATACGCGGGCCGGACAGGCGGGAATCGCGGCCCACCGCGATTTTCAGGGTGGATGCATCCTTTCCGGTGTAGCCGGCCAGCCAACGGACGAAACCTTTCGCGATTCGCTGCACTACCTCGTCCGTGAGGTCGATCGGACTGTTGTCTACCGATAATGCGGTACCGCGGACATCGGTTCCGCTCTTGAGATGTTTCCACTGTTGTGTCAGCATGCTGTATCCCCCTATCCATTTCTGCCTATCAGTATACCCTGTCCGGGCATCCCTGTCAATTTCTTCCCCTTTCTTTGCCGGGAAGTTTATCGGGGCGCTGCCCCGAACCCCGTTCAAGAACTTTCTTAAAAGAAAGTTCTTGAAAATCTCAAAGAACCCTGATTTCTTCCGGGGTTCCCTTAAGGGGAGCCCCGGAAGAAATCAAAGTTTTTGGGGTCTCAGGGGCTTTTTTCAAAAAGCCCCTGAACAGACTCCGGGCAATTCTCCGGTCAAGCTCCGGCAAAGAAAGGGGAAGAAATTGACAGGGATGGGCATGCTATATACGAAGGAGTGTGCGCACAATGGAAGAGATCATACGGCTCGAGCACATCAGTAAAATCTATCACCCCGGCGAAAACGAAATCCGCGCCCTGTCGGATGTTTCGCTGACCATTCATAAAGGGGAATTTGTCGCCATCGTAGGACAATCCGGTTCGGGAAAATCCACTCTGATGAACCTGCTCGGCTGTCTCGACACGCCGAGTGAAGGCGCCTATATTCTCGAAGGCAGCGATGTATCCACTCTATCGGATCATCAGCTTTCGGCCATACGCAACCGGCAGATCGGCTTTATTTTCCAGGGCTTCAACCTCATCCCCAGCCTGACCGCACTGGAAAACGTCGAGCTTCCGCTGATCTACCGCGGCATCGGCCGTGAAGAACGCCGCCGAACCGCGCGGGAGAGCCTCGAACGCGTGGGACTGGGCAACCGGATACGGCACCGTCCCGCCGAAATGTCCGGCGGCCAGCAGCAGCGGGTCGCCATCGCCCGTGCGATCGCGGCGCACCCGCCCATCCTGCTCGCCGACGAGCCAACCGGGAACCTGGATTCCGCCTCCGGCGCTGACGTCATGGAAATCCTGCGTTCGCTCAACCGGGACGGCCATACCGTCATCCTCATCACCCACGACTCCGGCATCGCCGCCACCATCGACCGCGTGGTGCATATTCAGGACGGCCAAATCGTTTCCGACGGTTCCCGGATACCCGACAGCGTTTAAGGGCAGGCTTTTTCGGGAAAATCATTGCGTTTTTCGGATAAAAATGGTAGTATAGGATTTTGGCAAATCCTTTATCCGGCCAAGACGCCGAATTCTGCTCCTGGAGGAATTGAGCTTGCCGACGCTTCAACAAGAAATCGAAAAACGGCGTACCTTTGCGATCATTTCGCACCCGGACGCCGGCAAAACCACCCTGACCGAAAAACTGCTGCTGTACGGCGGCGCGATCGCTCTCGCCGGTACGGTCAAAGGCAAAAAAAATACCAAACACGCGGTTTCCGACTGGATGGAGATCGAAAAGCAAAGAGGTATCTCGGTGACCTCGTCGGTGATGCAGTTTCACTACGACGGCTGCTGCATCAACATTCTCGACACCCCCGGCCACCAAGACTTTTCGGAGGATACCTACCGCACCCTGATGGCGGCGGATTCCGCCGTCATGGTCATCGACGCCTCCAAAGGCGTCGAGCGGCAGACGCGTAAGCTATTCAAGGTCTGCGTGATGCGGGACATCCCGATTTTCACTTTTATCAATAAGATGGACCGTGAGGCGCGCAGCCCCTACGACCTGCTCGATGAAATCGAAAAGGAGCTTGGCATCGCGACCTATCCGATGAACTGGCCGATCGGTTCCGGCAAGGAGTTCAAGGGCGTATATGACCGGGAGCATCGGGAAATCCTTTCCTTCGTCGCGAACAACGGCTCGCAGGAGGTGGAGGCGGTGCATGCCGATCCGTCGGATCCCGCGCTCGGTAAACTTATCGGTGAAGATCACCGGCAGACGCTCGCCGACGACATCGAGCTGCTTGACGGAGCGAGCGTGCCGTTCGATAACGACGCAGTGCGGCACGGCAAGCTGTCGCCGGTGTTTTTTGGCTCCGCGCTGACCAACTTCGGTGTCGAGCCTTTCCTGAAGGAATTTCTGCGGCTGACCACCCCGCCGCTGCCGCGGGAAACCGAGGACGGCGCGGTGGATCCCTTCGATGAGCATTTTTCCGCGTTTGTGTTCAAAATCCAGGCGAATATGAACAAGGCGCACCGCGACCGCATCGCGTTTATGCGCATCTGCTCCGGCCGGTTTGATAAAAACATGGAGGTGCTGCATACCCAGGGCGGCCGCCGCATGCGTCTGTCCCAGCCGCAGCAGCTCATGGCCCAGGAACGCGAGGTAATCGACGAGGCCTACGCTGGAGATATCATGGGCGTATTCGATCCCGGCATTTTCTCGATCGGCGATACGCTGTGCGACCCCGCCAAGCCGGTACGCTTCGGCGGCATCCCGACCTTTGCCCCGGAGCATTTCGCCCGGGTGCGGCAGGTGGATACCCTCAAGCGCAAACAGTTCGTCAAGGGTACCACCCAGATCGCGCAGGAAGGCGCCATCCAGATTTTCCATGAACCGGGTTCCGGCATGGAAGAAGTGATCGTCGGTGTGGTGGGCACGCTGCAGTTTGACGTGCTGGAATACCGGCTGAAAAACGAATATGCAGTGGACATCATCCGCGAGGGCCTGCCGTATCAGTACCTGCGCTGGATTGAGAACGAGGATATCGACGTCAAAACGCTTGATATCACCTCGGATACCAAAATTATACAGGATTTCCGTGACCGTTACCTGCTGCTGTTCACCAACAGCTGGAACATCACCTGGGCACTCGAGCATAATAAAGGACTTGAACTTTCGGAATTCGGCGGAGCGAAATTTTAGTTTCTTCTTTTGTGAAAAGCCGGCGCTGTCAAAAAACAGCGCCGGCTTTTCATCTTAAATCCTTAATGCTTTTTTCTCTTTTGACCGGCTTTCAGCACGCCGATCGCTGTTGCCGCGAGCAGCGCTGCGCCGGCAGCAGTTCCCATCACACCAGTGTCCGCACCCCCGCCGGAGGTATCTTCGGCAAGCAGCTTATCCAGAGCCTCTCTCGCCGCCAGCAGATCGTCTGCGTTGCTCACCAGCAGGCGCGCTTCCGCCGACAGTGTCTTCCAGACAGCCTCTGCTTCTTCAATAGCGGTACGGCTTTCCTTGGTGATTGTCCCCAGTGCATCAATAGCTTTCACCAGTTCAGCTGCCGTTTCCGCTTCGGTAATCAGGACATCCCGGCCTTCATAGCAGGGACTTTCCCCGCCGTGGAATCCGAGCAGATCGACCGAGAAGGTGTTTGCCGCCTCCCAGGCGGACAGGGTCACATAACAGGCTTCCGGCCTGGTCAGCCCAGGCGCGCGGGTGAAAGTTTCTGCGGGTATCACGCCAGTAACTCCTGCCACTGTCAGTGCATACGAACCGTCGTCGCGCGCCGTCAGTTTTACATCCCAGGCGCGCTTGCCGAGCGCCTGTGCCGTCAAACGCGAATCCCGCAGAATCACCTGCCCGCCGGGTTCCGCAGTCACCGTACCCTCCGCAAAATTGATAATCAGCATCACCGTCGGATATGGCGGGTTGCTGCTGTCAAAATCCTTCTGGGCGGCATCCGCCAGAATCAGCGACAGTCGGGCATTTTCGCCGGTGACGTTCAGGTTGCGGAACAGCAGGTGCAGACCGTCCAGCTGAATGGCCGGAGACAGGCCCAAGCGCATGTTGCTCGAGGCATTTTCCCACGCAAAGCGGATTCCGCCGTCCGGAGCATCCTGATACGACAGGTTTTCTGGCCACCAGTTAGTACCGATGATATGATCGGCCGCATGCGGCGAATATAGACGCTCATCCAGCGCGATATAAAATGCCTTGAGCGCGTCTTCCGCCGCTTCCAGCGTGTCCAGTCCCTCCACCAGCTGTTTCTGGTCATAGGTCAGCGCATCATAGGCAGCGCGCGCCGCCACAATCGCCTCCCGGCTTTCCGCCGTCACCATACCGATTTGGCCAATCAGCTGCGAAACCTCTTCCGCCTTCTGCCGATCCTCCTCACCGGATGATTCCATCACAAAGGAAATCGCCTCACTCGCATTTCCCCAGGAATCCAGCGCGGTTACCTTTACGGTATACGGCCGCGCTGTCGTGACGCCGCTCAGCGTGACCGAATGCGTATCGGGCATATCGTCCACATCCGGGGTTTTCCAGAAACCGGACAGTGACTCGAACCGCTGTACCGGCGCACCGTCCTTAAGCAGCTCAATCCGATAGCTGAACACCATGTCGTCGTCTGCCGCCGTGCCAAAAGTAAGTTCCACACGTTCCTCGCCGACCTGGCGGGCGGTTATCTGTGCTCCACTCTCAAACTCAGGCGCGCCGCCGATCTGCGCGCGCGCGCTGGTGTAATACAGCAGGTGAGAACCGTCCGCCTGCGGAGCGGGGATCACCCAGGGCTGTTTGATTACCTCATCCTCCAGGAAGTTCAGCCGGGTGACCCGAATATTGCCCTGTGCGTCCACCTCCATGAGGGTACCCATCGACAGGCTGTAGCTGCCCTCCAGCAGCCACGGTGGTACCGACTCCACATACTGGTTCGGCATGCCCATATACTGAACGGCGCCCACATGCACCGAGGTGAAATCGGTTTGCATGATCGACCGCTCATCCGCCAGGGCATAGTGCGAATGCCCACTGAGCACCACCGCCTGCGGATACTGCTTGAGCAGGCTGTTCAGTCCTGTCGTACCGCCGTCGCTGCCGTATACGGTGCTGCGTACCGGCGCATGGGTGACGATGAAGATGGCTTCGCCATCGTATGCCGCGTCTTCCACAATATCGCTCAGCGTTTCGGTCAGCCAGGCGATGGTGGCATCGCTGTAACCCTTGGCTGTGTAATCGCATTCCACCGCTACAAAGTGGTAATTGCCCACTTTCATATGCCGGTTGGCCTGCTCCCGGGCCGCCTGCTGATTCAGATCATAGCGGTAGAATCGCTCTCCGAGCATATCGTAAAACACCGTGGCGTTGGAGCCGCCGGAACTGTCATGATTGCCCAGACAGAAAAACAGCGGCAGATCATCCGGCAGATTATCCTCAAACACCTTTCTGATCACCGGAATCTCAGCGGTCGATTCCCCGTATACAACATTATCGGTGATATCCCCGGCGATAATCAGGGCATCCAGCCCGTTTTTCGCCCGCTCCTGCAAAACACGGAGCGCTGTGGGGACATTGGGGCTGTTGTGCGTGTCGCTGATCGCACCGAAGCTCAGCACGATGTTCTCCTCATCGAAATCCACCGTCTGCTGTGACAGACACAGCACCCGATACAGCGTTTCCGCCTCCACGAGCGCGGACAGGTTCCCCACCATCACTTTCAGTTCTCCCAATGCCTCATATGCCGCACGGATGTCCGCCAGCTTCCGTCCGCACGCTTCATCCGCCGTCACCGTGCCGATCTGGCGGATGCTCTCGATCACCGCATCCACCTTGGCAAAGTCTTCTTCACCATAGTCCGCCAGACAGGGAGCGGCACCGTCGTGTACCGCCGCCAGATCGACCGACAGCGTACAGGAACCATAACCTGACAGCGAAAAATAACATTTGCTCAGATCGGTCAAACTGACCGCTGCCTCCACCTGTGCCCTGGTCAGCGTGCCGCTGACCCCTGCCACCGTCAGCGTCCGGTTACCTTCCATATCCGGAGCACTGATTTTGAAATCCCATTCCTTGCCCGCGAGATTTTCTGCTTTGAGTCTGTCGCTTTGCAGAATGGTTTCATAAGACGGCTAAACCTTGACGGTACCGGTATCTGTGTCGATCCAGAACATCAGCACCGGATTGTTGCCGGAAAAATCCGGAACCGTTTTATTGCCGATAATCAGTGCAAACGTGCCCTTGCCCGCCTGCACCTCCCGGAGATTGTCAAACGTCAGATGCAGACCGTCCAGCGTAAAGCTGCGGCTGGCCATGCCGCCGCGCACATTGGTCGCCGCATTTTTGAACGTGAACGTCACCCCTCCGGCCGCGCTGTCCGAAAATGCGATCTTATCGCCCCAGCCGGTATATCCCAGTTTCATGGAGGCTGAGGAGGGGGCGTAGTACTGCCGGTCTTTCGTGCCGGTGGAGATTTCCCCGCTTATGCCCTCCTGGGAGGGAACTGTGCCGTCATGCACCGCCACCAAATCAATTGCCAGCGTACAGGAACCTATACCAGACAACGAAAAATAACATTTACTCAAATCGGTCAGACTGGTCGCCGCCTCCACCTGTGCCCTGGTCAGCGTACCGCTGACCCCTGCCATTGTCAGCGTACGGCTGCCGTCCGCATCCGGCGCACTGATTTGGAAATCCCATTCCTTGCCCGCGAGATTCTCCGCTTTGAGCGCATCGCTTTGCAGAACGGTTTCATGGGACGGCTGAACCGTGACGGTACCGGTATCCGTGTTGATCCAGAACATCAGCACCGGATTGTTGCTGGAAAAATCCGGAACCGTTTTATTGCCGATAATCAGTGCAAACGTACCCTTGCCCGCCTGCACCTCCCGGAGATTGTCAAACGTCAGATGCAGACCGTCCAGCGTAAAGCTGCGGCTGGTCATGCCGCCGCGCACATTGGTCGCCGCATTTTTGAACGTAAACGTCACCCCGCCGGCCGCGCTGTCTGAAAATGCGATCTTATCGCCCCAGCCGGTATATCCCAGCTGGAAATCTGCTGCCGCAACCCCGTAATGTACCCTGTCACCGGATACATCGGCGGCTCCGGCACCGGCGATCAGCCCGGAAAACGGCTGAGCCAAACTGCCGGCAAAAAACACGCACGCACACAGCACCCGCCAAAAAGCGGCAAAACGGCGTTTTCCCTGTTTCATCCTGTCTCCCCCTTATTCTGTCGATTGTATTTTCAGTATACCAATCCGGAAAAAGAAAAGGTAGGATTATCCGGCAGAAAATTTTATATTAACACATGCGATCCGGCAATAAAATGTAAAAAACTGGATTTGTAAATCCTTTATGGATAGTCTATACTGGAATTAATTTCTTATATCATTCGATTTGGAAAGGAGAAAAGGGCATGAAAACCATTTTAGGCCGGCGGTATCTTCCGCACGCCTTTCCACTTGAAGTGCTGCACTGTGTCCATGTGGAACGTCCTAGTACGCTGGTTATGCACTCCCACGATTTTGCGGAACTTACCGTTGTACAGTCCGGTCACGCCGTTCACCATGTACGGCTTCCCGACGGCACAGCTTTTTCCTATCCGCTGTCGCCCGGACAGGTATTTCTGGTCAATCTTGGGGAAGAGCATACCTTCGCTTTGCAGGGAGAACCGCTAACAGTGGAAAACATTCTGTTCGATCCCACCATCCTTCGGTATCTTCCTGTACAGATGAATGAAAATCTGTCCGGAGCACAGCTGCTTTTCAGCCCATCCCTGCCTTATGCCGAACGGTATCCCTTTCACCCAATCACCGACCCTATGCGGCTGGAGCTTCTGGGAACCTATATCCGCCTGCTGAATCGGGAAACTTCGGGCCGTTCGGCAACCGGCGATGCCGCCTGCCTGCTGCTGTTTTTTCTGCTGATCAACACCATCGGACGCTTTCTGGAAGAACACGCCGGTCCGGTCGGACACTATGCCGGTCCGCCGCACATTCTCCGTATCATCGATCATCTGGAACAGCACTATAACGAAGACCTGACACTGGAAAAGCTGGCGCTGGATTCCGGATACAGCGTGCGCAGTCTCACGGCACAGTTCAAGCAATGTACAGGCGAAACCGTTATCGGCTTCCTGCATCGCCTTCGCATCGAAAAAGCGTGTTATTATCTGTCCTGCACCGCCATGAGCATCACCGAAATCGCGCTGTCGGTCGGGTTCAATAATCTTTCCTTCTTCAATAAGGTGTTCAAAGCACAAACCGGACAGACCCCTTCCCAGTATCGTACCGCTCTCAAGCACTCCCTATGCACCAGTCCTCTGAAGATAAGATAAGCCGGTCCGAACCTGTCCCGCCTCCTTTGGAACAGGCCGTCGCCCGTCTGCGTTTTCGTCCTTGATGGTATGAGGTATCTCGTGCCTTTTACCCGTCTTGTGCCAAAACAGCGGTCGAACAATTTCGGAGAGCGGAAGAACGACGGGGCAAGGCGCCTAAGCGCGGCATGCTGCCGCATGCCAAGAGAAGGCAACGACGACACGTTTTTCTTCCTCCCCCAAAATCGGGTCGTGTTCGTGCCCGCTTATCTTAAGCCCTCCGCTGAGCCAGTAAAATAAATACCAACAGGAAGCTGTTCTATGGAAAAAGACAGATGGCTAAAACCATCTGTCTTTTTGTTTTATTCCCAAAAAAACACATACCATCGATTAACAAGGGAAATTACACCGGATGGCGGTCAAAAGTCTTGCTGGCAAGGTCACAGGATGCAGGCGGGCTGACGCCCACCGAATCCGAGAACGACGGCAGCGGGACTTTTGACCGCCATCCGGTCTTTCAGAGTTTTTCGAGTGGAAAAAGGGAAGCTGACAAGGCGAACGAGGCCGCCGGGCTGGCGCCCGGCAACGAGGACAATGCTGTCAACGCCTGCTTTTACCTCGAAAAACCGCAAGTTCCTTTGTTAACCGATGGTACCAAAGTGTATGGGCTTTTATTTATTCCCCGCGGTTCATCAGCGCGGAAAACGCCTTGTGCGCCATATAGACGTCAAGCTTGGAAACCACTTCAAACGGTGCGTGCATCGACAATACAGGTACGCCCATGTCCACAGTATCGACATCGAGGTTGGCGATATACATCGCCACCGTACCGCCGCCGCCGGCGTCCACCTTGCCGAGCTCGCCGATCTGCCAAATGATGCCCTGGCCGTCCATCAGCCGGCGCACCCGGCCCATCAGCTCTGCGGAAGCGTCCGAGGTACCGGACTTACCGCGGGAACCGGTGTATTTGGTCAGTACCACGCCCTGATTGAGCTGCGCGCAGTTGCGCAGTTCCGCCACATCGGGATAGATCGGATCGAAAGCGGCGTTTACGTCGGCCGACAGGCACACCGAATTCTGCAGCACATGCCGCCCTTCCTCGCCAAACGCCGCGGCAATATCCGCGATAAAGTAACGCAGGAACGCCGACTGCATGCCGGTATTGCCCTCGGAACCGATCTCCTCCTTGTCCGCCAGAATGGTCACCGCGGTGAAGGCCGGATTGTTCAATCCCAAAATAGCCGTCAGCGCCGGATAGGCGCATACGCGGTCATCGTGCCCGTAGGCGCCTATCATGCTGCGGTCAAGCCCGACATCACGCGCGCGCAGCGCCGGCACCGCTTCCAGCTCCGCCGACAGAAAATCGGCCTCTTCCATACCATATTTTTCCTCGAGCAGCTGCAGGATGCGCAGTTTGACCATTTCGCTGCCTTCGTCGTCCCGGAACGGCCGGGAGCCGATGAGGATGTTCAGATCCTCACCGCGGACAACCTCAGTCGCGGTGCGTTTCATCTGCTCTGTCGCCAGATGCGGCAGCAGATCGGTCACGCAGAACACCGGATCACTCTCATCCTCACCGATGCAGACGTTCACCGCCGAACCGTCCCGGCGGACGATCACGCCGTGCAGCGCCAGCGGCAGCGCCGTCCACTGGTATTTTTTGATCCCGCCGTAATAGTGGGTGTCAAAATACGCGAGATTGTGATCCTCATACAGGGGGTTGGGTTTGAGATCCAGCCGCGGAGAATCGATATGCGCCGCTGCGATCGAAATACCGTCGGTAATCGGCCGGCTGCCGATCACCGCGAGCACCAGCGACTTGCCGCGGTTGCTGTAATACACCTTGTCTCCGGCCTTCAGCGGCGCCTTCCGGTCGAAGGCACGGAAACCCGCCGCTTCGGCAGCCGCCACCGCAGCGCGCACCGCTTCCCGCTCGGTTTTGGCCGCGTCGAGGAATTTCTTGTAATCCTCACAATACCGGTCGGCCTGTGCGATTTCCTCCTCGGAGAGCTTCATCGCGGCCTGCGTCGGCTTATAGCAAAGCTTCTCCTGCAAAAGCGCCGCAGCGCTTTTTTCCTTTTCCATGTACAATCCATCCTTTCCCGTTCTCGGTATTATTGTCTGCCGAAAGCCTTCATTCTATGCCATACAGATGTCGATACATTTCCTGTGCCTTGAGCACCTTTTCCACATACTGCCGCGTCTCCGGATACGGAATTTCCTTCAGCGTGCGCCCGTCGTCTGAATACATCTCGTCGGTCAGCCAACGGTTGACATTGCCCATGCCGGCGTTATAGGCGGCAAGCGCGGTTTCCCGCACCCCGTACATCTCCTCGAGCAGGGCGAGCACGCACGAACCGTAATGTATGCTCGTCTGCGGATCGAAGCGTTTTTCCTGCGGCAGCTCCTCTTCCACTCCGCAGCGATACTGCGCCCAGCTAAAGGTGTCCTCGGTCAGCTGCATCAGCCCGACCGCACCGGCGGAGGAAACCGCATCAGGATTGAACTCGCTTTCGGTACGGATCACCGCATACAGAAGAGATGGCGGCAGCTCGTATTCCTCCGCATACGCCTCCACATACGCCTCATACTCCACCGGATACGCGCTGCGCATGTAGCGGATGTAGCCTACACGCAGCCCCCATGCCGCCAGAGCCAGCAGCACGAGCAGCAGCACAAGTTCCAGCCATACCGGTATACGGCGGCGGCGCGTATCAGCCATGCGACCACTCCCGAATGTCGTCTGCAAGGGCATTGGCCGCCGCATGCAGTGCCTCCAGGGAGCCGTCGTTGTAAATGACCCGGTCAGCGCGGGAAATATAGAATTCTTCCCCCTGCTGCGCCGCCATGCGTTCGCGCGCCTGCGCTTCGGTCAGGCCGTCCCGCTGCATAATCCGCTGCAGACGGCGTCCTGCCGGCGCCACAACCGCCGCGGTAAACTCGCATACAGCGTTCATGCCGCTTTCAAACAGAAGTGGCGCATCCAGAATGGCCGCCGGCTCACGCATCTGCTCAAGAGTCATCAAAATCTGCTTGGTACGCTCAATGATATACGGATGCGTGATGCTGTTGAGCAGCCGGGTATCCTCAGGCGTAGCAAAGGCCCGTTTGGCCAGCTGCCGCCGGTTGAGGCTGCCGTCCTCCTGCAGGATGTCCTCGGAAAACTCCTCCGCCAGACGCTTCAGGCATTCACTGCCCGGTTCCACAACCTCCCGTGCCAGCGCATCCGCGTCGATCACCGGGATATGCCGCTCCGCCATCACGCGGGAAACCTCACTTTTTCCGGAGCCTGTCGGACCGGTCAGTCCTACCAGATAAACCTTTTCAATCAAGATGGATCACCTCGAATCCGGCTGCACGCAGCAGCCTGTTATAAACCGCCAACCCCACGCCATCTTCCGATGGACAGGCGGCGTATACCCGTTTTGCCCCGCGTTCGTCCAATGCCCTGAGCGTATCGAACAGACGCTGTGCCTGATCGGCCGCGTTGTCCCGGCGGCCGTAGGTCACAAAGGGCACCTGCAGCGCCGTCTCCTCGCCGTCAAAACACATCGCCGTCACCTCCGGCTCCCGGCCGGCGCGTTCGTTGACAAAGGCGGCGAAAGCCTCCGGCGTTCCGCATACCAAGGTCACCTGCGCCTTCGGTGCGTAATGCTTGTATTTCATCCCCGGCGACGCCGCTACGGCGCCATCACGCAGCCGGTGGGTCACCGCGTCGTCCACCTCAATCGCGCCAAGGGTGCGGCGCAGCATATCCACCGTAACCGCGCCCGGACGCAGCAGCCGCGCCACATCATGGGTCAGATCCACCACCGTGGATTCCAGTCCCACCGAACAGACTCCGCCGTCCAGCACCGCTTCGATTCGACCGTCCAAGTCGTCCAGCACGTGCTGTGCGGTCGTCGGGCTGGGACTGCCGGAACGGTTGGCGCTCGGCGCCGCCAGCGGCACGCCGGCCGCCAGGATCACCGCCCGCGCCGCCGGATGGGACGGCATGCGGATCGCCACTGTATCCAGTCCCGCGCTGACAACTGCCGGCACCCTGCCGCTGCGCGGCAGGATCATGGTCAGCGGTCCCGGCCAGTAGTCCCGGGCCAGTGCTTTGGCTGCCTCCGGCACCGCGGTCACCAGCGGCAGCATATCCTCCCACCGCGCGACATGCACAATCAGCGGGTTATCCTGCGGCCGTCCCTTTGCCGCAAAAATCCGCCCGACCGCCTGTGCGTCGAGCGCATTTGCCGCCAGCCCGTATACCGTCTCGGTGGGGATGCCCACCAGACCGCCGCCGCGCAGGATCTCACCCGCACGCGTGACGTCCTCCGACCGGCTGCACAGCCGCAGCGTTTCACCTTGCTTCATTCCGATACGCCTTTCCTTCTGCTGTTTCTCGTTTCCCGTCTGCATCTTCAACCGCATCGCTGTCCCATCGGCACTAGGCTTCCTCGGCCGATTTGAGCTTTTCAGCCCGGTCGGCGGTGATCAGTGCGTCGATGATCTCATCGAGGTCGCCGTTCATAATCGCATCGATCCGGTAAAGGGTCAACCCGATACGATGATCGGTCACCCGGCCCTGCGGGAAATTGTAGGTGCGGATGCGTTCGCTGCGGTCGCCGGTGCCGACCTGTGAGCGCCGGTCGGCCGCAATCGCCGACTGCTGGGCGCTGCGCTCCTTTTCGAGCAGCCGTGCACGCAGCACACGCAGCGCCTTATCCTTGTTTTTGTACTGGCTGCGCTCATCCTGGCATTCCACCACCATACCGGTAGGCAGATGGGTCACCCGGATAGCGGAAGAAGTCTTGTTGATATGCTGCCCGCCCGCCCCGCTCGAGCGGAAGGTGTCGATCTTCAGATCGGCGGGATCAATGTCCACCTCGACCTCCTCGGCCTCCGGCAGCACCGCCACCGTCGCGGTGGAGGTGTGTACCCGGCCGCCGGCCTCGGTCTCCGGCACCCGCTGCACCCGGTGTACGCCGCTTTCAAATTTGAGCCGGCTGTATGCGCCGTCCCCGGTGACCTCAAAATGGATTTCCTTAAGCCCGCCAAGCTCGGTTTCGTTGGCCGAAACCACCTCCACGGCGAAACCGTGAGCCTGCGCATACATGGAATACATCCGGAACAGCGACGCCGCAAATAAAGCGGATTCCTCACCTCCGGCGCCGCCGCGGATCTCCATGATCACCCCGCGCTCGTCGTTCGGGTCGCGCGGCAACAGCAGGATTTTCAGCTCCTCCGCGCTTTTTTCGGACAGCGTGCGGTTTTCTTCCAGCTCGCGGTCCGCCAGTTCGCGCAGCTCTTTATCGCCGCCGCTTTCCTCAAGCAACGCAAGCGCTTCCTCGCACCGCCGGCAGGCCAGCGTATATTCGCGGTATTTCTCCACAATCGGTTCCAGCGTCCGGCTCTCCTTCATCAGCCGGGTATATTCCTCCACATCCGCCGTCACCGACGGATCGTACAGCTTCTGCGCAATTTCCTCATAGCGCTTTTCCACTTCGCCGAGCCTTTCAAACATGCCGATTTCTCCCCTTTTACGATCTTCTGGCGGATGTGCCCACAGCAGCCGGTTTCCGATAATCCGCAAACCGGTCCCGCAGGCCATATGCCCCTTCCGGGTGAATCGACACCGCTACCCTTCAGCCGGCGGCTCGGGCCGTTCGATGCGGCGGATATGCCGCTCGATTTTCAAACGGGGAACGAGCATTTCATGGCCGCACCCCTCACATTTGAGCCGAAAATCCATTCCCACCCGCAGCACCGCAAACCGATGGCTGCCGCAGGGATGCGCCTTTTTCATCTCCAGCGTATCGCCTACACGCACATCCATGCCCGTTTCCTCCTTTCTCCGATAATACGCAATGACGGCCGGAACCGCCATTGCCAGCGGAAACGGTTCCGCGCCCGTATCTTTCCATCCATATGCGGAAAAATCCGGCCGCATTCGCGGCCGGATCAGCACTTTTTCCTTGCCGCAAACGCGTCTTTATCCAGATTTTCCGCGGCAGCCGCTACCCCTTTTTCCTGCTCACACGGTAGCCTTGGAAAAAGGCCAGGCAAAACACCATCGGGATAACCGCAAAACCGGCGTTTGCCCTGCCGCCGGTATACAGCACGTATCCCGCGCCGGCAAATGTCAGCACAGCAAAAACAATGCCAAGCACCAGCAGCACCGTCTTCATGGTATTCCCTCCGCTATATCCGTTATAAACTCGTCAGCGTCAACTGCCCTTCCTTGTCAACGGTCAGCGACACACCGGACAGCGGCGCATCCGCATGCTCCACAATCAGCGACGCCAGCTTATCTTCCACCTGCCGCCGGATTACATTGCGCAGTTCACGCGCACCGCTTTTGCTGCCGTGCGCCAGTTCCACCAGCCTGGCCGCCGCCTCGGGCGTCCACATGAACGCCATTCCGCGCTCCTCCAGCGGACCCTTCAATTCGCCGAGCATCAGATCGGCGATGCGCAGCAGCGCGTCATCATCGAGCGGTTTGAAGAAAACCACTTCATCCACACGGCCGATGAATTCCGGCCGCAGGAAGTCGCGCAGCGCCTTCATCGCCTTGTCCTTGGAGGCCTGTGCATCGGTGCGGCCGAAGCCGACCAGATTCTCCTGGAACTGGCTGCCGGCATTGGAGGTCATGACGATCACGGTGTTTTCAAAATTGACCACCCGGCCGTGCGCGTCGGTTACGCGCCCTTCGTCAAGGATCTGCAAAAGGATGTTCAGCACATCGGGATGCGCCTTTTCAATCTCGTCGAACAGCAGCACCGAGTACGGCTTGCGGCGCACCTTTTCGGTAAGCTGCCCTGCCTCATCGTAGCCGACATAGCCTGGCGGCGACCCGATAAGCCGGGAAACCGCGTGCTTCTCCATGAATTCCGACATATCCAGCCGGATCAGGGTTTCGGGCGTATCGAACAGCTCGGCCGCAAGCACCTTCACCAGTTCAGTCTTGCCCACGCCGGTGGAGCCGACAAAGATGAAAGAGGCCGGCCGGCGGCGGGGACTGATCTGCACCCGGCTGCGGCGGATCGCCGCAGCGACAAGCGCCACCGCCTCATCCTGACCGATAATTTTTTCCCGGAGATGGCCCTCCAGCTCCGCCAGCCGCGCCAGCTCGTTTTCCCGCACCTTGGAAGCGGGGATCCCGGTCCACAGCTCGATCACGCCGGCGAGATCATCCTCGGTCAGCGGGTTTTCGGTCGCCTGCACCCGGATGGCTTCGCTGTTCTGCTCCACCTTCATCAGCTCAGCGCGGGTGTTGGCCAGCTTTTCGTAATCGATGGTTTCCTGCGCCATCTCGGCTTCCTCATCCTGCCGAAGTTCCTCGCAGCGGCGCTTAAGATCGGCATAATCGTCCGCCGCCTTGTTGCGCAGCGCCGCGGCCGCACAGGCCTCGTCGAGCAGATCGATCGCCTTATCCGGCAGAAAACGGTCGGTAATATAGCGCTCGGACAACACGACTGCCCGGCGCAGCAGCGCATCCGACACCTTAACCCCGTGAAATGTCTCGTAATAGCCGCAGATCCCCTTCAGCATCTCCACTGTATCGTCGATGGTAGGTTCTTCCACCTTGACCGGCTGGAAACGGCGTTCGAGCGCGGCGTCCTTTTCAATGTGCTGCCGGTATTCGTTGAAGGTGGTCGCGCCGATCACCTGAATCTCCCCGCGGGAGAGCGCCGGCTTGAGGATGTTCGCAGCCGACATGCTGCCCTCCGCATCCCCGGTGCCGACGAGATTGTGCACCTCGTCGATAAACAGGATAATATTACCCTCCGCGCGAACCTCGTCCACCAGCCCCTTGATGCGGCTTTCAAACTGACCGCGGAACTGGGTTCCGGCCACCAGCGCAGTCAGATCCAGCAGATGCAGTTCCTTATCCCGCAGGCGGGGCGGTACGTCACCCGATGCAATCCGCAGCGCCAATCCCTCCGCGATTGCGGTTTTGCCCACACCGGGCTCGCCGATAAGGCAGGGATTGTTTTTGGTGCGCCGGCACAGAATCTGGACGGTGCGGTAAATCTCACGTTCCCGTCCGATAATCCGGTCGATCTTACCCTCGCGGGCACGACCGGTCAGATCGGTACAATACTGGCCGATAAATTTCCGCTTTTTTTCCTTTTTCTTTTTTTCTTTTTCCGCGGCCTTGTCGCCGGCGTCAGAAGGATGCCCCGATGCCGCCTGTGCGCCGTCGGTACCGCCCTGCAGGTTTCCGAACAGCTGCTGCAGAAACGGGAAGGTGGCTGCGCCGCCCGGTACAAAACCTTCCTCCCCTTCTTCTTCAGTCTGCGCCATCATCTCGGTGAGCTGCTCATCCATCTGCTCGACATCCTCATCCGAAATTCCCATCTGATGCAGAACGTCCTCCACCGGTTTGATGCCGAGCTCCTTTGCGCAGACAAGGCACAGCCCCTCGTTGATCGATTTATCCCCCTCCATGCGGGTGATAAACACCACCGCGGGGCGTTTTTTGCACCGTGAACAAACCATACCCGCCTACCAAACCTTTCCGGCGGCCGGATTCACCGCCGCATGATCCATCCCCGCTTTCACGCGGATGTGCCGGAATTCTCCGGCTTGTCCTGCTGCACCGGATTTTTCCGGATGCGGCAATATACTTTCATGTAATTAAAAAACGCAAACAGCATCAGTGCCGCTACAATCGACACCAGCACAATCGACAGCCACAGCGGCATGCCGTCCCAAAGGACGATCAGCGCCATAACGCCATAGAAAACAAAGGTAGATACTTTGCCATACCATTTTGCGCCCTGTATTTTTTCTCCCCGATGCAGCAGAATTAGCCCGCCGATCGACTGGCCGAGTTCCTTGACCACGCAGATGATCAGCAGCGGGATCAGATAGGTATTGCGGATTGCCAGACAAAGTACCACCGTAACCTGTGTGAGCTTGTCGGCGATCGGGTCAAGCAGCTTGCCCAGATCGGTGATTTGGTTAAACTTCCGGGCAATGATGCCGTCAAACGAATCGGTCAGCCCTGAAAGCACCAGGATACCAAGCGCCCAGTACAGCAGATAGTTATCCGGACCGCTGCACAGATAAAGCACCGCAAATGCCGGGACAAGTGCAATACGGAACAGCGACAGAGCATTGGGTATGGTCATTTTCCATTCAATCGAAACCATAATACAATTCCTTTCGGCAAAAGGCCTGCGGCCGTCTGCCTGAATGTTACCTCACGTTCTCCAGCACCGATTCAAGCGTTCCGGTAACCGGATTGATCTGCGCAACCGCACTGACGAGAACGGTACTTTCGATATCCTGTTGGGAAATGAGCGCATTCTCTGTCGTGGAAGCGGCCATCATCTGCATCACCGTGACCGCGACCAGCCCCAGGATAACCCCTTCTACCGCGCCGAGCAGCGCACCAAGCAGGCCGTCCGCCTGCCGCAGCAGCGGAAGACGGAACACCTTGCTGATCAGGTTGGCGAGGAAATGCGCGATAATCATCAGCACGATAAACAGCAGTAGGAAACTCACCATCCGGATCAGCAGCACGCCGACCGGACGGAATACGTTGTTGACCAGAGCGTCTGCCACCGCATCGGCCGTGGTGCCGACCACGCCGCCCAGATGCGCCGCAATTTCTTCCGCAGACCCTGCCCCACAGGCCGCCAGACCGTTTGCGATCGGCCCCGGTAGCTTATCGAGAAGCGTCGTGAGCTGTTCATTGAGGGTGGCCGCATCAGCGGCAGTAATGTTTTCCGCCGCAAGCTTCTGCAGACCGGGCGCCACCGCGGCATCAAAAATCGGCGCCGCCACTGCGGCCGCGATTCCCCAAGCCGCCAGCATTGCGAGGATGCTTCCGCCCAGCCGCAGCAGGGACTTGACCAGCCCGCGTTTATAGCCGATCACAAGCATCAACAGGAAAATTAGTATGACCGCCGCATCCAGTATATATGCCATGTGGTTTGACCATCCCTTCCTTCAGGCCGAAGCCTTATGTATAGCAGAATATGCACATGCGCCGGAAAATCGAACCTGTGCCCCTGCAAAACCACTATCGAAAACGATTCTGAGCCGGATTTCTCTGATTATCTTATCGCAGTATACCATATTTTTCTTTTTGATACAACTATCGGTTCGCAGGAAAATCGGTGTATAATCCCGAAAGATTTTCTTAAGACGGCGCTGTATGGCAGGGATTGTGTGGCAACACCCGCATACGCACCGTTTTGCCGGTACAGCAAGCAGTAAAAGCAACGGGCAACCCGGATACCGGCTTTATGCCGGCACCCGGGTTGCCCGTTTTCTGCTTTTATCCCACCCGGCGCAGCTCAGCCAAGCCGAGCGTTACCAGCGTATTGCCCACCTTTTCGACCCGCTGGCAGTCCTGTTCCACCTCGATTGGTGTGCCCAGGCCCTTGAGATCGGCTTTGTACAGCCCGCCGGAAACCAGAAGCAATGCGCCATTGTGGACGGACACTACCTGCCGGAAATCCTCGTCAAAGGACGCGGTAAAGGACACATCCCCGGTGGGCAGCACCATCATCAGCTCTCCGCCCTTGCTGCTGCCGTACTTCTGCAGTACCAGCGCCGCAGAGTCCTCGCCGATGGAAAATCCCGCCAGCTGCCGGTCATCGTACGTCTTCTTTTCAAACAAAGCGCCGTTCGGCTTGGCGACCCAGATGGCGTTGTCGCCCACCGCCGCCACCGTGCCGCCGGCAAAATAGTCCACCCCCAGCAGCATGGTTTCGCTTTCGGTATGTGTCCAGGGAGCCTTGTCCGGAGCACTGAGGTCGTAAACCTTCAGCGTCGAAGTGATCGCACCGCCCTCGGCGGATACGCCTGCCACCGCCACCTGAGTACCGTCCGGACTCAAGGCAACATCCACCGCCATCATGTCGGCGTCCTCCGTCCGGAACAGCTGCTTGCCTTTTTTGCTGTATACCACCACTTCGGACAGAAAACTCTGCGATGCGGCGGTGACAAAGGCCATCTGCCCTTTTTTGTCAACATCGGCCGCCAGAATTTTATTGCCCAGCGGCACATCCAGAATCTGCGCCACCTTGTTGTTTTCATCCACCGCCTGGTTGTTGCTGGTCACATTCAGAATCGTTTCCGCCCGGCTTTCCAGCCGGAATCGGCTGCCGCCCAGCTCCGCAACCAGCGCATATTCCCCGGCAGCACACAGCTGTGCGTTGCTGTAACCAAGTGTACGGCGCAGCAGTTCGGTGCCGTTTTCCTTATACATCCGGAAATCTGTGTCGGTCAGGACGGCGAGATTGCCGCCCACCTCTTCCATACCGACCACTGTTCCGCCGGACAGCTCCACCGGAAAACTGTCGTTTTTACCCTTGCCGGAAAAGGTGTCCTCAATCCAGACAATCAGGTTGGCCGGCGACAGCTTATCCCAATTCTGCCACACCAGATATACCGCCAGTGCCAGCGCCGCCAGGATAATCAGCCTGGAAATAACGCGCAGCACCCGGCGGCGCCGCCGGCGAGACTGCCGGCTGACCTCTCGGACGGGCGAAGACTCGATGCCTTCCTCATCCGGTGCATCCGCCGGCACCTGCAGGCTATCGCGGATCTTTTGATACGGCGATTCCCGTTTCCTCCGCTTTTTTACCCGTAAATCCTGTTTTTTTGCCATCGCCCGCGCCTCCTTTCGTCAGTTTATCCCGTATTCTGTCGGATAAAATACCCTGTCGAGCCATAATCCACATGCCGGCGCAGTAAATCCCGCGCGACTGCGGTCGCATGAAGCGACGATCGCCGGCAGTTCTTCCGCTGCAAGCCGTCCCGCCGCGATATCCAGCAGCGTACCGGCCATAATCCGCACCATGTGGTACAAAAAACCATCCGCTTCCACGGTAAAGAGAACCATATCCCCCTCTCGTGTAACCTGTGCGCGGCGCACCGTGCGCACCGTATCCTCCACCGTACTGCCGGACGCACAGAAACCCGCGTAGTCGTGCCGGCCGATAAACGCCGCCGCCGCACGATTCAGCACGTCCTCATCCATCCGCCCGCGCCGGTGCAGCGCACGCCCCTCCCAAAAGGGATTGCGTGCCGCCGCGTTCCAGATGCGGTAGACGTACCGCTTGCCCATCGCGGTATAGCGCGGGTGAAAATCCGCCGGCACCTCGCGGCAGCCATAAACCGCGATATCCGCCGGCAGCCAGGCGTTGAGCGCCAGCACCATTTTGTCCGGCGGCAGCCGGCTTTCGGTGTCGAATGCACAGCAATACATATCCGCGTGCACCCCCGCATCGGTGCGGGAACAGCCGGTCAGCCCGGCGCGCACCCCGGTCACCCTTTCGATCGCGTCCTGTACCGTCTGCTGCACCGAAACGGCGTTTTTCTGTACCTGCCAGCCGCAGTAGCGCGTCCCATCGTACCGCAGGGTCAGCAGTCGTCTGTGCATGGTCGTCCTCCTTGGCCCGTTCAGATCGAGGCCGGAATCACAAAGTTCAGCGCGATGATGCCGCCGATAAATACGAGCAGCACCGCAAACGCCAGCCAGTCCCGCACCGCATAGTGCAGCTGCTTCATCCTCGTGCGGCCCGCGCCGCCCTGGTAGCAGCGGCATTCCATCGCGATCGCCAGCTCATACGCCCGCCGGAACGCGGATACAAACAGCGGGATCAGCACCGGGATCAGCGCCCGGATGCGCTGCAGCAGTCCACCGCTTTCCATATCGGCGCCTCGCGCCTTCTGGGCGGACATAATCTTGTCGGTTTCGTCGATAAGCGTCGGGATAAACCGCAGCGCGATGGTCATCATCATCGCCAGCTCATGCACATTGAGATGAATTACCTGCAGCGGCCGCAGCAGCCGCTCGATGCCGTCGGTCAGCGCGGTCGGCGAGGTGGTGTAGGTCAGCAGCGAGCTGCCCGCGATCAGGCAGAGGATGCGTATGGCGATGAATACCGCCGTCACCACGCCCTGCACGGTGATGTGGATGAACCCCCAGTCAAACAGCGGATCGCCCTTGACGTAGAACATGTTGATCAGCGAGGTGAACAGGACGATCGGCAGGATCGGCTTGACGCTTTTGAAAATGAGCCGCAGCGGCAGCCGGGAAACCAGCACCGCCAGCACCAGCAGCGCGATAGCCGCCGCTATGCCGACCCAGTTGCGCGGGATGAACACCAGCACGATGTAGCCGATGGTCCAGATCAGCTTCATTCGGGGATCCATCCGGTGCAGCACCGAGTTGCCGGGGAAAAACTGACCGATTGTGATGCCGTTAAGCATGCGGCGCACCCCCTTTTTTCAGCAGGGGCAGCAGCCGCTCGACCGCCTGTCCCACGGTGTAAGCGTTGTCGCCGGGATCCAGTCCCTTTTCGCGCAGCAGCATGAATATCCGGGTCACTGCCGGCACCGCCAGCCCGATCGCCTCCAGCTCGGCCGCACGGGAAAACACCGCCGGGGTGCGGTCGTACATCGCGATTTCCGCCTGATGCATCACCAGTACCTTGTCGGCCACCCGCGCGACGTCCTCCATGCTGTGGGAGACCAGCAGTACCGTCACATCCTTTTCGCGGCGGTAGCGGCGCAGCTGTTCGAGCATCAGGTCGCGGCCCTTCGGATCGAGACCGGCGGTCGGCTCGTCAAGGATGAGCACCTCCGGCTCCATCGCCATCACGCCGGCGATCGCCGCGCGGCGCTTTTCCCCGCCGGACAGCTCAAACGGCGACTTTTCGAGCAGTTCGGGCTTGAGTCCCACGAATTCGGCCGCACCGCGCACCCGCTCATCGATTTCCTGTTCGTTCAGCCCCATGTTTTTCGGACCAAACGCGATATCCTTGTAAGTGGTTTCCTCAAACAGCTGATGCTCCGGATACTGGAACACCATACCCACCCGGAAACGCACCGCCCGGATCTTTTTCGGTTCCTTCCAAATGTCCTGCCCATCGAGCAGCACCTGTCCAGCGGTCGGGCGCAGCAGTCCATTGAGGTGCTGCACCAGCGTGGACTTACCCGAGCCGGTGTGCCCGATCACCCCGACGAACTCCCCGCGCTCCACCGTCAGCGAAACCCCGTTTATCGCGGTCTTTTCAAACGGCGTGCCCGGCGAATAGATATAGGTCAGGCCCTTCGTTTCAATCAGCGGCATTGCGCGGCCCCTCCCATACCAATGATAGCGCTTCGGCGCATTCCTCCGCCGTCAGGATCCCGTCGGGCAGCGGTACGCCGGCAGTGCGCAGGCGCTCACACAGCTCGGTCGGCTGCGGCACATCCAGCTCCACCGCGCGCAGGCGTTCCACCTGCGAAAAAATGTTCCGCGGTGCGCCATCCATCAACACATGGCCGTCGTCCATAACCACCACACGCTCGGCCTGCACCGCTTCGTCCATGTAGTGGGTGATCAGCACCACCGTAATCCCCCGCTCACGATTGAGGGTGTGGATGGTGTCCATCACCTCACGCCGGCCCTGCGGATCGAGCATCGCGGTCGGCTCGTCGAGCACAATGCATTCCGGCTGCATCGCGATGATACCCGCGATGGCAACCCGCTGCTTCTGCCCGCCGGACAGCTTGTCCGGCGCGTGCAGGCGGTAGTCGTACATCCCCACCGCCCGCAGCGCATCATCCACCCGTTCCCGGATCTCTGCCGGCGGCACGCCGAGGTTTTCCGGCCCGAAAGCCACGTCCTCCTCCACAATGGTGGATACCAGCTGGTTGTCGGGGTTCTGCAGCACCATGCCGACGATGCGGCGCACATCAAATTTCCGGCTCTCGTCGCTCGTCGGGATGTTCTTGACATACACCGTACCGCCGGAGGGCAGCAGGATGGCATTGAAATGCTTAGCGAGCGTGGATTTGCCCGAGCCGTTGTGCCCGAGCAGCGCGACAAAGCTCCCCTGCCATACCGACAGGTCGATCCCGTCGAGTACGGTCAGGGGCGCCTCATTTTCACCCATATCGTATTGAAAATGCACATCCTGTGTACGGAGGATCGCCTCCTCCTCACGAATTTCCACCTGTGCGCCCATTCCTTTCGTCACCGGGTTTTCCATCCTGCTGCCAGATCGCGGTCGCGCCGCACGGCAGCACCAGCCCGCTCGCGGTCACCGGCAGGCCGATCTCGTCCGAACGCACCTGTCCGCCCCACCGGGGCAGAATGAGCGCGCCGAGAATATACTGCATCACCGACGGGGACAGTCCCGCGGTGTAGGAATTGATCGCAAAAAACAGTGGTTTATCGCTGAGCAGCGCCGTGCACTGCTCCACCAACCCATAAATCTGCTCCTCGAGCTTCCACACCTCTCCGCCCGGCCCGCGGCCGTAGGACGGCGGATCCATCAGAATCGCGTCGTAAGTGTTTCCGCGCCGCTGCTCACGCTGCACGAACTTGCCGCAGTCGTCCACCAGCCAGCGGATCGGCCGGTCGGCCAGCCCGGATGCCTGCGCATTTTCCTTGCCCCAGGCCACCATGCCCTTCGACGCGTCCACATGGGTCACCGCCGCACCCGCCTGCGCGCACGCGAGGGTGGCCGCGCCGGTGTAGCCGAACAGGTTGAGCACCTTAACCGGCCGGCCGGCACCGCGGATAAGCGCGCTCATGTAATCCCAGTTGACCGCCTGCTCGGGGAACAGGCCGGTGTGCTTGAAGCCCATCGGCTTGAGGCGGAAGGTCATCCCGCCGTAGCCGATCGACCAGACCTCCGGAAGCGGCCGGCGGTTTTCCCACGCCCCGCCGCCGGAGGACGAACGGATGTAGCGGGCAGCCGCCTGCTTCCAGCGGGGATCGCGGCGCGGTGTATGCCAGACCGCCTGCGGATCCGGGCGGATCAGCAGAATATCACCCCAGCGTTCCAGCCGTTCGCCATCCGAAGCGTCGATCAATTCATAGTCTTTCCACCTGTCCGCCGCTCTCATCCGTTTTCATTCGCTCCTTTAGTCTTCCGCCGTAATCGACGCCTTGATGCGCTCGGCGATCTCCACCGCGCATTTGTTGATCTCGTCAAAATCGCGGCCTTCCACCATTACCCGCAGCAGCGGCTCAGTGCCGGAAACCCGCACCAGCACCCGGCCGTCGCGGCCGAGGCTGTCGTTGGCGCCGCTGATGTAATCGGCCAGTGCCTTATCCTCGGCATAACGAGCTTTCTGCTGTGCATCCGCCCGCACATTGATGAGCACCTGCGGATAGCGCTCCATCACCGACGCCACGCGGGACAGCTTCTGTCCCTTTTCGCGGCACAGGGAAAGTAACTTCACGGCCGACAGCTGACCATCGCCGGTGGTGGCGTGATCGAGGAAAATGATGTGGCCGGACTGCTCTCCGCCGATCTTGTACCCGTGCTCGCGCATCTCCTCAAGTACATAGCGGTCGCCGACCTTGGCCGCGATCGGCTTAACCCCGTTAGCCTCGCAGCAGCGGAAGAAACCGAGATTGCTCATCACGGTAACCACCGCCGCGTCGCCATCGAGCTGACCTTCCGCCTTCATCTGGACCGCCAGCGCCGCGATGATCTTGTCGCCATCGACCAGATTGCCCTCTTCATCCACGGCCAGGCAGCGGTCGGCGTCGCCGTCGAAGGCGATGCCGGCGAAATAGTGCAGCTTTTTGACGAACTCCGCGAGCTGCTCGATATGGGTGGAGCCGCAGTTTTCGTTAATGTTGACGCCGTCCGGCTGATCGTTAAGGAAAACGCAGTCCGCCCCGAGCAGGGAGAATAGCCGCCGGGCAGTGGCGCTCGCCGAACCGTTCGCGCAGTCCACCGCGATCTTCATGCCGCGCAGGTTGACGTCGGTCACTGCAGCCACGTGGCGCACGTAGTCGTCCACCGCCTTATCGCAGCGGGAGATGCGGCCCACGTCCCCGCCGACCGGGGTGGGCGGCGTCTGCGCGCCGTCGAGCACGATCGCCTCGATTTCCTCCTCGAGCGCGTCGGACAGCTTATATCCCTCGCCGTTGAAAATCTTGATGCCGTTGTATTCACAGGGATTGTGGGAGGCAGAAATCATCACGCCGGCGTCCGCCTTATACAGGCTGACCAGATACGCCACCGCGGGGGTCGGCACCACGCCGAGCAGCTCGACGTCCGCTCCGACCGAACAGAAACCGGCAGCCAGCGCAGCCTCCAGCATGTCGGAGGAAGCGCGGGTGTCCTTGCCGATCACCACCCGCGGGCGGCCGTGCTTGGTTTCGATGAGCACCATCGCCGCCGCGCGGCCGATCGCCATCGCCTGCTCACAGGTCAATTCGGTGTTGGCCACGCCGCGCGCGCCGTCGGTTCCAAAAAGTCGTCCCATAATCTGTTACCTCTTTCGTCAAAATTTAATCGGAGAAGGTCATCTGGACCGCTCCCGCACCGGGTGCACCGCCCGCATAGGGGATGCCCAGATGCTGATAAGCCGCCGGCAGCACCACGCGTCCGCGCGGTGTACGGCTGATGAAGCCGATCTGCATGAGATACGGCTCATAAACGTCCTCAATGGTTACCGCTTCTTCGCCGATAACCGCCGCCAAGGTGTCCAGCCCGACCGGGCCGCCGCCGTAATGCTTGATCATCGCCTGCAGCATCCGCCGATCCACCATGTCCAGCCCCAGCTCATCCACCTCCAGGCGATCGAGCGCCTTTGCGGCGGTTTCGGCGTTGATTTCGCCGTTATTCATCACCTGCGCGAAATCCCGCACCCGTTTGAGCATGCGGTTGGCGATACGCGGCGTGCCGCGGCAGCGGGAGGCAATCTCCAGCGCGCCGTCATGATCGCACGGGATGCCGAGTATCCGCGCGCTGCGCGCGACGATTTCGCCGAGCTCCTCCGGCGTGTACAGCTCCAGCCGGAAAATCACCCCGAACCGGTCGCGCAGCGGTGCGGAAAGCTGTCCCGCCCGGGTGGTCGCACCGATGAGGGTGAAACGCGGCAGCGGCAGATGGATCGACGCCGCCCCCTGGCCCTTGCCGTTGATGATATCGATGGCGAAATCCTCCATCGCGGGATACAGGATTTCCTCCACCGTGCGGGGCAGCCGGTGAATCTCGTCAATAAACAGCACGTCGCCCGGTTCGAGGTTGGTCAGCAGCGCCGCCAGATCCCCGGCGCGTTCGAGCGCCGGGCCGGAGGTGATGCGGAAATTGACCCCCAGCTCCGCCGCGATGATCGCCGCGAGGGTGGTTTTGCCCAGACCGGGAGGGCCGTACAGCAGCACATGATCCAGCTCCTCGCCGCGCAGCTTAGCCGCGTCGATGAACACCGACAGGTTTTCCTTGACCTTCTGCTGTCCTATATATTCTTTGAGCTGCCGCGGGCGAAGAGGGTTGTCGCCGTCATCCTCCGGCAGCGCCTCCATCGACACCATGCGGTTTTCATAATCCATTTCCATGCTGGCATTCCTTCCCTTTGCCGGTGCCCGTCCCCTTACGGGCAGTTATTCTGTAGGCGGCCCATTTCTCCGGCAGCACAGCCGCCGTGTATTTTTCTCCCACCGGCTCCTCTTGGGCACCTTCGGCATACCCGCCTGTAGCCTTCCTTACCTTTTTTTCGCCATCGCCTTGAGCGCCTCACGCACCAGCGTTTCCACCGGCAGACTGCTGTCCAACCGGCCGACCGCCGCGCTTGCTTCGCCCGGCGTAAAGCCGAGCACCGCCAGCGCGTCCACCGCCTGCGCGGCATTGCCAGAGGCGGACACCGGTCCCGCTTCCGCCGGACTGAAGCCGGCGGAAGCCTGCAGCTTGCCGACCTTGTCCTTGAGTTCAAGAACGATGCGCTGCGCAAGCTTTGGCCCGACTCCCTGTGCACGGGTAAAGGTCTTGTAATCCCCCGCCGCCGCCGCCAGCGCCACCTTTTCCGGTGACAGCTCGGACAGCACCGCAACTGCCGCCTTCGGCCCGACGCCGGAAATCGAAGTCAACTGCTTAAAGCATTCCAGTTCGCCCTGATCGGCAAAGCCGAACAGCTCGATAGCGTCCTCCCGCACCGACATCATCGTATACAGGGAAACTTCCTCCCCTACTTTCGGCAGCTGACGGGCGGTGTTCATCGTGATATAGCACCGGAAACCTACGCCTCCGCACTCCACCACCGCTATCCTCGGCTCCATATGAATCAGCGTTCCGCGGACACTGTACAGCATGGCCGCATCCTCCTTTGTTCGGGCCGCAGCATACGGCGGGAAACCGCCTGACTAACGGCCGGCCTTATCCTTCTGTCTGCGGTGTCGGCCGTTCCGGCAGTTCTCCGCAGCAGCACTTAAAACGTCCTCTGCACGATGCTGCGCTTGAGCGCGGTACCACCCATCTGTCCGTGGCAGATAGCGATCGCCAGCGCATCAGCGGTATCGTCCGGCTTGGGCACTTCCTTGAGGCGCAGCAACCGGCGGGTCATTTCCATCACCTGGGGCTTTTCCGCCCGGCCATAGCCGGTAACCGCACTCTTGACCTGCAGCGGCGTGTATTCAAACAACGGTACGCCCGCCTTGCGGGCCGCCAGCAGGATCACGCCGCGCGCCTCCGCCACATCGATGACGGTCTTCTGGTTGTTTTTGAAATACAGCTTTTCCACCGCCAGTGCGTCGGGTTTATGTCGGGCGAGCAGCACCGTCAGCTCATCGTAAATCTGCTCAAGCCGCAGCGGAAAATCCTCATGCGCGCGGGTGAGCACCGCGCCGAAATCCAGCGGAGTAAACCGTGCGCGCTCGTAGCGCAGGCAGCCCCAGCCCACAATCGCATAGCCGGGGTCGATGCCGAAAATAATCAAACCGCGCCCGCTCCTCCCTGCCTGCGCGCCCAAAACCGGGATAACCCAGCCCGACGGCAGTTTTACATTTGATTATAGCATATTCTCCCGATATCAGCAATATTTTGTTTTGATCCTTTTTCGGCCATAAAAAAGCCCGGGGAGATTCCCCGGGCCAAAAAATCTACCGATCCTTCACCGGTGAAGGACCGTCCGTCCAATTTTTCTCGCTGTCCTCCATAAACTGCGTAATGCACGTCAAAAGATCGAGCTTGACCGGTGCAAACGCCTCGAATGCCTGACAAAACGCCTCCATGCACTCCGGGGTCTTTTCCGCCATCAATGCATTCGCCAGCCGTTCAAAATCCGCCGGCTGCTGCGCCGCTTTAGGCAGATAAGCAAACTGCGATTTGTGGCAGGGGAACAGCACCCGGTTGTATTCGAGCACATATCGTGCGGCAAAAAATACTGTTTCGGTTACGCTGCGCTCGCGCAGATAAGGTAGGCAAACATATGGCTCCTCTTTTTCGTAAACAATGATTTGTCAGCCGGCCGGCTCCTCCTGCTTTTGCGACGGCGGCATGGCCGGTTCCGTCTGTGTATTGTCGGATGGCGGCAGATTCGGCTCCTCGTCGGTTGCCAAGGTCGGTGTGGTCGGATTTGTCGTATCCTGCATACCCGCCGACAGGCTTGTCTCCTCCCCGGCCGGTTCGGCATCTTCCGCGCGTTCCAAACTCAGCGCATAGCCGCCCAGCTCCCGGAACAGACGGAAAAAGCGCTCACGGTTATAGCTGACCCTTCCCCGCAGCGGATCACAGACCGTCACGGTTGACTCGTCGTAACCGAGCAGCACCATGCAGTGCTCATTTCCCGGCCACGGAAAGTATTCATCCGTATACACGCCGCCGCGCTTGATATACCAGCCGGGCAGCGGCACAATCTCCTCCAGCCACATCGTGGACCAAACGCACAGCGGATGTCCGCTGTCCACCACAGCCAGAATATCGCTTTCGGAGGCACCTTCAAACACCCGAACCGTGTGGGGACCGCCGGCCTCATCAATGCACCTCTGTATTGTGTCCTTCAACCCTCCGGGGAAAATACCGTATCCGCCCTCGGTAGCCGGATTTCCCAAAAACGCCTCGCTCGGATGCAGGGCATACTGACGCCCGTTATAATATTCCAAGGCTGTTTTGGGGATCGCCGCCGCCAGCCCGACCATACTGACCGGATATCCGTATGCCTTGAGCAGCATGGACGCCGCTGTCGTTTCACAGCCGCTAGGCAGCTCCGGATTCTGCAGCAGCACCTCCACATCCGCCGGGCTTTCGCCCGTCTGGCTCCACTTGCCGCGCACCGGCGACGTGGTCGGTGGCGATGAATCGGAAGTATCGTTCGGCTGCGTCGTCGTCTCCGCCTGATTCTCGGTCGTAGACGTTCTCGTTGTCGTACTTTCGTCCGACGGGGCGGTGGACGGCTGCGTCGCCCCTGCTGTGTCTGCTGCATCAGACGTAGTCCTGGACTGTTCGTTCAAAAAAGTGGGGATTCTGCCCGCTTCGCCGCCGACCGTATGGCAGCCGCCGAGCAGGACGGCCGCGGCAAGAATGGCCAGCCAGCCGCACAGCCGCATTTTTCTGCACCTGTGGGTATTTCGCTTACCTTTCCGCATTTTCATAAGCCCTGTCCCTTAACTCTTACTTTTTTAGATCCTTGTTCCCGTCTGTAATCTCCCGTTGTATTTAGCTATTTTACCGGATTCGCCGGTGAAATTCATAGCTTTTTTCCCATTATTTCTCAAACCTTGTCCATTCCCAAAAAGTAACCTTATTTATCCCCGCGGATGAGCAGCCGCAGCGCTTCCACGGCAGTTTCGGCTGCCGATACCGCCCCTTCGGCAGCCCGCGGGTTCGGCATACCTGCCTTTTCACGCTCCTGATTCCAGACCGCCTCCAGTACGCAGCCCGCCCGGAATCCCAGCGAGGCGCCCACAATATACAGTGCCGCCGACTCCATCTCGGAAGCGAGACAGCCGCCCCTGAGCCAAGCCTGCCAGCGGTCGAGCAGTGCATAGGAAACCGGGGAGGCCTCCGGGGAATGCTGGCCGTAAAAGGAATCTTTGCAGTGCACCACACCGGCATGCACCCGCCGGCCGGCCGCACGGGCGGCTCGCACAAGTGCCGCGGCAACCTCCATATCGGCCACAGCCGGGAACTCGATCGGCAGATATTCCCGTGACGTGCCTTCTGCGCGTATCGCGGCGGTAGCGACGACCACATCGCCGCCGACCACATCCAGCGCCATGCCGCCGCAGGTACCCACGCGGATCATCGTGCGCACACCGCAGCGGTACAGTTCCTCCGCACAAATCGCTGTGGACGGCCCGCCGATCCCGTGGGAGATCACCAGTACCCGTTCGCCCTCGAGGCGCCCGGCAAAGCTGCGGTACTCACGGCTGCAGGCAAGAAAAACCGGCTCATCGAGCCGCTGCGCGATGCTTTCCACCCGTCCGGGATCACCGGTCAGCAATGCATACGGCGCCCCCTGATCGGGTGCCAGCCCAATATGATACATTTTTTCCGCATTGAAGTCCATCCGCCGCATCATCCCCCTCTTCTGTTTGCCTTTTTCTTATTATACCATACTTTTTTCGCGTATAGATATATATCGTGTGAATTTCTCACTAACTTTTTTTGCTTTTCCTGTCCGGCTTTGCTATACTAATAAAAAGATAGGTAAAAACCATTCTTAACTTTGCAGAAAGAAGGCATAGGCAATGATCTGGTACAGCGAACCGCTGGATAAGGTATGTCAGGAGCTGGAAACCGATCCGAAAAGCGGCCTGACCGAAGAAACCTTGCAGCACAGACGGGAGCAGTACGGTGCAAACAAGCTTGGGGAAAAGCCGCCGCGCAGCTTCATCCTGCGTTTTTTCGACCAGATGAAGGATGTCATGGTGATCATTCTGATCATTGCGGCGCTGGTATCCCTTGGACTGAGTGTATACCATGCGCTGACCGGCGGTGAACCGGACTGGATTGAACCGATTGTCATCCTCGTAATCGTGGTGGTCAACGGGATACTGGGGGTAATTCAGGAGAGCAAGGCAGAAGCCGCGCTGACAGCGCTGAAAAACATGAGCGCCCCTTCGGCAAAAGCGATCCGCAGCGGCGTAAAAGCGGTGGTGAAAGCGGCCGATCTGGTACCGGGCGACATCATCGAGCTGGAGGCCGGCGATCTGGTGCCGGCGGACTGCCGGCTGATTGAAAGCGCAGGCCTGAAATGCGATGAATCCTCGCTGACCGGCGAATCGGTGCCGGCGGACAAGGCAGCTGAAGCACAGGTGGAAACCATTGCGCCGTTGGGAGACCGGGTAAATATGGCGTATTCCGGCTGTGCGGTCACCTATGGGCGCGCACGTGCGGTAGTCGTGGATACCGGCATGAACACCGAAATGGGCAAAATTGCCGCCATGCTGGAAAACGAAGAGGAAGGTGCCACTCCGCTGCAGCAGAAGCTCGCGCAGCTGGGCAAATATCTCGGTTTTCTGGCGCTGGGCATCTGCGCAGTGATCTTTATCGTGGGGCTTATCGACGGACTGCCGCTGCTGGATATGTTTATGACGGCGATCTCACTGGCGGTCGCGGCCATCCCTGAAGGGCTGCCGGCGATTGTCACCATCGTGCTGGCGATCGGCGTGCAGCGGATGGTGGCCAAAAATGCGATTATCCGCCGGCTTCCGGCAGTAGAAACGCTCGGCAGTGCATCGGTGATCTGTTCGGATAAGACCGGCACTCTTACCCAGAACCGTATGACCCTGACCCGGGTGTTTGCGGCCGGACATATGGTGGAGCTGGACGATCATCCAAGCGAAGGGATAAAGGCACTCATCAAGCTCGCCGCACTGTGCACCGACGGCACCGTGCGTATTGAGGATGGTCGGGAAACGCATATCGGCGACCCGACCGAGACCGCGATCGTTGCTTATGCGCTTAAATGCGGAATGAGCAAGGAACAGCTCAGCGAGGATCACCCCCGCCTGGGAGAAATCCCGTTTGATTCCGACCGGAAGCTGATGACCACCATCCACTGGATCGAAGACCATATGGTTGTGGTGGTCAAGGGCGCGCCGGACGTGCTGTTCGCCCGCTGCGTCAGCGGAGATCTTGAGGCTGCCGCAAAGGCGAATGAAGAGATGGGCCGGGACGCGCTGCGGGTGCTTGCGGTCGCGTATAAATACATCGACCATCTGCCGGTGGAATACCGGCCTGAGGATTTGGAAAGCGGCCTGACCTTCGCCGGTTTGGTAGGCATGATCGACCCGCCTCGTCAGGAAGCAGCGGACGCGATCCACGAATGCGACGCCGCCGGCATACGCACCATCATGATTACCGGAGACCATGTGGTAACCGCGTCGGCAATTGCGCGGCGTCTGGGCATCCTGCATGATGACAGCGAAGCGATCACCGGTGCACAGCTGGCGGAGCTGAGCGACGACGAGCTGTACCGGAATATCCGGCATTATCGCGTATACGCGCGGGTATCACCGACCGATAAAATCCGCATCGTCAAAGCTTGGCAGCGCGCCGGAGAGATCGTCGCCATGACCGGCGACGGGGTGAACGACGCGCCGGCGCTCAAAGCGGCGGATATCGGCTGCGCAATGGGCATCACCGGTACTGATGTAGCAAAAGGTGCGGCAGATATGACCCTGACCGACGACAATTTCGCCACCATCGTTACGGCGGTACGCGAAGGCCGCGGTATTTATGACAATATCAAAAAATCGGTGCATTTCCTGCTGTCCTGCAACCTCGGTGAGATTCTGACGGTGTTCCTTGCAATGCTGCTGTGGCGGGAAACACCGCTGCTGCCGATCCAGCTGCTGTGGATCAACCTGGTCACGGATGGCCTGCCGGCGCTCGCACTGGGGATGGAGCCGGTGGAAAAGGATGTCATGACCCGTGCGCCGCGTGCGAAAAATGAAAGCATTTTTGCGCACGGTCTGGGGATTTCCGCTATCTGGCAGGGCATGATGATCGGCCTGCTGACGCTGGTTGCCTATTTTGTGGGCTCCCGCATCTTCACGCTCGACGGCGGCGCACTGAATATCCCGCTTGGCGAGTCGATGGCGGTCGCCACGCTGGCGATCGGCCAGCTGGTTCATGCCTTCAACGTGCGTTCCACCCATTCGCTGTTCAAGGTGGGCTTTTTCTCGAACAAATATATGCTCGGCGCGTTTGCCGGCTCGCTGCTGCTGATGCTTGCGGTACTGCTGCTCCCCTTCCTTGCACCGATATTCGGCGTATCCGCAATGACCGGTGTGCAGTGGCTGATTGTCGCCGGTCTGTCGCTCACTCCGCTTGTGGTGATGGAAGTGTATAAAGGGATAGCCGCGCTGGTGCGCCGCAGCCGGAAAACGCCGCCCGCTCAGGAGACAGCAGAGGAAGAATATACACCGGCGGCCGCAACTCCTCGCACAGATAATATTTCGGAAGAAGCAAACGCTTCCACAGCGGAAGAATCCGAACCCGCAGCGGAAGAACTGCCGAAGGAAGAACAACCGAAAACGGAATAAGAAAACGGATTCCCCGCCGGAGAATTTTCCGGCGGGGTTTTTATGCGCAGATATCCCCAGCCGCTCAGTGCATGTCGGCAGACATACTTTTGTACAAGGCCGCGGCGCAGTGCCTGCGGCTGTCGGTCGCCTGCTTTATCCGCCGCTATTTTGTCCCCCGCCGCCGTATACGCCGGCTCGGATGCCGCCGTTCCTCCGGCGATTTCATGCGGTCGCGCAGCACTTTTGCCCGCAGGGCGTTGAGCTCACTTTCCTCCGGGATGAGGTATTCACATTCGTCGCAGCGTCCCTGTATATCCAGCGTCACCCGGTCCAGCACGCAGAACCCCTTCTGCCAGTACAGACACCAGAGGTTTTCGCAGGCAAGTCCCCGGTTGGCCAGATCGATTTCGTTTGGCTCCATAACAAATCTCTCCGTACTATTCAGAATCCTTCTCCTCTGGCTTAAAGGCCGCACCGCGGCCCTCTCCCTCCGCATACTGCGACAGGGCAAAATCCACACATTGGTTAATCAACTGGCTGCGGCTGAGCGAAAAACGGGCCGCCAGTGCGTCCACCTGTTCAATCTTCCGGCTGTCCAGTCGAATCGTGACCGCTTCCTTTTTGTATGGCTTGGGAATGAAAAACTCCACGACGCTTCACCTCAATTTCCATTGTAGACGATCGCCGCGCACAAAAATAGAGGCAGAATCCGCCGCTAAAAATGGTTGGAAAAATGAATACCGCATAAACCCGCTTGACAAGGCGGAAAAGGCGTGCTAACATAATCTCAACACGTTGATGGGGACGCTTGTCCGCCCGCTTTCTCCCAGAGAGCACCGCATCTGCTGCAAGCGGCGCAGAAAGTCTGGATAAAGCCACCGCCCCGGAGCGCGCGCCAACCGCCGGAAACCGGCCTAAGGCGTGCCGGTCGGCTCCGTTATCGGCCGCCTGAAGAGCTGTGCCCGCGCACGGCTGAATAAGGGTGGAACCACGAGAAATGCACCTCGTCCCTTTGCCGGGACGGGGTGTTTTGTTTTCCGTAAGTGTCCTGCCGCAATAAAACAGAAAGGGGTTTTGGTTATGCTCAATATCACACTCAAGGGCGGCGATGTCCGTCAGGTGGAGGAAAACACCACCGTCGAAGCGCTCTGCCGCGACATTTCGATGAACCTGTACCGTGCGGCCTGCGCGGCGCGCATCAACGGCGAGGTGCGCGACCTGCGCACCCCGCTGACCGAAGACTGCACGCTGGAAATCCTGACCTTTGAGGATGAGGACGGCCAGCGCGCGTTCAATCACACCGCCTCTCATATCCTCGCGCAGGCGGTGATGCACCTGTTCCCGGATACGAAATTCGCTATCGGCCCGGCCATCGACAACGGTTTCTATTACGATTTCGATAAGGAAACGCCGTTCACCGCCGAGGATCTCGAAAAAATTGAAAAGGAAATGGCCGCGATTGCGAAGGCCGCGCTGCCCATCGAGCGGTTTGGGCTGGACATCGAGGAAGCGCATAAGCGCATGGCCGATCAGCCGTATAAAATTGAGCTGATGGATGAGCATGCCGGCAAGGGCGAAGCGATCAGCTTTTATACGCAGGGCGACTTCACCGACCTGTGCGCCGGCCCTCACCTGATGACCACCGCGCCGGTCAAGGCGGTCAAGCTCACCTCCTGCACCGGCGCCTACTGGCGCGGCAGCGAGAAAAACAAGATGCTCTCGCGCATTTACGGCACCGCGTTCCCGAAAAAGAGCGAGCTGGACGCCTATCTGGCGCGTCTGGAGGAGGCCAAAAAGCGGGATCACCGCCGTCTGGGCAAGGAGCTCGGGCTGTTCACCATGCTTGACGAAGGCCCCGGCTTCCCATTTTTCCTGCCCAAGGGCATGATCCTCAAAAACGAGCTCATCAACTACTGGCGCGAGGTGCACACCCGCGCCGGCTATCAGGAAATCTCCACCCCCATCATGCTCAACCGCGGCCTGTGGGAGCGTTCGGGACACTGGGATCACTATAAGAACAACATGTACACCACCGTCATCGACGACACCGATTTTGCCATCAAGCCGATGAACTGTCCGGGCGGCATCCTGGTGTACCAGACCGAAATGCACTCCTACCGCGACCTGCCGATGCGTATGGGTGAGCTGGGGCTGGTGCACCGGCACGAACTGTCCGGGGCGCTGCACGGCCTGATGCGGGTGCGCTGCTTTACACAGGACGACGCGCATATCTTCATGACCGCCGACCAGATCAAGGATGAGATCAAAGGGGTCGTCGCGCTCATCGACGAGGTGTATTCGCTGTTTGGCTTCACCTATCATGTCGAGCTTTCCACCCGCCCCGAGGACAGCATGGGCTCGGACGAGGACTGGGAGATGGCGACCGCCGGCCTGCGCGGCGCGCTGGATGAAATCGGGCTGGAGTATAAGGTCAACGAGGGTGACGGCGCGTTCTATGGCCCGAAGATCGATTTCCATCTGGAGGATTCCATCGGGCGCACCTGGCAGTGCGGTACCATCCAGCTTGACTTCCAGCTGCCGGAGCGGTTCGCGCTTGAGTACACCGGCGCGGACGGTGAGAAGCACCGCCCGGTAATGATCCACCGCGTGGTGTTCGGCAGCATCGAGCGCTTTATCGGCATTCTCATCGAGCATTTCGCCGGCGCGTTCCCCACCTGGCTGGCGCCGGTGCAGGTTGAGGTGCTGCCCATCTCGGAGAAGTATAACGACTACGCCGAAAAGGTGGCGGCAGAGCTTACGGCCGCCGGCGTGCGGGTGGAGAAAAATTTCCGCCCGGATAAGATCGGCTATAAAATCCGCGAAGCCCAGCTGCAGAAAATTCCGTATATGCTCATCGTCGGGGAGAAGGAAGCCGAGAGCGGCACCGTTTCGGTCCGTTCCCGCCGTGATGGCGACGCCGGCGCATGCCGCCTGTCGGAATTCGTCGAAACCATCCAAAAAGAGATCAAAGACAAGGCACGGTAACAAAATTTCGCCGCCGGGTCCCGTTTTTTGCCTAAACGGGACCCGGTTTTTCTGTCGGAAATCCACGGGAAAAATCCGAAAAAAGCGGGAAATTCCCCTTGATTTTTCCCCGGAACTGTGCTATGCTATGGGACAGACGTTGCGGGGTTAGTACATCGGTAGTGCGTCGGCTTCCCAAGCCGAATAGGCGGGTTCGACTCCCGTACCCCGCTCCATACCTGCGGTGAGCCATTGTGCGGCCGCAGGTTTTTTCATGCCTGTATTTGCCGGCATTGCAGCCGTTAACTTTTTCGCAGCATATCCCCAATAAAGCGGAGCCCGGCAGGCATGTCTGCCAGGCTCCGCTTTTGTTTTGCTTTTTTCGGCCGCCGACAGCCGTTTTGCCTCCGGCAGGCCGATGCATTTTCTCATCACGGCAGTTCTTTGCAGAAACGCCGAAAACGGCGGATTCCCGCGGTACACAGCAGGGTTCCGGCCAGTGCTACGCCGCCCCACATTCCGGCGACAACCAGCCAGCCAAAACGTTCAGCCACCGCCCCAATAAGGAACGCGGCCAGTCCGCCGCCAACATAGGTGAAGGTGTTGAGAAGCCCGGATATGAAGGACACTCGGCCATACGGCGCAAAACGCCGCGGCAGACGGCTGAGCAGCATGAAATTCACTCCATGCATACAGCCGTTCAGCAGCGTCATGAACGCCACCGGAATCGCTGGAACTGCAAAAAAGGACAGTCTAAACCCTACGGCGGCCAGCAGGCCGCCGCCAAACAGCAGCGCAGCCGCCGCCGCTTCATTTGTCAGCCATTTTGATATCCAGCTGGCCGCTATAACACTGAAGATGCTGAACAGCGGCAATATAGCGGCGGAAAGAATGGATAGGGAAGTTCCCAGATGATAGCGTTCATTGATAAAGGTGGGCATCCAGGTGGTGATGCCGTCACGCAGGATACCCATCATCACAATCGCCCCCATCAGGGGCAGCAGTGCACTGCGCCGGATAAGCGGCCACAAACCGTTTTTCTGCATAACGGATATTTCATTAGCCGGCCGGTCTGCTGTCTCCACGCGCTTTTCTCCTGTACAGGCTTTCGTGCCGGTGAGCCACACCCCTGTGGCCAGCAGACCGAACACCGCCGGAACGATAAACGCAGACGGCCATCCAGCCAGCAGAAGACATACCGGCACCAGCAGATAAACGGCAACAGCACCGGCCGACGCCGCAGTTGACACGGCCACACAGGCATGCTGGTAATCGGTTTCCGACAGGTTTTCTGCCATTATACGCACAAGCGGCGGCCACAGCATGGACTGAAAAAAGCCGTTAAGTCCCCAAAGCGCTGTCATCCAGGAAATATTCGGCATCACCGGCATAAGCAGATTACAGCCGGCAGTGGCGACAAGGCCGGCGGCAATCATCCGCCGCGGATCGGCAACATCGCCGACCATGCCGCACAGCGTCTGTCCCAGCCCATATGTCAAAAAACTAAAGGTGACTGCCAGTCCCGCTGTTTCGTTGGAAATGTGCAGCACATTCACCATTTCGGACAGTGCAGCGGCATAGTTGGTACGGGTCAGATAGCTGACAAAATAAACCATGCAGCAAAGACACTGCAGCAGCAGGACTCGCTGTCCGGCAGATAAAGACCGGCCGCCCGCTGCACCGCGCATAAGAAAATCCCCCCTCATCCGGCTTCCCCCCTAGCGCAGCAACGGTATGCCTTTTTCCAAATACAGCCGGTATACCGCATCGGAAAGGGCACTGTCGGTTACAAACCGGTGTATCGAGGACAATGAACAGAGCTTCAGCGCAGCCGTGGTTTCAAACTTGGAACTGTCGGCCAAAGCAATCGTTTCATCCGCAATTTCCATAAAGGCGCGCTGCACTTCCAGCAATTCGGGAATATACACGCCTATGCCATACTGAAGCGATACCGCCGACGGGAACAGCAGCGTTTTGGACACATGCAGCCCGCGCAGTGTGTCCACCGTCAGGTGACCGCAGAATGCATTCTCCTCCCGAAGAAAAAAGCCGCCTGCCTGAATAAGCCGGAACCCCTCCACCGGGCAAAGCAAGTCGAAGACCTCCGGCGAATTGGTCACGATCGTCAGTTCCCGGAAACGCTCCCGCAGCACCTGAGCCAGCTCAATGGCGGTGCTGCCGGAATCGATGGCTATGCGGTCCCCTTCCTCGATCAGTTCAGCCGCCGTCAGCGACAGCTGACGCTTAGATTCCCTGTTTTCGGAAATGCGTTCAGACAGCTGCGTAAAGCGCTGCATCTTCCGGACTGTAATCGCACCGCCGTGCACCCGGCTGAGCACCCGCTGTTTTTCCAGACATTCCAGATCCCGCCGAATGGTTTCAATAGACACATCAAACTGCTCCATCAGCTCGGCAACGGTTACCGACTGCTGCCGGGCGACCATTTCCGCGATTTTGACCCGTCGTTCATTCGCAAACATATGCAATCATCTCCTATCAAATCCACACAAAGTATACCTGTTTCACTCCGTATTTGTCAAGATAAATGCCGAAAATTAGTTTTAAACGCCTCTGCCTGTGGATTTGTGTGGATTTGAATAAGATGCTTTGATGCGGGGATACTACGGCTGAAGCCATCTGTTCAAAAAGGAGGATACAGGATGAAGGTCTTTATTGACCGCAGCGGCTGCATCAGCTGCGGGCTTTGTGCTGAAACTTGTCCGGAGGTGTTCCACATGGCGGACGACGGACTGGCGGAGGTATATGCTGCACCAACCGAAGATACGGCCGACAGCGCCGCGGAAGCGGCGGACAGCTGCCCGGTTTCGGTCATCCATATCGAGGAATAAGCTACAAAAGACCGGCCCGCTTATACGGGCCGGTCTTTTGCTCAATCCCGGACAAAATACAGCTCCACTTCGTCAGTCAGAGTAAAGCACCTGTTTTCATCCAGCGGCCAGTCGGTATCGTATTCCGAAACAATACCGTTATGGATATCCCGCTGCAGAATGACGCCTGTATATCCGAGACGGTCGTCTGCACCATAATACTGCCGCAAGGCGTTATCCCTCTTCCCCGCAACAGTAATGCTTTGCTTAAGCCACTGTATGCTCTGGGCATCCAGCAGACCGCTGTTCAAATGATGCTCAGCGATCCCCTGCCAAACTGTCAGAGTATTCTCCCATTTGGCTTTATTCAGGGCGAGGGTGCCACTGTACTCCCCGCTCGGCAGCTGGATTGTCTGCTCAATCTGAAAGCAGGCAAAATCCGCATACGGAGACAGCGTCAAAGTAAACGGAAATGTCCCTTCCGGGAAGGCCTCACAGGCATTTACTGAAAGCACAAAGCGATGCTGCCCATCCACCTGCATCCGGCTGTCGATATTGACATCGATACTCCCGCGATCAGTGGTTACATAGCGCAGCTGGCTGTTCTCGTCCAAAAGCAGCGGCCAGCGTTTTTCGGGCGTATAACTGCCCTGACCGAAGGACTGGTATTGATCTTTTGTTGCACAATAGACAATGTGGCCGAGCGCATTGCGCCGATCGTCCTCCCCTGTATAGGTGGGAACCGATGCCAGATATACATATCGTTCTACCATGTATCCGCCGATTTCCCTTGTCAGACGATAGCAATCAACCCGTTCCCGGCAGAAATCGTCCGAATCCTCAGACAGCAATTCACCGTCTCCATTGCCGGCATTAAACTGCAGCGGCAGGGCATTGAGCACCTGCGCATAAAATGCTATGTCCCCACCGACCTCCGTCAGATCCGGCCGGAGCACCTGACAGACGAGATACATCAGCCACGGCGCCATTACAGCGATGTTCCGCGGAATGCCGCGCATGAACAGTTCGCCGGTCGTGTTGTTGACCGCAACAGCAATACCGCTGCTCTCGTTGCTGACGTTGTAAAAATACCATTCGTCCTGCTCTCGGTACCGGTCGAGAAAGGCCGCATCAAAGCTATCGCTTTCCGGAACAAACTCATGCATCTGCATCGGATGCACTCCACATGCAGAATACAGCCGGGTATAGGTTGCCGGATTCAGTGACGGCCCTTCGTGGCGCTGTATATCCAGCGCATTGGTATAGTTCTTGACGGCGTCGCCATGAATTTTCGCCGCCGCATTGATCGCCGCAGAAAAGTTCTCCGTGGAGGACAAAAGCGCCCGGTCGAAACAGCCCTCCTCTCCGGACGGAACCGATATATCCCCGCCGGAAGGATTGCCGGGAGCATGCGTTTCCGGCGCTGACGGCAAAGACGATTCCGGAACCGGTGGGGCAGCGGATCCATCGGACTCTACCGACGGAAAGAACACCGGAGAGGAAACAGCCGAGGCGGTGCCTCCCGGCACAAACGGCAGACGGCCGGCGGCGGTCCGTCCTATCATCGTCACCAAGAGAACCGCCGCGAGCACCACCGATACGGTCGGTACAATCAGCAGGGAGGCCAGCCGGCGGATCGCCCGGTTGCGTTTTTCCTCCAGCAGGCGATACAGCGCTGTCGCTTCCCTGGAGTCCTTGCGGCGACCGTTCAGGATATGATCCAGCATATCCTGAGCCACCACGGCGCTGAGGATGCTCGACCCCACCGCGTTGCGCAGCGCACAGGTGAGGATTGCTGCCACACTGCCGCCATAAAGTGTTTTATCAATCCCTTTCTCGCGGAAGAGAGCCAGCGCCGCCTTTTTCGCGGCCGCCAGCCGGCTTCGGACCGTGGTCGTCGGCTCATGCAGCATTTTGGCAATTTCGGTAAGCCTCATGCCGTCATAATAATGCAGGGTCAGCACCTCGGCATGACGTGGATCCAACTGCTCCAGAACATCCTGGATGTCCGCCCGGCGTTCAGAGGATTCGGCGTATTCGATCGACAGCTCGTCCGCAAACTCCGCCATATTCTCACGGGATACCTCATGCCCTAAAATATCCGCCCGGACATCCCGCGCCGCGTTTTCCATGATTTTCTTCAGCCAGGTAAAAAACGCCTCCGGTGCCTGAAGACGCGACAGATATTTATACGCCTTGGCGTAGCCGTTTTGCATCGCATCATAAATGTCCTCATCCCGCTGCAGAAAGCCCCTCACCACATGATACATTGCCTGATAGCTCTGCATAAACAGCAGTGAAAAGGCTTCCTTATCGCCCTGCATGGCCTTTGTGACCGTATCCAGCTGCTCCGCCTGTTTTTCCGCCAATTCCTCTCCGGCCAGCAGTTCACCGTCCGGACGCCTTATTTCCCCCATAAGCTCCTCCGTACATGCACCCTTTGCGTATAGAATACCGTATTTTCCGCCGATTTGCAAATCCGGCAGAACCAAAACGCATACCTTTAAATTTCATGTAGGAATACGAAGTAGACCAAGGCACACGAGCGCCTTTTCTGTTTTATCTTTCCCTTCCTTTTCCCGTCGTTCTCCCTTGTGCGATAAGGTCATTTTGATCAGAAAGCGTTTAGGATTTGGTGCCTCCCCGACCGCACAAAGTCCTTCCGCATTCCGGGCAGAATTTTTCCTTGCCCAGCAGTTCCGCCCCGCAGAACGGACATGGTTCGGCCAACATATAGCCGCAGTGCAGGCAAAGCCGCCCTCTGGGAATCCTTTCCCCACAGCGTGGACATATGGTTTTTTCCGGTATCAAACGCGCCCCGCACTTAAGGCAGAACGCGGCGTTTTTCGGTGACCGTTCGCCGCACTGGGGACATATGGTTCCTTTTGTATTACTGTTATCCATCCGCACAGTCTTCCTTTCCAAAGAATAAAGACCTGTTTCCCCGCCAAAAACGACGACAGGAAAAGAGAAAATTTTGTAAATACCTCTTCGGGATGCCCTCCGTCATCAAAACGCAGCAAAAAAGACAGGCAAAGCCTGTCTTTTTTGCTTGTATTTTTATGCAACTCTCTGTCTGACAGCCGATTCGTTGACACAAACGAAAATACAGGATATGTTTTACAAAGCAGTTGCAGCCTATATTTTTCCGTAGGAAAGGAAAGAGAAACATCATGATAAAACGCCAGTGGGATCTTTACAGCATCAGCGCGGCGAGGAATGTATTGTTTGGACTTTCGACACTGATCATTCTGTTCTTTCATTCCAGTATTCTCATTCCTGAATCCCTGCCGGTTTTAAACTTTATTCAGGAAACCGGAAACATCGGCGTTGATATTTTTCTGTTTCTCTCGGCAGTCGGACTGTATTTCTCCTTTTCCAAAAAAGAATGCGTCGCTGATTTTTACAAACGAAGAATGCTGCGCATTCTTCCGCCCCTTCTGCTGTTTACCATCATTTGGTTTGCCTTTGAGGGCACAGGTGGATTAAAAGCCTATCTGTCGAATGTTTTTATGCTGTCTTTTATCACACAAGGCACGCGAATCGTATGGTTTTTTGCCCTGCTGCTCGTCCTCTATATGCTGTATCCCCTGATCTATCATGCCATCAAAAAATGGGACTGGATTGCCGCTGTTCTTATGCTGGCCGCTGTTGTCATCGCTAATATCTTTTTGCGCGGTACTGCCCGACAGGATACGACCACATTGAAATCGCCACAACGCGCATCCCCGTTTTTCTGTGCGGCGCTTTTTTGGCTGACAAGATTAAAAATCACAAAAAGATTTCGTTTATCTGGCTGCTTATCAGCGCAGCGGCAGCGCTCTTCCTATTGGTTATGATTTACCGGCATCCTAATCCTTTCGGCTGCTATACCATCATTTGCTACGCCTACTGCCCGCTGACGATCGCCCTTGTTTTTCTGCTCTCGGCGTTTTTTTCCCGCTTTCGGATTCCCTTTTTATCCGCATTCTTTATCTGGATCGGCGGTTACTCGCTGGAGGTTTACCTCCTGCACGAAAAGCTCCTCATCAAATTCGGTCACTGTATTTCCTCTACCGACCAGTATCAACTGATAATGAATCTGGTTATCGCTGTTATCTCCGTTCTCGGCGCCATGCTTCTCAAATCCATTTGCGAACGCCTTGTCCGCGAGCTGCACCAGAGCGGCAAATCCCTTACTTAAGCTGGGCAGCGGTTCTTTTTTCCTCAGCGCCGATCCCCATTCTGTGCAGTATGGGAATCAGCCGTTTGGCGAGAACAGCGCTGAGAATACTCATGACGATGTCGCCCGGCGCCACCATCACTACCGCTGACAAAAACAGCGGCCACAGGCCGACCGGTGTGTGGATGACATAGTTGCACAGCAGATAATAATACACAAATCCCACTGCATACACAATCGCCATACCGGCAAAATTCGCCGCCAGCAGACGTTTGACTGACGGCGCCTCCACGCGATTAGCGATCCATCCGGTCACATAAGCACCGGCCACAAACCCGATTATATAGCCAAAACTGGGTTTGAACACATAGCCGAAGCCTCCGCCCTCTGTGAAAATCGGCACCCCCACCAGGCCAAGTACCAGATAAAGTGCCGCACTCAGTGCACCGTACCGCCCACCCAGCAGCAGGCCGGCCAGCGTGGTAAACAGCAGCTGCATCGTCACCGGAACCAGTGGTGTCGGAATGCGGATAAAGGCGCCAACCGCGATCAGTGCGGCAAAAACGGCACTTAGAATAAGCGGAAACAAACGCTTGGATGTACTCTGCATAAGACGAGTCTTCCTTTCCTGCTGAAATTCTCTTGCTCCAGCATAGCAGGATGCGCCTCGTTTGTCAACCTTTTTAAATATAAAGTTTACAATAAGCTGAGCAAAAATCGACAGCATTATGGCGATATCGCGCCTTGCATGTACCCCTGAGGTTATGCTATAATGCAGCCGTATTTTGAAAACAAGGAGACTGGATTATGCCGCAGCCCAATTATAAAAGCACTCTGCGTGCCTGCTGCCTCGGTTATGTGACCCAAGCGGCGGTAGTGAATCTTGCCCCGCTGCTGTTTGTTATTTTTCAGAACCGCTACGGTCTTTCGTTCACCATGATCGGCAGTCTGGTATTGTTCAATTTTGTGGTACAGCTGTCGGTGGACGCCATATCCATCAAATTTGTCGACCGGATCGGCTATCGGGCGTCGGTGATGATCGCGCACGGCTTTTCCGCGGCGGGTCTGCTGCTGCTCGGCATACTGCCGGGCATTATGCCTGCCTATGCCGGGATGCTGATTGCGGTGTTTCTGTATGCCATCGGCGGCGGACTCATTGAGGTGCTGATCAGCCCGATTGTCGACTCCCTGCCCGGGGACGCCAAGGCATCGACAATGAGCCTGCTTCACTCGTTTTACAGCTGGGGGCAGGTGGTGGTGGTTGCATTGTCCACCCTGCTGCTGCAGCTGATCGGACATGACCTGTGGTTTCTCCTGCCGATGCTCTGGGCCATTCTGCCGGCCGCCAACCTGTTCTACTTCCTGCGGGTTCCGCTGATTCCTCCGGTGGAAGAGGCGCATCGGATTCCGCTGAAAAAGCTGCTGACCTCCCGTATTTTTGTGGTGGCGATGCTGCTGATGGTATGCTCCGGTGCTGCCGAACAGGCCATGTCGCAGTGGGCGTCGCTCTTTGTGGAAACAGGGCTGGGCATCTCGAAAGTGCTCGGCGATCTGCTTGGTCCGTGCATCTTTGCGGTGATGATGGGCATCGGCCGCACCCTGTATGGCACCCGCGGGCAGAAGCTTAACCTGCAGAAAGCGCTTTCGGCTTCTGCCGTCTTATGCATCGTTTCCTATCTTCTCACGGCGCTGGTTCCGATTCCGGCCGTTGCTCTGCTCGGCTGTGCTCTGTGCGGGCTGTCGGTCAGCCTGATGTGGCCCGGCATGCTCAGCCTGTCCTCCGCCGGCTACCCGACCGGCGGCACCGCAATGTTCGCCATCCTCGCCCTGTGCGGGGATCTGGGCTGCTCCGCGGGGCCCTGGCTCACCGGTCTGGTCTCCGACGCCGCCCAGAATTCGTCCGCCATTGTGAACTGGGGGGCCGGCATGGGCAACGATCCCGCTCAGGCGGGACTGAAGATCGGCCTGCTCGCTGCGATCGTTTTCCCGCTCATAATGCTGTTCGGCATTCTCTACATGCGCCGGCAGCTGGGACGCGCGAAACAGCCGGAACAAAGTGTGGAATAAACTACCCCATACTCAGGCTTATCTCTGCCGTGAAAACTCATTTTGCACGGTTCATTTTCGACGCATGAAAAAGCACCCGGAAGCTTTCTCTTCTGCTCGATAAGGATGTTAAGAGCAGAGGGAACCGGCATAAGGGAAAGCAAAGGGCAGGTGAAAACACCTGCCCTTACTTTCTGAGGTCAATATCCATCATACTAAGAGTGAGGCGGGAAACTGCGGCAGAGAACAAGCGGTGGAGAACAAAGAGGGAAATAAGTAACGCGGAAGAACGGAGAGACAGGAGAAACGGACGGAGGCATGCAGAGACAACCGGCCTCGCCGCCTGACGAAACTTCGAACCTTTCGTCGGGCGGGCCACTGCGGGCGGCGCTCCCATATTTGGGGGCGCCGCTTTTTTGCGTTTATTGAGTGTTATCAGTATTCGTCATACTAAAGATGGAGCTTGAAAAGACGAAAGGAGTGTGAAAAGCAGTGGCCTACCTTGACGATAAAGAGGCGGCTAAATGGTTCGAAGAGCGGTGGCCCCGTCCAGACGGATAATGGCGGCAAACGGTTCGAAGAAGCAGTGACCTGTCCGAGCGAATAACGGCGGTAACTGGTTCGAAGTCAGCACAGCAAGCCCGAAAAGGCTGTGCGTCTCTCCCGCCGGACGCGGGAGAGAACATGGGCAGAACGATTACACGCTCGATTTTTGATAAAAAATCGACGGGTAAACGGAGCTGCCAGAGGCAGCGGAGTGAAAACCCCCGCAAAGCCCGTGAAATCGGGAAAACAGCACCGGGAAGCTGTCAAAAAAATCTCGCCGAAACGCCCAACTAATTCCCCGTTTTCAACGGGATAACTGCGCCCTTTTGAAAGGAGACCGGTATGAAACAGAAATCTATGGTACGGCAGGTGCAGGAAGCCCTGCAAGTCCAGCTGCGGATAGGAGAGAAACGCCACGACGCCAAGAAAACGGAGCATACCCATTCCCCCGCCGGCATTTTCTCCTACCGCACCTTTGAAACCTACATGAAACAGGGCTGCGCCTTTGCAAAGTGGGCAAAATTAGAGCATGGGAGCCGGACGCTGGCAGAGGCCCGTCCCTATGTGGAAAGCTACCTGCAAAGCGGGATTGACCGGGGACTGTCCGCCTATACCCTGTCAACCCAAAGGGCGGCGCTGTGCAAGCTCTACGGCTGCACAGCGAGGGATTTTGCCATTCAGCTTCCAGAACGGCGGCGGGAAGATATTCAGCGAAGTCGGAAGAAAGCCGCCCGCGACTACGGCTTTTCCAAAGAGAACAACGCAGATATTTTAGCCTTTGCAAAAGCAACCGGCCTGCGCCGCCATGAACTGGCGGCGGTAAAGCCGGAACAGATCCGCCAAGACACAGACGGAAGCGTGACGATCTGCCAGATAAAAGGCAAGGGTGGCAAGGTGCGGGACATTGACGTACTTCCGGGGAAAGAAGAAGCAGTCTTGAAGTTTGCTGGAAATCCTGCCGGAAGGCCTGTTTTTTCCTCCGTTCCCTCCCACATGGACGTACACGGCTGCCGGAGAGAGTACGCGAACGCCATGTATCACAGTTATCAGGAAAAGCTGCGGAAAACAGAAGGAAGGGATTTCCGCAATCTGCCGCCCATCTGGGAATTAAGGCCGGTGCGGAACCCGGACGGGAGTTATCTAAAAAAGCCAGACGGGAGCCGCGTCAAGACATGGCAGCTTGTATCTTCTTATTATCGGTGCAAGAAGGACAGGCGAGGCGTGATCTATGATAAAAAGGTCATGCTGTACGTCAGCCGCCAGCTCGGGCATAACCGGATTTCCGTCGTTGCCGGGCACTATCTGGGCAAATGAAAAACGTTTGCGGTATAAGGATAGAGATTATCCGTACGTTTTTGTTGCGGAACAGAAAATAAACTGCCATAACTATATACGCTGCATTCGCAAACAAACGAAAAATCTTGTATATGTGAATTTTTTGTTATATAATAGAAGATAAACAAAGGAAAGCGAGGCGGCACACGGATGGGTGTTTCCTATAAAAAGCTATTTAAGCTGTTAATTGACCGGAATATGAAAAAGAAAGATCTGCGGATCGCAGCGGGACTCAGTCCGGCCTCTGTGTCCAAGCTGGCGAAGGACGAATATGTCAGCATGGAAGTTTTGGTCAAGGTATGCCATGCGCTGCGTGTGGATGTCGGCGATATCATGGAAGTTTCAAACGATTAAAATGAGGAATGGGGTTTTACCAATGACAGATACAAAGAAGGAACAGGAACGTGCGGAGCTTCACCGCGTGATTTGGAATATTGCCAACGACCTGCGGGGCAGTGTGGACGGCTGGGATTTCAAGCAGTATGTGCTGGGGATGCTGTTCTACCGCTATATCTCCGAAAACCTTACGGGGTACATCAACCGCGGCGAATGGGAGGCCGGAAATACGGGGTTTAACTATACGGCGCTTTCCGACGCGGAGGCGGAAGAGGTTCGCGCCGGACTGGTGGTTGAAAAAGGATTTTTCATCCTTCCCAGTGAGCTGTTTGAAAACGTCCGCGCCAAAGCGCCGCAGGATGAAAACCTGAACGAAACGCTGGAAGCGGTTTTCCGCAGCATTGAGGCCTCCGCGCAGGGCAGCGCCAGCGAGGACGATTTTAAGGGCCTGTTTGACGATATCGACGTCAACAGCAACAAGCTGGGCGGCACGGTTGCCAAGCGCAACGAGCGCCTCATGAAGCTGATGAACGGCGTCGCCGATATGAAGCTGGGCAATTATCAGGACAACACCATCGACGCCTTCGGCGACGCCTATGAATACCTTATGGGTATGTACGCCTCCAACGCCGGAAAAAGCGGCGGCGAATACTTTACCCCGCAGGAGGTTTCCGAGCTGCTCACAAGGATTGCGGTCTATGGCAAGAAGGAAATCAACAAAGTCTATGACCCCGCCTGCGGATCCGGTTCCCTGTTGCTGAAAGCGGCGAAGATTTTAGGGAAAGAGAATGTCCGTCAGGGCTTTTTCGGGCAGGAAATCAACATCACCACCTATAACCTTTGCCGCATCAATATGTTCCTGCATGATATTGATTACGACAAATTCAATATCGCCCACGGCGACACCCTGACCGAACCGCAGCATTGGGACGACGAGCCCTTTGAAGCCATCGTCTCCAATCCGCCCTACTCGATCAAGTGGGACGGGGACGGCAACCCCCTGATGATCAACGACCCGCGCTTTTCCCCGGCGGGCGTGCTGGCCCCGAAATCAAAGGCTGACCTTGCCTTTATCATGCACAGCCTTTCGTGGCTGGCCACCAGCGGGACGGCGGCCATTGTATGCTTTCCCGGCGTGATGTACCGGGGCGGCGCGGAGCAGAAAATCCGCAAATATCTGATTGAAAACAATTTCATCGACTGTATTATCCAACTGCCCGACAACCTGTTTTTCGGCACCAGCATTGCCACCTGTATCATGGTGCTGAAAAAATCCAAGACGGACAATGCCACCCTGTTTATCGACGCCTCCAAGGAGTGCGTCAAGGTGACGAACAGCAACAAGCTGACGCAGGAGAATATCGACGCCATTGTGGAAGCCTTTGCAAAACGGGAGGACAGGCAGTATTTCACCCGGCTGGTGCCAAACAGCGAAGTCGCCGGGCAGGGCTATAACCTATCGGTTTCCACCTATGTGGAGCAGGAGGACACGCGGGAGAAAATCGACATTGTGAAGCTGAACGCGGAGATTGCGGAAATCGTGGCGCGGGAGCAGGTGTTGCGCGAGGAGATTGACAAGATTATCGCAGAAATCGAGGTGGAGGGCAATGAGGCTGTCTGATGTTCTATCTAAACCACCAACCAGCAGATTTGAGCAGGTGGAGGGTTTTTTGAACAATACCCATCTTAAACGGGGAAAGCAGAAAAAGATTTCTGTCGGTGCGGTCTTTCTTATGTATCATTGTGAGAATTGCAATGCTGATTTAACTTTTGTCTCGGATAAAGATTTGTACTGTATCGCGATACACGAAAGGCTTGTTAGTATTGACTGCGCATTGAAATGTCCTCGCTGTGATGAATCTATACCTGTATGGTTTTTAGTAGAAAGTAAGGAAGTCGTATATGATACGGCGCCTGAAGTCCGCGTATTGAAGCGCTCTGAAAAGCTATCCGACAAAGTTACCATTAGCAAAGGGCAATATGAGGGATTTTCAGAACTGTTGGAAAAGGCAGATCGGGCTTATCGTGATGAATTAGGAGCTGGCGCTATCGTTTATCTGCGGAAGATTTTAGAGCGAATTACCAAGCAAACAGCAGAGGCCTCTGGTATCCCCACGATGATTACAACGAAAAGCGGCGATACAAGGCGAAAAGATTTTAGAACCTTGCTAAAGGAAGTAGACCACCAGTGTTCTATTATTCCCAAAGAATTTTCCGAAAACGGATATAAACTATTTGGAGAATTAAGTGAAATCGTACATAGTGATGGCAGCGACGAGCAGACAGGATTGAAAAAGTATGACGCATTCCACCGGCTTGTAGTCGGCATATTGGATAATGTAAAGAACAACAAAGAACTGATGGAAGTGATTGGAACACTCGGCTGGGATACGGAAAGGAGCGAAGCCGTATGAGCAGATTAGAACAACTGATACAGGAGCTTTGTCCGGATGGAGTTAAGTTCAAAGCACTTGGAGAGATTGCGACAATTACGCGTGGCGGGAGCTTTCAAAAAAAGGATTATTGTGAAAATGGGTTTCCGTGTATCCATTATGGACAAATTTATACGAAATATGGCCTATTTGCAGAAACCACATTGAGTTATATAAATCCTGAAATTGCTCCGAAGCAGAAGATGGCGGAGCCGAATGATATTATCATGGCGGTCACAAGCGAAAATATTGAAGATGTATGTAAATGCGTCGCGTGGTTAGGTGAAAGTAAAATTGCGGTCAGTGGCCATACTGCCATCATACATCATCACCAGAACCCGAAATTTTTGACCTATTACTTTCATTCGGATATGTTTTTCCAACAAAAAAGGAAATTGGCTCATGGAACCAAAGTAATTGAAGTGACCCCGGATAAGCTGAACACTATCAAAATCCCCGTCCCCCCTCTTTCCGTCCAGCAGGAAATTGTCCGCATTCTGGACAGCTTTACCGAACTCACCGCCGAACTCACCGCCGAACTCACCGCCGAACTCACCGCCAGACGGAAGCAGTATGAGTATTATCGGGATGAGTTGCTAACATTCGGAAATGATGTACCGATGGTGAAACTGGGCGATATTGCAACCATATCAAGAGGTGTTCGTGTTGTCAGAAGTCAGCTGAATATAGAAGGTGCGTACCCTGTTTTTCAGAACAGCATGACACCGTTGGGATATTATGAAAAAAACAACTGTTTGTCAAATACAACTTTTATAATTGCAGCGGGTGCAGCGGGCGAGATTGGATATAGCTATGTTGATTTTTGGGCGGCTGACGATTGTTATTATCTTGATTGCCAGAATAATCTAAATAGTCGCTATGTCTATTATGCGCTCCTTTGTCAACAGATATATATCAAGTCAAGAGTGCGGCGGGCAAGTGTTCCGCGTTTGGGACGTTCAGTTATTGAAAATATCACAATTCCTGTCCCACCGCTTGAAGAACAAGCCCGTGTCGTCTCCATTCTCGACCGCTTTGACGCCCTGTGCAACGACCTCACCAGCGGCCTGCCCGCCGAGATTGAAGCAAGACAAAAGCAGTATGAATACTATCGTGATAAACTTTTGAAATTCAAAAGTTTATCACGCAATTCATAATTCATAATGCACAATGCATAATTGAAGAGGTGCAAAAGTGAAGGAAGAAAATATCGTTGTGGAGAAAAACAAGGCGTTTGCCGTGCGGATTGTGCGGCTGTATCAATATTTGTGCAGCGATAAAAAAGAGTTTGTTTTATCGAAGCAATTACTCCGAAGCGGGACAAGCATCGGCGCCAATGTAAAAGAGGCGATCAGAGGGCAAAGCAAGCCTGATTTCATCTCTAAAATGAGCGTCGCGCTAAAAGAAGCATCGGAAACAGAATACTGGCTTGAATTGCTGTATGAAACCGGTTTTATGGATAAAAAGCAGTTTGACAGTATCTATGCCGATAATCAGGAACTGCTTAAAATCCTGATGCGCATTGTAAAATCCTCAAAGGAAAGGAGAACGTAATGCAATTCTGCATTATGCATTCTAAATTATGAATTACAACATCGTTGCCCAAACAACCGAAAGCACCGTTGTGGCGGAGTATACGCCGCAGCCGCGCCAGTCAGACGCCTACCAGAGCGAGGCGGCGCTGGAAAAGGAGTTTATCAGCCTGCTGACAGAGCAGGGCTATGAATATCTGGCCATTCACGACGAAAAGGCGCTCATCGCCAACCTGCGCAAACAGCTTGAACTGCTCAACAGCTATGTTTTTTCCGACAGCGAATGGGAACAGTTTTTCTCCGAATGCATCGCGGGGAAAAACGATGGGATCGTGGAGAAAACCCGCCGGATTCAGGACGATTATATCCAGATCCTCCGCAGGGACAACGGCTCCACGAAAAACATCTATCTGGTGGATAAAAGGAACATCCACAACAACCGCTTGCAGGTCATCAACCAGTATGCCGTCGCGGAAGGAACCTATAAAAACCGCTATGATGTAACGGTTCTGGTCAACGGCCTGCCTATGGTACATATTGAACTTAAACGCCGTGGCGTCGCCGTTCGGGAGGCGTTCAACCAGATCAACCGCTACCAGCGGGAGAGCTTCTGGGCGGCCTCGGGGCTTTTTGAGTATGTGCAGATTTTTGTCATTTCCAACGGCACCAATACCAAGTATTATTCCAACAGCACCCGTTTCAACCATATCCGGGAGGCGGCAGCCTCCGGGAAAAGTGTCAAGGGAAAAACCAGCCACAGCTTTGAGTTTACCTCCTTCTGGGCGGATGCACAAAACCGCATCATTCCGGATTTGATGGATTTTACAAAGACCTTTTTCTCCAAGCATACGCTGCTGAACCTTTTGACCCGGTACTGCGTTTTTACAGCGGAAAATATGCTGCTGGTCATGCGCCCCTACCAAATTGCCGCAACGGAACGGATTTTAAGCAAGCTGGAGATTGCAAACAATTATAAAACCTATGGGACCATTGCCGGCGGCGGATATATCTGGCACACCACCGGCAGCGGCAAGACCTTGACCTCCTTTAAAACGGCGCAGATCGCTTCCAAGCTGCCCTACATCGACAAGGTCCTTTTTGTGGTGGACCGGAAGGATCTGGACTACCAGACCATGAAGGAATACGACCGCTTTGAAAAGGGGGCGGCCAACAGCAACACCTCCACCGCCGTATTACAGCGGCAGCTGGAGGACAGGGACCGCCGGGGCAATCCCCATGAGTATAAGATCATCATCACCACGATTCAGAAGCTGTCCACCTTTATCAAAAAGAATCCCACCCATGCCGTCTACCAAAAACGGGTGGTCATTATCTTTGACGAATGCCACCGCAGCCAGTTCGGGGACATGCATACGGCGATTACCAAGCATTTTAAGAAATTTCATCTATTTGGCTTTACCGGTACGCCGATTTTTGCGGTCAATGCGCCGCATAATGGAAAGCCTACCATGAAAACCACACCGCAGGTTTTTGGCGGCGAACCGGACAAGGACGGGAAAAGGGTTCTTCCGCTGCACACGTATACCATCGTGGATGCAATCAACGACAAAAACGTCCTTCCGTTCCGGGTCGACTATATCAAAACGATGGACAAGGAACCGGATATTGACGACAAGCAGGTCAAAGACATCGACCGGGAAAAGGCCTTTTTAGCCCCCGAACGGATTTCTCTGGTGACAAAGTACATTCTGGACCACTTTGACCAGAAAACCTACCGGAACCAGCGCACCTATTCGTTTAACGTCCTGCAAAATATTGCGGCGGTGGCCTCCGCGAGCGGCCGGGATGAAATAGAAGAAATCAAGCAAAAACAGCGGTTGAGCGGCTTTAACTCCATTTTTGCCGTTTCTTCTGTGGAGGCCGCAAAGCTTTATTATGCGGAATTTCGGCGGCAGATGGAGGAAGCGCCTGCCAAACGGCTGAAAATTGCGCTGATTTACAGCTATGGTGCCAACGAAGAGGAGGCGGAGGGCCTTTTGGACGAGGAAAACCCGGAGGACACCAGCGCGCTGGACCAGTCCTCCCGCGATTTTCTGGAAGCCGCAATTCGGGATTACAACAGGACGTTCCGGACCAATTACGACACCACCAGCGAAAAATTCCAGAACTATTACAAGGATGTTTCCCTGCGGATGAAAAACAAGGAGCTGGATTTGCTCATCGTTGTCAATATGTTTTTGACCGGCTTTGACGCGACCACGCTCAATACGCTGTGGGTGGATAAAAACCTGAGAATGCACGGGCTGATTCAGGCTTTTTCCAGAACAAACCGTATTCTAAACACCATAAAAACCTTCGGCAATATCGTATGCTTCCGCAGCCTGCAAAAGCGGACGGATGAGGCCATCGCTCTATTTGGCGACAAAGAAGCCGGTGGGATTGTCCTTTTGAAAAGCTATCAGGACTACTATGAGGGCTACACGGATTCGGATGGAAACGAGAGGCCCGGCTACCGCGATATGATCCAGGAGCTTCTTGAGAAATTTCCGCTTTCCGAGCCGTCGATTATCGGGGAGAAAAAACAAAAGGAGTTTATCAGCCTGTTCGGCGCGATTCTGCGTATGCGGAATATCCTGGTTTCCTTTGACGACTTTTGCGGAAATGAAATCTTGTCAGAACGGGAGCTGCAGGATTATCTGGGGCGCTATCAGGACCTTCGGGATGAGTGGAAGAGACAGCGGGAAAACGGCGATAAGGAAAATATTAACGACGATATTGTATTTGAAATTGAGCTGATTAAGCAAATTGAGATCAATATCGACTATATTCTCATGCTGGTAAAAAAGTACCATGACACCCACTGCGAGGACAAAGAAGTGCTCATCTCCATTCGGCGGGCGGTAGACGCCAGTCCCGAGCTTCGCAGCAAAAAGGCGCTTATTGAAACCTTTCTTGCCGGGATCAATGACGTCTCGGACGTGCTGCTGGAATGGCGTGAATTTGTTGTGAAGGAAAAGGAGGCAGAGTTGGAAGCAATCATCGCTTCTGAAAGGCTGAAGCCGGAGGAAACCAAGCGGTATATAGAAAATTCTTTCCGTGACGGCGCTTTGAAAACAATCGGAACGGATATTGATAAAATTATGCCGCCCGTTTCCCGCTTTGGCGGAGGGAGAGCGGAGAAAAAGCAAGGCGTGATTGATAGGCTGACGAAATTCTTTGAAAAATATTTTGGGCTATAATGATTTGTAAACGGACAGGTTCCGTCATACTGATAGTAGAAGGCAAAGCCTTCAATCAATCAGCCGGAAGCCCGATAGAGAACTATGGAATAAAAAGACCTTTTCGCGGAAACAAAGAATATTTGAATCCGGCGGAAAGGACGGAAAATGAAGCAACAAATCTGGACAAAGAAGCCGAATTACCGATTTAACAACTGTTTTGAGATTAGGAAAAGCGGCGCTGTTCTTCGGGTAAGCGTGTATCTCCCCGAAACTGGTACAGGCAGCTTGAACGGGCGGCTTCTGCGTCTCATGGAAAACAAACTGCGGGAACAGGGGAAGGGATAACCTTCCCTTTTTCTCTGTCCTGTGGTATGATATTTTTACCTTATGACGGGTTTCCCCTGCTGGAAAGGAGTGTAACATGCAGGGAAACCAAACAGAAAAATATACGTTGCTATATGGGCGGTTATCCAACGAGGACAAACGGGAAGGCACCAGCCTGAGCATACAGCATCAAGAGGAAATGCTGCGGGACTATGCGGAAAAGCAGGGTTTCCGCAATCCCCTGTTTCTGTATGATGACGGCGTTTCCGGGACAAAGACCAACCGCCCCGGCTTTCAGAAAGTACTTGCCATGATACGGGAAGGGCAGGCCGCCACATTGATTGTGACCGACTTGACCCGTCTGTACCGTAACCAGTCGGAAGCCAACAATCTGCTGGAAATCGTCTTTCCGGCGTTGGGTGTGCGCTTTATCGCCATTACCAACAACTATGACAGTGCCACCAACACGGAGAGCGACGAGGATTTAGCCATGTTCTCCAACCTGTTTAACGAGTGGTATCCCCGGCAGACCAGCCGGAAGATTAACGCTGTTATCCAGCATAAAGCGGAAAAGGGCGTGCGGATTGCTTCTATTCCACCCTACGGCTACCAGAAAGACCCAGCGGACAAGTTCAAAATCATTCCTGACCCGGAAGCGGCGGAAAAGGTGCGGTATATCTTCAACCTGTGCGCCTCCGGTATGGGGCCGGAGCAGATTGCCAAGCGTCTGGAACGGGAAAGAATACTTGTGCCTACAGAATACGCCTACCGCAAGTTTGGACGCAACCATTCCAGCCGCAACCCGGATTTTCCCTATCGGTGGCAGGACAGCACGATTGCCCGTATTCTGGAAAACCCGGACTATATCGGCGTACAGGTGAGCTGCAAGACGCACAAACCGTCCTACAAAAGCGATTTAGTGGTTGAGGTTCCGGAAGAAGAACGCTACCGGGTGGAAAACGCCCATGAGCCGATTATTGACCGGGAACTGTGGGACATTGTGCAGCGGGTACGGGATAACAAGCGGCGGCCCACCAAGCTGGGAGAAATGGATATACTGGCGGGTATGGTGCAATGTGCCGACTGCGGCAGTACCCATTACCTTTGCCGATGCGGAAGCTGGGACGAGAGCAAATACACCTATGTTTGCGGCAAATACCACCGCCACAAGGAAGAATGCACGCCCCACACAGTAAAAGCCCTGCACTTGCGGGAAGCTGTTTTACAAGCGATACAGACCGTCGTGCAGACGACAAAAGCCGACCGGGAAGCCTTCATCGCCCATTTGACGGCGAAGCAATCCGGTCAGTTGAAAAAGGAACTGACAACCAAGCGGAAGGAACTGGATCAGGCAAGGAAACGGCTTACAGAAGTTGACAACCTGATAGCCGCCACCTTCGAGAAGCTGGCAACCGGCATACTCACAGACGAGCAATTCCGGCAGTTAAACGGGCGGTATCTGGCAGAGCAGGAAAACTTAAAAGCAGGTGCTTGCTGTTTAGAAGCGGAACTTACCAACCAACAGAACGAACTGGACAACGTGGGGAACTTCCTCGCCATTGTTGACCGATATTTAGAAGTGCCGGAGTTGACGCCGGAAATCCTGCGGGAGTTTGTCCATCACATTACGGTACATGAGCGTTCTGGCGCTTACAAGAAAAAATTTTACACACAAGACATTGACGTTTACTTCAATTACATCGGAATGATACAGTAAACGGAAGGCATATCTTTGGATATGCCTTCCGCCACAAGTCAACTATACATCCTTATTAAGCCGGAGCTTTGGCTTCCGGGTGTTTCTGCTGCCGTTATTCGGCTTGTGTATGCATGTGAACATCCATCTGCGGGAACGGAATGGAGATGCCGTTTTCATCAAATGCTTTTTTGACCTTCTCATTCATGTCAAAGGTAAGGGTCCAGTAATCCGCATTCAGGCACCACATCCGCAGCGTGAAGTTAATTGAGGAATCCGCGTATTCCTTGAGCAGCACACACGGCTCGGCCGGTTCACGCAGCACCAGATTATGGTTCTGTGCCAAGTCAAGCAGCACCTTCTTGACCTGGTCGATATCGCACTCATAGCCGACCGAATACACCAGATCCAGCCGACGGGTTTCCATAGCGGAGAAGTTGCGGATGGTTGCACTCATCATTTTTGCGTTGGGCACCGCAATACGGGTATTATCGACCGTGTTCAGATACGTATGCATCATCTCGATCTCGGTGATGGTACCGGATACGCCGTCCACATCGATAAAATCTCCCGCTTTGAACGGCCGGGAAAACAGCAGGACAATACCGGATGCCAGACTGGCCAGGTTATCCTTTACCGCCAGGGCAACCGCCGCACCGACAGCCGCCACCACGGTCAGCAGGCTGGTCACCGGCGCACCAATCTTATCCAGCGCCATAACGATGGCCAGCGCCCAGATGATGATGTTGACAATGCGCAGGATGTATTTTGCCGCCACCTCATCCACCGGCACACGGGAACGCTTCAGAACCGCCCGTATCGGCCGCACGATGACTTTCGTGAGGATGTAGCCCGCCACAAGAATCAGCAGAGCAAACAGCAGCTTGGGAAGAAACGCCAGAACCACCGACAGCGCGTGACTGAGGACCTCTCCGATATCCACTTCAAACCATTCCTTTCTTTGCCAAAGCTTTCTTTTTTATTTTAGGCCGGAGAGGCGGTGATGTCAACGACTAATTCTTACAACGTCCCTTTCCGGCCAGCCAAACGCAGCACCAGCTTGCGTATGGCGTCCGCGGGCACCACCAGGAACGCAATCAGCAGCACCGTGCGCAGCTCCGGCAGGGTCAGTCCGGCGGTACGGAACAGGGTGCCGCCGAAATAAATCAGCAGCAGCTGCACCACCGCAACCAGCGCCATAATAAAGGCAAAGGCCGGATTTTTATGCAGATGGGCGAAAAGGTTGAGGCGATGGGTGCGGGCGCTGAAGCTGTTGAAAATGCCGCAGAAAATAAATAAGGCAAAAAAAGCGGTCATCAGGTAGATGTAATCGTTGGCATACCGGAACAGCGGTCGCACGACCGGCAGTTTCAGGAACAGGATGCACAGCACCACGGTGAACAGCCCCATACACAGGATCTGGCTGAACATATACCGGTTGATGATCGGCTCATCCCGCCTTTTCGGCGGTTCGCTCATGTATTCCTCGAGCGGCGGTTCCCCGGCGAACGCCAGACCGGCCAGCGTATCCATAATGATGTTGATCCACAGCATCTGCACCACCGTCACCGGCGTATCGATGCCGATGAACGGCCCGATGATGGAAACGCCTACCGCGCACAGGTTCATCGTGAGCTGGAAGATGATGAATTTCCGGATGCTCTTGAAGATGGTGCGGCCGTACAGGATCGCACGGGCGATGGAGGCAAAATTATCGTTGAGAATTACGATATCGCCGGCCTCCTTGGCCACCTCGGTGCCGCTGCCCATCGCAAAGCCCACATCGGCTTTTTTGAGGGCGGGAGCGTCATTGATGCCGTCCCCGGTCATGCCGGCGACCAGACCCATCGACTGGGCAAGCTGCACAAGCCGGCTTTTATCCGACGGCAGGGCCCGCGCGACCACCCGCAGCTTCGGCAGCAGCGCCTTCACCTCGTCATCGCTCATCGCTGCAAGCTCGGCGCTGGTGATAACCGCGCCGCTGTGCCGTCCCTTCTCGCTGAGCAGCCCTGCCTCCCGCGCAATGGCGGCGGCGGTATCCTTATTATCGCCGGTAATCATCACCACCTGAATACCGGCGTTATGTACCTGCCGGACGGCGGCCCGCGCTTCCTCGCGTACCTCGTCCCGGATGCCCACCAGCCCGATCAGAATCAGGCGGGAGAAATCGCCGCGCTCATCCACATCCCCATCAGACACCGCCAGGGCGAGCACCCGCATGGCGCCGCGGGTCAGCTCTTTCCAATGGCTCTCCAGCCCCTGCCGGGAAGCGAGGGGACAAACCTCGCCGTTTTCATCAAGATACCGCGTACAGGCAGAAAGCAGCTTTTCCGGCGCCCCCTTGACCAGCACCAGTTTTTCCCGTTTAAACAGCCCGTTTCCGCTGCCGCCGCGCAGTGTGACGGCAGAAAATTTCCGCGCACTGTCAAACGGCACATGCGACAGCACCGCCGGCCAGCTCTTTCTGGACGCCGGGAGCACAAATTCGAGCAGCGCCCGGTCGGTCGCGTTGCCGCCGATCGCTTTTTTGCCGGAAATCTGGCTGTCGGAATTACACACGCCGCTGCACTCCACCAGCTCCCAAAGCGCCTTATGCCGTTTCAGCTCGGACGGCTTGCGGTATTCCGTCCCGTCGCCGGTGATGAAGCGGCTGACCTCCAGCTTTCCCTTGGTGAGGGTGCCGGTTTTGTCGGTGAACAGGATATTCAGGCTGCCGGAGGTTTCGATCCCCACCAGCTTGCGCACGAGCACATGATCCCGGAGCATGCGGCGCATATTCGAGGACAGCACCACCGTAATCATCATCGGCAGGCCTTCCGGCACGGCGACCACCACCACGGTGATGGCCAGCGTCAGCGCATGGAGCACCTGTTCGACCACCGCCGCGGGATCCCCGAACTGGGCAGCAATCTGCGCCCACTGCATACCCTTATCCAGACAAAAGGAGTGAAACAGGTCGGCAACCGCCACCAGAATCGCAGCAGCATAGCCGATATGGCTGAGGGTTTTGGCCAGTCCGCTCAGCCGCAGCTTGAGCGGGCTTTCGCGGGTCTCTTCCTGCACCTCCTGCGCCAGGCTGCCGTAAAAGGTGCTGTCGCCAACCCGCGTGACCAGCATTTCCCCGTCGCCCGAGCAGACGATGGTGCCGCGGAACAGCGAATGCCCGGACATCGGATCGCCGAGCGTATCCCCACCGGGGGATTTGGCGGCTTCCGCGCTTTCCCCATTGAGGGCGGACTGATCCACGCCAAGGCGGCCGGACAGCAGGATGCCATCCGCCGGGATGCGCTCCCCCGCCTGCAAAAGCACGATATCGCCCACCACGATATCCCCGATCGGCAGCGAGACGATCATCCCGCTGCGCCGCACCCGGCACTGGATTTTCCCGGCATCCTCCTGCAGTTTGGCAAAGGCGGATTCGCTGCCGTATTCCGACAGCGTGGATACAAAGGTAGCCAGAAAAATAGCGATAGCGATGCCCAGCGATTCAAACCAGTCAAAATGGCGGAACAGGAAGATCACGTTCACCGCCAGCGCTGCGAGCAGCACTTTAATGATCGGGTCGCCGAAGCTGGACAAAAACTGCCGGAAAAATCCCCGCTTTTTGCGGCGGGTCAGCGTGTTGGCACCGTTTTCCCGGCGGGATGCTTCCACTTCCACGGGATTCAACCCGTTTTGTCTGTCCGTGATAGACGTCACGCCTGCCTCACTCCTTCGGATGCTTGTTCTCACAACACTATATTCCGAGAAGGTGGACAATATGCGCCCGCGCGGTCAGGCTGCCGGGGAGGAAAAACAGGAATGAGCCGCAGGCAGTGCCTGCGGCTCATTCCTGTTTCCGGTCGGGATCGGTCAACAGCTCCACGGCAAGCCGGAAGCCCTTTTCAAAGGCGCCGAAAGCGACAATCTCGACATAATCACCAATGAGCTGCTCTGCTTTGAGATACTCCTCCCGGGTCATATGCTTCAGTAGATCCCTGGCAACCGCATTCATCGCCCTGCTCTGGTGTTTGAGATCATCAGGCGTGAGCATCTTTTCATAAAACGCGGCAAACAGCTGATCAAACCGGCCGTTATACGTATCCATCGGCACCCCTCCCGCTGCATTCACGATTACGGCTCCTTGTCCAAAAGCTCCGCCAGACAGGCGCGGCAGATACGTCGGTCACCGCACCGGACAAGGTTTTCCACACGGTGGCAGCACATGCAGCCGGGGGCATATCTGCGCAGGATAATATAGTCCCCGTCGGTGAAAACTTCAAGCGAATCCTCGGTCGCAAGCCCCAGTGAACGCCGCAGTTCCACCGGTATCACCACCCGGCCCAGTTCGTCGATCTTTCGCACGATCCCGGTGCTTTTCATGCGGTAGTCTCCTTTAGTTGTCGTGTCAAAAGTTTTGGGCCGCCTTTTGAAAAAGGCGGCGGGGTCAAGGGGCGGTGCCCCTGTCGCGTCCCGCAGGACGCGAAAATCAAAGAATGGACAAGCGCAGGAGGGGCGAAAAACATCCCAGTGGGATGTTTTTCGGTGGGGAACCCTCGCCGGGGGTTCCCCACCACGACGTGTAGCGTCGTGGCAGTTTCCATTTTCTAAGAAATAAATCATTTTCTGCAAAATATTGATATTACAAATATATTTTTGAAGATTCTATCAATTCACTCTATTAAGAGCGTGTATTATTAAATAAAGTCAAGATAAAATGGAGGAATCACAGTGAGTAACAAAATCGGGGTTCGGATACGTGCTGCACGAAATATGTTTGACCCCAAGTTGACACAGGATGATCTTATAGCTTTGCTGCATACCCGACACAATATTATTTTTACTAAAAGTGGTATCTCCCGCATTGAAAACGGCGAGCGATATGTCACTGATCTGGAACTAATCGCTTTTGCCGATGTGCTCAAGGTTTCAACCGCCTGGTTACTGGGTGAAACCGCTGATCCTACACCAAAAAGAAAATTCTAAAGTCCCCGGCATTCTGTCCACTGAACAGAATGCCGGGGTTTTTGTTCTTCTCACGATACCGCTAAAAGTCCGAATCACTGGTTTCCCCCAACAGCCATGCAATCGATACCTTCAAAACGCGGGAAAAGGCCATGAGTTCTGTATCCGTAACATACCGGTCACCTGTCTCGATTCTGGACAGCATATTTTTCGACAAAACGATATTTTCTTTTGTATGCATCAAGGCAATAAGATCATCCTGCGTCAATTTCGGCTCGTGCAGCGCTCGGGCGGCCTGTATCCGGTGTCCTGACACATTTCTCCTGCTCATATTTTTCGACCTCTTATGACAAAACGTGTTCTTTTCATTTTTATTTTAATAAAATCTCCCAGGATATAGTCCCACAAAGAAGATTTAAATCCCATCACACAAAAACTCATGTATGTCTTTCGGGAAATCCTCATAAACGGGTGATACAATTCTCATACTGACTATGCCGGCTTTATTATACAACAAAAGGGGCGACCTACGGTCCTGTTTTTTGCTTTATTTTTCTGACTGTTGGCAGAGTTAGCCGTTTGCACGCTCGCTGAATACACAATCCCCGGCGATCACAAAAGGATCGCCGGGGATTTTTCATTGACCGTGTGAATATCTCTTGCACGCCATAGACGGCCGCGAATCCGTATGCTATAATCCTCACGTAAGGTGCTGTCGCTCTCGGCAGGCGGTTGGTCCCTCTCATCCCGGGAGGGAACCTGTGCTTCTTTTCCCTCCCGCGAAGGGAGGGATGCCTATGTACATAACGCTGGCGGATCTGTTCCAGTACAGCCTTGTGCTCATCGGCATAGTCGGTCTGATCCTTTCAGCCGTAAAAAAGAAGTAACCGCCCAGACCCTCACAAAGTCGGCGGTTACTTCAACTGTCTAAGAGGGGCTGACCGTCTGTCGGCAGCACCTTACACCCCTATTATAGCCGATTTCTTCGCTTTGTCAACACTGCTTCCTCGGTGGATGCGGTTGTGTGAATATCTCTTGCACGCCATAGACGGCCGCGAATCCGTATGTTATAATCCTCACGTAAGGTGCTGTCGCTCTCGGCAGGCGGTTGGTCCCTCTCATCCCGGGAGGGAACCTGTGCTTCTTTTCCCTCCCGCGAAGGGAGGGATGCCTATGTACATAACGCTGGCGGATCTGTTCCAGTACAGCCTTGTGCTCATCGGCATAGTCGGTCTGATCCTTTCAGCCGTAAAAAAGAAGTAGAACCGCCTCCCTGACACGTGAGCGGTTCTACTTCTGCCACTTGAGGGGCTAACCGTCTGTCGGCAGCACCTTACACCCCTATTATAGCCGATTTCCCCGCTTTGTCAACACCGTCCCCGGACGGTGTTTTTTAATTCAGCCCCTGCTCTCCGTTGCGGGCAAACAGGCGGCGCACTTCTTCCGCCAGCCCCGCATGCTCGGGTTCCTGCAGTTCGGGATCCTCCGCAATCAGCTGCCGCGCCGCCGCCTGCGCACTTTGAAACAGCGGCATATCACCGCCCATCAGGTCGGCGATTTTCAGATCCGGCAGACCATGCTGCCGGCTGCCGAAAAAGTCACCCGGCCCGCGCAGCTTCAAATCCTCATCCGCAATTTTAAAGCCGTCGTTGGTCGAACACATCACCTTCAGCCGCCGCACGGCCTCCTCATTCTGGGCGTCTGAAATCAGGATACAGGTCGACTGGTGCTTTCCGCGGCCAACCCGCCCGCGCAGCTGATGCAGCTGCGCCAGCCCGAACCGTTCGGCATTTTCGATCACCATCAACACCGCATTCGGTACATCCACCCCGACTTCAATAACCGTCGTGGAAACGAGGATCGACAGCTCATTGCGGGAAAATGCGGTCATCACCCGCTCCTTCTCTGCTGGCTTCATTTTTCCATGCAGCAGCCCTAGCGCATAGCCTTGAAACGGCCCGCGGGACAGCTTTTCGGCGTACTCGGTCGCGGAGGCCAGATCCGCCTCCCCCTCCGACACCAGCGGGCAGACGATATACGCCTGCCGTCCCTGGGCAATATGCTTTTTGATGTAATTATACGCCCGCTCCCGTTTCCCGCTGTCCACCGCATACGTCTCGATCGGCTGACGGCCGGGCGGCAGCTCGTCAAGCACCGATACATCCAGATCACCGTAAATCATCAGCGCAAGGGTGCGGGGGATTGGCGTGGCGGACATGACCATCAGGTGGGGATTCGTCCCCTTAGCCGCGAGCGCGGCACGCTGCGCCACGCCGAAGCGGTGCTGCTCATCGGTAATCACCAGACCAAGCCGGGCAAAAGCAACCCCCTCGGACAGCAGCGCATGGGTTCCCACCACCAGGTCGATTTCTCCCGCAGCCAGCGCCTCACGCACCCGGCGCTTCTGCGCGGCGGTCTGTGCGCCGGTCAGCAGACCGACCCGCACCCCGCCCTTTTCCAGCAGCGCGGTCAGCGACGCCGCATGCTGCTCGGCGAGGATTTCGGTGGGCGCCATCATGGCCGCCTGCCAGCCATTGCGGATGGCCGTATAAGCCACGCCCGCCGCTACCGCCGTCTTGCCGCTGCCGACATCTCCCTGAATAAGCCGGCTCATCGGGCAGCTGCCCTGCATATCCTGCACGCAGTCGGCGATCGCCCGGCGCTGCGCGCCGGTGAGCGTATACGGCAGCAGCTGCGCATACGCCGCCGTATAATCCTGCGGGATCACCGCCCCGGTCTCCCCGCGCGAACGCCCTTTGAGCCGCAGCAGCCCCAGCTGCAAAATCAGCAGTTCCTCAAACACCAGCCGTTTGCGCGCCACCGAAAGTGCCACGTGATCGGCCGGAAAATGAATATTATCCAGCGCATAACGCCGGGTGCACAGCGTATGCGCCTCACGCAGCGGCGCGGGAAGCGGGTCCTGATCCAGCGTTTCATCCAGCAGCTCCAGCGCACGGGCTACCGCCGTTTCAATCACGCGCGAGCTTAAGCCCTCGGTCTGCGGATACACCGGGCGGATCCTTGCGCCGCCGGCCGCGTCCTCAATCTGCGGCGACGCCATCTCCCGTTTAAGAAAATTTGCCGAAACGGTGCCATAAAACAAGTAGGTTTCCCCTGCCCGGATCTTCGCCGCCGCAAAGCGGTTATTGAACAACGTAACCCCCATCTCAGCTGAACCATCCGACACGGGGAATTTATACAGCACCATATTCTTCCGGATGCGGTGCTCTGTCGGCGCATGCAGCGCGGCTGCCCGGATGCAGCAGGGCTCTCCAACCGGCGCCTGCGCAATCGGCACCACCGCCGACCAGTCCTCATACTGTCGGGGGTAGTGATGCAGCAAATCCCCCACGTCCTGAATACCGAGGCGGGCAAACAGCTGCGCGCGCCGTTCACCGACGCCCTTGAGATACTGCACCGGCATGTCCGGCCGCTTTTCCATCTTCACCGCCTCCTACATATGGTATCAGTATAACACAAAATCCCGCCGCAGGGAATCCGAAAAACGCCTCTCCGACAACGGAGAGGCGTTCGGCTATTCTTTGACCAGCATCATATTGGGATAAATGCTTTCCATCATCTTATCGGGATACCATTCATCCAGCGTCTGCTCGATCACATTCGCGGGCGGTTCCCCCAGCTGACGGTCGGTCCATCGCCGAACCGCAACCGCAGATATCAGCATATCCAGGGTCATAAACACCACAAAAATCCAGGTCAGCCATTTGCCGAGCCGGACCGGCGTCCGTTCTATGTACTTGCTCAGGAATGGATAGGTATGCTGAATAAAAATCATCCCCAGAAGTCCCCAGAAAATTGCGTACTGGAGGTTAATCCGGCCGGCAAGATTCAGCTTGGAACCGCTGTAATCCCAGGAGATCGTGCCGAAAGCAATCTCCTGAATCCAGGAACACACGAACTCAAACGCGGCACCGATGATCGCACTGAAAACAAACACGAAAAAACCGTTTTTCTTACGTACCTTATACAGCGCGAGCGTCAGCAGCACACCGCCGAAACCATAAATCGGCGTGAACGGGCCATAAATCAGCCCCTTTCGGCTTTCGATTTTTCCCCAGCGCGCATAGCACCAGAGCGTTTCCACGATGAAGCCGATAATGCACCCGATGACAAAAATCCACACCAGCTTGTCAAAACAAAGCCCTTCAGCAAACTTTTTCTTTTGGGGCGGCGCCGGCTGTACTTTCTCATCCTCCGGCTCGACAAGAAACTCGTCACGGATTTTCAGGACAGCCTCCTGCGGCTGGAGTTCCGGTGTTCTCTCTTCCTTCTCCGCCACAGTCGTTTTGTTCGTCGTCATAGTTCTTCCTCTGCTTTCGGAAAATGCGGCGTTCTTACGCCGGATCACATCCTCATAATATGAAACCGGCCGGAGAAAAAGAAGGACACGGCTGATTTTCCGCCCCTTCTCTACCGGCCGGCTTTTCGGAAGGAAACGGTAAAGCGTCCCTCTCCCTCCGTGTTTATTCGATCGACAGGATGTAATAATACACCGGCTGACCGCCGTTGACCACTGTTATATCCACATTGTCCCCGGCCTTGGCCTGCACCGCCGCGCGAACCTCCTCCGCCTCGGCTTCACTGACCCCTTCCCCGTACATCAGGGTAATAAACGCGATTTCCTTGCCGGAAATCCGCCGGGCATTCATCATGCTCTTGGCCAGTTTGACCGCCGCATGACGGATATCAGTATCGGTAAAGGCAAGCTTGCCGTTATCCAGCGCCAGAATTTCGCCTTCCTTGATCGAATGGCCGTCATAATCGCTGTCCCGCGCGGCAAAGGTGATCTGTCCGGTAGATACATTATCCGCCGCCTTGGACATCGCCAGCAGATTTTCCTCCACGCTCAGGTCCGCATCAAAACTGAGCATCGCCGACACCCCCTGCGGGATGGTGCGGGTCTGCAGCACATGCACGGTCCGATCGGCAAGCGGGATCGCCTGCTCTGCCGCAAGGATGATATTTTTGTTATTCGGCAGCACATAGACCACCTTGGCCGGCGTGGCCTCAATCGCACTGAGAATATCGTCGGTCGAAGGGTTCATCGTCTGGCCGCCCGAAACCACATGGTTGCAGCCAAGATCGGTGAACAGTGCCTGCAGGCCGTCACCGGCCGCTACCGCCACAAAGCCAAATTCCTCTTCCGGCTCCGCACGTTCGAGCACCGGCTGCTCCTGCGCTTCGTCGATCCCATCCTCAACCCAGCCCGCGTTTTCATGCTGGATCCGCATGTTCTCTACCTTGACCGTCTCGAACTGACCGTATTTTACGCCCTCGCTGAGCGCTTTGCCGGGATCGTTGGTATGCACGTGCACCTTGATGATCTCCTCATCGTCGACCACTACGACGCAGTCACCGATGGATTCCAAATAAGCGCGCAGACGCAGCGGATCCCGATCGTTTCCCTTTTCGCGGGCAACGATAAATTCCGTACAATATGTAAATTTAATGTCGGTTTCAAAGGAACCAGCCGCGCTCACAGCCTTGGTTTTTGTCGATTTTTCGGTTACCTCGCCGTCTTCCACCGCGCCGCCCTCGAAAACCTTCTGCATGGCACGCAGAATGATGCACAGTCCCTGTCCGCCGGCATCCACCACGCCGGCCTTTTTCAGCACCGGCAGCAGCTCCGGAGTGCGCTTAAGCGAGGCTTCCGCTTCGACGCAGATGGTCTCCCAGACCGCATTCGGATCAGCGGCAGCCGCAGCAGCAGCACGGCCCTGCTCGGCCGCTTCACGCGCCACCGTCAGGATGGTCCCCTCGGTGGGCTTCATCACCGCTTTATACGCCGCTTCCACCCCGAGGGTGAGCGCATCCGCCAGATCGGCACCGCTCGCTTCGGTCTTTCCCTTAAGCCCCTTGGAAAAACCACGGAACAGCAGCGACAGTATAACGCCGGAGTTGCCGCGCGCACCGCGCAGCAGCGCCGCCGACGCGACATCGGCCGCCTCGCTGACCGTCGGCTCCGCCAGACGCGAAAGCTCGCGCGCGGCGTTGGCCATCGTCATGGACATATTTGTACCGGTATCCCCATCAGGCACCGGAAAAATATTCAGCTCATCCACCGATTGTTTGGCTTTGCTCAGTGTATTCGACGCTGAAATCATCGCGTCACGCAGCATGGTTCCCTGTATCACGAAAACAGCACTCCCTTTGCAAAGGCAATTGTTTGAGGATATTATTCCGACTTCATGCCGTCAATATAGACATTGACCTTCTTGACATCGAGGCCTGTGGCCTCTTCCACCGTGTAGCGCACCTTATTGACGATGCTCTTGGCAATGGCGGATATGTTCATACCATAGATCACCGAAATGTGCAGGTCCACAACAAGCTTATCGCCCTCACCGCGCACTCGGATACCCTCGTCGGCATAGGAACGCCGGGAAAACACCGAACGAAGCCCCTGCTTCGGGCCGCTCTTGACCATCCCCGCCACACCATAGCAGGAGGATGCCGCCTGACCGACCAGATACGAAAAATATTCCTGAGAAATCTCGATGGTGCCAAGATGATTCTCAATACGGATCATAATCCACACACCTTTCCCTGAAGTGGTAACCCGGCGGGAACCTCCCGCCGTCTATCATCGGAACCGCAGTTATCCCGTGGTCCAATTGACAACATCATAAAATGCATTGAACGCAGTCGAGTTCACCCCGCCCAGCGCCCGGTCATACGCCGCCAGCCCCTGCCGCCAGCACAGCGGCACAAACGGCATATCGGCGGCAAATGCGCCGACGAATTCTTCCAGCGTGCTTTCACCGGCAAGATATTTTTGATAAGCGTCCTTTGACAGGCTATCGGCAGCTATACCCCTTGCCGCAGCGCCGTCTTCCGCGAAGAACGGCCGCAGGCTCATGTCTTCGGTCAGTCGGATTTCACCGAGATACAGATCATAATCGCCCCGATCAATCCGCTTGGTATATTCATCGAATGCGAGCTCTTCCACCTCTACAGAAAACCCCACAGCCGACAGCTGCTCCGCAATCGAACGGGCGGCCGCCGTGCGGAACGGGTTATCCTCATTTACCAGAAGACGGCAGGACAACACATCGCCATCCTCCGTATTATACCCCGCATCGCTCAAATGTGCAACCGCTACGGCAATATTTTCCCCGGCCGACCATCCTTTTATCGCCGATGCGGGCGTCCACTGCGCTGGAAACGGCGACACAGCCGCCGTCGCCCAGCTGGAATAAGCGGCACTGGCCAGCGTATTCCGGCTTAACGCTGCGGATATGGCCAGACGTACCCCGCTTTTGGCAAAATCGGAATTCTGTGCATTTATGCCGAGAAAAACCAGATAATTCAGCGGCACCCGCAGATTCGCGCCGCTGGTTCGCGGCACCTCACCGCCGGACAGGTCGCTGTAAACAAAGCTGTATGTCCCGCTGTCGAGCCCATTAACTGCCGTGCTGTCGTCCTCCGACGCCACCAGATAAACCGGCTCGAGATTCGGTTTTGCCGATGCATACGGATTGCTCTCCAGCTGGGGGATGTCCCCCGCCTTATATCGGTACGGGCCACTGCCCATCGGCGTATCATCGGACACAGAATCCGCCTTGAGCACCGGGAAGCTCAGACAGGCCAGATAGTTCGGTTCGCGCGATGAAAAGGTGAAAACCACCGTACGTGAATCCTGCGCCTCAGCCGATTCCACCAGCGCAAGCAGCGATGCATACTGTGCAGATGTCTTCGCCAGCGCAAACGAAGCGGCAACATCCGCCGCCGTTACGGCCGTCCCGTCCGAAAAGAGCGCATCCTCCCGCAGCACCGCAGACGGATGCAGCGGATCCTCCGCCTGCACCGAAGCCGCCAGCGAAAGCTGCGGTTCCATATGATCGTCCATCGCCGTCAGCCCCTCATACAGCAGGCCGGACAGCCCGAAATTCACGCCCGTCTTCGCCGTATAGGGATTGAGCACATCCGTCCCGCTGTACCGCAGCGAAAACCGGAAGGGACCCGACGAAACAGCGGACGACTGCGGCGGTGCCGTATCCTGTCCGCCGCCGGTTATGGATTTCGGCAGGGGGGAGCACCCCGTCAGGCAAAACGCAGCAGCAAGCACCGCTGCGAAAAGCGCCTTTGGTTTCACAGCAGCACCTCCCAAAAAGACCGCCTGTTTCAAGCTCGAATCTTATTTAGTATACCACTATACGCGAAGATAATCAAGTTTTGATCCGATTTCTTCCTGCGGCAAACCCTCGGCCATACCCCACTGACGAAAAAAGACGGGTTGTCGTAACGACAACCCGTCCAAAATGCAAAAAATATTTTCGCCGCCCGAGCGGCGCCTCAGGTGATTTTCAGGCGCAGCACTTCGGTAGTGCGCCCCGTTTTGTCATCCAGGGTAAACAATACCGCATCCATGCAGCACGGCCCCTCTGCCACCGCAAACCGCACCGGCAGCTTCTCACGCATTTTGGCGACCGCCTGTTCCGGGCGAACACCAAGCACCGACTGTATCGGGCCGGTCATGCCGGCATCGGTGATAAAACCAGTTCCACCCGGCAGGATCTGTTCGTCGGCCGTCTGCACATGCGTATGGGTGCCAAACAGCGCCGAAATCCGTCCGTCGGCATAATATCCCAACGCCTTCTTTTCCGCAGTCGCTTCCGCATGGAAATCCACGATGCAGAATTTCGGATTTCCCGCCTGCCCAAGCAGGCGGTCCAGCGTTTCAAACGGACAGGCCAGCGGCTCCATATACACCACCCCCATCAGGTTGATCACCGTCACCTGATAGCGGCCGCGGTCGACCACGCTGATCCCCCTGCCGGGTGCCGTGTCCGGATAATTCGCCGGCCGCAGAAAATCCTGCCGCTGCTCCAGCAGTTCATAAATTTCCCGGCGGCGGTAGGTGTGGTTGCCTGCGGTTACGACATCGGCGCCGCTTTGCAGGATATGCTCCAAAGATACCGGCGTAATGCCATTGCCGTCGGCGGAGTTTTCCCCGTTGACCACGCAGACATCCACACCATAATGCCGTTTCACCCCCGGCAGCACCTGCCGCAGATGCCGGCAGCCGGCGCTGCCAACCACGTCCCCGACGCACAAAATCCGCATATCGCCTACATCCTTTCCGTGGACCGGCAGCCGGAACCGGCATAAAAGGCCGATCCCGCCCGCACCAGGTTGTGAAATGCGAAAGAGGGGCTTTTCGCCCCCCTTTCGCCGTGATCCCGCCGATTTTCCGCCGGCGCGGTATTCAGCCGGGTTTATTTCGCGTAATCCACCGCGCGGTTCTCGCGGATGAGATGGATTTTAATCTGCCCAGGATAGTCCATATTTGCCTCGACCTTCTTGGCGATATCCCGCGCGAGAATAGCCATCTGGTCATCGCTGACCACCTCGGGACGGACGATAATCCGCACCTCGCGGCCGGCCTGAATCGCAAACGAGCGTTCCACTCCGTTGAACTCGTTCGCCAGCGCTTCCAGCTGCTCCAGACGCTTGATATAGTTCTCCAGATTTTCACGCCGGGCACCCGGACGGGCAGCCGAAATAGCATCTGCTGCCTGTACCAGGCAGGCAACCACCGTACGGGCTTCCACATCGCCGTGGTGCGCCTGAATCGCGTGAACTACTGCTTCGCTTTCCTTGTACTTGCGGGCGATATCCACGCCGATCTCCACATGGGAGCCTTCCACCTCGTGGTCGACCGCCTTGCCGATATCATGCAGCAGGCCGGCGCGGCGGGCAATCACCGGGTCGATTCCCAGCTCGCTGGCCATAATGCCGGACAGGAACGCCACCTCCATCGAGTGGTTGAGCACGTTCTGTCCATAGCTGGTGCGGTAGCGCAGACGGCCGAGCAGCCGCATAATCTCCGGATGGATGCCGTGCAGACCGGTTTCGAGCACCGCGCGCTCGCCTTCCTGCTTGATGGTAGCCTCCACCTCGCGGCGGGCCTTCTCCACCATTTCCTCAATACGGGCAGGATGGATGCGCCCATCGGAAATCAGGCGCTCCACTGCCAGACGGGCAATTTCACGCCGAACCGGGTCAAACCCGGACAGAGTGATGGCCTCCGGCGTATCGTCGATGATCAGATCGACGCCGGTCAGGGTTTCAATGGCACGGATATTCCGGCCCTCGCGGCCGATGATCCGGCCTTTCATTTCATCATTGGGCAGCGGGACGACCGATACGGTGGTCTCGGTCACCTGGTCGGCGGCAACGCGCTGGATCGCCTGGGAAATCATATTCCGGGCCTTCGCATCCGCCTCTTCCTTGAGCTGCGTTTCGATCTCCGCGATTTTCAGGGCTTTTTCGTGCGTCAGTTCATCCGCCAGATTGCTCAGCAGATATTCCTTCGCCTGTTCGGCGGTGAAGCCGGAGATACGCTCCAGCATTTCGAACTGCCCTTTTTTCAGATTCTCCACATCCTGCAGACGGGATTCCACATCCTTCTGCTTGGCGAGGATCGCCTCTTCCTTCTTCTCGCAATTTTCAATCTTGCGGTCGAGGGTTTCCTCCTTCTGCTGAATACGCCGTTCCTGACGCTGTACGTCCACGCGCCTTTCCTTGAGTTCCTTTTCCGCGTCATTGCGCAGGCGATGGATCTCATCCTTTGCTTCAATCAGCAAGTCCTTTTTTTTCGATTCTGCCGCGGCTTTCGCATCACTCACAATTCGCTCGGCTTCCGCTTCTGCGGAACCGATCGCAGCTTCAGCTGTTTTTTTTCTATGAGAAACGCCCGCTTTAAAGGCGATAAATCCAGCCACAATGCCGCCGACCGCTAAGCCGGCCACGACACACAGAATATTTATGACCACATCCGTCACTTCAATGACACACCTCCTATACGTTTTTCTTTTTTATCCACAAAGATCAGTCCGGGAAAACCCGGCCGGTCACCAATCCGACACGCCGCACCGTCCGGCATAACGGGTCAATATACCTAACGGTTATTTTATCGCGATACGGCTTCGGTGTCAAGAGCCAACCGTATGTAACTGGATAATTTTATCATATCCCCCTGAATATTCGCTCGAAAAATCGGGCGAATATCACACATTTCAGCCAGTTGATGCCGCAAAAAAAGCTGACAGCAGAACGCATCAGCCATCCTGTTTTTTCCGCAATGAGAGAATCTTCACCCTTCTCTACGGTTCCGCCTTTACCGCCGATTTCCCCTCCGGGCAGGTCCAGCCTCCGCCGTACAAACACACGCAGCAGTAAAAAAGCTGCCGTCTCCTTTTGGAAACGGCAGCCGCTGATCAGGAGGCCAGAGTCATCGTGTTGACAATCAGCACCAGCGTCAGAATCATGATAAAGCCCGAACAGGCAATCAAAAATGCATTCCGGGACTTCCGCTCTTTTATATTCCGAGAAGAAAAACCGATCAGCAGACAGCCGAGCAGGCCGGCAAGCAGATCGATAATAATCCGCAGCTGCGCACCATCAAGCGGCAGCAGCGGATCCAGAAAACGGGCGATCACACCGCTGACGATATGCACCGCCGGCGGCAGAATGAGCGGCAGGATACCCACCGCATATTCCCGTTTCCCCGAGCGCATGAACACAACCGCCATCGCAGCAAGCATGATGACAATCGCCCAGCACGCAAACAGCATTCCGGCCGCTGTCGTAATCGGCGCGTCCTCCGGTGCTGCAGGCGGGGCAAGACGGGTCCAGACATCCATCGGCATATCGCGTACGTCCTTTCTGACGAGAATTTTCGGCCTCATCCTGTGTGCAGCGGCAAAAATATGAACAAAACCGAAAAAAATTCTGAAGATTGAATGAGCCAATCATAGCATGCGCCGCCCTGGTTTGTCAATCGCATTAACACTCACTTTTTGTCGGATATGTACGCTGTTTCTGTCGTTTTTCCGTTTGTACCGCATAAAAAAGCCGGCGCGAAAAGGCGCCGGCAGAAAGGCTGTTCAGTCTTCCCGGGGGAAACGGCTGTTGAAGCGATCAAGAGCCAAAGCGGCAACAAGGCCGACAACGATGCAGACCACATTGGTAATGCAGGAAACCGCCGATTCCGCAAAACTCGAAAACGGGACGATCATGACGGTCGCGGCAATGACGATACCGGTAATGGCATGAAAGGCAATGGAATAGTGCCGTTCAAACAGGGAGTTGACCGCCTTGGCCAGCAGGATAACGGTGACAAGTGCCCCGATGCCGCCGGGGAGAAGAACCTGCCAGTTCAGATGGCCGATGCCGTCCACAAAAGGCGTATACAGTCCCAGAGGCATCAGCAATGTGGAAAAGCTCATACCTGGTGCGATAACGCTCAGCGCCAGACAGAAACCGCAGAAAAGATACCACACAAAATTCGGGGTAATCGTAACAGCAGCGAACCGCAGCCCAAGCAGCAGCGCAAAAATCACCGCCATTGCCACGATCAGCGAAATATAGGAACCTTTGGTTCTTCCTTTCTCCCCGGCCTCCCGAAACAGGGAGGGCAGCATACCGGCGATCAGTCCCACAAACAGGCAGACCGACGGATTCGGGTACTTTTCCAGGAAAAAAGCCAGCAGGTTGGCAATTCCCAGAAAGCCGACCCCCATTCCGATTATCACCGGAATCAGCTTGGGCACATGGGTTTTAAAGTTCCGGAACGGATGGGACAGCAGTTCCATAACCGGTTTATAGATGCCGAAAATTACACACAGCACACCACCGGAAATTCCCGGCAGCACCGCCCCGAGGCCGATCAGGGCACCCTGGACAATCCGGATAAAAAAGCGCAGGACAGGCATTTTGGCCAAAGCGTCACTCTTCATTCAACGGTCATTCCTTTCTGCAGGCCGATGCACACCGGCTATGCGGAAACCCTTCGCCGCCGGAGGCTATCCTCTTTATGTTTACGGCGAATCCTTTTTATTATACCGTATTTTTTCCGACCGTCAATGAGAAATATCGCGGCAGAACACAAACCGATCCGCATACCGCGGCCGTCCGGGGCTGCGGCAGTCGGTCAGTGCTGGTTCCTGCGCAGCTTGTTGTGCTCATCCAGCAGCCGGTCGGACACAATATCCAGCTGGTCGTTTTCTTCGATCCGATCGACCAGCCCGCTCGTACGCAGGTCGGCATAGTCGTTTTCCGCTTTGGAGCGAAAGGCCAGCTTGAGCAGCACCGGCGTCAGCACCGCACAGCAGACCACCATAATGATGACCGGTCCAAAAAAGGCTGACGGCATCAAACCCATGCTCATTCCCTTATTGGCTACAATGAGCGCCACTTCGCCGCGGCAGGCCATGCCGAAGCCTGTCTGCAGGCATTCCCGTCCGGTAAAACCGCAAAGTCTGGCACCGATTCCGCAGCCTATCAGTTTCGACAAAATGGCCGCGATAACCATCAGCACCGCAAACAGCACGATCATCCAGCTCATTTCCGGCAGCTCCACCTTCAGGCCGATGCTGGCGAAAAAAATCGGCGTGAGAAACAAGTACTGTACGGGCTGAAACTTACTGGAGATATAGCTGCTTTTGCTGGTGCCCGCCACAATGACACCGGCAGCAAAAGCGCCGATGATATCCGCCACGCCAAAAAGCTCCTCCGCCGCATACGCCATCAGCAGGCAGAGCACGAACGCGGCGACCGGATATCGATGGAGGTTTTTCTGCGCTTTATGCGCCGTGTACCAGTTGAACAGGCGTCCGGCCACAAACCACACCACCACGATAAACACAAAAAACAGCACAATTTTCAGCAGCACCAGCCAGACGTTAACCTCTTCGCCGCCGAGGCTTGTGACAATGGTCAGCGCCACAAGGCCGAGAACATCGTCGATGATGGCCGCCGCCAGAATGGTATTGCCGACCTTGGTCTGCAGCTTGCCGATTTCCCGCAGCGTTTCCACCGTGATGCTGACCGAGGTGGCGGTCAGGATAGTGCCGATAAAAATGTTCTGGAGCAGAGCACTGCCGGGGTGGGCAAATTCTCCCCGGTTGAAGAAAAATGCCAGCAGCGCCCCCATCCCCAGCGGCACGAGTACACCGCACAGGGCCACGACAAACCCCGACTTTCCGGATTTCCCCAGCTCGTGGATATCGGTGCCCATACCGGCGGAAAACATGATCACGATCACGCCGAGCTCCGCGAGCTTATTAAGCATATCCGTCGGCTCCAGTACACCCAGAACAGCAGGTCCCAGCACAAGCCCCGCCAGCAGTGCACCCACCACCTGCGGCATCTGAAAGCGCCGGGTAAGCAGACCGAGAATCTTGGTGCTAATCAGAATCAGCGCGATATGCCAGAGATAATCATAGCTCACAGAGCTCTCCCCCTTCACTTGAAGCGGCCGCCGGACAGAAAAAGACAGGGGCCGCTTCCCCCTGTTACTCTATTATAGGCTTTCCGCCTTTTTTTGACAAGGCAAAATCCGATGAAGTACGGGGCTAAGCATCGCAAAATACCGGCCAATACGTAGAAAAAAGGCCGTCCCCGTATTGCCGGGAACGGCCGCTTTTCTGCAAACGGTTACTCTTCGTCGGTATGGTAGGCAGCAATCACCTTCTGCGCCACATTGGCCGGCGCCTCTTCATACCGCTCAAACTTCACACTGAACGAACCGCGGCCCTGCGTCACCGAGCGCAGCATGGTGGAAAAGTCCCCCATTTCCGCCATCGGTACCTCTGCTTGGATGCAGGTCAGGCCGTCTTCGGCCGGATCCATGCCAAGCACCCGGCCACGCCGTTTATTGATATCCCCCATAATGTCACCGGTGTTATCCGCCGGCACATAGGCCTGCAGGCTGCCGATCGGTTCGAGCAGCACCGGTCCCGCCTGCGGGATACCAGCCTTGTAGGCGAGGCCGGCCGCCGTTTTGAACGCCATTTCCGACGAATCGACCGGATGGTAAGAGCCGTCGACCAGTGTAGCTTTCACCCCAACCATCGGGAAGCCGGCGAGCACGCCTTTCTTGGCACTCTCCCGCAGACCTTTCTCCACGGCAGGGAAATAGTTCTTCGGCACCGATCCGCCGAATACCGTCTCGGCAAACTCCAGTTCCTCGCTGTCACAGGGCTCAAATTCAATCCACACGTCGCCGAACTGCCCGTGGCCGCCCGACTGCTTTTTATGCCGGCCCTGCACCTTGACCTTCTTGCGTATCGTCTCACGGTAGGCCACCTTCGGCACCGCCAGCGTGATTTCCACACCGAATTTATTCCTCAGCCGGGACACCGCCACATCCAGCTGCTGCTCGCCGAGTCCCGAGAGAATCTGCTCGTGTGTTTCGTGGTTCATCGTCAGCGAGAGGGTGGGGTCCTCTTCCGCCAGACGCTGCAGGCCGGCGGCGATCTTCTCCTCGTCCCCTTTATTTTTCGCCTGCACCGTCATCGACAGGCACGGTGACTCATACGATACCCCCGGCAAAACCACCGGACGCGCCGGCGCGCACAACGTATCACCGGTGTTGGTAGATACCAGCTTGGCCACGGCGCCAATGTCGCCGGCACCGATATACGTCGCCTCTTCCTGCTTTTTCCCGCACACAGTGAACACCTTGCCGATTTTTTCCATCTGCCCGGTACGCATGTTCATCAGCGCAGAGTCCGATGTCACCCGGCCGCATACCACCTTGAAATACAGCAGCTTACCGACAAAGGGATCCACCACGCTCTTGAATACAATCGCGGCGGTCTGGCCGTCATCGCTGACCTTAAGTTCCACTGGATCACCGTTCGGATCCACACCGGTTTCTCCCGCGACCGTCTCCGCCCAGGGCGCCAGCCAAGTGAGTCCGGTGAGCAGCTGATCCACGCCTTCAAGCGCCGCTGCCGAACCGCAGTATACCGGCGCAATATCGCCGCGCCGTACACCGGTCGCCAGCCCCATAATCAGCTCATCCGGGGTATAGTCCTCTCCCGAGAAGTACTTTTCCATCAGCTCTTCGCTGGTTTCCGCAACCGCTTCGTAAATCGCGGTGCGCAGCCCGTCCAGGCGATGTCCCATATCCGGCAGCGGCACCTCAGTCGCCTTGCCGTCGCGATAGGTATACGCTTTATATTCCAGCAGATTGACATAGCACTGCACCTTGCGGTCCACCACATACGGCACCACCAGAGGGCAGACCATCGGACCGAAAGTGGCCTTGAGTTCCTCAAACACTTTATAGAAGTCGGCGTTCTCGTTGTCCAGCTCGTTAATGAAAAAAAGCTTGGCAATGCCCTTTTTCCGGGCCGCCCGAAATCCCTTTTCGGTGCCGACTGCCACGCCGCTTTTTCCGGAAATCACAATCACCGCACTGCCGGCCGCCCGCAGTCCCTCGCTCATCCCGCCGGAAAAATCAAACAGGCCCGGGGTATCCAGCAGATTCATTTTGGTGTCTTTCCACTCCACCGGTACCAGCGCCAGGGACACCGACGCTTTGCGGCGTATTTCTTCCGAATCAAAGTCGCTGACCGTGTTGCCGTCCGTAACGCGGCCAAGCCGATCACTCTTTCCCGACAGATAATACGCAGCTTCCGCCAGCGAGGTCTTTCCCGTACCGGCATGCCCAACCAAGGCGACATTGCGGATGTTTTTGGCGCTGTACTGTTTCAACTGTGAACTCCCCTTTCGATTTGGTCCCTGCCCCGCAGCTGCAGAGCTATCGGTTTCAACATCCGACCCCCTATTGTCTCCTTCCGTCTGCGCTTTTTCGGCAAAATATACGGTAATTTGTACAAAAAGTTATCTTTTGTTGAAACTCACTTAAACAAGTATACCATTGCCACCAACAAATTGCAACCATTGTGTGAGAAGAAATAAAAAATCCCCCTCTGCCACAACCGGCAAAGGGGGATTTTGTCATTTGTACACAAACCAGCTGATCAGACGCGCCGGAACAGCGGCATAAGCATGTCCGCCAGCGTCCAGACCGCAAGGTAAGCCAGCATATACAGCGCCGGCAGCGGCACGCCGCTGAAGAAGGTCAGGAAAGCACTCAACCCGAGTCCGAGACAGCTGCCGACTACCACCGCCGCGACGGCAAGCGCACCGCCGATGCGCAGACGGCGGCAGCTGTTGACCACACTGGCGATCCCTTCCACCCGGCCATTGGACGCGGCTACCGCTTCTTCCTGATCAGTCTCGCCGGCAATCATCTGCTCGTACACGCGGCCGCTCGGGGCATCCATCAGCTCGACGTAATAACCGTCCAGATCGAATACCCGGCACAGCAAATCCTCTGTAATGTTCGGGTCGCAGGTGCGCACAATGAGCGTTACGCCTGCGCGGGTCATATCCTGCAGCGCCAGAGCAATCCCTTCATCGGCGGTATAGCTGACCACAAACATTGCCGAAAGCTCCCCGGCGATGGACAGATACACCAGCTGACGATCATCCTTGGCATAGCGGTTCTCATAATCCAGCGACGGCACATCCACCCCATGATTTTCCAGCAGGCGGCGGTTGCCCACCAGCACCCGGCGGCCGCCGACCCAGCCGGAAACCCCCATGTCCTGCTCATAGACCAGCGTATCCACCGGCTGAAGCATATCGGTCTTATTCTCAATCACCCGGCGGAAAATACCGGCCAGCGGGCCGCCCGCCGAGATGGAAACCGCCGCCGCATCCATAATGGCTTCGTCAATACGAGTGCCGGAAAAGGTCTTGATGCCGTGCAGCAGCATGCTCTCACTTGGGAACAGATCCGCCGCATCCACACTCAGCGCATGGATGTCGCCATAGGCATCCACCGCATCCCAACCGGCCAGCATACCGCCCCGGCACAGCGCACGCCGGCACGCACGCAGGAGCGGGAAATTCACGCTCAGCACCGCCGCAGCCGGACAGGACAGGCACAGTGCCGCCGCAAACATAGTCAGGGCGTCCCACCAGATTTTCGAGCGCAGCCCGAAAATCACCGCCACCCCCGCCGAAGCCAGCACGGCAAGCGGCACGAACACACGCATCGCCCGGTCTGCGGCATCTTCGCTGTACGAATGCTCGAGGAAGCCGGTAAGAAAACCGGTTTTTTTCACATAGGCCACCTGCGGATCACCCAGCGCCACCGCCGCACGCCCGATCTGCGCAGCCGCTTCAGGATCGTCGATGAGATGCGCGGCAAACTTTTCCCCGCGGTACGATACAAAACGGAAATTCTGTCCGACCCTCACCAGCCGCATCTGCCGTCCAACGGCACCGAGCAGCAGGCTAAAACCGGCGACAGCGCCGAGCAGCTCTACCTTGCCGGCGGCAACCCCGCCTTCATTGAAAAACTGCAGTGCCGTATGCAGAAGCACAACAAGTGCCGTCAGCGAAACTCCGCTGTCCGCATCGGCGCGCAGTCGGAACAGTGCACTCAGGCCGCCGCCCACCGTGCGGTGGTTGATCAGCATCATGACGCCGAGCAGGAACACCTCCAGTGCCAGGAAAACCGGCACCGGAAGCGGCAGAGTACCCAGCACGAACACCAGAACGGTAAGACCGATCAGCACCACTTCCAGCGCTGTGGTCAGCACCAGGCCGATCCAACCGGTACGCCGACGGTAATTCAGCTCGTTGAGCACCGCACCGGCCTCTTCATAGCTGCCGAAATCCTCGAGTTCTTCATCCTCAAAGGCTTCCGGTTCTTCCTCCGGTTCGTTTTCTTCTTCTTCACCGGTCAGCTTGAAGCCGCCGCCGTTTTCCTCCTTTGCCTTCTGGAACTGGCGCACCTTTTCTTCCCGTGCTCTGCGCAGCCGTTCCTCCCAGGCTTCGTCGGATTCGCCTTCCTCCTGTTCGAGCAGCTCATCCATCCGAATCTGCCCTTCGATGTCCGCGCTGTCTTCCTCCTCCGCGGATATACGGCCGCGGTCAAACGGCAGCACCATCGTGGGTGCCTGGCTCTCCGAACTTTTCGGCGTCGCTGCCTGTTTTTCCATCCCTGCCTTCTTTGCCGAAGCGGGGACAAAAATTTTGACATCCTCTTCCTCTTCGGTTTCCTGCTCATGCTGCACCGAAGCGCGTTTCATCGGCACCGGCGTAATCGGTACCGGCTTCGGACGCGGCGGCGCAATCGGCACCGGTTCCGGCCGAAGGGGATCCGGACGGACGCGCGGAAGCGGACGCGGCGTAACCGGGCGTGCAGCCGGAATCTTATCCGGCACAGCATGGGTTTTCAGCGGCGGAGCTGCCGTCGTCCGGGGCGGCTCAACCACTGTTTTCACCACAGGCGCTGCTGGCTTTGTGTGAGCGGCGGACGAAACCGCAGACACCCGCTGCTCTGCTTTGGACGCAGACGGCCGTTCCGGAACGACCGATGCCGCCCGTTGCTGTACAGACGCAGGATTCCCGGACGGCCTGGTCTCCGGCACGTGCCGGATGGAAGGCTCAGCCTCCCTTTCCGCCGGTATCGCAGCCGCCGGCTGGGCCGGACGCTCCGCCGACGCTGCCGGCGCATTCCTCTCGCGCTCGCGGCGGCGCTCCTTGAGAAGCTGCGCCTCAAGCAGGATATCTTCGATATTCATATCGTTGCCCATTTCCCTCACGCCCTTAACGCCACCAAAAACGGGGCGGATTTTTCCTTACCGCGCGGAAATCTCCCCACGCTGACGAGCCACTTCATACAGCAGAACGCCGCAGGCCACCGACGCATTGAGCGACGTGATATGTCCGCGCATCGGCAGCTTGAGCATGAAATCACACTGCTCCCGAACCAGCCGGCCGATCCCCTGGCCCTCCGAACCGACCACCACCGCGACAGCGCCGCGCAGATCCGCCTGACACCAGGTATCGCCGTCCATATCCAAACCGTATATCCATACGCCGCGCTTTTTCATCTCGCGCAGCGCATCCACCAGATTGGCCACCCGCGCCACCGGCACATATTCCACCGCGCCGGCCGACGCTTTATATACTGCCGAAGTCAGCCCCGCTGAACGCCGTTTCGGGATCACCACGCCATGCGCACCGACCGCCTCGGCCGTGCGCATCACCGCACCGAGGTTGTGCGGATCCTCCAGCTCATCGCAAACCACAAAAAAAGGCGGCTCCCCTTTGGCCTGCGCCGCGTCAAACAGATCCTCCAGCGTCACGTAGCCCTTACATGCCGCCACTGCAGCAATACCCTGATGCTGCGGGCCGCACATGGCATCCAGCTTGCGCACATCCACCTCTTTGATCGGCACGCCCTGTTTCCGGCAGCGCGCCAGCAGTGCACCTAGGCTCCCGGAACGCTCTCCGCGCGCCGTCAGCACGTGATCGATCTCCCGACCCGCGCGCAGCGCCTCGCTGACTGCATTGCGTCCAACAATTAGATCTTCGTTTTGCCGCTGCTGCTGATTTTCCTTATCCATGTGTCTTCCGCCTTCTGTTTCGGCTATATATTGGGGCCAAAAGCCATACTTTTACCGATTTTACACTCATTATAGCACATCCTCCCGAAAAATAGAAGAACCTGACGCAGGAAAGTTTTTTCTGTCCGCATACGCGGTGGATATCCGGTCAGAAAAAACGGCGGACCCTGACGGTCCGCCGTTTTTTACCAGTTGTCAGCCTCCGGATCGTTCGGAATGACCTTTTTGAGCGCTGCAATCGCGCATTCGATCATGCTGTCATCCGGTTCCTTGGTGGTCACGTGCTGCAGCCACATGCCGGGCGCGGAAATGATCCGCGTAAGCAGGTTATCCTTCCGTCCGGCAAGCTTGATGAGCTCATAACCGATCCCCACCACAATCGGCAGGGTAAGCAGCTTGATGCCTGTGCGCAGCAGTGGGTTGCTGATGTGGATAAACATCGAGATGATAATGCCCACCAGCAGCACCAGGATCATGAATGATGTCCCGCAGCGCGGGTGAAACCGGCGCTGACGGCGCACGTTTTCCACCGTAAGCTCCTCTCCGTGCTCATAGCAAAAGATGGTTTTATGTTCGGCGCCGTGATACATGAAAGTGCGCCGGATGTCCTTCATCAGCGACACCACCAGCAGATAACCCACAAACAGCAGGATGCGCAGCACACCTTCCACGATGCTTTTGAGCACCCAGCTGGTCATCACCGGGAAAACCTCACCGAGCCATTTGGAGAAAAACGACGGCAGCCACATAAACAGCACCACTGCCAGCGCAATACCAAGCAGTGAGCTGAAAACCATGAGCACGGTCATCAGCAGCTCCTCGCCCTTTTTCTTCGGTTTTTCCGGTTTGGCCAGCTCCTCAGCCGGTGCTGGAATTCTCTCCGACAGAGCGGTCTGTTCTTCCGTTTCCGCCAAGGTTCCGGTATCCGGCACGGGAATCTCCGGCATGGACGTTTCCGGCGGACTGCCGGGTGCTTTCTCCCCCGCCTCTCCTGCCAGCGATGCTTCCGCCGGCTCCGTCTTTTTGGCCGGTTTTTCTTCCTCGTCCTCAAGACCCGCCAGCTCAGCCGAACGCATCAGGCATTTATAGCCGAACCGAAGCGAATCCACCATGTTGAAAATCCCGCGGATAAACGGCAGCTTCCAGATCTTTGCCCGCTTGCCCGGAGCGGTATCCCACTCTTCCAGCACGATCTCTCCGGATACATGGCGCACGGCCATCGCTGTGCGTTCCGGCCCGCGCATCATAATTCCTTCGATGAGCGCCTGACCGCCGATGGAGGTCTTTTTTGTCGTTTTCTGTTTGTCCTCTGCCATGTCTGCTTCCTTTCTGCAGCTGCCTGCACCGCTTTTGCCCGCGGTTCACTCGTCCTTTGCCGCCACCGGCAGCGTTATGGTCACCGTAGTTCCTACGCCTTCCTCGCTTTCGATCTCCAGCCTGCCCTTATGCCGGCGGACGATCTCATCCGCCAGCGCAAGACCGATGCCGGAACCCGGACGGGTACGATTGGCTTTATAAAATTTGTTTTTCACGTTGGGCAGGTCCGCTTTGGCGATTCCCACGCCGCTGTCGCTGATGACCACCTGAACGTGAGCCCCCATGTCCGCCGCCTCTACCCGCACACGCCCCCCGGGATTGGAGTATTTGATGGCGTTGTCGATGATATTGATAAACACCTGCTTAAGACGGTCACGATCGCCCACAATCGGCGGCAGCTCCGCCGCCTCCACATACAGCAGCTCGATGCCCTCCCGCTTGGCACGGTCACGGAACAGCACCACCGCTTCCTCCAACTCGGCGAGCAGGTCCATCCGGGTGAACTGCATCGAAATATGCCCGCTCTGCATCCGCGAAAAGTCGAGCAGCTCCTCTACAATACCGGACAGGCGTTCGGCCTCATCCGATATGACCTCCAGCCCTTTGGCGGTCATCTCCGCATCCCCCGCGCCGCCCTCGCGCAGCGTCTCGCTCCAACCCTTGATAGCGGTCAGCGGCGTACGCAGCTCATGCGATACCGAGGAGATAAAGTCGTTTTTCATCTGTTCCGCGGCCGAAATCTCTCCGGCCATATAATTGATCGTGTCACACAGGTCACCAATTTCGTCATCATACTTTTTCTCGATGCGGAAATCGTAATCCCCCAGTGCAATCCGTCTCGCCGCCCGACCGATTTCGGCCACCGGCGAGACGATCGTATTGACAAAATAGGTGCTCGACAGCATCACAAAAAAGACGATGGCCAGCCCAAACAGCAGCATCAGCACACTGAAAATCGTCAGCTGCCGGTTCACCAGCTCCAGCGAGACAACATACCGCACCGAACCCAGCACATTGTTCTGGCCGTCGCGGATCATGACCGTCATCGCCATAATCGATTCACCGTCCGCCGCACGGCCATGCCATACGCCGATCTGCTCCTCTGCGGTCTTTGCCAGCTCATAATCCGGCATCGTCTTCTCCTGCGGGACAAAACCGCTCGCCGACACCACGGCCTTCCCGTCAGCGTTGATCACCTGAAGCTCCATTTTTTCCTTATCCCGGAATGCCTCGACAAAATCCCACGCGCCGGTTTCAAAATCGAAGGTCGGACTGCTGACATACAGGCTGAAGGTATTGTAGGCCTGTCTTGCCCGCAGCTCCAGCGCATTTTCCACGTTCTGATAATAATAGTACCGCACGGCGGCGATGGCGGCGATCTCCACCAAAACGAGCAGGAGGACGATGCCCGCCAGCACATTCGATGTCCAGCGGCGTGTGATCCCTCTGCGCATGGTCCTCCCCCCCTCTTTTACGGCTCTCCGGTCAGACACTCCATTTATAGCCAAAGCCCCATACCGTCAGGATGTACTGCGGTTCGGAGGGCGTTTCCTCGATTTTCATGCGTAGGCGGCGGATATTCACATCCACGATCTTTTCTTCACCAAAATATTCTTCTCCCCACACACGGGTAAGAATATCGGTACGGCTGAGCGCTTTGCCCGGGTTGGCAAAAAAATACTCCATGATCTGGAATTCCACCTGTGTGAGTTCCACCAGCTGTCCACGCTTTTTCAGCGTGCGGCTGCGCAGGTTCAGTACAAAATCCCCGGAGGTCATCTCCTCAAGATAGCTGACCTCATCCCGGCTGCGCACCGCCATCACGCGGCGGTGCAGCGCGTCCACCCGCGCCATCAGTTCGGAGGGGCTGAAGGGCTTGGTGACATAGTCATCCGCCCCCATCATCAGTCCGCCCACCTTTTCCATCTCCTGCGTGCGGGCCGTCAGCATGATGATGCCCATCGTTTCGCTGCGGGTACGCAGCTCACGGCATACGGCAAAACCATCCATACCGGGAAGCATAATATCCAGCAGGGCAATATCCACCCCGCCTTTTTCCTCATCGAATTTCTGCAGCGCTTCCTCTCCGGAACCGGCTTCCACCACTTCATAGCCGGAACGTTTGAGGTTGATTACCACAAACTCGCGGATTGCCGTCTCATCCTCGCACACCAGAACCTTCTTCATGCCAGCTCATCCCTTCCCCATACTCTGAAAACGCCGTTTCCCGCCATGCTCCTCAGTTACCGGACGCCAGGTCGGTCAGCGGAAGCAGCATATACCGTACCCTGTCCAGAGACAGCGCAAATTCACCGTCCGTCCGGAACCAGGCGCTGTACTGAATCGTTCCGAAACTTCCGACAAGTTGGAACTCTCTGCCGTCCAGCGGCCCAGCTTCCGCCGATACGGCATTTGCCGCGGCAGCGGCACGCACAATCAAAAACGGTTCCTTTTCCTGCGCATCCTGCAGCTGCAGTTCATGCTCATCGGCATCGTACGCCGCTGTGACCCGGCCGTCCCAGTTTTCCTCGATCCGCAGGCAATAGCCATCGATCAGGTTCACGATGCCTGCCAGATCCACCTGCGTCTGATGGGTGTCATAAATAAAGGAATTCCAATAGGTCATCCACATCGCATCCGGCTCCGTTTCCTCTGTGTAGCCGGGCAGCAGTCCGCAGGTCGGCCACTCTACCGCGCCGTCGGAATCAATATCCATTGACGGTATCATCTGCCTGCGTGCCGTCTGAGTGGTTATATTCACCTTGGCATTATAAAACGGTGCATTGAGCCGCTCACCGTCCCAGTAAATCAGTTCGGTGATCAGCGCGCCGGTATCCTTGAGGCAATCGATATAAATGCCGCTGACCGTATCGGTCAGCTTTCCCATCGAAAAGCGGACGATTTTCTGCACATAGCCGTCCAGCTGTACGGCGCCAATGACCGCCAGAGAGCTTTCCTGCAGGGTTTTCAGCTCCGCCGTCGTTTTATTCTCCGCCGCATCTATGGTAATCAGAAGCAAAGAATCCCGGCCGGAAGAGGTGATGTCCCCGACATACACATCGGTATACGTGCCGACACTGCGGGAGGTCAAGACATCCGCCTCAGCCGCGTACATCGTAATCTGCTGATACCGCGTACTGTACAGCGTCCAGCTGATCAGCAGCTCCTGCTGGCCATCTCCATTGAAGTCCCCGAAGCGAACCTGATCGATGTCGGTGCCTTCCCCAACAATATCGCTGACCGACACCCAGTTTCCGTCCACCAGCCGGAGAAGGTTGATATGCGTCTGACTGCCGGATTCTCCCGGCTGATACAGCGCAATTGCCTCATCCTCTCCGTCATTGTCCAAATCCTTAAAAATGAAGGCAGAGCGGTATTCCCCGAATTTCGGGTATTTGAGTGTATAATTTTTGGCACTGACCGCACTGCCGAAGCTGTCTTCAAGAGCCTTCTGCACCTGTGCCTGGCTGCCGCCGGCGTGGGGCGGGCTAAGCAGGTTTTCCACATCGCCGCCCAAGACACTGCACCCCGTCAGGAAAAACGCCATCAGCAGCAACGGCAGACAAAGCAGCTTTCGTCTTCCGCCCTTCATTCCTGCGCCCACCTCCATTCCATCGAATAAAAAAGCGCCCCCGCATACTCCGTGCGGGCGCGCTTCATCCGTTTTACCGCAAGGCTCCGCTGTACCCTCATTTTAGGGCAATTCCTCTGCAAAGTCAATAGCGGGGGAACCGGACGGCAAAAACATATTTCGGTAAAATCAGCGAAAGCCATCAGCCGGCAGCGGGCGGCCAACTGGTGGCTCAGCACCTGAAAAATACCATTATACAGTAATTTTCCCTCCAGATTGTGATAGTTACTCACTTCTTGGATAAATAAATACTGCGCGGATAAGGACGCGACTCATCGGTCAGTCCGCCCAGATAATCCATACTCGTGTCCAGTGCGCAGGCCAGCCTGCGGCACTGCTCATGGGTCATATATCGCTTGCCGTTTTCAATTTTGGAGTAATCACTCTGATCGATACCGGTCAGCATCTGCATATGAATCTGTGTGAATCCCTTTTTCTTGCGTAATTCACGGAGTCTTTCATGCATTGTTATCACCCTCATTTATTATGCCGGACCGACCTGGTTTTGTTAGGGGTGTATTGACCTATTCGGTTGATTGCTCAAATGGCTACTTACTCAAAGCCAGCCGTTCAAGCTGATCGGCAGACTTCCGGATGCTTTCCACCTCCCGCAGAAGCTGGCGGCGTTTGGCCTCCTCCTTGCTCTGCTCGGATGGCGAAATATTGTCCAGCAGATAATCCGTTGACACACCGAACTGATTGGCCAGCTTGACAAGTACTTCCAGCGAAGGGGCCGTATGGTCATTTTCATACTGACTGAGTACCGTGCGGGTAACGCCCACCCGTTCGGCCACCTGCTTCTGCGTCAGATTCCTGGCCTTTCGCAGCTGCCTAAGCCGTTTTCCAAGTCCTCCGATCATCGATTCCACCCCCTCCCGTGATTTTCAGAAACAGACTGAGCCCTTTGCAGTACGGTTGCGTATTACTTTATTGTAACGTATTTTTCGCAAGAAATACGAACATGTAAAATGATTTATGTCAGCACTTCTTACATTTATACTCAAATTAGGAATTATAAGGAAATTTATGTGTAGATTTGGTAATCACGAAAGGCCGCACAGCCTTCATGTTCCGCCCGCGTCAGACCAATAAAAGAAGGCGGCAAGAATTTTCCTGCCGCCTTTTTACCGGATCACCACAATATTTCACTTTCGTGTTTCTTCGGACGCGCCATCAGCCTGCGGATGGCTTCTTTGGGCTGTTCGCCCTCATAGCACACCCGATAGCACTGCTCAGCAATCGGCATATCCACCTGCATTTTCTGAGCCAGCTGCCAAACCGTTTTTGCCGCCAGATAGCCTTCCACCGTACCGACGATGGATACGGCTTCCCGCGGGGAATGTCCCTGTCCGATCAGAATGCCGGCGCGATGATTGCGCGAATGCATACTGCCGCAGGTAACGATCAGATCCCCCATGCCAGCCAAGCCGGCGAACGTTTCAGAGCGTGCACCCATCGCTGCGCCAAGCCGCGCCATTTCGGCCAGACCGCGTGTCATCAGCGCGGCCTTGGTATTGTCTCCGACATCCAGTCCATCGCACACGCCCGCCGCCAGCGCCACAACATTTTTCAGTGCACCGCCAAGCTCGACGCCGACGATATCGTCCGTAACGTAAATGCGAAAATGCGGGTTCATCAGAATATCCTGTACCTCTTCCGCCGCCGCAATATCCCGGCTTGCGCTGACCACCGAGGTAGGAACCCCGCGCGCCACCTCTTCGGCATGAGAGGGACCGGACAGTGCCGTTACTCTTGCCCGAGGCAGCTCGCCGGCGATTACCTCGGTAAAACGGCGGAAGGTATTTTCCTCCAGTCCCTTTCCCGCATTGGCCACCAACGTGCCTTCGCGCAGCAACGGGGCGATTTTCTGCGCTGTGCTTCCCACCGCAAAGGAGGGCACCGCCAAAATCACCAGATCCGCCGATGCTGCCGGTTCCAGCGCATCCGTCAGCACGATTTCCGGCGGTACCGGTACACCGGGCAGCAGCTTTTTATGCTCGCCGTGACGCCGAATGCTGTCCACTTCCTCACGGAAAGCCGACCAAAGGGTCACTCCATGACCGTACTGACTGGCCATCACCGCCAGCGCGGTTCCCCAGCCGCCGGCGCCCATCACCATAATTTTTGCCATCCCGTCATCCCCTTTTGCTGATCAGGATTCCGCCTGCTTTTTCTTGCTGCCCAGCCGGCTTTCGGTACCGGCCGCGATACGCCGCAGATTCGGGATATGCTTGCAGATAAGCATCAGCGCAATCAGCGTCGCCATACCGGTGCAGAACATAACCACCTCCGGCGAAATCGCTCCGTGCCGTCCTTCGACAAATGCCTGAAACAGCCCGGTGACGATCGGCAGAGAAGCCGCCGCAAGTACCGAGCCGAGCGACACCATCCGGGACAGCAGCACCGTGATAATAAACACACCGAGGCAGATCAGCGCCACCCTCCAGTCGAGGATCAGCATCATACCCAGGGTAGTCAGCACACCCTTGCCGCCGCGGAAATGAAAATACAGCGGAAACATGTGTCCCAGAATGCAGAACACACCGGTGAGATAGCGCGCCACAAGCGAAAACAAATAGGTGAAATTATAGCTGGAAAGCATGACCTCCGGAACACCTCTAAGCGCCTGCGAAACCAGCCAGCCGCCAATAACCACCGACAGGATGCTCTTGGCCAGATCGCCGACTGTAGTCAAAATGGCGGGAAGCGGCCCCTGCGAACGCAGTACATTGGTCGCGCCGGCATTGCCGCTGCCGAAATCCCGGATGTCCTTTTTGCTCATCAGCCGGGTGACAATGATCGCGAAATTGACGCTGCCCAGCAGATAGGCGATTACCGCCGCGCCCAACAACGCCGGCCAACAGTGCGCCAGACAGGTTTTCATCAGTTCCTGCATAACTTGCCTCTCTCCCTTTATCGGTTATCGCCGTCGAGTACCGCATCGATTTTTTCGGCCAGGCCTTCCGCCGTCTCCACATAAACAATCGGCAGCCCCGCCCGACGGTAAATGGTTTCCATCACCTGACGACGGTGCTGTGCGGACGGCAGATGCGGTGCATCAAACTCCACCTCGATGAGCAGCCGGGGATCCAGCTTTTCCGGATCAGCCAGCATGAAATCCACATGTTTGGCACGAATCCGGCCAAAATATTCGTTCCAGTCACCGACATCCACACAGGACGGGGATACGGTGATAAAATCCGCCACCCGCACTTTACTGAGAATATGTAGGCCGCGCTGCGCAGCCAGCGGCCGCAGCGCGGTATACACCGCCATTTCCTGCTCACTGAGCAGAGTCTTGTGTTCATACGGCAGTTTTTCCGCAGCTTTTTTGCGCCGGCGGCCCCGAAAATATGCATACAGGCCATGAACGGCAAAAATCAGCACCGCGAGCAGGATCAGCGCCATGCCGATCGACAGATCGATAAGCGGCAGCTTTTCCGAAAAGATGTTCAGCGTCATCCCTTATCCCCCCGTTCGCGGATCACAAACCGCACCGGCGTACCCTCAAGTCCGAACGTTTCCCGCAGCTGGTTTTCGAGATACCGCTGATACGAAAAATGGAACAGGTCCGCCCGGTTGACAAAGCAGACAAAGGTCGGCGGGCAGGTGGACGGCTGGGTCATATAATAGATCCGCAACCGTCTGCCCTTATCGGTCGGCGGCTGAACCCGCGCAGTAGCGGCAGCCAGAACGTCATTGAGCATACCGGTGGAAATCCGGGTGGAATTCTGCTGGTGGACATAGTTAATCAGCTCAAACAGCCGATCCACTCTCTGTCCGGTTTTTGCAGACAGGAACACAAACGGCGCATACGCCATGAAGGAAAAATCCTCCGCAAGCTCTTTGCGCATGCGGTCCATCGTCTTGTCGTCCTTTTCCACCGCGTCCCATTTGTTCACCGCGATGATACAGGCCTTTCCCTGCTCGTGCGCAATTCCCGCGACCTTGGCGTCCTGATCGGTAAACCCGGCTGCGCCGTCCATCAGAATCACGCACACATCTGCCCGCTCTACCGCCATCTCCGCGCGCAGGATGCTGTATTTTTCAATGGCATCGTCCACCCGGCTGCGCCGGCGGAGGCCGGCGGTATCGATGAAAATATAATCCCCGTATCGGTTGTGCACTGCCGTATCAATCGCGTCCCGCGTGGTGCCGGCGATATCCGAAACAATCGCCCGCTCTTCTCCCGCCACGGCATTGATCAGCGAGGATTTTCCTGCATTCGGCCGGCCGATGACCGCCACCCGGATTTCCTGACGTTCCTCATCTTCCGCCTCAGCAGGCGGCAGGTGCTCAAAAACGGCATCCAGCAGATCGCCGGTTCCCTGTCCATGCACCGAGGACACCGCGATCGGGTCACCGAGACCCAGGTTATAAAACTCGTAAAATTCGGCCGGCACCTCGCCCACCCGGTCGCACTTATTCACGCAAAGCACCACCGGTTTGCCGCTTCGCTGCAGCAGGGCCGCCACATCTGCGTCGTTCGCGGTCACGCCGTCGGTCACGCTGGTTACCAGCACGATGACGTCCGCCTGCTCGATCGCCAGCTGTGCCTGCCGGCGCATCTGCGACAGAATGATGTCGTCGCTGTGCGGCTCGATGCCGCCGGTATCGGCAAGCATAAAGGTACGCCCCCGCCATTCGCAGGGCGCAAATATCCGGTCGCGCGTGACGCCCGGCGTATCTTTGACTATGGAAAGCCGTTGGCCGATCAGCCGGTTGAATAAGGTCGACTTTCCCACGTTCGGACGTCCGACCACGGCTACTACGGGACGTGCCACGGCGTTCACCGCCTTTCTTTTTTCTTCCTGATGATTTACTCTGCACAGGCATCGGTACCGCTAAACCAGCACTGTGTCCTGCCGATATAAAAAGTGCTTACAGCAGCAACGCTTCCACCAGCGCATCTCCGCCCACCGGCACCACCCTCACCGGCAGCCCCACCTGTTCCTCCACCTGCTGCGGCGTCACATCGTCGAGGAAACGATCCCCTTCGTGCCGCAGCATGGAATCCGGGAAGATCAGCCAGTCACCATCACGTTCCCGCAGCTGATCAATCAGATCGCCTCCGGTAACCAGACCGGTGACATTGATGGTTTCCCCAAAAAAGCGGTTTTTCACCGCTGCAACCTCTACATGTAAATTATGCCATTTTTCCTGCGCTTCGTCAATGAGGCTGCGCAGAATCGGTGCAAAAGATACGCCGGTGGCGAAAACCAGCCGGCTGCCCTTCGGGGTTTCCCCGCAGGCATCAAGCGCGGCACGGAATTCCGCGCGCAGCAGCGCCACCATCCCCACGCCGTTTTCCAGCTGGGTCATCTCGCCATAAAACGCTTCATCCGGAATCGTCCGGCCGGCCTTGAGATAAAATTCGTCCGCCGGATACACCATCCGGTCGCCGCGCCGGGCAAGCATCGTCTCCCCAAATGCCTCGATGCAGTCGATAACTTTGGCAGCCTCCTGCGGCGTATACATCCGCAGGGGGGCGAGTCCCTCACGGTATTTGGTCAATCCCACAGGGACCGCTGCCACGCTCTGCACCGCGTCGCCGAGCGCCGCGAGATCCTGCAGCGTTTTCTCCAACGCTTCGCCGTCGTTGACGCCGGGGCACAGCACCAGCTGGCAGTCCATCGGGATTCCTGCCTCGGCAAAACGGCGCAGCCATTTCAGGCTGTCTCCCGCAAAACGGTTGCCCATCACGCGGCAGCGCAGCGCCGGATCGGTGGTGTGCACCGAAATATGCAGCGGGCTGATATGCATCGCGATGATGCGCTCGACATCCCGTTCGTTCAGGTTCGTCAGGGTGATATAATTGCCGAACAGAAAGGACAGCCGGCTGTCGTCATCCTTGAAATACAGACTTTCCCGCATGCCGGGCGGCAGCTGGTCGATAAAACAGAAAATACATTTATTGCGGCAGGAACGCTGCTTGTCCATCAGGTAGGTATCGAACTCCAGCCCGATGTCATCCTCTTCCCGCTTGCGCAGCCGGACGGTACGCATCCCCTTGGGTGTCTCCAGTTCAAGTGTCAGCCGCTCATCCATCAGATAAAACCGATAGTCGAGCACATCCTCGATCTCGTGCCCGTTGATGCGCAGCAGCCGATCCCCCGCGCGGATCCCGCGGCGAGACGCGGGCGAATGCCTATCCACTTGTGCAATGGTGACTGCCATACTGATTCTTCCTCTCCCAGTGCAAACCCGCACATACAAAAATAGAGAAGGATCATCTCCTCCTCTACTTTCCTGTCTGCAGATGAAGCCTTAGGCTTCCTTCTTGACGATCTGCTTGCCGTCGTAGTAACCGCAGTGGCCACACAGACGGTGCGGGCGTTTGTACTCGCCGCAGTGCGGGCATTTCATCAGTTCGGGAGCGCTCATCTTCCACACATTGTTGCGGCGGGTGTCGCGCCGCGCCTTGGAACTTCTTCTCTTCGGTACCGCCATCGTCAGCACCTCCTTACATGAAATCGGCAAAATCAAAACAGTAAGCTGCGGGCTCCCCCGCGTATGACCACCGTGCCGGCTGTATGCCGCACGCTCATGGAGTCTCTCCGTCCATCAACTGCGCCAGAACCGCGAGACGCGGGTCAACCTTGTCTTCCCGGCAGCCGCACAGTCCCTCGTTGAGGTTTTTGCCGCAGCGCGGACAAAGGCCCCGGCAGTCTTCCCTGCACAGGTGTTTTGTCGGCAGCGCCAGCAGCAGGTCGGTCACGACCACCTCATCGAGCTGCAGCTGATAGTTTTCCAGCAGCAGGAAATCGTCATTGTCCTCGTTTTCCAGCGAGCTGACCAAAATGTGTTCGGTCTCCAGCTCGCCTTCCCGCGAAAACGGCTCTGCACAGCGATCACAGCGCCCGTCGAAACGATAGCGGATCACCATGCGCAGGGTGACGACCTCCGCCGCATTGATGACCTCGCCGGTCACCCTCACCGGGCTTTGAAACGGGCGCTCGCCCTGATACTCCAGCGCGGACAGATCCAGCGCAGCATCCACAGGCAGGCGTTCCTTTTCGCCCATAAACAGCGGTTTCAGTTGTAAAAGCATACTCCACCTCAAGTGTCACGCCAAACATTATAGCGTCCGGCGGCGGGTTTGTCAACTGTTTTTTCCGTCTTACCGCGGTTTTCGTTCTTTTTCTCCGGCGCCTTTCACCGGCACACCCGCTCAAATCGCCCTTCGCGCAGCAGACGGATCAGCGCGGCGCTGTCCTCCACCGGTTCCGGCAGCAGGATGCCGGTGCCGCGCAGCAGTTCCCAAGCATGAAAATCCGACCCAGCCAGGCCGATCAGATGGTTTTCCTGTGCATATGCCAGTGCCTGTTCGTTGCGGTTGAGGTGGCCGGGATGCCCATTGTAAACCTCCATCCCGTCAAGCCACTCCCCAGGGCAGCGGGTCAGGCCATTCCGATAAGGATGCGCCTGCGCGAAAAATAGGCCGTGCTCCCGGGCAAAGCCGCTGAACGACTGTGCGTCATGCCGATACAGCTCCGGGTACCGCAGCAGCAGTTCTTCGGTCACGCCATACACGAGATAATCATTCGGGCTGTCGGCAAAGGCAATTTCCATGCCAAGCAACACCGTTACACCGCAGATGTCCCCGGCTTTTTTCGCCTCGTCGTAGCCATGCTTCCACACAGCGATCTTTTTCTCCCAAGTCCATTCCCCCGGCATCCGGTCAAAAATATCCATGCGGTAATGGTCGGTCACCACAATCCCGCTATATCCCTTTTCCCTGTATGCCGGCACGCTCTCCGCCGCCGGGACCTGCGCGCAGGGGCTGGTTTCCTTCGTGTGGAAATGAGTCTCAAACAGATATTCCACCGTTATCCCGCCTCCTCGGAAGCGGCTTCGTCCCGATGCTCCGCCGGCGGTCCGTCAATCGGCTTGGGCGGTTCATATGGCTGCGCTTCCCGGTCGCCGATATCCCGAACGATCACAAACGGGGTCAGCTCGTCATCCTGCCCGGCGGGATTGTCGCGGATGAGCTCCGCAAGCTGTTCCGGCGTCTGGCCGCTCAGTCCCGGTGAACGGCCGAGAATTTCCACATCGATATCGTTGGCGTCCACAACCACGCACAGGATCCCCAGCTCCTGTTCGATTTTTTCGCAGACCTTATCCGGCTCCTTCGGGTTGAGCACCGCAAGCGTATGATAGGTTTCAAACGCCGAATGGCTGTAAAATCCGTCGATACCAGCGACATCTTGGCCGACGATCTTATAAAATACGCCGCGCCGGCCGAACAGGCGGCAGACCGCACCGCAGAAGCTGGCCCACAGGATCAGCGGCAAACCCTTCATATTGATCGCCAGCTGCAGCTTGTACGGCTCGTCCATGCCGATGCCGTTCTGGTTGTGGGTGGCGAATTTTGAGAGAAATTTCGCCCAGAACCCCACCCGGACATCCTTCATCTCCACGGTGTTGTTCTGGCACATGGAGATGACTTTTTCTCCCAGCGTCACAATATCGCCCGGCTGATACAGCGGCTGCACATACTGCCGCAGCACCTCCACAAAATCCTCCCCGCGCTCGATGAAGTGGGTGTGAACTGCGTAGCGCTCATAGCGCACGCCTTCCACCTCCCGCACGCCGCGGATATAGTACGTGACGCCATTTTCTTCCCGGCGGTTGACCGCCTGATTCCGGTTGCCCTCATACCAATAGGCCATCCTGATGAACCATCCTTTCCCGTTTGGAGGAGAGCCGGCGCTTCTTCCAAACCAACGTCCTTCCCGGTCGGAACGGGAAAAGGTGCTGCCGCAAACCCCCTTCGCAGCAGCACCCCGTTCAGGCCGTCCCATGCAGCCTGCCGCTTTTTACAGTTCGGTTGCGTACTCCGCAATCCGCTCGGCAATTTCGCTCTTGTCGGCCGAGATCGACAGCACCATGTTGGTCTGCAGCTTGCTGAGCATCTCAATGAAATCCGCGAACGCTTCCATGTCGCGGCCGCCGATCTTCAGCGTGGAATCCACAAAAATATCGGTGATGTCGTAGTTGCCCGCGCACATACCGGCGATAAAGCCGTAGAACGCCTCGAATCCCTTGATTCCGTATTCGTCCGCCACCACGAGACGCGCCGCATGGCTGATGTCATAGGTCAGGGTGCTGTCCTTTTCAATGAAGATAACATTGCCTTTGGACTCCGCCGTAGCCTTGTTGCACATGTCGATCAGGCGCTTGGTTTTGCCGGAACCCTTTTTCCCCAGAATCAAAGTAATCATAGACGATTCCTCCTAAATATATTATAACCGCAAATGAGCGGCCCTAAGCAGAAATATCCCGTACGGGAATCAGCGGCCGAGGCGCTTTTCGAGCGCTTCGCGCTCCGCCTCATAGCCGGGCTTGCCCAGCAGCGCGAACATGTTGCGCTTGTAGCTTTCCACACCGGGCTGGTCAAACGGGTTGACGCCGAGCATATAACCGGAAACCGCGCAGGCCTTTTCAAAGAAATAAATCAGGTAGCCGAGATTTTCCTCGGTGGCCGCCGGAATGCGCACCACCAGGCTCGGCGTGCCGCCGTCGGCATGAGCGAGCACGGTGCCCTCGAACGCTTTCTGGTTGATTTCGGCCATTGTCCTGCCGGTGAGGAAATTGAGGCCGTCCACATTCTCCGGATCCTCTTCGATGGTCATCTCACGGGGCGCCTGTCCCAGCAGCATCACCGTTTCAAACAGGATGTTGGCACCGTCCTGCACGAACTGACCGAGAGAATGCAGATCGGTGGAAAACACCACCGACGCCGGGAACAGCCCCTTGCCGTCCTTGCCCTCGCTCTCACCATACAGCTGCTTCCACCACTCGGACATCATCGCAAGCTGCGGCTCATAGCTGACCATCAGCTCCACCGCACGGCCCTTGCGCAGCAGGATGCTGCGGGCGGCGGCATAGCGGTAGCAGTCATTTTTATGCAGGTCGGGATCGCGCAGTTCCTCGCGCGCCTTCGCCGCGCCGGCCATCAGGGCGTCGATATCGCAGCCGGCCACCGCAATCGGCAGAAGCCCCACCGCCGTCAGCACCGAAAAGCGCCCGCCGACATCATCCGGCACCACAAAGGTCTCGTAGCCCTCGCGGTCGGCCAGTCCCTTAAGCGTGCCGCGGGCACGGTCGGTGGTCACATAGATGCGCTTCTTGGCTTCTTCCTTCCCCACCGTCTTTTCCAGATAATCCCGCAGCACCCGGAACGCAATCGCCGGTTCGGTGGTGGTGCCGGATTTGGAAATCACATTGATGGATACACGACGGCCCTCGCACAGCTCGAGCAGCTCGGCAAGCGCGGTCGAGCTGATGCTGTTGCCCGCAAAATACACATCCGGGGTATCCTTTTTCTTGACGTTATACAACGGAGATTTCAAAAACTCGATCGCGGCGCGGGCGCCGAGATATGAGCCGCCGATGCCGATAGCAATAAAGATATCGGTATCCTGCTTAATGCGGGCGGCAGCCGCCTTGATGCGGGCGAATTCCTCTTTATCGTAGTTTACAGGAAGATCCATCCAGCCCAGAAAATCACTGCCGAAGCCGGAGCCGCTGTGCAGCGTATCGTGCGCGGCGGTCACCTGCTGCTGCATTGCATCGAACTCATGGGAGCGGATAAAACCCTCCGCATAACGGGTTTCCAAGGTAACGGACATGCTGTTTTTCCTCCTTGCGGGCCGTTCTCAGCCGAACGTCCTGCGGTCGATTTTTCTTGTTTTCATTTTACTATATTCTTGCCCGCTTTGCAACCGGACAAATGTAAATATTCTCGGAATATCCGTTTTTCTGCGGACGGAAAAGCCCCGTCGGTGTTTTCACCCGCCTGCCGTGCGGAAATGGGCCGCACCGCCATCCCACAGACCGCACCACGGAAAAGAAAAAATCCTTCGTCCCGTAAGACGAAGGATTCTGCGTCCAAGACATTACGCATTCGCTTTTTTAGCAAGGGCGGACTTTCTCCTGGCAGCGGTATTCTTGTGCAGGAGTCCCTTTGCAACAGCCTGGTCAATCTTCTTGATCGCCACACGGACAGCTTCCTGACGATCCTCGGCACCGGTTTCAATAGCCGCGTTGGCCTTTTTGATCTCCGTTTTCAGAGCCGAGCGCTGCGCCTTATTCCGTTCGGTTTTCACCGCGATGACCTTCACACGCTTTTTGGCGGATTTAATGTTGGGCATGGTCACACCTCCTCTGCTAATAAACATCTGATCGCCCCGGCAAATCACGTCCCGCCGCCGGCGGGTTTGTCCGGACGTGCCTGAGGACGAAAATTGCGCACAAACAATATTATCATCTTTCCCGCGTAAAAGCAACTGTTTTTTTCAGAATACCCGGCTTTTTTTCGCGGATACTAAAAAGAAGGGCATTTTCCCTTTGCTTTCCCGGCAAATAAACCGTAAAAGGAGCGACGTTATGCACAGACAAGCAGCACAGGCCGGCGAAATTGCCGGTACCGACCGGTCGATCCGCACCGACCTGGCCATGGAGGCGGCAGAAGCCGCCGTACTGACAGCGGAGGATATCGAGAAAAAGGACGTGACCCGCGGCGGCGTACACATAACCGATATCACCGTGAAAAGCGAGAGGGGGGAACGCGAACTCGGCCACAACCGGGGCCGCTACGTCACCGCCGAGGTACCTCCGCTGTCGGACGATGACCGAAGTCTGGAGGAATATGCGGTAATCATCGGGGAATACATCGCCTCACTGCTGCCCAAAACCGGCACTGTACTGGTGGCGGGGCTGGGCAACATTCATGTCACTCCGGATGCACTCGGACCACAGGCGGCAGATATGGTACTGGCCACCCGGCATATCGGCGGCGAATTCGCCCGCAGCACCGGACTGGACGATCTGCGCCCGGTGGCGGTGCTCACCCCGGGTGTACTCGGTCAGACCGGCATCGAAAGCGGCGAGGTGGTACGCGGCGTATGCCAGGCGGTCAGACCGGCAGCAGTAATCGCGATCGATGCCCTCGCCGCCCGCAGCCTGACCAGGCTTGGCTGCACCGTGCAGCTGGCAGATACCGGAATCGCGCCGGGCTCCGGCATCGGCAATAACCGCCGCCGGCTCGATCGGGAGCTGCTTGGGATGCCGGTGATCGCCGTAGGGGTTCCCACAGTGGTGGACGCCCGCACACTGGTGGCCGAACTTACCGGGCAGGAGGCGGACGAGGAAGGTGCCTCGATGATCGTCACCCCGCGGGAAATCGATCTTGTGATCGACCGGGCCTCGCGGCTGGTGGCCATGGCAATCAACAGCGCGCTGCAGCCATCCTATTCCCCGCTCGAACTGATTTCCATTGCCGTGTAATTTTCACACATACCCCCTGCACTGTCCGCATACAGTGGGTAGTGGTGATGCTTATGCGGAAAGACCGAAAAACAACGGCGCAGAAGAAACATGCTCTGCGCATGGCGATAGGCATACTCACGGCGTCGAGCTGCCTGACGGCGGCGCTGATTGCCGTGCCCGGCGACACCTGGCTGTCGATGGGGCGCTCGCTCGCGATGCTTTCGGCGGGCATGCAGCAGCCAGAGGGCGGTGCGGTGGCGCTCAGCGAACGGTTTGAGCATCGGCACGCCGGCGGTTCCACCACTGCGCCCGGCCATTCCGGAACCACCGGCAGCACAGCCGGCGGCAGCGGAGAACAAAACCTGCCCGCGGATGAAACCACGGCGACGCGGCCTATCCCCCCGCGGGCCGGCGACGGCGGCGATATCGTGGAGCAGATGCTGACCATCGGCTCCAGCTTCGTGGAAGGGGTGGCGATCAAAAACATCAGCGGGGTATCCATCGACGTGGCCGAACAGCTCGGCATTGCCCCGGATCTCGGACTCACCGACACCAGCGAACCGCAGGTGCTGATCGTGCATACACATACCACTGAGGGATATATGGGGTACGATGCCGGCTACTATAACGCGGACGACATTACCCGCACGACCGACATGCAGTACAACGTCGCGGCGGTCGGAGAAGCCATTGCCAGCCGGCTGCGGGCGGCCGGCATCGGGGTCATTCACGACACCACAATCCACGACTCCCCCTATACCGGTGCTTACGACCGATCGGCGGCGACGGTACAGAAGAATCTGGAGCAGCATCCCACCATCCGGGTGGTGCTGGACATCCACCGCGACGCGATCAACAGCAACGCCACCACCAAGGTTAAGCCCACAGTCACCATCAATGGCCGGAAAGCGGCGCAGATGATGATCATCACAGGTGCCGTAAGCACCGAAGCGCTGCCGCATCCCAACTGGAGGGAAAACCTGCGGCTTGCCCTGCGGCTTCAGCAGTTGGGAAATACCACCTATGAAGGACTGATGCGGCCAATGACGGTCGGCACAGCGCGCTACAACGCCCACCTAACCAACGGCTCCATGCTCATCGAGGTCGGCACCGAAGCCAACACCCTCGACGAAGCCAAGTATTCGGGCCAGCTGCTCGGCGAACTGCTGGGCAAGGTGCTGAACAGCCTGAAGACCTGAAAGCGGCCCGGCTATCGGGAATAAATACGCCCTTTCCGGCACATACTGCCTGTGAAGAAACCGGCTGTATGTCGATCGGAAAGGGCGTTTCGCATGAAAAAGAAAAAAAGCCATATCCGCCTGCGGGCGTTCTGCTCTGCCTTTATGCTCACCTGCTGTCTACTGCTGCTGGGCACCGGTTTCTTGATTGCGGATTACAACACCCGCCGGATGTCGTTCGGCGACGACGAACTGCGTATCGGCGGCGTGTTTCTGGATATGCTCCCCGAGGAAACCGACGACGCCATGCAGCTGTGGTCAGGGCGGCTGTGGACCGCAATTCCGGCGCGATGGCGCGCCTTTCTCTGGATGACCGAGGCTGAGCGTGCAGCCGCCGATCCGTTGATCGAACAATGGGAAGAACAGCAGGCTGCCGGCGTACCACCGGACGGACAGCAATAGCACGGCAAAAAGGCCGCGGCGGGAATTGCCCGCCGCGGCCTTTTGGGTGTTCAGCGCTTCCAGTTATCCATAAACCGGTCGATCAGCTCGACCGTCCCGTCAATACCATTGATGCTCGAATCCACACAAAGATGATAAGAAGTGGCCGCACCCCATTTTTTGTCGGAATAAAAATTGTGGTAATTGGCACGGCGCTTGTCGGTTTTGGACAGCGCCACCTCCGCATCGCGGCGGGACAGCCCGTACAGTGTGCATACCCGCTGAATGCGCACCTCCTCCGGCGCATGGATGAATACACTAAGCCGGCGCGGGTCATCCGCAAGTGCGTAATCCGCACAGCGGCCGACAATCACGCAGGGTCCCTGCCGCACAGCCTTCTTGATCGCATCAAACTGCGCAAGGAACACCTGATGGTGCAGCGGCACATTCGCATAGACGCCCCCGGCGCCAAGAGCGGACGCACTCATGGAAAGCGAATACAGCAGGCTGCTCGCAGGCGTCTCGTCGTAATGTTCGAAAATATCCTCACTCATGCCGCTTTCCTTTGCGGCGAGGGTGAGCAGCTCCTTATCGTAATACGCCATGCCGCGTTTTTCCGCAATCTTCCGGCCGATTTCCCGGCCGCCGCTGCCGTACTGCCGCCCGATGGTCAAAATGATATCCCCTGCCATAAAAAATCCGCTCCTTTCTTCTGCACCGGGAAAGCGGTCCGCCTGCCGGCGGTGTAAGTTTTCCCGCAAAATGTAGTGTTCACGCCGTCCGGCGGGATTATTCCGCCGGCAGTGCACAGGGATCGTCGTCCGATTCACGCAGGTGGTTGAGCACCTCCGCCAGCCCTTCGCCGGTGCGGGAGCTGACCCGGTATACCGTTTGACAGCCCGCCAGCCGCAGCCAGCGCTCAGCCTGATCCGGATCAGCGTTCGGCCGGTCGATCTGGGTGACGATGCCGATCACCTCGCGGTTTGCAGACGCGGTCACGCAGGGCGGATACAGCGAATACGGCTCCGCCGCACTCAGCAGCAGTCCTACCACATCCGCTTCATACGAATACACCGCAAGCGCGCCGCCAAGCTGCTTGGTTTCCGCGTATTCCCCCGGCGTATCGATCAGCACGCTGCCGTAATAGACCGCCTGCGTTTTGTGATACACAAGTTTTTTGCCCAGCAGCGCCTGCGTCAGCGTGGTTTTCCCACATCCCGTGCGCCCGATCAGAATCAGCTTTTTCATGCCGGTGTGCCCCATCCTTTGCCTCGGTTTCCCTGCTTTCAGTTTACACCCGTCCGGCCGGGCTGTCAAACGAAATCAGGAAAGAACCACCCCTGTATAGTAATAGTGGAGGATTTCCTCATAGCTGGACCCCTGTCGCGCCAGATAATCGGCGCCGTACTGGCTCATGCCCACCCCATGGCCATAGCCCTGGACGGTGAAAAGAAAGCCGTTCTCCCGCCACGCCACGGTAAAGCAGGCGGAGCGCAGCCCCAGTGCTTCCCGCACCTGCTGTCCGGTCACGCTGACGCCGCCTATCGTCAGTGCTGTCACCGTCCCGGCCGCTGTACGCTCCGGTTCGCCGGCGATCCACCCTGACGGCTCCCCGCTAAGATCCATCCCTTCGGTAATCCCCTCCATAGCCGTGGAAAACTGTTCTGCGGTAAACGACGCCTCGGAGGAATACTGCGGAGACAGCTTATCCCCGGGGCTTGGCACCGACTGCAGGTAGGGATAATCCACACTCCACACCGGCACGCCGGTTTCGGTCGTACCACTGCTGATGGCATGGTAGGCGGCGTAAATCAGTTCCCCGTCATAGGTGAGCGTTTTCCCCATCACCTCGTCTACCGCATCGCAGATTTTATTATAATAGGTGTCAAAATTGTCTCCCCAGCGTTCCCGCAGACCTTCCTCCGTATACGTTTCGGGAAAGGTCGCGGGCACATCGGCAAAATCGGCCCCCTTGAGCGCCTCCTCCGGTTCTTCCCGCGCCCTGGCCCGCTTGGCAGAATAATAGGTATAAGAGGCTACCGCCTGTGCTTTGAGTGCTTCGGTATGGTAAGAGGCCGGCATTTCGGAAGCGACGGTACCGATGACAAATTCGCGTTCCTCCATTTCGACCACCTCGCCGGTGGCTGTATTCAGAATCTTAAAGGTAGAAGCCTCCTCCGGTGCCGAACTGGCATCCGACGCAGCGCTCCCGGGGGCAGACGGCGGTTTTGATGTGCCGGGGCCGGGCTTGTCCCCGTCCCGGCCGCCCAGTGCCGGCAGCGGCACGAGCAGCAGCAGCGTAAATACGATCAGCACCAGCACCAAATAGCGTTTCATTCCTCGCGTCATCCTTTCCTGATTGCCGCAGTCCTTTTTCATTGTCCCGCACCGCCTCAGCCGGATCCCCGTCCGTCTTCCTGGACGAACAAAAATGATGGTTCTTCCCGGCTGTAAGCCGTCCTTGTCCGTATTTTTCGGATAATGCACCATATCCCGACACAAAAATGAAAGATGCAAAATTGAAAATTGCATTTTCAAAAAAGATTCCGGGATTATTTTACCGCATTTCTTGACTTTTTGCATGCGGGGGTCTATAATTAATTCTTAATAGTCCCACAGAGCCTATTCACAGAGAGGAAGAGCATCCATGGACCGGACAGGGCGGCATATTTCCAACGATACATTGACAGCTTTATGCGATGAGTTCCAAAAAAATAACCAGATTGACCCGCAAAAATTTGAAAAGTACGACGTCAAGCGCGGCCTGCGCAATGCGGACGGCAGCGGCGTGATGGCGGGACTGACCCTGATCTGCAACGTGCACGGCTATGTGCTCAATGAAGGTGAGCGCGCACCGGTGGAGGGACGGCTGACCTACCGTGGATACGATATCAACGAGCTGGTGGAAGGCTGTACCGCGGAACAGCGTTTCGGATTCGAGGAGATCGCCTGGCTGCTGCTGTTCGGCAAGCTGCCGACCCGCACGCAGCTGGAAAAATTCCGGGAACTGCTTTCCGGCTATCGGGAGCTGCCCGAATTTTTTGCCGAGGATATGATCATCAAGGCGCCGTCGCCGAACATCATGAACAAACTCGCCCGTTCGGTGCTGGCACTGTATTCCTATGATGACATACCGGATGACCTGTCGATGGAGAACGTGCTGCGTCAGTCGATTGAACTGATCGCCCGCATGCCTACCATCATGGCGTATGCTTATCAGGTCAAGCGGCACCATTACGACCGGGAAAGCATGGTGGTGCATCCGCTGGTGGAGGGGCTGTCGACCTCGGAGACGATCCTGCGTACTATCCGTGCGGACACCAACTATACCGAGGATGAGGCGCGGCTGCTGGATCTGTGCCTGATGCTACACGCGGAACACGGCGGCGGCAACAATTCGACCTTTGCCGCCCGGGTTCTTTCCTCTTCCGGTACCGATACCTATTCGGCTATGGGCGCTGCCATCGGCGCGCTCAAAGGTCCCCGCCACGGCGGTGCGAATATCAAGGTCATGCAGATGCTCGACTGCATCAAGGCCGGTGTAAAGGATTGGGGCAACGACGAGGAAATCCGCCGCTTCCTGATTCGGCTTGTCAACAAGCAGGAGGGCGACCGCAGCGGACTGATCTACGGCATGGGGCACGCAGTATATACCCTTTCAGATCCCCGCGCGGTCATCCTGAAAAAATACGCGGTGAAGCTGGCCCAGGAAAAAGGCTATGGCGATGAATTCCGGCTGCTCGAAGCTGTGGAACGCCTCACCCCCGGCGTGATGGCCGAGGTCAAGGGCGCCTCCAAGGTTATGTGCGCCAATGTGGATATGTACTCCGGCCTGGTCTATCGTTCGCTGGGCATCCACCCCGACCTGTTCACCCCGCTGTTTGCCGTCGCGCGCATGCCCGGCTGGTGTGCGCACCGCATTGAGGAAATCCTCACCGGCGGGCGGATCATCCGGCCCGCGTACAAAGCTGTTGCTCATGCGCAGTCCTACATCCCGCTTAACGAACGCTGAACGTTTCGGCGAGAATAAAAAGAAGGTGTCGTCAGCTATGAAGGCTAAATGGGACGGTAAGAAAAAAGCGGTTATACTCACAACGGTGATGACGGCGGTTGTGCTGGCACTGCGCATCGTACTGATGCCGATGATGCAGGAAGCGCATACCGGGCGGTTCCGTCTGAGCTATATCGTTATTGCTGTCATGCTGTTGACCCTGATCGCTGCCGCGTTGCTGATCCGGCGCAGTGAAAAGCAGCCGGTGGTCATGGCCGGGCCGCCGCTGACCGCTGCCGCCTGCGCAGGCGTGCTCTGCGGCGCAGTGATGGCCTTTGGCTCTCTGTACGAGTTCTTTATGTGGCAGTTCAAAGGCATACTGCCAGCCCCTGCGATGACCAAGCCCGGCAGCCTCCAGTATGCGGTGCTCACGGTCAGTCTGGCAGGCGGTGTGCTGGGCGGTATATTTCTGGTGCTGCTTGGACTGCAGTGGCTGCAGGAAAACCGCAGCCGCAGCGGCGTATTCCGCCTGATGGCGCTGGCGCCGTCCCTCTGGATATGGTTCCGTCTGGCACGATACGAAATGACCTATGCGAGTGCGGTTAATGTCACCGAAAGCTTCTATGATTTTGTTATGCTCATTTTCATTCTGCTGTTCCTCTTCTCCTTCGCCCGGTATGTCTCCGGGGTGGGCGAAACTCCTTCCAAGCTGCTGTTCTGGTATGCGCTCGGCACCGCAATGATGGCGATCAGCGCCCCGCTGACCCGGTTCGGGATGTATCTGCTGGGTAATACCGCGGCTTACAACTCCAGTGAGCTGGCCGGTTTCATCGATCTGGCTGTCGGGCTGTTTGCGCTCCTGTTTGCCTATGCACAGGCTTTCGGAAAACAGGCAGCATCTGTACCGGCTGATCCGCCGATTTTGGCTGCCGCAGAGGAACCGCCGGCGGCACAGACAGAAAATCTTCACGAGTAAAATCAAAGCGCTCTGCCTGATGGCAGGGCGCTTTGATTTGAAGAAAGACAAGCGACTGCGCAAAGGGGATTCCACTTCTGAATACCGACTGCCGTCTCTTTTTAGGCAGTAAATATCCACCAGTACAGCCGGCAACTTTGTCAAAACGCCTCAAAGGCTCTGGTACTGGCAACACCTGAAAGTATATAAAGTGTCCGGCACTTACCACGCAGCGCTCCTCTTCTCCCACTCCAATCACCAATTATATCTTCCCGTTTTTCTAAAAAGAGGAGCACCGCATGGCCTCGCTGCTGTGCATCGCACTTTTTCCGATCCCAGCCTCTTTCTCGCTTTCCTTTTTCGCCGCCCTCTGTTTTTTCTTTTGTCTATGGGTCGCTAAAGCTTTTTTCGGATCTCTCTTCCCGGCAACAGCCGGGGGACTCTATACAACAAAACGGCAGTCCTGCTAACAGGACTGCCGTCGTTTTTGTTTTTAAGGGAATCAGATGCTTTCACCATCTAATCCGCTATCCGACTAGTACATCGGACCCACCTTTTCTTATTTCTCCTTGTATAAAACACGGGCAAAATCCCCGCCGTTCAGCAGCCGGCCTTTCTTTCCGGCAGCCTCCCGGCCCCTTCAGGGAGCCCTTTCGGCTTACAAAAGGGGTTCGTTTCTTCTGTCTATCAGCGGAAACGTCAATCGGAGTGATTCACCTCAGCGAATCCATTGCCCTGACCGTTTCTCGGCCGCTTTACGGCCGACGGGCATTCCATGAAGCTCAACGCCACATGGGACTCACCTTTTCTTTTCCTATTTTCCCACCGGATGACTTCCGGCTTCTATCCGGTGCCCATCCGCGGGTTATGCTATTGTCCTGCGGGACAGCTGTAAAGCCGCCCGGCTCCTGTCTGTTTTTTCCGTTTTGCGGCAGACAGAAACACACGCACTTCTGATCGGTTTTTCCTGAAACGGGCTCAACGATACAAAAACGTATCTACGGAAGCCAAATCGCCTTGCGTCGGGAAAGTGTCTCATACGCTTATCGGTATTGCGCAGAACCTTTCGTTTTTAAGGCCATTGGTCGGTTCCCTGTCCGAAAGCCATTCTTCAAGCTTTCCGATCCGCCCGCCGCGGCGCAAGCCCCGTGCGGGCATAAGACTGCTCATCTATATCGTTGTGCATGGGACTCACCCCTTTCTCTCTCAGTTCACCAGCCTCCTGGTGTTTCTGCTTCTCTTTTCTTTTTGCATCTTTAGTATACCTCTTCAATTGTGAATTGTCAATAGATTATTTATGAATTGTTTTTTAAACTTATAATTTCTACCATCTGTGCAATTCATCTTGACGAGCGCCTTCAGACACGATACAATAGAAGCAGAACACGGGAGCCGCCTGTACCACAAAACAAAACACCGGCGGATAAATCCCGCAGAGAATGGAGACGATAACATGGCCGATGAATACGGACCTGATCTGGTAACCGTCCTGGATGACGACGGTAATGAGCACACCTTTGAGCTGATGGACGCCATCGAAACCGATGACGGACGGTTTGTCGCCCTGCTGCCGGTGTATGATGACCCCAGCGAGGAACTCAACGACGACGGCGAGCTGATCATCCTTTCGGTGGACGATTCCACCGGAGAGGAACTGCTGGTGCAGATCGAAGACGACGAGCTGTTTGAAGAAATCGCCGGGATCTTTGAGGAACGCCTTGCCGATCTGTTTGAAATTGAAGAAATGGAAGGCAACCCGGAAGAACCGCTGCAGTGATTTCTTTTCCTGCCGGGTACGCGGACTGCCGCTTTTTAACCCTACTACAGTTTACTATCGGGAGCTCGGCTCCGGGACCGGATTGCAGACCTCCCCGCCTGTGCGGGAAGAAGGGAGCAGGAACGCCTCGGGCGGGCACCCACCTGCTTTCGTTAGTAGCAGGTTATACCAGCGGCATTACGGCTCGGCGGGGATACTGCGCATATAAAAACCCGGTCCTCTGAACAGAGGACCGGGTTTTTCTGTTGCCGACCAAAATCTGCGGCAGCTTTTGCTGTTTACATCATACCTTTTTTATGCAGGATCAGCCCGACAATACCCATCAGACCGCCGGCGACCGCCACCGGGAACCACCAGAATTGCGCCAGCGGCAGTCCGGCGACATTCATGCCGTAGAAGCCGGCAATAATATTCGGAATCGAGATGACAATGGTGATCGAAGCGAGCACCTTCATCACGATATTGAGGTTGTTGGAAATCACCGACGCGAAGGCGTCCATAGTGCCGGAAAGGATGTTCAGATAGATGCTTGACATCTCAATAGCCTGTTTAATTTCGATAAGCACGTCCTCCAGCAGATCCTGATCGTCTTCATACAGCTTGATGTACCGCCCGCGCATCAGCTTTTCGAGTGTTGTTTCATCGGCTTTCAGCGAGGTAGAAAAATATACCAGCGATTTCTGAATATCCAACAGCTGGATCAGTTCCTTGTTTTTCATGGATTTGCGCAGCTGCTTTTCCAGCGAACTGGACAGCTTGTCAATCTGCTTGAGGAACTGCAGATAGCGCGTCGCCACCCGGAGCATCACATGCAGCACAAACTGCGTGCGCAGGCTGGTCTGAACCCCCTTGACTACTCCTTCTGCAAATTCAGCGATAATGGCGTTTTCCCGCAGAGATACAGTAATCACATGCGACGGCGTAACCAGAATTCCCATCGGAACGGTATAATAGGACACATCGCCCTCGCTCCGCTCCGCAACCGGGGCATCCAGAATAATCAGCGTATTGCCGTCCTCCGACTCAATGCGTGAGGATTCTTCATCGTCGAGCGCAGCTCGCAGGAAATCCGGCTCCAGAGCGAATTGCTGGATCAGGCTGTTGATCTCCTTCTCGTCGGGATTGATAACATCAATCCAGCAGCCTTCCGTCTGTTCATCCAGCTGACGGATACGCCCGTTTACAGTGGCGTAATAACGGATCATGGCGCAACTCCCCTTTCCCGGGGTACCGATCCGTCACAGGCAGAGACGCACCCCGGAAGTTTTTGTTTTGTATGATTGTCTACTTCGACCAGGGTCAGGACTCAACCTGTCCACCTCCTGAAAAGAATTTAACCGGCAGATTTTCCTTTTCTGCCGTTGTTATTATAGCACACCAAAAACGCGTCTGGCAATAGAAAAGCGTCATTTAAGCGGATAATCCGCAATTTACAGCCTGCAGTCATAAAATATCGCGCAAAATCGGCCATTTTGCCTAGAATTCGCTGCTTATGGCGGAAAACCGGACAAAAAAGCGGAGAGGCTCTCTGCCTCTCCGCTTTGCAGTCGGCTTTGTCAATCCTTCTTCTTGCTGAAGATGGACACGATATCGATATAGTCGGAATCCTCACGCTGACGCAGGAAATTCGGCACATCCACATCGGATTCCGTGTTCTCCTGCGCCGATACGGCCTGCGCAGATGCATAGGAATCATCCGGCGTGAAGCTGGTGGCCACAACCGTCACGCACATTTCATCATTGAGGGATTCGTCGAACGCCGCACCCCAGATGATGTTCGCATCCGGATGTGCCGCATTGGCAATCATGGTGGCCGCCTGATCCATCTCGTCGAGGCCGATATCCGGCGAAGAAGTGATGTTGATGATCACGCCGTGTGCTCCCTTGATGGAGGTTTCGAGCAACGGGCTGGAAATTGCCGCCTGCGCTGCGAGCTCCGCCTTATCCTTGCCCTCGGCACGGCCGACGCCCATATGAGCGTAACCAGCGTCTTTCATAACGGCCGTTACATCAGCAAAGTCCAAATTGACCTCGCCCGGCACCACAATCAGCCGGGAAATACTTTCCACACCCTGACGCAGCACATCATCCGCCATTTCAAACGCCTGCGCCATGGTCATTTTCTGTTCACTGACCATTTTCAGGCGTTCATTGGGGATTACCACCAGACTATCCACCTGCTCACGCAGATTGGCAATGCCGGATTCCGCCTGCGACATGCGGCGGCGTCCCTCAAAATTAAACGGCTTAGTAACAATACCAACCGTCAGGATGCCGAGATCACGCGCAATTTCCGCAACAACCGGCGCGGCACCGGTCCCAGTGCCGCCGCCCATACCGGCAGTAATGAACACCATATCGGTTCCTTTGAGAGCAGCCGCGATTTCCTCCCGGCTTTCCTCCGCTGCACGCTGTCCTTTTTCCGGATTGGATCCGGCGCCGAGCCCATGGGTCAGCTTCTCGCCGATCTGGATCTTCTGGCTGGCCTGGGAATTGCGCAGCGCCTGACGGTCGGTGTTGATAGAGATAAATTCCAGACCTTCCGCACCGTGCCGGACCATGCGGTTAATGGCGTTTCCGCCGCCTCCGCCCACACCGACGACTTTTATCTGTACTTCCTTTTCGAAATCGTCTTCAAACTGGAACCCCATGAGACTTCCCTCCACCTTTTTATTCCTGCGGACAATGCCGCGAAGCGTTCTGATTCAGCAAGCTACAAGAGCTTTCTTTGATTTTACCACGACTGTAAAGCAAATTCAACCGGTTATCTCGCAATTCACGCTATATTTATAAATTTTTTTCAAAAGTGCAGGCCCATGCACAATATGTAGCGTTATCATGCCGCCGGCTCGCTTTCCGGCGCGCCACCGCTCTCCGGAGAGGACGGATTACCGCTTTCCGGTCCGGATGAGCCGCTGCTATCCGGATCCGTCGGAGTGGATGTTTCACTGTCCAACACATCCTGCGGCGTGTAAAACAGCTTGTTGTTGTCCGAATCCGAATCGGAATAGGAACGGAGATCGATCTGGCCGGCAATACCGTAGCCCTGCGACTTCTGCAGCAGTGCCAGCGATGTGGCCAGCACGTTAATCTCCTTATACAGATTCGATTCATTGCCAAGCCGGATGACAATCCGGTTTTTCCAGTTCAGCCGTATATCCGCCTTGTTGGAGATGTCGATCTCCACAATCTCTTCGGTCAGGTCGACAGCCGGCAATTCTTCCGCCTCTTTGGCTTCCTGGCGGAAATCCGCAAAGGCCGTCAGCAGTGTGCGGATAATCCGTAAACTCTCCTCATCCATCGCCGTCCCGCCGATTGCCGCCGTTTCCGGTGTCACGCCCTTAAAATACAGATACCGCGGTGGGCGGTCTCCCTCAACCGGAAGCGTCTCTAGTGCTTTTCCGTTGCTGCCCACCACTATCCAGGAACCATCTGCATACCTTGCGCCGATAGCTTCCACTTCTTTAAGCGCAATACGGACGGTACCAAAGGATACCTTTTGGATATCCACCGTTTCCAAATAGGGAAATGTGCTGAGCACGTTCTGGGCCGCCAGCTTCAGGTTAAGGGAAAACACGCTTTGCCCGACACGTATGCCGCTCGCCTGTATGATCGCCTGCTCATCGTAGCGCGTATCGCCCTCCACCAGAATTTCCTGCACACCAAAAGCCGAGGGCTTTTCCGAAACCTCTGCGGCATCGGGATTGCGGCCCTGATGTGCCTGTACAATCAGCAGGGCTGTAAGCCCCGCGCTCACAGCCAAAATCGCGGCAAAAAGGATAATCGCCATATGAAAGCGGCTGATTCGGCGCTTTTTTTTAACTGTGGTTTTTCCTAATTTTTTCTTTTCCTTCATCTGCCTGTCTCCGTCCCGAATTACTCTACCCTGCGGATCACGGCTCCGGCTCCCGCAAGACACGCCTCAATATTTTCGTAACCACGGTCAATATGCTGCAGATCGGTAACCTCCGTCACACCGGAAGCGGCAAGCCCCGCGACAACCAGCGCGGCACCGCCCCGCAGATCGGTGCACATCACCTGTGCGCCCGACAACCGGGGGATCCCCTCTACCACTGCCATGCGGCCTTCGACCTTGATATGTGCGCCCATCCGAGTGAGCTCATCCACATGGCGGAACCGATTTTCAAAAATTGTCTCCACAAACACGCTTGTGCCCTGACCCACACAGGCCATCGCCATGATCGGCGCCTGTGCATCAGTAGGGAATCCTGGATATGGCATGGTTCGGACAGTCTGCAGCGCACGCAGCCGCTCAGGCGCCTCGATCCGCAGCTCCCGGCTGCGCACATCCAGCCGGCAGCCGGCCTCCTCAAACACCGGCAGCACCGCCGCTGCATGCACCGGGCAAATCCCACGCAGCACCAGCCGGCCGCCGGTCACCGCGGCAGCGGCCATATAGGTGGCCAGCTCAATGCGGTCGGGGATCACACTGTGCCGGCAGCCATGCAGACGCTCGACCCCTTCGATGGTGATTGTACCGTCGCCCGCCCCCGCAATGCGCGCCCCACAGGCGTTCAGGTAATCACACAGATCACTGATCTCCGGCTCCCGGGCCGCATTGACGATTACGGTGGTGCCTTCGGCCGTCGCTGCGGCCAGCAGTATGTTTTCGGTTGCCCCCACACTCGGCATAGCTAACGTAATGGTCGTTCCTTTAAGACGGCCGGGCACCTTGCAGTTCAGCCGGCCGCCTTCCTCCTCAATCACCAGTCCCAGCTTGCGCAGCGCCGACAAGTGGAGGTCAATCGGCCGTGGACCGAGCTCGCATCCGCCGGGAAATGACATCTGCGCCGCACCGGCCCGCGCAGCGATGGCGCCGAGGAAGACAATGGAAGAGCGCATCTCCCGCATCAGGCTGTCCGGGACACTGCTGTGGTTCATGCCGGAGGGATCCACCCTCACACAGTTTTTTTCCTGTTCCACACGGCAGCCCAGACAGCGCAGTATGGCCACCGAGGCCCGGACGTCCGACAGCGCGGGACAGTTGGTGATTTCGCTCGTTCCGTCGGCCAAAAGCGTGGCGGCCAGAATTGGCAGCGCACCGTTTTTGGCTCCGTGGATCACGATTTCGCCATCGAGTTTATGTAGTCCCTCGATCATCAGTTTCGCCATGTCACACACCCCTTCATCGCGGGGTGATCCCCCGCCGTATACAGACAGGGGCCGACACTTGCGCCCCCAATCCCTGCAAAACCATCCTATGCCGCAAGGCGGCGGGTGGTGAAAAAGGAGGGGAGCCAGCAGATAACCGGGGAACCATTCTTTTATTTTTTATTTTTCAGCGTCTCCAGAACCACCGCATAAATGCGGTCATCCGCATCCAGGATCGCGGCCTTCCGGGCATTTTCGCCCATCTCACGCCGCTTATCCGGAGAAAGCACAATCGTGCGTATCGCCTCCCACAGCCGGTCAACGGTGAGATCTTTCTCCTCGATGCAGACCGCCGCACCGCGTTTTGCGAGTGCCATCGCATTATGATACTGATGATTTTCCGCGACATTTGGAGACGGGATAAGTACCGAAGGTTTGCCGGCTGCGGGCAGTTCACTCAGCGTCATCGCCCCGCAGCGGCAGACCACCAGATCCGCGGCCGCCATACAGCGCGGCATGTCCTTTATATATTCTCGCACACTGAACCCATGTCCGTCAAGAGGCACACCTTTTTCCTGCAGCAGTTTGCTGTACGTCTCCCACCCGCTGCGGCCGGTCGCGTGGATATGCTGAACATCGCCCGCATGAAAGCTCCGTTCCAGCACCTCAGCCATCGTCCGGTTGATGCGTTCCGCGCCAAGACTACCGCCGAAGGAAAGCACCAGTGGACGGGAATCCATCCCCAACTCCCGCCGGGCCCGTTCGCGGTCATACTGCAGAAAATCCGGACGGATAGGATTTCCGGTAACCACCGCACGGCAGCCCTCCGGCAGGTGTTTTTTTGCCGCCTCATCGGCCAGCATAACGGCGGCTGCGGTTTTCGCGAGTATCTTCACCGTCATGCCGGGAAACGCATTCGACTCGTGCAGCAGCACCGGGACGCCCATTTTGGCCGCCTTGCGCAGAATCGGCCCACTGACATAGCCGCCGGTACCGATGGCAATATCCGGCCGGAACTCCCGGATGATTTTGGTGCATGCCGAGCCGGCCGTCACCGCGTGAACCGCTGCCGAGACGTTGCGTCCCACATTTTTCAGCGAAATCCGGCGCTGGAATCCACGCACGTCCACTGTACGGATGGCATACCCCGCCTCCGGAACCAGCCGTGTTTCCATCCGCCCCTTCGCACCGACAAACAGAAATTCCGCATCTGGCTGCTCCCGGCGGATTTTATCGGCGATTGCCAGAGCCGGATTGATATGTCCTGCGGTGCCGCCGCCTGTCATCAATACACGCACCGGCTGTACCCCCTTCAGTTTATATGTATGGTCCTCATGGAAAAGCCCCGCGGCCATGCCGCGGGGCATCGCAATCGGTTTTGCAGACTATTTTCCCGCCCTCGGGAGATCCCGTGCCGGCCCCGCTACCCCTTCTCTGCCCGACTGTGCCGGGATATAGCCAGAACCACGCCCATCTGCGCGAGCAGCATAATCAGCGAGGTGCCGCCGTAGCTGAAAAACGGCAGGCTGATGCCGGTGTTCGGAATGGTATTGCTTACCACCGCGATATTCAGGATAACCTGTACGCCAACCTGGGCAGTCAGCCCGATCGCCAGCAGCGAACCGAATTTATCCGGGGATTTCATGCCGATTGTGATGCCGCGCCACACCAGCAGCGCAAACAGCAGGATCACAAGCACGGCGCCGATAAAACCCATTTCCTCGCAGACGACCGCGAAAATAAAGTCGTTGTGAGGCTCCGGGAGGAACAGGTGTTTCTGGCGGGAGTTGCCCAGCCCTTGTCCCATCAGGCCGCCGGAACCGATAGCATAGAGCGACTGGATGGTCTGCCATGCTTCATCCCGGTTGGTCGCGTAAGCCTCAAACGGATGCAGCCAGACGTTGATGCGGTCCTGTTCATAGCCGCGGAATACGACCATGTACACCACCGCGCCGACACCAAGCCCCATCGTACCCAGCAGATAACCAAGACGCGTGCCGCCGACATACATCATGATCAGGCCGATCGCCAGCAGCAGCATTGTGCCGGACAGATGCGGCTCAATCACCACGAGCCCGCAGGTAACGCCTAAAATCAGGATAAACGGCAGATATCCCCGCGTGAAGGTTTTCATCTTTTTATGGTTGAGTGATATCAGGTGCGCAAACAGGAGAATCAGCGCAAACTTGGCGATTTCGGACGGCTGGAACTGCAGTCCGGGCAGCCGGATCCACCGGCGCACATCCGAACCGGAGAACAGCACGACCACCAGAAGTACCCAGGAGATCACCATCGCCGGTATCGCGAAATAATGCAGGATGTGATAATCCACTGTGGAAATAATCAGCATTGCCGCCACACCCAGCAATGCAAACATTACCTGCTTGCGGATGTAAAAGTAGCTGTCGCCGTCATTCCAGTAGTAGGAGTACGGATAGCTCGCGGAATACTGGCAGATCAGTCCAACCACCAGAATTACCAGAAGAATAATCAGGAAGGGCATATCGAAGCCGTTGGCAAGGGAAAAAATATGCCATTTTCTTTTTGGTTTGTCTGAAGCTGCGGAGGCCGAACGAGCGGCCAGCGGTGACGAGGCCATACGGCTTCCTCCTTTCCGTGGGAATGGGCGGTTGCCTGCTTTTTACAGTATACGGCAAACCGGCTGAATTATGCGTAAAAAACAAGCAGCAGTGCGCCGATACAGCCGATCAGAGTAATGAAGGAAAAGACCAGGACGATTTTGTTCTCGCTCCAGCCGGACATCTCAAAATGATGATGCAGCGGGCTCATTTTAAACAGCCGCTTGCCGTGGGTCAGCTTGAAATAGGTCACCTGCAGGATCACCGAGAGGGTTTCGATAATGTAAATAATGCCTGCCGGCAGCAGCAAAAGCGGCCGGCTGATGCCGAAAGCCAGCGCACAGAGCATGCCGCCGATCATCAGCGAACCGGTATCGCCCATAAACACCTTGGCAGGATGCAGATTCCACACCAGGAAGCCCGCAAGCGCGCCGGCGAATGCCGCCGATGCGAGGCTCATGCCGAAATAGCCGGTAATACCCGCCGCGACAAGGAAAAACAGCGTCACCACAAAGCTGACGGTTCCGCACAGGCCGTCAATGCCGTCGGTCAGGTTGACCGCATTTGTGGCACTGACCACCACAAGCATACAGAAAGGGATAAACCACAGCCCGAAATCCACCTCACCGAGTCCCGGGATATATACCCCTGTACCGCCGGCCATATACAGCGACAAGGCGTATGCGAGCGCCACCACCAACTGCAAAAACAGCTTCTGTTTCTCGGTCAGCCCAAGATTGCGCTTCTTGACCACCTTGATGTAATCGTCGAGAAAACCGATCATCCCGCAGAACAGCGCCAGCAGAATACCGGTAATCAGCCGGGTAGTCGTCAGGGTATTGACAATATTTCCCTCGGCTCCCCCGCGAAAAATTTTGACCGGCAGGAACAGCTCACAGACAAGGATCGCCGCAACCAGCGCGATAACCATGCCCAGCGCGAACATGATGCCGCCCATCGTGGGGGTTCCCTGCTTGTTTTTATGCCAGGCAGGGCCGATATCCCGGATGGTCTGGCCGAATTTAAGCCTGTGGAGCGCCGGCACCAGCCAGCGTCCTAATACCGCCGTAAGCAGAAACGACGCAAATGCCGTCAGCGACACAACGGTGATGGTGGTCATGGTATTCATGTTCCTGTTCCGCCCTCTCTGAAGGAAAACTTGCCCGCGCACCTGACGCGCCGTTCACTGCGGCGTCTCCTGTGCCCGCTGTTTAACTGCTTGTGCCGCGGCACGCTGCATGCAGGGATTATCTGCCTGCCGGCGCCGCCTTTTACGCCTCAGTCTGCCTGAGCGCATCGACTACAACTTCCCGTTCGTCCAAATGGATCACACCGCTTTGCAGCACCTGATAGGTCTCATGCCCTTTGCCCGCCAGCAGTACGATATCCCCCGGCTGTGCGTGGGCGATGGCCCAGTGAATGGCCTCCACCCGATTCTCCACCACCACATGCGGGGTGCCGTCCTCCGGAACGCCCTTCAGGATATCCGCAATGATCGCGCCCGGCTCTTCGGTGCGCGGGTTATCCGAAGTAATCACCAGAAAATCGGACAATTCAGCCGCAATCGCGCCCATCTTCGGCCGTTTGCCTCGATCACGGTCGCCGCCGCAGCCGAACACGGTTACGAGCCGTCCCTGCTTGCATTCCCGCAGCGTACGGCAGATATTTTCTAAGCCGTCCGGCGTATGGGCATAGTCGATCACTACGGTAAAATCCCGTCCGGTCGGCACGATTTCCGCCCGTCCCTTTACGCCTCCGGCCGTGCACAGCGCATCGGTGACCGTTTCAAACGGCACCCCCAGACACAGCGCCGCCGATGCGGCGGCCAATGCATTATAAACCGAAAAAGCACCCGGCGTATTCAGCCGCACCCGCCGTATCAGACCGGTTGCCACCAGTTCAAAATCCACTCCGTCCGGCCGCTGCCGGATGTTGCGTGCGGTGTAGTCCGCCGTATCGTTGCCGACCGAAAACCCAGTGATCGGGCAGGTCAGCCCTTCGCAAAGTTTTTTGGTCCACGGGTCGTCGATATTCACCACAGCGTTGTCACACTGCCGGAACAGCCGCTTCTTCGCCGCCAGATAGTTTTCCATCGTCTTATGGTAATCCAGATGATCCTGTGTCAGATTCGTGAACACCGCTGCATCATACCGGCAGCCCTCCACACGATCCTGATCGAGCGCATGGGAGGATACCTCCATCACCGCGTAGGTGCAGCCTTCCGCCGCCATCAGCGCCATCATGCTCTGCAGATCATAGGGATCGGGCGTGGTGTGCCCGGCCGGCAGCACGCGCTCCCCGATCATGTTCTGAATCGTCCCGATCAGCCCGACCTTGTGACCAGCGGCCTCCAGAATGGATTTGAGCAGGTACGAGGTAGTTGTCTTGCCATTGGTGCCAGTGATGCCCACAAGATGCAGCCGCCGGGCGGGATTGCCAAACCAGTTTGCACACATGTGTGCCCAGGCTACGCGGGTGGACGGCACCAGCAGCTGGCCGTCCAGTCCGAGATCCCTTTCGCAGACAATCGCCGCAGCACCGGCCTTTTTTGCCTGTTCGGCAAACTGATGGCCGTCCACCGCCGTACCGCTGATGCAGACAAACACCCAACCGGGTTCCACACGGCGGGAATCGCAGGTGATCCCTTTCACCTCGACATCCGCCGGCGTTATGCCGCAGCCTTCCATAAGCTGTGTCAGCTTCATCATACTCTTGTCTCATTCCTTTCTTGCCGGGGACAGGAAAACGCTATTCGCCGCCGATATGGTCATCCACCACTTCGTAGACAAAATCCACCGTTATGACGGTACCCTTCGGCACCTGTGCACCGTATTCCACGCTCTGGGTGGTGGCTGTCGCCTCGCCGGTTGACAGGCCGATGCCGGCCAGCTGGATATTCAGCCCGGCATTTGCCGCCGCCGCGTTCGCCTGTGACACGGTCATCCCTTTGAAATTCGGCACCGGTACGGTCTTGGCCGTACTGGCCTCATCGGTATACAACACCACCGTGCCGCCCTTCGGAATCTCTTTGCCGGCCTCCGGCACCTGCTTGATAACGGTGGTGCCGGTGCCGACCACGACAGCCTTCAGCTCGCTGTTGTTGATCATATTTTCCGCAGCGGCAACCTCTTTGTCCACCACCTTCGGGGTCGTGCGGCTGAGGTTGGCCTGTTCCTTTTCGGTGTATTTCGGCTCCACACCGAGATATGGCAGGGTATCCGCCAGAATTTTCTGCGCAACCGGCGCGGAAATGGTGCCGCCGAAACGCACCGAAACCTGCGGCTCATCGAGCAGCACCAGTATCGCCACTTTCGGATCGTCCGAGGGCGCGAAGCCGCCGAACGAGGCAACAACATCGCTAATACCAGTTTGGTTGTACTTATCTGTCTTATCCGATGTACCGGTTTTGCCCGCCACGCGGTAGCCGGGCACATAGGCATTCTTGGAACCGCCGCCCTCATTGACCGCATCGGAAAGCAGGGCGCAGATCCGGTCGGAGGTATCCTCCGAAATCACCTGCCGTTTAACGGTCGGCGTGATGTTTTCTTTGACGTTGCCCTCAGAATCAATGATCTGACGCACCACATACGGCTGCATCAGCTTGCCGCCGTTGGCCACCGCCGACAGCGCCGTGATCATCTGGATAGGGGTAATCTTGAAGGTCTGCCCGATGGAGCACGCGGCAATTTCAACCGGGCCGAGACCATTGACGCCGCTTTCCGGGTGATAGAGCGCCGAAGTGATCGGGGATTCGCTGAGCATGTCGATCCCGGTCTTTTCGGTAAAGCCGAATGCGGTGTAATACTTGAAAAACAGGTGCGCTCCAACGCGGGTGCCGATGGTCATAAATGCGGGATTGCAGGAATGCGAAATCGCTTCGTACAGCGTCTGATGGCCGTGATTTCGAGGATACACGTGACATTTCATTAAGCTGCCGCCCTGCGGAATAAAACCACCGGTGCAGTCGAATGTGCTGCTTTCGCCAACCAGCCCCTCTTCCATCGCCATGGAAGCGGTAAACACCTTGAAAACCGAGCCCGGTTCATAGTAATCGGCAATCGGTTTGTTGACCCACTGCTTCTGGCGTTCCTCCAAGAGCTTTGCGGACTGCTCATCGCCCGACAGCTCGGCAATGGCGGCCGCGATAGTTGGATCCGCAATTTCAAACGGCTGATTGGGATCAAAATCCCCCTTGGTAGCCATAGCCAGGATCGCGCCGGTATCCACATCCATCACAATAGCTGCGCCGCGGTTGGTGCAGCCGTTTTCCTTGACCGCCACCTCGAGGTATTTTTCAGCATAGGACTGGATGGTGGCGTCAATGGTCAGTACCAGGCTGTCGCCATCCTCCGCATCGACAGTATTTTCATACTTCATGGTTGTGGGCATTTCGTCGCCCCAGCCGTTTTTCGCCGTAACAATGCGGCCCGGCTTGCCGCCGAGTACGTCTTCATATTTTGCCTCAAGACCATACAATCCATACCCGTCGGTGCCGGTAAATCCGAGCACCGGCGCGGCAAGCGAATCGTAATGATAATACCGCTTATAGTCCTGAATAATCCGGATGATGCCGGAAAAACCGTTTTCGGTAATCCAATCAGATACCTCCAGCATCACCGAACGCTCGATTTTTGACTTGATTACTTCATACTGCGAATAGGTCTTCCCGGTACGCTCATACAGCTTTTCCCGATCCACACCGAGCAGCTCGGAAAGGCCATCGGCAATGGTGGTGCGCGCCGCCTCATCCGGTATATCGCTGGGCGACATGATCACCGTCCAGACGTCGCTGGATTCCACCAGCTTTTTCATATTCGTATCGTAAATTGCCCCGCGCTTAGCGGAGATGATACTGTCGCTCATCTGCTGGGAAACCGCTCGCTTCTGCCACTCGTCGGTTTCCACAATCTGCAGCACCGCCAGCTTGCCGATCAGGGTCGAGAAGCAGACGCCCACCAGAATCACCAGTACGACGACCGAACGCCGCCACATCTGGCGGGTGGGGGATTTGGTGGTCACTTCAGTTTTGGTTTTTTTTGCCATGACTTACCATACCTTTCCTGCAGAACACGGGAAGCCGGAGGCTGCCGCCTGCCCTTCCGTCCTGCGAAATCATCCGTTCCTCTCCACACACTGCCGCGGGAAGCAAAAGGCCCATCCGCGGCGGAGCGCCGCACCGCCCGCCAGATTACGGATAGGCCCTGTCGCCAGGCGGCTGCATACAGCACGCCCTTCAGGGAAAGCCCCTCGCCGCATCACGATGCATAAGACCTGTGCACCGGAGTGCGGAGAATCGGGCTGCATCCCCGTGCTCATCTTAACAAAAGGAGAGTCAAGACGTTTTCATCCCAACTCTCAGCATCAACCGTCACGATCAAACGTGATTCGACATATCTTTTGCCTCCTGCCGGCCGCCGCTGCGGTTCCCACAAGAGATATGTATGGCCGCGTCCGCTCTCCTATGCCCGGTTTAAAACAAACCGGTGAAAAAGTCTGTAATCGACTGCCACAGGGAAGCCCAAAAACCTTCCGGCTCCTCATTCAGCGCCGCCGCCTGCGTTGCGCCATCCACCGTAATATACTGGATCTGGTACGGCTCCATTTTCTGCATGCCCAGGACATTTTCCGCATAATCCTCAATACTCTGATTGGAGGTCGACTGGGCAAGCTCACTGGACATGCTGGCGTATTCGCTCTTGAGCGCCTGCAGTTCGGCTTGATCGCGCTGCAGCTGCGCGTTCATTTCGGTCAGCTGCACCCGGCTGGTGATCATCAAGGTTACGATTCCCAGCGCTGCCATCGCGACAAAAAGGGCGCTGGCTACCCGTACAGCAGACTGTACCTTTTCCCGGCGCCGCTGCATTTTCTGTACTTTTTTATTTTCCGGCAGGGAAACGATTTTGGCCTTCTTTGGCTCAAACAAAGACAGATCGTAGGCTTCCGAGCCATGCGAATGTACAGCCATGTCGTACCTCCTTAAACATTAAAATCCATCAGCGGGCCTGTCCCGCATCGGCGTATAATTCGTGAACCCTTTGGATACAGCGCAGCTTTGCGCTCCGACTGCGGGGATTCTGCCGCAACTCCTCTTCCCCGGCTTCTGCCGGATGCCGGAGCGCCAACTGAGCCGCCGGCGTACGTCCGCAGGTGCACACAGGAAAATCCGGCGGACAGATGCAGCCCCTTCGCCATGCGGCAAAGCGCTGCTTGACCATGCGGTCCTCCAGTGAATGGAAGGTGATCACCGCAAGCCGCCCGCCGTCCTTCAGACAGCGGAACGCCGCGTCCAGCCCCGCGGAAAGGCAGTCCAGCTCACCGTTGACGGCGATACGCAGCGCCTGGAACACCCGCCGGGCGGGATGTCCGTCCCGACGCGCCGCCGCCGGCACCGCCTCACGGACAATGTCCGCAAGCTGTGCGGTGGTTTCTACCGGTGCCGCCTCCCGTTCCCGCGCAATTGCAGCTGCGATCCTCCGGGCATGTTTTTCTTCTCCAAAGCGGAAAAAGATTTCCGCGAGCTCCGGCTCGGAAAGCGTATTCACCAGCTGGGCCGCCGATGTTCCGGACTGGGACATCCGCATATCCAGCGGTGCATCCTTATGATAAGAAAACCCGCGCTCCGCCGCGTCGAGCTGATGAGAGGACACCCCGATATCCAGCAGGATACCGTCCACCCTCCCGATACCGCGCGCCGCGAGCACCTGTTCCATATCCGCAAAATTAGCCTGCACCACCTCAGCCGGAAGCCCCTGCAGCCGAGCCGATGCCTCCCGGATGGCATCCGGGTCGCGGTCCAGCGCAATCAACCGACCAGTGGTCAAGCGGGACGCGATCGCCGCGGAATGACCGCCGCCGCCCGCCGTGCCGTCCACATAAATCCCGTCCGGCCGTACCGCCAGCGCATCAATGGTCTCCCGCAGCAGCACGGGCAGATGGTATTCACTCATGCCCGGCCACGCTCCTTACATCCGCACATCAGAATCCCAGCTCCATAAGCCCGGATTCCACTTCCTCCGCCGTCATCACATCGATATCCGCCTCAAACTCGGCCGGATTCCAGATTTCGGCGCGCTTGCCGGTGCCAACCACCAGCGCTTCCTTCTCCAGACCCGCATACGCCAGCAGATTCTTCGGCAGCAGGATACGCCCCTGTGCATCCACCTGAACATCCGCTGCGTTTGCGGACAGGTAACGCTGCAGCTTGCGTGCTTTGGTCATCGGCATATCCGCCAGCTTTTCCTGCAGCTTGTCCCACTCCTCGAGTGAGTACAGGCTCACGCAGTGATCCAGAACCGCCGCAGCAATAAAGCTGTCGCCGAGTTCTTTGCGAAGCTTGGCAGGCACAAAGATGCGCCCCTTCGCGTCGATATTGTGTTGGAACCGGCCGTACAGCATACCGAAGCCCTGTTGCCTTTCCCCGCCATCCGGCGGTGATACGCGGTTTGCCCGCGCGGGAATTTCTCATCCCCTGGAGAGAATGGTGGAAAACTCGGTGGAAAGAGTGGAAATTCACCACAACTCACCACTTCGAGCTACTTTTCACCACTTAATCATCATTATAAAGCCTCTTTGCGTAAATTGCAAGCACTGCGCCAAAATTTCCTGTGAGGATTTTGTGTCAAAATGCTGGTAATTTTTTCACAATTCCGCACATCTCGGCGCCGTACATGATGATCCGCCGAATTTTTCCAAAACCTGTAAAAAAACAACCGAAGGCGGCGAGAACAACTCGCCGCCTTCGGTTATCTTGTTATCTTATTTTACCTATATTATATAACAATCAGTGCACGAGCCACCCGCCGCACCTCATCGAGAACCGGTTCAAGCGGCTCACCCGCATCCGCTCCGCTGTACGCCGCCGACGCAATCAAACGAGCATTGAGAATTGTCAGCGGAGGAAGCAGCTGCTTTTCCACCATTTCGTGGCCGAGCCGTCCTGACGCCCCGGCGGCAGTCAGCAGAACCACCTGCTTTGGGCGGGCAATTGGCGGACGGTGCCCGTGTACAAACCGTGCCGCCCAGTAGCGCTGGGTACGGTCGACACGAATCTTCAGCGGCGCTGAAAACGACAGATTGTGCACCGGCGTGGCAAACACCAGCACATCCGCCCGCTCAAGTGCGGCAAATTCCCGATCCAGATCCGTGAAAACACAGCCCACGCGCTTTTCACATGCGCCGCAGCCGGTGCATGGCTGCGCCGGCTGCGCGTAACAGTTGATTTCCTCCACCGCCCAGTCCGGCGGAAGCGCCGTCCGAAAGGCGTCGAGCATACGTGCCACCGGTCCGTCTTTATGCGGCGAACCGTTATAAATCAGCACTCGCCGCTCACCGCAGCAACGTGCGTTCATCGCAATATCGGCACACAAGCAAATCACCCTGCTTTCGGAACAGATGCGGAGCGTACGGCTCCCGGTGGGTAATGCAGTGCGGATTTCCGCATGCATGCTCCATCCCGCGCGGCACCGGATCCAGCCGTTTGCCGCTGCCCTCAAGCATGCGGGCGATCAGCGCCATGCGGGCATACAGTCCGTATTCGGTCTGTTCAAAATACTTGGCGCGCGGGTCGTCGTCCACCTCCTGCGTGATCTCGTCCACCCGCGGCAGCGGATGCAGTACCACTAGATCCTTTTTGCCCCGTGCCATTTTCTCCCGGTCGAGCACATAGACACCCTTCTGCCGCTCGTATTCCTCGGCCGAAGCAAAGCGTTCCTGCTGGATACGGGTCATATACAGCACGTCCAGCTGCGGCATAACCTCCATCAGGTTGTCCGCCTCCTCATAGCGACAGCCCGCCGCCGCGAGAAAATCCTTGATGTAAGAGGGCACCCCGAGATCCGGCGTAGAGATCAGCACAAACCGGTTGTCTGGGAAATGTGCCATCGCCTTGATCAGCGAATGCACCGTGCGGCCGTTTTTCAGATCGCCGCAAAGCCCGATGCACAATCCCGAAAAGGTTCCCTTTTCGTTGCGCAGCGTCACCAGGTCGGTCAGCGTCTGAGTCGGGTGCAGATGCCCGCCGTCCCCCGCGTTGATAACCGGCACCCGCGAATACAGCGACGCCGCAAATGCAGCGCCGGCGACCGGATGGCGCATCGCAATAATATCGGCATAGCCGCTGACCACCCGCACCGTGTCCTTGAGGGTTTCCCCTTTGGCCACCGAAGAGTTGGCCGGATTGTCAAAGCCGATGATGCGTCCGCCAAGGCGCAGCATCGCCGTCTGGAAAGACATTTGGGTGCGGGTGGACGGCTCATAGAACAGAGTGGCCAAAATCCGCCCCCGGCAGGTGCCGTAATAGTCGTCGAGATGTTCGCGGATATCGCAGGCAAGCGCCGTGATATCCTCCCATTCGTCCGGAGTGAGATCCGACAGATCGATTAGGTGTCGTGACTGCATGGTTGCCTCTTCCTTTCCGGGCCGCGGCCGCGCGCCGGCCTTTGCTGCTTTCTTTTTATTTTACCATCATTCGACACGCGGCGCAACTTGCCAAAGTGCGGGAAATTTGCTACGATAAAGACAGCTTTATTGACAGAAAGGAGCTGTTCCGTATGAAAAAGGTTCTCGTCGGCGGGGTGCTGCCCGCCTCGGAGATTTCTCTGGGCTGTTTCCGGCTGCACACAGCGGACAAAGCCCGCGCCGCTGCGCTGGTCGGCGCCGCGTTGGAGGAAGGCATCGACTTTTTCGATAATGCCGACATTTACGGCGGCGGGCGCTGTGAGGAGATGTTTGCCGAAGCAATCGGCATGTGCCCCGACGTGCGCGAAAAAATTCTGATCCAGACCAAGTGCGGCATCCGGCCCGGCCGTTATGACTTCTCCCGTGAGCATATTTTGGAAAGCGTGGAAGGCAGCCTTCGGCGCCTGAAAACCGAGTATATCGATGTGCTGCTGCTCCACCGTCCGGATACGCTGATGGAACCGGACGAGGTCGCGGAAGCATTTGATCGGCTACACAGTAGCGGCAAGGTGCGGTATTTCGGCGTGAGCAATTTTTCCCCGCTGCAGATGGAACTGCTCAAAAAAGCGCTGCGCCATCCGCTGCTGGTCAATCAGCTGCAGTTCGGCCCGATGCACACCGGCATGATCGACGCTGGTATCCATGTCAATATGAAAGACAGCGCCTCCTTCGACCATGACGGCGGCATACTTGAATACTGCCGGCTTCATGACGTGACGATCCAGCCCTGGTCCCCGTTCCAGTATGGCTTTTTTGAAGGCGTTTATCTCAATAACGACAAGTTCCCGGAACTCAACGCCGTCATCGGCCGGATTGCCGCCGAAAAAGGGGTGCCGGACACCGCGGTGGTCATCGCCTGGATTCTGCGCCATCCCGCGCATATGCAGCCGATTGCCGGTACCACCAACCCGCAGCGCCTGCATGACCTCTGCCGTGCCGAGGATATTTCCCTCACCCGCGAGGAGTGGTATGAAATCTACCGTGCCGCAGGCAACACCATCCCATAAAAAAGAAGACCCAAGCGTAGAAAAGCGCGGAATTAGGCAAGCTGGCGCTGCTTTTGAAGCAGCGCCAGCTTTGGTTTAAGTTGAAAGCGCTCATTAGCCGCCGGGAATAGTTTTCCCGCAAAACGGCCCATTTTTCCGCATACCGTTGCTGTACCCTCCCGTATTCTTCTTCACACAGCCGTCGTTTCCAAATCCATCCCCTCTCGAACAATTTTCTCTCCTGTATCGTTTTCCAAGGCGTATTCCGCTTCTCTTTTTCCGCTCCCCGTTTCTTTCCAACTTATGAATATACATTATATTATGAATATTTATACATTTATTCGGTAATCGCGCCCTTCGCCCTCGTCAGTAGACCCGTATATTTCATGCTCATGTCTGGTGAATTGTTCAGGTTGACAAAAATGCATCTTTTAGCATATTTATACGCAACAAAGTCTTGCAAATCCGCCGTACAGTGCTATAATAGGGACATGAAAACACGGTAACCGAAAGAAAGGACGCGAAGAATATGGATTCGATCAAAAAAGTGGTGCTCGCCTATTCCGGCGGACTGGACACCTCCATCATCATCCCGTGGCTCAAGGAAAACTACAACAACTGTGAAGTTATCGCCGTCGCTGCCGACGTCGGTCAGGGCAAGGAGCTTTCCGGCCTGCAGGAAAAGGCGATTAAAACCGGCGCGTCCAAGCTGTATATCGAGGATCTGCGGGACGTGTTCGTCAACGACTTCATTTTCCCGACCCTGAAGGCCGGGGCGGTGTATGAAAATCAGTACCTGCTGGGCACCTCGTTCGCCCGTCCGATCATCGCCAAGCGGATCGTGGAGATCGCCAAAGCGGAAGGCGCCGACGCCATCGCGCACGGCTGCACCGGCAAGGGCAACGACCAGGTGCGGTTTGAGCTGGCCATCAAAGCCTTTGCACCGAACATGAAGATCATCGCCCCGTGGCGGACCTGGGAGCTCAAATCCCGTGAAGAGGAAATCGCCTACGCCGAGGCGCGGAACATCCCGCTGAACATTACCCGTGAGACCAACTATTCGAAGGATAAGAACCTGTGGCACCTGTCCCATGAGGGACTCGATCTCGAGGATCCGGCGAATGAGCCGAAGTACGATGAGATTCTGGAAATGGGTGTTTCCCCTGAAAAGGCGCCGGACAAGGCGACCTACATCACCCTGTCGTTTGAAAAGGGCATCCCGGTCGCGCTTGACGGCGTGAAGATGGACGGAGTGAGCCTGATCGAAAAGCTTAACGCGCTTGGCGGCGCAAACGGCATCGGCCTTGTGGACATGGTGGAAAACCGGCTGGTCGGCATGAAGAGCCGCGGCGTGTATGAAACCCCCGGCGGCTCGATCCTGTACAAGGCACACGACGCGCTGGAAACCCTCTGCCTCGACCGCGACACGCAGCATTATAAGCAGCAGATGGTCGCCGGCAAGTTCAGCGAACTGGTGTATTACGGCCAGTGGTTCACTCCGCTGCGCGAGGCGCTGAGTGCGTTCGTGGACAGCACGCAGGAAACGGTCACCGGTGATGTCAAGCTCAAGCTGTATAAGGGTAATATGATCCTTGCCAGCATCACTTCCCCGTATTCGCTGTATGACGAAGACATCGCCACCTTCAGCGAGGACGAAGTGTATAATCAGATGGATTCCCAGGGCTTCATCAACCTGTTCGGCCTACCGATCAAGGTTAAGGCGATGAAGGAAGGCAAGTAAGCCGTCCCCAATTCCGTTTATCGTTAATCCGCACGGGCGGGGACCCTTTTGGTGGGGGTCCCCGCTGTCCCATTCCATAAACCCTCTGCATTAAAGGAGTGTCAACATGAAACTGTGGGCCGGACGGTTCCAAAAAGAGCTGGATGAAAAAACAAATGATTTCAACTCCTCAATCGCCTTTGACTCCCGCATGGCCGAGGAGGATATCGCCGGCAGTCTGGCGCACGCAGCCATGCTGCAGAAGCAGGGGATCATCTCCGCCGCGGACGGTGAGGCCATCCGTGAGGGACTTTCCGGGATCGCAGCCGACCTGCGGTCCGGAAAGCTGGAGATCGACCATGCCGCCGAGGATATTCATACCTTTGTGGAGGGTGAGCTGACCGCGCGCATCGGCGATGCCGGCAAGCGGCTGCACACCGGACGCAGCCGCAACGACCAGGTAGCACTGGATCTGCGCCTGTACCTGAAAAATGCGCTGCCCGGCCTGCGGGAACAGCTGCTCGACCTGATCGAAGTGCTCTGCCGCAAGGCGGAAACCCATGCCGGCACCATCATGCCCGGCTATACCCATCTGCAGCGCGCACAGCCGATCACCTTCGGTCACCATCTGCTCGCCTATGCCGAAATGCTGCTGCGGGACGTCGGCCGGCTGGATGACGCGGTGCGGCGCATGGACGTATCGCCGCTGGGCAGCGGGGCGCTCGCTGCGACCACCTACCCGCTTAACCGTCAGGCCGTGGCCGATACATTGAAGATGAGCGGCGTCACCCACAACTCGCTCGACGGTGTGTCCGACCGCGACTATGCCATCGAGCTTGCGGCTGCATTTTCATTGATTATGGTGCATCTTTCCCGCTTTTCGGAGGAAATCATCCTTTGGTGCTCGTGGGAGTTCAAATTCATTGAGCTCGACGATGCCTTTTCGACCGGCTCGTCGATTATGCCGCAGAAGAAAAATCCGGATATCGCCGAACTGGTGCGCGGCAAATCCGGCCGGGTATTCGGTGATTTGATGGGGCTGCTGACCGTCATGAAAGGGCTGCCTCTCGCCTACAACAAGGACATGCAGGAGGATAAGGAGGCGGTTTTCGACGCACTGGACACCGTGCGGATGTGCCTGACCGCTTTTATCCCGATGATCGATACCATGAAGGTGCTGCCGGAAAACATGCGCAGGGCGGCGGCCGGCGGTTTTATCAACGCGACCGACTGCGCCGATTATCTTGTGAGCAAGGGCCTGCCGTTCCGGGATGCATACAAGGCAACCGGCACTCTTGTAGCGCTGTGCATTGAAAAGGGATTGACTCTGGAAACCCTGCCGCTAGCCGATTATCAGGCGGTGTGCAGCCTGTTTGACGAGGGCGTATACGAAGCCATCGCGCTCGAACGATGTGCGGCGCTGCGCCGGGTATACGGCGGTCCCGCGCCCGAAAATGTGCGCGCACAGTCCGCCCGCGTTCTGACGCTTATCGGCCGGAATCGCTGAACACAAGGAGGAATTTGTCATGATCAACGCCGGTGTTATCGGCGCCACCGGTTATGCCGGTGTGGAGCTCGTCCGCCTGCTGCTGCAGCACCCGCAGGCAAAGCTCGCCGCGATTTCCTCGGTATCCTTTGAGGGACAGCCGATCGCGGAGGTCTATCCCTCGCTGCAGGAAATCTGTCCGCTCGCATGCGGCACCGCCGAAGAGGTGATCGACCGCAGCGATGTGATTTTCACCGCACTGCCGCACGGCCTGTCTCAGCAGATCGCGGCTGACTGCGCCGCAAAGGGCAAAAAGCTGATCGACCTCGGTGCGGACTTCCGGCTCGATGATGCGGACACTTACACTAAATGGTATGGCTGCGCCGTGGAACACCCCGACCTCCACGCACGCGCGGTCTATGGCCTGCCCGAGCTGTTCCGCGAACAGATCAGGGAAACCGACGTCGTCGGCAACCCTGGTTGCTATCCCACCAGCGTCGCGCTCGGGCTTGCCCCCGCGCTGCGCGGCGGCTTTGTGGAGCCGACCGGTATTGTGGTTGACGCAAAATCCGGCACCACCGGTGCCGGCCGCAAAACTACGCAGGGCACCCATTTTCCCGAATGCAACGAGGCGTTTTCCGCCTATAAGGTGGCGAACCACCGCCACACGCCGGAGATCGAGCAGACACTGACCCTGGTCGGCGGCGAAAAAGCCACCGTCACCTTTGTACCGCATCTGCTGCCGGTTAACCGGGGCATTCTCTCGACCATTTACGCAAAGCTGAAACCCGGCGCATCGCTCGCCGCCGTGCGTGCCGCCTATGAAAAGGCGTACACGAACGAAAAATTCGTCCGGCTGCTGCCCGAGGGCACCGGGGTGGACATCCGCAATATCCAGTGCTCCAACTATTGCGACATCCAGCTGTACGCGGACGAACACACGGGCCTGCTGATTGTCACTGCGGTCATCGACAACATGGTCAAGGGCGCCGCTGGTCAGGCCATCCAAAACATGAACCTCCTCTGCGGCATTGAGGAAAGCACCGGCATCGATATGATTCCAACCGCATTCTGAACCAACGGCATATTTGTGAGGCAAGGCTTTGCACCGCATCGACGGCACAATCCCGATTGAAAGCGGCGCAGCTTCCGTTTACAGCGAAAGAGGAGGCAGCTATGAAGCGGAACAAACTTTTCCCGCGCGGCAGCATACTGCTGCTCGGCGTGTATGCAGGAATTCTGTTTATGCTTCTGGCCGTTCGTCTGGTTCAACGCTTTGCAGAGTCAGCGGCAATTTTGTCCTTGGTAAATTTCATTCCGGCGGTTGCCGCCGCTCCGCTGTCCGCAATGGCCGTTCTCTGCGCCGTCCGTTATCCTGGTGCACCTTACCTGTGCCTGCTGGGCGCGGATCTTTTGTGGCGGATTGTGGATGCCCTGGAAATCTGGTCAACCCGGGACACGCCTCCTTACCTTTCCTCCGCCCCCTTGATCCGACTTCTGTTCAACACGCTGCTGGTCTCCCTGATCCCCCTGGGGCTTGCCTGGATTCTTTCGCGGTGCTTTCTGCGGCTGACCCGCCGGGAATGGGCCGCCTATTTCTCTACTGCGCTCATCATGCAGCTTCTGGGGCAGTGGTATCTGTTCCCGTTCATTTCCGAACAACCGAAGGAATACCTGTGTTACCTATTGCTGCAAATGCTGGCGGGATTTTTCGCTTGCGCAGCCGTCTACGGTATCGCGGTGCTTGTCCGCCGTTCACAGGATAAGAAAACACCGCCTTCGGCCTCCCCGGATGAGCCTCTCGGGGACTATCTCTCCTGAAATTATCCGGCCTTTGGCCGTTTATCCCAAGAATCAGAAAGGTTGATCTCTATGTTTTCGTTCATCGATGGCGGCGTCACCGCACCGCAGGGCTTTACGGCGGCGGGCGTCCACTGCGGCATCCGGAAAAACCGGCAGAAACGGGATTTAGGTCTGATCGTGTCCGATCGTCCGGCCGCAGCCGCAGCGGTGTATACTCAAAATCTGGTCAAGGGCGCGCCGCTGACCGTGACGCGGACCCATCTGGCTGACGGCACGGCCCGGGCGCTCATCTGCAACAGCGGTATCGCCAACACCTGCGCCGCCGACGGCATCGAAAAGGCGGAGGCCATGTGTGCGATGACCGCTGAAGCACTGGGACTTGACGCCGGCGATGTGCTGGTGGCCTCCACCGGCGTAATCGGCCCGTCCATCAATCTGGAACCAATTCGCGCAGGGCTGCCGGGACTGGTCGCGGAGCTGTCCGCGAACGGCAGTCATAACTGCGCAGAAGCGATCATGACCACCGATACACGCAAAAAGGAATTCGCTGTGCAGCTCACCCTCGGCGGGAAAGCCTGCATCCTCGGCGGCATCGCCAAGGGCAGCGGTATGATCGCGCCGAACATGGCGACCATGCTGTGCTTCCTGACCACCGATGCCGCAATCGACAGCGCACTGCTTCAAGACGCGCTGCACGAGGTGGTTGGCGACACCTTCAATATGATGACCGTCGATGGCGATACCTCCACCAACGATATGGTGGTTATCCTCGCCAACGGCGCCGCAGGCAATGCACCGCTGCGTGAAAAGAACGCCGATTACCGGCAGTTCGTGGATGCACTGCACGAGCTTGCCGTCGAAATCTGCCGTGCACTCGCCGCAGACGGTGAAGGCGCCACCAAGCTGGTGGAGTGCCGGATCACCGGCGCCGCATCGGTACCGGACGCCCGGATCGCCGCCAAGGCGGTGGTCAGCTCTTCGCTGATGAAGGCCGCCATGTTCGGCGCGGACGCCAACTGGGGCCGCGCACTGTGTGCCATCGGCTATTCGGGTGCCGCGGTGGATGTCAAACAGGTGGATATGGCGTTTGTTTCCGCCGCCGGCCGGGTGGAGGTCTGCCGCGGCGGCGCCGGCATCCCCTTCAGTGAGGAGGAAGCCAAAAAGGTACTCACCGAGCCGGAAATCACACTGGATATCCGGCTGCATGACGGCGATGCCGCCGCAACGGCATGGGGCTGCGACCTCACCTACGATTACGTCAAAATCAACGGCGATTACCGCACCTGAGCATATGGGCACGATTTTCTTTGCAGGAAAGGATGGACCAGGACAATGGATTTCACCACAGCGCAGCGGGCACAGGTGCTGGTAGAAGCACTGCCCTATATCAAGCAGTTTTCCGGCAAAACGGTAGTCATTAAATACGGCGGCAACGCGATGATCAGTAACGAGCTGAAAAGCGCGGTTATGCAGGACATCGTGCTGCTTTCCACGGTGGGTATACGGGTGGTTCTGGTGCACGGCGGCGGCCCGGAGATCAATGCGATGCTCAAAAAGATCGGCAAGGAATCCAAATTCGTGGGCGGCCTGCGGTATACCGACCGCGAGACAATGGATGTCGTGGAAATGGTGCTCGCCGGTAAAGTGAATAAATCGCTGGTGCAGCAGCTCGAACAGCATGGCGGCCGTGCGATCGGCCTGTGCGGACTGGACGGCGGCATGATAAAGGCGGTCAAGCTCAAAGGGGAGAACGATCTCGGTCTGGTGGGCGATATCACGCGGGTGGACGTCACCCTGATCCGCAACGCGCTCGACAATGGAACCATTCCGGTGGTCGCAACGGTTGCCGGCGGGGAAAATGACGGAGAAACCTATAACATCAACGCGGACATCGCCGCCTCGCATATCGCCGCCGCACTCGGCGCGGAAAAACTAGTGCTGATGACCGACGTATGCGGCCTGCTGCGCGACCGCGAGGATGAAAGCTCGCTGATTTCGGTGGTACAAGTCAGCGAGGTCAGCAACCTCAAGCGGCAGGGCATCATTTCCGGCGGTATGATTCCAAAGATCGACTGCTGCGTGGAGGCGGTGCGCCGCGGCGTGCGCCGTACCCATATCATTGACGGCCGCATCCCCCACTCGATCCTTATTGAAATGCTCACTGATTCCGGTATCGGCACGATGTTTTTGTAATCCGGACAATCAGGGAAAAGAGGAATCCGCATGAATTTTCAGGAGATACAAACGCTCGACCGCGGCGCAGTGATGCCAACCTACGGTCGGTTCGCGGTCGCGCTCGACCACGGTAAAGGGGCCACAGCGGTCGACACGCAGGGAAAGGAATACATCGATTTCGGCAGCGGCATCGGGGTAAATTCCCTCGGCTATGCCTACCCCGTCTGGGCGAAAGCAGTGGCGGATCAGGCCGCCGCGCTGCAGCACACCTCCAACCTGTATTACAATCCTGTGCAGGCACAGTTCGCCGGTGAACTGTGCCTGGCGGCGGGGATGAGCCGGGCATTTCTGTGCAATTCGGGGGCCGAGGCGAACGAATGCGCGATTAAGCTCGCCCGTAAGTACAGCTTCGATCATTACGGCGAAGGCCGTGCAACGATCGTCACGCTGGTCAACTCCTTCCACGGCCGTACGGTGACCACCCTGGCCGCGACCGGCCAGGAGGGATTTCATCGATATTTTGATCCCTTCACCGAAGGCTTCCGCTACGTGGAGGCTGGCGACATCCGCGCACTCGAAGATGCCGTGGATTCCACCGTCTGCGCTGTTCTGCTGGAATGCGTGCAGGGCGAAGGCGGCGTAATCGCGCTCGACTCCGCCTATTTGCAGGCGGCTGCCGCACTGTGTGCGGAACACGACGTACTGTTGATGGTCGATGAAGTGCAGACCGGCGCAGGCCGTACCGGTAAATTCCTGGCGATTGAGCACGCCGGCGTGAAGCCGGATGTGGTCACGCTTGCCAAGGGACTGGGCGGCGGGCTGCCGATCGGCGCTTGCCTGTGCGGCGAAGAACTGAAAGATGTACTGTCCGCCGGCATGCACGGCTCCACTTTCGGCGGCAATCCGGTCGTCTGTGCGGGCGGTCGGGTGGTACTCGAAACGGTGATGCAGCCCGGCTTTCTGGAGGCGGTCGCTGAAAAAGGCGAATACCTGCGCCGGCGGCTCGAAAGCATGCCGCACGTGGAAGAGGTACGCGGCCTCGGCATGATGCTCGGCGTGCGGCTGAGCGACGGCATTTCCGCCCGTGAGGTCGCCGAAAAAGGCGTGGAAAACGGCCTGCTGATCCTTACCGCAAAAACACTGCTGCGGCTGCTGCCGCCGCTGAATATCACTCAGGAAGAGATGGACAAGGGTCTTGCGATTCTCGAAAATGTGCTGAAAGGATGGACCAACCCATGAAACACCTGCTCAAGCTCCTTGATCTCAGCGGTGAAGAGATCATCGGCATCCTGAATCTCGCCGACCAGCTCAAATATGAGCTCAAGCACGGCATCGCCCATAGGCGGCTCGAGGGCAAAACCCTCGGTATGATCTTCCAGAAATCCTCGACCCGCACCCGCGTCTCTTTCGAGACCGGCATTTATCAGCTGGGCGGTCAGGGGCTTTTCCTCTCCTCGCGCGATCTGCAGATCGGCCGCGGTGAACCGGTGGAGGACACCGCTCGGGTGCTCTCCCGTTATCTGGACGGTATTATGATCCGCACCTTTGCACAGAGCGAGGTCGAAATGCTCGCAGAATATGGCAGCATTCCGATCATCAATGGCCTGACCGATTTCTGTCATCCCTGCCAGGTGCTCGCTGATCTGATGACGGTACGGGAGCACAAGGGTGTGCTCGAAGGTTTGAACATGTGCTATATCGGAGACGGCAACAATATGGCCAACTCCCTGATCGTCGGCGGACTGAAGGTCGGCATGAATGTCTCGATTGGATGCCCGGACGACTATCGTCCGGATCCGGCGGTGCTGGAATTCGCCGCCGGCTATGGCGATAAATTCCGCATGACCGCCGACTGCATGAAAGCGGCCGCCGATGCGGATGTGATCTTCACCGACGTCTGGGCGTCGATGGGCCAGGAGGATGAGGCGGAAAAGCGCCGTATTGCTTTCACCGGCTATCAGGTCAATGCCGCCCTGCTCGGCGCAGCACATGCAGACTGCATGGTGCAGCACTGCCTGCCTGCTCACCGCGGTGAGGAAATCACCGCCGAGGTATTCGAGGCACACGCCGGAGAGATTTTCGACGAAGCGGAAAACCGTCTGCATGCCCAGAAAGCGGTAATGGTTACGCTGATGGAAAACGCTTGAGTATATATTAAAGGAGCCCCCTTGCGGGGCTCCTTTTTATCTTTAGGCAGCTTTATTGCTGTAAGAAATCCTACCTTTCGCCAGTTTCTGTATATAGTCGGAGGGGGAAACCCCCGGACCGAAAGGAACTGTCTTATGAAAAAACGTCTCCTGCCATTCATCGGCATGCTTATTCTTCTGCTGTATTTCTCTCTTCCTGTCGCCGCAGATATAGGACCGAAGCCGTCGGTTGTGGTGGATTTTGAAGGGCTGGGGGCAACCACTATTATGTAACGCTGCTGTCTGAGATCTCGTCTACCGGTCCGTACTCCGCGTTGGGCAGCAACAGCGTTCTTTATCCAAACGGCGTTCCGGATTATCCTGTCTTTGCAACATTTGCGCAATATGCGGATGCCGACGGCTATTATTTTCTGCAGTATTTTGAAAACTGTACCGAGACTCAGCGTTTCTCCTGGGGTTATTATCCGCCGCAGCTGGCAGCACCTCTTCCTCCACAACTTCAGGCATGACGGACACAACGGTTTCCCCTCCGGCTATTCCGCCGGAAACCATCACCGCATTGCCGTCCTACGGTTACCGCAGCGAAACACCGACTCTGGCCGTACGCCCCCTGCTGACCATCGCGATCGAACTCGGTATCGCCCTGCTGTTCGGACTGCGGGAAAAGCGGCTGTTCAGTTTTATTGCGGTTGTTAATGTCGTCACTCAAATCCTGTTGAACATCGCCCTGAATCTGGCCGGATACACCTCCGGCCCATGGGCCTTCATGGGAACGTATATCCTGCTGGAATCTCTGATTTTTGTGCTGGAGGCACTTCTTTACATCTGGTTTGCCAATCGGCAGAGCAGCGGAACCTTTATCTCCAAGACGCGGCTGATCCTCTATGCCCTGTTCGCCAATGGCATTTCTTTTGGTGCAGGCCTCGGCCTGTCACACCTGCTGCCAAAGCTGTTTTGATCAAAAAGGGGGCTTTCTTAAAAGAAAGTCCCCTTTACCCCAAAGAAGTAAATATCCCCCGGTATAGCCGGAGATTCTCTTACAATAACCAACCCGCGGCGGGCGACAAAAATGTCGTCCGCCGCGGGTCTATCGATGTTCAACGTTAAGCTTAGCCCCTGCGCTTCTTCAGGCAGACGCCCGCGGCAGCCGCCACGGACAACACCGCCAGAACCGCCACAGCCGGAGCTGCAGAAGCAACACCGGTATCTGCACCGGTCGCCGCAACCACAGTCACCGTGCAGGTCGCAGTCTTGTCGCCGGCCTTAACGGTAATCACCGCTTTGCCTTCAGCAACAGCTGTCACCTTGCCATCTTCAACCTTCGCAACCTTTTCATCCGAAGAACTCCACACCACAGTTTTGTCGGTGGCGTTTTCCGGCAGCACCGTCGCGGTCAGGGTCGCGGTTTCGCCGGCCTTCAGCTCGAGCACAGCCTTGTCCAGCTTCACCTCGGAAACCGCAACATTGGTCACTTCAGTTTCGATCTTGCCTTCAGCGTCAACACGCGCCTCTGTGGTCTTACCGTTCTCAATAACGGTCACCAACGCCTTTTCGCTGAGCTGTTCAAAATCCAGGAAACGATCAGCGAAGGAAACCAGATCGACCATACTCGCGTCATTGTCGGTCTTATTGTTCTCCAGCGTCCAGCTGCCTTCCACACGCATAACCACAGCACTGCTGTAATCTTCCGGCATGTTCTTGAAGGTGTTCTCCTTCAGCGTAGCATCCGCCACCTTGTAAACCGGAGGATTGGCCCAGGAAACCTGTGAAATAAAATAGGTATTCTCGTCCGCCGGCGTATCAAAGGTGTTGCCCTCGACAAGCACCGTTCCTTTTTTACCATTAAAATACAACGCACCGCTGTCCGTGGTTTTCTCATCAAGCGGTTTAAAGGTGCAGCCCTTGATGGTGAAATTCTCACCCATGATTTCAACCGTTTTGTTGGTGTTGTTGGGCGCATTATAGGTATTGTAGTTGGGATATAAGGTCACATCCTCCAAGGCAGCATTATCGCCAGCCACAATAATCAGAGACTGACGTCCCCACATACCGCCCAAGCCCTGTGCGCCACCCACATCGGCACCATTTGCATCGGTGGTACACATAAGCGCGGCATCCTCCGTTTTACCGACAACCTTCACATTGTCTGCGTTAAGAAACCACACATAACCGCCGTGTGCAGTCGGAAGCTCTGACTGATTTTCGGTGTGCAGCGGCAGATCCACCTTGCCGTACACCTCAATAACTGCTCCATCCGTGACGACCTCCGACTCACCGTCGGTCACCTGCTTGAGTTCTTCCGCCGTGCTGTACCACGTATCGCCGATTTTCAGACCGGTCTTGGTTTCTTCCTCCGCAAAGGCCGGAACCACGGCAGCCGGAACCAGCAGCGCAGCGCATACCGCGGCAGCACCGGCCAGGAAACGCTTGCTTTTCAACATTCCCTAAGACTCCTCTCTGGATTTTCTTTTTTGACAGCAGTTTCCATACCACTGCTATACGCGTTTAGTGTATCACGTTCATACGGAAGCTGCAACCCTTTTTAGCAAAATCTGTATATTGACCGGATTTACCCCTTTCCTGTATAAAATTCTATACATTTTTAGATCGACATTTTATTGTGCAATATGGCGTTTTCATGCGAGTGTTGTCGATATTATTTAATAAATTTTTCCATTTTCTCTTTATTCGCGTATTGCCGCCTTTGAGTGCAAAAATGTATACTTTTCCCATCTTGACAAGCACAATAAACGCGATACAATAACAAATGGTTACAGTTCTGTAGCCAAGTATTACAGCACTGTTGTTTGAAGCGAAAGCAGCCTTTTGCTATACTGAATATGGCTGAAACCCGTGTATTTTCAGGGTCCTGGGCCATACTAGGGAATCGGCGGCGTAATCCATTTTCGCCGCATTGGCATAATCCGGTGTACATCTGCATAAAAAACAGAGTCTCTGCATCGGCACCGTTCCCGATTTATGTGAAAGGGTGTCTGGCTTTCTATGGCAACAAGACGGTCAAATCCTTCTCAAAAACGCCGGCGTGTGAATAACGTCGTAATTTTTCTGGTAGTGTTTATTCTCTTTTTGGTCGTATTCGGCTTGGTCTGTCTGTGGGCAGTACTCAAGCTTAACGAGGAACATCGGCAGCAAAGCGGCTCCAACACAGCGTCTCAGGGCAGCCTGAGCACAGTACAATATACCGAAGCGGACGCACGCAACCTGTTTCTAGTTACGGTGGATGGCAGCGAACCGGCGGGCTTCGTGGTGCTGCGCACCGACCCGGCCAATGTGCGGATCCGCACCATGGCTCTTCCTGTGGAAACCGAACTGGCCGACGGCACCACACTGACAACGCTGAAAGCCTACTATCAGGAAAAAGGAGCAAAGGAATCCGCCGCAGCCGTCGGCTCGCTGCTCGGTCTGGATTTCCAGAATTATGCCGTAATTACCTACGCCAACCTGGAAAAAATGATGGGGTATTTCGGCAATGGCGTCATCTTTGACATACCGGAAAACCTCAGCTATCAGGACACCGGCACTGGCTATTTTATTGAAATGGATGGCGGGCGGCGTACACTGACTGCACCGCAGATGCTCAACGTGCTGCGTTATCCCCAATGGAACGGCGGACGGCGGCAGACCGCCGAGATTCAGGCGCAGATGGTAGCCGCCATTCTGAACCAGTATCTTGTCCCGGCCCGCGCAGCAAAACTGGACGCTGATTTCAGCCAGTTTGTCAATCTGGTGCAGCATTCGGATATGCGTCGTTCGGATTTTGTCGCAGCGCAGGAGGGAATCGCATACCTTCTTTCCCGCAATACGGAAGGACATCTGTGTTCCACCATTTCTGCGCCCGGTGAGTTTGTCGGCGGCGGAGACGACCTGCGGTTCTGTCTCGTAGAGGACGTAGAACCACAGCTGCGCTCTTCGCTCGGCATTTACGCTGTCCCCTGAACTGTACCGCCTTTCGGCGGCCTGATAAAAATGTAGGAAAGGTATTCGGCTGTGATTTGGTTAAAACGTTCCGTCGTACTGCTCTGCGCGCTGTCCTGTCTTTTGTGCGGCGGATGCCGCTGGCTATGGCCGCAGCCGGATGAATCCACTCCGCCCGTCTCACAGCCGAATAATCCGTCCTCTGCCGGCTATGCGGACAGCTGGTGCTACCAGCGTCTGGGCGACCGGCTGCAGGCGGCTTATGCTGCTGTCTACGCGGCGGTAACCCAAAAAATGCATACAGATGAAACGGTGGAGATCAAGGAAGCGGACACCGGTGAGATGCGCAGCTATACTGGTCTGCGCATCTCCCTGCCTCAGCCGCTAACCAGTCCCATTGAAGTACAGCAGCTGTATACCGCCTTCACCTGGGACCATCCGGAATTTTTCTTCATCGGGAATACGTACAGCTATGAAGGTTATCAATCCGGCGGCCGGAATTATTACAATACGTTTTGTCTGGTCTTTACCATGAATGCCGTAGAACGCCACGAAGCTTCGGTGTGGCTCAACGAAAAAGTCAATGCGCTGCTCGGAGCAGTTCCGGAGAACAGTGATGCCTTTGAAACGGAGCTGTTCCTGCACGACGCCCTGCTGGAAGGCTGTGTCTATGATAATGCCGCCGCCGGAGATGACAGCCCGGCGGACGCCTATCCCAACGCTTTTACCGCATATGGCGCACTTGTCGAGGGAAAGGCGGTATGTGAAGGATATTCCCGTGCCATGCAACTGCTGATGCACCGGTCAGAGATTCCCTGCACTCTGGTCAGCGGCTATGACCGCAGCACACAGGCGCCGCATATGTGGAACCTGATCACCATTGACGAGCGGAATTATCACCTCGACCCCACCTGGAACGATACCGGGGATAAACTGCGGCATACGTTTTTCAACCTCACCACCAGCGAAATCCAGCTGAGCCATTCTCTGGACGGCGATAACATCGGCGTGGATACCTGCACTTCAGTAGAGGCTAACTATTACCGCCGCACCAACAGCTACCTGGCTATCAACGACCCGGACAGCCTTTCCCGTCTGTTGGCGGAGCGGATTCAGGACGGGGCAGAAAGCATCGATCTGCGCTTCACCAAGGAGACTTATGCCGGAGCTCTGTTTTACTTTAACAAGCCGGATTGGCTGATGCGCACGGTCAATCGCTACCTTGGCGAAAAGATGTGGGCGTATACTTGGGAAAAGGATGACGTTTATAACACCGTTACGCTGTTTAAGGCGGAATAGAAAAGCTCCTGTCGGCAACCCGGCAGGAGCTTTTTTCAGGTTATCCCTGATCTCTATCCTCTTCCACCTCGGCAAAACGGGGAATCCGTCTGCCGCCGCGTTCGATATACTCCAGAAACATTGCCTGCGGCCGCACCCAGATGCCTCCTTCCCCGTACAGCTGCTGATAAACCACCAGTTCTTCAAGCGTCTCGCTGTCCCGCGCAACATGCAGCACACGGTAATCCCGGCCCTTGAAATGGCGGTAGCGGCCCCCGATGCGGATTTCCCGGCGCCGTTCGCCGCCGATTTCCAGCGTCATATACATAAAGGAGGTGATCTTCTCCATCGCCGCATGCGCTTCCGGAAGATCATATTGATGCCAGACGTGGAACATCCCTTCGTATATGTCGATATCGGCACAGATGCCCTGCGCGTCCATAGCCGTGGCCAATTCCTTGGCGTCGTCCAGCAGCATCTCCTCACTGCCCACATGGATAAGGGTCGGGGGAAATCCGGTAAAATCGCCGTACAGCGGAGAAATATACGGGTCACGCACCGGTGTATCGCCGGCGTACAGCCTGGCCGCGCGCCGCAGCTCATTCATCGACAGCAGCGGATCGATCGGCTCATTCGCGCGGTGACTACGGCGTGCCATCGCCAGATCGGTCCACGGAGAAATCACTACCAGCGCTGCAGGCAGTTCGCTGCCCTCATCGCGCAGTGCCATCGTCAGTGAAAGCGTCAGTCCTCCGCCAGCCGAATCCCCGCAGAATACCATATCCGGCAGTGCATAGCCCTGCGCCTGTAAATAGGTCACCGCCGCCCTGGCATCCTCCAGAGCTGCCGGAAACGGGTTTTCCGGTGCCAGTCGGTAAGGATAGGCAAAAACCGGTATATGGCTCTGCTCGGCCAACCGGCAGATGATCGGCTCGTGTGTGGACGGCGATCCTGAAATATAGGCACCACCGTGCGAATACAGGATCACCTTGTCCGGTACGGCATCGGCCGGAATTGCCCACTCTCCCCGTATACCGCCCTCAGCTTTGCGCAGTTCCACACTTTTGGGCAGCGCGTATACATACCGCAGCAGGTCCATCCCCTTGCGCTGCTTGGGGATATCCACCCCGGTCAGCAGCGGCTTGACACTTTTCAGTGCCCCATACAGCAGTTTGCTTTTTAAACTCGGCATACTTCTCCTCCACATTCCATCTCAACGGAACCACGGCCGCCTGAGCAACCGTTCCGTACCGGGCGATAAGTAAAAAACGGGCAGTTAAAAACTGCCCGTTTTCTGTAATCCAGCATCACATTCAGCGCTTGAGGTACGGCAGCGGATTGATCTGCACGCCGCCGCGGATGAGCTCAAAATGCAGATGCGGGCCGGTGCTGCGCCCCGAACTGCCCGCAAGCCCGATCAGCTGGGCCTGCGAAACCTTCTGGCCAACCACCACGTCGACCCTGTTGAGGTGTGCATACCGGGTCATATCGCCGTTCTGATGGCGGATGAGCACATAATAGCCCCAGCCTTGCCCCCACCAGTCGGTGGCATTGGCTTCCACCACGACGCCGCCGTCGGCCGCAATAACCGGCTTGTTGAGCACGCCGCCGGAGAGATCCAGCGCCCGGTGGCCCGAATGGTAATACTGCGATATCACCTGACCGGCCGGAATCGGCCAGACATACTGCCCATTGGTGATGCCGTCTCCCTCGGTAACCGTATTGTTGCTGCCATAGGCCTTGGAGCCCACCACGATCACTTTGTTGACTGCCTCCTGGATCACCGTGTTCTCCAGAATCTCCCGGGACTGCTCCATGCCGTCCATAAGAATAATTTCGGCCTTGATGTGGCGTTTGCCGGTCACGCCTTCCACCTTGACCCGCTCATAGCCCACATACTGGCTGCTGTCGGTTTCCTTCAACGTGGCAAAATTGATGTCCTCATCGTATTCGATGGTCCGGATGACCTTCACCCGCAGGAACTGCTGCGGCCGCTGTACCACCAGCTCGTCGCCGACAAGGATAAAGTCGTTTTCCATCTGCGGATTCATCGCCCGCAGCTCATCCATCGACATATTGAATTTGTCCGCAATAAGGCTTACCGAATCGTTAGGAACTGCTGTGTACAGCTTTTCCACCACCGTCTCACTGGTGAGGAAATCCTGCATCTGCCGTGCATCCACCACAGCGGAAGTCGGATACAGGCCATCCACAACTTCAACCTTCTGTACAAACTCGGCCCGCTCATTATCCGCATCGGTACGGTACTGGTCCAGAATACCGTCCAGCACCCCGTCCAGCTCGGCGCGATCGGCAACCGCCCCCTGAAACTTGTTGTCCACATACAGGCCGCTTGCCTGCGCAATTGCGTCTCCTGAGGTCAGCAGAATCTTATCACATACCGTGTTTTTGTCCAGCAGTTCTGATGAGGACACCACCGCCAACGTCAAGCGCGGTGTGCGTTCAACCGAAAAGGAATCATCGGTATTGATGACCCGTTCGGCAGCCATGTTCACCGCGTCGTCAAATACAGACTCATCACGGATATAGCCAAGCTGTTGACCGCCGTATTCGAGCGACAGCGCAAAGGTCAAATTCCCCCAGTACTGCAGGGTAAAGAACAGCACCACGCAGGCAGCAGCCGGCATCGCAAGATTGACCAGCGAAACCACCGCTTTGCGGTGGCGCCGAACCGCCTGGAACGGCAAAAACAGCAGCTGTGGGACCACCAGCAGCGGATGACGCCGGAACGCCTCCCGCAGCTTGTGTACCGCAAGCGGGAACCCCTGTCCGAAGCGTTTGCATTCTCCGGCCAGTGCACGCAGATGACGCAGCAACAGCCAATCAGCCGCTTTGTAGAGCACGCGTCCGCAGGGACGCAGAACCGAGGCGATTTTCCGGCCGGCGCTTTTGCCCGCCCGGATCGTATACATACCAATCAGATAACAGAACCTGTATGAAAGTCCATAGGCTGCTTTGAGTCCCGGACGCACCTTGCTTTTCCAAACCCGTACGCAGCGGTTAAGCCACACGCGTATCGGTTTTTCGTCCTGTACGGGTTTCATCTTACAGCTCACATCCTTCCCTCAATGGCGGCTTTCCCGATGAAAGGGGCGGCAGCCGTTTTTGTGGTGTGTCCCACCCGTTTTCCGACACTTCGCGCCAAAAAAATGGCCAACACACGACGAAAAAAAGTTACAAGATTGTCATAATTAAAATTCACATGCCTACTATTATATCGCTTTCTGCGAAAAAAGCAAGGGTTTCACGGCAAGTTCATGCTTTTTTGTTATAATTTATTCCACAAAGTCATCATTATTCGGCACTTGCGTGCACAAAAACCACCTGAAGCCACTCCGGCGATTTCCTGTAATGGAGATTCCCGGAAAATGCCGCCGCGACAGCTTTCGCACTGCACACCCGACTTCTCCCGAAAAAACCGGACGGGCTTTTCGGCCCGCCCGGTTGTTCTTGCTACTGGACAAAGTTCAGCGGATTCTGCGAAGATCCGTTGACCAGAATTTCAAAATGACAGTGTGCACCGTAGCTGTTGCCGGTGTTGCCGACCAGTCCGATCAGCTGTCCCTGCGCCACCTTCTGCCCCACGGAAACATTGACCGAACTGCAGTGGGCATACCGGGTCCGATAACCGTTCCCATGATCAATCAGCACATAGTAACCCCAGCCAGCGCCCCATTCGCTGGTGGCGTTCGCTTCTATCACAACGCCGCCGTCGGCCGCAATAATCGGCTTGCCGGAGATGGCGCTGCCAGAGATGTCCACGCCGTGATGCCAGCCGCTGCCGCGCGGGCCGTAATCACCGTAAATCCCGTGATAGCCCGGAACCGGCCAGATGAAACGACCGGTTGCCTTGCCGTCGCCGTATTGTACACTGTCATCGTATTTCATTGCACCAACGACAATAACCTCATTGACCGGCTCCTTGGTGCGCTCCACCGACAGGATTTTGCGGGACTTCTCCTCGCCGCCGACATAGGTAACGTCCGCGGTGATGGTATCAACGCCTTCCTCGCCGGCATTGCGGCGCACGCGATAGCCGAGATACTGCCGTGCATCCTCCACTGTTTCGGTGGTATAGTCCACCGCCTCTTCATAGGTAACGGTACGGGTAACCTTCACGGTAAGCGGCGAATCGCTCAGAAGGCTGGCTTCTTCCGCATCGCCGGCGCCGAGATAGGCGCCAACCTGCTCGAGATTGACCACCGAAACGGTGGGATACAGGCCGTCGACGATTTCCACCTTCTGTACGAATTCCACCCGTTCGGCCGCATCGTCCGAACGATACGGCGCCATCAGACTTTCGAGCAGCGCCTCCAGTCCGGCACGGCTGCTGACCGCACCTTCAAAACGATTGTCAATATACAGCCCGCTCGCCCGTTCAATTTCCCCGCTCGAGGAGAGCAGGATCTTGTCGCACAGCGTGTTCTGATCCATCAGTTCGGACGAAGGCACCACCGCCAGCGTCAACCGCGGCGCGCATTCCACCTGAAAAGCATTACCCTCGTTGATAACCCGGCCGGCCGCCAGCGCTGCCGCATCGTCGTAAACCGACTCGTCGCGGATATAGCCGAGCGTCTGCCCATCGTATTCAAGCGCCAGCGCAAAGGTCAGGTGGCTCCAGTAGTGAACGGTCAGCGCCAGCACCAGCACTGCCGCCGCCGGCATCGCCACATTCAGAGTGCGTACTATCGCCTTTTTGTGCCGGCGCCCCGCCAGTACGGGCAGCTTCAGCGCCTGCAGAATTCCCATAACCGGATGCCGCTGCCACGCCTCACGCACCAGCCGGCCCGCCTGCGCAAACTCATCGCGCAGCGTACATCCGCTGTGCTTCAGCCATTCGGAAAATCGTGCCGCTGCCCGGATCGTGCCGCGGCGGACGGCACGAAACGCCGGTGTAAACCGCTTTACCAGCCGACGAGCCAGCCCTCTGCCGATTCGCAGCGTCTGCATACCCAGAAGATAGCATACCCGGTATCCCTGCTCAAAGACCTTCGTCGCCACGCGCCGAAAGTGCGTTTTTTTCGTGCCGCCGCAGCGGGCCGTTTCTGCCACGGCGATCTGCTGTTCTTCTTTAAGCTCGTCCAAGGGTTTCCCTCCTGTTCATGCTTGTCCTGTCTATACTGCGGAGCCGGAACGGAACTGTTCCGCCTGCCGCCGAAAAATGACAACTTTGTAACTATCTACACCCTATTATACGCAAATGATGACAATTTTGCAACCTTTTTATTTTTCTGCCTAGAATTTCCCACCAATTCCCCCTCGATTTGGAACGGACAACCACAGGAAAACTGCGACTGGGACACCGCCTTCAAAATCCGGAGCCATCCCGTTTCCGTAAAATAATATTTTCCAAATCAAAAAGAGGCGGAAAACCATCTGGTTTTCCGCCTCTCTCTGTCTGTTTCGCGAAGTTGCTCTCCGCTCCTTTTCCTGTCCCGGGTGCGTCAGTACACCAGCTTTTCGGCTGTCCAGCCGGCGAGCGTTTTGTGCATCCGCGCGGCGAGCACACGGGCACCGGGCAGGTCGTGCTCGCGGTAGTTGCCGCATTCCGGCTCGGTCGCGCCGGGGATATCCCCATCGAATGCCATAATAAAGGCCATTGTCTCCTGCACCAGCCGGATAGCCTCAGCAGGCGACACCGCATCCGGATGCCCGCCCGTACGGGTGAGCAGGTAAAACCCGGTGCGGCAGCCCATCGGCCCCACGTACACGATCCCCTTTCCCCAGACACTGCTGCGCGCATAGGTCGCAAAGAGATGCTCAATCGTATGCATCGCCGCTGTGGACATATACGGCGGGGTATTCGGCTGGATAAACCGAATATCGTAGGTCACCACATCGCCGTCCATGCGGGAGACGTACATGCCCGGCAGAAGCCGGGTGTGGTCCACCTGAAAGCTGGCAATCTTCTCCATGTTCGCAGTTCTTCCTTTCTCAGGTACGATCGTATACGCCGGGCAGATCGCTGCCGAAGCCGCGGTCCTGCGTAATTTCGAGCATTGACCGGCCAGCCGGCAGCGCCTCATGGAACGCGCGGATCATATCCGCCGCCTCCGCCGCCGCCAGATCATAGATATCAAAGAAGCCATCATGGCTGCTGTAGCTGCTGTCAAACGGGTTGCTCCACCTGCGGTGCTCCTCGTTGGCGTAATCCCAGTCATCCGCATGCACCGGCCGCAGCAGCGAAGTCAGGATGTGCCCCTGCCGGGCGACCCTTTCCAGCCCATGCAGCAACTTCTGGCGCATCTCGCTGCGGTCGGTCATTAAAATCATGGCCTGCCGCATGTCGCCGGGCGCGAGGGAAAGCTGTGTTTCCGGCGCGTCAACGCCGAGCAGCGAAGCAAACACCGGCCGGTACAGCCGGCCGACAGCGCCATAATCCGCCTGTTTCGCGGAGGGCAGGACGCTGGCCAAACGGAAATCACGGATCAGCCGGCCGGTTTCCCGACGCAGCGTCAGAGTATCCAGCGCACTCTCGATGCGGAAGTGATACTGGTTCGGCGTGGTGCCGTAGCCCGGCTGCCGGCGTGCCAGCTCCTCCTGCCAGTAGTAGACGAACGGATGCGCCGCGCGGTCGAGGGCGTAGTGGCAAAAAAATCCATCCACATAGCCACACAGCGCCGTATCGTCAGGATGCTGATTGAGCACCCGGCGAAACGCTTCAAACAGCTTGGCCGGACTGATGTGATGCAGACGGCTACCCTCATGTGCATAGCTTTTCCCGAACTCCCACGGCAGCACCCGGTGGAAGAAAAACACATCGGGTCCCTGCGCGCCGATCATCGCCATCGGATAATCGGCGGTTTCCACCCCCTGTTTTTTCAGCCGCGAAAGCACACGCTTGGCAAACAAATAGTGGGTAATCATCGCCGGCATAGCCTGTCCCTCCTTTGGGATGGGTATTTGTTCCTATTATACAACGCAGCAGCAGAAATATCTACACTGTTAATAAAATATTCAGAAAGGATTCGGCAGCCCATGCTGTCTCAGCAGGCCGGCTATGTCCTCGGGCAGAGGGCAGATAAACTGCATTTGCGCGCCGCTTTCCGGATGCGGAAAAACCGTCTCGGCGCAGTGGAGCGCATGACGGGGCAAACGTGCCCCGTCGTTGCCGTACAGCGTATCCCCGGCCAGCGGATGGCCGAACCACGCCATATGTACCCGGATCTGATGGGTGCGGCCAGTGTCGATGACCACCCGCAGCAGCGTGATATCCCCGTCTGAGGCCAGCGCTTGCCAGTGGGTCACACTCGGCTTGCCGCCCTCGCCTACCTCGCGGGCAATGCAGGAACCCTCCCGTATACGGATCGGCTGATCGATGGTGCCGCCGCCCTCCAGCCTGCCCAGTGCAACCGCGTAATAGGCCTTCCGCAGACGGCCGTCGGCGCGCGCATCGGAAAGGACGTGGGCGGCATGGGCGTTTTTGGCGGCGAGCAGCAGCCCGCTGGTATTGCGGTCAAGGCGGTTGAGCGGCCGGAAGGCGGCCGGTGTGCCGGATTTCTGGTAGTGCGCCACCACCGCGTTGGCCACCGTCGGCTCGGTGCGCCCGGCGGAAGGGTGCACCGCGATGTACGGCGGTTTGTTGAGCAGCAGCACCGCCTCATCCTCGTACAGCACCTCGAGCGGCAGCTCGACCGGCTCAACCTCCACCACATCTTCCGGCAGCTTCAAGACAATTTTCTGTCCGGTTTTCACCCGATCAATGGTGCGGACCGGCAGCCCGTCGGCGGTCATGCCGCGGTCAATCTGCTTGATGCGGGCAAGCATACGGGTGGAATAGCCGTTGCCGCGCCGCAGAAAGCTCTGCAGCGACTGTCCGTCGTATTCCGCCGTCACCGTATAAATCAGCTCGCGCATGCTTCCGCCTCCCGTTCTTTCGGTCTATTATACCACCGCAGCGCCCGGCCGGCGAGGAAAATTTTTTACCTTACGGTTTCTTAAGCGGGAACCCATTGCCTGCGGGAGGCGCTTATATTAGAATATAAGGTATAAATGTATGATCTGGAAAGGAGCATTGTCGATGCCGGACACCATCCTGCTGGTTGAAGACGATGAATTTATACGTGATAGCGTTTCACGGCTGCTCTCGGGGGAGGGCTACGCCGTGACCGCCTGCGCGGATCTGCGGCAGGCGCGTGATGCGCTGCGCCGCCGCCTGACGGATCTTGTGATTCTCGATGTGCTGCTGCCGGATGGCTCTGGCTTTGACCTGTGCCGGGAGATCCGGCTGAGCGACCCGGTGCCGATCCTGTTTCTGACCTGCTGCGATGAAGAAGAAGCCATCGTGCGCGGTTTGGAAGACGGCGGGGACGACTACCTCACCAAGCCGTTTCGTTCCCGCGTGCTGCTGTCCCATGTGCATGCGCTGCTGCGGCGCAGCCGGACCGAATCGGCGGCGGTGCTTCATGCCGGTGTGCTGCGCTTTGCCTGCGAACAGCAACAGTGTACGCTGCGCGGCCAAATGCTGCCGCTGACCCCCACCGAATACCGAATCCTGTTCACGCTGGCCAAGGCGGCCGGCGCACCGGTGCCGCGGCAGGAGCTGCTGCATGCCGTCTGGGCGCTCGGCAGTGAATATATGGACGAAAACACCCTCGCCGTACATATCAGCCGGCTGCGCGCCAAGCTCGGCGCGGACAGCGGCCGGCTCGTACACGTACGGGGCGAGGGCTATCGGCTGAGGTGTGACGATGTATGAAGGAATTTGGCTGCTTGCCATAGTTCTCGCCGCGACAGGCGGCATTCTGATCGGGCGGTACACGGAAAGGCAGCGGTATCTCCGGCGAATCCGCTCCCTCCAGCAACTGCTCGAGCAGGTGATGCGCGGGGACTATACAGGGGATTTCTCCCCGTTCCGTGAGGGTGAGTTCAGCCAGCTCGCCGGTCAGCTGGAACTGACCGTCCGCCGCACCAGCAGCCTTGTTGACCGTCTGGCGCAGGAAAAAGACGATACCCATAAGTGGATCGCGGACATCTCCCACCAGCTAAAGACACCGCTGACCGGCCTGACCGCCTATCTTGATCTGCTCGAGCAGACCGAGAATGATGCCGGCCGCCGGGAACTGCTGCAGAAATGTGTATATCTGGCCGACCGGATGGAAGCGCTGCTGCGCAGCCTGCTGGAACTCGCGCGTATGGATGCGGGCGCGGTGGAGCTGCACCTGCACCCCCTTTCCCTCGACAGCCTGCTGCACGACGCCGTCCGTGCCGCCCGGGCCGCACGCCCGGACAGCCGGGTGGGGATCGCTGTCCGATCAGCTCCCGCACTCAGCCTGCGCGGCGACCGGAAATGGCTGACTCAGGCACTGCTCAATCTTCTGGTCAATGCGCTCGACCATACCGAAGGGGATACGCCGGTCGAGGTGTCCGTCAGCCGCAGTGACAGCCTGCTGATGGTGAAAATCACCAATCACGGTCGCAGGCCGGACGAGGGGGATGTCGCCCGGCTGTTTGAGCGCTTCTACCGCGGCAGGGATGCCGCACGGGAGGGATTCGGCATTGGCCTGTCGCTCGCGGAAAGCGTCGTGCGCCGGCATAAAGGCCACATTCGCGCCGCCGCGGAGCCAGACGGCCTTTCGGTGATTATCGCGCTGCCCTGCCTTCCCTGCTCCGACCGGGTGTGAAGCTTACGGGATTGTAAGTAGACACTCCCCCGCGGCGGTGCTACCATAAGGGCAGAGAGACAAGGAAAGGCGGGCTACTCATGAGTATCATTCTGCAGGCTGTTCAGCTGCAAAAAACCTACGGCAAGGGGGACGGTGCTGTGCACGCGCTGGTGGAAACCAGCCTGTCCTTCCGCGAAGGCAGCTTTACATCGATTGTTGGGCGGTCCGGTTCGGGAAAATCCACCCTGCTGCACCTGCTCGGCGGGCTGGACATGCCCACCGCGGGGGACGTGCGGATCGAAGGCCGTTCGCTGTACGCCTTAAACGACAATGAGCGCACCATCTTCCGGCGCCGTCGGGTAGGCTTTGTCTTTCAGTTTTATAACCTGCTGCCGGAGCTGACCGCCTATCAAAATATCCTGCTCCCCCTTCATCTCGACGGCCGCAGGCCGGATCAGCCGTATATCGACGAAATCATCGCCATGCTGGGGCTCGGCGACCGGCTGAACCATTACGCCGGCGAGCTGTCCGGCGGACAGCAGCAGCGGGTGGCGATCGCCCGCGCCCTTGCGCCGAAGCCGGCGGTTATCCTGGCCGACGAGCCGACCGGCAATCTGGACGGCCGCTCCGGTGAGGAGGTGCTCGCGCTTTTGCATCTGTCCCGCCGGCGGTTCCATCAGACCCTCATCATGGTTACTCATGACCGCCAGATTGCGGAGGGCTCCGACCGGATCATCACCCTTGCCGACGGCCGTGTCGGCGGTGACTCGGAGGTGAGCATACCGTGAAGCAGATGCTTATGCTGGCGCTCGCCGGACTGAAAAGCCGGCGGCGTACCTCCCTTCTGCTGCTTACCGCCGTCGTGTTTTCGGTGGTTTTTCTGACCGTTATGGGGCTCATCGGCAGCAGCGCAGTCTACACCGTGGATCGGCAGAAAAAGGAGCTTTACGGCGAACAGAAGGTGACCGTCTGGAACCTGACCGCCGACGAAGCCGAAACAATCCTGAAGGACGCGCGCTGGGAACGCACCGGCCGGTTTGATCTCAGCGGTGCGGTCGCCGATGCGCAGGGGGAGCTGTACGGTCTTGGTACCGCGGACAGTGAGGCGCTCGCCCTCGGCCACATCCGGCTGACCGCTGGGCGCATGCCGCAGCAGCCGGGAGAAATCGCCGCCGAGATCAGCGCCCTGCGCGATCTCGGAATAAATGCCGCTGTCGGCGATACTCTGACGCTGGAACTCGCGGCCTTCCACGGTCAGACGGTATCCGGCACCTTCACCGTCGTCGGTCTGGTTGACAGCTACACCGCCGTGTGGCGCAGCCGGCATATCCCGTCTTCCAAAGAGGCACTCCCACATCTCCCGCCTTCCTTTTTCGTCGATCCGCAGCAGGCGGCGGCGCTGTCCGCCGACATAAAAACCATCCTGCTGCTCGACGGACAGGTGCCGCCGCTGCTGCAATTCCACGGCGTGTTCCCGGCCCAAACCGACTGCACGATCAATTATGACGTTTACCCGCAGCTCGGCTACGGCGGTGGTCTCGGCGAAGCAACAAGGGGTGTGCTCGGTATCAGCGCGCTGCTCGGCGGCATGATCCTGCTGTGCATGATGGTGGTGCTGCTGGGCGGGTTCTGGATGGCCGTGGACCGCCGTCGGCAGCAGTTGGCCCTGCTGCGCAGCATCGGCGCCACCCGCCGGCAGGCCCGGCAGGTGCTGTTCAGCGAAGCCTTCTGGCTGCTCGCAGCCGGTATCCCGCTGGGATTGCTGCTCGGTGTCGGCCTGTCGTTCGGTGCGGTGCGCTTGTTCTCGCATATTTTTCAGAATGAGCTGTTTTACCGTTTCAACGGCTGGGTTCTAGTGCTCGCGGCGATCGTGTGCATCATCTGCGTCGGTTTCGCCGTGTGGTTTCCCGCCTGGCGCGCCTCCAAGATACCGCCGATCACCGGCACACGCCCGGTCTTTTTCCGGCGCCGCCCCCGCTGGGTGAGCCGCCGGCCGTTAACTCCTTTTGTGCTGATGTGGCTCTCGCTGCGCCGCTCGAAAGGAAAAACGGTGCTGTCGGTGCTGATTTTTTCACTGGCTATCCTTGTGTTTAATTTCATGCTGCTGTTCGACGCGATAGCCTACCGTCCCCGCTATACGGTCCCGGCGGTTTCCCTCGAAGCCGAAGACACCCCCTTTCCTCAGTATGCCAGCGGTCGTTACCAAGCCGAAAACGGCTTCGGCACACCGAAAAATCTCGCTCGGGATATTCCGCTTACGTCCTTTGACAACATGCAAAAAAGCGGAATCGTTGAACGGCAGGTGGCGGAAATCGTGCCGCTGTTTTTCTGTTCCCTGCCACTGGAGCGCTACGACGACTATCTCAACGGCTATTTTCGGTTCAACGAGGAACGCCTCGGACTGTCGCGCCCGACCGGGCACTACGACTTCACACGCCAGCAGGAGTACGGCTATACCGACGATGCCTATCTGATTGCTCCGTCCCTATCGGTCTTCGACAAAAAGACACTGCGGGATTTTGTCCCCTATGTGACCGACGGCAAAATCGACCCCGATGCTATTAACCGCGGGGAAGAGGTGGTCCTGTGTATGCCTGATTACGCCCTGCGCATCGAGGAACACGAGAATGGGGTCAGCACCTCCTGGACAACGCTGGACAATAACCCGCCGGATGACCGTTACACCACCGTATACCGCAACGAGAACTGGAAAGCGGGCGACACCCTGACCTTTACCCTTGCGGAGACGCTTGCCGGCGGAGGATACCGCCTGCGGGAAGCGACGGTGAAAATCGGTGCCATTGTCTCCCGTACACCGGCGTTTGAAAACAGCGCAGGCGGCCTGTTCGGCATATCGGTGGGAGAAAAGACCCTGGCCGCGCTGGATCTTCCCTATCAGATCGCTGCCCACCACCTGTATTTTCTCCCGGAGGTCGAAGTGGCACAGGGCGAAGCGGAGATCCGACAGCTGGCGGCCTCGGTATGCCCCAAAGCCTCTGTCATCACCGCGACCGAAGTAAACAAAGCCGACCAGCAGATCCGGCGCACCACCATCTCGATCATGACCATGCTCACCGTCTGCCTGCTGGCGCTGGGATTCCTCGGCCTGATGAATACCGTGTCCAACCGGGTCTATAACCGGACGCAGGAACTCGGTCTGCTGCGCGCCGTCGGCATGACCAGAAGACAGGCGCTGCGGATGCTGGTATGGGAAGGGGCAGTGTTCGGTGTGCTGGCCTCGGTGCTCGGCATTCTCGTCTGCCTGCTGCTCTTCCCGCATTTCGTCCCGGGCTGGATCACCCAAACCGGCATCCCGCTCACCCTGCTCGGCAGCTGCCTTGTCTGCACCGCCCTGTCGATGCTCACCATCCTGCTGCCTGCACGCCGCATCCTGCGAACCCCGTCCTCTGGTATCCTGCGGCAAAACTGGTAAACACAAAAGCACGAGGCTTCCCGTGAATGGGAAGCCTCGTGCTTTCTTTTAAGCCCAATAAGCGCTTATCGCTTATTCCACCGGCACGACCCAGCCGAACGGATCCGCTGCACGGCCGTTCTGGATGTCGGTCAGGGTAGTGTACAGCCGCTGCGCCACCTCGCCGATTTCACCGTGGTTGATCACGATTTTGTCGTCGTCTACCTTCAGCTCACCAATCGGGGAGATAACCGCCGCCGTACCGGTGCCGAACGCCTCGTCGAGTGTGCCGTTCTTTGCCGCAGCCACCACCTCATCGAGAGCCAGCCGGCGCTCAGTAACGGTGTAGCCCCAGGAACGCAGCAGCTCGATGCAGGACATACGGGTGATGCCGCCGAGAATGCTCCCCTGCAGTTCCGGGGTAATGATCTCGCCGCCGATCTTAAAGAAGACGTTCATCGTGCCGACTTCTTCGATGTATTTGCGCTCCACGCCGTCAAGCCACAGCACCTGCGTGTAGCCCTCCGCCTCCGCGACATCCTGCGCCTTGAGCGAAGCGGCATAGTTACCGGCGGTCTTGACAAAACCCATACCGCCGCGCACCGCGCGCACATATTTGCGCTCCACATAGATGCGCACCGGATTGATGCCTTCCGGATAATACGCCCCAACCGGCGACAGGATGACGATAAACAGCAGGTGATGTGCGGGATGCACGCCGACATGCGGATCAACGGCAATGATGAACGGCCGGATATACAGCGCCGTACCCTCGCCGGACGGGATCCAGTCCTGATCGAGTGCCACCAGCTGCTTGACCGCCTCGACCGCAAAAGCCTCGTCGATCGGCGGGATGCACAGCCGGTCGTTCGAGAGATTCAGCCGCGCCATGTTTTTGTCCGGGCGGAACAGCACAACCTTTCCTTCAGGCGTGCGATAGGCCTTCATGCCCTCAAAGACTTCCTGACCGTAGTGCAGGCACATCGCGGCAGGATCCAGCGAAAGATTGCCATAAGGCACAATCCGGGGATTGTGCCAACCCTCACCCTCGTCATAATTCATCAGAAACATGTGGTCGGTAAAAAAATTGCCGAAACCCAGCTTGGTGGAATCGGTAGGCTTTGCCTTGGGAGCCATTGTCTTCTGCACAGGAATGCTTGCCATGATCGAACACTTCCTAATGAAAATATAGGCTTTACTGTTTCCCATTATAGTTCTGCTTTCTGAGAAATGCAAGTCTTCCGGCACAAAATTTCATTCAGGTTTGGCGTACTGTCACCGACTGGCAGCCAAGTTCGGCAAAACGGCGCTCCACCAGCTCCCGGGGATACGGCATCAGTCCGTTATTCTGATAGGGATCGTTGAAATAGTAAGTCTTGCTGTCATAGCCCACCAGCACAAGGCAGTGTTCCCCGCTCGGCCAGGTGAAGCTTTCACCATTGTCCAGCCGCCAGGAAGATCCTGCGCTGCTCGCCTTCATGTTCATGGTTGCCCAGACCAGCACCGGATTTCCCCGATCGATTTCCCTGGTCAGCCGGTCAAGTGACGTACCGGTGGTATCCTCAGCCGTAAGCCCCTCCGGCAGCACCCGGTTCATCATCCGTTCGATCACCGGCGCATAGCAGCCGTAGCCGCTCGCCTCATAAGGGCTGCCGATAAAGCACTCGGCGGGATGCGGCCCGATGCGCGCGTCACCGCTGCCGGTAAGGCTGCCGATTTCCAGATAACGGTCAGCCAGTGTATGCACCGTTATATCACACCCGTAGTAGCGCAGCACCATACAGGCGCTGACGATCTCACAGCCGGTCGGCAGCAGTCCCTGCTGCCCGATGTACGGCACCTCGAGCATCACTGCCTGCTCCGCATCGGCGGAAACCACCGAGACCGCCGATACCGGCTCCGGAGACGACAGCGCCGAAACTGTCTCCGGCGGTTGTGCCTGTCCCCGTTCAATCTGTATACCCAACGCCACGCCGCCGGCCATACCCGCAATAAGCGTAAAAAGCATGCCAAATACTGCACTCTTTTTCATGCCGCCGCCCCCTTACAGGGACAGTATCGCATAGCCACAGGAAGGAAATCCGCAGCAAGCTGCAAAAAAGTTGTAAACTATATCGTTGAGCCAAAACCGGTGATCCGGCAGGTCTGCGGATCGATGAACAATACGTTCATCTGATAGCCGGAACAAACCACCAGCAGGTCGCTGTCGGTCAGCAGAACTTCGGCCTCATTCAGAAAATCAAAAAGCTGCCTGAGCCGGTACAGCGGATAGCGATTTACCAGTTCGCCCAGCCACTCCAGACTTTGTACAAAACTCCATTGCTCCTTGCCGAACTCCCCATCCCAAAGAGGTTCGTATATTCCCTCGCTCTCCGTTCCTACTTTCCAGTTTGCGGCTAAATCTTCCAGTCCTCTATACGCATCCCGCCAGCGTTCATCCGGAACCTCCTGTTCCGGGTGACAGGAAAAGTACACCAGCCCTCCATATTCCTCCGCCGCGCAGTCAAGCATATACCGCTGGCCGCCCGCATCGGTAATTGTCACCGCGTCAATGAAAAAATACGTAATTCCCTCTCTCACCACCGCCTGGAAAAGTCCGGGCAGCCCGGCGTTGGTAAAGTCGGTTCCCAGCATCTGCGACAGGAATTCCGCTACCCACTGCAGCTGCCCGGCCTCCTTTTCTGTGATCGTCCGGCATTTTCGTTCATCATAGTAGCTCCAGGGGTACAGGGAATACTTCAGATCCCCCGCCGGATAAACCACCGGCTCGCGGATGTCGCCGGGCTCCACCGTCTCATCGGTTTCGCGCGGGATGGTATATTCCATCAGCGCAGCAGCCAGAAAACTGCCGCCCAACACCAGCGCACTCAGCAGCAGAGTCAAGGCGGTGCCGCCGAAGGCTTTCCGTCTTTTGGATTCAGTTCTCATCACTGTCCGCTCCTTCTGTGTTTTCCGGCAACCTATCGCCGTCCGGGAAAAATACGCTCACCCGCGTGCTCAGCCTCCCGTAGTGCCGAAGCCGATGATCCGACAGGATGCCGGATCGATGAACAGCACGTTGGTCTGCCAGGTCGGGCACAGTACCATCAGCTCGCTGTCGGTCATCAGCACCTCGGCATCGGTTTTCGCCGACAGCAGATCCTGAAAAAGAAAGAGCGGAAAGGAGGTTCTGTCCCGCATACACTGAAAGCTGTTCACAAATGTCCACTGCTGCGTGGAAATCTGGTTGGACTCGAAAGTGCCAGGAATTTCATGGATGTCCCCATTACAGACACGGATAAGCTCTTCAAGCGCAGCGTACGCCCGGCGAAAGTGTTCGGAGGAGGCTGTCTCCTCCGGTAGGCAGGTGAAATAGGAAAGGCTGCCGTACGGTTCCACCGCCAGATTGACGGTGTACCTTCGATCGGCGATATCGGTCACCACCTCCTCATTGACAAAATAGTAGGTGATCTTATTATCCATCATAGCCGGTCGATCGACCGCAACCAAGGCGTTGTTGAACACGTCCGGCGCGAATGAGGTTTCCATCAATTCGGATAAAAAGAAGGGAATCCAGCTCAGCATCTCACGTTCCTTGTCATCCGGCGTCCGGCTCTGCTCCGGATCGTAGCGCTCCCATGGGTACAGCGAGGATTTGAGGATGCCGCCCGGATAAACGACCGGCTCACAGATATCGCCAAGTTCCATCGTCTCGTCGGTTTCACGCGGGATGGTATATTCCAACAGTGCCGCAGCCAGGAAGCTGCTGCCCAACACCAGCGCACTCAGCAACAGTGTCAGGGCAGTGCTGCCGAAGGCTTTCTGCCTTTTGGATTCAATTTTCATCGCTGTCCGCTCCTTCTGCGTTTTCCGGCAACCTATCGCCGCCCGGGAAAAATACGCTCACCCGCGTGCCTTCACCAACCGCACTGTCGATAGACAGCCGCGCACCGTGCAGGCGAGCGATTTCCTCGCACAGCGCCAGCCCAAGCCCCGCGCCGCCCGCCCGGCGGGAACGGGCCTTGTCTACCATGTAAAACGGCTGCCGGATTTTTTTGAGTTCCTTTTCCGGTATGCCGATCCCCTCGTCCTGCACGACCAGAAGTACCCCGCCGTCCTCGGCTTTGGCTCCCACCAGTACGCTGCTGCCAGGCTTGGAGGCTTTCACTGCATTATCGATCAAATTACTCAGCAGCGACTTCCACAGCTCGCGGTCTACCCGCAGCCGGCAGCCGTCCGGGGCGTACCATTTCAGCGTGACCTGCGCCGCCTGTGCAAGCGGGACGAGCGCCAGTACCGTTTGCTCGACAAGTGCCTTCACCTCGTCGTCCGACCATTCGGGCCGGGTACTGCCGACGCTGAGCAGTTCCATCAGCCGCCCGGACAATGCCTTGAGGCGCCTGGCCTCCTCGACGATGATGCCGGCGTATTCCCCGCGCTGCGCGTCGCTGACCTCCCGCTTAACCCGCAGGATGTCGGCAAAACCCAGTATCGAAGTCAGCGGCGTTTTCATTTCGTGCGCCATGTTGGCGATAAATACCTTGCGGTCTTCCGCGACCTGTTCAAGGTTCTCCACATTTTCCTCAATGGCCTGCGCCATCGTGTTCAGACTGCCGGATAACTCCCGCAGCTCGCGGCTGCCCGACTCGCGCACCCGCAGCCCGTACTGCCCCCTGGCGATGCGGCGCATCCCACGGTTAACCCGCTGCAGCGGACGCAACAGCAGCCAGACCATAACGAGCAGCACCAACCCCGCCGCTAGTGCACAACCCACACTGATCCACTGGACGAAACGCAGCTGCTCCTGCATCAGCCGGTACATCGCCGTAATATCCGATACGCTGACCAGCTCGTAGGCGTTCTGCTCCAGAGTGACCGGCGTGCCAATGAGCAGATAGGTCTTATCCCCCTCGGCAGTCACCCGCATCCGGGATTTTTCCGCCGCCGCATCACCGCCAAGTACGCCCGCCGCCGTTTCCTCCGCGCAGGGAAGATCGCCGGAAACTCGCTGTCCGTCGCGGTACAGCGCCATGTCGTTGTCCTCACCGCTCGGTGTGATGCCGCCGGCGATTTCGAGGATTTCCTCCTCGGTCAGCAAAATTCGCCCGCCTGCCACCCGCCTGTATAAAACCTGGCTGCGCAGCGTAGCAAGCAGATACCCGTGCTCGGTCACCGCGCGCTGCTTTTCCCGCTCAAGCATCGTTTCATAGCTGCGCGAGAGCAGCAGCGCTGCTGTGATATCGACCGCCGCGATCACCAGCACCAGTGTGCAGATAAAAATTTTGTGCCACAGCCTCATGGCAGCGCCCGCTCCTTTCCCCACGTATCATCCGCCCGCAGCTCAGCGTTCCAGCCGGTAGCCAAGCTTGGGGATGGTGGTCAGCGCCCCCTGCAGCCCGAGTTTTTTGCGTAGCTGCTGCACATGGATGTCCACTGTACGGGTTTCCCCCGCGAAGCCGTAGCCCCATACCGCCGCGAGCAGCCGCTCCCGCGTCATGGCGATATCCGGATGCCGCAGGAAGAAGACCAGCAGATCAAATTCCTTGGGGGTCAGCGCCACCGGTACGCCGCCGCGCCGTACTGCGTGCTCCTCTACGCCAACCTCGATATCGCGGAAAACGAGCCGTTCCTGCTGCCGGTGGCCGCGCCGCAGCACTACCTCGACGCGAGCGAGCAGCTCCACCGCCTCGAACGGCTTGACGATGTAATCCTCCGCCCCGAGCTTCAGCCCGCGCACCTTGTCCGCCACATCCTGCAACGCCGTCAGAAAAATCACCGGAAGCCGGTCGCTGCGGATATGCTGGATAACAGCAAACCCGTCCATATCCGGCAGCATCACATCCAGCAGCATCAGGTCAAAGGCCTCCGCCGCAGCCCGCTCGACCGCCTCGCAGCCGTTTGCGCATATCACGCTGTCATACCCGCCGATGTCCAGTGTCGCCGCAATCATTTTTGCGATGTGCGGGTCGTCCTCCACAATCAGAATCCGTACCGCCTGCTCCATAACTTCCGATCATTTCCTTCCCAAAATCCAACTTTTTCGACTAAAAACCGACAGTATCAGTATATCTATTGACAATTTATACTGTTTGTATTGCGTTTTCTGAAATAACACGGTATGCTTTATGATTTAAGGATAAAGGAATCACGGCATAAAGTCAATAAACGAGCGGGAACTTTCCTTATGTCCTCCCCCGCCACAGATCCACTCCCCGACGTTTTTTTCCTCTCTGCGGCCGCGGCGCCGCTTTTCCGTCCACTGTTCTTTTGCGCTCCCTCTTGTATTTTTGCCGCAATCTGGTAAAATATAGTGTATATATCATGAAAGGCCGCACAGCGGTGTGTCCGCCGGACGCCGGCCGCAGGGAGGAAAAACCGATGGAACCCAAAAAATTCTATATCACCACCGCCATCGCGTATACGTCGCGTAAGCCGCATATCGGCAATACCTATGACATCGTGCTCGCCGATCTGATCGCCCGGTACAAGCGCATGATGGGGTTTGACGTGTATTTCCTCACCGGCTCGGATGAACACGGCCAGAAGATCGAGCAGATCGCGCAGGCGGAGGGCATCACGCCGCAGGCGTATGTCGACCGGATTTCCGCGCAGATCCGCGAGGTTTGGGATTGTATGGATGTGACCTACGATCAGTTTATCCGCACCACCAGCCCGCAGCATGAACGCATCGTGCAGAAAATTTTTAAAAAGCTGTATGACCAGGGGGATATTTATAAGGATACCTACGAAGGCAAATATTGCGTGCCATGTGAATCGTTCTTCACCGCTTCCCAGCTCAAGGACGGCAAGTGCCCGGACTGCGGCCGCGAAGTGGTGGACGCGAAGGAAGAAGCGTATTTTCTCCGGCTGAGCAAATATCAAGACCGTTTGCTCCGGTACTATGAGGAAAACCCGGAATTTTTCAAGCCAGACTCCCGCCGCAGCGAGATGATCAATAATTTCCTGAAACCCGGTCTCAATGACCTGTGCGTGTCCCGGACTTCGTTCAAATGGGGCATTCCGGTGGATTTCGATCCCAAGCACGTGGTGTATGTCTGGCTGGACGCGCTGACCAACTATATCACCGCGCTCGGCTATGATCCGGACGGCAGCAGCGAGCAGTATAAAAAGTACTGGCCGGCGGATCTGCATGTTATCGGCAAAGACATCGTGCGGTTCCATACCATTTACTGGCCGATCATCCTCATGGCGCTCGGCGAGCCGCTGCCCAAGCAGGTACTCGGCCATCCGTGGCTGCTGTCGGGCGAGGATAAGATGAGCAAGTCCCGCGGCAACGTGCTGTATGCGGATGATCTTGTACGCCGCTTCGGCACCGATGCGGTACGGTATTATCTGCTCTCGGAGATCCCCTATGCGCAGGATGGCACCATCACCCACGAGGCGTTTATTAGCAAATATAATGCCGACTTGGCTAATACCCTCGGTAACCTGGTCAACCGCAGCATTGCGATGACCCAGAAATATTTTGGCGGTACTCTCACCCGGCCGGCCGATACCCGCGAGGCGGTGGACGGCGAACTGTGTGCGGCGGCGGAAAACGCCGTGCAGGACTATGTCCGCCTGATGGATACCTGGCATAACGCCGACGCACTGGATGCGGTAATGAATTTCGCTCGCCGCTGCAATAAGTATATCGATGAAACCGCGCCGTGGGTGCTGGCCAAGGACGAGGCCAACCGCTCCCGTCTGAACGCGGTGCTGTATAATCTGATCGAGAGCATCCGATACCTCGGGGTGCTGCTCCAGCCGTTTATGCCCTCCACTGCCGCAAATATGCTCGCGCAGATCGGCGTGGACGGCGGGCTGGCAGCCTTTGCCTCGCTTCGGGCAGGCTTCGGCCAGATGGATGCGGTCCGGGTCAATGACCCGGTGCCGCTGTTTGCCCGGCTGGATGCGCAAAAAGTGCTTGAAGAAATCCGAAGCGAAGCGGAAGCCGCCGCACAGGCTGCGGAAAAATCGGAGGAACATCCGGAAAACATCGCCTTCCTCGAACAGATCACTATTGATGATTTTGCCCGGGTGGATCTGCGGGTGGCTGAAATTACCGCCTGCGAACCGGTAAAGAAGTCCAAAAAACTGCTCAAGCTTACGCTGAATGACGGCTCGGATACGCCGCGCATCGTCTGCTCCGGCATTGCCCCGTGGTATGCGCCGGACGACCTCAAGGGCCACCGCGTGGTAGTCGTGGCCAACCTCAAGCCGGCGAAGCTGTGCGGTGTGGAAAGTCAAGGCATGATCCTTGCCGCTGACGACGGTGATGCGGCCCGCGTGCTGTTTGTCGACGGCGTTGCCCCTGGCAGTAAGGTGCGCTGATCTGGCTCAGTACCGGCTGTCACCTGCCCTGCTGTATACACCACCAAAACTTCAGCCGCTGCCCGTACAGGCGGCGGCTGTTATACGTAAAGGAAGAGAACCATGGCCTCAATTTTCGACTCTCATGCCCACTATGACGATGAAGCGTTCGACGCCGACCGCGAAGAACTGCTTTCCGGCTTGTACGCTGGCAACGTCTGCGGTATTATCAACGCCTCTGCGAGCATGGCCTCCTCCCGGCTGTCGATACAGCTGGCAGAGCGTTATCCCTTTGTCTGGGCGGCGGTAGGCATCCATCCGGAAGATGCGGCACATGTAACCGCAAAGGATATCGACGAGCTGCGTCAGCTGTACGCTCATCCGCGTGTGATTGCCATTGGGGAAATCGGCCTGGATTATCATTATGAAGATAGTTGCCCGCGAAAAAAACAGCTGGAGGTATTCAACGCACAGCTGGAGCTTGCCGGCGAGCTGGACGCCCCGGTAATCGTCCATGACCGCGAGGCACACGAGGATATCCTGCGTCTGCTGAAGACCTTCCGTCCGCGCGGTGTGGTACACTGTTTTTCCGGCAGCACCGAAATGCTTCGGGAGCTGATAAACATCGGCATGTATATTGGCCTGGGCGGTGCTGTAACCTTTAAAAATGCCCGCCGGCCAGTAGAGTCCGCCGCCGCCGTACCGATCGACCGCCTGCTGCTGGAAACCGATGCGCCATACATGGCGCCGGTTCCTTGCCGGGGCAAACGCTGCGATTCCGGCATGATCGTCCATACCGCCGCACGAATCGCCGAAATACGCGGTATTTCCACCGACGAGCTGCTCGAACAGACCCAGCAGAATGCCTGCCGCCTGTTTTCGCTTGGCAGCGCGCCCAAGGATTGAATAAGATCTATGCCCGAAAACGGTCACGAAAATAAAATCTCGTGGCCGTTTTCCTCTCATATCTCTCCCCAAACAGCCGCAAAATCAATACGCTGTCTCCCTCCGGCACGAATAAATGGGAACACTCGGTGTTCTATCTCCGGAACGAGAGCCACGCCCGTCTGCGCCGAAAATACAGGACCGCAGCCAGCCCTAAAATGAGCAAAACAGCCAGAGAACTCATGGTATGCACAGTCCCCAGAATGCCTGGCAGCAATTTGTCTCCTTAAGACGCATCGAA